>SKDZ01000008.1_pt1 | contig 226394 bp, 211 predicted proteins | sample 4826551 | NCBI WGS metagenome assembly SKDZ01 (sample SAMN11008822, study PRJNA524170) | human gut metagenome | biome: Human fecal sample; material: Feces; isolation source: fecal sample from pouch patient p12, p15 | host: Homo sapiens | place: Israel: Tel-Aviv | collected 2016-02-02 | reverse complement strand
CTGGTGTACCAGTTGTCTCGCCAGAGGCATCGCTGGGTAGCTATGTAGGGAAGGGATAAACGCTGAAAGCATCTAAGTGTGAAGCCCACCTCAAGATGAGATTTCCCATTTCTTTAAGAAAGTAAGATCCCTGAGAGATGATCAGGTAGATAGGTCAGAAGTGGAAGGCCAGTGATGGTTGGAGCGGACTGATACTAATCGATCGAGGACTTAACCAAAAAGAAAAAAGCACGTAAACTCGTAGAGTTTTGATTTCTTCGATCCAGTTTTGAGTGAGCAAAACTTACTCAATTGAATAGTGTGGTGGCGATAGCAAGAAGGATACACCTGTAACCATGCCGAACACAGAAGTTAAGCTTCTTAGCGCCGATTGTAGTGAAGGGTTTCCCTTTGTGAGAGTAGGACGTCGCCACGCAGTCAAACACATGTCTTCACTGACATGTGTTTTTTTGTTATTACAATGATGTATCATTTTTCTAAAAACAATCACTTAAAATAACTTTTTATGGAAAAAAATGATACACTAGTAGTGAAGTATTTTTAGGAGGGATCATATGACTGACGATGCCAAAAAAGAACAAAAATTTGTTCAAGATCAAGACGTTGTTTCAGTTTCAACGAATGAAGAAGTATCCTTTGGCGATATCAAACAAGTCGCCTCAAAAAATATCGGTCAGATGCTGCAAGACCTGCAAGATTTTGAAGTAGCGATCGAAAAAGAGGATATTCCTGAAATTTATCGTATATATAATGGTCGATTGCATAAACAGCTAAAAGAAACATCAAATCAAAATCATGAGATTGACGAATTACTATCAAGAAAGTTCCATGATAACTTCACCCAAACATTTCCTTTCATGATGCATTGTGCCAAAATATCTCCTACCGTGCATTACTATAAGTTAGGGACCTATTATCATGAGCGAGCGACGATTGGTATCGATGCGAGCATTCCAGAAATTTTTGTTATCCCTGAGATAGACGAAGAATGGGAGAAGTTTCAACGAGGCGATCGTGAGATGCTGACAGCCATCGAACAACAGATGGATAAGCTGGAAGCCAAACGGATCACTGCCCTATCAGAAGTAAAGGAAATCCAAAATCAGATCGATAAGCTTACGGCATCTGTAAATGAATTGAGTGAGTCAAAGGGCTTTTTCAATCGGACAAAAATCGATGAAGAACTAGAGCAGTTGACTTCTGAGCGAAAAGCATTAGAAGCCAAACGTCGGGAATGGGAAAGATATTCAAATAATGACGAAGAGGTTTTTGCTGAAAAAGAGCGTCTGCAACAGCAATACCAAACATTGCGCTTAAAGAAAGCAATCGTGGAAAAAGAATTCCGTCAAATTGATACCTTTTTTGGATCATTTGATGAATTTACGGCAAAAATAATGGCTTTCTTAGCTCACTATACTGGAAAGGAGCTGACTGAAGTTGACGAAAGAAACGCAGACGAATCCTGAGGAATCACAGCTGCTGGAGCAGGAACCGACTCTAGAGGTCCAAACAGAAGGAGCTAATGAAGTCGAGGAAAACGTACCAACAAATGCGACGGACTTAGTGAATGACGGTCCTTTAGTAGAAGATAGTGGAAATGTAGTGGATGATTCTTTTGATTCAGCAAAAGAAGAAACTGACTACGAAGATGATTATTATGCTGTAAAAGCGCAAGATCACCAACGAATCGAATCGCTTATTGAGCAAGCCGAAAACGAACTAGCTGATTTAAAATTGAGAAAATCAATTATGGAAGCTGATTTTTCTGGATTGCTTGCTCATTACCGCCAGTTGATTTTAACAGATCAACATATTTCGGTGATCGCCAAAAAGACATTGCTTGAATACTATGCCTATGAATTCTTGAAACCATTAAAAACGATTCATCTAACTGCTACTGATAACTATGACACATGGAAGACAAAGCATTTCAATGTCCGTTTTCGTTTAACAGAAACAAAGGAGCTCGAGTTTAGTTTCAAACTTAATCCAGTCAATTCTACGTATCAATCTAATTATTTGCCGTTGTTGACTATCAATTCAAACTCCCAGTCGGTGGTTGTCAATGATGAACAGATTTTGCATTTAATCAGTCAATGGCATGCGGAGAATATTTTCTCGGTCAATCAGCTTTCGCTCTTTAATTATGATGTCAACTTGGTATTGGCGCATTTAAAAGAATTAGGCTTTACGGTTTCACCAAGCTTGATCGACAATACCCAAACATTGGCTGTCGATATGGAGACGGACTTTGCTGTTGCAGCAGAAGTTCTCGATCAAATTTTCATTATTACAATGGAGAATCAGCAATATGATTTTATCACAGAAAACAAAGGCGAAATTCTTGTTTTACTTGATAAAAATCAACGATTGACGATTCATTTGTATACAGAGTCCACTTTACTAACGATTGATTCAGATCAATGGAAGCGATCCTTATTAGATTTCTTCACAAGCTATCCATTTTTGGTTCCGCTTGTCGTGGAAGGTGAGGAATAAATGTTCTAAATTCATTAAAAGTGCTAGAATGGTTTTTATAACTATTCAGCACTTTTTTTTTGGAAGGAGCAGTATGATGAAAAACAAAGCACTAGGTTTTTATGAAGGACGATCTTTAGATGAGTCAAATGTATTTATTGAAAAGGAAATTCCGATACCCAATTGCCAAGCAAATGATTTATTGGTGGAAGTACAGGCAGTTTCGGTCAATCCAATCGATACAAAAAGACGGCAAATGACTGCTTTAAGTGAAGCGTTCCAGATCCAAGGGTATGACGCCGTTGGGATCGTTAAAGAAATCGGCTCAGCAGTTAATGGCTTTGCCGTTGGTGATCGGGTGTTTTATGCTGGAACCACACAACGACCTGGTGCGAATCAAAGGTTCCAAACAGTTGATTCTCGGATCGCAGCAAAGGCACCAGCCGGCTTTTCTGATGGCGATCTTGCAGCTATGCCATTAACGAGTATTACAGCGTGGGAATTGCTTTTTGAAAAATTTGGGTACGTGCCTGAAGAAAACGCGAATGAAGGATCGATTTTATTGGTCAATGCCAGCGGTGGTGTTGGCTCAATTGCGGCGCAACTAGCAAAATGGGCAGGATTGACAGTCTATGGCACTGCGAGTCCTAAGAACGATCAGTGGCTTAAAAACAATCAAGTGGATCAAGTACTTAATCATCGCTTGCCGTTGGCTGAACAAATCACTGAGCCTTTTTCAGCTGTTGCAATTTTTTATGACGCCTCAGCCTATTTGCCACAATTAACGAAAGCAATTTTGCCGTTTGGCAAAGTCGGAATGATCGTGAATACGAAAGAAGCGCTAGATTTAAATCCATTTAAAAACCTCGGCATCGATTTTTATTGGGAGTATATGTTCGCAAAAACAGATGCTCAGTTGATGATTGAAACACAAGGGAGCATTTTGCAACGGATCGCCTCGTTACTCGCTGACAAAAAGATCCATACGACTGCGGTCCAAACGTTTGATGGAGGAATTACCATCGAGACCTTAAAGCTCGCTACAAAAGCGGTTGAGCGAGGAACGAAAGGAAAGACAGTGATCACTGGAGGCGTCCGCTAGATGGAAGAAGAGGAAGCGATGCTGTTTTGGGATGAATTTGCCCAAGAATATGCACAGATTCAAAGAGAATCCCAATTGAAAATTGCCGAAGAGGTAGCAGCTTTTTTGGTGGAGCAGAAAGTGTTCCCGATATCGGCCTTCGTTGACTTTGCTGCGGGGACTGGCCGCTACATTTCAGCATTTTATCCTTATGTAGATGAGTATTACGCAATTGATTTTTCAAAAGAAATGTTAAAAATCATTGAAGAAACGACGGAAGATCCGATGAACAAGCTCCATCTGGTTCAGCAGAGCCAAAAAGACTTTTTATCTGCAGACCAGCACTGGCCCTGTATTTTTATGGCAATGAATCCAGCAGTCAGAGACAAAGAAACATTGCTTCAGTTTCAAAAAAAGGCCCATCAATTGATTATTCTAAGAATGATCACAGAAGAAGAAAACGTGTTTCAGCCATATGAAAAAAATCTTTCAGCGAAGAATGACCTGAACCTAAACACTTGGTACAAGAAGTGGTTTTCAGAAGAAGCGATCGATTGGCAGAGTCGGCAATTCGAGTATATTTTGAAGGAAGAGATCGATCAAGAAATATTTCATCTTTATTTTGAGGAGGAGTACTCATTGGAACAACGGCAACAAATGGTTCAACATGTCTTTGGTGAGGCATTGACTGTCGAAAGCCAAACGAAAATCACCTTTGAGCTTCTCTTAGCCTAAGTAAAATCACACAATGGGTATCAAAAAAACGAGATTCTGACATAAGATCAAGAAACAGGTACAGGAGCTAGGCTTCTTTTGGCTGCTGACTGGAAACATCTTATGCTGGAATCTCGTTTTAGAGTGAATTTGCTACAATAGAAGGTATACGATGCTGCCTAATAACAGTAAAAAAATGATGTTGACGATAAAAAACAGCTTTTGAAACGTTCTCGCTTCTTTTGGTCTGGCTTGTTTCAATAATTTGTACCCAATCAAATTCGCCAAAGAAGCAATCAATGTACCCAAACCACCAACATTGACGCCCAAAAGAACGGCTTTTTCTAAATCGGTGAAAGGAGCAATCAAAATTGCTGCTGGAACGTTAGATATTCCTTGGGAGAGTAAAATACTACCTAAAAAAGCGCGATGCGTTTCTTGAAAATACGGTCGAATGTGATCGGTGACCAGAGATAGATCTTGAATATTCCCGACGATCAAGAAGAAACAGAGAAAGGTAAGTAGTAACCGATAATCAACTTTTGCAAATAATCGTTTATTGTTAAACCAAACCACGGCTGCGACGACAAGCACGGCGATTGAAATAGGCAGAACACTAAAAATACCAAGAATCATAAGGACAAATAATCCTGAATTAAGCAGCGCTGGCTTTTTTTCAAAGGGTTCTTCTTGCAGGGCGATTTCCAATGGAGTCTTTGGAATGAGCTGGATCGAAACAAGGAGTAATAGTAATGAAAGTCCCACAAAGGTGCCGGTAGTCCACATGAATTGTGGCAGCGAAATCTGATAGTAAGAAAATAAAAATAGATTTTGCGGATTTCCAAATGGAAACAGGCTGCTTCCTAAATTGGCTGCTACGATCAAATAGACAGCGCCTAATAAGACACTGGTGTGCTGTTGTTCTTTCCTCGTTAAGAGTAAATAGATGGGCAATAAAGTTAAAATAGCCACATCATTTGTTAAAAACATCGAACTGAAGAAGCTTAGCAAGACGATTGCGCGGATCAAGTCACGCAGATTGCGACTTTTTTCCACTATTTTTTGTCCAAATGCTCGTAAAAGACCAGCTTCTTCTAACCCATTGATTACTAACATTAATCCAAACAGTGATAAAATCACTTTAAAGTCAATAAACGACCAACGGAAGGTGCCGAAAAAACACGCAATAAGTGCTAGTAGCAGGGAAATCGAAAATAATCGATCCGTTCGAAAAAATGCTAACATTCGTTTTCCCATAGTTCACCACCTTTCTTCTCAAGAATTTTACCATTCCTATGCTTTAGGAACAATAAATAACGCTTTTTCCATCGAACTCAAAGACATTCAGGCAATTTTTATAGTTGACAAACGACTCATTAATTGGGAAATTAGTATGTGAAAGGTGAAGGAGGTTCAAGAATGAATGTGATGCAGCTGCTTGAAAAAAATCAGCAGGTACATTTTCAAATTTTGGCTGTTTTTTTTCAGAATGGCTCAGAAGTCTCTTATAAAAAACTTGCAAAAACGTTATCCATTTCCGCGCCCACTTTGCAAAAAGAACTTCAAAATCTTCATCAAAATTTAGCTGCTTTCCATGAAGACGCAGCTTTGATCTATTCAGAAAATGATCAAGTGCAATTGGTATTGCCTCTTGATTTTTCCCTGAAGCAATTTTTTTATGCCTATCTTTCAGAAGCAATCGATTTTCAAATATTGTCGTATTTGTTTTTTCATCGAGATGAGTCAACGACGAAAATGATGTTAGAACTGATGTTGAGTGAAGCTTCATTGTTTCGTCGATTCAAAGCGATCAATCAGTTATTGAAAGAATTCGACATCCAATTAAAAAATAAAAAATTGATTGGGGATGAAAAACAGATTCGCTTTTTCTATTATCAGTTTTTTTCACAAAGTTATCCCAATGAAGAATTGATCGCTCGCTTGAATGCACCAGCCATCAACAATTTGATTCGAGTCATTGAAAAACAGTTGCAGACAACGTTTAGTCAAGCAGAGCGTTGGAAAGTCGGGCTTTGGTTAGGCATTATGGAAGCCCGCTTCGATTATCGCGGCTCGCAACAGCATGAAGCCTCGTATCCATTGTTGAAGTCATTGGAAAATGAAGCGATGTTCCAGCTTTTGCGGAATATATTAGGGCGCTATCTCAGTCGTTTTGCCGTATCTTGGAGCGATTATGAAACGGTTTATTTCTATTTATTTTTATTAGCTGAAGGCTTGATTCGCCCTTCACTGGATGACTCCTTGCAAAAATCACTTTTCTTCCAAGAGATCGATGCGTTAAATGGGGAGTTGCTGCAGGCCATTGGTGATAGTGAAAGAAAGACTACAGAAACTTCTACGGAATTGCGCGTCTTCTTGACGAGTGTGACGATCCAAGCGTTGTATATTCATGGCGCAATTATTGCCTTTGCTGAATTTCAGCCGCAAAGTGTTGCGAATGAGAGCTTGATTGAAGTGGCACAGCAAGCAATCGAACAGTTGGAGAAAAACGTAAACCAGTCCTTTTCTCTTGAGAAAAAGCAGCATTTGACCAATGAATTGCTTTTGATCCGTCAATGGATTCAAGTAAAACAGGAAAAAGCATTTACGGTAGGCATTTTGCTGACTCAATCACGATTACGCAGTGGCTTTTTACGGCGCTTTTTGATCAAAGAATTGGCTGGCTATCCGAATATTCACTTCGATGGGACAAAGGAGAAGGACTATGATCTATTGATCGTTGATCATTCTGAGATCTCGGAAGGCTATCGTTATAAAAAACGATTGATTTTAACAGGTGGTGCAACCCCATTTGAAGAAGAGCGGCTTCATCAAATCGTGGATGAAATACGAAATGAGAACCTTGAAAGCGAGTTGGAAAAGATATGAGAATAGTGATTATTGGAGGCTCTCATGCAGGAATTGCTGCTGCCCGTCATTTAAAAAAAGTTGACCCAAAAGTCGATGTGATAATTATAGAAAAATCAAGCGTTCTTGGTTATGTTGCCAGCAGTTTGAATTTAGTACTGGAAGGTTACATTCAGCGTTTGGAAGATTCCAAAACGGCAACAGCCAGTGAACTTCTTTCAGAAGGAATCAATGTGATGCTAAACAGTGAAGTCACAAAAATCTTTCCGCAAGAACAAACGGTTCATTTTGTCACATCAACGGAATCTTATCAGCAAGAAGATGAAGTGAGTTATGATGGCTTGATTTTGGCGATGGGATCGAGTACTTTCCGTTCGGAGTTTGCCTCAGATGTCGAAGCACATATAACGACCTACAAAACCATTGGTCAATCAAAGCAAGCATTAGAAAAAATCGAGAATGCCCAAACCGTTGCGATCGTCGGTGCTGGTCTGATCGGGTTTGAATTAGCGGAATCTTTAAGCGGACAACAAAAAGCCGTTCATTTGATCGATCGCATGGATACGCTGTTGTTCCGTTATTTTGATCATGAAATTGCCAAAATTTTGATGGAACGCTTTCCTAAAAATTTGCAGATCTATCTTAACAGCAATGTCGCTCATACGATCAAAAATGAGAAAGGCGATTATCAAGGTATTGAGCTGTCAAATGGAACGAAGATTCAAGCTGACGTGGTCGTTTATGCTGTCAATCCACGTCCAAATGTCGCGTTAGTAGAAGATTTTCTAAAACTAAATCTGGATGGCACAGTATCGACAAATGAGTATTTACAAACGTCTGACCCAGCGATTTATGCAATTGGGGACCTTGTTTCGATCCCATTTAATCATTCGGATAGCTCCTTGTATATTCCTTTAGTAACAAATGCTTACCGCACCGGGATCGTTGCTGCCACCAATTTATTGGCAAATGAACGGGGAACAACGAAAATTCCTTTTCCAAAAATGCAACGGACCGTCGTCAGTAAATTGTTTGGCTATTTCGTCAGCAGTTCAGGTATTAATGAGACCGAGGCACCGTATTACGGCTTTGAAGTAGATTCAGTGACGCAAACATTTCATTCTCGGACATTTTTCGCGACAGATGAGGATTTTGAAGTAACGTTAAAACTGATTTTTGATCAGCAAACGAAAGTGATCATGGGGGGACAAATCATTACGAGTGATCGTGGAAGTTTGGAGATCATCAATACGATCTCAACCTTGATCAATAGCAAGACGACCTTGCACCAATTAGCAACAATGGATTACTTTTTCAATCCAACCATCTCATTTCCACTGCACTTTTTGAATCAATTGGCCCTTGATGGCTTGTTAAAGTAAAATAGTAAGTCTTGATAAACCTGCGATGATCGCAGGTTTATTTTTGTGAATTGACGTTATTCGGGAGAAAATAGCGATGGCACGATGAAAGGTATCGCGTATTAAAAACAGGTGGGGTTGTGCTGAACTTTGATGCCAACTGGTATCGCTATCTTTTTGATGAAGAAACCCGTAAAAAATATGACGACGCACGTTTTATGACTGAACGATTTTTGGTAAAGGATTGTTATCGGTAGACGAATATTCCTTGGATGGGAACGTTAGCTCATCAGTACCCTTTATCTGAAAAGCTACGCCCAGCTTGGGATGAGCATGTGTGAACTACACAGGGGTTTCAACAGATTGAAACGATTGAACGTGTAAATGATTTGTTATTGAATGAAACTCAGAAGTTGAATCTAGCCTTCTCAAGTATTTATTTGATTAAAGCGATTAAATAGGCTCCGTTGAGAAAAAAATACGTGCTCGCAGTCTTTTATAAGAAAAAAACATCACATAATCCCTTGCCTTCGCAGATTCGTTTTCACTGAAATTGCGTTGGTAAAGGGATTTTTTTAAAAAACTTCTTGTGATTTTAAGTGAAATACGTTACCCTATTAAAGAGAGTGAGAATCATTCTCAATAAGGGAGGGGCGGGGCATGTTGAAAAAAATCGGATTACTGCTGATCTTGATTCTTCTTGTGGGCTGTTCTTTACTGGTAGGTACCCATGAATTATCATTAAGTGGTTTACAGCAGGGTGATCCGAATCATTGGCTTGTTTTGGTAAAAGTTAGGCTCCCACGGACGATCAGTTTGATCATTGCAGGTGGAATCATTAGTTTATGTGGGAAAATCATGCAGCATATGATGCAAAATAAATTTGTGGCATCAGAGTCGATCGGGTTATCTGATAGTGCTCGTTTAGGAATTTTGCTAGTCATGCTTTTTCTGCCAAATGCTTCTAACTTGATTCGGACAACCGCAGCATTTGTGTTTGCTTATGCAGGTGTTTTGTTCTTTTTATTTTTAAGCCAATTTCTACCAAAGAAAGATCCAATGATGCTCCCTTTGACCGGGGTGATGTTCGGTAATATCATCGGTGCCATTAGCAGCTTCTTGGCCTACCGTTTCCAATTGGTTCAAAATGTCTCTTCTTGGCTACAAGGAAATTTCGCTACCATTATGGCTGGCCAGTATGAACTTTTGTATTTGACGATTCCAGTATTCGGTCTGTTGTATTTACTAGCATATGAGATCACGATTGCTGGTTTAGGAGAAAGTGCCGCCAAGAGTCTAGGGATCAATTATCTGTTTTTACGCTTTGCTGTGTTTGCTCTGGTGGCGTTTGCCAGTAGTGTCGTTTTATTGACCGTTGGACAAATCCCTTTTCTGGGGATCGTTATCCCAAATATGATCGGCATGGTCTTTGGGGATCATTTGAAGAATAATCTACTGTTGATCAGCTTTGCTGGAAGTGCATTTTTACTTTTATGTGATGTATTGGCACGCATCGTGATTGCTCCGTATGAGATGCCCGTAAGTGTGGTTGCCGGTGTACTAGGTGGTTGCTGCTTCTTGATTTTGCTGCTGGGGAGGAAGTTTCAATGAAGAAAAAACTCTTTCTTTTGTTCTTTCTGATCCTTTGTGCCGCTACTGCCTATCTGACCTATAACACCTATGGTAATTGGTCATTTGCTTTTGCATTGCGGGGCCGTCGGATCTTCGCCTTTGCTCTGGTGGCGATTGCAATTTCCTTTAGTACGATCACCTTACAGACTGTTACGAGCAATCGCTATTTAACACCAGGAATCTTAGGCTTGGATCAACTATATGTCCTGGTTCAGACCCTGTGTTTCTTTTTTATCGGCGGGATCCAGATGCTAAGCCAAGAAACAGCAGCGATGTTCTTATTCTCTGTCAGTCTGACTGCCATTCTAGGAAGTTTATTGATCGGTTTTTTCTATCAAAAAGCCGTCAACGGATTGTTTTTGTTGTTGATGGCTGGAATGGTATGCGGCACGATGTTCAGTAGTCTGAGCACGTTTTTGCAAGTCTTGATGGACCCGAATGAATATGATTTACTGCAAGGACGCTTATTTGCTAGCTTTGGCAATATCAATACGCAACATCTCTTAATTGCTGCTGTGATCATTTTGATCGGTAGTAGCTGCCTGATTCTGTTGATTCCAGAATTGAATCTATTACATTTAGGAAGCGGGCAAGCCAAAAGTCTAGGCGTTCCTGTTCAATGGCTTCATAGAGGTATTTTATTTTTGATTGCGCTTCTGACAGGTACCGCTACGGCACTCGTAGGTCCAGCTGTTTTTCTCGGCTTTGTAGTGGCAACGATCACCTATCAGCTTTTTCCCACCTATCGCCATGGGTGGTTGTTTGCGGGTGGCAGCCTGATTGGTTTTCTCCTGTTAGTAGGAGGGCAGTTCTTAGTGGAACAAGTGTTTCAATGGCAAACGACCATTGGTACAGTGATTCAATTATTAGGTGGCGTCTTCTTTATAAGCAAATTGCTGCTGGAAAGGAAAAAATCATGATCGAAACAAAAAACGTATCCAAAAATTATGCGAAAACACAGGTGTTGACCGAGTGTTCTTTAGCATTACCTGAGCAGAAAATGATTGCCTTTATCGGGCCAAATGGTGCGGGAAAAAGCACCTTACTCTCCTTGGTCAGTCGGATGCTGGACCAGAGAACTGGTGATATTTATTTAGATGGAACTGAGATTCGCCAATGGAAATCCAAAGAGCTAGCCAAAAAAATGGCTTTTTTGCAACAAAGCAATCGCTATGCAGTCAATCTGACTGTAAGAGAACTGGTGGCATTTGGTCGCTATCCTTATAACCGCGGGCGACAATCGGCAGCGGATGATAGGATCATTGATGATTCTTTAGCTAAGCTATCCCTTACCGAATACGCCGATCAATCGATTCATGAGCTTTCTGGTGGTCAGCTACAACGAGTTTACTTGGCGATGATCTTGGCTCAAGATACAGATTATCTGCTGTTGGACGAACCGTTAAACAATCTAGATTTGAAGCACGCCAACCAGCTGATGAAGCTATTGACCACCTTGGTGGAAGACTATCAGAAAACCGTTGTGATCGTTTTGCACGACATTAATTTTGCCGCTCGCTACGCCGATCACATCGTTGCCATGAAAGACGGTCAGATTTTTAAAGCGGCCGACACTGAGGCTGTGATCCAGGAGCAAGTGTTAGCATCATTATATGAGATTCCAATCAAACTGGTACAAGTGGATGGTCGGCAATTTTGCTATACCTTCCAATAAAATGTATTTCTAAGGAGAAAAAAAATGAAAAAAATTGTAGTAAGCTTTATGAGTATTTTCGTATTAGCGGGGTTGACCGCATGCGGATCAAATAATACTGGTACAATCGAATCGACAGGGAAACAGCAAAGCCAAACTGCTCAGAGTGAACAGACACCGACAGAGGTCGAAATCACTGATAGCAATGGAACCCTTACTGTTCCTTATGCACCAGAAAAAGTGGTGGTTTTTGACAATAGTGCCTTAGACACGATGGATGCGCTTGGTGTCGGAGACCGAATTGTTGCTGCTGCGACCAGCAATTTACCAGATTATTTGTCAGCGTATGCAGATGTTGAATCAGCAGGGGGAATCAAAGAGCCTGATTTAGAAAAAATCAATCAACTGCAGCCAGACCTAATCATTATTTCTGGGCGACAACGTGATTTCCAAGAGGAATTGTCTGCAATCGCGCCAACCGTTTTCTTAAGCGTTGACAATAGTGATACTTGGGCATCGATCGAAGCCAACATTACGACCATTGGTCAAATTTTTGGTAAGGAAGAGGAAGCGCAAGAACAACTAGCATCGTTACAAGGTCAGATCGATACCTTGAAGGAGCAAGCGCAAAATGCTGACGAGAAAGCCTTGGTTGTTATGGTAAATGAAGGCAATCTTTCTGCTTTTGGGCCAGGTTCTCGTTACAGTATCTTGTATGATACGTTTGGTTTCCGAGCAGTAGATGAGGAATTAGAGGCGTCGACACATGGACAAAGTATTTCTTATGAGTACTTGCTTGAGAAAAATCCTGATATCATTTTCGTGATCGACCGGACAAAAGCGATCGGCGGCAATGAAAGTGAAAGTGAATTTGTTGCAAATGAAATCGTCCAAGAAACAAATGCTGGGCAAAACGATCAAGTCATTGAATTGGATGCTGCGGTTTGGTATTTAGCAGGGTCAGGCTTGGAGTCGATCCAACTAATGATGGACGATGTCAAACCAGCAGTTGAATAAATAGGTGAGAAAAGCAATCAAGTAATTAGGACACGCGTATCAGTTTACTGAGAATGCGTGTCCCTTTTTATTTTCCTATTTTCTAAGACCTACGACTGATTTTTAATAACTTTCCCTGCTTTACTTTACCTGTCGTAGTAATTGTTTTATAATTAGTACGACAGATGAAGTAATTTAGGAGGCGATTGCGTGATCTCGAGTGACGGAATTCGCGGCTATAACGACGCAATCATTTTATCCATTCTTTCCAATGAAGATTCTTATGGATATGAAATATCCAAGCGTATTCGCGAAGGAACAGATGCTTTATATGTGATCAAAGAAACGACGTTGTATTCCGCTTTTACTCGGTTAGAAAAACAAGGATTGATCCGCTCTTATCCTGGAGAAGTGACGCATGGCAAAAAGCGGACGTATTACCAGATAACTGCAGACGGAAGAGCAAGCCTTAAGGAGAAACTATTGGAGTGGCAGCAGACAAAGATCGTCGTTGACCAGTTCTTACAAGGAGGAGACAAATGAAAACCATTCATGACTATCTAGACAGCTTATTTTTATCAGTACCCATCACACCGGAAACCAAAAAGGCGAAAGAAGACCTCTTAGCGATTATGGAAGACCACTACTTAGAACTGATTCACCAAGGGAAAAGTGAGCATGAAGCCATCGGTGCAGTAATCAGTGAGTTTGGTTCCGTAGATGAGCTGTTGCAAGAGTTAAATGTTTCAAAAGAAGAAGCGCCGATTGATGATTGGTCCGATGCCATCACAGAAGACGATGCGTTTGATTATTGGGGAACTGTGCGACACTTTGCTTTCTCGTTATCTATAGGAATCGGTTTTTGTATCGCATCCCTAGCAGCCTTGATGCTCTTTGTTAGTATATATGCTGAGACCTTTGGAATAATGGTGATGTTTCTTTTTATCGCCATCGGGGTCGGTTTTATTATCTCTAGCAGCTTGCACTTTTCCGGTGCTCGTAAACAGTTGGATGATCGTCCAATAAAAAGGGATGCCAAACGAGAAGCCGCTCAGCAACTCGCAAATTATGAAAAAAGTTTTCGTATTGGTCTTGTTTTAGGAATTGGTGCCTGTATTTTATCAATTGCGCCTGTACTTTTAAGTGAAGTGTTTTATTATTCTGTTGAGTTTGGGATTTCCTTGTTTTTCTTGACGGTTGCAGCAGGTGTGTTCTTTATTATTTATGTAAGTATTATCCGTACAGGCTTTGCGAAGCTGGCAACTGAGACGTATTTTATTCGCGACGAAGACCATCCGGGGGATCGAGCAACACGTCATAAATATGGGGAATCCGCTGGTAGAGTCACCTTTTTTCGAACAGTCTACTGGCCAGTGATTTTGGTCGTTTACATGCTTTGGTCCTTCATGTTTCATGCATGGGCTTACTCTTGGGTCATTTTTGTTATAGGTGGTGTCTTAGAGGACTACTTTATCGGACATACGAAAGCTAAAAAATAAGAGACACTTCAATCGAGAGTGCTTTCTTTACTTTTAAAAAAAGGAAGATTATAATACGCCTTGTAACTGAACCAATCAAAAAAGAACAGCGAGAAATATGGTTCTCTCAATGCTTTTAAAAAGTTCAGAATACAAGAAAAGAGGCAATGAATATGTTAGAAATTCATTATCTGAAAAATGGCAGCAAAGAAATAGCAACAGTCGAATCTCCGGAGCGCTTTCTCGCAAGTCAATACTTGGAAGTTCCACCTTTTCAAGACCATTACCCGGTCGAAGAAGTTTTTTTAGACGGTAAGCGGATTACATTGAGGGATCGAACGATCAGTGGATTGTTCAACTATTTAAATACTAAATAAAAAATTGCCTTTTTCTATGGCTCACTTTACTTGGTGAGGAATCATAGGAAGAGGCAATCTTTTTTATTTAATTGAGAATGAGGGGTGTAATTGAGAATCTAACAAGTAGGGAATTAAAATGGAAACGATTAGTCAAACTTACAACTATACTCTATTTGTATTGGATAGGAAATAAATATGCTCATTTCTGAGGAGGATAACATTTTTTTTGACTATTTCTGAATAAACTATTGCTTTTTATAGTTAGATATACTAATAATTAATAGAGATTATTCTCAAATAATTATTCTAATTGGAGGAAATGATATGTCATTAATTGGAAAAGAGATTGGTTCATTCGAAGCGAAAGCTTACCACAATGGAAAATTTATCGATGTTTCATCAGAAGATTTTAAAGGAAAATGGAACGTTGTTTGTTTTTACCCTGCAGATTTCTCATTTGTTTGTCCGACAGAGCTTGAAGATTTGCAAGATCAATATGCATCATTAAAAGAATTAGGCGCAGAAGTTTATTCTGTATCAACAGATACTCATTACACTCATAAAGCATGGCATGATCATTCTGATGCCATCAATAAAATCGAATATATTATGATTGCAGATCCTTCTCATGTGATCTCTGAGATCTTTGATGTACTAGATGAAGCTTCTGGGTTGTCTCAACGTGGAACATTCATCATCGATCCAGATGGCGTAGTCCAAACAGTTGAGATCAATGCGGACGGTATCGGTCGTGATGCTAGTGGCTTGATCGATAAAATCCGTGCTGCACAATATGTCCGTACTCATCCAGGTGAAGTATGTCCTGCAAAATGGAAAGAAGGCGAAGAAACTTTAACGCCAAGCTTAGACCTTGTAGGCAAGATTTAGGAGGCTCTCATGGCATTAGATAAGGCAATCAAAGACCAACTGACGCAGTATCTCGCGATGCTAGAATCAGAGGTTGTTTTTGCGGCAACTTTAGGTGAGGATGATTCTTCCACAAAAGTACGTGAATTCTTAGAAGAAATCGCAGAAATGTCGCCAAAAATCACTATCCAAGCTGTAGCAAGTGAACGGACACCAAGCTTTTCGATCAATCGTCCCGGTGAAGAAAGCGGCATCGCTTTTGCTGGTTTGCCGTTAGGACATGAGTTCACTTCGTTTATTTTAACGTTGCTTCAAGTAAGCGGTCGTCCGCCGAAAATTGACGAAGCACTTCAAAAGCGCATCAAAGCGATCGATAAGCCATTACATTTTGAAACCTATGTCAGTTTGACCTGCCATAACTGTCCTGATGTTGTTCAAGCGTTAAATATCATGGCAGTGCTAAATCCTTCCATCAGTCACACCATGATCGAAGGTGGGATGTTCAAAGAAGAAATTGACAAGAAAAAAATTATGGCTGTGCCAACCGTCTTTTTAGACGGTGAAGAATTTGCAAGCGGCCGTCAAACGATCGAACAGTTGTTGGAAAAAGCAGCTGGTCCGACGAGTAAAGATGACTTTGCTGAAAAAGAGCTTTTCGATGTGTTAGTTGTCGGTGGCGGACCTGCAGGCGGAAGCGCAGCGATTTATGCAGCGCGTAAAGGCATCAATACTGGGATGGTCGTCGAAACAATGGGTGGACAAGTAATGGAAACCCTGGGGATCGAAAACATGATCGGTACTCCTTATACCGAAGGACCAAAATTAATGCGTCAGGTAGAAGAGCACATCAACGAATACAATGTAGACGTGATGAAAGGGCAGCGTGCGAAAGATATTCGTCGCAATGATGTCATCGAAGTTGAATTAGAAAATGGTGCAGTATTAAAAACCAAAACGGCCATTTTAGCAACTGGCGCTCGCTGGCGTAACATCAATGTTCCAGGAGAAAAAGAATTCAAAAATAAAGGTGTTGCCTATTGCCCACATTGTGACGGTCCGTTATTTGCTGGGAAAGAGGTTGCTGTCATTGGCGGCGGAAACTCTGGGATCGAAGCAGCGATCGATTTAGCTGGCATGGCAAAACACGTCTATGTTCTTGAATTTTTACCGGAACTAAAAGCGGACCTTGTGCTACAAAACCGTTTGAACACGTTAGAAAATGTGACTGTTATTACGAATGCGGCAACGAAGGAAATTGCTGGATCCGATCATGTCGAACAATTAACCTACGTTGATCGAGAAACGAATGGCGAATTCACATTAGCTGTTGAGGGTGTCTTCATCTTGATTGGCTTGATGCCGAATACCGAATGGTTAAAAGATCGCATCGTTTTAAACGAACGCAATGAGATCGTCGTAGACAAACACGGCGCAACCAATATTGAAGGGGTCTTTGCAGCAGGGGATTGTACCGATAGTGTATACAAACAGATCATCACTTCAATGGGTTCAGGTGCGACTGCGGCATTAGGTGCCTTTGATCACCTGATTCGCTCGTAAGCGCCTTGCATCATTTAAAATCAAAAAACGTCTCAGGGGCTTCTAGGAGCTGCTGAGCGTTTTTTCTTTTTGTAAGGGCAGTTTGGGTGCAGTTGACAGAAGGACAGCTTCTATATTACAATGAAAAAAACTCGTTCAAAAAAGAAAGAGGTATATTGATGAGTGTCGTAGGTATCTAATCAGCCAATTAAAACAAATAAGCAAAAACAGACTGTTTATTTGTTGTGCCTGTAGATACCGATAAAAATCGTTATTGATGAATCAGGTGATGGGAAACTATCGCTTTTTTTGTACACTTTTTTGGACGGGGATCTGATCGGAATCCTCAGGCACAAGAAAGGATAACTCATGAAGATACCTCAAGCAACTGAATTTGAACAAATTAAAGAACAAGTAAGTAAAAAAATAATCAGCGATTACGGCAAGGCGCGCTTTGCGAATGAAAAACCAGCAGCGACGATCCACTCTGCCCAAAAACGAGTGACAGAGACCACTGAAGCGATGGCGCTATTAGCCGCTGGTCGTCAAGTGCCTTTTATGGGGCTGCAGCATGTCTTACACCATACGGAGAAAATTGAAAAAGGGTTTGTTTTGGAACCACAGGAGCTTATCGAATATGGAGACTTTTTACGGTCTTTTCGAATCATCCGTCAATTGTTCGAAAAGAATCAATCGATTGCCCCAAGATTACATCAATATGCACAAGGTTTAGAAGACTTTTCTGAAATCGCCGAAATGATTTTCCAAAAGATTCGCAATGGTCAGGTTGATAGTAATGCCAGCCGAGAATTGCGGAAAATTCGCGGTACGATCGAAAAATATGAAGCTGATCTGAAAAAAGTTTTTGCAAAGTTTTTTAAGGAAAGTCGCTATTTACAAGAAAATCGTGTCATCAAAAAGAACGACCGATATACGTTACCTGTGCGTGCTGAATTTCAACAGCAATTTAACGGAACGATCATCGAACGTTCCAATAAACGAGCGACTGTCTTTATTGAACCTGAGGCAGCTGCCCGTTTAAATGATCGATTGATCTTGGCGCAAGCAGAAGAAACAGCCGCTCAATACCAAGTGTTGTCAGAGTTGACAGGGGCGATCGCCGAACAAATGAACGCCGTGTTTGCCTGTCTTGACATTTTAGTTGTGCTGGATATTATTTTTGCTCGGGGAAAATATTGTCGAGAAATCAATGGGCAGGCGATAACTATGACTGAGGAAGAAGTTTTGCTTTTTGATCACGTCCGTCATCCTTTGCTGGGGAGTGATGCGGTTCCTCTTTCTTTAAAACTTGGCGAAGAAAACCGCTGCATGGTCATCACGGGTCCAAATGCTGGAGGCAAGACCGTCGTCTTAAAAACCGTTGGACTTGTTTGCGCCATGGCTCATTATGGCTTATTTCCAGCACACAATGGCAAAAGCACTGTTCCGTTTTTAAAAAGTCTTTGGATGGATATTGGCGATCAACAAAGTCTGGAAAATTCTTTAAGTACCTTCTCTGGACACATGTCGAACATTGCTCAGATTATGAAGAATGCTACCCGACACAGTATTGTTTTATTGGATGAAATCGGCAGCGGCACTGAGCCCAATGAAGGGGCTGCTTTGGCGATCGCCATCATGGAATCCATCTATCGCTCAGGAGCTTTAATGATCGCAACAACGCATTATGGTGAAATCAAGCAGTTTGCCGTCGATCATCAAGATTTCGAAACAGCGGCAATGGCTTTTGATGCCAAAACCTTGACACCAAAATATCGTTTGCTGACGAATGCAGTCGGTGATAGTAATGCGTTTTGGATTGCCGAAAAGATGGCGATCCCCGCTGACGTAGTCCAAACGGCCAAGGAATATTTAAAGCATAAAACCTATTCTTTTGAGAAGGAGCCTTTTGAAAAGGGGAAGAAACAACCGCCTCAACAAGAAGCCAAGATAAATCTTATTTTTCAAAAAGGAGACTTGGTCTTTTCAACAGAACATAACCAGCGCGGACTATTTTATGAGTATTTGGAACAAGGACAAGCGGAAATTTCAATTGAGAAACACTTTTTTGTTGTTGCCGCACGTCGCTTGCAACTCCTCACAAAGCGAGAGGTGCTCTATCCCGCAGGTTATGATCTTGATCAGCTATTCGTTGAGTTTGCGCAGCGCAAGTTTACTCGAGATATTGAACGAGGATCTAAAAAAGCGCAGAAGCAGTTACGAAAAGCAGCGCAAGAACGGCAAACCTATCGACCCGTGGATTGATAGATTAAGAAAACTTTCAATCGATAGACCAAAATCAAGCAAGCAGTCCTTTTTCAGCACCTAGAAAAAGGACTGCTTTTTTTAAATGTTCGTTTTTTTAATAACGTCCTTTATCGATGCCGTTCCTTTGTTTGGATGATTATTTTGGTTGTTTTTTCTTTATAGAGCAGAAAATATTCGAAATATCTAAATTCTTTAAGAAAAGTTAAAGAAAAATAAAAATAACAGAGAATTGGTTGTATCTTTATTCGAGGAAGGGTACCATTCATATTGGATTGAAAAATAACATATAACCTTGTTAGGTGAGGCTCCTATACAAACACAAGCTATTGCGCAGAAACGTCGAAAGACGCCAATGTGTAAAACAGGAATTGTCGGATTAAGGCTTTTCATAAAATAGCTAAGAGAGCAAATGACTTTCTTTACGTTGTATAGTGCTAAAACTCGGACGATGAGATTGCTGCTAAAGTCTGACGTCCTAAGAGAAGTGAGACTTTTTTGCTTTTCTTTCTGATGGATGACGAAGCTCATAGAGCAAAATAACTGGTACCGTCTGAACACCTACTCCAAGGCAAGAGGAGTGGAAGCAATGATAGAAAAAAAGAAGATCGATTGGCTGCTGATCATAGCTTATTTGCTATTGAGCCTTATCGGTCTTTTAATGATTTATAGTGCAAGTTCATACCGTTTATTAACGAGAGATCAACCACCAGCGTCGCTATTTATCCGTCAATTGGTCTTTTTGTTACTTAGCTGGGTTCTTTTATTCATTATTCAGCGGACGCGAAGAGAGATTTTGCTTAGCAAATACTTAGCGATCGGTCTGCTAGCATTTGGGATCTTTACCTTGCTCTTAGCTCGTTTGCCCTTTTTCGGTGTCTCTGTTAATGGGGCACAACGCTGGGTCTCGATCGCAGGGATTCAATTTCAACCATCAGAGATTGTGAATGTAGGGATGGTCTTGTACCTTGCTCATTACTTTCAAACTGCAAAAACCACCTTGCAGGAAATGAAACGTCCGCTTTTCGTTTTGTTTTTGTGCTGTGTGTTGATCCTGATTCAACCGAAAGTAGCCGGTGTGATGATTTTACTCTTTTTAGCATTTGTCATGATAACTACGGTACAAGTCCCCGTGAAGCTGACGGCTCTTTTATTTGGTGGCTTAGTGATCAGTCTATTCCTGGTTGCCCTGTTGATCATGTTTTTAGGCGACAATGATTTATTGCCCCACATGTTTATGCACGTATATAACCGAATTCGCTTAGTAGGCGATCCATTCTCCGACCCTTACAATCAGGGGTTCCAAATGATCCATTCTTACTATGCTTTATTTAATGGAGGGCTTACTGGTCTCGGTTTAGGAAACAGTATTACGAAAAAGGGCTTTTTACCAGTTGCGGAAACCGATTTTATTTTTTCCGTTTTAGTAGAAGAGCTTGGCTTGCTTTTCGGGATTTTTGTTATTGGCTTATTATTCGTAATCATCTTACGTTTATTTATTCGTTCCGCAGCTATTGAAAACCCTCAGATTGGGTTGATATTGCTAGGAACAAGTACATTACTTTTGTTGCAAACAAGTATCAATATAGCCAGTATTTTAGGGTTGATGCCGATGACGGGGGTACCGTTACCCTTTATCAGCTATGGTGGCTCCAGTTACTTTATTCTTTCATTTGCCTTTAGTATGTGCCTGAAATTAGAGCGAGAGGAGGGCAAACGAAATGAAGTTCCTCAAACGACATGATGCAAACTATGCCTTGCTGCTACCCGTTTTTCTGCTTTTTTTGCTAAGCATTTGGGTACAACATCAAGCTTCTGTAATGGATGGCAATGATCCTTCTGGAATCGTTTTTCGACAGATCGTTTTTTGTGTTCTATCCGCCATCGCGCTCTTCGTTACGAGTTTGATCCCAACCAATTTGCTCTTACGCTTTTCGGGTCTTTTGTATGTATTGGCACTAGGTCTGATGGCTTCTCTTCATTGGTTCTACGATCAAACGATGTTTGAGCAGACGCATACCAAACGCTGGATCAGAATCGGCGACTTTACCATTCAGCCCTCAGAGTTTATGAAAGTGGCCTTTATGCTTTTTATGGTCTATCTCACCTTAGTATATGAAAAACGAAAAGCCGAACGGACCATTAAATCTGATTTGATCTACGTCACTAAGATCTTGCTTTATAGTATACCGACATTTCTATTGATGTTTATGCAACGGGACTTTGGTACGAGTTTAGTGTTTATTGTGATGTTAGGGGCTTTATTTATTATCTCGGGTGTTCATTGGAAAATTTTGACCGTAGTGATCGGTTTGATCGCAGCCCTCGGCGCTATTTTATTGCTGCTCGTGTTTACGGAATGGGGCAATCGTGTCTTGTTTCGACTTCATTTCTTGCAGTATCAATTAGACCGAGTGCGAGCTTGGGCAGATCCCCTAGCGTACCAAGACTCTATCGCGTTCCAACAAGTTCGCAGTATGTGGGCGATTGGCTCAGGAGGCTTATTGGGAGCGCCTGACACCCATACGACAGTGTACGTGCCGGTTCGTGAATCAGATATGATTTTTACAGTTATTGGTGAAACCTATGGCTTTTTAGGAAGTACCTTAGTGATCTTCTTGTATTTTTATCTCATCTATCAAATCATCTTCGCCGCGTTAAAAACGAATAACAAGGCGTCGGTCTATATCGCCATCACGTACGTTTTTGGCTTAGTCTTTCAGATCTTTGAAAATATCGGAGCGGCGATTGGGTTGCTGCCATTAACGGGAATTCCTCTGCCATTTTTAAGCCAAGGAGGAACCTCGTTGATTGCGATCAGTATTGCGATGGGAATTATTTTCGGGTTAGAAAAATTCCCGACTAAAGCGAAGAAACGATCGTACGCATTAAAAGAAAGTAGGGGATTAACATGAGCAAGACAGCAAAACAAGGGGTGATAGGTGGACTGCTTTGTAGCTGTTTCGCATGGTTGTTTTTCCTTGTAGCATTAGAGCCGCAGTGGTTCCAAACGCTTGATACCCTGTTTTCCCACGTGCCTCAATGGCGGACGGCTACAGTAGAAGCGATTTTTGTTCCGCTTGCTAGCACGGCAACGATCGTCCCGATAGCAGCTATTCATTTTCTATTGGCAGCAATTTTGTTTCTTCGGAAGAAACGGATCGAGAGTTTTTGGTTGATGGGAAATATGATCATAATCAGTGGTGTTGGCCAAGTGATCAAGAAATTCGTTGATCGCCCAAGACCGGAGTTTGCTGACAGTATGGAACGGGCGTCCGCCAGTTTTCCAAGTGGCCATACACTATTAGCGACCACGCTAATTATTTCTCTCCTCTTTTTCTTCGCACAAACAGCGCCTGGCAAAAGAGGCAAACGTCCTATTAGCCAAAAACTAGCTATGTTTTTGGGATTGGTTTATTTACTGCTTATTATGATGAGCCGCTTGCTATTTGGGGTTCACTATCCTAGTGACTTGTTAGCGAGTATCTTGTTGGCAAGTGGAATCAGTTTTATCACATCTGCTTTTGTATTTTCGTTCAAAAAAAAGTGTGCGTAGGGGGAAGTAAAATGAGTACAGCGAAAAAACTGATAATTGTCTTCTTAGTACTGTTGATGGGCATCGTATCCGCCGGAACCGCCTATGCTATTAGGGTGTATTTTCAAGTAGAGGATGTCGTGGAGTCTATCCATCGACCGATCGAAGGGCGAGAAGAGGCGGAGGTTATCGAAAACGCCGAGCCCTTAAGTCTTCTCTTGTTAGGGATCGCCAATGACTCTCGTCGCAAAACGGATTACCGGGCAAACACGATCATGGTAGCGACGTTGAATCCTGCTACACGCAAAACGACCCTCACAAGTATTCCTCGAGATGCTTATGTGGAGATCGTTGGGCAAGGCTATCAGGATAAGATCAATCATGCCCATTCATTCGGTGGCGCAAAAATGATGATCGAAACCGTCGAACAATACTTGGATATACCGATTCATCATTATTTCTCCATAAACATGGATGGGATGGCAGATCTTGTCGATGCGATTGGTGGAATCACGGTTGAAAATGAGTTTGCTTTTACGGCAGAAAAAATCGATTATCCAGAGGGAACGCTCGAATTAGATGGCTGGGAGGCACTTCAATATACTCGTATGCGCAAAGATGACCCCGAAGGTGACTATGGACGCCAACGTCGTCAGCGAGAAGTGACAGAGATTTTGGCGAATGAATTAGTTTCTCTATCAAGCGTGATGCGGATTCAGGATCTGTTAACGATTATTGGGGAAAATGGTGAAACAGATTTAACGTTTTCTCAGATGAGTCAACTATTCACCCAATATCAATCGGCACTCGTTACTGTCGAATCTTACCAAATGGCGGGTACTGGGTTCACTGGCGATGGCTTTAGAGGTGAATACGGTATCTCTTATCAAGAAGTGTCGCCTGAAGAACAACAAGCGACGAGTCGGCGTTTAAAAAGCGAATTAATGCTTGATTAAGTAATCCTTAGGTTTAATTAGTAACAACACCACTTCCTCTTTGTTCCTCTAGTAAATCGTGATTAGAGTTGACAGCTGCTTTTCCTCAGGATACTCTTTAGTCAAGCAAAGCAATTCGGCTTGAAGGGTAGCAAGAGCCTGTTCGGAAAAGGACTGTTAACTCTTTATTTGTTGCTGCATCGTTTGGTTAAAAGTAACGAGGAGGAAAAGAATGACTATCATCTTTAAAGATCAATTACCAGCGGATTCAAATCAGATTCTCGCTTTATATAAATGTGTTGGCTGGGTCGCCTATACGAAAGAGCCAGAGCGACTATTAAACGGCCTAGCTCAGTCACAGGTGATCACTGCCTATGTTGAAGAGCAGCTAGTCGGACTTATTCGATGTATAACCGATGGACAAACCATTCTTTATATTCAGGATCTATTAGTAGCGCCAGCGTTCCAACGTCAAAAAATTGGCCAGCGATTGCTCAAAAAAATGCTGGCGAGATATCCATCGATTCGACAAAAGGTTTTGATCACGGACAACACAGAGAAAACGCGCCGTTTTTATGAGTCTTGCGGCTTTTCCTCTGTAGAAACACAGCAAATTGCAGCATTTATTTATTCACCTAAAAACGAGTGAATAGCCAGAAACCCCCATAGCTAGTTGAAAATGGTCAATTTATTAACGGTTTTATGTTTGATGAAGGAGTGGGAGAAATGAAGCTGCGATTTGCGTTATTTGTGTTAAGTTTAGTGATTGGTGTTGGTGCATGTGGAGGAAGCATGCTGGCGTTTATGAGTATTGAGCCATTAAGGAAAGGACAGTCATTTGCTGGGTTGGAATCGTCCATGCTCCAAGGAACGCCATTTACAACATTTTTGATTCCCGGGGTGTTTTTGCTAATTGTGTTAGGACTGGGCAATTTATTGGCTGCTATCCGATTGTGGCGCAACCAAGGGTATCATGGCGAATTGCTTTTAGGCATCTGTTTAATTATCTGGATCATTGTTCAAGTGATTTTATTAAGGGGCGGGAATGTTTTGCATCTGATTTTCTTAGTGTTAGGTTTACTCCAGCTCGGTGTGGCAGCTTACTGTATCAAACACTTGCAACTCTCGGTTCCTTTTTCTGCTCATCAAAATTGATTAGGCAGAAGGGTTTTATGGGGGAAATAATTAAATTACTCAAAAGTTTCCTATGAAAAACGTGGATTTTTGAAAAAATATTCGCAAAAGGATCATTCGCTTAAAAAATTATGATAAACTGAAAGAAGTGAACGTATTTTCTAGAATCAGGAGGATCAATTATTGGAGTTTCTTAAAAAATCAAAAATTTTTGCAGGTCTGGTGATCGTCTGCCTTTTAGGGATCGCCGTCTGGATCTATTCAAATATACTGTTTGTTTTTCGACCATTAGAAGCAATCTTTTCTAGTGTCTTTTTACCTGTACTGATATCCATTTTTATTTTTTATATCTTTTTGCCTTTCTTTAATTGGGTAAAAAGAAGGACGAAAAAGAAAAGCATTGCGCTGTATGCGACACTGTTGTTGATCGTTTTTGCAGCCTATTTGATCATTCAGGTGATTGGACCCGCATTAGCCTATGAGATGGGACGCTTTATCAATCAAATACCCGTTATCATCAATTTGGTGATCGATAACATCGATCATTCCTATTTGGAGGAACTTTTCGGTCCTTTCATTGATTCGATCGATATTTCGCAAGCGAGCAATTTCGCCTTGCAGTTTATTACAGGAGCAACGAATAGTCTGACGAGTTTGATCTCCATCGTTTCTCACTCAGCGATCGTTTTGTTTACGATCCCACTGCTCTTAGTCTATATGTTTAAAGACGGTGAGAAAGTGCCAGACTTTTTAGCAAACAAAACACCGAAAAAGTACCAAGGTTTGATGCGTCAGTTATGCAGTGATTTCCACCAAGCAGCGTCTGCTTATATTGGCGGGAAATTGCTTGTATGTTCGTACGTTGCCGTTTCCAGTTATTTGATTTTTTCTTTGCTAGGTTTGCAGAATGCGTTGCTTTTAGGCCTGATTTGCGGTGTCTTGGATATCATCCCATACTTCGGACCATTTATCGGAGCGGCACCCGCATTTCTATTTGCTTTAAGTTTAGATATCCGTACTGCCATTTTATTGGTAGTGGGCATCACGATCATTCAATTGGGTGAATCGTATCTAGTTTCACCTCTAGTAATGAATAAAGTGTTGCATATCCATCCGATTATTGCGGTGTTCTTATTATTGATCGCCGGCAACTTGCTGGGATTTGTTGGTATGATCGTTGCACTTCCAGTGTATTCGATCATTATGGCGATGTCTGGCACGCTACTCCGTTTTTTCCAGGAACGCAAACTAGAACGTTCTGTGATCGACAAGGAGTCATTGTAACAATAAAACTTGCTGTTGAAGAAATCTTCATCAGCAAGTTTTTTGTTTTAGATGACACATAGCACGGTAGAAAGACTCATGCTATACTGATTGAAACGAAAACGACGATAGGAGTGAGGAAATGAAGATTTTGTGGAATGATCAGATCGTTGATCGAGAGGTAGTGAGAATTGATATCGAAGACCGTGGCTATCAGTATGGTGATGGGATCTATGAAGTTATCCGAATATATAATGGCCACTGTTTTATGTTAGCGGAGCATATGGCTCGATTGGAAAGCAGTGCACAAAAAATTAAGCTAACGTTACCCTATTCGATTCCCCAATTGACTGAAAATCTAAAGTTACTCATTAAGACTGAAGGAATCACAGAAGGAGAAATCTATCTTCAGATCACCCGAGGAATCGCTTCTCCGAGAAATCACGAGTTTCCACCAGCTGGATCGGTCAAAGGGGTGGTGACGGCAAATGTGATCCCCTTTGAACGACCAGATGAAATGCAGCAAGCAGGGCTTTCGGCAACCGTTCTTCCTGATGAACGCTGGTTGCATTGTGATATCAAATCATTGAGTTTGTTAGGGAATCTTTTGGCGCTGGATCAAGCGATCGAAGCTGGCTTCGATGATGCGATACTGCAACGAGATGGCTTTTTTACAGAAGCATCTGCATCCAATCTCTGGTTTGTCATTGATGGGATCGTCTATACTCATCCGGATGGGCGTTTGGTGTTACCGGGAATCACGAAATTGAAGGTCCTTCAGTTGTGTCGCCAATTAGAAATTCCCTATCGAGAAGAACCCGTCCCGATTGAGGCACTACGCAACACGCAAGAGTGTTTCTTGACCAACTCAGTTTGGGAAATCGTTCCGATCGTTGCCATTGATGGGAAACCCGTTGGCACTGGCGTATTGGGTTCAATCACGAAACAATTGCAAGCAGCGTATATCGCTGCCACAAAGAATAAAAGCGATTCATTGTGATTATGCAATAGAAACCACCTAAAAAAGCTTTGGCAACACCCAGTATTTTTAAGGCTGGGTGGGACCAAAGCTTTTTCTTGCGTTGAAAATTATTTCTTACCATTCACTAGGGTTCCACAACTTCCCGTCAAGTTCTCCTTGTTTCAATTCGATGCGGGTTTCTTGCTGCTGCAACAACTGTCCCAGCTCTTGCAAAAATGCTTTTTCATGGTAATCAGTGGTTTCTTGAATGGATTGTTCTATCAGCGGTGTTAGCCAATCATGCCCCATCAAAGCACCTCCAATTCAGCTAAAGCATCTTCTAATTCGTTCAATGTTTCATGGTTTTCCTGCAACAGGGATAGCAAAGGAGAAAGCTGCGGTTTTTTAGAAACCAAATGTGCCAGTTTCTCAGCAAACCATTGTTGCTTTTGGTCAAACGTAAAGGGAGCGGGCATCGATAATAATTGCTGATAGGCAATGACAAAGGCACGCTTTTCTTTTTCCGTTTTATACATCAGTTGGTCAAGGACAACGATGGGTAACACGGTCATTTGGTGTTTTTTTGCCATCAGTACGAGTGGATGCAAAATTTCGTTAAAGGTCGTATTTTCTCGACCGCCTAACTGAAATTCTTTGGCAGCAATACCAGTAGAAACGGCGAAACTGATTTCTTTTCCCACCAAAGCAGGCGCACAATTTTCCCAAACCGTATCGATCCAAGCTTTCATTTTTGCTGGAACACTGTACCAATATAAGGGGAATTGTAAAACCAAACGGTCACAGTTTTGCAGCAGCGCCTGTTCATCGGCAAGAGAAAAGTCAGAAAAATCATCAAGAAAGTGTATGGTGACATTAGGAAGTTTGGCACTTTCACTGAAAAAACGTTGGGAAAGAGAGTTGTGGAAATCTGGGTGGCTAGCCACCACTAAGGTTTTTATCATGAGATTGATCATCCTTTCCTACTACATGTACCATATTTTACCAGAAAGGGAAACTAGTCTGCTTTGCTTTTCGTAGTGTTGGTCCTCTTTTAGTTTGATTTAAGGTACCTCGTCTATATTCATTGATAAGGAAGTGTCAGTAACGACTTACACGTGAAGGAAATGGGGGAATAGAGGATGGAATCAAATGATCCCTTGATCAAAGGTCTAGCAAATGTAGTAATGTTCGCCGCCAATACAATGGAATATGTCGAAAATAAACTTGCCAGTTGCCGACAACGAATATCTGGAAAGCAACCCTCAAAAGAAAGTGACTATGGCAATGGGCAAGAGTTTACAGAATTGACTGCGCAAAAATGATAGATAGAGAGAAAATAGAAGAAGTGGCTCACCTTTTACCTGGTGAGTCACTTTTTTGCTGTCAAGTTCTTCATCATCAGTTGGTACTTTTCTTGATGGAAGGTATAATGAGTAAATGAAGCATAGTGGAGAGGAGAAGAATAAAGAAACAGTAGAGAGGAGAAGCAGGTGATGAACCATTTATACAAACGAATCCAATACAAAATCCCTGAGCTAAACCGAGTAGAACGAACCGTCCTTAACTATTGTTTGAGGGCGCCTGAGAAAGTTTCGGAAATGACGGCCGATGAGTTAGCTTCTCAAACCTATACTAGTCAAGCAACGATCAGTCGAATGGCGAAAAAGCTTGGCTTTACGGGTTTTCAAGAATTCAAATTTTCATTGAAAAGTTATCAAAGCCTTGAAAGAAACGAGTCTGCTACCCAAGCCTCTCTTGGCTTATCCCCACTGATCAAGCAAATGATTGACCAGCTGACGACATCCCTATCAATGATTGAAGAAGCTGACTTTCAGCGTGCCGTGGAAATGCTGCAGCAAGCACAACGAATCGAATTTTTCGCTTTAGGGCAAAGTGCGCCGGTCGCATTATCTGCAAGTCGAAAATTGCGCTTTTTAGGTAAAACAGTGGGTGCATCAACGGATTGGGATGAATTGACAACCATCGCGAACCAACTATCAAAAAATGATTTAGCTCTTTTTATTAGTCATAGTGGAGAAACGATCGGGATGCTAAATTATGCTACTCGTTTGAAACAAAGAGGCGTGCCGATTTTAGCCTGTATTGGTCAACCAAAAAGCACGTTAGAAAAGCTTGCCACCTTCTCTTTTCCTGTTGAAATGACAGCGATTTATCATCATGAAGTCGATTTGAGCCCTCGGATCTCCTTAGCGGCGTTACTGGATATTTTAATTATTCAATACGCCAATCAAATCGAAGCAGGACTTGATCCTGAATGACCATTCCATTTTGTGAATGGTCATTCTTCTTTGGGGAACTGTATTGTAAGCCTTCTTGATATCGTTTACATTTTAAGAGATAAAAGTGTTAGGAGGAAATGATATGCAAAAAGGAAAGAAAGCAAGCTGGATGGAAATTTTTCAAGGACTTGGGAAAACATTTATGTTGCCAGTCGCTTTACTCGCATTCATGGGTTTATTTTTAGGGATTGGTAGTTCATTTTCATCTTCTTCAACGATCGACGTTTTCCCATTTTTAGGTGCCCCTTGGCTCCAAGTGGTTTTTCGTTTCATGTCTACGATCGGTGGGTTTGCCTTTAGTTACTTACCCGTCATGTTTGCGATGGCGATTCCTTTAGGTCTAGCAAGAAAAGAGAAGGGAGTTGCGGCATTCTCAGGCTTTGTGGGCTATGTCGTGATGCATTTATCCATCAATTTTTATTTGCAAGAAACGAATCAACTAGCTGCTGCAGATCAACTACGAGAAGCAGGGCAAGAGATCGTTTTTGGCATTCAAACATTATCAATGGGTGTTCTAGGAGGTATTATCGCAGGATTGATCGTTTATAAATTGCATATGCGCTTCTACCATTTTCAATTGCCAGATAGTTTTGCATTCTTTTCAGGAGCACGTTTTGTTCCAATCATCACCTCGCTTACTTTAGCTATGGTCGGGGTGATCATTCCGATGATTTGGCCGTTGTTTGCTATGATCATCACAGGAATCGGACATTTGATCCAACAAGCTGGTCCTTTCGGTCCGTTCTTATTTGGTTCAGGTGAGCGCTTGTTACTGCCATTTGGATTACACCATATTTTGGTTTCCATGATTCGCTTTACCGAAGCCGGGGGAAGTCAGCTGATCGATGGTCAGCAAGTCTTTGGGGCGTTGAATATTTTTTATGCGGAATTACAAAACGGCTTGAGCATCTCACCAAGTGCAACTGCGTTCTTGTCTCAAGGGAAGATGCCAACCTTCATGTTTGGCTTACCGGCAGCAGCATTAGCTATGTACCACACGGCAAAACCTGAGAATCGTTCAAAAATAAAAGGTTTATTGATTTCAGGCGTCATTGCAACTTTTGTGACAGGAATTACAGAACCAATCGAATTTTTATTCTTATTCATCAGCCCTTTATTATGGATTTTTCATGTCATCATGACAGGTGCTGGATTTATGGTAATGAGTCTATTAGGTGTCACGATTGGAAATACCGATGGGGGCGTGCTTGATTTTCTTATCTTTGGCGTGATGCAAGGCGCATATACAAAATGGTGGCTCGTTCTGATTGTAGGAGCTTGCTGGTTTGCCCTTTATTACTTTGTCTTTAAAACAGTAATCCTTCGCAAGAACTTGAAGACACCTGGTAGAGAAGAGAACAGTGATCAAACGAATGAGTTGGAAGAGGAAATGACCTATTCTGGAAAGAGTGGCTACGATGCCCATGGTATTTTGGCAGCTTTAGGGGGAGCAAGCAATATTGATTCTTTAGACAATTGCATTACACGGCTACGCCTCGTTCTAAACGATGGTACATTGGTTGATGATGAACGGCTGAAAAAACTAGGTGCGCTTGGGGTCGTTCACTTAGATGATACTAACGTGCAAGTAATCATTGGAACGAAAGTAACAACAGTCAGAAATCAACTTGATGCGATTCTTTAGCAAAATTGTCAAGTAGTAGGAGTGAAGAAAATGTTTTTTGATGAACCAATCAATCGTAAAGGAACCCAGTGTACTCAATGGGATTATGTTGAAGACCGTTTTGGTGAAAAAAACTTGTTGCCATTTACGATTTCCGATACGGATTTCAAGGTGCCAGCTGCAGTTGAAGCGGCACTTATCAAGCGGATGCAGCACCCGGTTTTTGGGTATACACGTTGGAATCATAATGAATTCAAGCAAGCGGTCTGCAAATGGTATTCTGAACGTTTTAACAGCATGATCAAAAGCGATTGGCTGGTCTACAGTCCTTCCGTTATGTATAGCGTTAAACAGCTCGTCACCCTACTCAGTGAACCAGGAGATGGGATCATTATTCAGACGCCAGCGTATGATGCGTTTTATAAAATGATCAAAGAGAACAAAAGAAAAATCGTACCTAATGCACTCATCTATGATGCTAAGTCGTATCGCATTGATTTCGAAGAGCTAACAAGATTGATGGCACAGCCTGAAAATAAAGTTCTTCTCCTCTGTAGTCCTCATAACCCAACTGGGAGAGTCTGGCAAAAGGATGAGTTGCAACAAATCATCGAATTGGCGAAAACCCATGATGTATTTATCATCTCTGATGAGATCCATATGGACATTGTAAGAAAAGGACAAAGGCATCAACCGATCATTGATTTGTTGCAAGAAAATGTAGCCCTTGTTACTTCGGGAAGTAAAACATTTAATTTCCCAGGGTTGATTTATTCTTATGGAATCATTCCTGATCCCAAGTTGCGTGAGCGCTTCTTAACTCAGTTAAAAGAAGCCGATGGGTTGAGCTCCACCAGTATTTTTGGCATGACCGCAACGATTGCTGCCTACGATAATGAAAGTAAGTGGGTGGATCAGCTCAATGACTATCTTGATGGTAACATTGCTTATGTGATCGCTTATTTACAGGAACATCACCCAGAACTCGTGGTCACGAAAAGCGAAGCCACGTATCTTATGTGGATTGATTGTACAGCACTGGGTTTAACGATGGCGGAATTGCAGCAACGAATGATTCGAAAGGGGAAAGTCGCGATTATGTCAGGAGAGATCTATGGGAAAGAGGGGAGAAATTTTTTGCGCCTAAACATTGGCTGTTCGCGAGAAAAACTCATTGATGGCTTGAAGCGATTCACATTGAGTTTGACATAAAAAAGAACCCACTGAGCGATCAGAAAGATCCTGTATTCTTTCTGATCGCCAGTGGTTTTTTAGTCTTTCGTCGTGCGGGGAGTCATTGCAGTAGTAACGGGGATTGGTTCAACGACATGGAAATAACCTTCTTTGTCTTGAATGATCAGCATATCTTGCTGACTCTTGCTCTTGATGATCTCACCTTTAACAATTTCGTTGGTGACAGTCCGATAAATGCTTGTAGTCATGTTCATTCCTCCCAACGGTTTTTACCAATTGATCTTCAATAGGGGGACTAGTACAAATCAATTGCTTGATTTGTACCAGCAAGGAAAAAGAAAACGAATTGGTATCTTTAGTATAGGAGAGCAATGTTTAGATTGCTGCAATTCCATGTAAAGTTTTTGTTAATCCTTTTATTTTCAGCGATTGACTAATCGGCTAAAGAAAAACGCAAGGCCATTTTATTACTGCCAGACTCCACCATTTTTCCTAGTAACGTTGTTGCATTTTTTAAATACAGTTCGGCCATCTCAGCGTTGGCTTCTTCAAGCAGACGAGTAGGCTGCTTGTCAACGGAAGCTTTACGATCAGTTTCTTGTTGGATGCGGCGACAAGCCGCCATCGTTTCCATTTCAAAACGGTTGGCAAGATCACTATAGCGATCGTAGTCGCTGTCTCCAATCAACGCCAAGGTGCGTCCTAACCAATAGCTATTTGATGGATCGTAGGTCTTTGTCGTATCACAATAGCCAAGTGGGGTCTTAGTGATAGCTGCATAAAAGGGCACAACGCCATTGAAGGTATTGGGGCCAAAGGCAAGCCAATGAATGCCAGCGATTGCTGCGGGCACGTGGTTGCGGATCTGTAAAATATGGACTTGCTGGTTGCGATTGAGAGCAATCGATCGGAATTGTGTTTTTTGTGTCTCGCTCCCTGTACCGTAAGGGTCAAAAGGCGTATTTTGGAAGTGGGAGCTCAATGCCCATTTTACATCTTCCACGGATAGCTTTTGTTTTGGGTAGCATACAAACGGGAGCTCTTGATCGATCGGTTCAGCGGCTGTTCCGCTAAAGTGTTTTTGAATGTACCATGCCCGCGGGTTATTGTAACGGGTATCTTTTTCTGAGGAGCTGCCAAAAATATGGCGTAGATTAATGCCTTCAAAATCAGGATTTAATTGATAGTCTTCAATCAACTGTTCGAGATCCTGCGAACACAACGTCATTTCTGAGGCGAAATCGAAGTGATCAATGTTTAAGCGATTTGGTGCCACGACATAGGCATCATCTGGTATGCGAACAGCTGCCCAGTGATGTCCACCGATGGTTTCCATATACCAGATTTCCTCGGCATCAGAAAAAGCGATCCCGTTGGCTTCATAGGTCCCATAGGTTTCTAAGAGTTCCCCTAAGCGTAAAACACCTTCTTTAGCGGAATGGATGTAAGGCAGTACGATGCTGACGAAATCAGCTTCCCCGATACCATCTTCCACATATGGATCAATAGCCAAAACGCGTGAATTGGTTGTGATCGTTTCTGTTGCAGTCATGGCGATATTTTCTTCATTGATTCCTGAAGCTGCCCAAACTCCTTGCGATTCATCTGCTTCAGGGGTTGAAGTATAGCGTAATGATTTTGCTGGCAAACTGATTCGACAGTCACTTAAAACGGCGTAAAATTCATTTCCTTGCCGTTCTGGAGTGATGACGACGAATTTTTGCGGTTCCGAACCGCTTCCAGAATCTTCATTGCGGGCAATCATGGTCGAGCCGTCGATCGATGCTTTTTTTCCTACTAGTAAAGTGGTACAGGACGCTTTTTTTCTATCCATCTTTCCAACACTCCTTCATTTCTTCTTACGAATGATTGAAGCTAGTATACCCATAGTCTCATGGTTTTACAATGCTTTCTATAGAGAGGAACAAAAAAGTTTCGCCTTTTTTATTAATTTTTAGTAGAATAAGGTGTTGTAAAAAAAATCAAAGGAGCCATTATTATGAAGAAAACAGTTGTTTTTAGTTATATTTTTTTATTAAGTCTGGTTTTTGCCGGCTGTGCCAAACCATCGATGGATGCGGGAAACTCCTCCAGTGAATCTTCGTCAGTCCAACAAAACGCCGAAGAGCGCACTGCCCAAATCAGCTTCAATAATAAAAGTGAAGAGCAAGACCAGGAGATCGAAACCAAAACGGTCACTTTTAAAGAAGGGGTTTCTTTGATGACTATCATGAAAGAGAACTTTGACTTGGAAGAAAATCAAGGGATGATCACCAGCATTGACGGTTTAGCGCAAGATGAAAAAGCTGGCTATTATTGGACATATACGATCAATGATGAAATGATTACAACTGGGGCAGATGATACCTTTTTAGGAAACAACGATAAAGTGGTTTTCACCTATGAAAAATTCGAATAAACCACTTGCATTTGCTGGAAAAGAAATTGCTTATTTAGGGCTGCTTGTGGCAGCGGCCGTCGTCGGCAGGTCACTTTTTCAACCCTTACCCAATGTTCAACCAATGACGGTGATCTTTTTATTAGTAACCATCCATTTAGGTCTTAGTCGTGGATTGATCGTTTGTCTGCTCTCGATGCTGATTACCAATTTTTACATGGGAATGGGAATATGGACGATTGCTCAATTAGTTAGCTATGCAATCATTATTTTGGGGATGTATCTGTTGTCAAAAAGCAAGCTGTTTATGAAACGGTTGCTTTTACAGGTCAGCTACAGTGTATTTGCAGGGTTTGCTTATGGCTTTGTGATATCTTGGATCAGTGTCAAACTTTATGGGTTTCCTAGCTTTTGGGCTTATTATTTTCAAGGATTGAGCTTTGATGCCCTCCACGCAATAGGCAATGGCATTTTTTATCTGTTACTAGCACCGATCTTTCTGCGGCTTTTCCAACACTACTATCCAAAGAACAACAGCGAAGGGCACTAAGCGCTTCGCTTTTTTTGTTGAGTTAGCTAGTGTCGGGCAAAACATCCATGACTAGAGGAAAAGTCTTTGACGATCAAGCGAGGTGAAAGGGGCTATGTGAGGAAACAAGCAGGCATATTGTTGTGCAAAAGCGGTTTCTGCAGGTATCCTTAAGGTATCTAAGGAAGGATGTGGCTTTTGATGAAATGGATCGTGAAAAAAGATGATTTAGAAAGCTACCGTGCGAAGTTCCATGGAAAACTGGCTGGTTATGCCGAGGAAGCCAAAATGATTGCCCTGCCAACACCAAAGTATTTTATCGTGGTGGTTGACGAAGAAAAAATCCACTTGATTCAGTTAGATCTGCAATTTCATGAAAAAGGGATGCAGACAATTATGATCCATGAGATCACAAAATTACAACTAGGCGGTGTGGTAAATAAAAAAGTCCAGATTCAGACACCTTCAACCACTGTCAAACTAATGATCAAACCGTTGGCGATCGGTATCAAAGAGGAGCAAAAAGCCTTGATCGATCGGTTTACCAGAATGTCGCGATAAACATCGGAGGAACACGCGGGAAAAATCAGCTGGATTTTTTCAAAAAAAAAAGCAAGGGCAGGTGCCTGCACTTGCTTTTCGTGAGTCCTGTTATTCTGGTGTACCGACGATTTTAATAAACTCATCGATATTCTTGATTTTCATATGCTTGATCACTAACTGTTCCCGCTTGTTCCATTTTCCTTCGACTTCTAATTGGTATTTATTTAAAGGAAGGCGTAAGACATAACTGGCTAAGTAGCGATCCTTAATAATGCAATTCACGATTTTGTGGTCTTCTAAAAGTTGGATACCTGTTAGCATCATTGGCGTTTCTTGAAAAACACGGCTATTGACTAACAATCCAGTGTGGGTTTCGTTCATGGGATCTTCCTTTCTGATAAACCTGGGATAAATCATCTTTCTGTCTGTTATGTTACCTGATTTGCATCAGAAAGGCAATTCCTATAATAAATCCTCGTTATTATGTGTCACGCAAAAAGAAAGGAGGCAAAAGGAGTGGTTGGGTATAACCGTTTCTCAAAAGAGTTTCAAAAGGCTTCGAAAGAACTCCGTGAAGGGAAGAAGTCCAAAAATGCCAATAAAGGGCTGCGAACACGACAAAAAATCGCTGCTGAAAAAGAACAAAAAGCAGAAAATGCTTTTTCGACTGGGTTTTTGATCGGTTCCTTCAGAGAAATATTCCGAAAGAAATAAGCAAGTTCCGCTGCCAAAGCGGGACTTGCTTTTTGTTTAGAATAAATAATTGAAGAAGACACCGTTGAGAAAGGAAAAGCTCAGATAAAATAGAAAAAGTGTCACGATGTCCAGGGGTAAGCCTTTCAGAATTGGCGGAATTGCGGCAATTTGATTTCGTGTATGAACCCCTGACAAAGCACAGGAAAAGAGAAAATACATGCCTACAGCAACAAATAAATTGGTTAAATAATCGGTATAGGGAAATTGGGTCACAGTGGCGATCGTCAGCAAGAAGACACTGACTAGGGTCGTCTTTTTTAGATCATTCGTCAAGAAACGTTTTTTTGCTGGAACGATCAGTAAGCATAAACTGGCAGTAATCAAGGCGATGATGGCAGCACTTACCAAATTGGTGACCACTTGATTGCCATAGACAAAGCGATTTTGAAGAAAAAGATAAAAACTTAAACCGCTCAACAAGTATGCGACTGCAATGATCCCTGACAGGAAAACCACCCGTGTCGTCACGTTCGGTTTTTTTTCTTTGACGGTCGGCGCCAAATTTTGACAGGCGTAATTTGTGAGTAGAATGACTAGGAAGACCACTAGTCGATTGGCGATCATCATATGAGAACGCTCCTTTCTTGCGTTTTAGCTCATGATTTTAAGGTTGAACGGGGTCTTTTTTCCTTCCCCTAAAATGCGAAGGCGTAAGAAGCGATCGATGAGTGGAGTAAAACAATTCATGATCAAGATGGCATAGCTCATGCCTTCGTTTGTGAAACCAAAGAAACGGAAGAGGACAACGAGAAGCCCCACGCCTAAGGCAAAAAGATTTTCTCCTGCTTTTGTTCCTGGAGTCGAAGAATAGTCAGTCGCCATATAGATCGCACCCAACATGGCACCACCGCTGATGATATGCCCAATCACCGTCTGCCAACTGCCAGTAAAAAGTCCTTCTGGACCAAGGATAAAAGCAAAGAGCCCGATCGTTGCAAAAATAATCAGTGGGATACGAGGGGAGATGATTTTCTTGTAAACAAGAAAAATTCCACCCAGCAGTAAAAACAAGGCACTGGTTTCACCGATTCGTCCCCCAGTAAATCCTAAAAAAGCATCCAACAGATCAGAACCGCTTAAGGTGTCCCCGGCCTTCATGACAGCTAACGGCGTAGCACCAGAAACGACATCGTTCGCCGTAGCTTGCGAAACCACATCAGGAGCGATGCTGCCAAAAGGTGGATCTGGCCAACTGATCAAAAACATCTGGTTATAAAACAAGCCAATCAACAAGGCGCGACCGCCAAGGGCTGGATTTAAAAAGTTATAGCCGATACCGCCAAAAAATTCTTTGACGATGATCACGGCAAACGCCACCCCGATCACTGGGAAATACCAAGGTGCGGTCGGTGGAAGATTCATCGTTAAAAGCAATGCCGTCACAACGATGCTTAGATCGAAACGAAATGGCCGTTTGATGAGGTAGGACCAAATTCCGTCGGCGGCAAACGCCGTGGCTAGCGCAATGAAAAACAACCCATATACCTTGAGCCCGAAAAGGTAGCCAGAGAATAAAACTGCTGGTAGTAAGGCTAGTACTACACAGCCCATGATTTTGACTGTTTCGTCATTGCTGCGAATATGGGGGCTTGGTGGTGTTTCTTGGTTTTTTCGTTGCTGAAAGAGGCGCTCGCTATCGGAATCCTTGTAGTAATCAGGCACTTTCCTTCGCCTCCTTCTGCAGCTGTGCAACCTTGCCTTTTGCGGCAGTGATGTTGGCAGCTAAGGAACGTTTGGCTGGACAGACAAAGGTGCAAGCACCACAATTGATACACGCTTCTGCCAGCAATTCTTCACATTTTTGATAATCGCCTGCTCGATAGAATTGATCGATCTCCATCGGCAGCAGGCGCATCGGACAAGCTTCGACACATTTATTGCAGCGAATGCAGGGGTTTTCGGCATATAGCCAATCGGTTTCTTCATTAAAAACAACGATCCCGTTGCTGCCTTTGGTGACCGGAACCTTTAATGTTTTGACGGATTTCCCCATCATGGGGCCGCCAAGAATCAGCTTGCTGGGCGCACCTTGAAAGCCGCCAGCAAAATCGATCAACTCTCCTGCGAGTGTTCCTAAAGGATTTTTGACGATGCGTGGATGTTGAACATCACCAGTCACGGTTGTATAGCGTTCAATCAGCGGTTTGTCATAACAGACCGCTTCAGCGATGGCAAAGCTGGTGGCAACATTGATCAATACGATCCCAATATCGGCAGTCAAGCCGCCTAAAGGTACCTCCTGATCGGTCAATAACTCTACTAACTGCTTTTCACCACCGGTTGGATAAACAGTTGGGACAGTAACGACTTCTATCGTGTCATCCTCTGCACTTGCGGCTTGCATCGCTGAAATGGCTAGCGGTTTATCATCCTCGATGCCAATGATGATTTTTGGATCAGCTAACAATTTTTGGGCAATTTTTGCCCCTTGGATGATTTTTTGGGCTTCTTTTTGCATTAAGAAGGCATCACTGCGCAAAAAGGGCTCACATTCAGATCCGTTTAAGATCAAGGTATGGATTTTTTTATTTTCATCAATACTGAATTTGACATGGGTGGGAAACGTTGCACCGCCTTTGCCGGCGATACCGCCTTGACGGATTTTTTTGAGGATCGTTTCGTTAGCAGCAGATTGCCAGTTGAATGGGGTAGACAAAAAATCATTATCGAAGGCATAATCGTTTTCAATGATGATGGTTTTTCCTTCTTCATTGTTTTGATTTGGCCAATCGACAATATCGACGATTTTGCCCGAAACAGATGCATGGACTTTCGCAGATACAAAGGCATCTGCTTCAGCGATCACTTGCCCTTGCTTGACGTACTCACCAACGGAAACCGTCGGTTCGACAGGGGCACCAATATGTTGTGCCAAAGGGATAAAGACCATCGTGGGTGAAAAGGTAAGGATTTCATCTTGTTCGATCATTAATTTTTCTTTTAACATTTGTAACGGGGGACTTAGTGAAATTCCACCAGTAAATGTTCTCATAGCCAACACTCCTTTTTTCTCCTAACTTTATTCTAGCATGCCATCCGCATTCTCAAAACCATAAACGCTTACATTTCACAAGAAAAACTTATTTCGGTTGACATATGATTGTTTGTTCATATATAATCAGGGTATAAACATGATTGATCGTTCATATGTTCGATGGAATAGAGGAGGTTTTGATGATGGCTGAACATACTTGTCAACACGAGCACACAAAAACGAAGGGACATACGCATACCCATGATCATGGGACGTTTCCTCGTAAAGTTTACTTCGCGGGGGTAATCTTCTTTATAGTGGCGCTGTTTATTTCGAATCAATGGGTAAAAGACGGGGTTTATTTTGCTGCAGTTTTATTAGCGGGCTACCACATTACGTGGGAAGGGATCGAGGATACCGTAAAAAGCACAAGAATCAATCGGCGCTTTACGCCAAATGTACATCTATTGATGTTATTAGCAGCGATAGGGTCAATGATCATAGGCAATTTTAATGAGGCAGCATTACTGATTTTGATTTTTGCTGGTGCTCACTTTTTAGAAGAATACGCGGAAGGGCAAAGCCGACGAGAAATCACCAATCTTCTCAAATTGAATCCAACGGAAGCACGTTTGATGGGCCCAGATGGGAAAGCCAAAAAAATTGCTGCTTCAGAGATAAAAAAAGGGGATATTTTACAAGTTTTGCCTGGTGATCAGTTAGCAACAGATGGGGTGATTCTTTCTGGCACGAGTGCCATCAACGAAGCTTCCATCAATGGCGAGAGTATACCGCGAGAAAAAACAGCGGGAGACGAAGTTTATGGCAGTACCATCAATGGCAATGGAACATTTTTGATGGAAGTCACAAAAGACAGCTCGGAAACGGTCTTTGCCAAAATTCTTTCAGTCGTTGAAGCGGCACAGTCGAATCAGTCACCAACAGAAACACGAATCAAAAAAATCGAACCAATCTATGTAACCATTGTTTTCATTGCAGTCCCTTTGTTCATCTTAACAGCACCGTTTCTACTTGGTTGGGATTGGTATACCAGTTTTTATCGCGGGATCGTGATGATGATTGCAGCGTCTCCTTGTGCGTTAGCGGCAAGTGCGGTACCTGCTAGTTTATCTGCGATTTCAAATCTAGCGAAAAAAGGGATTCTTTTTAAAGGCAGCAACTACTTAACGAATTTTGCTCAGATCAAAGCGGTGGCATTTGACAAAACGGGCACGTTGACCGTCGGAAAACCAACGGTCACGGATGTCATTTTCGCTGAAGCCATCGATCAAGCAGAGGCCGCTTCCATCATCGTTTCGCTGGAAAAACAAGCCAATCATCCATTGGCAGATGCGATCGTTACTTATTTTGAGAAGAACAATAAAGAGCAGCAAAGCGAACAGCTGACGGTTACGAATGAGATTGGTTCCGGTTTAGTAGCCGTCTCAGGAACAAAAACCTATCGATTAGGAAAAAGAACCGAAAACTCCCAGTTAACAGGTTCGTTGGAGCAGCAGTACCGTCACCTGGAGGCGCAAGGAAAAACGATGGTCGTTTTTTCCATTAATGAAGAGGTTGTCGCAATCATCGCTTTGATGGATGAGCCGAACGAACAGGCAGCTTCTGTGATTCGTTATTTAAAAAATGAAGGGATCCATACCGTTATGATCACCGGAGATAGTGCGTCTGCTGGGGAAGCCATCGGAAAGCGGCTAAATGTTGATCAAGTGGCGGCTAATGTGTTGCCTGAGAACAAAGCGGAAGCGGTTCGAGCACTCCAAGAAGCCTACGGACAAACCGCCATGGTGGGGGATGGCATCAATGATGCGCCCGCACTTGTTCAGGCAGACATCGGTTTTGCGATGGGGGAAGGGTCAGATGTTGCTATCGAAGTGGGGGACGCCGTGATCATGAAAAATGATCTTTCACGCTTCGCGTATGCCTATCGCTTAGCGAAGAAAATGGATCGAATCATTTGGCAAAATATTTTCTTCTCCATGTTTATCGTCGCATTACTAGTCGGGTTGAATCTATTTGGAAAAATGAATATTGGACTGGGGGTATTTGCCCATGAAGGAAGTACGTTGATTGTATTGTTTAACGGGTTGCGCCTTTTGCGCAAACTGCCAGATGCATAAAAAAAAAGCGGCTATCGAAGGATAGCTGCTTTTTTAATGACTGAATTGTGTCGAAGTTGGAAAATCAAAGGCATCGATTTTTTGCAATCGATTTTCGATCCTTCTTAAAATCCCTTCAGAGGAATCCAACGGTTTGATTGCATGATAAGCAGTCAGTAACAGGTCTTTTTCTTTAGCGGGACGGTTTTCGATGCGGTAGATATTTGCTAGTCGTTCCACGTATTCATAATGACTATAGTCTGTTTTGTTGATCAAGAAATGCAAGAGATCTTTTGCTTTTGCGTAGTCTTCTTGAAGATAAAAACTGATTGCTTCACGATACAATTTGATATCAAGTTCTTCGATCTGGTCAGGGGTTGCTTTAAGCGCACGCCACTCATTGATCGAGATTTTTCGTACGACTTTGCCAGTTGCATCGGTCAAAAAAATTACCGGTACATCGTTTGGATGTTTTGCTTCTTGCTTGATTTTCTTCATGTCGCACCTCCCGCGTGTCAATGGACTGACTGTTTGATATCTCCTATTTTAAAAGGAATAGCGGGAAAAGTCTACATGTAGATGTTAGATTCGTAGGAAATTTTAAAACATTCTCATTTATTAGGCTCTTTTTCGTTGAAAATGGTTGACCGCATCGGAGGCACCCATGAAAATCAAGATCCCGCCAAAAATTTGGAAGAATAACAACCAAGTGGCGAAGGGATTCAATACTAGGATGATCCCTGCAGCAATGATCAATAGACTGATGATCAAGCTAGTGATATAAGGTAAACCAATGCGTTTTTGGTTAAAGCTTGCCATCAATCGGGCGCAACCGCTGATGGTGATCATGATTCCTAAGAAAAATGGCACGATGGCAAGTAATCCTTTGGCAAAAACTAAAATCGCAGCTGCCGCAATCAACAGTAAGATACCAGAGACGGATTGCACATTGCGATAGCCCTTTTGTTTTTCTTTGTAGCTCGTATACAAGCTAATGATCCCTAAACATGCAATATACCCGGCAACAAGATAAACGATCGTGTTGAAGACAGATCGTGGTGCAATCAAGATGATGAAGCCAAAGACGATATATACGACGGCCCGAAGTAAATCATAGCGTTGTAATTTATCAAAAAATGCATTCATGATAATTCCTCCTTTTTTTCCTATTGTACCGAATTCTTGTTAAAATAGATATCAAAAAACCTACGAAATAGGCTAAGCCTTTTGTATCAGATGGTTTTTTGGTAGAATAAGGAAAAGAAAACAGAACGGAGAGTATTATGAGTGGGTTAACGCTATTGATGTGTGCCTTTACGATCGTTTTATACCTTTATTTATTCGTGGTAAGGAAAGACATTCAATTTCTTGCTGTGGAGCGCAAACTAAGCAAGGTCGCCATTACGATTTTTTCAGTAATGATTATCCTATCTATGGTGATGATGGAAGAGGCACTTGATAATCGGGTGCGAGGGATCGTTTCGGGTTTGGTCTTTTTGAGCTTTGTTTTAGATAGCCGCGGCTTAGCACTTGATCGAATCATTGTCCATCCAATGAGTATCAAAGGGGTACTCTACCAAGAGATCGATCGAGTCGTTTTATTTCAAGAAAAGGAAGGGCAGCCCATCAAGATGAACTATTTTCGAAGAGGGATGAGAGGCCCATTAATGAAATTCAAGCAGCCATTAGCAGAATTGGTTGTTTTCTTGTCAGAACACTTGAATGAAGGGACACCGATCGATATTTTAGTCGATCATGATCAAGGAACAAAGGACTAAAAGACCCTCGATTACTGCCAGTTTAAGGCGTAATCAAGGGTCTTTTTTTAGGTCGAAAATTGATTAATGGAACACGCGGAAGCGCTCATCGTCACTTAGAAATTCTTTTTCGTTCGGTTCGCTTTCTTTTGAACCAAAGACTAGTTGCGCTCGCAGTTGCCAATTTTCAGGAATTGACCATTCAGCTGCAACAGCGTCATCGATGACAGGGTTGTAATGCTGTAAGTTGGCCCCTAATCCAGCTTCTTCTAAAGCGGTCCAAGCGTTCGCTTGAGCGATCCCATTCGATTGTTCTGCCCAAACGGGAAAGTTCTCTGCGTATAGAGCAAATTGCTCTTGCAAATTTTTCACGGTATCCGTGTGAATAAAGAATAGAACAGTTCCGTAACCCGCTTTAAAACCAGCAAGTTTTTGTTTTGTCGCTTCAAACGCTTCGGGTGGTGTCAATGGTTCTATCGCAGCCTCTGTTAATGTCCACAATTTTTCGTGGGCTTCGCCAAATAAAATCACGGCTCTTGGTGATTGTGCGTTAAACGCAGTTGGACTATTTTTCACTGCTTCTTTCACAATGTCTTCGATTTCAGTGTCGGAAAGAGCCACATTTTTACCTAGCCCATAGATTGAGCGGCGCTGTTTGATTGTATCAAGAAATTTTGTCATCGTATTCCCACCTTTTCTATTGTCATAGAGTGAAGTATACATTCTTACTTAATGTTAGTAAAAGAAAATGCTTGGGACGTTAAAAAGTCAGGCAAACGCACCTGACTTTTTCTTATTGGGCATCGATAGCAATGAATTTAACGGTCACGTATTCTTCAGGGCCATATTTGCCGTTTTCACGACCAAAACCGGAATGCTTGACGCCGCCGAAGGGAGCCGCCGGATTTGAGATCGCAATGTCATTGACCCCAACCATCCCATATTGGAGGTTTTGGGCTACACTCGAGATCGTTTGCAAATTCGTTGAAAAGAAGTAGGAAGCTAGTCCAAATTCCGTATCATTTGCCGCAGCGATGACTGCTTGTCGATCCGTAAATGAGATTAATGGAATCACAGGTCCAAAGGTTTCTTCATAGTAGATAGCCATCTCAGAAGTAATCCCATCGATGACCGTTGGTGCGAAGAAGTTGCCTTTTTCGTATTCACCTTCAGTAAGCTTCTTACCACCGAGTAAAACTTTAGCTCCTTTATTTACCGCATCTTCCAACTGCTCGATGACTTTTTCAACGCCTGCTTGGTTGATCAAAGGACCAACAGTAGGGTTTTCCAGACCATTGCCGACCGTTACGGTTTCCATTTTCGCTAGTAATGTTTTGGTAAAGGCGTCTTTGACGGACTCTTCGACAAAAATTCGATTGGGGGATGTACAGACCTGACCGTTGTTGCGGAATTTTGCTGCAATTAATTTTTCAGCAGCTAAATCTAAATCAGCATCAGCAAAAACAAGAAACGGGGCATGACCACCTAACTCCAATGAAACTTTTTTCAGAGTTGGTGCTGCTTGTTCATATAATTTCATCCCAACTTTCGTGGAGCCGGTAAAGGTGATTTTTTTGACTTGTTCATTTTCGGTCAATTCTTTCCCAATCTCAGAAGAATCACCTAAGACGATATTGACGACCCCGTCTGGAAGTCCTGCTTGTTGAAAAAGCTCGCCTAAAGCTAATGCGGATAGTGGGGTTTCTTTTGATGGTTTCATAACAAGGGTACAGCCAACGGCCATAGCAGGTGCAATTTTTCTTGCAATCATGTTAGAAGGAAAGTTCCAAGGTGTGATCGCGCCAACAACCCCGATCGCTTCTTTGCGTACCAGCCAATGATTGTGTTCAGGGGCTGGAATCACTTCGCCATAGACCCGTTGCGCTTCAGCTGCATTCCAACGGAAATTGTCAACGTTGGATTGGATTTCTGCCTCCGCTTCTTTTAATGGTTTTCCTTGTTCCATACTCATGATTTTTGCTAAACGATCGCTTTCTTCCTCCATCAAATCAGCAATGACGTTCATCAAATCGGCACGTTCTCGAGGGGAGCGTTTTGACCATTCGGGAAAAGCAAACGCTGCGGCATCGATTGCTTGCTTGGTTTCCTCGATCCCTCCTTGACTGACTTTTACGAGTTCTTCATTAGTGGCAGGATTGGTAACCGAAACCGACTCTTTTGTTCCTTCAAGCCATTTTCCGTTAATCAATAACTTTGTTGGTACTTGTGGTAACTGTTGGTTCATCTTGGCACTTCCTTTCAATAATGGGTTCTTATTTAACCCTAGCACGGATCAGAAAGGATGACAATTCATATGCAAGTCTCTTGATTCTCCAAATTTTTGTAAAGAACCAAAGGGGAAATGTCCTGCTCCTATCATTTTATGGTAGAATAGAAAAATAAGAATGTTTGTTCGATTCTTGATAAATATAGTAAAATATTCAAGGAGTGAGGAACGCGTGCAACAAGTAAAAGAGCTTTTAAAAACAGTAGGATTTGTCGTGATCTTCACTTTATTCCTCTTGTTATTAAGACAGTATGTCTTTACTCCTGTGATCGTAAAAGGAGATTCGATGGATCCCACATTACATGATGGTGAGCGGGTGATTGCTTTGAAAAATACCGAGATCGAACGTTTCGATATCGTAACGTTTGAAGCACCGGATGAAGCAGGCAAAAACTATATCAAACGCGTGATCGGTTTACCTGGCGATCAGGTTTCCTATCAAAACGATACCCTTTATATCAATGGACAAGCATATGATGAACCCTACTTGGATGAATTCAAAGCAGCTGTCACAGATGGCTTTCCATTGACCAGTGATTTTGATATGGGGTTATTTGGTGTTGAAGTCATTCCTGAAGGTCAAATTTTAGTGTTAGGGGATAACCGCCGAATTTCCAAAGATAGTCGTCAATTAGGTCTGATCGATGAAGCAAAGATTTTGGGTGATGTAAAATTTGTATTCTGGCCAATTGCCGATTTTGGTATGCTAGGCAAAGAGTGAAATTCTGCGACCGTTTTTTTGTTTTTAAGGAGATTCTTTTAAAAACAAAGACGCATTTGAAGAAGCGTGTCGCTGATTTTTAGTGTTTTTTTTAAAAGACGATGGAGAGAAGGAGTCCTTTCATGAGTTTACGATTTATCCTTGGCGATGGCCGTTGTCGTCATGATCAAGCAGTGATAGAAAATGCAAAAAGTTGGTTAGAAAAAGACCATCAAGAAGTATTTTTCCTGGTACCTAACTACAACAAATTTGAACGAGAGCGTGAGATCCTTCAATTACTGAAAGAGGATCGCGTAGAAGATTTTGCTTCTATTCGCGCGCAAGTGTATAGTTTTCACCGTTTGGCTTGGTTTTATTTGCAGCAAACCGGCTTGCTTTCTCAAAATGCCATCACTGAAAATGGTGCCTCCATGATCATGCGTAAGCTGCTTTTGGAACTAGAAGAAGAACTCGTCTTATACCGTGGTGAGATCAACAAAGCGGGTTTTATCCAGCAATTGTTGGCGTTCTATCAAGAAATGCATACAAGTCGATTGGGGATCGAAGATTTATTGGCAGGTGGTGCTGCACCAAGCGCAACCCAAGACGAGGAGAAAAAATACAGTGAATTAGCGAAAATATTTCAACGATTTGAACAAGAACTTCTGGAGCGTGCATTACAAGTCGAACAACCGATCACCTTGTTGACACGCTTTCTTGAAGGTTCCTTGCTGGATGATTCTCCAGTGGAGCAAGCAATGCCTAACGCGGTGTCAATGAACAAAGCACCAGATCTTTCCCATGCCTTATTTATTATCAGTGGGTTTTCCGCTTTTTCAACACAGGAACAGCAGCTGATTCAAGTGTTGATGAAAAAAAGTCATGTCATTATTGATCTTTTTCTGGATCGTGGGTATCCACAAGAGCTGCCTTCACCGTTAAATTTGTTTTATGAAGCAGGGCGAACCTATTATCAATTGATCAGTTTTGCCCGAGAAAATCAAGTGCCGATTTATTTGGATCAGAAACTTTCGGTCAACCAAGAGGTAGACAAGGAAGCGAAGGGATCGATGCAACAGGCGTATAATGAAATTGAAACATTTTGGCGACAGACTCAGTCACAAGTCAACTATCAGCAACAGTCCTCTGTGAAGGACTTTCTGGCAATTTGGAAAGTTGGGAATCCAGAAGAAGAGATCCGTCAGATTGCAGCGTCGATCCGTGGGATGATGAGCGATAAGAAACGGTACCCAGCATTACGATACCGAGAAATCCAATTATTGATCGCCGAACCAGAAATCTATCATCAATATATCCCTAAAATTTTTACTGAGTTTGAGATTCCTTTTTATATCGATGAAGAGCAGATGATGGCGCAACATCCATTGGTTGAGTTTTTGAATGCTTTTTTTGCTTGTCAATCCTATGGCTTTCGCTTAAATGATATTTTACGGTTGCTTAGAACGGAACTTTACTTACCGGCAGCCTATCGCTCCGAAGCAGATTGGCTCGTTGGGCGTGACCAGTTTCGTAAGTTGGTGGATATTACCGAGAACAAAGCGTTGGCTCATGATTTCCAAGGAGCGAGTTGGACGAGAAACGAAGATTGGGAACTGATCGAGTATTTACAATCGGAAGAAGAGCAGACGGATAAAGTGGATTTGACAGCGTATACCAACCAGTTGCGCAGGGCCTTTAAACAAGATGTTGCTGATACTCTAGACTGGCTGACGGCTGCTAGAACGAACCGCGATGCGGTCGAACTGCTGTATCGCTTTTTACTGAATGCCGGTGTTGAAGAACAACTGCGGCATTGGCGAGATCAAGCGATCCAGCAAGGGAAGTTGGATCAAGCCCGTAATCATGAACAAGCATGGCAAGCCTTGATGGATTTGCTTGATGAATATGCTGCGATCTATGGGGAAGAGTCCTTTGATTTTGCGCTCTTTGAGGATGTCTTATTGACTGGCTTAGAAAATGTCACATTCGGGAAGATCCCAACAGCGATCGACCAAGTCAACATCAATCGCCTTGATCTGGCACGTCCAAAGCAAGCAAAGATCACATTTGCACCGGGATTAAATGAAACGGCGTTACCAAGAAAAATAGAGAACAAAACGTTGTTGACGAATGAAGAACGTCAGCATTTCAATCAGTTGTTCAATGGTGAAAAATACCTTAGAGATACAGTGGTGGAAGGCAGTGTCAAAGAGCCATTTGCCTTTTATTCTGTCTTGCTTTCAGCAACGGAACACTTATCACTGTCCTATGCCGTTAATTTTGATACCCAGCAAAACATCAAAATGTCGCCTTATTTAGATCGCGTGGTCAAACGTTTGGATGTCCCACTGCAAGAGCGAGGGATATTGACGCTAGTCAGCGATCCAAGAAACTATGTCGGCAGTTACCGTGGCCTGATCTATCAAATCAATAACCTCAGTCAGCAAGCGCAAAAAAACAAAGAGAATTTGCCGAGGGTTTGGGAGCAGCTGAAACAAGCACTGCTGCGTTCGGAATGGACAGATTTAGCTGCCCAAGTATTTGAAAGCCAAACCCATCAAAATATTCCGATTCCTTTGTCTCAAGCACAAGCTGCGGCACTATATGGACCGTCGATCTACAGTTCCATTTCTCAGATGGAGACGTTCTATCAGTGTGAATACAAGTATTTCGTCAGCTACGGATTACGGTTAAAAGAACGAGAAGTTTATGGCTTAAATCCAGCAATGACCGGTGAGTTTTTCCATGATGCGTTGGACCGCTTTGTCAAAGTCCTGATTGCTGAAAATATTTCCTTGACCCAGTTAACTGCTGACCAACGCGTGCAATTTGTGGAAGTCGTTTTGCAGGAAATTTTTGGCGAAAGCCGTTATCGCTTACTGACGAGCTCTGCTCGGATGAATTTTATTCGGTATCAATTAGGCAAGACGATTCAGCGAGTAGCGTGGGCATTAGCGAAACAAGGACAAAAAATGCATTTTAGTCCTGAAAAGACGGAGGTGCTATTCGGTCAGATCGCTGGCTCAAATGGGATCAATGGGATCGAATTGCCATTAAGTTCTGGCGGGAAACTGCATGTGCGGGGGAAGATCGATCGTGTCGATACGGCGAAAACGGAAGAAGAACAATGGCTTTCTGTTGTTGACTATAAATCTAGCAGCCGAGATTTTGACCTTTCTGAAGCATACTACGGACTTGCGATGCAGTTGATCACCTATCTCGATGTCGCATTGACGGATGCTGTCCAACTGGTTGGTTCGCCAAATGTGCGACCAGCGGGGGCTTATTATCTGCATGTGCATAATCCGCTTTTGGACGGACAAGAAGCCAGTGAAGAAGAACGTTTAAAACGTTTCAAGTATGACGGGTTGTTTATTGACGAACCGGCTGTTTTCCCGTTGCTAGATGAGGATGTTGAAGCCAGCAAAAATTCACCGATATTTCCTGTTCGAAAAGACAAAAACGGCAATTATCAAAAAACAACGCAGGCGAAAAACAAGTTTTATACAGAAGAAGAGCTTGAACTATTAAGAAAACACAATCGTAAAAACATGCAGCAAAGCGGTGAGAAGCTGTTGAGCGGTGAAATCGCCTTAAACCCGTCTTATAAAATAAAAGACAAAAAACGGGCGTGTGAATTTTGTCCGTTTCGCAGCATCTGTGACTTTGATGTATTGTTGAAAGAAAATGAGTACCACCGTTTAGAAAACTTATCTAAAGATGAGATTATCCATCGCTTAAGGGAGGAAGAAGATGAGTAAGATCCCTTTAAAACCGCAAAATGAAACCTTTACGGATACCCAATGGCAAGCCATTTTTGATAAAGGGGATAATATCCTCGTTTCCGCTTCAGCGGGTTCAGGCAAAACCACCGTTTTGGTTCGACGAGTGATCGAAAAGCTAAAAGCAGGAACGACGATCGATTCTTTACTGATCGTAACCTTTACCGAAGCAGCTGCTCGAGAAATGAAAGAACGGATTCAAGTGGCATTGCAACAGGCCATCAATCAAGAAAGTGACGAGCAAAAGCGCCAGCACTTCGTTCGTCAGCTGCAGCTGTTGCCGACAGCTAACATTTCTACCTTGCATGCGTTTTGTTTAACTGTGATTCGGCGTTTTTATTATTTGATCGATTTAGATCCCAATTTCCGCATGATGACCGATGAAACCGAAATTTTATTGATGAAAGAAGAAATCTGGACACAGCTGAGAGATCAACAATATGAAGCCAATGATGAAGCCTTCTTTCGTTTGACGGAAAATTTTTCAAGTGATCGTTCTGATGAAGGCGCCGGGGATCTGATCCTGTCTCTTTATGACTTTGCCCGAGCCAATCCAGATCCAGTCAACTGGTTAGCTCATCTAAGTGATCACTATATCGGCAAAGAAACCTTTGCTGAAAATATCCTGTATCAATCGCAAATCAAACCGACTTTGCAAGAAAATTTGAAGACAGCGGCGCATTTGCTGCAGGCGGCGCAAGACTATGCCCGTTCTGATGAAGCGATGGAAAAAGCGGCACAGTTGATCGATACCGAATTGGGCATGGTGGAAACCTTAAAGGCTCTGCTGGATGCAGACGATGTCGATGGCTTCTATGAGCAGATCCAAACATTGCGTTTTGGTCGTTACCCAGCTTTTCGCAAACCAGAACAAAAGGAATTGTCCCAAGAAATCAAGCCCTTACGCGATGATGCGAAAAAATTGGTCGAGCAATTGAAAGCCACCTTCCCGTATCCACCAGCTGAAATGATGGAGCTGCTTCATCGATCAGCACCTGTCGTTGAAAAAATGGCAGCGATGACCGAAGCATTTATGAAAGCATTTCAAGAAAGAAAGCTTTCAAAAGGCCGTTTAGACTTTAATGATTTGGAACATTTCACCTTGCAGATTTTACAAGGAGACGGCAGTGGAAGCGAGGCGTCGACCTATTATCGTGATCGCTTTGAAGAAGTTTTAGTCGATGAATACCAAGACGTCAATCGGCTGCAAGAGGCAATTTTATATTGGGTCAGACAAGTCGATCATAACCCTGGCAACATGTTTATGGTGGGGGATGTGAAGCAGTCGATCTATTCGTTTCGACTAGCAGATCCGACGCTATTTATCGAAAAATACTTGGCATTTGAAACAGAGAATGGTGGGCGGAGAATCGTCTTAGCAGAAAATTTCCGTTCTCGTTCCGATGTATTGGATTTTACGAATCTAGTTTTTCAACAGCTGATGGATGAAAGGGTTGGACAAATCCCTTACGATGAGGCAGCAGCCTTGATTACCGGTTTTCCTGATTTTCCAGAAAGCGAGGCCTTCGCCACAGAGCTCTTGTTATATGAAAAAGAGCATGAATCCGAAGAACAATTGATCGATGACAAAACAGAAGGTGAAATGCAGATCACTGCCTTGAAGATTCGAGAGTTGATTGAATCAAACTTCATGATCTATGACAAAAAAGCCAAAACAAATCGACCAATCACTTACAATGACATCGTCTTATTGACCCCCACACGTAAAAACAATCTTGTCATTTTGGATGTCTTTAAGCAGTTTGGGATTCCGATGGCGGTCAATGATGCTCAAAACTATTTTCAGGCAACGGAGATCCAAACCGTCGTTTCTTTGTTGCAGATCATTGATAACCCGTACCAAGATATCCCACTTGTGGCCGTTTTGCGTTCGCCAATCGTCGGCCTAACAGAAGATCAATTGGCTGAGATCCGTTTAGCGAATCGTTCCAGCGACTACTACGATGCAGTATTGGATTACCATGGGCAACAAGAAGCGTCACCCTTGTGGCAAACGGTGGATGGATTTTTAACAAAACTGGAACAATGGCGAGAGGAAGCACGACGATTACCAATCCCAACCTTGCTTTGGCAAATCTATGAAGATACTGCCTATTTGGATTATGTCGTGGGACTGCCTGCAGGTCAGCAGCGCTATGCCAATTTAGCGGCATTGGTCCACAGAGCGGAGAAATACGAAAAGAGCAGTTTCCGTGGGTTGTACCAATTCATTCGCTTCATCGAAAAGATGCAAGAAAAAAACAAGGACTTGGCAGAGCCATTAGCTACACCAGTAGAAGATGCAGTTCGTGTGATGACCGTCCATGCAAGTAAAGGTTTGGAATTTCCTGTAGTCTTCTTATTGGATACAACAAAATTCTTTAATTACCAAGATTTTCAAAAACGCTATATCTTTGAAGAACAGCTGGGGGCTGGGATCCAATATGTGGAACCCGCAGAAAACCTTAAATTTGAAACACTACCGTTTCAAGCCATCAAGCAAGTTCGTTTGAAAAAAGCCTTGTCAGAAGAGATGCGAAAATTATATGTAGCATTGACACGAGCAGAGCAGAAGCTTTTCTTAGTAGGCTCCTATAAAAATCAAGCGGATGCCTTCAAGACATGGCAATCTGGCTTGACACAATCCGAGATGGTTCTTGATCCAGCGTTGCGCTTAGTGGCACGGGGGAGCTTGATGGATTGGGTCGGACGGACCCTGATGCGCCATCCAGATATGGAAGCAGTATTCTCCGAAGCGTCAGAGCGCAAGCGAACGATCGATCATCCTGCTCATTTTCGTCTGTCATGGTGGAATCAAGAAACGATCACGCAAGAAGTCCAAGAGACGCTTGCGCCAGTCGAGGAGCCTAAACGATTGATTGCGCCAGATAGCAATATCGATGATCTTTTGAAACGCCTAGCCTATCGCTATCCTTATCAAAAAGCGACCCAAACGACTAGTTATCAATCTGTTTCAGAATTGAAAAGACTCTATAACGATCCTGATGATCAACAGACCACTTTGTTGGAATGGCGGTCGGTTTCCGAGAAGACGAATCCTCAGCAATATCGCTACGTACAAGATGAATTGGCGAAACCCAAATTTCTGCAAGAAACGAAGCCTCTCGCCAGCAGTATCGGAACCGCAACACATACGGTTTTGCAAATGATCCCCTTAGGAATGAAGCCAACACAAGATACTTTGGCGCTCCTGATTGCTGAACTCGTGAAAAAGCAATTTTTTTCTGAAGAAATCGCCAAAAAAATTGACCGATCGAGTATTTTGTGGTTTTATCAAACTGAACTAGGTGAACTGTTGAACCAATTCTCTGATGTGGTGAAGCGAGAGCAGCCGTTTTCGATGCTAAAAGAGGCCGATACGATCTTTGAAGGGTTTGACGAACCAGATGCGCCGCTTTTGATCCATGGTATTATTGACGGCTATATTGAATTGGCGGATGAAATCATTTTGTATGACTTTAAAACAGATGATGTGTTCGGCAGTCAGGCTCAGATTGAACAGAAAATGCGCGAACGATATTATGGTCAATTAAAACTCTATTGCCAAGCATTGGAGAAAGCATTGAACAAACCAGTGAAACAGACCTATTTAGTGCTGTTAAAACCTAAGATGATCGTGGCATTCTAGCTGATCGATCCTAGTTTCTTACATTTCGTAAGTCATATGCTATAATAGGTAAAAGAGGTGATGGAGAATGATAAAAGTAGAATCGGATTATGCCCTTTGTCCTAAATTTGAAAAAGCTTTTTCTATTTTAGGCAAAAAGTGGAACGGCTTGATCATTGATGTCCTTCTTGAAGACGGCAAACAAAGATTTGTTGAGTTAGCAAACAAGATTCCTCAAGTGAGTGATCGGGTGTTAGTCGAACGCTTGAAAGAATTAGAGCGGGAAGAAATTGTCTGCAAAGAAAACAATCTTTACTTCTTGACGCCAAGAGGTATTGCTCTTGAAAAGAGTATGATGAGTGTGAAGCGTTGGGCAGAAACCTGGGTACGTGAGGAAGAATGCAGTTGATTTCTCAACGGAAATTAGGTAAACTAAGCTTAAATGAATAGTAAAAAAAGCGTTGATAGAAACTAGTAATTTGGCTGGATCAGAAAAAGGGAGACTTGTCACAGACTGAAAGCAAGTCCTGTATTCGAAAAATGAATTTCACTTCTGGAGCTTGCTGAGAACAATCAGTCGGCAGTGTTGCTGTCGTTAGCCGAAGTGAGTGCGCGGAACTTTCCGCGAATGAGGATGGTAACACGAGACGTCGTTCCTTTTTTTAGGGATGACGTCTTTTTTTGTCTTTTTATCAAAAGATCGTCACTTTTTCCAGTCAAATCGTTTTTTTACACTATTCACTGTATAGAAGGAGGAAACACATGTCTTTACAAGAAAAATTAGAAGCATTGAAGGAAACGACATTGCTTAAAATCAAAGAAAGTCCAACCATGAATGACTTGAATCAGATTCGAGTGGAAGTGCTTGGAAAAAAAGGTCCCATTACTGAAGTTCTACGGGGGATGAAAGATCTTTCTGCGGAAGAACGGCCGAAGGTGGGGAGCTATGCCAACGAGATTCGTGATATCTTGACAGAAGCGATCGAAGAAGCAAAATCGTCTATCGAAGCAGCAAACTTGGAAAAAGCCCTTGCTGAAGAATCCATCGACGTGACTTTGCCTGGTAAAAAGATGGACCGAGGAACACGCCATGTGCTAACGCAAATCATGGAAGAAATCGAAGATATCTTTGTTGGTATGGGCTACCAAGTAGTTGAAGGCTACGAAGTGGAAAAAGATCATTACAACTTCGAACGGATGAATCTGCCAAAAGATCATCCAGCCAGAGACATGCAGGATACTTTTTATATTTCAGAGGAAGTGCTGATTCGGACCCATACGTCACCAGTGCAAGCGCGAACAATGGAGACTCATGATTTTTCTAAAGGGCCGCTGCGGATGATCTCACCAGGGAAAGTTTTCCGTCGTGACACAGATGATGCGACCCATAGCCACCAATTCCATCAAATTGAAGGATTGGTGATCGATAAAAATATTACGATGGGTGACTTAAAAGGAACCTTAGAAGTCATGATGCAAAAAATGTTTGGTGAAGATCGCCAAATTCGCTTGCGACCAAGCTATTTCCCTTTCACAGAACCATCGGTCGAAGTTGATGTCAGCTGCTTCAAGTGCGGTGGTGCGGGTTGTAACGTTTGTAAACAAACTGGCTGGATCGAGATCCTCGGTGCTGGAATGGTGCATCCTAACGTCTTAGAAATGTCAGGGATCGATCCAACCCAATATTCAGGATTTGCTTTTGGTTTAGGTCCTGATCGAGTGGCAATGCTGCGCTACGGCGTAAACGACATTCGCCAATTCTATCAAAATGATGTGCGTTTCATTCGCCAGTTCAAGGGGGAACAATAAATGTTAGTATCGTACAAATGGTTAAATGAATACCTTGATCTGTCTGAGATCACACCAAAAGAGCTGGCGGATAAAATGTCAGTGACGGGGATCGAAGTCGAAGGTATTGACGTGCCTGAAGAGGGTTTAAAAAAAATCGTTGTCGGAGAAGTGACCGACTGCCGACCACATCCAGATTCTGATCATCTATCGATTTGCCAAGTAAATATTGGTGAGGAAGAAGACACGCAAATCGTTTGTGGGGCACCAAATGTCAAAAGCGGCATCAAAGTCATCGTGGCATTACCAGGCTCTCGAATCGCAGGCAATGTAAAAATTAAAAAGAGCAAGATGCGGGGAGAAGTTTCGAACGGCATGATTTGTTCATTGCAAGAACTAGGGTATGCTGATAGTGTAATCCCCAAGGAATACGCAGAAGGAATCTATTATTTACCAGCAGAAGCAGAAGTAGGAGCACCGGTTTTTCCTTATCTCGATATGGATGATCACATTATCGAATTATCGATCACTCCGAACCGCGCGGATGCGTTGAGCATGCGGGGGGTTGCTTATGAAGTCGGTGCCATCTATCGGCAAACACCGAAGTTTCCTGAAATTGCGCTTAATGAAAGTGAAGTAGCTGCTGCCGATAAAATTCAGGTGAAGGTCACGGAAGCAACCGATGCACCCGCCTACCAAATTCGAATCATTGATGGTGTAACGATCGCCCCAAGTCCACAATGGCTGCAAAATCGCTTGATGAATGAAGGCATTCGTCCAATCAACAATGTCGTGGACGTGACAAATTATATCTTACTATTATTTGGCCAACCATTGCATGCTTTTGATTATCAAAAGCTAGACAGCAAGGAAATACTCGTACGTCGCGGCAAAGAAAATGAAAGCCTGGTTACCTTAGATGGAGAAACACGTCAGCTATCATCAGAAGACATCGTTATCACCAACGGAACGACACCCGTTGCGCTCGCAGGCGTCATGGGAGGGCTTGATTCTGAAATCACGGAAACAACGACCACAGTCGCTTTAGAAGCGGCGTTGTTCGATCCATTAGCGATTCGTTTAACCTCAAAGAAATTCAATTTAAGAAGTGAGTCCTCTGCTCGTTTTGAAAAAGGGATCAACCAAGCAACGGTTGCAAAAGCTTGTGATGCAGCAGCAGCACTGATTGCAGAACTTGCTGGCGGAACGGTCTTAAAAGGGGCGGTAGTAGGTTCCCAAGTAGCTGTAGAACCTGTGGAGGTTACAATCACTCTAGCTCGAATCAATAGCTATTTAGGCACAGAAATCACTGATGAAGAAGTGCAAGAAATCTTTGATGCATTAGGCTTTGGTCATCGTCAAGAAGCAGACAGCTATATTGTTTCTGTCCCACCTCGTCGTTGGGATATTACGATCGAAGCAGATATCATTGAAGAAGTGGCGCGTATTTACGGTTATGATCGTTTGCCATCGACTTTACCGCAAGGAGAAACGGTTGCCGGTCATCTAACCAAAGCGCAACGTCTGACTAGAGAAGTTCGGACGCTATTGGAAGGCAACGGGGTCAGTGAAGCTATCAGCTATGCTTTGACCACTGAAGAGAAGGCACAACAATTTACGGATAAATCGAGCCAAGTGACTCGATTGGATTGGCCAATGACCGAAGAGCGTGCCGTCTTGCGCTTGAATCTGATTTCAGGCTTGTTAGACGACGTTGCGTACAATTTGGCACGTAAAAACAATCGTGTTGCTTTGTATGAAATTGGTCGCGTCTTCTATCAAACAGGCGACAGTAAGCACGAGCTGCCAACAGAAGTCAATCACTTAGGGCTAGCTTTGACAGGAAATATCCATGAGAAAGACTGGCAAACCAAAGCTCAAAAAGTTGATTTCTTCCATTTGAAAGGCATTTTAGAAAATCTATTTGATTCGTTGGCATTAACCGACCGTATTCGTTATCAAAAAACGGCAGCTATCAAAGAGATGCATCCTGGCCGTACGGCAATGATCCTGCTAGATGACCAAGAAATCGGCTTCTTGGGACAAACCCACCCATCGATCGCCAAAGATTATGAAGTGAGTGAAACCTATGTTGCTGAATTGAACTTAGATCAACTGTTAGCAGCGAAAACAGAACAATTGGTCTATCAACCAGTTTCTAAGTTCCCATCAGTAACGCGGGATATGGCACTCTTGCTTGATGAAACGATCGATAACCAGTCCGTGATGGAGATCATTCGAGAAAGTGCAGGTCGCTTCTTAAGTGCGATTCGTTTATTCGATGTTTATCAAGGGAAAAACATCGAAGCAGGCAAAAAATCATTAGGGTACAGCCTTACCTTTAGCAATCCAGAAGCTACCCTGACGGATGAAGAGATCAATCAAGCAATAGCGAAAATTACTCGTAACTTAGAAGAAAAAGTTCAAGCAGAAATCCGCTAATCAAATAAGTAGAAAAACGTTCTCCACCATACAAAGAAGTTGGGTGGGGAACGTTTTCTACTATTATAATAGATGCTCAGATGACACAAGAATGTGAGGAGTTGAGTGAAAGCCGTAAAAGATTTCTCTATAGAAGGCAATCCAGCTTTTTTGGTACAACTTTTTTTAAACACTGGCAAGGCTGAAAAAATGCATTTTCTAATCCACATTTTATGAAGATATTTTTTAGGACAGCTCTCTTAGTTTTTGCCCAAGAAACAGCATCAAATCAAAATACACAAAGTGTCAGTCTGGGAAGGAAGGGTTCTCGTGAAATCTAACACAGAGTTGGCACATAGATTTTGCATGAAAGAATTCATTTCGATTTGTAAACAAAAAAACAAGCCGTAAAGGCTTGTTTTTTTAAGCAAAGTAATTGATGCCCATTGCATTTTTGACTTCAGCTAACGTTTGAGCGGCAACTTGTTCTGCTTTTTCACTACCAAGTTTTAATAAGTTCATCACTTCACCGGGATCTTTTGCAAAAGCTTCACGGCGTTCACGAATCGGTGCAAATTCGGCTTCTAGAACATCGATCAAATAGCGTTTGATTTTAACATCGCCTAATCCACCACGGGTGTAATGTTCTTTTAATTCAGCAATTTTTTCTTTTTCAGTGCCAAATACATCAAGATACGTAAAGACCATATTGCCTTCAACTTGTCCAGGATCGTTGACATGAATGTGATTTGGGTCCGTGTACATGCTCATCACTTTCTTTTGTAATACATCGGCTGGATCAGCTAAGTAAATACCATTGTTCAGTGATTTGCTCATTTTCCCGTTCCCATCGATCCCCGCTAAACGTCCCATGCCTTTTGGCGGTAAAACCGCTTTTGGTTCGACTAATACTTCACTATACGTAGAATTAAAACTATGCACGATTTCTTGGGTTTGTTCCAGCATTGGTTTTTGATCTTCTCCAACGGGGACTAAATTTGCTTTAAAAGCGGTGATATCCGCTGCTTGAGAGACAGGATAGATGAAGAAACCTGAAGGGACGCCTTCACCAAATTTTTTTTGTTCAATTTCGGCTTTAACGGTTGGATTGCGTCGTACTCGAGCAACACTGACTAGATTGAGATAATACATCGTCAATTCAGAGAGTTGAGGGATTTGCGATTGAATAAACATTGTTGTTTTTGCTGGATCCAGTCCAACGGCTAAATAATCCAAAGCAACTTCTAGAATATTCGCTGAGACCTTCTCAGGTGTTTTCGCATTATCTGTTAGTGCCTGCATGTCAGCGACCATGATATAAAGCTGATTTTCAGGGTCAGCTTGCATTTCGACCCGTTTTTTTAAAGACCCCACATAATGGCCAAGATGCAATTTGCCAGTTGGGCGGTCGCCAGTTAAAATCGTATTCACTTTTTTTCCACCTTTTCCTTTGTTATATGGTTTATCTTACCTTTTTTTAGCAAAAGAAACAACCGGTTCTCCTTGTGATCTGATGGGGTGAGAAAAATTTTCATGGACAAAAACCTCACATCAAAGTAAAATAGCACTTGTCTTTTCAGAAATAAGGGGGGAACATTGGAAAAGCACCTTTACAAATGAAAAAAGATTGAGCTATAATATGAATCAAATCTTTCCAATTACTCATTTAATTTTAAAAAAAGCTAGGAGTGTGAATCAATGGCAATGATCGAATTTAAGAACGTAGAGAAATATTACGGAAAGTTCCATGCATTAAAAAACATCAACCTTGAATTTGAAAAAGGTGAGGTCGTTGTTGTTATCGGACCTTCAGGATCTGGTAAAAGTACAATGCTCCGTACGATTAATGGTCTAGAAACCATTTCAGGTGGTCAATTATTGGTCAATGGCAAGAACTTGTTTGACAAAGATGTCAAAATGACAGAAATTAGAAAAAACATCGGCATGGTGTTTCAACATTTCAATTTGTATCCAAATAAAACCGTGTTAGAAAACATTACGTTGGCACCGATCAAAGTATTAAAACAAAATGAGCAAGAAGCCATCAATTTGGCGGAAAAGCTTCTTGATCGGGTAGGGATGTTAGATAAAAAAGATTCCTATCCTTCCATGTTATCTGGCGGACAACAGCAGCGGGTCGCTATTGCCAGAGGGCTTGCGATGAAACCAGAAATGCTGCTTTTTGATGAGCCAACATCAGCATTGGATCCAGAAATGATTGGTGATGTCTTGGATGTCATGAAAAAAATTGCCAGTGAAGGCATGTCCATGATCGTTGTTACCCATGAAATGAGCTTTGCCCGTGAAGTAGCAGATCGAATCGTCTTTATGGCGGAAGGACAAGTCCTAGAGGATCGGCGCGATGTCGATGGATTCTTTGATGCACCAAGAGACGAACGTGCAAAACAATTCTTGAGCAAAGTCAGCAATCATTAAGCAATAGGAGGAACCCTTATGAGAAAGAAAATATTTTCCTTTCTAGTCTTAGCCTTTGCCCTTGTGACTTTCTCAGGTTGTAAAGGACAAAGTGCCGCAGAGATCGATATTTTAGAAAACAGCAAAGAGACGAATCAGATCGTTTGGGGCGTAAAAAACGATACCCGTCTTTTTGGATTAATGGATATCGCGACCAGAGAAGTACGGGGATTCGATATTGATATCGCTCGTGCAATCACTGAGAAAATTTTAGGTCGTGATGGCAATGCCATCTTTGTTGAAGTAACCTCAAAAACTCGGATTCCTCTTTTGAAAAACGGCAACATCGATGCAATCATCGCCACGATGACTATCACGGAAGAACGTAAAAAACAGGTCGATTTTTCCGATGTCTACTTTGATGCAGGCCAATCGTTATTAGTTGCCAAAGACAGCCCTATTCAAGGGATCGAAGATTTGACCGCAGATACCACTGTATTGGTCGTGAAGGGCTCTACTTCCGCTGTGAACATTCGTGAAGCAGCACCAGAAGCGCAAATTTTGGAACTTGAGAATTATGCGGAAGCCTTTACCGCATTACAATCTGGTCAAGGAGATGCTATGACCACGGATAATGCGATCTTATTAGGGATGGCGAGTGAAAATCCCAATTACCATTTAGTTGGCGAAACTTTTACAGAAGAACCTTATGGGATTGCCATCAATAAAGGACAAAAGCCGTTTCTTGATGCAGTGAATCAAGCCTTGCGGGAAATGCGTGAAGATGGAACCTATGATGAGATTTACAACAAGTGGTTCCCTGAAGACGAATCAGGAAAAGTAGAGTAGGAGGAAACTGAATGGTTGAATTATTTCAAACGTATACCGGTCAGTTTATTGAAGGCTTTAAATACACAGTCATGGCGAGTTTGATCGCACTGTTTTTTAGTCTTTTGATCGGAACCTTAATGGCAATTTTTCAGTTGTCAGACAATCGCCTCATCAAAGGGATTGCCAAAGCGTATGTTGAGTTTTTTAGAAATATTCCCTTATTGATCATCGTGATGTTCTTTTATGTCGTTGTGCCAATGTATTGGGTTTCTTTTGACGGCTTTCAAGCAGGAACGATCGGCTTAACGATCTATACATCGGCATTTATCGCTGAGACGATCCGTTCAGGAATTCAAACGGTCCCTAAAGGCCAGATGGAAGCTTCCTTGTCTTCTGGTTTTACTTACAGCCAAGCGATGCGCTACATTATTTTGCCTCAAGCATTTAAGATCGTCGTACCGCCGTTAGGCAATCAATTTATCAATCTTGTCAAAAATTCATCAATTTTGGCGATGGTCGCAGGATTAGATATTATGTATCAAGGCGATTTGATCGCAAGTGAGACCTTCAATACATTTGATACGTATATCATTGTTGGTCTTTTCTATTTGATCATTACCCTACCATTGTCTTATTTGATGGTTTACTTGGAACGGCGTTGGGCTGTCCGCTCATAGAAAGGAGCTAACGAACTATGGACTTTTTTGAAGCTTTTTCAGCGATTAACATTCGCTTCTTGATCGATGGCTTGCGGGTAACAGTTGAAGTGTCGATCCTATCGATTTTATTTAGCTTTATTATCGGAGGGATCGCCGGTATTTTGCGCTTCAGCTCGATCCCAGTCTTTTCTAAAGTATTAGGTGTCGTGATCGATGTTATTCGTAACTTGCCTTTGCTCTTGATCATCTTTTTCACTTACTTTGCATTGCCGCAGATCGGTATCCGCTTTAATATTTTTTGGTCAGCGGTTGTGGCGTTGACGATTTTTGAATCAGCGATGCTTTCTGAAATCTTTCGTGCTGGTTTGAATTCTGTGCCAAAAGGGCAGATGGAAGCTGGTTTGTCTACAGGGCTAAGCTATGTCGAAGTATTGCGGAGCATCGTCGTGCCGCAGGCATTTAAAGCGATGCTGCCAGCGATCGTCAGTCAGTTGATCTCTTTGATCAAAGATACGTCATTAGCCGTGATTATTTCTTTACCAGAGCTGACTCATCATGCTCGAATCATTTATGGTCAAAACACAAACTATGTTTTGCCTATGTTTTTAGCAATGACTGTTTTATACTTTTTGGTTTGTTATGCCTTGTCATTGCTTTCTGGCTTTTTGGAAAAACGTCAGTACGATTACTAAAAAGAATAATCGTCAAAAAAATCCCCACGATCGGTCTTTTACCCATGCAAGTGCAACTTGTGGGGTGTAAGCCAATCGTGGGGGCTTTTTTCTTTTTGACCGTTTCGTGCTTTTTGGGAAAGCTTTTTTAGCAAACGAAAGGAATACTTGAAAAATAGTCAAAAAAAGTCCAAAATGAATAAGAGAGAAAAATGCACCAAACTCTTTCTTTCATGTAAAGGATGGAAACTATGACAAACAACAGACCAATTGGTTTTATCGATTCTGGTGTTGGTGGGTTGACGGTCGTCAAAGAAGCAATCAAGCAATTACCCAACGAATCGATTCTTTATCTGGGAGATACAGCCAGATGCCCGTATGGTCCGAGACCTGCTGAGCAAGTCATCGAGTATACGTGGCAAATGACCCGTTTTTTATTAGAAAAAAATATTAAAATGTTGGTGATCGCTTGTAATACAGCGACAGCGGTCGCCCTTGAAGAAATCAAAGAACAACTAACGATTCCAGTGATCGGCGTGATCCTGCCTGGCAGTCGAGCAGCAGTCAAAGCAAGCAAAAACCAACGAATCGGTGTCATCGGGACAAACGGAACGATCAAAAGTGACTCTTACAAGCGCGCGCTTCATGGCAAAGCGCCCCATGCGTCCGTCGTCAGTTTGGCTTGCCCGAAGTTTGTGCCGATCGTAGAAAGCAAACAATACCATAGCTCGGTCGCCAAGAAAATCGTGGCAGAAACGTTGCGTCCATTGAAAAACAAACGGCTAGATACAGTGATTTTGGGTTGTACCCATTATCCTTTATTGCGTCCTTTGATCCAAAATGAATTGGGGGCTCATATCCAGCTGATTGATTCAGGGGCAGAAACGGTGGGGGAAGTCAGTACCTTGTTGGACTATTTTTCCATTGCTGCAACGAGTCAGGACGATCCGCATCCGCAACATGCATTTTTTACTACTGGTTCACCGAAAATGTTTGATGAGATTGCCAATGATTGGCTTGATTTAGACACGATCTCATCGATTCACACTGATTTAGGAGGCTTTTAAATGCGACATGATGGCAGAAAAGAAACAATGTTAAGACCAGTTAAAATTCAAACCAACGTCTACAAACACCCCGAAGGATCGGTTGTGATCTCTTTTGGTGACACAACCGTGATCTGTTCGGCAACGATTGAAGAGCGGGTCCCTCCGTTTTTACGAGATACGGGAAAAGGCTGGGTCACAGCCGAATACAGTATGCTCCCACGAGCGACCAACACTCGTAATCGTCGAGAAAGTGCCAAAGGCAAGCTTTCTGGTCGGACGATGGAGATCCAACGGCTGATCGCTCGTTCCTTGCGCGCAGTAGTCGATTTAGAAAAATTAGGGGAGCGCAGTATCGTGGTCGATTGTGATGTCGTTCAAGCAGATGGCGGTACCCGAACAGCTAGTATTACCGGCGCATTTGTCGCGTTGCGTTTAGCTATCGATACCTTGTTGCGTGACAAAGCATTGACGGAAGATCCAATCAAGGAACATTTAGCAGCAATTAGTGTCGGGATCTTACCAGATGGCACCTGTGTGACCGATCTCGATTATCAAGAAGATTCTTCAGCTGCTGTTGACATGAATTTGGTGATGACGGAATCTGGTCGATTTGTCGAATTGCAAGGAACTGGGGAAGAAGCGACCTTTGATGGTCAGCAGTTGAATGAGATGCTGATCTACGGAAAAACAGCTATCGAAGAATTGATCGCCTATCAAAAAGAGGCACTGTTTTTACCAGATGAACCCCCTTATGAGATTCCCGAAAAAACGATCGTCATTGCTACAGGCAATCCAGGAAAAGCCAAGGAATTTAAAGCCGTATTTGGCGCAGCAGGTTACGATGTCCGTACCTTAAAAGACTATCCTTCCTTACCAGATGTTGAAGAAACCGGCACCACCTTTGAAGAAAATGCCCGCCTTAAAGCGGAAACCATCGCCAGAATTTTGGGAAGACCGGTGTTAGCTGATGACTCAGGACTGAAAGTCGATGCACTAGGGGGACGACCAGGGGTGTACTCTGCTCGATTTGCTGGTGAGCAAAAAAGTGACGCTGCCAATAATGCAAAATTGCTCTATGAATTGACGGATGTCGAAGATGACAAACGCAGTGCCCAATTTCACTGTACGTTAGTTTTCGCAGCACCAGGAAAAGAGAGTTTGGTGGTTGAAGCTCAATGGCCGGGGAGAATCGGCCGCATCCCTCGTGGAGAAAATGGGTTCGGCTACGATCCATTGTTTATTCCTGATGGTTCAGAGCAAAGCGCAGCCCAAATGAGTCAAGAAGAGAAGAACCGAGTGAGCCACCGTGGTCTAGCAATCAAAAAACTGCAGGAACAGTGGTGGGAGTGGTTAGAAGGAGAAAATGTATGAAATACTTAGTTGTCAGTGACAATCATTCAGATCGTGAGATTCTTGTTGATCTTAAAAATGAATTCGAAAATCAAGTCGATTTGTTCCTTCACTGTGGGGATTCAGAACTTCCTGAAACGGATCCTTTATGGGAAACATTCCAAGTCGTTTGTGGCAATTGCGATTACGGTGGTGGTTTTCCGAATGAACGTATCGTTAAAACGCCACTGGATACCATCTATATGACCCATGGCCATTTGGCGGATGTTCGTTTTGGCGTAACCAAATTAGGCTTAAAAGCGCAACAAGCAGATGCTTCGATCGCTTTGTTTGGTCATACGCATCAAATTGCTTGTGAGAAAGTCGGGAATCGACTTTTCTTGAATCCTGGCAGTATTTCTCAACCGCGAGGGCAAATCCAAATCAAAAGTTTTGCGATTATTGAAAGTACACCAGAACAATGGGCAATCCAATACTATGATCGTTCCTTTCATAAAGTCCCAGAGCTAGCTTTCGTTTTCACACGTTAAGTAAGCGGAATCAAAAAGTAAAAATTTCATTATAATTTTGCAGGTTTCTACTTTCTATTCTCATTTTCAAGTAAAATAGAAGAGTAGCTGTGAAATGGAGGCAATTAGATTGATAGGACAGACCGTAGAAAAAATATTACTCGAGAATCAAGAAAATTTCTTGGTGCCGGCAGAGAATGTGGCATCGGTATTTTATAACCACCCTTTGAGTCACGCATTGCTTGTTTTATCAAAAGTGGGCTATTCAAAGATCCCAGTACTAGATAGTGAGGACCATTTAGTCGGCTTAATCAGCCTCTCAAACATCGTAGAACGAATGATGGATCTCACTGGCTTCAGTATGGAAAATATTGAAGGGCTGACTGTGGCAGATGTCATGGAAGTCAATGTGAATTGCATCAAAGAAAACGATGAGTTGGAAAGTATGCTGCATCTGTTAGTGGATCAAGCATTCTTGCCGATCGTTGATGATGACAATGTCTTTGTTGGGATTATCACCCGCAAAGAGATTTTAAAATCCGTCAATCATTTGGCGCATGAAATCGAAAGACGCTATTTGCTGATTTCGAAAGAAGATGCCCCAAAGATGACAGATGAACTGCATGTGGTATAGAAAAAAGGTTATCCCAGTTTCGGGATAACCTTTTTTTAAATAACGACGATCGGCGCATTGGGGATCGTATAGCCTTTGGCAGTTAATGCATCAATCGATGCGGCCAAAAATTCCTCTTTGATTTTCCATTGCGTACCGTTGGTCACATACATGGTCGTGCGAATTGCAAAGTTGTTGTTTCCTAGATCCACCAGACCGAAGACCGTAGGGGCCGTTTGAATCTCTTCTTCGTGCTGCTGAGCAATCTGTTCATTGACTTCTTCAATGATGGCACGTATTTCATCTAAGCCTTCAGATGGTAAGATACGTACGTCTACCACGACTTGCATATTGGCTCTTGATGTATTACTGATGGTTGTGATGTTACGATTTGGGATATAATGAACGGTTCCATCAACGGATTTTAATTGAACAGTCCGAATACCGACGGCCGTCACCGTACCCTCAAGCGTCAGATTGGTCAAGCGGACGTAATCACCAACGTTGATTTGTTGTTCGGTAATAATAAAGAAGCCAGTAATCAAGTCATTCATAAAGCCTTGGGCACCGAGACCGAGGGCGACACCGACGACTCCGGCACCGGCTAGTAGCGAGCCTACAGGTACGCCGATGGTTGAAAGGAGTGCATAGACAAAAAAGAAGCCTAATGTGTAATGAACCGTATTGCGGATCAGGGTATGGATCGTGTTGATTCGACTCACATTGAAGGTGGCTTTTTTTTCATAGGACCGATAGATCCGGTCAATGATCATGTTGCTTATTTTTAATAAAATTCCAAATAAGATACACAAAAAAAGCAGCATCAGTGCTTTTTGGATCAGTAGGCCAATGATCGATTCCCAGTCGATCGATGCCCACCATTTTTGTAATGCATTGAGCTGAGCAGCTGCTGGTTCGGTAATGCTGGAACCACTTGAATCGGTCGTGCTAGCTGCAATTAGCAGTTGTCTCATAAAATCCCTCCAAGTCTTACTGCATCTATTTTAACGAAGATAAAATAGAAATGCAAAGGAGGTTTTCTGAAATATCTGTTTTTTTCAGAAAAAGCCTGCTTAGCCAACGGAGAGGCAAATAGCAGACTTTTCTATGACAATCATTGATTAAGATAAATGAACGCCTTTATCAACGAAAATCACTTCGCCGATAATCCCGCTTGATAATGGACTGATCAAGAAGGCACAAGTATTGCCCACTTCTTCAATCGTCACACCAATATGATCAGGTGTTCGATCCTCTGACAATTGGATCAGTTTTTGATAGTCTTTTACACCGGTTACTGCCAGCGTCTTGATGGCACCAGCTGAAATCGCATTGACGCGGATTTTTTGCGGTGAAAGTTCGGCAGCTAAATAGCGAACGCTTGATTCTAAAGCGGCTTTTGCAATCCCCATCATATTGTAGTTCGGTACTGCCCGTTCGGCACCTAAGTAGGAAAGGGTAACGATTCCAGCATTTTCAGCTAAGATTGGTTTGGCATATTTGGTGACGGCAATCAATGAATAACTGCTGATGTCTTGCGCCAAAGCATAACCGTCACGAGAAATATTTAAAATATCGCCAGATAGATCTTCTTTATTGGCATAAGCAACGGCATGGACAACACCGTGGATCTCACCTGCATATTCTTTGATCGTTTCAAAGGCGGAAGCAATGCTTTCGTCATTGGCGACGTCACATTCCACTACAAATTCATCAGATTCCAATAAGCGCTCTAAAGGCTTTTTCATGCGGTCGTTTTGATACGTGTAGATCACTTCGGCTCCTTGTGCTTTTAATGCTTGTGCACAGCCCCAAGCGATACTGCGTTTGTTAGCAACGCCCATGACGACAACTTTTTTACCGGTTAAAAAACTCATAATTCCACTCCTTAATAAATTCAACAATAATAAAATACGTATAATGACAAATAGTAAATCAAACTATCTTGATTTCTAATTATTAAGCATAATTGTTTGATTGTCAAACTATTTTTTTCTTAATAAATATTTAGTTGCGAATTTCGCTGAACTATGATACTTTGATAATCAAACTATAATAAATTCTTAAGCAAGGAAGGGAAACCATGAAAAAACTATTGACTGAAACAGAAGTCATGGATTTGATTCCAAATCGCTACCCAATTATATATATTGATTACGTCGATGAAATCGAGTCTGGCAAAAAGATTATCGCAACGAAAAATGTCACCATCAACGAAGACTTTTTCCAAGGACATTTCCCAGGAAATCCAGTAATGCCAGGTGCCTTGATTTTAGAAACATTGGCACAAGCAGGATCGATCCTGATCTTGAAATCCGAGGAATTCCAAGGTAGAACGGCGTATATTGGCGGTATCAACAAAGCCAAATTCCGTCAAAAAGTTGTTCCGGGAGATACCATGAAACTTGTTTTCGAGATCACTAAAATCAAAGGCTCTGTAGGAACTGCTGATGCGGTCGCTACAGTGGACGGCAAAAAAGCTGCGGAATGCGAATTCACCTTTATCGTTGGCGACCAAAAATAAAAGAAAACCGCTGAAATTCCCGATTAACGGAGACTTCAGCGGTTTTTTATTTATTCTTTGGCTTCTTGCAAGACCTTGATCGTTTCGATCTTCACTGGCTCAACCGGTTGAGAATTCTCACCATTGCCAGAGTCTTGGGTTTCTGCTTGCGCAATTTTATCTACGACATCCATGCCTTCGATCACTTGACCAAATACGGTATAGCTACCGTCCAATCGTGGTGTTCCACCATTTTTGTAGGCTTCGATGATTTTTTCAGGATAGTGTTGGATCGCTAGACCGTCAGATACATCCTGATCATTTTGAACGATGTAGAATTGACTGCCTTGGCTGTTTGGCGCACTTGATTTTGCCATTGCTAATGCGCCTCGCAAGTGATAAAGCTGGTTGGAGTATTCTTCGCCGAATCCTTCGCCCCAAATGCTTTCTCCGCCAGTGCCATCACCATTAGGGTCGCCCCCTTGGATCATAAACTCTTCTACGACACGATGGAAAGTCAAGCCGTCATAATACCCATCTTTGGCATGGGTCAAAAAGTTTTCGACTGCTTTGGGCGCGATCTCTGGGAAAAGTTTGATTTTGATCGAGCCTTCTTCCGTTACCATTTCAACTAAAGCTTCATTCTCTTGCACATCCGTTGATAATTGCGGCAATTCCAGGGCATTCAAGTCAACAGATTCTGAGGTTGACATGCTTTCTGCCGAATTGCTTGATGAGGGATCGGTGGTACTTGAACCTGTACAAGCAGCTAATAACAAAAGGCTAGCAGCTGCTGTCAGTGTGAATAGGATTTTTTTCATTCTTTCATTCCTTCCAGTTTTCTTAATGATAATCATAACAAAAAAGAGACATAGAAGAAAGCGCAGATTTTGTGGAATGAGAAAGAAACAGACGGAAAGGTGTAGACCACTTTTTAGATGTTTGCTATAATGAAAGAGGATTCATTATAATAAACGGATAGAATTTACAGGAGGTTTTTTTGATGGGAAAATTAGGGATATCGATTTATCCAGAGCGCTCAACGTTTGAAAAGGACAAAGCGTATCTAGACTTGGCACACAAATACGGCTTTAAACGGGTATTTACCAGTTTGCTGCAAATCAACGATGACAAAGAAAAAGTCTTGGCAGACTTTAAACAAGTCGTGGATTATGCCAATCAGTTAGGAATGGAAGTCATGGTAGATATCAATCCTAGTTTATTCGAACAGCTAGGTATTTCTTATGATGATTTATCCTTCTTTGATGAGATGGGGGCTTATGGTGTTCGGTTAGATATTGGTTTCACTGGTTCAGAAGAAGCCAAAATGACCCGTAATCCTTACGGGATCAAAATCGAAATCAATATGAGCAGCGGCACGAGCTACGTGGATAACATCATGAGTTATTCACCTAATACTGAAAATTTACTCGGTTCGCATAACTTCTATCCTCATCGCTATTCAGGGTTAGGCTATGACCATTTTGTTTTTTGCTCGGAAAAATTCCGCAAATACAATTTAAATACGATGGCTTTCGTGAATTCTCACGAAGCTGATTTCGGTCCATGGCCAACACAAGATGGTTTATGCTCTTTGGAAGACCATCGTGATCTGCCACTAGCTACACAAGTCAAACATTTAATGTTGACTGGTTTGATCGATGATATCTCTATTGGCAATGCCTATGCTTCAGAAGCAGAATTGGCAGCAATGGCTGAAGCGTTTCATGCTGATTATCCGACATTAAGAGTCGATGTCGTTGACGGAATCACTGAAGATGAACGAATTTGTCTCTTCGATAATCTGCACAGCTATCGAGGAGATCGCTCAGAGTACATCTTGCGTTCAACGATGACGCGGATCTATTATAAAGACAAGGAATTTCCACCTCATGATACCCGTGATATGGTAAGAGGGGATGTCTTGATCGATAATGCTGGCTATGGACAATACAAAGGTGAGACGCAAATCGCCTTGAAAGCAATGAAAAATGACGGTCGTGTCAATGTCGTTGGTAAGATCGCTGATGAGGAACTATTCTTATTAGAATTTTTGAAACCTTGGTCAAGTTTTAAATTGGTCGAAAATAACTAATTATCACGAAAAATCAACCATTGCCAACAAAGCGTGTTGGCAATGGTTTTCTTTTTGGGCGCTTGCAATTGACAAACACGAGCAAAAAACGGTAATTTATGTAGTGGGTTCTTTCCATGAAGAACGATGAAACCATAATAATATTATGTAAACTATATAACAAGAGGACGTGACAAGTGTGAAATTGCGCTGGAAGATTGCCATCGGAGTGGCTGTATTAGCAATTGCAGGATTAGGGTATGCAGGAAACTATTTTTACGATTATGCGGTGGTTCCTTCAGAAAAAGATTTTTTGGAAGGAGATACCCCTGGTACGGATGAAAATCAGACAGGAAATGAATCGCAAAATTGGTTTACAGATCCCGCCAATCGTGAGATGTGGCAGCTGACATCTGAAGATGATTTAAAATTATCCGCCATTTATCTACCGGCGGAGGAGAAGAATCGAGGAAAAACGGCGATCATCGCGCATGGCTACATGGGGAATGCAGAAACGATGGCGGACTATGCTAAGATGTATCATGATTTAGGCTATAATGTCTTGGTTCCAGACGCTCGAGGGCATGGTCAAAGCGAAGGAGATTATATTGGTTTTGGGTGGCACGAACGTAAGGATTATCTGCAATGGATCGATGAAGTACTCGCAAAAAATGGTCCTGAAGAAACGATCACTTTGTATGGCATCAGTATGGGGGCTGCCACGGTAATGATGACCAGTGGGGAAGACTTGCCGAAAAATGTCACTTCTATCATTGAAGATTGTGGGTATACCAACGTCAATGAAGAATTGGGGTATCAACTCGATCAATTGTTTGGTCTACCTGCCTTTCCATTGATGAATGTCACTAGCCTTGTCACAAAAATCCGAGCGGGGTATTTCTTTGGTGAAGCAGATGCAGTCAAACAACTGCAAAAGAATACGCGTCCAATCTTTTTTATCCATGGCGATGCGGATACGTTTGTTCCTTATTCGATGCTGGAAATTTTGTATAACGCGACCGATGCACCAAAAGAAAAGTGGGTTGTTTCAGGTGCCGAGCATGCGAAAAGCTACAAAACAGATCCAGCGCTTTACAAAGAAAAAATTGCAGCTTTTTTGGACAAATACGATCACCCAGCAAGTGAATAAAAAAGTGCCGGTTCAAAAAAAGAACCGGCACTTTTTGCTTGACCCTTGGCTTATAAACGAGCAAATTCTTCTAGCAAACGAATCATTTGGCAAGTAAAGCCATATTCATTATCATACCAAGCGACGGTTTTCACCAGTTGGAAATCGCCAGCCGTGGTTACTTCTGTTTGTGTCGGATCAAAGATAGAACCTTGGGTGGTACCAATCACATCTCCAGAGACGATCTCACGGTCATCGTAACCGAATGACGGATTATCGACGGTGTGTTTTCTGATCGCTTCATTGACTTCATCGGCGGTTACTTTGGTTTTCAAAATTGAGACTAATTCTGTTAAAGAACCATCGACGACAGGAACCCGTTGGGCGTGTCCTTGTAATTTGCCATTTAATTCTGGGATAACTAGACCGATCGCTTTAGCAGCACCCGTCGAGTGAGGGATCGTGTTATCTGCAGCGGACCGAGCGGCTCTTAAGTTTCCGCCTTTTACCGGACCATCCAATAGCATTTGTGTAGAAGTATAGGCATGTACCGTCGTCATCGTACCAACTTCGATCCCGAATTCCTCATTTAAGAAGTAGGCCATCGGAGCTAAGCAGTTGGTCGTACAAGAACCTGCGGATATGATAGTATCCTCTGGTGTTAACGTGTCGGAGTTGACATTGTAAACGATCGTTTTCATATTACCAGCTGGTGCGGAGATAACGACTCGTTTGACACCCGCATCAAGATGGGCTTGTGCTTTTTCTGCAGAAGTGTAAAAACCCGTGCATTCTAAAACGATATCGACGCCATTTTCTTTTGCCCAAGGGATTTTGCTTGCGTCTGGTTCAGCGTACACACGGGTCTCTTTGCCGTCGACAACGATAGCATTATCCGTTGCAGTAACAGTTCCAGGGTACGTGCCGTGGGTCGAGTCAAATTGCAATAAGTGTGCTAACATGACTGGACTCGTTAAATCATTGATTGCCACAACTTCAATATCGGCAGAAACTTCTTTGATCCTACGAAAAGCCAAACGTCCAATTCGTCCAAAACCATTGATTCCAACTTTTACTGTCATTTCTTGTTTCCTCCTTTGATTGTGTCTGGTACACTTAAAAGTTTGCTACGATTTCAAGTGACTGTCAAAGAATAACCCTTAAGAATTCGCGATTTCTTACGGAAACCCATGAGAAAAGATAGACAAAAGACGTTTCGGTCGTTACAATAAAATAGACTTTCTTATTAGAGAAATAGTAACCACTTAAGGTGAGATAACTGATAATCAAAAAGTATAGAAGGTAGTAAAAAAAGAATGGAGGACAAATAATGTCCATGTTTTTAGATCAAGTGACAATCGATGTCAAAGCAGGAAAAGGCGGCGACGGAATGGTTGCTTTTCGCCGAGAGAAATATGTCCCAGACGGCGGACCCGCAGGTGGTGACGGTGGACGTGGTGGTGATGTCATTTTAGTCGTAGACGAGGGTCTGCGTACATTAATGGATTTCCGTTTTAATCGTCATTTTAAAGCGCAACCCGGGGAAAACGGCATGAGTAAAGGAATGCACGGTCGTGGCTCAGATGATACCTACATCAAAGTACCACAGGGAACGACCGTTCGTGACGCTGAAACAGGTGCCTTATTAGGTGATTTGATTGAGCAAGGCCAAACATTAGTGATTGCTAAAGGTGGCCGTGGCGGCCGTGGCAACATTCGGTTTGCCTCTCCGAAAAACCCAGCCCCAGAATTAGCTGAGAATGGAGAACCTGGTCAAGAAAGAAAAATCGAGCTCGAATTAAAAGTTTTAGCAGATGTTGGTCTAGTTGGTTTCCCTTCAGTTGGGAAGTCTACATTACTCTCTGTGATTTCCTCTGCTCGACCAAAAATTGGTGCGTATCATTTTACCACGCTGGTACCAAATTTAGGTATGGTAACAACTACTGATGGCCGTAGTTTTGCGGTCGCTGATCTACCTGGTCTGATCGAAGGAGCCTCACAAGGGGTTGGTTTAGGGACTCAGTTTTTACGCCATATCGAACGGACCCGCGTCATTTTACATGTAATCGATATGAGTGGCATGGAAGGACGCGATCCATACGAGGACTATTTGTCCATCAACAATGAATTGTCGACCCATAACTTGCGCTTACTAGAGCGACCACAAATCATCGTTGCCAATAAGATGGATATGCCGGATGCTGAAGAAAACCTAGCCCTTTTCAAAGAGCAGCTGGCAAAAGAAAAAACGGATGAGTTCGCGGATGAACCAATGATTTTCCCAATCTCTGGAGTCACTCGTAAGGGAATCGATGCCTTGTTGAATGCGACAGCGGATCTATTGGAAGTCACCCCTGAGTTTCTTTTATACGATGAAGAAATGGAAGAAGATGTTGTTCATTATGGCTTCCAATCGGATGAACCAGAGTTCTCAATTGATCGCGATCCTGATGCAACTTGGATCTTGAGCGGTGAAAAAATCGAAAAACTATTCCAGATGACGAATTTTGATCATGATGAGACCGTGATGCGTTTTGCTCGTCAGCTGCGTGGTTTAGGTGTCGATGAAGCATTACGGGCGCGCGGTGCCAAAGACGGCGATATCGTTCGGATCGGCAACTTCGAGTTCGAGTTTGTCGAATAATCGTTTAAAAGAACATCATTTGCCTAAAAAATACCTTTTTAGCTGCAGTGGATTTGACTACCGATCATTGATTTTCACTAAGAAATCAATGATCGGTAGTCTTTTTGGTTTCTTTTTTCATTTAAATGATTTACTGTTAAAATAAAGAAGATAACAAATAAACCAAAGGGAGCGATTTTTATGTCAAAACGTGTCATTGTAATGAATTTTGATGCCAGTGCCAAAGCGTACCAAGCCTTTTCGGAAGTGAAACGGATGCATATGGAACGGAAGATCAAAGGGGAACAAATGGCAGTTCTTACCCACACCAATGAAGGCGTGCATCAATTTAAAGTCGAGGACTTTCTCGATTTTACTGGGAACAATAAGACATCAACGGGTGGATTGATCGGGATGCTCGTTGGCGTGCTAGGCGGACCTTTAGGAATCATGCTGGGCTGGTTTGGTGGCAGTATGATCGGTGCTACTCGTGATGCAAAAGAGATCCAAAATGCGCAAATGCTTTTTGAACATGTCGGAAACCAAATTGGTGTTGGTGATACGGGGTTATTATTGATCGCAGATGAAGAAGACAATCGTCCTTTGAATCAATTGATCATGAATGAATTAGGCGGTGACATCACGCGCTTTGACTACGATGAAGTGGAAGCAGAGATTGAAACGGCTAAGAAAGTCGAAGAATCCACCAAAGCACGCGTTCAAGAAGACTGGAAAAACTCTCATAACGACGCAGAAGATCGCCAATCTGAGAAATAAAATCCACAAGCTTCAATTGCAACTTGATTTCTTTTCCGCTAAAATTGGAAAGAGATGAAAGGAAAGAAGCTTATGGAATTAGAATTTTTAGGAACAGGCGCAGGTGTGCCTGCGAAACATCGAAACGTGACCAGCATTGCGTTACGACTTTTAGATGAACGGAATGCCGTTTGGCTTTTTGATTGTGGCGAAGGGACGCAAATGCAGATTTTGCATTCTACGATTCGTCCACGAAAGATTGAAAAAATCTTTATCACTCATCTTCATGGTGACCATATCTATGGGTTGCCAGGATTGATCAGCAGCCGCTCCTTTCAAGGAGGCGACACGCCTCTAGAGATTTATGGACCCAAGGGGATCAAAGCATACGTTCAAACCGTTTTGCGGATTTCTCAGACCAAAGTCAGCTACCCCTTACATTTTTTCGAGATTGAAGAAGAAGGGATTCTTTTTAAAGATCAGCAATTTGAAGTATCGTGTCTGCGCCTTGATCATGGCATTGACAGTTTTGGTTATCGGATTGTTGAAGCAAGCCATCAAGGGGAATTGCAAGTGCAGGCTTTACTGGAACTTGGGTTGAAACCTGGGCCGCTCTTCGGTCGTTTGAAAAAAGGTGAAGTAGTTACCCTTGACGATGGACGTCAAATCAATGGGGCTGATTTCTTGGGCCAAGCGAAAAAAGGTCGGATCGTGGCGATATTAGGTGATACGCGTAAATGTCAAAACGCCGTACTGCTAGCAGAAGATGCGGATGTATTGGTGCATGAAAGTACCTTTAACAAAGAAGAAGCCAAGTTGGCTCGCGCTTATTTTCACTCGACGACGCGGCAAGCTGCCGAAGTGGCACAAGAAGCTCAAGCTAAGCGTTTGCTGTTGACCCATATCAGTGCGCGTTACGTTGGCAAAGATATTACAAATTTAGTAAATGAAGCAAAAGAAGTATTTCCGAATACGTTGATCGTCAAAGATTTTGATATTGTCGAGATCCCTTTTGCCGGAGAGGAAGAAACAGATGAATTTAGAGAATAAAGTTGTCGTTGTAACAGGTGGCTCTGCTGGACTTGGAGAACAAATCTGTTATGAAGCCGCAAAACGTGGTGCGATCGTCGTGACTTGTGCCCGAAGAACGAATCTGATTGGAAAAGTCAAAGAACAATGTATGGAATTAAGCGGCAAAGAAGCGTATGCGTTTCAATTGGATGTAGCAAATCCTGAAAGTGTGGAGCGCTTACTAGAAAAAATCAATGAAAAAGTTGGTAAGATCGATGTCTTCGTCAATAATGCTGGCTACGGGATCTTTCAAGAATTTACAGAGATGGACCCGGCGGTCATCCGAAATATGTTCGAAGTCAATGTTCTTGGCATGATGGTTTTGACCCAGCAAGTAGCGATCCAAATGGCTGAACAAAAGCATGGTCACATCATAAATGTTGCTTCGATCGCAGGTAAGATCGCTACGCCAAAAACGGCCGTCTACTCTGCAACAAAATTTGCTGTGCTCGGTTTTTCTAACGCATTACGTTTAGAACTAAAACCATTAGGGATCAACGTAACAACGGTCAATCCTGGACCGATCGAAACGGCATTCTTTGACCAAGCAGACCCAAGCGGTAGTTACTTATCGTCGGTGGGCAGCCTAGTGCTCGAACCGAACAAATTAGCGCAAACGATCGTCAAAGCGATGATCCATCCAAAACGAGAAATCAATCGCCCACATATTTTAGGCGCTGCTGCGAAACTATATACCCTGTTTCCTTCAATCGGCGATTATATGGCGGGAACGATGTTCAACAAAAAATAGGAGTTGAAGCCCATGAAAAATCAATGGCGTGTTATCGTTGGTATTTTACTGATTTTAGTGATCGTTTTATTTGCCGTTGCAAACAATATGACTGTCCCGATCAACTTTGGCTTCACAACGATTCAATCGCCACTGATCTTAGTCATTATTGGTTCTGCTTTGTTAGGCGCATTGATTTTGCTGTTGGTTTCCACAAGCGCAATGTTCCGCCAAAAAAAAGAACTAAAGCAATTGAGAAAAGAGCTTTCAGATTATCGTTCGAATAACGAGAAGGTTCTCCAAGAACAACGAGAAGCTTTGGAACGGGAATACACGAACAAGCAGGCGGAGTTAGCGGCAAGACAGCAGCAGCTCGATGATCAAGAAGCCCAGCTTTCCTCACGTGCTGCGGGCGCATCCACGCCACCAACGATCGATGAGGAAATGAAGTCTTTTGAATCGCAAGCCTAAAACAACGACGTTTCACAAAAAAAAGAGTTTGCTAGTGCAAGATTTGCTGCAAGCTCTTTTTTTTTGTGTTGTAAAACGAGTGCTGTTTCTCTCGTTGTTTTTCTTTTTTGCATAAACTTTGCTATAATATCCTAGTTAGGAGTGATTTGGTGAAACGTGCAAATTTTCATTGGGTGCGTCCGCAAGAAAGCGAAACGACCCCAGTATTTAAAGAGCTGATCCAAGAAAGAAAGATCCCTGAGCGGATCGGCGCGTTGCTATGGCAGCGAAATATTCGAACAGCAGAGGCGCTCGATGCTTTTTTATCAACGGACCTGCAATATCTTCATGATCCGTTTTTATTTCATGATATGGCTAAAGCCGTGGAACGAATCCATGAAGCGATTTTAAATGGCGAACGAATCTTGATTTATGGTGATTACGATGCGGATGGGATTACGAGCACTACCGTGTTAAAGGAAACGTTGGAATTGCTAGGGGCGGAAGCTGAGTATTATTTGCCTAATCGTTTTACAGATGGATATGGGCCCAATCTAACTGTCTATCAAGATAAAATTGCAGCAGGGACGCAATTGATCATCACCGTCGACAATGGGGTGTCTGGTCATGAGGCGATTGCTTATGCTCAAGGACAAGGAGTTGACGTGATCGTCACAGATCACCATGAACTACCTGCAGAACTACCGGAGGCGTTTGCTATTGTCCATCCCCGTCACCCTCAAGGAAACTATCCTTTTGGTGATTTGGCTGGAGTCGGCGTCGCATTTAAAGTGGCTTGCGCTTTGTTAGAAGAAGTGCCAGTGGAATTGCTTGATCTTGTTGCGATTGGGACGATCGCTGATATGGTTTCTTTAACCGATGAGAATCGGCTATTAGTCAGCAACGGGTTGAAAATGATTCAGCAATCGGATCGCATCGGACTGAATGAGTTGCTGTCAGTCAGCGGTTTGAAAAAACAAACAGTCAACGAAACAGACATTGGCTTCGCCGTTGGACCACGGTTAAATGCGATCGGTCGTTTGGAGGACCCCAATCCGGCTGTTCGCTTATTGACTACCTTCGATGAAGAAGAGGCAGTCAGCTTAGCCCAAACCTTAGATACGATCAATCAGCAGCGAAAAACCTTTGTTGAAGAAATCATGAAAGAAGCACAAGAAAAAATCGATCCTGCGAATCATGTTCATTTGGTGGTGGGAGATCATTGGCACGAAGGCGTTTTAGGGATCGTGGCAGGACGAATCATGCAAAGTACAGGACAACCAGTAATCGTTTTGACAAAAAAAGAAAATGGCTTAGCCAAAGGGTCGGGAAGAAGCATTGCTGCGTTGAATCTGTTTGAAATGCTGTCGACGATGAAAGACATGTTTACTAGCTTTGGCGGCCATCATGCAGCAGTTGGATTAAGTATCCCCATCGATCATTTAGATATGCTGCAAGCCCAAATGAATCGTTATGTTGAAGAAAATGCCATTGACCTCAGTCAGGGCATCCCATTAGCGATCGATGAGGAGCTACCGTTAACAGAAGTTTCGATCAGTTTTATTGAATCATTAAAAGTCTTAGCGCCTTTTGGAACGGACAACCCCTTACCGAAATTTTTATTTTCTAATCTGATGACTCAAAATGCTCGCCAGATTGGTTCAGAAAATCAGCATTTGAAGTTAGTGATGAGCGATGAGTCTAACACGCAGCTGGATGTCATTGGGTTTGGTTTTGGAAAAGATTTAGTAGCGTTTGAAAACGACCGCTTATCGATCGTTGGTCAGCTTTCCATCAATGAATGGAATGGCAACAAAAAACCGCAGCTCATGTTGGATGATTTTGCAGTGGAAGGGATTCAGCTATTTGATTATCGTTCGAAAAGAAGCCGTCAAGGTGTCTCTCTGGGCAGTCAAACACTAGGCGTTCTTTTCAAGCAGAAACTTCCTCGGGAATTGCAAGGCTTTTGTGGGCAAACCACCATATTTGACTCAGTTACAGCCTTGGAAGATACTTTTCGTGCTGGTCAGTTCCAAGAGATTGCATTTTTAGATTGTCCTGCTGACCCTGCATTGATCAAAGAGATCGTTCAAGCGCTCCAGGCGTCAAGAGTTGCTTTTGTTTTCTACTCGACAGAAGATGCTTATTTAGATGGGGTAGGGACAAGAGAGCAATACAGTCGTCTCTTTCAACTGATCAAACAGCAGCCTCGTTTGGACATTCGTTACAAACTAAAGATGGTCGCTGACTATCTAAAAATTCCACAAAAATTACTTATTTTCATGATTCAGGTGTTTTCTGAGCTGGAATTTGTTACAATACAAGATGGTGTTTTGAATAAAACTGCTGATCCTGTTTCCCGTCCATTGACGGAGAGTCATTTGTATCAGCAACGACAAAAACTGATCAAAACAGAAGAATTTTTATTAATGAGTGATTTATCAACCCTTCGTCAGTGGTTGACAGTCTAGGAGGAAAGAAAATGGATTTAAAAGAGTATATTGCTAGTATTCCTGATTATCCCCAAGAGGGAATTATTTTTCGGGACATCTCGCCATTGATGGCAGATGGAGAAGCGTATCGGTATGCGACACAACAAATCGTTGAGTATGCACAAGAAAAAGGCATCGATATGGTGGTAGGACCTGAAGCCCGCGGCTTTATCGTTGGTTGTCCAGTTGCCTATCAATTAGGTGTCGGCTTTGCCCCAGTACGTAAAAAAGGCAAATTGCCACGGGAAACGATTGAAGCAGAATATGAAAAAGAGTACGGTGTGGATGTCTTGACGCTGCACGCCGATGCCATCAAACCAGGTCAACGTGTCTTGATCTGTGATGATCTACTAGCAACTGGCGGAACGATCAAAGCAACGATCGAACTCGTAGAAAAACTAGGTGGCATCGTTGTTGGCTGTGCCTTCTTGATCGAACTGATGGATCTACATGGAAGAGACAAGATCCAAGGTGTCGAAATTAAGACGTTAATGGAATACTAAAAAAGCAGAAACAAAAAAGGACTCGCTGGAGTCCTTTTTTGTTTCTGCTGCCTTATGGGCGTATGTAGGGGAAGGATCATGGTTCATAACGATAAAAATCATGATCGTGATAATAATGGCGGTTACGTTTGCGCTCTGCTTGGCGGAATTTCTTTTCATCCCAAAGCATGAACCAAAGCATCATTAGAGGGCAAAAAATCAGAACAGCACTTAAAACGCCAAAATAGCCAATAACAATTCCCATCAATAATACCCACAACATAAAACCAAATCGACGAACTGCTTTCATCTCATTCACTCCTTAAATAATACGAACTTATGTTTGTATACTTATTATACGAATGTTTGTTCGCTTTGTAAAGAGGAAAGAAAAAAAATCTTCGTAGAAACGAAGATTTCCTAGTCAGCTCGTTGAGCATCAAAGCAGATGGCGATACAATCCAACAACCAATCCTAAAATCGTTACGTCAGGCAAAATGATTGGTTCTAAATAATCATTTTCCGGTTGTAAACGAATGTAATTCTTTTCTTTATAGAATCGTTTGCACGTAGCTTCGTCTTCATCTGTCATAGCAATCACGATATCGCCATTTTGAGCACTTTGTTGTTTACGAACGATTACTTGATCACCGTCGAGAATGCCAGCATTGATCATACTTTCTCCTCGGATCGTCAACATGAATAAACTTCCTGTGCTATTCGCTAAATCTGGCGGAATCGGAAAGAAATCGGATGCATCTTCCACGGCTAAAATCGGTTCTCCAGCAGTTACGACACCAAGCATCGGAATGGATGCTGGTTGAACATCGATTTTTTCAAGACCGGAAGCAGTTAATTCAATGGCTCTGGGTTTTGTAGGATCTCGTAAGATCAGCCCTTTTTTTTCAAGTCGGGACAAATGGCCATGAACAGTTGAGGTAGAAGATAACTGAACGGCTTCGCCAATTTCGCGAACAGTCGGCGGATAGCCTTTTTCAGTGACACGTGTATGAATGAACTTAAGAATTTCGATTTGTCGATTTTCTGTTCGTTTTGCCAAAACTGACACCTTCTTTCATTTGATAACCTTAGTGTACCATAGCTATATCGATTATTCAAACAAATGTTCGCTTTTTGTGCTATTGTTTTTGCTCGCTAGTTTGTAGTAAAATCAAGAGGGAAAAGGAGGAACAACTATGCTATCTCAAGAAAAATTAGCTCGAATCAATGAACTTGCCAACAAGAAAAAAACAGAAGGATTGACTGAGGCTGAGACCCACGAACAAAAAGTTCTGCGTGAAGAGTATTTAACCGCCTTTCGTGGAGGGATGCGACACCATATCGAAGGAATGAAAATCGTTGACCCTGAAGGTGCTGATGTAACACCAGAGAAGTTAAAAGAGATTCAAAAGAAAAAAGGTCTCCACGGCAGATAATTGTGAATTCCTTTTCATTGCTATTGAAATAAGCTTCTGAATCACGTATAATGAAAGATGTAATAAAGGTAAAAAAAACCTAAATTAGGAGGAACTACCATTGTTTGATAAAATCGATCAATTAGGAGTGAACACCCTTCGTACATTAAGTATCGAAGCCGTACAAAAAGCCAATTCAGGACATCCAGGATTACCGATGGGGGCAGCACCCATGGCCTATGCCTTGTGGACGAAACACTTGAAAGTCAATCCAACGACTTCTCGCAACTGGGTGGATCGTGACCGCTTTGTTTTGTCTGCTGGACACGGTTCGGCGTTATTGTACAGCTTGTTGCACGTGTCTGGTTACGATGTGACCATTGAGGATCTAAAAAACTTCCGTCAATGGGATAGCCGCACGCCAGGACATCCAGAAGTCGATCACACAGACGGCGTGGAAGCAACCACTGGACCTTTAGGACAAGGGATCGCCATGGCAGTCGGTATGGCGATGGCCGAAGCCCACTTGGCTGCAACCTACAATCGCGACAAGTATCAAGTCATTGATCACTATACCTACGCTTTATGTGGCGATGGGGACTTGATGGAAGGTGTTTCGCAAGAAGCTGCATCCATGGCTGGTCACATGAAATTAGACAAACTGATCGTCTTGTACGATTCAAATGACATCTCCCTAGATGGCCCAACTTCAAAAGCCTTTACAGAAAATGTCGGTGCGCGTTTTGAAGCGTATGGCTGGCAACACATTCTCGTTGAAGACGGCAATGATTTAGAAGCGATCTCGAAAGCGATCGACGAAGCAAAAGCTGAAAGCGACAAACCAACCTTGATCGAAATCAAGACTGTGATCGGATACGGTGCGCCAAATCAAGGCACCTCTGCCGTTCATGGTGCGCCGATCGGTGCCGAAGGCATTTCTGCAGCCAAAGCGATTTATGGTTGGGAATACCCAGAATTTACCGTACCTGAAGAAGTTGCCGCGCGCTTCAAAGAAACCATGATCGATGAAGGGCAAAAAGCTGAAGCAGCTTGGAACGAAACCTTCCGTGCCTATGAAGCAGCCTACCCAGAACTTGCTGCGCAATTCAAACAAGCCTTTGCGGGTGAATTGCCAGCAGATTGGGATGCAGCATTACCAAGCTACGAAGTTGGCAGCTCACAAGCTAGTCGAGTATCCAGCAAAGAGATGATCCAAGCCTTATCCAAAGCCGTCCCTAGTCTCTGGGGTGGATCGGCTGACCTTTCTGGATCCAACAACACGATGGTTGCAGCAGAAAAAGACTTTGAACCTGGCCAATACGAAGGCCGCAACATTTGGTTTGGCGTCCGAGAATTTGCGATGGCGGCAGCGATGAACGGCATCCAATTGCATGGCGGTACGCGAATCTATGGCGGAACCTTCTTCGTCTTCGTTGATTACTTGCGTCCAGCGGTGCGCTTGTCTGCGATCCAGCATGCACCTGTTATCTATGTCTTGACGCATGACTCCGTGGCGGTTGGAGAAGATGGACCGACGCATGAGCCAATCGAGCAATTAGCCAGCGTCCGTTGCATGCCAAATGTCCAAGTGATTCGTCCAGCAGACGGCAATGAAACCCGTGCTGCCTGGAAATTGGCCATGACGACAACGGATAAACCAACGGTCTTAGTCTTAAGCCGACAAAATCTACCAGTGATCGAAGGCACGCAAACCGGTGCGGATGAAAATGTCGCAAAAGGTGGTTACGTGATTTCAAAACAAGCTGGTGAAACACCAGCGGGGATTTTGATCGCCACAGGTTCTGAAGTGAATCTTGCGGTCCAAGCACAAGCTAAATTGGCAGAAGAAGGCATCGATGTATCGGTGGTCTCCTTACCAAGCTTTGATTTGTTTGAAGCACAAAGCTCAGAATACAAAGAAAGCGTCTTGCCAAAAGCAGTGAAGAAACGGGTAGCGATCGAAGCAGCTTCCCCATTTGGTTGGGAACGTTACACCGGTTACCATGGAAAAGTGATCGCGATCGATCATTTCGGTGCATCCGCACCTGGTGACAAAGTCTTAGCGGAATTCGGCTTCAGTGTTGAGAATGTCGTGAATACTTTCAAATCAATCGATTAATTGATCGACAATCAATCAAAAATAGCACGTTCGAGAATCTTTTCGATTTTCGAGCGTGTTTTTTTGTCTGGAGCATGGTTAGAGAACCACAAGGGAGAGGAATGAGAAACGCAAGTCACCGATTCAACAGGGAAATACTTTCTATCGATGAGCCAATCGTCAGAGAGAAACTTGATCAAACAAATAATAAACGTCACTTTGTTGTATAAAATTGAATATATATGAATAAAAATGCCGGTTTTCGTTGTTGCAAGGCTGGTTCCTGTGTATAGTTAAAGAAAAGGAAACTAAACAATAAGAGCCAAGGAGAATGGCTCAAGAAAAGAGAACAGGGAAGAACGACTACTTGAAGAAAGAGGAATAAGGAGATGGGAAAACACGATGAAAAGGTTGAGGGTTAGTCACACGAACCGACGAAAGAAATGCGGCGTTATGAGTGGAAAAAAGAAAAAAACCATTCTTTTGGTAATACTACTGCTAAAGCTATTTTCACGAGACGTTTACGCAACAGAATTGAATGAAATTTCAACAGGTGATGAAGCAAACGTTGTGATACATACTGATTTTCTCAAGAGTGAAGTGACAAATCCGTCTATTTATCTCACCTATACGGCCGTTCCGTCAAGTGGAAGTGAGATAATTGATGTTCACGTTGAGATCAATGGGGCATACCATAGTCATCTTTATTTGAAAGATGAAAACAATCACGACACAGTGGAGGAATTCGAATTCGGCAGTGGAATCGTTGTTTTGCCCTATCATCAATCAGAAGCGATGTATCTTGAGCTTGTAGCGGTTGACAGCAGCGGCGCCAGTGGACGATTCAAATTAGAACATCCGATTACTGTGGTAGATCCGCCCGCTCTGCCGTCACCAACTCCTGATGAAATTAGTACTGAATTCTTTTGGGAGGATGAAAGAACATTTGTGAACAATCGCTTATACATGGGAATCGCTGGAGAAACAGAAATAGATCGATTCCGAGTATCAGAAGCGAAGATCCATGAAGCAGTCGAATCGATTGGCGGGACAATTTTGCAAGAAGCGGATTGGTCATGGCACATTCTCATAGGTGTCAAAAAAAGTACCGCTGAAGAGCTGATCGCCATGATTATGAGTCTGGTGACGAACTATCCTGAGGTCTTCGACGGGGGCAGTTTAGATATAATTGAGAATGTCGGACATGCAGGAGAGACAAGTGAGACATTTGATGTGGACACGAACGAGACCTTAAATGATCCGTTGGCCTACGCACGATCAAATGAGGCTGCAGCTTCTACTGAGCCGTTGGAGATTCCCTCCGGAATGACACTATTTCTTTATATAATAATGGTAATACCAGTGCCAAGTTTGGCCGTAACATGGTTTTTACTCAGACACAAACGCTAAATAGGAGGAAAAATGGAAATAAAAAAGAAACGATTGCGCAACAAAGTCGTGGTATTAGTGATCATCTTGCTGTTTACACCCAAAATCAGTCATGCTGAAACGAATAGTAATACAGAAAGAGACGGGCAAACAATTATAAACATGGAAGATAAACCGATCATCGAACTACTCAGTGAAGAGCCTGGTGCAGAATTAAATGTGCCCTTTTTTGAGATAATCTACGCAATAACCCCTACTACAGGTAGTTTTATTGATGAAGTGTTCGTGAAGGTCGATGGGGAATTCGATCGTTATCTTTTTCGAAGTATCACTTCATCAGTAATGATCGAACCCGGTCGAAAAATAGCTGACGCACGTTTATTTCTTCCAACTGAATCTGAAGCGCATCGATTTGAACTTGTAGCCATTGACAGCACAGGAGCAATGGCGACCTATTCATTTGAAGAACCATTTTATATGAACGAATCTCCAGGCCTACCTGCACTGTTTTTGGAGGATATCACTACTTATGAGGCAGACGGCGTAAAAAAGGGTTTTGTGAACAATCGCATACACCTTGAAATCGACCGTGCTGCTCGCGATGAGCAGTTTCCCACATTGACTGAACAATTGTTGGATAGTCTCATCACACGTGAAGCTCAACTTTTAGCTGGACCTTATCAAAATGATCGAGTAACAATTGAAGTAGCACCCTTTTCCTTTGAGGAATTTCATCAGATCCTCTTTGAAATCAGACAATTTTCTTCTGGGTTGATCAAAAGGGGAGCTTTGGAAGAAATTGATCCCACGACTGTTTCACTTGATCCTAGAGACGAAAAGCATGCAGCTCGGCCCGTGACAATTACTTCAGATATGGTTCAGACAGGTTGGGTCCCTGGACTATTTTTGCGCAAATATCAAGCGAATCTGCTCAGGTTTAAGTTTACCCTGAGTGAGGAGAATTATTTGCTGCACAAGTACTTTCCGTCCACTGATTTAGGACGATCGTTGTTCTATCAACGGGCGGACGATGCCGTAAGGCAAATCGATGGAATCAGAGTAATCGATCCTCTGCCGATGTTTCCGTATATATGGGTAGAACTCGATGAAAATAGTCCCAATGAATTGATCGAAAAAGCCCAAAAAGTAATGAGAGAATCCGCGGATGTATTTGACCAAGCAGAGATGGTCTTGATCAATGATTTTATAAATGGCGAACCATTCTACGAAGAGGTGCATAGGCAAGTACCAGTTGTGATCAATGAGAATGGTACCGTAGGCTCGCTGTCTTCGGTAAAATGGATAGGGATCACACCGACTATGAAGTCAACTTACCGCACTATCATAAGTCTCCCCATAATTTACTTATGCTTCATTTTGTTTGTGTATCTTTGGAACCGAGTGCGTTTTCGTCCCAAATAGTTTTAGATTTTTCAGGAATCGACGGCGATCAACAAGGCAGGTTCAGAAAGGAGCTAAGAAAGCAAGGTGGTTGAAGGAAGCTGAGTTGTTGCAAATTTGCTTTTTTATTATTGAAACAGAGAAGAAGAAAGCGAAAAAACTTTTAAAAGTTTTTTTCATTTAGTTGAGAATACTAAGAATGTTCGTTTAGTTTTTTAAAAGACTCTTTCCCGAGTGTAAAGTGAACATTGTTTGCACTGTTAGATGTTTTTCCGTATAATAGCTGTATTGATTTATTTGAAAAAACGTACAGTTACTGGAGGAAAAAAATGGGAAGTTATCAAACAAGAAGTGAAAGACATCATCAACCAAAGAAGACGATAAAAAGACCTACTAAAAAGGCGGTGGTCTCTTTGATGGGGGCAGGAATGATGTTAGCGCCAATGACGGTCACTTTCGTTCCTCAACAGGTACAAGCTGCTGAGAATCAATACGCGACGCAGGACATCTCAGGTTTTATTGAGCAAATTGGCTGGTCAGCACAAGATGTTGCTGCCAACAATGATCTCTATGCTTCTGTGATGATTGCTCAAGCGATTTTGGAAAGCGGCTATGGTTCTTCCGCGTTATCCAATGCACCCTATTACAATTTGTTTGGGGTCAAAGGCAGTTACAACGGACAAAGTGTCTATATGCCTACACAAGAGTATTTGAATGGTCAGTGGGTAGAGATGAATGAACCGTTTCGTCAATATAACTCTTACTGGGAATCGTTTCAGGATCATGCGAATGTCTTGCGCAGCACGAGTTTCGCGACAGGAACTGCTCATTACAGTGGTGTTTGGAAAAGCCAAACAACCTCATTTTATGATGCAACGAATTACTTGACGGGGCGCTATGCTACCGATCCAGGGTATGCACAAAAACTGAACTGGTTAATTGAAACGTATCAGCTCACACGCTTTGATACGGGGACAACGCAAAGTACCGCATGGACAAGTACAACGAGCACGACTAGCACGAGTACTACGCAAACTACAACGACGACTCAGGTAAACAGCGGATCTACAGCGCAGAGCTATCACGTTGCTTCAGGCGATACACTTTGGGATATCGCCAATAAATTTGGCACAACGGTCGACGCTCTAATGGCAACAAATGGGTTATCTAGTGAGGTCATTGTTGTTGGCCAAGAATTAATCGTTTAATTATCTGATACTGCCTTAAGAATGATTGCTCTAAATGGCATCATTCTTAAGGTTTTTTTGTAATGGAAAAACAAAATCAAGAAAGTGAATACAAACAAATATAAAAAAATAAGAAAAAAATTGAAATTGCTTACTTTTTATTCGCAACTCGGGGTTATTTTAGGTAGAATGGAAGAATAAGAACGGGAGGGATTTTCAATGACAAAAATCTATCAATCGGTCAATGAGTTAGTTGGGCATACGCCAATCGTCAAATTAAATCACATCGTAGAAGAAGGTTCTGCGGATGTGTATCTGAAATTAGAGTTCTTCAATCCTGGGGGGAGTGTCAAGGACAGAATTGCTTTAGCCATGATTGAAAAAGCAGAAAAAAATGGCTTGTTAAAAGCTGGTGATACCATCATCGAACCAACTTCTGGGAATACTGGGATCGGCTTAGCCATGATCGGTACGGCAAAAGGCTATCGTGTCGTGCTGGTTATGCCAGAAACCATGAGTATTGAAAGACGTAAAATTGTTCAAGCTTATGGTGCAGAGTTGATTTTGACACCTGGGTCTGAAGGAATCACTGGTTCTATTAATAAAGCAAAAGAATTAGCAAAACAAGACGGCTATTATATGCCATTACAATTTGAAAACCCAGCCAATCCAGAAGTCCATGAAAAAACGACAGGGAAAGAAATTGAGGATGCGTTTGAATCTAAAGGGTTAGACGCTTTTGTTGCTGGGATCGGCACAGGTGGTACGATCACTGGTGCGGGGAAGGAATTGAAGCGCGTCTATCCTAATTTGAAGATCGTGGGCGTTGAGCCTGCAGAATCAGCTATTTTAGGAGGTGGCAAACCTGGTCCCCATAAGATCCAAGGGATCGGCACGGGATTTGTTCCTAAAGTACTAGACACTGAGATTTATGATCAGGTCATTGCCATCGCTAGTGAGGATGCCATGGAAACTGCGCGTCAAGTTGGGATGAAAGAAGGAATCTTAGTAGGAATTTCTTCTGGTGCAGCGATCAAAGCGGCATTAGAGGTTGCTAAGGACTTAGGAAAAGGCAAAAAAGTCTTAGCGATCGTACCAGATAATGGTGAACGCTATTTATCTACGGCACTGTATCAGTTTGAAGACTAACAAAGAGGGGGAAAGCAGGCATTCGTTTGTCTGCTTTTCTTTCTCGAAAAACTGAGGGAAGACGGGCTGGGCAAATGCGTTATTCCTTTAAAAAAACAAGGAAAGCTGTTTGAATTTTTAGGTTTTACATAGTATGATAGGTAAGATAAGAGAAATGGAGGAACTCCTGTGAGTACGATCTACGATGAAGCGATCAAACGATTAAAACATGAAAATATTCGTATTACACCGCAGCGAGTAGCGATATTAGAATTTTTAGCCAGTCACGATGCCCATCCGACCGCTGAAGAGATTTATCGGGCGATCGAAGTTCATTTTCCTGGTATAAGTGTCGCAACGGTATACAATAACTTACGTTTGTTCACAGAAATTGGCTTTGTAAAAGAAATGAATTATGGAGATGCCTCCAGTCGTTTTGATTTTACAACGGAGCCTCATTATCATGCTATCTGCCAAAAGTGTGGAAAGATCGCTGATTTTTACTATCCAGGATTGGAAGATGTCGAAATGGCGGCTTCGAAATTAACTGGGTATCAAATAAATAACCATCGACTAGAAGTTTATGGTCTATGTCCTGAATGCCAAGTGAAAGAGGAGGAAACAAAATGAAGATAATTTCTACAGATCAAGCACCACAAGCAATCGGTCCTTATGTTCAAGCAAAAATCGCAAACGGCTTTTTGTTTGCTTCTGGTCAAGTGCCATTAGATCCTGTTTCGGGGGAAGTTGTCGGTACGACGATTGAAGTACAGACTCAGCAAATATTGAAAAATATCAACGCGATTCTTGAAGCGGCGGAACTTACGCCAGATGACATCGTTAAGACGACATGTTTTTTAAAAAATATGAATGATTTCGTTCCTTTCAATAATACGTATAGCACATTGTTCAATGAAGCGTTACCTGCACGTTCTGCTGTCGAAGTTGCTCGCTTACCAAAAGATGTTTTGGTTGAAGTTGAGATCATCGCAGCAGTCAAAGAAAAAGCGTAACCAACAAAGAATCGTGGGACGTCCGCATTTGCGTCGTCCCCTTTTTATTGATTCGATCCTGATAGGGAAGAATCTTTATGTTTCAAGTGAGCCAAGGAGAAGAGGATGTAGTATGGTTTCGTTAAAGGAATATTTGGCAAAAGGGCAAACGACGATTTCAAATTTGCTTTTAGAGAATTACCATCATCTTGGTTTGACGAATGATGAATTTTTGTTATGGCTGCAACTGTATCGCAGCCATGAGCAAGGCAATGATTTTCCAGATTTACGTGAGATCGCCTCGATGATGGGCAGCGACCAAAAAGAGATCTATCATTGGTTGAATCAATTGCTGAAAAAAGATGTGCTGCGAATGGGTTCAAAAAAAGACGACGCAGGAAAAATGGTTGATTATTATGATTTCACTGGCATTTATGAGCGACTCGAGTTTCTTTTGCAGCAGCAATCTAAAAAAGAAGTCGCTGAAACAAATGAAGAGAAGATACGCGAGTTGTATCGTTTATTTGAAGGAGAATTTGGTCGCCCCTTATCGGCGATCGAATACCAACGGATCGGGCAGTGGTTGGATGAGGACCACTATGATCCCGAGCTGGTCCAGTTTGCTTTGCGAGAAGCGGTCTTGAATCAAGCGTATAGTTTAAACTATATCGATCGTATTTTGCTTTCGTGGGAACGCAAGAATATTACCTCAAAAGCGCAAGTAGAAGAAGAGCAAAAAAGAAGAAAAAAACAGTTTCTTCAAAATGAAACCACGCCACAAGAAGATGGCCCAATGCCCAAAATCCCTATGCATAATTGGTTAGAAGGAGAGTAAGATACAAGGAGTTTAATTTGCCCAATGATCAGTAAAGAAAAAACAATGACTGCGATAGAAATAATGTATGAGATGTTTCCTGAAGCACATGGAGAACTAGTGTCAAAAAATGCCTTTGAATTGCTGATTGCTGTCATCCTAAGCGCACAGGCAACGGACGTGTCAGTCAATAAAGTGACACCGGCACTTTTTGAAGCATATCCAACGCCGCAGGCTCTCAGCGAGGCGCCGTTAGAAGACATTGTTGAAAAAATCAAATCGATTGGTCTCTATCGAAACAAAGCGAAAAATATCAAAGCTTGTGCCTCTGAATTGTTGCTGCGTTTTGGAGGCCAAGTGCCTCAAACCAGAGAAGACTTAATTTCTTTGCCAGGTGTCGGCAGAAAAACAGCGAACGTCGTTCTTGGCGATGCATTTGGCATTCCAGCAATCGCTGTCGATACGCATGTCGAGCGGGTATCAAAAAGGCTGCGCATCTGTAAACTAGACGCCAACGTATTAGAAGTCGAACAAACATTGATGAAAAAGATTCCAGATACGTTGTGGGTCAAAACGCATCACACGTTAATTTTCTTTGGTCGTTATCATTGCACAGCCCGGGCACCTAAGTGTGAGGTTTGTCCATTGTTGACAATGTGCCAAGAAGGAAAACTTCGGATGAAGGGGAAGAAAACCATTTAATGGTGAACATAAACCAAAAGTAACTAGGATCAAGACGCTAAGCGAAATCGCTTAGCGTTTTTTTTTTGCACAAATTGATAAAAAAAACAGGTAATTAACGTAATACCCTTTATTAAAGCCCTTTCAAGTAACTGGAAAAACATAAGCTTACCGAATTTTTTTGATTACACCACTCAAAATCAGGTGTTTTTTCACAAAGAGATCGTGTGAGGGGTGATGCTCGATGCGAAATGAACCTTCCGATACGCCTTTTTTTTGAAACTATTTGTAAGCTTAGTATGATGGGTTTTTTTTGCACAATTTTCATCCTTTCTTTTTATAAAAATGCTTATTTTTAGTCAATAAAACGTAAAATTAATAAGAAAATTCACCTATTGGTGAAAAATAGTATTTCAAATCTGTGAAAATCATCAGTATAGTGAACTTTGTCAAAGGTTATAAGTCTTTCTCTGCTATTTTACGAATGACAGAAAAAGCGTTGCACAGTTCAAATGATTCTGTAACGATCTCAAAATCATTTTTTGTTAACGGGTCTTAGACAAACGCAGTTTTGAAAAGATCACTTATAAGATCTGGCAAGTATAGAGGAGGAGGGAGAATGAAAGGAGAAAAGTTATGGAAATTAGTTCGTATGGTTCTGTTTTGCACTCTTTTTTATGGGATAACTATTTCTACGGCAGCGGTGAATGCTCAGGAAGTGCAGTCGGTTGAAACAGAAAGCTCTGTGCTTTTTACCGGTGTTTATGAGCCTATTGGGCAACCCGAACCAGCACCGCCAGCAGGCCCTACAGAGAATATCTCGCCACCAAACGAGGTAGCAAAACCAGGTGGTATTTTACCAAAGACCAACGAGACAAGAACTTACGGCGTAATCTTACTTGGATTACTGCTCGTACTGGTTGTATTGTATGTGCAATATACCAAACATCGATCAAAATTTATGATGGTTAAAAAGAAAAGACAAATAATTTGAAAGCAGGGATGAATTTGAAATTCGTAAGATTTGCATCGGCAGCTGTTTTAGCTGCAACTTTACTTACTATTAGCGCGCAAGCCTTCGCTACTGAAAGTGTAACAAACCATGATACAGAAGGGAAAGTTCTCTTTGTACCAAACGATAGCGAAGCAACAGTGGTTCAAACACCAAATCCTGGTCCTAATGGTCCAGATGTAGAGATCGATCCAGTCGGCCCGGAAGGACAAACGGGACCATTGACGATTGCTTACGCACCTACGCTTAATTTCGGTGAGCAAGTGATTTCTAATACCGATCAAGAATATAAGCTAGTGGCTGAATTACACAAGCTAAAAGATGCGGAAGATAGTGAAGAAAGAGTTCCTTATGTTTCTTTTGCCCAAGTCCAAGATACGCGTGGGACAAATGCTGGGTGGGATTTAAAAGTTTCCTTAAGTGCTTTTGAATCAGGAACACAAAATAATGAACTGACTGGAGCAAGAATTCGTTTTAATTCGCCAAAATTGGAATATAACGGAAGCAACCAAGAAAATGAACCACAAATTCATGCGGATGGATTGATTTTAGATGCTACAAATAGTGAGCGTTCGGTTCTGACCGCTGCTCAAACAAAAGGTGCTGGCGTATCGTCAGTCGTTTGGGGCGATCAGGAAGAAATCAATCGACAAGTGGAAGCAGGCGCAGAGGTTGTTGAAAATGCTGGAATCGAGTTACTTGTTCCTGGATCAACAGCAAAAGACGCTGCTCTTTATGAAGCAACCCTTACTTGGACATTGGCTGCAACAGCTGGACCGGACGGAGAAACGGTTCAATAACTTAGTTTTGTACTGAATAAAAAAGAAAGAAGGAACTAGAAATGAAAAAGATTCGTTTAGCTACGGTCGCTGTATTATCCACCACTTTACTAGCAGGAGGCGTTCAAGCCTTTGCCCAATCTTCATTAGAAACGACTACCGATAACGTTGTAGGATTTACCTCAGACGGAAGCGATCTAACAGTGGTACAACCGCCAGTCGTGCACCCAGAAGTAGAAACGATCGAACCAACACCGCCAGGACAAACGGGTCCATTTACCATTGCTTATGCACCACAAACATTCGATTTTGGTCAGAATGCTATTTCTACCAGTGATCGTTGGTATTCGATCGTTGCTGATGAGCGTAATTTGGCTGATCAATCAGGTACGACACCGTATGTATCGTTTGCCCAAGTGCAAGATACCCGAGGAACGCATGCTGGTTGGACATTAAATGTTAGTCTAACTGATTTTACTTCTGAATCAGGGGATGTCTTGACTGGGGCAAAAATCAAGTTGGCAAACCCTGAGATCGTGTTCAACAAAGGCGAGGGTGATCCAGACTTACAGCCAAGTGCCGTTATCAATAATGAAGAACAAAATGCGTTGATCCTAGATGTCAACGATCAAGACATTCCTGTCATGCGTGCTTCGGTCGGTCAAGGCGCGGGCGCTTCATCGATTTACTGGGGAGATCAAGAAAAATTGACGGAACAAAATCTTAATAAACAAGAAGGCGAAATTATCAGAAATGATGATATTCAACTATTTGTACCAGGTTCTACCACGCAGCTAGCAACTAACTATACTGCGGAAATGACATGGACGCTAACTGCTTCTGTTGATAGTGGCGGCGAAACAGTAAATCCGTAAGAAGGATCATAGCTTGCAACAAGAAACAACTGGCGGGAATAGTAAATTATTCCTGCCTTTTTTGGAAGGAGAACCACTTTTGACTGAACAACGTATGAGAATGAAATGGATAAAAACGGTTACCTGTGCGGTCATCCTATTATCATTCTTTTTTTCACCAAGATTGAGCTATGCTCAGACAGAATCAGAATTAAACTTCTATGTGACGCCTATCTTACCGGAAAGTCAGCTGGAAGGAGGGGCATTGGGGTATTTCGATTTAAATCTTGGGGCAGGAGAACGTGATGAATTGGCTTTAGAGATCGAAAATGGTTCTGATCAAGCGATCGAAATAGAAATTTCTGCCCATACGGCATTTACGAATGTGAATGGTGTTGTGGAATATGGTAGGGATGCAGAATCCCCTGATCCGACTTTACCTGCATCAATTGATGAACTGGTAGAGGTGCCTGAAACCGTATCGTTCGATCCATTAGAAAAACGAATCATTTCTTTACCGATTACGATGCCAGAAGAGGAATTTAAAGGGGTTTTGGCAGGTGGCATTCGAATCAAAGAGGTTATTTCGGAAGAGGAGCAAACACAATCTGCTGAACAAGGATTAGGTATTCGGAATGCATTTTCCTATGTCATTGGTGTGGTAGTAAGCAACAATCGGTCCGCAACGGATCCGGGATTGGAACTGCTTGATGTTTTTGCCGATCAAGTAAACTACCGAAACGTATTTAGTGCTGTTATCCAAAATTATACTTCAACATTTGTCAATCAATTGGAAGTAACAGCTGAAATTCGATCTATTGGCAGTGAGACAATTTTATATGAAACAAGTCAATCAGCGATGCAAATGGCTCCTAATTCACATATGCATTTCCCAATTCCCTTGAATGGCGATCGTTTTCGTAATGGGGAGTATGTATTGAATCTTACTGCGCGGTCAGGAGAGGAAGAGTGGTCTTGGGAACAGACATTTAGCGTAGAGGCAGAAGATGCTCGCCGCTTAAATGAACTCGATGTCACTGTAGATACGTCACTCAATTGGTGGATGATCGCCACGGCTGGTCTAATCAGCTTGTTTCTATTGCTTGCGATCATCCTAATTGTTCGTCAGAAAAAAAATGCAAAGGAAGGTGGGAAAAGTTGAAATGAAGAATACCCCACACAAGGTAATAATTGCGATCATTATTGGATTGCTAAGTGTGCAAACTTTTTTTCCAAGTCTGAGCAGTTTACTATTGCCAGAAATCCACGCCATCGATCACACGATTGAACCATTGGACGAAACGCATAACATGTCCTTGCTTGATAAAGCAACACAACCGATCCAAACAAAAGAATTTGACATCCATACCCCTTTTTTTCAGTTTCCAGTTAGTGTGATTGAAGGTGTCGTGGATCAACCGATCGATGTTTTCGTCGTATCAAGCCAACCGTTAGATGAGATTACGCTGGTTGTAGCGAAAGAAGCAGCGATCGCGGAAGAAGAATTTGCTGCAGAAGTGAAGAGTAAAAAGCTGTCTGAAGAAGAACAGGAATGGACGCTTACCTTTGATGAAGAGCTAATGGAGTTCGAGATTCCTATCGTCTTTAATAAAATAGGCGATTATCAACTGGTTATAGGTGAAGCGGAACTAACGATCGAAGTACAGGCAGAAGATGACGAGGAAGAGGACTCGGATGATGATGCAGATAATGAAACGATCGAGACAGAAGTCTCACCATCAGAGACGCCGCAGGAAGGGGAACGAACCACGCAACCTTCCAATGACGCGAACCTAAACGAGAATCAGCAAGACACAGAAGCTGATCAAGCAGAAGCGATTGCCCAATTGACAGAACCGGTCACACCGTTAAACGAAATCAGTCACCGGGATGTTTCCAACTGGCAAGAATTTATGGCGGCAATCGTGAACAAAGATGTAAATTATATCAATATCGTAAACGACTTTGAATCTTCGGATAATCCTACTCAAGGAGTTTCTGGAGTGGCTGCGGGAAGTGCAACTTCCAACCCAACAAATGGATTAGCCTATATTTGGACCAATGCTTCTGGAATTTCAAGAACGCTTGTGATCGAAGGCAATGGGTATCAAATCGACTTTAGAGCTGTTGCTGTCGGATTTTATGATAGTACCGTCAATAGTGCAACGCCGTGGGACATCACGTACCAAAATATCGATATCGTTCATGGCAACTATTATGGCTTTATGAATTTTACGAATATGAGCATTCCACAACAGAATCTATCCAGAATGCGCTACCATAATTTGACCAATGCGGGAAATCAATTGATTCACTCGCACGCAACACCTGTCGTTATGTCTGGCGAGGTAACATCGCATCAATCACCGACGTATACGTCCCGATCAGGACGAGTACAAACGATCAACGCAACGAATCAGGTAAATATGGAAATAACCCAATTAGAAGTTCTCGATAACGCAGTAGTTGACATGTCAACGATTAATGCGGGAAATATTTATTTGTACTATGCAACGGGTCGAATGATTATTGGCGATGATGTGAAAATGACCTTGCGAACAGCTGGCACAGGAGGAGAAGCCTATGGGGCAAATATTTACATTCAAAATGGTCGGATCGATATCGGTAATCGATCAGAGCTTCATTTGAATGCTCGAGCCAACTCCCCCGCAATCAGTATGTATGCTAGCGGCGCCCACTTTGAAATGTCTGAGGATAGCAAAGTGGTAATCAAAGCTGATGGACGTACCACAAGCCTCAATGGATGGGGCTATAACATTATCTACATGGGTGCTGGAAGCACGATGCTTATTGGAAATAAAAGCAGTGTCGAAATTGATGCAGTGAATCAAGGGACCACTACATCCGGAGTGATCCATGTAGCCGGTGCCGCCACATTTATTGTTGCTAAAGAAGGAATCTTGGATATTATGTCAGACGGAACCAATCCCTCTCATTCCTTGATGACATTTTTGAGCTCGGCCTCAACCTTCACTTTTGCGGATGCACAACGCATCAATTTAGAGAAAACAAGGGCGGTTACCGGAAATGCAGCAAATAGCAGCCTTATTTCGATCTCCGGCAGCGGTGGGCTATTAGATGTGGATATTCAAGCAGCGAAACAATGGCGGCACGGAAACTTGACGGAGGAACCAGACTTCAGTTGGAGTCCAATCTTCAACTTAAAAGTGAATTTTGCCTCTACCTTGTCATCGATTTCGAATGTTTCTTCCATCTCTCAAGAGATCGTTGATCATTTTCGCGCGAATTTTACCACAAGAGCACAACGTATCCTATTTGAATATATTCCAGATGTCGAGGTTCATTTAGAACCATTAACGGAAGACCCGGCACTGGAAGGCTCAAGAATCATTAGGGGAAAAGCCACACCTTATAGTGTGATTCGTTTTGACGGAGATCCAGCGATTCCCGCACCGCAACTGCAATCACCCTCTTTTGATGATAACAGCTTGTTCCATCTTCAAGCAGATGCCAATGGTGATTTCAGCTTGACCTTAGCCGAGGGGGATCGGTTTACAAAACATAATACGGTGACGGCTTACGCTTTCTTAAATGGAAAATTTGATACAGCTGAAACAGTTGTTCAAGAGATTGCCACAATGAATCCACGAGATCCGATCGCGCCAGATATTGAAGTAAATCCAGAAAATAAACCGGATATACCAGAACATTTAGGGTTTATCAGTATCGATTTCATCTCCCAGTATAGCTTTGGAGATGTATCAATAAGTGCAGATACCAAACAGTACAAGGCATTGCCGCAACGTCTTAGCAGTGCAGATGGCTCAGTAACTGAGGAACGGCCAAATTACGTGCAGATTTCTGACCGTCGCGCTCAATTTACCGGCTGGGAACTAAACGCGACATTATCCGCTGCAGGATTTCGTAATGATCGAGGAGAAGAACTTCGGGGTGCACGAATTATTTTAGAAAATGCAGTTATGCTGACGAATGCTGCCAATTCAGCAATTCCTCCCACTTATAGTGAATCAATGATCCTTGATCCTGGGGTACCCGCTTTGATCGCTGAAGCAGATGCAAATGAAGGAAGCGGTACCTGGATTCAGCGCTACGGGGATATGGGGACGATGGGGGATAGTGTCAAACTTGAAGTACCCATTGGATCAAATCCGCGTAACATGACCTACCAAGCAACGATTGAATGGGAGTTAAGTTTTGTCCCATCTACCGAATGATCAATGCTCAATCTTATCAAATGGAAGCTGTTGACGCCTATGACAGCTTCCATTCTTGATAGGAAGATAGTGAGTAAATCGCTTGAAAAGCAGTGGGTTTTACCGTTTTTTTGCGGTAGATCACGCTTGCTTCATAGTAACCGCGAAGATATAGAGTTCACCTAAACTCGTGCAAAAACTATTCAAGCAGCTTTGAATCAGTTCGTCAGGTTTTGTTCAAAACCAATGATGCCAGCTGAAACAAGAGAAAGGAAACTGTATGAAGAGTAAAAAAAAGAAGTCATATCTGACATTATTCAGTGCTGGGATTTTAGCAAGCCAACTTTTTGTTTCTCCCGTATTGCTGGCGAAAGAAAGCCCTCAGCCTGATAACTATTCAGAAAATACAAATGTCGAACAGCAACTTGATGACCAAGATTCATCGGCAGCAGAAGACCAAGAAAGTCAAGAAGACGTCAGCAAAGAGCAAACGGAGGACTCGACCGAGTTATCCTCCGAATCAAATGAACCGCTTATGGATTCAGAAACAGCAGATCCCGTTGTAGAATCTCTTGATTCGTCTGAAGAATCAGACTCAACACAAACGACCGAGTCAGCGGAAACGACCGAACTAGAGGAATTAGAGTCCACGGAACCTTCCGAGGAAGAGGAAAAAATAGATGCTGAAACGGACGATCTAGAAGTAGAAACAGAGAACAAGCCAAAAGAGACCGACTTGATTGATGAGTCATTGGCACCAAAAGAAAATGAAATTTCAACTGAGAGCAACGAAAATACTGAAAATGCAAAAAAAGAGGAGCCGAAAACACCTCCGATTATTGCACCTGAGCAAGTAATAAACCCTGTCGTTCAATCACCAGATGCTACTTCTCACTTGAAAAATTCTTTTTATGATGGACGTACCATTGATTTACCAGAGAGTTTTCGGGCAGCGAAGATCGCAGATTCGAATCTGTTAGATTTCACCTTGCCAATATTAGCTGATTATGATGCCCAATGGCAAGCGGCATTGGTCTACGAGATCATCGGGCAAATTGGTGAACTAGAAGAACCATCGACAATGGACGAATGGATTAATGAACGGATCAAAGCGGTTATAGAAGGAAAAGCTAGCTGGATAGAAAAAGAACAGCAGGTTGAACAATTAAAACCGGGGGATCTTTTATATGACGCAAATAAGTTAATCGGTATCTACCTCGCAGATGGTTACCAAGCAAGTTTAGTGACAAATCAAGAAGAGTCAACGAAAACTGCCATCGAAGTTCAGCGGGTTTCAATCGAAGAGCCGCTATCGATCAGACGGCTATCAAATCCTGAATTGGCTACATATGGCGAAAAGCTAGTTACTGAATATCCAGCCCCTTACGAATTTACAGTGAATCAAAAGACCCAGACGTTTATTGAAACATTGGCACAAGAAGCCCAAAGCTTAGGGCAAGAATACGATGTCTTTGCTTCTGTATTAATCGCGCAAGCGATCCTTGAAAGCGGCAGTGGCGACAGCGGGCTTTCCAGCAGTCCCCATTATAACCTTTTTGGGATCAAAGGCAGTTATCAAGGAAGCAGCGTGACTTTACCAACAATGGAAGATAAAGGCAACGGAGAACTATTCCAAATTCAAGCAGCCTTTCGTTCCTATTCAAGTTATCGAGATTCGATGGCAGATTATGTCAAATTGATTCGCGGAGGAATCACTGGAAATCCAACCTTTTATCAAGACGTGTGGCGCTCTGAATCAAAAAACTATCTTCGGGCAGCAGATGCTTTGACGGGCACTTATGCGACCGATGTTAATTATAGTAAAAAAATCAATTCACTGATTGCGGTCTATGGATTGACGCAATATGACCAAGTGATCGCAACAGAAACAGGCTTGTTTATCCAAGGAAAAGAACAAATTCCAGAAGAGTATCGCTCCCTCATGACATTTCCAGAATACAACGGTCGTGACTACAATCTTTCTGGTTCGTATCCTGTTGGACAATGTACTTGGTATGTGTTCAATCGGGTGAGTCAATTAGGCGGTCAAGTAGATGACTATATGGGAAATGGTGGTCAATGGGGCAATACCGGACGACGTTTAGGTTACAACGTCAGTCAAACGCCTAAAGCAGGTAGTATGATCTCTTTTGCACCTGGAACAGCTGGATCTGATCCTCGTTATGGTCATGTCGCTTTTGTTGAAGCCGTTGGTCCAAATGGTATTTTGGTTTCAGAAGGAAATGTCTATGGTGGAACCACAATCTCTTATCGCGTGATCAGCAATGAATTGGCGCACTCATCAAGTGTTTCATATATTATGCCAAAATAAGGATGGAGGGCTGGCAATATGAGTAAAAGGCATAGACAAATAGGTCTTCCTATCAGCGGTATCTTTTTGATGGTCCTTTTGCTTATTGCGTTTCTTCAGCCGTATCGACTGGCGTTAGTCAGAGGAACGTCCATGCTGCCGACGATCGAGGATCGACAAGTTGTGCTGATTCATAAAAAGCGCCAGCCAAATCGCTATCAGCTGATCGCTTTCGAACAGGAAGGAAAATTTTTGATCAAGAGAGTGATTGGTGTGCCGGGGGATTCCTTCGTTCGTACACAGGAGCGGTTGTTGATTGGGGCGGAGGATACTGACTTTGATTTTTCATTTATGATCACTGTGAAGGATGAAGCCGTTGAGGCGTTGCCGATTCGGGGGTACCTCAAAGAAGATGAGTACTTTGTCGTTGGCGATGCACTGCTCACTTCAAGTGATAGTAGAGAATTTGGAATCATTTCAAGTAAAACCTTTTATGGTGTGGTGACCACGTTCTTCTGACACATCAGCTTTTTGAAAGGAAGTTTGCGATGATTCATTTCTTGCAACATATCAACGAGACTAAGTTTGTATCAAAATGGATGAATAAAACGAATTTTAGTTTTGATGGAAGGAAGAGACTGTGATTTTTATCTATATTGGGATGATACTGCTTGCCATTGGAGCAGGTAGTATCATCGGTTGGCGATTGTATCGAGAATATTTATTAAGAAAAGTTGAAAAGCAGCTGTCGTCAGATGCTTTAGCCAAAAGGAAACTGCGTTTATTTAAGCACAACCTGCGCAGTGGGCACCTGCTAATTTTATTGGGCTGCAGTAGTGCCATAATCGTAAGTGTCTTGCTACTAACAGTTTTTCAGCTGACAGGCGGCATTCATTTGCAAAAGCTGCAAGAAGAAACCAGTCAATTGAAAGAGGAAGTCTTCGCGCTAAGAACTGAACAAACGGAATGGGTGCGGATGCCGATTTTTGCATATCCTGAGAACGGCTTTTCTTTTGAAGCGATTGATTGGGAGCATTTACTCGTCTCCAATGATCGTGAAGCACAGTTTGCAGCTGAATATGAGTTGGCCTATCAGTTATCACCATATCTAGGTCGCACTGTAGCGATGATTTTTGTTGATCAGCCTTTGCAAGAAATCTCCATTGTTCTATCTAGCAAATTACCATCAATTGATGACTTAAACGGATGGGAAGAGAATTTTTCTCGTCTACTCCATGATATGCAGAACGTTCCCCTGATCACCCAAGGAACCTTCTCTGTCCAATTTTCCAAGGATTCTGATCAGTCCTTTGAGCAGACGATCATTCGTGACGAGAATGGGGTCTGGACCCTTTTAGAACGCAGATTCCCAAACACTGATGCTCAAGAAGTAGCCAACAACGAGAGGAGCGAGAGCATATCGTCTACTCCTCAAACGGATCAAAGTGAAACGATCAATACAAATGAACAAAAAGGCAGTGTGAAAAATTAATGATGAAAAAGAAAAACAAAGGTTGGTTTTCTGCCCAAAAGCTAATGGATGAAGTGAATCAATTATCCATAGAAGAGCTGAATGAATTTGAGGAGACAAATCAAGAAGAGGGAATCGTTGAGGATCAAGGGTCCGCAAAGGCTACCCCTGAAAAAAATGAGGACGAGACCAATCGACCAGCAGACAATGAACTCCCTAAAACCCAGAAAGAAGCAGTAAAACCTGTCGCACAAACTTTCGCAAAACCGATTTCTCACCAAAGAGTGGCTGGAGATCAGCAGAAAGAGCAAAGTGTCAAAAAGATAGCAGTGCAGCAAAAGTCCTCTGGCAACCGTGATAGCTACGCCAAGGATAGTCAACTCGTTGAAGATAAAGGAGAACGTATGGAGAAAGAATTGAGTACAAACCAGACAAATAAGCAAGAGTCAAAAGAACAAGACAAGGATCATATGATTGAAAATTTATCTTTTGAAATCAAAGAATTGATTTTAGAAAATGAGCAACTACAGGAAGAAAAAAATCAGTTAAAAAAACAGCAGAAGGTAGTGGCTCAACAAGAAGCAGAGGCAAAAGAATTAAAAGCTTCGCTAGTAGAAGCGAATAAGAAAGTCAAAGACCTAGAAGAGCAGCTTGCAAAAGTAGATACAGAAAAACTTGAAGTAAAAATCCAGCAATTAGAAGCCAAGTTAGCTGTTCAGCAAGAAAAAGAGCAACAAGAGAAACAAACTTACGAAAAGGAACGCGCTGAATGGACCTTGAAGCGGCAAGAAATCCAGCAGCTGCAAGAGGTAATTGCTGATTTGAAACAGCAATTGGCAGAAAAAGAAGAGCTTGCTGCAAATGTATCAGCTAGCGAATCAAATGAAGAAGTCGCAGAGCTTCAGGCGACAATCGAAGCATTAAGGGAAGAAAATGCAGCCCTACAAATCGAAAACGAGCAGTTCCAAACAGAAATCAGTGAGGTCTTAGTCTTTGCTAGAAGAAAAGCGAATCGCACAATTCAGGAAGCAAAAATCGAATCTGAACGAATGATCCGTACAACAGAAATGCGGATCGATGGGATTCATGATCGTGCCAAAGAGATTCTTTTTGAAGTGAACGAGACGAAAGAAAATGTGATTCACTTGTTTGACGATCTGCATAATCAAGTTCATCAGCTTTCCGATAAAAAATTGCTGTTTGAAGAGCTTGAAAAGTAAGCTTCTACATTTATATGGCAGGAATTAAAAAAAACAGTAGATCAGATTTTGATCTACTGTTTTTTTGCGATTCTCCATTATTCGACACTACCATCGTTTGGTTCCGGCGGGTCCGGTGGTGAGGAAGGATTATCCTCACTGCTGGAAGGTGTTGTTGAACCGGGATCCTGACTAGAAGCAGGAGGCGTAACGACCGATGATGAATCATCCTCATCAGGTGTTGTCACTGGTGGTGTTACTTCGCTTGATGATTCTGTTGTACTTGATGGTGTTGATTCGCTACTTTCTGTAGAAGGTGTCGTTGGTTCAACGTAGGAACTGCTGCTGGACGAACTTGGTGCTGAATAGCTTGGTTGGGTGTACGTCCCTTCAAGATAAAGCTCTCTTCCGATCCGTGTCAATCCGTCAGGCATTGTCCAGTCCGTGTTTTCTACAGAAGCAGAAACATAGCGCATCAATTCACGATAGACATCTGAAGCCACATGGGTACTACTATCAGTGATCGGTGTCATTTTGTCGTTGTAGCCTGTCCAAACCGCCAATGAGTAGGAGGGAGTATAGCCGGCAAAGGTAATATCAGGGTAGGCGCCATTCGATGTATCCAGTTGTGCTAACTGGTCATCGGTGTAGTTGGACGTTCCCGTTTTCCCTGCTTGGTACAAACCATCGATTTGCGCGTTGGTTCCAGTTCCGACAGAAATAACATCTTTCAAGATATCGGTCACCATGTAAGCTGTCGTATCATCCATTGCTTCTTGACCAGAAACTTTAAAGGATTCTTCGTCTTCTGTGCCATCTTGCATGACGATTTTATTGACGTACTGTGGTTCATAATAGGTGCCACCATTTGAAAACGCAGCGTAAGCAGCGGCCATTTTCAGACTGGAGATCCCATACTTTGTGCCATCCAATTTATCCGTATTGCTGGAAATCGCATTGGATTGGGTGATCGTATCATATTCGATTCCTAAACCACTGAGAAAGTCTGCGATATTGTCCGCGCCGACTTCATCAAACAGCTTCACTGCCGGCACATTTCTAGACTCTGCTAGAGCGGTCCGCAAGGTGATATTGCCCATATATTGGCGATCCCAGTTGTAAACAGGAATATTCGTCCCTTTATATGTGTAAGGTTCATCTAAAATCATTCTACCCGTGGAATCTTGTAGAAATTGAAAGGCAGGGCCGTAGTCTGTGATTGGTTTGACGGTCGAACCAAAGTCTCGTGCGACATTGACAGCCAGGTTATTTGCTAGAACATCATCAACATTACGGGCACCGATCTGAGCGGTCACCTTGCCTGTGTTAACATCAACTAAGGTAGCGGCAACTTGCATCTTGTCATCTGGGTAATCAACGTAGTCGTCACTGTTGACGATGTCATATAATCGTTTTTGTGCATCGATATCGACATTAGTATAAATATCTAAGCCGTCAGTATACACATCTTTCCCAGTTTTTTCTTTGACTTCAGCGATCACTTCGTTAAAGTAGTTGTCAAAGTATTTCCACTCTTGGTTTTCACGGGGATTGTCTTGCAAGCCTTCTTGAATATCCTCGGCAACGGCCGCATCATATTCCGCTTGCGTGATTTTTTCATTTTCCAGCATCGCACCTAAAACAACATCTCGCCGACTTTTCGCATTATCAGGATGCGCAAATGGGTCAAAAGCTGAAGGGGCATTTGGTAAACCGGCAATCAAAGCGGTTTGCGCAAGGTCTAGTTCAGCTAACGGCTTGCCGTAAAACTTCATTGCGGCCGTTTGCATCCCATATACACCATTGGACATATATACTTTATTGATGTAGTAAGTGAGGATCTCTTGTTTTGATTTCATTTGTTCAAGACGAACCGCCATCCATGCTTCTTGTGCTTTTCGACGTAATGTTTGGTCTTCAGCGCTGGTAGAAAAGAAGGACAGCTTGATCAATTGCTGTGTCAACGTACTTCCGCCTTGCATACCGCCGGTTGTGGCATTGGATAATGCGGAACCGACGATCCGAATCGGATCGACTCCGATATGCTGGTAGAAGCGGCGATCTTCGACAGAGACGATCGCGTCTTCCAGCAGTTGAGGAATCTCACTTGCTGTAATTTTTTCTCTGGTTTCACTACCGAATTCAGTGATCAATTCGCCATTTGACGCATAGAAACGAGAAGAAACCGTTGAATCCAAACGTGTTTCATCAAGTGCAGGCGCATCTTTGGCATACCACCAGAATAGCCCCATCCCGGATAGAATCCCGATACAGCCCAAGAAAAACAGCCCCATAAATACTTTTAAAAGAATACTCCCAATGCTTCGTTTGCCTTTTGCCTTAGGAGGCTTTGGTGCTTTTTTAGCTGTACCTTTTTTAGAATCATGCCGAGAGGTCCTCGATTGTGATCCATTTGCCATACTAATCATTCTCCTTCATCGTTAAAAATTGATCAACTGCTTTTAAATAGGGAATACGCGGCGCAATTGAAGGGATAATTTCAATCCCATTCATTTCAATATAGGCCAGTGTCATTGATTTTTTCCCCGTTTCTTTTTGCAGGTGCCATTGAGAAACTAAGCACTTGCTATCGAGAAAAAAGCAGCGTTGTAGACTAGAAAACCATAAAAGAACAAAACATAAACCCGCTTGTTCTAAACAGTCTTCCATATGCTTGATTTGGTGTGGATGAAAATTTTTAAAGGGAAATGACGTTTTGTTTTGAGTCTCTTTCGCTTCAAAGTCGATATATTGCCCTTGATAAACCCCATTGTAATCAGTGGTGGATGCCTCACGGAAATAGGCTTCTTTGATTACGGCGGCGCTTCTTCTTGGATAATCTACTTTCACGATTTGAATTGGTGTCGGTTTCTTATGAATGACAGCAAGTTTCCGATTCAAATAATAAAGGTTGCTTTCATTGATCGCTTCTTCAAAACGCATCCCACGATTGGCATACGTTTTTGGCTTTATTAGTTTCTCTTGCATTTTTTGTTTTTTGCCGTCATCATAGGTAGTAGATTGTCCATTCGGGTAACGAATAACCATGTTGTTCACACTCCTAGGCAACATTATACCAAAAAGTCGTTTGGAAAGAAAAGAGATGACCAGAGAAACAATGAAAACCTTATACTTTACTGGCTATCGTAATTATGAATTAGGTGTCTTTCAAGCAAAAGATCCCAAGATTGCAGTTATTAAGAAAGTAATAATGTCGACTTTGACCAATTATGTCGAAGAAGGGTTAGAATGGCTCTTGATCAGCGGGAATCTTGGCGCGGAGCTGTGGTGTGCCGAAGCCGTTGAACAATTAAAACAAACATACCCAGAACTGAAACTAGGAATTATTTTTCCTTTTGAAGGGTTTGGTGAAAATTGGAATGAAACAAATCAGCAGGCACTGCAAACAGCGAAGTCATTTGCCGATTATGTCAATGCCACCAGCCATAAGCCTTACCAAGACCCCAGTCAATTAAGAAATCACACGGCATTTTTACTGGAGCATACCGAAGGCGCACTTGTTTTATATGATGACGAATTTCCAGGAAAACCTAATTATTTCTTAAGAGATGCCAAAGCTTATAGTGAGCAAATTCCCTACTTTATTCATCAAATAACAATGGATGACCTACAAAACGCAACATTTGATAGTAATTTACTTTGATTTTCGTATATTTTTTGATAGAATGGTCTAGAAAGTGAAAACCATTTGGAATAAACAATGAGGTGTAAATAATGGCAAATTTAATTTATAGTCCAAAAGATATTCTGCAACAAGAATTCAAAACAAAAATGCGCGGGTATGATCCAGTTGAAGTGGATGAGTTTTTAGATAATATCATTAAAGACTACGAAAGCTACAATAAAGAGATCTTAGCCCTGCAAGAAGAAAATGACCGTCTGACAGCGAAAGTCGATCAATTGTCGAAAAACCAAGCGATCGCATCTCGTGTTCAACAAGAAGCGCCGAAAAGCCAAACCGTTACAAACTTTGATATTTTGAAACGGTTGCATAATCTTGAAAAAGAAGTGTTTGGCAAAAAACTTGATCGTGAATCAGAACCTGTCACTCGTTCTTCTTCCTACAACAGCAACTATACAAATGCTGATTTTGAAGATGACAACGAAAAAACCCGTCAATTCTAATCTAATGTAGAAAAGATAGTTGTGGTTTTCGGGTAATTGCGGCATAACTCGATTATGCTGAGGAAAGTCCATGCTCGCACAAGCTGAGATGCTTGTAGTGTTCGTGCCTAGCGAAACCATAAGCTAGGGTACTTGAGAAAGTAACGGCAGGAAAAATGGCTAAGGTGTAAGCTATGCCAAAGTATCCTTGAAAGTGCCACAGTGACGAAGCAAGCCGGGAAACCGTCTTGGTGGAACGCGGTAAACCCCTCGAGCGAGCAACCCAAACAATGGTAGGGGCACTTTTTGCACGGAAATGAACGGAGCAAGAAGGCAAGTAATTGCAGATAGATAATTACCCAGTGTTTTCTTCTCCCTGAGGAAAATACGGACAAAACATGGCTTATAGAAAATCACAACCTATCAGGGAATCCTTCCAGCAACGGAAGGTTTTTTTATACCAAGAAGGAGAGCTTTATGACTGAAAAAACATTTAATTGTATTGCCACCGCTGCGAGCGGTTTAGAAGCACTTGTGGGCAAAGAATTACGGGATTTAGGGATCGAGTGTGAGGTTGAAAACGGCCGAGCGCGCTTTAAAGGGACAATGGAGACCATTGCTACCGCGAACTTGTGGCTCCGGACAGCAGACCGGATCAAAATCGTTGTCGGGGAATTTGACGTATTGACTTTCGATCAGTTGTTTGAAGAAGTTAAAGCGTTACCGTGGGAAGACTTTTTACCTTTAGACGCTGAATTCCCAGTAGCCGGAAAATCAATCAAATCAAAATTGTATAGTGTACCTGATTGTCAAGCGATCACCAAAAAAGCAATCGTCAATCGCTTAAGAGAAGTGTATCATCGTCCGGCAAGTGTGCCACTGACTGAAACGGGTGCTTTTTTCCAATTAGAAGTCGCTTTATTGAAAGACCATGCGATGATCACATTGGATACGACTGGCCCTAGTTTGTTTAAACGTGGCTATCGTTTAGAAAAAGGAGGCGCGCCGCTGAAAGAAAACATGGCTGCGGCTTTAGTGATGCTGACAAATTGGTACAAAGACAAGCCGTTTGTCGATCCCGTTTGTGGATCAGGCACATTGTGTATTGAAGCAGCGTTGATCGGTCACAATATCGCCCCTGGCTTTAATCGGGAATTTGTTTGCGAAACGTGGGATTGGTTCCCAGCAGAAGTATTTGAAAAAGTACGGAAAGAAGCAGATGAAGCAGCAGATTATGATGCCGAATTAGATATTACCGGTTCGGATATCAATGGTCGAATGATTGAGATCGCCCGCCGAAATGCGGAAGAAATTGGTCTAGGAGACTCGATTACCTTCAAACAACAAGCCGTTAAAGATTTTAAAACAGAAAAAGAGTATGGTGTGGTTGTGGCTAACCCTCCTTATGGCGAACGCTTAGGAGAAGAAGCGTCCGTTCAGCGACTGTATCAGGAAATGGGCCAAGTGTTTCGACCGCTTAAAACCTGGAGCAAGTACTTTTTGACCAGTGACTTGACTTTTGAGACCCATTACGGCGAAAAAGCGACAAAGAAACGCAAATTATACAACGGTGCGATTCGTACCGATCTCTTCCAATACTGGGGACAACGTCCGCCACGCAAAAAGGAGTCTGCTGAATGAAAGAACAAGAATTTCTGAAAGAATTAAAAGAAATCGATCTATTACAACAAGCAATGGGGATCTTAGGCTGGGATAATCAAACAGGGATGCCAGAAAAAGCCAGTGATTACCGTGCGGAAGTTGACAGCTATTTATATGGTCTATACTTTGACAAAAAAGTGGGGGAACCAATCCAAGAAGCAATCAGCTATTTCGGAAAACACCCAGATGAATTATCAGAAGTAGGGAAAGCGGCGTATCAATTAGTCAAAGAAGAATATGAATTGCAAAAAGATGTGCCCAATGAGTTGGCGATGGCGGCTTCCGCAGCTACCTCAAAAGCACATACTGCTTGGCTCAAAGCCCGTAAAGAAAAAGATTTTTCTTTATTTAAAGATGCTCTTTCTGAAAACATTCGCTTAACGAAAGAATTGATTCCTTATTGGAAGAAAAATGAGCTGACGAACTATGACGTCTTGTTAAACCAATACGAACCGAATATGACGGTTGAGATCTTGGATAACGTATTCTCACAAGTGAGAGATGGTATCATGGATATTCGTCGTCAACTGGCTGAAAAAGGAACAGCGCCAGACACTTCGATCCTCTCACGTAAGATGACCGAAGCGCAACAACGCAAATTTATCTCAAAAGTGATTGCCGACTTAGGCTATGACTTTTCTCGTGGTCGTTTGGATAATACGGTCCACCCATTTGCAACGGGGATCAACCACAATGATGTACGGTTGACCACACGCTGGAGCGAAAATGACTTTTCGATGGGACTGTTCGGTGTGATTCATGAAGCCGGTCACGGGATGTACGAGCAAAACATCGATGAGAAATACGAAGGCACGCCCGTTCATGAAGGGGCGTCTATGGGGATCCACGAATCCCAATCGCTGTTTAATGAAATCATTATCGGCAGCAATCGCAATTTCTGGGCCAAGCAATACCCATTTTTCCAAGAATGTGCGGAAGGCACGTTTGATGATGTGTCTTTTGACACTTTCTATGACTCTTTGAAGCATTCGAAAGCTAGCTTGATTCGTATTGAAGCCGATAGTCTGACATATGTCATCCATATCATTATTCGTTACGAGATCGAAAAAATGATTTTTAACGAGACCGTATCGATCGATGAATTGCCGAAAATCTGGAATGACAAATATGAGGAATATTTAGGGATTCGTCCAGAAAATGATCTGGAAGGGATCTTACAAGACGTTCATTGGTCAGGTTCAAGCTTTGGTTACTTCCCATCCTATGCTCTAGGGTATATGTATGCCGCGCAATTACTCCACGCCATGGAAAAAGAAATCAATGTCGATGAAGTGTTGGCTTCGGATGATTATTCACCGATTCGTAAATGGCTGACTGAAAATATTCATCAATATGGCGCATCCAAGAAACCAAATGAATTGATTTTAGATGCAACGGATGAATTATTGAATCCTCAATATCTATTAGACTATTTACGCAAGATCTATTTTAGTGTCTATAAAATCAGCGAGACGCAAGATTTCGCTTAAAAGTAACGAGTGGAAAGAAGCTTCGCAAGACGTTGCCGCCCCAATTATTTCATGGGGTGCTCGTCTTGTTGAACTTCTTTTCCTTTTATATCAATCACCATCGAAAAAAGAAGGCTAGCTGCTTTCATATCGAAAGAAGGAAAAAAATGAAGGAAGAACACAATGTTGCCGATCTTAGCAAAATAATTGCTTATGCCGAAAGTATTCTGGGGAATGATTACACAGGACATGGGTTTGATCATGTCAAACGAGTGGCAAGCTTAAGTCAAGCTATCATCGATGCCGACGAATTGGCAGTTGATCGCTTTGTCGTACAGGCGGCAGCCTATCTTCATGATACAGTGGATGACAAAGTTGTGGCGGATGTCACAGCGGCGTATAACGAAGTGCGGACTTGTTTGGCCGCAGCGGGAGCCAATGAAACACAAACGAAAGAAATTTTTTCTATTATCGAGAATCTGTCTTTTTCAAAAGAACTTTTGCAAGGCGCGCAAGTTGTCTCAGTAGAAGGCCGCGTCGTTCGTGATGCAGATCGTCTCGATGCTTTAGGTGCGGTCGGTATTTTACGGACGAGTTATTTTGGTGGCAGTCATCAACACCCGATCCATGTCAGTGACTTAGCCCCAAAAACGTTTCAAAATCATGAAGATTACCGAAAAGGGACGACGGTGATCAATCATTTTTATGAGAAACTATTTTTGCTTCCTGAAAAGATGACCACGGCGTATGGCAAAAAAGAAGCCCAGCGACGTGTGGCTTTCATGAAGGATTTTTTAGAAGAATTCTATGCAGAATGGGATGTTTAACTTTGTTTAGAGTTTTTTAAACTAAAATTCGATTATTTCCTTTTTCCTCCTTTGTTCTTTATAATAGTAAGTACAAAGGAGGGATGGAAATGTACTACCAACAGGCATTACAACCGAATGAACTATTGCCAGCGATTTCCAATTCAGGAGAGTGCTTTTTTGTCATTCGGGCTGAGCTACCCATCCGGCAATATCAAATCGCAGTCTATCTTTACGACGATCAATTCTTTTTGTTGCAAGATGATCGCTTGTTTGATCAAATCGACCAAATCTCTAGTGAAACATTAGGGGATGAAGAAGAGATTTTACCATTTATCGAAGAAGCGCTGGAAGAAAACCATTATTTATTAGTGGAAAAAGCGTTTATTCGTTTAGATCTATCTACTTTACAAAAGATGACCGATCTTACTAGTTTCGATATCTTGTTTTATGAATTTTTTGACTCATGGGGGGAAGAAGGATGAAACGGACTGAATACGTAACGCTACAAGACCAAACATTGATCGACCTATTCCAGCAGTTAGGAGAGGATGTTTCGAATCTCGAGCTGATCGATGAAGAAAAGAATATCGATGTGGTGGTTGTGTCGAATAGTGATTGGCAATATTTATTGGAGCAAGTCAATGATGATGTAAAAGAGTCTTTTGCTGCTACCTCAGAGACAGACCTGGATGAAGAACTAGCCGACAAATAAACCTTTTTTTAGTTGATAAACTGTTTTACTACGAAAGTGGCGGATGGATCTTTAGAAGGGGTTTCGCAATCTAGGCAGCTTACCAAAAAAATACGAAGCGATCTCATTTCCCGTCAAGAGGAGCAGGATCAATTCGTATTTCTAGGTAAGTTGCTTTTATTTTGTCCGCAGACGAACGTTTTTGACTTTTAAATAGCCGCGAATCAAGTTGACAATCAGTAAAAGAATGCCCACAATCAATGGAATCGCTAATAAGTAAGGCGAGTAAAGGTGGGTTGCTTGCACGTGTTCAAGAGATGTTTTTTCCACTTCATTGATGGCTTGTTGAATGACTTGTAAACTAAATCCTGTCAGAAAACCAGCAATGATGAAAAGGACAAAACCTAAATAGGGAATATCGGAAGACCGGCGAAAAAGAGCAAAAGCTGCATATAAAACCAAAAGGAATGCCGGTACGCCAAAGGCAAAATAGGGATTTAACATGGTTTTTTAACCTCCTTTTCTTTTATGATACTCCAAAATTTACGTTTTGGGAAATAGCGTGTAAGATAAAAAGAAAACGTGAAGGAGTTCTTTATGTCCGCTTATATTACCCCAATAAAGGTTGCCTTGCTGGTTTTTCCTTTCCTAGCATTGGCGATATCAATGATTTTTTTTGTTATCCAATATCGAAAATACGGTCGTTTTATCTTGTCACGCGCACTGGTTCTGTATTCATTTGTCTTCTATTTATTGTGCGCCTATTTCTTAGTTATCCTACCATTGCCCTCGATCGAAGAGGTAGCACAGATGACTGGTCCTAAGATGGAATTGCAGTTAGGGGCATCGTGGCAACATTTTGTCCAACAGACCGTCTTAAACATTCACGATCCGCAAACCTATCTTCCCGCTATGAAGCAGGGGGTCTTCCTTGAGCCACTCTTTAATTTATTGTTGACCTTACCATTTGGGGTCTATTTGCGTTATTACTTCAAATGTTCCTTTTTAAAAACACTCGTTATTACGTTTTGCCTGACGTTGTTTTTTGAATTAACGCAGTTGACGGGACTGTATTTTATTTATCCTCGTCCGTATCGCTTATTCGATGTCAATGATCTCTTTGTCAATACAGTTGGAGGGCTTGTGGGCTGGACGATCGCCCCGCTTTTTACGTTCTTATTGCCATCAAGGGAAGAGATGGATGCCGATTCTTACGCAAAAGGCACTCGGGTGACTGTGACACGAAGGGTGTTTGCTTGGTTGATCGACTGGGCAATACTGAATGTGGTCAGTTTTATTGTGGTGATCGCTGTTCGTTTGCTCACTCAACAGACGGTACGGGACTTTAGTGGGGACTATTGGTACTTTGCTCTTGAAGTGTTGCTGTACTTTGTGTTGTTGGCTTACCTTGCCAAAGGACAAACGATTGGAAAAAAACTCGTACGAATCAAAATCATGCAAGAAGGCCGTGAGCGTGTCAGCTTGGGGGCTTTATTGAAACGCTATGGTTTGTTTTATCTGATTTATGCCAGCATCAGTCGGGTCAATATCTTTTTCGCACCGTTTCTTGAGTCCAACAATCTGCTGCTTTTAGTCGTTAGTTTGTTGATGGTAGTTATTTTTGGGTTGATCCAGTTTGGTTTTTACTTGAATCTCTTGTGGGCAGCAATAAAAAAAGAAAGCCGCTTTTTCTATGAACGCCGCAGTGCAACGTATACTATCAGTACGATCGATCCTCAATCGATTACAAAAGAAAGTTAGGAAAACAAGGCAACATATGCTATAATCCAAAGGATGCTAAAAGAAAGAAGGTGTTTGAATGTCTTTTGAGTCATTTAAATTTCAACCATTTATTTATGAAGCACTTGCTGATAAAAAGTTCTCTAAACCAACAGAAGTGCAAGAAAAACTGATACCTGTTATCCAAAAAGGACGCAGTGTTGTAGGGCAATCACAGACCGGAAGTGGTAAGACCCACACATTTTTACTGCCGTTGATGGATAAAATCGATGCCGAAAAAGATGAAGTGCAAGTAGTGATCACTGCACCGAGTCGTGAATTAGCCACGCAAATCTATCACGCCGCAAAACAAATCGGCGGATTTCATGATCCTGAAATTCGAGTGTCAAATTTCGTCGGAGGAACGGATAAGCAACGTCAATTAAGCCGTCTGCAAAATCAACAGCCCCATGTCGTGATTGGGACACCTGGTCGTATCTTGGATATGATCAACGAACAAGCGTTAGGGGTTCACACTGCCAATGTATTTGTCGTGGATGAAGCAGACATGACCTTGGATATGGGCTTTTTGGAAGAAGTCGATCAAATTGCGGGGCGTTTGCCTGAGAAACTACAAATGCTGGTTTTCTCCGCAACGATTCCAGAGAAATTGCGCCCATTCTTGAAAAAATACATGGCCAATCCATTGATCGAAGAAATCAAATCGAAAGCAGTCATCTCTGATACGATCGAGAATTGGTTGATTTCTACCAAAGGGAAAAATACCAATAAATTGATCTATCAATTATTGACTACAGGCCATCCCTATCTTGCCATCGTTTTTGCCAACACGAAGAGCCGTGTGGATGAAATTACGGATTACTTAAAGGAACAAGGCTTAAAAGTAGCGAAGATCCACGGCGACATCAGTCCTCGTGAAAGAAAACGGATCATGCGCCAAGTGCAAAATTTGGACTACCAATATGTTGTCGCAACAGATTTAGCTGCGCGAGGAATTGATATTGAAGGGGTTTCTCATGTCATCAATGCTGAGATTCCAGCTGATTTGGATTTCTTTATCCACCGTGTTGGTCGGACCGGTCGAAACCAAATGGATGGGACCGCGATCACTTTATATGATCCAAGCGATGAAGGGGCAATCCAAGCCATCGAAGATCTAGGGGTTGTTTTCCAACCGAAGGAAATCAAAAATGGCGAGATCGTTGCGACTTACGATCGGAATCGTCGGCAAAAGCGGGAAAAATCTCGTGACGAATTAGACCCAACCTTGATTGGCTTAGTCAAGAAAAAGAAGAAAAAAATCAAGCCTGGCTACAAGAAAAAAATTCAATGGGCCGTTGATAAGAAGAACAAAGAAAAACGGAAGATCGAACGTCGTCAAACGACTCGAACCGCCCGCAAAAACAAGAAAAATTCGAATAGCTAATGCTTACTAAAACAGCAGTCAAGGAAGAGAACTACTCTTCCTTGACTGCTGTTTTTAATTGTTTGGTCATTTCTACACACAATACGCCATCTTCAGCATAGGGTTCAGATGTTTTTTGATACCCACAGGATTCATAAAACGCACAAGCGTCGATCTCTGCGGATAACACTGATTGGAGGGCTCCCTCTTGGATACCACGCATTTCGAGATAATGCAATAATTTGGTGCCGTATCCTTGGTGCCGATAGGCCTTAGCTACGCAAAAGCGATCAGGTTGCAGAGTGTTCGGTGAAGAGAATTGATAGCGAATAGTCGCGATCGGGATGCGTCCATCTAACCAAAGAAAGTATGGGCAGGTTTGGTCTTTTTCATCAAATTCCCATTCTATAGGGATGTGCTGTTCTTCCACAAAAACGGCTTGCCTCAGGGCGAAAACCGCTTGTAGCATCCACGGACTGCGTCCAAAATAAAGCATCAGTCGTTTTCCTCCTTTTTCGTGGTATACTCGTTATATAGTAATTGTAGCAGATGAGAGGAGAAATGACGTGGATTTTTTTGAGGCGTTACAATGGTCAAATTGGAAGACACTGTCCTTTGAAATCAAAGAACAGCTGATCCAGCAAATTTTAATGTATTTTGTCAGTCCTTTAAAGGAGATCACCGATGTCCATTTTAGTCAGTTGACGTATGCAGGGTTGAAATGTGCTACCTTTGAATTAACGATCGATGGCGAAGACTTTGTCTTTATACCAGGGAACTCTGAGGCGATCTTAGGTTGGGATCTCGGTGTGCAAGGATTACCAGCTACTTGCTGGAGTAAAAATTGGCAGTCACCACCCAACGAGATCATTCGCCAGCTGGAAACAATCTATGAGTTAGAAACCAGCCAGGATTGGGAGATTTTTGTCAATGAGTCTACGAGCCCTTTGCGCAAAGCTGTGATTGATCCTATGCTAGTCCAAAAAAGTTCTCTGCCTGCTGGCGCAAGGTATATCGGGCAGTTAAATACAATCACTGGGGAGTTTCACGGGTTAGTCGATCAATTCAGTGTTTTCGAAAAAGAGCTAAAGGCACAATTCACAGCACCAGCGTCCTTTGAGGAAAGCTTGCGTTGGGAATTACCCGCTTTTTACCACGAAGAGAATCGCTATTTTGCTGCACTCGAGCCGTTATCGGAAACCTATCAGTTATTTACCCACGAATCCGTCAGTCAAACAGAATTGAAACAGCAGTTAGACAAACAAGGCTTTCAGCTGCTATCAGAGGATCAATGGGAATACGTTTGCGGTGCTGCGACTCGGCGACTTTTTCGCTGGGGCAATGAAAAGTCCTGCGACGATGGTGTCTCTTTGTCAACCGCTGAATTGCTTGAACCGAATTTATTTGGCTGCACCTATGGGCTTGCGGATGCGTGGGAGCTGACAGATGGCTTGTCTTTAAAAATGGAGAACTGGCAGATTTGTGGGCATCCTTTATTCGATGCCTTGCCATATGCCAGTTATTACCGTTCACGGAAAATGCTGCAGCCAGATCAAAAGCTTTCTCCCCAGAGCTATCGTTACCGCAAAGCGATTCTGATCAACAAAGAACGGATTTGAGGATTGACTTTTTCGAAACATTTCCTTATACTTTGAATGACGAAGGATATGGTCGGTTTGATGATTCATTACAGAAAGTTTTTCACTGCTGAGAGAAAAACATGAATTCGGACGGATTGCTCCCTTTGGTGCTCAACTGCAGCAGAAATGTTGCCGTTCACTCCGCGTTAACGAGTCTAAGAGGTAATGAGTCACATCATTGCAAGCAAGGTGGTACCGCGTATCGACGTCCTTGCTCTGCAATGGTGTTTTTTTATCGTCAAAATGACTCTACAGGAATAAGAGCGCCTTACCAGCAATTTTGTCAGCCCCTGTATCTTAAGCGAACACAGAAGAAAGTAGGAGAATAACGTGAAACAATTATCCAGTGCAGAAGTACGCCAAATGTTTTTGAACTTCTTTCAATCAAAAGGACATTCCATCGAGCCGAGTGCGTCCCTTGTTCCAGTCAACGATCCAACCCTGTTATGGATCAATTCAGGGGTGGCAACGCTAAAAAAATATTTTGATGGCAGTGTTGTTCCTGAAAACCCAAGAATTACCAATGCGCAAAAATCGATTCGGACTAACGACATTGAAAACGTTGGGAAAACAGCAAGACATCATACGATGTTTGAAATGCTAGGCAACTTTTCAATCGGCGATTACTTCAAAAATGAGGCGATCCATTGGGCATGGGAGTTTTTGACCTCACCAGAATGGATGGCTTTTGATCCAGACAAATTATATGTCACGGTTTATCCAAAAGACACAGAAGCAAAACGGATTTGGGCAGAAGAAGTCGGCTTACCACCAGAGCATATCGTTGAGATTGAAGACAACTTTTGGGACATCGGTGCAGGACCTTGTGGACCGGATTCAGAGATTTTCTATGACCGTGGTCCTGAGTTTAATGACGTAGCGGAAGATGATCCCGAAAACTACCCTGGTGGCGAAAATGAACGCTATTTGGAAATCTGGAATCTGGTCTTTTCAGAATTCAATCATCAACCAGATGGCTCCTATGAACCACTACCACATAAAAACATTGATACGGGGATGGGGCTGGAACGAATGGTTTCCATCGTTCAAAATGCACCAACCAATTTTGAAACAGACTTGTTTCTGCCGATCATTAATGCAGTGGCAGATTTAAGCGGTCGTGTGAACTACGGCGACAGCAAAACGACAGATATCTCCTTTAAAGTGATTGCAGACCATATCCGCGCGCTTTCTTTTGCGATCGGCGATGGGGCACTTCCTTCAAATGAAGGCCGTGGCTATGTTTTACGTCGTTTATTACGTCGTGCAGTCATGCATGGGAAAAAATTAGGGATCGATACTGCCTTCTTATACAAATTAGTACCGATCGTTGGCGAGATCATGGAAAGCTACTATCCTGAAGTACTAGAACAGCAAGAATTTATTGAGAAAGTGATCCGCAACGAGGAAGAACGTTTCCATGAAACGATCAATGAAGGGTTAGATATTTTAAATCAAGTGATCGCCCAAGTAAAAGCAGACGGTCAAGATACGTTAGCTGGTCAAGATATTTTCAAATTGTATGACACTTACGGCTTCCCAGTTGAATTGACAGAAGAAGTGGCGGAAGACGAAGGGTTGAAAGTGGACCACCAAGGGTTTGAACAAGAAATGGATGCACAACGTGCCCGTGCTCGTGCGGCTCGACAAACGGAGCTTTCAATGGGCGTACAATCCGCTTTATTGACAGATATCAAAGTAGACAGCCGTTTCGTTGGCTATGATTCACTTGAAGCAAACAGCGAATTATTAGTGATCATCCAAGACGAAGCGTTACATGATTCTGTTTCGACAGGTGAAGCAAAACTGATTTTTGCCGAAACACCATTTTACGCAGAAATGGGTGGACAAGTTGCGGATACAGGCACGATCGTAGCAGAAGATGGTACGATTGTAGCGGAAGTGACGGATGTCAAAAAAGCACCGAACGGTCAGTTCTTGCATACTGCTACAATCAAAGCGCCACTAAAAGAAGGCGTGAACTATTTCTTACAAGTGGATCAGCATCGTCGCAATAAGATCATTAAAAATCATACGGCGACTCACTTATTGCATAAAGCCTTAAAAGAAGTATTAGGCAGCCATGCGAACCAAGCAGGTTCATTAGTTGCTCCAGGACATTTGCGCTTTGACTTTAGTCATTTTGGGCAAGTGACCAGCGAAGAGCTGAGCCAAATGGAACAAATCGTCAACCAGAAAATTTGGGAAGCTCTTCCTGTTGTGACGATCGAAACGGATATCGATACCGCAAAAGGCATGGGAGCGATGGCACTCTTTGGTGAAAAATATGGGCATGACGTTCGCGTCGTCAATGTTGCCGATTGGTCGATCGAATTATGTGGGGGAACCCATGTAGCAAATACGGAGGATATCGGTATTTTCAAAATCGTTTCTGAATCAGGGATCGGTGCTGGTGTTCGTCGGATCGAAGCAGTGACTAGTCAAGAAGCTTATACGTTATTGCATGAAGAAGAAGCGCAATTAAAAGCAATTGCAGGGATCGTTAAATCCGCCCAATTAAAAGAAGTCGTTGCGAAAACAGAACAACTGCAAGCGCAGCTGCGTGAATTGCAAAAAGAAAACGAAGCTCTTGCCAGCAAGTTAGCAAACCAGCAAGCAGGGGATGTTTTCAAGGATGTCAAAGAAGTAAATGGTCTGCGTCTGATCACAGCAAAAGTGACTGTAAAGGACATGAACCAATTACGTCAACTAGCTGACCAATGGAAACAAAAAGACCATTCTGATATTTTAGTGTTAGCTACCGCGAATGATGGCAAAGTGAATCTTTTAGCTGCCATGAACAAAGCAGCCAACGAAAAAGGATTGAAAGCAGGCGATTTGATCAAAGAGATCGCACCTAAAGTTGGCGGCGGCGGTGGCGGCCGTCCTGATATGGCACAAGCCGGCGGGAAGAATCCAGAAGGAATCGCAGCAGCACTTGAGACAGCAGCAGCGTGGTTAGCTGCCAAGTAAGCACACTATGGTTGAATCTGTACCCGCGAGTTCCTTTCCTATAAGAAGATAGGTGAAAGAGGAGCGTAGGTCTTTAACACATTCCTTTTTTGAACGAAGATGACGGAGGGGGAGACCCTTCCGTTATCTTTTTCCTTTTTTCCTACGTGTTATCTGAAAATGCGTTTGATAATTGAAGGGAATTCGCTTTTTTTTCGAAAAAACGATACGAATAGTTGTTTAATTGAATTCCTTCGGGGTAAAATAAGAAAGATGGTTTTTTGAGAGGGTGATGATTTGCTAAACTTTTTTTTAAATCGCAGCAAAAAAAATGGTGTCTACGAACGTACAGCCATCGGGAAGTTAGCAGGTAGCCTCGGGTTGCTTTCCAACCTACTATTATTTGCTGGGAAATTTATCATTGGCTTATCTGCCCAGTCTGTTTCGATTATGGCAGATGCCATCAACAGTCTTTCAGATACCGCTTCGTCTATTTTAACATTGATCGGTTTTCGGATCTCTGCGAAACCAGCCGACAGTGAACATCCATATGGTCATGAGCGCTTTGAAGCCATCAGTGGGTTTGTAGTATCTTTGATCATCACGTTTGTTGGCGGCCAATTTCTCATCAGCTCTGTGCAACGCATCATGGAACCGACGAGTATCCGTCTTTCCCCACTATTGTTTATCGTTTTGGTCTTATCGATTTTGATCAAAATCTGGCAGGGAGCGATGTACCGCAAACTGGCGAACCTGATCGGCTCTCAAACACTTAAAGCCAGCGGACAAGACAGTCTCAACGATGTGTATACAACGGGGGCAGTTTTGTTTTCAGCGACGATCGAGTGGTTGACTGGCCTACGTATCGATGGCTTCGTCGGCTGTCTGATTGCCTTGTATATTTTGATTAGCGGAATCAAAATGATTCGTTCCTTTATCAACGAATTATTAGGGGCACGCCCAACCCAAGAAGAAGTAGCTGCCATGGAGCAACGCTTGGATCACTATCCGACGATTCTCGGTTACCATGATTTACTGGTTCATAATTATGGACCGAAAAATCGCTTTGCCAGTGTGCATATCGAAGTGGATGAAACGTGGTCTTTACGGGAAGCGCATGAGGTGATTGATGCGATTGAACAAGATTTTCGCCAATCTTTAAAGGTCGACCTGGTCTGTCATCTTGATCCCGTACCAATTCAAGATCAGCAGTATCGGCATTTAAAAAAAGAAGTGTCAAAGATCATTCGCTTCGTTGACCCACAGTTACGGATGCATGATTTTCAGGTCAAAGGAGATCTGTTGGCTTTTGATTTAGTGATTCCCGCAAAATCGGCGTATAGTGATCAAGAAATCGAAGAAATGCTGAAACAAAAAATCAAAGAAACACTAGGGGACTATGAATTGAAGCTTGCTTTCGATCACAGTTACCTATTATAGGGTTACAGGATATAGGAGGAAACTATGATAAAAATGGATATGAGCATGATTTCCACAGTATTATTGGCACTTTTGTTTATTAATACGATCGCTGCCTTTATTACTGTTTTTCGGAAACCACGCTCGATTGCAAGTGTCTTTGCTTGGATGATGACGTTGGTATTCATCCCCGGCATCGGGTTCTTGTTGTACTTGTTTTGTGGTCGGGGGATCGACGGAGAAATTATTTATAAATTTAGTGAGCACCACCAAAGTAGGATCAATGAGTTGAATCAAATCATCAAAGTGCACAATTATTCTTTTCCTGAACATCCTTACTCAGATGACAATCATCTATTAGAGCGCTATTTTAAGAACCTTGATGAATCGCCCTTGACGAAAGGAAACAAAGTAGAATTTTATACAGATGGAAAAGAAAAATTTGCAGCATTGTTTGAGGACATGAAGCAAGCAGAAGATAATCTGCATGTGGAGTATTATTCGTTTTTTAATGATGAGATCGGTGGCCAATTCTTGTCAATCTTGATCGATAAAGCCCGTGAAGGTGTTGAAGTGCGTTTGGTCTATGATCCATGGGGGTCACCGAAGGCCAATCGGAAATTCTTTCAACCGTTGATTGATGCCGGTGGAAAAGTCGTGCCTTTCATCACTTCGAAGAACCTGATCCGCAACACACGATTGAACTACCATCTACATCGAAAAATCGTTGTGATCGACGGTCAAATCGGATGGACTGGCGGCTTTAATGTCGGCGATCAATATTTAGGGAAAAAGGCCAAATTTGGCTATTGGCGAGACACCCATGCGAGAATCGTAGGTACTGCCAGTTTTACACTACAAGAGATTTTTATTCGTGACTGGAACGCATCTGTAAAAAGAGAAGAGGATCAGCTGGAATACGAGGATCGCTACTTTATTCTACCGCCGAAAGAGCGCTCTGGAAATGTCGATTTGCAGATCGTCGCTGATGGGCCTGAAAGTGAGACCCAAATTCTCAAAGGCGGTTTTGTAAAAATGATCCTAGCTGCCAAAGAATCGATTTGGATCCAAACGCCTTATTTGATTCCTGATGACAGTATGATGAACGCATTGGAAATTGCCATCCACTCAGGTGTAGACGTCCGAATCATGATTCCATGTATGCCTGACCACCCATTCATTTATCGGGCAACACAGCATTATGCCAATTACTTGCATCGCCGTGGTGCAAAAATCTACATCTATAACAATGGTTTCCTCCATGCGAAGACGGTCATGATGGATGATACCATTAGTTCCTTTGGGACGACGAATCAAGACATTCGGAGTTATGCCTTGAATTTTGAAGTCAATGCCTTCGCCTACGATCACGATGTCACGCAAACGTTGAAAGGCTTCTTTGAAGAGGATATGGCACAATCAACATTACTGACGGATGAAATTTTGGCGAAGCAATCTTACTGGTTGCGCTTCAAACAAAACTTCTCTCGGTTATTGTCTCCGATCCTTTAATTTCATCGCTTTTGCTAATCCTTGGCGTGCCAAATGGTCGGCACCTTTGTTTTGACTCTCAGGGACCCATTGGATGATTGCTAAAGCGAACTGTTTCAACAAGTATTGAATTTCTGTTAAATAATCAGAAAAAGCAGGGTTTTTGGTATAATTCTTGTCGATGGTCTGCGCAACGACTTTGCTGTCGGTATAGAGCATAATTGTCTGTTCCTGTAAACCTTTGTCAATCAGCAGCTGCAACGCGTTGACCATCACAGCGAACTCTGCTTGGTGGTTGGTTGAATCAGGTAGCGGAAACGCAATTTGTTCATGCAGATCAGTACCGACAATGACGATTCCACCGCCACTAGGGCCGGGGTTGCCTTTCGTGGAAGCATCAAGATAAACTTTTAACATTGTCTCACCCTTTTTTGATATGATAAAGATAGTATACTAGAAATTTTATTTTGTGAGGAACTTTTATGAAGCGTAAATTGTATTGGCAACCGGAAGCTGCTACAGCGATCATTTATTGGTCGTTTGCTATGATGATATTATTTATCAGTTTGATTCTTTCGTTAGAAAATACCAGACCTTATTGGAAAAGCAACCTCGTTTTAGCCGTCTTTTTCTTTTTTGTATGGTTAGGGATTCACCGAAGCATGCTCATCAGGAATGATTTGCTCCTGATTCGCTATGCGCGCTTATGGAAGAAAAGCCTTATTTCTTTACCTGAGATAGAAAAATGGCAAATTATAAACCGTTTAATAAGCATTACAGATCATCAAAAAACGTATACCTTCACGTTGCGTAAAAAAGATGTGGCATGGTTAGAAACTTTTTTTCAAGAAAAAATCCCTGAAAAAAGGGTGCAGATCGAAACCAACGAGTAATTCATAGGAATCTAGAAAGCAACGATCACTCCTTTTGGCGTTACAGCCTTAGGAGGGACGTTGTTTTTTGTTTACATAAAGGATTCGTGAAACTTCTTGTAAAAGTGTGAAAAATCACTCTTTCTTTCTGAATAAAATCAAGTATAATAAGAGCATAGCAAACAAAATACATTTTAAAGTGCTAAATAGTTCGTGAATTGAGGGTAAAAATGAAATCAGATATCGAAATTGCACAAGAATCAATGCCTAAACCGATTATTGAAATTGCTGAACCACTTGGTTTGACAGGCGATGACCTGGAACTTTATGGCAAATATAAAGCAAAAATCGAATGGTCGGCAATCAACGAAAAAGCAAACAATCCGCTGGGTAAACTCATTTTAGTCACAGCGATCAGTCCGACACCCGCTGGAGAAGGCAAGTCAACCGTGACCATTGGACTTGCAGATGCGTTAAATCAAATCGGCAAGCAAACCGTCATCGCCTTACGTGAGCCATCTTTAGGACCAGTAATGGGCATCAAAGGCGGCGCCACCGGCGGCGGCAAAGCACAAGTGTTGCCGATGGAGGACATCAACTTACACTTCACTGGCGATATGCATGCGATCACAGCAGCAAACAATGCCTTGTCTGCATTGATCGACAATCATATCCAGCAAGGCAATGAGCTGGGGATCGACGGACGTCGGGTCACATGGAAACGGGTTGTCGATTTGAATGATCGAGCGTTACGACAAGTGATCGTCGGTCTAGGGGGACCGTTACAAGGCGTTCCCCGAGAAGACGGTTTTGACATCACCGTTGCTAGTGAAATCATGGCGATTTTGTGCTTGGCAACAAGCATTGATAATTTAAAAGAGCGATTAGGAAAGATTTTAATTGGTTATTCTTTTGAGAAACAACCGATTTACGTAAAAGATCTGGCGGTCCAAGGTGCTTTAGCCTTACTTTTAAAAGATGCCCTCAAACCGAATCTTGTTCAAACGATTGAAGGAACCCCTGCGCTGATCCATGGCGGACCTTTTGCAAATATCGCCCATGGGTGTAATAGTGTCATCGCAACCGAGACGGCTTTGCACTTAGGCGAATACACGGTGACCGAAGCTGGGTTTGGTGCTGACTTAGGGGCAGAGAAATTTCTTGATATCAAAACACCGAACTTATCAAAGGCACCAGATGCGATCGTAGTAGTAGCGACGATCAGAGCACTGAAGATGCATGGTGGGGTCGCTGTGGCTGATTTAGGGACAGAAAACTTAAAAGCATTAGAGTTAGGCTTCAGTAATTTAAAGCGACATGTTGAAAACATGCGTAAATACGGGATTCCAGTTGTCGTTGCGCTTAATGAGTTCTCACAAGACACCGAAGCGGAGCGAACATTAGTCGAAACCATGTGCCAGCAAATCGACGTCACCATCGCACGGACAGCCGTTTGGGCAGACGGTGGTGCAGGTGGAACGGATCTAGCAAAAGCAGTGGTTCAAGTAATCGAGGAAAAACCTGCCAACTATCAACGCTTGTATACCGACGATTTGCCTTTAGCGGATAAAGCTTCTTTGATCGTGCGGGAAATCTATGGCGGGGCAGAGGTTGAGTTTGCGCCGAAAGCCAAGGCACAGTTGCAAAGCTTCAAAGAACAAGGCTGGGATCAGCTGCCGATCTGTATGGCAAAAACCCAGTATTCCTTTAGTGATGATCCAAAGCGATTGGGCGCACCAGATGACTTTACAGTAACGATTCGCGAATTCGTGCCAAAATTAGGGGCTGGCTTTATCGTAGCCTTGACTGGTGCCGTGATGACGATGCCAGGATTACCGAAGAAACCTGCCGCCATCAATATGGACGTGACTTCTGATGGCCAAGCGATCGGTCTTTTCTAAAAGAGCTATCACAAACAAAGAAGGCATTCGCGGCATTTGAAACGGAAAAACGGAAAGAGATGACTTGAAAGGACGGGTGCAAGCGGCATTCGTCTTTTTCTCGTTCATTAGACGTGATGGAAGATAAAAGTAGGGATTCTTGTTATAATAATCAAGGAAGCAAGCAAAAGTCTATTTTCTTTCTTTTGATAATCAAGTATACTTAACCAATTGAGGTGATCTTTGTCAATGGAGCTACAACTAACTAGGAGGACTGGTTTTTATGGAATGGGCAGTCCCTTGGAGGTCATGCAAGGAAAAAAAAGAATCGCTGCCATCAATCATCAGCAAACGATTTTTTTGGCGCTGGCTGAGCAGACGCCGATTCGTGTGCGCATGTTTTTTTTAGAAAGTCAGCCTTTTCAGTTACCAAAAGGCCAATCAGCGCTCAAGCTGGAGGTCGTGATGAATCCTGCGCTTAAAAGAATATATATCGGCTTTTATTTAAGCCTTTTTCTCATGATGGGGGTATTGGGCTTATTATCCATCTCCCTTTACTCGTTGCTTTTTGTCGGTGTGTATTTAGTGGCATATTTTGTCTTTGTTTTGATTTATTTAAAAAAAGCGTATCTTATCAAGGAGGTTCCTCATGGCTAGTGGTGCAGATCAATTTTTGAGCAGTTTTAATCGAATCGAAAAGCGGCTTCGTGACGAATTGGATAATCCGCGGAATATGGGTTTTTCTGAAATGGTTCGTCGCTTGTCAAAAAGCAAAAATATCAATGTCAGAAGAGCAGAAGATGATCTATTACAAATGGCTCAGCTGCGCAATGCCATCGTACATGAAAAAATCGGAGAAAACTTTGTCATTGCGGAACCGAATGAATGGGTCGTCAATCGCATCCAAGAAATTGAACGCTCCTTACTGGCACCTGAAAAAGTCATGCCGCGTTTTGCGAAACGAGTGACTGGTTTTGAAAAGCACCTGCCATTACCAGAGTTATTGAAAATCGTTGCCCAAAAGCGCTATTCACAATTTCCGATCTATGATAATGGTCGATTTTTGGGCTTGATCACCTTGCGGATGCTGGGATACTGGTTAGCGAAAGAAAGCCTCCATGGTGAAATCAAGTTGGCAGGCAGAACGGCAGATGAATTATTAGCAGGAGATGGGAAACGATCGAATTATTGTTTCGTGTCAGCTGAAACGACCATCGTAGAAGTGGAAGAATTGTTTCAAAAAAATGCCCTGCTTGAGGCGGTTTTGATCACCAAGGATAAAAATCCGAATGGAAATCTCTTGGGCATCATCCGTCCACGAGATATTTTTAAAGAAGAAAGAGTGGAAAATTTATGATCGCGTTGTTTTTTTTGTTAAGTGCTGTTGTCATTGGATTGGATCAATGGCTGAAAATTTGGATCGTTGCCAATTATCAACTGGGTGAAACACATTCTCTGATCGACAATGTGTTGTCCCTGACCTATCTTCAGAATACGGGCGCAGCTTGGAGTATTCTAGAAGGAAAAATCACCTTTTTTGCGATCATCACCGTTATCGCGGTTGCTGTTGTTGTTTACCTATTGTTTCGCTACCAAAAAAGCAGTCTATGGTTTCGTTTCGGACTGGCGTTTGTTCTAGGTGGGGCGATCGGTAATTTTATCGATCGGTTGCAGCATGGCTTTGTGGTCGATATGTTCCAGCTTGATTTTATCAATTTCCCAATTTTCAATATCGCTGATATGTCATTAGTGTTCGGGGTGATCTTGATTTTTATTTATGCACTGGTAGATGACGAAGCAAAAGGGAAACAAGGAGAATCAAATGGAAAAGCAAATTGAAGTAATCATTAAAGAAGAAAAAGGGCGGGTCGACAAAGTGTTGGCTGAACGCTTGCCAAATCATAGTCGGTCACAAATCCAGCAGTGGCTAAAAGAAGATGCGGTCACATTGAAGGGCGAAACGGTTCGGGCAAATTATAAGGTAAAAGCAGGTGATCACTTGATCATCCAAGTACCAGAACCTGAAGTTGTAGACTTACAACCAGAAAATATTCCTTTGACGATCGTCTATCAAGATGCTGATGTGGCAGTCATCAACAAACCGCAAGGGATGGTGGTTCATCCATCCGCTGGGCATCCAAATGGCACCTTGGTTAATGCGTTATTGTACCATATGGATGATTTATCCACGATCAATGATGTTGTTCGGCCAGGAATCGTTCATCGAATCGACAAAGATACGTCGGGTCTGTTAATGATCGCCAAAAATGATCAGGCACATGAGTCGTTAGCGAAACAATTGAAAGACAAAACATCGTTACGCAAGTATGTAGCATTGGTTCATGGTACGATCAGCCACGAAAAAGGCACCATCAATGCACCGATCGGTCGCTCAAAAGTCAATCGCAAAATGCAAGCCGTGATCGAAAATGGCAAACCCGCTGTCACTCACTTCACCGTGTTGGAGCGCTTCGAGCAGTTCACCTTAGTAGAACTACAGCTGGAAACAGGAAGAACCCATCAAATAAGAGTCCACATGCAGTACATCGGTTTTCCGCTAGCTGGCGATCCGCTATATGGACCTAAACGCACGCTAAAAGGCAATGGGCAGTTTTTACATGCCAAGCTTCTAGGCTTCACCCACCCAACAACAGGCGAGTCGCTAGTCTTTGAAGCGCCATTACCAGAGCTGTTCGCGGACACGTTAAAAAAATTGCGAAAAAATGATTGATTTTTTTGTGTGAGAACTGTATAGTAATTGTAACAACTAAATAGCTCCTTTAAATGTAGTCCCGTGAGGCTAAGAAGGAATGAGTAAGCAGACGACTCCCGCGTTGGAGATTCGAACCCTTACTAGATGATAACGTGTACCCAAAATCCACAGAATGGGATTTTAGGCAACGATCGGAAAACATGACTCCTACCTCAAGCAGGTAGGAGTTTTTTTATGTTCAAAATTAGGAGGGAATAACATATGGCAGCGAAAGAAGTAGTAGATGCAGTAACAATGAAACGAGCGTTAACGCGGATCACCTATGAAATTATAGAAAGAAATCGCGGCATTGATAACTTGGTGCTGGTAGGGATCAAAACCCGCGGCATCTATATCGCGCAACGAATAGCAGAACGTTTAAAACAACTAGAAGGCGTAGAAGTACCTGTCGGTGAATTGGACATCACCTTGTACCGAGATGACAAAAAGACAGAAGATGATCCAGAGATCCATTCATCAGACATCCCGACTGCCATTGATGGCAAAGAAGTCATCTTGATCGATGATGTCTTGTTTACAGGACGGACGATTCGGGCAGCTTTGGATGCCATCATGGATATTGGTCGACCAAAAAGAATCTCACTCGCCGTTTTAGTTGACCGCGGTCATCGTGAACTGCCGATTCGGGCAGATTTTGTTGGAAAAAATATTCCAACTGCTTTAAGTGAAGAAATTATCGTGGAGATGGAAGAATCAGATGGTTCTGACCGGATCATGATCAATAAAGAAAACGACTAGGAAGAAGAGTGACAGCAACATGCAGAAGCAAGAATTTCGCAATCCAGACGCAGTTTTAGACATCAAAGATCGGCCCAAAGCACTGCCTTGGTTAGGCCTAAGCTTACAACATCTTTTCACGATGTTTGGGGCAACCGTTTTAGTTCCGATCCTCGTTGGGATCAACCCCAGCATCGCTTTAGTTAGTTCAGGTATTGGAACATTGGTTTACTTGGTTACGACGAAAGGGAAGATTCCAGCGTATCTAGGCAGCAGCTTTGCGTTTATCGCAGCGATGCAGATGCTGATGAAATCTGACGGCTACCCAGCTATTGCACAAGGCGCCATCACGACTGGGTTGGTCTACGTGATCGTTTCGATGATCATTAAACGTGCAGGTGCTGCTTGGTTGGATAAGATCTTACCACCGATCATTGTCGGTCCTGTGATTATGGTGATTGGATTAGGGTTAGCCGCTAACGCAGCTCAGAATGCGATGTACAATGACTCAGTCTACGATTTCAAGTACATTCTGGTAGCCTTGGCTACCTTAGGATTAACGATTTTCTTCAATATGTTTCTGCGAGGGTTCTTAGGACTGATTCCGATCCTTCTGGGGATCGTGGGCGGATACTTGATCGCCTTAGCAGTGGGAATCGTCGATGTACAGCCCATCATTGACGCCAACTGGTTTGGCATGCCGAACTTCGAGATTCCCTTCATTAACTATGAACCAAAACTGTATCTGAATGCGATCACGACGATGGCGCCGATCGCTTTTGTTACCATGACCGAACACATCGGTCATCTGATGGTCTTGAACAAATTAACGAAGCGGAACTTTTTTGAAGAGCCAGGCTTGAACCGAACACTTTTGGGCGATGGTTTTGCTCAAATCGCAGCCGGTCTCGTTGGGGGACCCCCAGTGACAAGTTACGGAGAAAACATCGGGGTTTTAGCAATTACACGGGTCCACAGTGTGTTCGTCATCGGTGGTGCGGCAATTCTAGCCATCGTACTAGGCTTCGTTGGAAAACTAAGCGCATTGATCTTAAGTATTCCTGGTCCAGTCATCTCAGGTATCAGCTTCCTGCTCTTTGGCGTCATCGCTGCCAGCGGGTTGAAAATTTTGATCGACAATAAAATCGATTTTGATCGTAAGAAGAATTTGATCATTGCGTCAGTGATCCTTGTGGTAGGAATCGGCGGGCTTGTCTTCACGGTCGGTACCTTCACCTTATCCGCAATGGCGTTAGCAACTGTCCTAGGAATCTTCTTGAATCTTATTTTACCTGACAGCTCTCGCAGCGAAGAAAAATAACTTGTGCCAACTCATCGTTTAAACAGAATCAAAGGAGGAATTCATTCATGATTATTCAATCCGAAAGAATCAGCTTAAAGCATCTTTTGACGGTCGAAGCATTGACAGACCGTGAAGTGATGGGACTCATCCGCAGAGGACAAGAATTCAAAAGAGGGGCGAAATGGATGCCCCAAAAAGAACAATATTTCGCAACAAATCTCTTTTTTGAGAACAGTACCAGAACCCACAAAAGCTTCGATGTTGCTGAGAAAAAACTAGGGATCGAAGTCATCGAATTTGAAGCCTCCACCAGCTCTGTTCAAAAAGGCGAGACCTTGTATGACACGGTCTTGACGATGTCGGCTTTAGGTGTAGACGTTGCGGTCATTCGCCACGGCGATGAAAACTACTACGACTCTTTGATCCAAAGCAAAACGATCCAGTGCAGTATCATCAATGGCGGGGACGGCAGCGGCCAACACCCAACGCAATGTTTGCTAGATCTGATGACGATCTATGAAGAGTTCGGGCACTTTGACGACTTGAAAGTCGCAATCGTAGGCGACATCACCCACTCACGGGTCGCGAAATCAAACATGCAAATGTTGAAGCGTCTCGGCGCGAAAGTCTTCTTCTCAGGTCCAAAGGAATGGTATGACGAAGAATTTGAAGTATACGGTCACTGGATGCCACTCGACGAATTGGTCGCAGAAGTCGATGTCATGATGATGCTTCGTGTCCAGCACGAGCGCCATGATGGAACGGAAAGCTTTTCAAAAGAAGAATACTTAAAAAATCACGGGTTGACCGTCGAACGCGCCGCAAGAATGAAAGAGCATGCGATCATTATGCACCCAGCACCAGTCAATCGCGATGTGGAGTTAGCTGATGCCTTAGTTGAAAGCTTACGCTCGCGAATCATCACCCAGATGTCCAATGGCGTCTTTGTTCGAATGGCAATTCTTGAAGCGGTGTTGAACGGTAAGGCCTAACAGGAAAAAAGGAATGAATTAGAGGAGGAAGTTTACATGAAAACGCTCATTAAAAACGGTAAAATCATCAAAAAAGACAATCACTGTGTTCCTGCAGCAATTTGGATCGAAGACGGAATCATTCGCGGGATCGGTACAGAATTTCCCGAAACAGATTTTGACGAAGTCATCGATGCCAAAGAGCAATTGATCACACCAGGTTTAGTGGATGTTCATGTACACTTCAGAGAACCGGGCTTTGAATACAAAGAAACAATCGAAACGGGCAGCATGGCAGCCGCTCGTGGTGGGTTTACGACAGTTTGCGCAATGCCAAACCTTGACCCAGTTCCTGATACACCAGAAAAATTAGCAGCTGTTTACGAAAAAATCAACGCAGATGCATCAATCAATGTCTTACAATACGCCCCGATCACCGAAAACTTGCGCAGCGAAACGTTGACGGATGCAGCTGGAATGAAAGCCGCGGGGGCATTTGCCTTAACAAATGACGGTGTCGGGGTTCAGACTGCTGGCACAATGTATTTGGCAATGAAGCAAGCCGCCGAAAATGACTTGGCATTGGTTGCCCATACAGAAGATGATTCCTTACTCTTTGGCGGCGTGATGCATGCTGGTAAAAAAGCGGAAGAACTTGGATTGCCAGGGATCTTGAGTGTAACAGAAGCATCTCAAATCGCTCGGGATGTGCTTTTAGCGGAAGCAACAGGAGCCCATTACCATGTCTGCCATGTCTCTACGAAAGAAAGTGTTCGAGTGATTCGAGATGCCAAAAAAGCTGGGATCCATGTGACAGCCGAAGTTTCTCCCCACCATTTGCTTCTCATCGATGAAGATATTCCTGCCGATGAAGGCTTTTGGAAAATGAACCCACCGTTACGTGGGCAAGAAGACCGTGAAGCGTTGATCGAAGGTCTGTTGGATGGCACGATCGATTGTATCGCGACGGATCATGCCCCACATGGCTATGAAGAAAAAATGCAAAGCTTTTTAAAAGCACCATTTGGCATCGTCGGATCAGAATATGCCTTCCAATTGTTGTACACTCATTTTGTGAAAACAGGACGCTTTACCTTGCAGCAGCTAGTGGATTGGATGACCGTGAAACCAGCGTCGCTCTTTGGTCTAAGTGCTGGAACGATGATGGTCGGAGACAAAGCCGACCTGGCAATTTTTGACTTAGAATCAGCTTATAACGTGGATCCTAAGCAATTCCTATCAAAAGGAGTCAATACGCCTTTCGGTGGATGGACGTTATATGGGGATACGAGTTATACATTTGTAAATGGTAAAACAGTATGGCAAAAAGGTGGGCAATAATATGAAGCGTTGGCTTATTTTAGAAGATGGAACATACTTTGAAGGCGAAGGGTTTGGTGCCAGTGTCAATGTTTTTGGTGAGATCGTTTTTACCACAAGCATGACAGGGTATCAAGAAGCCATTACGGATCAAAGCTTTAACGGACAAATCATTACGTTTACGTATCCGATGGTTGGCAATTACGGCGTCAACCGAGACGATTACGAATCAATTTCACCAACTTGTAAAGGCGTTGTTGTGAAAGAACACGCGCGTCTAGCGAGCAATTGGCGGAAACAGCTGACGTTAGACGAATTTTTAAAACGCAAAAATATTCCAGGGATCGCAGGAATCGATACACGAGCGCTGACGAGAAAGATTCGTCAACACGGAACCATGAAAGCGAGTATCGTTGATGCAGGCGATGTCTTTGATCATGCCTTTGATCAATTAAAAGCGGCGGTTTTACCAACCAATCAAGTGGCACAAGTTTCTACCTCAAAACCTTATCCAAGTCCTGGAACGGGTCGCAATATCGTGGTCATCGACTTCGGCTTGAAGCACAGTATTTTACGGGAGTTGTCACGCCGCAACTGCAATTTAACGATTTTGCCATACAATACGACAGCGCAAGAAATTTTAGACCTCGCACCAGATGGCGTAATGCTGACGAATGGACCAGGCGATCCCAAAAGCTTGCCAGAAGCAATTAAAATGATACAAGGGATTCAAGGCAAGGTACCAATCTTCGGGATTTGTTTAGGCCATCAGCTCTTCTCATTAGCGAATGGAGCAGATACCTATAAAATGAAGTTCGGTCACCGCGGACTAAATCATCCGGTAAGAGAGATCGCCACTGGTCGGATCGATTTTACCTCACAAAACCATGGCTTTGCTGTGGATGAAGCATCCATCGATCCAGAAAAACTAATGGTGACCCACGTCGAAGTGAACGATGGCACGATCGAAGGGGTTCGTCATCGCCGTTACCCAGCATTCAGTGTCCAATACCACCCAGATGCGGCACCGGGGCCGCATGATGCGGTCCACTTATTTGACGAATTTTTAGAGATGATCGATGCATGGAAGGAGCAGAACTAATATGCCAAAACGTACAGATATCAAGAAAATCATGGTTATCGGTTCTGGACCGATTATTATAGGACAAGCGGCAGAGTTTGATTATGCCGGTACCCAAGCTTGTTTAGCTTTACGAGAAGAAGGCTACGAAGTGGTGTTAGTCAATTCGAATCCCGCAACGATCATGACGGACAAAGAAATTGCTGACAAAGTCTACATTGAACCAATCACATTTGAGTTCGTCTCACGGATTTTGCGTAAAGAACAGCCTGATGCAATTTTACCGACATTAGGCGGACAAACGGGCTTGAATATGGCGATGGAATTAGCCAACTCAGGTATTTTGGATGAATTAGGAATTGAGTTGCTAGGAACTAAATTAGCAGCAATCGACCAGGCAGAAGACAGAGATCTATTCAAACAATTAATGGAAGAATTGGATCAACCGATCCCAGAATCAGAAATCGTGTCAACGGTGGAAGCAGCAGTTGAATTTGCGAAAAAAATCGGCTTTCCAATCATTGTTCGTCCAGCATTTACGCTAGGAGGAACGGGCGGCGGCATGTGTAACAATGAAGAAGAACTTCGCCAAATCGCTGAAAACGGCTTGAAGCTCTCGCCAGTGACCCAATGCTTGATTGAACGGAGTATTGCTGGATATAAAGAGATTGAATATGAAGTGATGCGAGATTCTGCTGACAACGCGATCGTCGTTTGTAATATGGAAAACTTCGATCCAGTCGGTATCCACACCGGCGATTCCATCGTCTTTGCGCCGAGCCAAACTTTGTCAGACCATGAATACCAAATGTTACGGGATGCCTCATTAAAAATCATCCGCGCGTTAAAAATCGAAGGTGGCTGTAACGTTCAATTGGCGCTTGATCCTCATAGCTTCAACTACTATGTCATTGAAGTAAATCCACGGGTCTCACGTTCCTCTGCGCTAGCAAGTAAAGCTACAGGGTACCCGATTGCCAAACTGGCAGCGAAAATTGCCGTCGGTTTAACATTGGATGAAATGAAAAATCCAGTCACAGAAACGACGTATGCAGAATTTGAACCCGCCCTTGACTATGTCGTCGCAAAAATTCCTCGCTGGCCGTTTGACAAGTTTGAAACTGGGGAACGTCGATTAGGAACACAAATGAAAGCGACTGGTGAAGTGATGGCGATCGGTCGTAATATTGAAGAGTCATTATTAAAAGCCGTTCGTTCATTGGAGATCGGCACACACCATATCGAAATGAAAGAATTAGAAGCTCTTTCTGACAATGATCTGATGGAAAAAGTCATCAAGGCGCAAGATGATCGCCTATTCTACGTCATGGAAGCCATCCGAAGAGGGTACACCATCGAAGATTTGAACGAAATGACGAAAATCGACTTGTTCTTCTTGGATAAGATGCTTCACATCTTTGAGATCGAACAAGCATTAGCAAACGAACCACAATCCCTTGATGTGTTGAAAAAAGCCAAGCAAAACGGCTTTACGGATAAAAAGATTGCTGAGCTGTGGGAAACCACGGAAGCTGAGATCCGCACGCTGCGTCATGAGCAAAAGATTTTGCCCGTCTACAAAATGGTAGATACATGTGCCGCAGAATTTGAATCAGCAACACCTTATTTCTACAGCACCTATGAGTTTGAGAATGAAAGCAAGCGCAGTGAAAAAGAATCTGTTCTTGTCCTAGGTTCTGGACCGATCCGAATCGGACAAGGGGTGGAGTTCGACTATGCAACAGTGCACTCGGTGAAAGCGATCCAAGCTGCTGGCTATGAAGCGATCATCATGAACAGTAATCCTGAAACGGTTTCGACTGACTTTTCTATCTCCGACAAGCTGTACTTTGAACCATTGACCTTAGAGGATGTCTTACACGTGATCGATTTGGAACAACCCATTGGGGTCATCGTCCAATTTGGCGGGCAAACGGCGATCAACTTAGCAGAGCCTTTAGTAAAAGCTGGGGTCAAAATCTTAGGCACCAGCATTGAAGATCTTGATCGTGCCGAAAATCGTGATCTCTTTGAGCAAGCATTACAAGCGCTAGATATTTCGCAACCACCAGGGGATACAGCGACGAACGAACAAGAAGCGATCGCCATCGCTCAAGAAATCGGCTATCCTGTTTTAGTCCGCCCAAGTTATGTCTTAGGGGGACGTGCGATGGAAATCGTGGAAAACCAAGCCGATTTAGAAGATTATATGCGTCATGCAGTGAAAGCATCACCAGAACATCCTGTTTTGGTCGATCGTTACTTGGTCGGTAAAGAATGTGAAGTCGATGCTATCTGTGACGGCAAAACTGTTTTGATACCTGGAATCATGGAACATATCGAGCGTGCAGGGGTCCATTCAGGAGATTCAATGGCGGTCTATCCACCGCAAAATCTTTCGGATGAACTAATTGCTACGATCGAAGAATATACCAAACGCTTGGCATTAGGTTTAAATTGTATCGGTATGATGAATATCCAATTTGTCATCCATGAGAACAAAGTGTATGTCATTGAAGTAAATCCTCGTGCTAGCCGAACCGTACCATTTTTAAGCAAGGTAACAGAGATCCCAATGGCCCAAATTGCCACGAAGGCGATTCTCGGGGAAGAGATCACAGCGTTAGGTTATCAAGACGGACTTGCCCCAACACCAAATGAAGTACACATCAAAGCACCTGTCTTCTCCTTTACAAAACTTTTAAAAGTCGATACTTACTTAGGCCCTGAAATGAAATCAACGGGTGAAGTAATGGGATCAGACAAAGATTTGGCAAAAGCACTTTATAAAGCTTTTGAGGCATCAGGCCTGCATATTCCTGAATTTGGAAAAGCACTTTTCACCGTTGCAGACGAAAGCAAAGAAGAGGCAGCAGCACTGGCAGCGCGTTTCGTAGAGGTCGGCTTCACCTTATTGGCTACCAATGGAACCGCCGATTACTTTGAAGAAAAAGGACTACAAGTGACTCGGGTTGCCAAGATTTCCGAACAGCAAGCAGAAGAAACGGTTGTTGATTTGATCCGTAAAGGAACGACCCAAGTAGTGGTCAATACCATGGACAAAGATCGCCAAAATGCAACGGAAGACGGATTTATCATCCGCCGAGAAGCGGTGGAACATGGTGTACCGACCTTTACTTCTCTTGATACAGCGGATGCGATTCTAAAAGTGATGGAATCCCGCAGTTTTTCAACAAAAGCAATTTAACGCAGATAAAGGAGTTTTTTGATGAAGCAAGAAATCATGACCATCAGCAAACAGCGTCAACTGGCACCGCGGATTTTTGAAATGACATTGACGGGTGAATTAGTCAATGAGATGAGGACCCCAGGGCAATTTCTACACCTGCGGGTTCCTCAAAATGCCTTTCTTCTTCGCCGACCGATCAGTATCAATCATATCGATGCTGAGAAAAAAGAATGCCGAATCATTTATCGGGTCGAAGGAGATGGCACAAGAATTTTTTCAGAAATGACTGTTGGTGATCCAATCGATGTGATGGGACCGTTAGGAAATGGGTTTCGCTATCATCATTTAAACCAAGGGGACACTGCATTTATCGTCGGGGGCGGTATCGGTGTACCGCCGCTCTATGAATTATCGAAACGCCTGACGCAACAAGGCGTCCACGTCATTCACTTTTTGGGCTTTGCCAGCAAAGACGTCATGTATTATGAAGAGGAATTTCGCGCACTGGGAGATACGAGGATCGCTACCGATGATGGCAGCGCGGGTTTACAAGGAAATGTTGGCAACCTGTTATTAGCTGCAGAGCAAACACCTGCGGCGGTCTTTGCTTGCGGAAATAACGGTCTTTTAAAAACCACCGCCCAGCTTTTCGAAGACCTTCCAGATGTTCAATTATCCATGGAGGCGCGAATGGCTTGCGGGATGGGTGCCTGTTATGCCTGTGTTTGCCATACGAAAGATGATGAACAAGGCACAAAAAGTGTCAAAGTTTGTGACGAAGGGCCTGTATTTCAGGCGAGAAAGGTGGTCATTTAATGTCGATCAATGTCGAGCTACCCGGATTGAGTCTAAAAAATCCGATCATGCCTGCCAGCGGCTGTTTTGGGTTTGGTGCAGAATATGATAAATATTATGACATCAGTCAATTAGGTGCGGTGATGATCAAAGCGACTACACCTGAACCACGTTTCGGCAATCCGACCCCAAGGGTAGCAGAAACGCCTAGCGGTATGTTAAATGCCATCGGGTTGCAAAATCCTGGGTTAGAAGCGGTCATGAATCAAATTTTACCCGACTTGGCTCAAAAACACCCCGATTTGCCAATCATCGCGAATGTTGCCGGTTCGACCGTCGAAGATTATGTTCTTGTGTGTCAGGAAATTAGTCAGGCAGAAAATGTCAAAGCGATCGAATTGAATATCTCTTGCCCGAACGTCAAGCATGGCGGCATCACGTTCGGAACCGATCCTGCGGTTGCTGGTGCATTGACTGAAGCGGTCAAAAAAGTCTCGCAAGTGCCGATCTATGTCAAACTTTCGCCGAATGTGACGGATATCGTCCCAATTGCACAAGCGATCGAAGCAGGCGGCGCCGACGGGTTTACGATGATCAATACACTCTTAGGCATGCGGATTGATCTAAAAACACGGAAACCAATTTTAGCTAACCAAACGGGGGGCTTGTCTGGTCCGTCAATCAAACCAGTGGCGATTCGCCTGATCAAACAAGTGGCGCAAGTTTCTCAATTACCAATTATTGGCATGGGGGGCGTGATGTCAGTGGATGATGTCCTTGAAATGTATCTGGCAGGTGCTAGTGCTGTTGCAGTCGGAACCGCAAACTTTACCGATCCTTACATTTGCCCAAAGTTGATTGAAGAATTGCCTATACGAATGGCAGAATTAGGAATCCCTTCTTTGGAACAGCTGATAAAAGAAGTGAGAGAGGAGCACATGTGATGAGTGAACGGCCAATTATTGCCTTAGATTTTCCTAACATACAGGCTATTGAAACTTTTTTAGCGCATTTTCCTAAAGAGGAAAAGTTGTTTGTGAAAGTGGGAATGGAGATTTTCTACCAAGAAGGACCAGCGATCGTTACTTGGTTAAAAGACTGTGGTCATGATATTTTTTTAGATTTAAAACTACATGATATTCCCAATACAGTAGGACGAGCAATGGAACGCTTAGCTTCTTTAGGTGTGGCTTTGACGAATGTTCATGCAGCCGGTGGGATCGAAATGATGACTGCTGCTAAAAAAGGCCTGCAGCAAGGAACCCCCGCAGGGCACAAAGTTCCTGATTTGATTGCAGTTACCCAATTGACCTCCACTAGTGAGGCACAAATGCATCATGATCAGCAGATCATGACGTCACTGCAAGAAAGTGTCATGCATTACGCCACTTGTGCCCAAAAAGCTGGGTTAGACGGTGTTGTTTGCTCCGCTCACGAAGCAAAGCAGATCAAACAAAAGACAACGGATGCCTTCATACGCTTGACCCCTGGTATCCGACCAGCCGGCAGTGAAGTTGGTGATCAAAAACGGATCATGACACCTGCACAAGCTCGTAAAGCAGGGGCTACCATGATCGTTGTGGGACGTCCAATCACCCAATCTAAGGCACCGTATGAAAGTTATCTGCAAATAAAACAAGAATGGAAGGAAGCTAGCCAATGAAAGAACAATCCAATCAAATCGCCAAAGATCTTTTAGACATCGAGGCGATTTTCTTACGACCGAATGAACCATTTACTTGGGCAAGCGGCATCAAAAGCCCTATTTACTGCGACAATCGAATTACTATGAGTTATCCACATGTACGTCGCGCCATTGCGAAAGGCTTAGCTGCAGTCATCAAAACGACTTACCCAGAAGCAGAAGTGATTGCAGGGACCGCAACAGCTGGGATTCCCCATGCTGCATGGGTCGCTGAATTGTTAGATTTGTCAATGGTTTATATTCGCAGCAAAGCAAAAGAACACGGTAAAGGCAATCAAATTGAAGGGCGTATTCAACCAAATCAAAAAATGGTCGTCATTGAAGATTTATTGTCAACAGGTGGCAGTGTCTTAGAAGCTTGTGAAGCAGCCAAAAGAGAAGGAGCCGATGTATTAGGCGTCGCTGCGATCTTTACTTACGAGCTGCCTCAAGTCCAAGAAAATTTTGATCAAGCAGGTTTATCCTATGTGACTTTGACAAACTATACAGCGTTGATCGAGTCGGCTTTAGAAACGGGTGCTATTCAAGAATCTGATGTTGCCCTGTTACAAGAGTGGCGTAAAGATCCTGCTGCTTGGTTGAGTGAATAAGGAATTGAAATAAGAAACGGATATGTGAGGAAATGACCAAGCATATTCGTTTTATTTTTACCTATTTTCTGATAGCATTGGGAGAAAGTTTTTTGATAGGAAGGGCTATACCTTGCTGTCAACTTGAATTAGGAGGCTGTTTTTTTTGAAAAGAAATATGGACGTTCCCTGGAGTTATTCCGGAGACAATGGACCTGAACATTGGCACACTTTATGCGACTGGTATGCACAAGGCGCCGAATTTCCTTACCAATCCCCAATCGCTTTGATCCACGATGAGACCGAAGAACCCATCGATCAGGACTTGGCTTTTCACTATAAACGAGAGCGGTTCACGGAAAAAGAATTCAAAAATACGATTCACTTCGTTCCTTATAACAAAGAAAGCTATGTCACATTTAAAGGGATCAACTACTATTTGACGGATATTCATTTTCACATGCCGTCTGAACACATTATCGATGACGAGCAGCAAGAGTTAGAGTTTCATCTCGTTCATATGAATGATGACGGAGAAAACTTGGTGGTGGGTATCTTATTCAAACTGACGGATAAACTCAACTGGATCTGCAATCAGCAAGACGACAGCATCTGGGACTTTGAGAACCACACCCAATGGTTTGATCCGAGCATGTTCTTGCCAGAGCGCACCCACCATTTTCATTATGTTGGTTCCTTGACGACCCCACCAACGAAAGGGCCAATCAACTGGTTTGTCTTTGACTGGATTGGGGAGATGAGCCGTCGCTTCATTTTAGAATTCCGCGAAGAAGTATTAGAAAATAATAATCGCCCATTACAAGACCGCAAAGATCGGCCTATTTATTTCTATTGATTTATAAAAATGGTTCCTTTTACGTATTTTTTTCGGACTTCTCTTCTGATTATCCTATAAAACCCGACGTAGTGGGAACCTTCTAGCAATACAATAGTTTAAAAACGAACGGAAAAAAGACGAAAATCCTCGTCTTTTTTTTATTTTCATAGCCATCGAGCACAAAGACTATGCTAAACTAATCAACAAGCAGGTTTTAAGTATTCGTTTTATTGTGAAATAAAACACAATTGAATCAATTGAAAAAGAGCAGACACGGTAAAGCTTTTTTAGCGAATTATTTTATAGTAAAAGAAAGGAAATTCATATGCATGCATGGGAGGCAATCCAAAAATCAATCGATTATATTGAAGACAATCTTACCGAGCCGTTAGAGATCGAAACGTTGGCGCAAGTTGCATCATTGTCCGTTTCTTATTATCAGCGCTTATTCACTCGTTTGGTTAAAATTTCTGTTAGGGAATATATAAAACTGCGTCGTTTGGCAAGAGGTGCGCTTTTATTGAAAAACCAAAAGAAGCGAGTCATTGATGTCGCTTTTGAAGTCGGCTTTAGCAGTCATGCCGTTTTTTCAAGAACGTTTAAAACGGTCTATAGAATTTCACCCTCGCTTTATCAGAAAAAGCCCATTGGCTTACAAAACTTTGATAAGCCAGATCTTTCATTAGGCTATATTGTGACGGAAGAGGGTATCCCATTGATCAGTGAAGGGGTTGTTTTAGAAATCCAGAAAAAAAGCAATCCGCATCCGCTGGTCTTCTATGGGATCGTCGGTTACTACCCATTCAACTATGGGAAAATGCTAGGGCAACGGACAGGGATCGACCCGATTGAAGAAATTTGGCATGAATTTCTTCAAAAGATTGCCAATCAACCGGGAAATGCCAACTACCAGATCGGTGTTTCGTTTCCAGGAGATGCGCCAGAAGGCTATTCGAGTTACTTTGTTGGCCAAGTAGGTGATGACTCACAGGGATCGACCTTCAGTGAATGGACGCTACCAGCTCGGGATTACGTTGTTTGCAGTTTTGATACGATTTCAGAGCAACTGATCATCAATATGGGGAAGGCGATGCGCTATACCCGTTTCTGGTTAAAGAAAAATGGGTGGATTGCTGAGGATTTTTTCCCTGAGCTATATCAAAAAAAAGAAAATCAGGTCGTTCATGTTGAATTATGGATTCCTTTTAAAAAAAGAAGTGAGATGTAAGGAGGAACAGTACAATGACTCAGTTTGAAGAAGGAGTAAAACTACTTGAAGAAAAATTCGGACATTTTAAAGACAATGTGATCGCCCTTGCCACGGCTGCTTGTAACGAGAATGACAAGGGAGGAACACAGCCAGTCGTCCGAGAAGTAGATGCTTTTTATGAAGACGGCGTTTTTTACGTGTCAACTCATGAGCAATCAAACAAAATGAAGCAAATCAGTAAGAATTCAGCAGTTGCGATTGATGTCAGTGGTGAATGGTTTACTGCGATCGGTCAAGGAGAGAATTTAGGGTGGGTACTAGACCCTAAAAATACAGAATTAAGAAGCAAAATTCGCAAAGCCTTTGTCTGGTACGACGAAGTCAACAATGAGAATGATAAAGGTTGTTGTTTTCTAGCGATCCGTTTGACCAAAGGAACGTTGAATATCAATCACTGGGAAAAGCTGTATCATTTTGATTTTGAGAAGAAAGTCACTATGGAGGATGGCGGGATTTATTAGCCAGCAGAACCTATTATCCGCAGGTGCTGTTCAATTGCCATTCTAGCGGATCTAGCAGATATGTCGATGGCTGAATTCTGAGAAGGCTTGCCTTTTGTGATTCAAGCTAAGGAAAATTGTTGCTGAAAGAGCAGAGTAGAGAAAACGAAAAGCATAAAAACCGATCACAAACGCGTGCCTCTTCGCAGCGCTTGTGATCGGTTTTTTGATTGATTACTTTATGATTTGTTGATCCGAATAAACTTAGAAACAGCTAGGACTGTTTTAATCTTAAAATACCCTCATCAGGTGTCACAAAAAGTGTTTTTTGATTCTCATAAATGACGAATCCAGGTTTGGCACCATTCGGTTTCCGAATATGTTTGACTTGCACGTAGTCCACCGGTACTTGGGCAGATTGACGATATTTTGAGAAATATGCGGCAAGCTCTGCAGCTTCCATTAAGGTTGTCTCACTAGGATCATCCGAACGAATGATGACATGAGAGCCAGGAATATTTTTGGTATGCAGCCAGATATCACTCTTACGAGCTGTTTTTAAGGTCAGTTGGTCATTTTGTAAATTGTTTTTTCCGACGAAAATTTCAGTTCCGTCTGAAGAAAGAAATCGTTCTGGTTGCGAAGGAGCAGCTTTTTTACGCTGTTTCGCCCGATTTTTGACATAGCCTTGTGCGATCAGTTCTTCCCGAATAACCGCCAGATCCATGGGAGAGGCGATTTCTAATTGGGCTAACACGGATTCGAGATACGCGATTTCTTCTTTCGTTTCGGCAATCTGCTGATGGATCAGTTTGACTGCATTTTTAAATTTCTGGTAACGTTGAAAATATTTCTGAGCATTTTGATTGGGAGAAAGAGCAGGATCGAGTTTGATCGTCAAAAGCCGATTCTCATCATAGTAATTTTCCAAATCAACTGAAGCAGCACCACGGGGGACTTGATTCATAAAGGTCGTCAAAAGCTCACCTTTTTGACGGAATTCTTCGGCGTTTTCTGAATCGATCAACGTTTGTTGGCGTTTCTTTAACTTCAATTGGTTCCGTTTCAGTTCATTCTCAATCTTCTTTAGTAATTCGCCACCTTGTTGTTTGACCCGATCTCTTTCCGCCTTGTCGTGATAAAACGCATCTAAAAGCTCGCTCAGACTCTGATAATGGGTGACAGTGGTGGTCGCATCGATCAATGATGGATAGGGAATTGGTGTAAAATATTCCTTTTTCTCTGACTGGAGATAACTTGGTGCTAGCTCCTGGGTAAGCTCTGTAAAGAAAGCTTCCCACTGACGCAGTTTTTCATTGGGATTGGCATTGATTCGAGCGATCAATTCTTCTGCTGTATCGCGGCCTAAGCCTTGGAATCGTTGTTGAAGTTCTTTTGCCGTCAATGGATCAAGAGTAGATAATTCTTCAAAAATCTTGGTGCGAGAGGCTGTGAAAGGATTAAGCGTCGATTGCTTTGGTGGTGCAACATAGACAGCACCTGGCAATAAGGTACGATACGTATTTTGTGAATGACCAATGTGTTTGATCGTATCGACGATTTTTCCGCTCGTCTTATTCATTAATAAAATCGTACTGTGACGGCCCATTAGTTCGACGATCAAGACGAGGGCTTGCAAATCACCTAATTCATCTCGTCGCGTGAAATGAAAATGGATCACACGGTCATTGTCAATTTGTTCGATTGATTCTAAGATCGCCCCTTCTAAATATTTCCGTAGCATCATCAAGAAATTCGGTGGGGTTTCTGGATTGCTATAGGCGATCGTTGTGCATTGTACACGAGCATAGGTGGGGTGTGCGGATAGCAAAAGTTTGTGATTTTTCCCTTGGGAACGAATCACAAATACGACCTCATTTTCATAAGGGTGATGAATTTTGTTTACACGTCCACTGGTTAATTGATTTTGTAATTCTTGGACCATTAAATGGGTAAAGACACCATCAAAAGACATATTGTTTCCCTCTTTTCTTTTAAGAATAGTTTGACTGAGGGATTGATCCTTCCAATGTCAAATATTCCTATCTATTATACCGAAGAATCCAAAGAAAAGCCATGGCAGCTAGCTTTCCTTTTTCTTGGTAGGTTGGTGATCGGTGGTTTGCAGTGCACGCTCGATTTCCTTATTCAAGAAATAAGAGATAACTGTCCGAATAATAACGACGGCAGCTAGACGTACGATGTCTCCGAAAGTAGGGTGGATGATCGTCTCAATAATATCTGCTGCAATCAAGATCTCCAGACCTAATAAGACATAGCTCCCTAAATAATTGCGGATAAAATTATTCTCTCTGGCTGCCACCAATCGATCCTTTTCTGTTAATTCGTAGCGCACAAAATCAATGCCTGCGATCAATACACCCCAAACGATGACAAAAATGGAGAGAAAGTTCAAACAGACAACGATGAAATCGAAGATTGGATTGGCTCCAGTCATCAATGAATCAGCTAGATTATGCATAATGACTCCTTTACCGTTTTCTTTTATCTTACCGAATTATCGAAGAAATGTGAAGTTTCTTGACGTTCTAGGAGGGAATTGATAGTATGAATTAATAGTAGGATTTTTAAAAAAGGGTGGGCAAATTATGGAACAAGTTAGGAACTTTGTTCATTACACGAAAGAAAAAATAGTTGAAAGCTGGCAAGCTTTTTTAGATGATCTTTATCGAGATCAGAAAAAAACGATTTTCACGCTGATCGGGGGAATTCTTTTCGCACTGGTCTTCGCAGGTTTGATCGTCTTTTCTCAAAATCGTATCAATGCTTCTTTAGTGGATCGGATCGCTTTTGACAAGCTGCCGTCAGAAAAAGTACAGCCATTGCCTTATCTGACTGCAGACAAGACGATTCGTGAAACACGAGCGATCTCGGTGATGTTTAGTAAGCCCAACGGACCTCAACTCGATCAAGTATTTGATCTGATCCAAGCGCAAGAAGATGAGCTGAATCGGACTTTTTTTTATTATCCAATCGTCTATGATGCGGCTTTTTTCTCCAATGAATACAGCGTTGATCCTGATAAAGTGACGTTTGTTTTTTATGAAGAAGGGGTTGAGAAAAATCGCTTTACCTTTGATTCATTTGGGCAGCCAACGACGGAATTCATCCCAGAATTGAATCGTTTACCGATGTGGACGATTCGTTCTTCTGCCAATGATCGATAAAAAAATCTGACAATTTGACAGAAAATTGTTGACGTTTTTTTATCAATAAGCTAAACTGAATTCAATCAAGAAAGAAAACAAGTTGAGAAGGAGGAACAATCATGAAACTATTTATTCCATTGCAAGTGAAATCATGGCAAAACTGGCGTAGATAGTTGTATTGATGGGACCTCATTCCATAGATACAACTTTTTAGAGAACCTTCTAAAGTGCTGTATCTATGCTGGTAGTTGAATTTATCGCCGCATAGGACAAGCTTCTATGCGGCTTTTGCTTACTTGCAATTGCCGTCACATAGGCAGTTGCTTTTTTTGTTCTCAAAAACCATAAAATGAAAAACACGAAAAACGTAAGCAGAAAAAGGAGAATGAAAAATGAAAAACAAGGGATTAATTGCATCGGTTGCCGTTATTTTATTATTTTTAGGAGCGACATTTGTCTATCAGTTAGGAATGAGAAGTGGGACCAATCAAGCTAGTGAGACTTCGGAACCAGTAGAAAAAGCTGAGAAAACAGTCGGGATCCTGCAATTTGTCAGTCATGAAGCATTGGATGCGATCACCGAGGGGATCAAAGAAGGCCTTAAAGAATCAGGCTATACCGAAGGGGACAACTTGACGATCGAATTCCAGAACGGTCAAGCGGATCAAAGCAAATTGGCAACGATGAGTCAGCAGCTGCTAAATAAAGATGCCGACGTTTTGGTGGGGGTAGCAACACCCGCAGCACAAGCGTTGGCGAATGTCACTCAGGATGTACCGATCGTTTTAGGAGCGGTCACTGATCCAGTTGGGGCAAATCTGGTGGCAGATATGGATCAACCCGGCGGCAATATCACTGGTGTTTCCGATAAAGCACCAGTTGCTGCACAAATCAAACTAGCAAAAGATTTGCTGCCAGAGGCAAAAACAGTCGGTATTTTGTATTCTTCGACCGAAGACAATTCGAAATACCAAGTGGCAGAAGCAGAAGCTGCTGCCGAAGAAAATGGCTTGACCAGCAAATCCTATGCCGTTCCTTCAAGTAATGAAATTGCGCAAATGGTGCAAGTGATGGCACGGGAAGTCGATTTTATCTATATTCCGTTAGACAATACGATCGCAAATGCTATGCAGACCGTGGTTCAAGAAGCCAATAAATCAAAAACACCAATCATTACTTCCGTAGACACGATGGTGGAACAAGGCGGTTTGGCAACGGTCGGACAAGATCAATTTACGATAGGCGTGGAAACTGGGAAGATGGTGGCAGCAATTCTTGATGGGACAGCAGAACCTGCGACAACACCAATCTATACATTCAGCGATGGCGAAACGATCATCAATGAAACCCAGGCGCAGTTATTGGGCATCACTATCCCAGAAAACCTTAAAGACGAGGCGAAACTGATTACAACGACGCCAGAAAGCGAAGCAAGTGATGAGTAACTACCAAGAACAGCGACCACCTGCGATCATCGAGAGGGTCTTGAAAGAGAAAACTTGTAAGAATATGGAGGAAGAATGATGATTGTTTCAGCAATAGGGCAAGGACTACTTTGGGGAATCCTGGGATTAGGGATTTTTATGACCTATCGAATTTTGAATTTCCCGGATATGACGACGGAAGGGTCCTTTCCGTTAGGCGGTGCTGTCTGTGTGACAGCGATCACCCATGGGGTGTCGCCCGTCTTAGCGACTTGTTTAGGAGTATTGGCTGGGATGTGTGCGGGCTGTGTGACAGGACTTCTTTATACAAAAGGCAAAATTCCCGTGATTTTAGCTGGAATCTTGGTGATGTCTTCATTGAACTCGGTCATGCTGTTTGTGATGCGCTCACCCAACCTCTCTTTATTAAACCAACCGAAAATTCAAGATTTTTTTACTAGAATGAATTTACCGAATTATTATGATACGGTGATCATTGGATTGATCATGGTCTTGTTGATCGGGGGCGTCTTGGTTTACTTTTTCCATACGAATTTGGGTCAAGCTTACATCGCTACAGGTGATAATGAGCATATGGCAAAATCGATGGGGATCAATACCGATCGAATGAAAATCATTGGATTGATCGTCTCCAATGGCGTGATCGCACTCTCAGGCGCATTGATTGCGCAAAATGACGGCTATGCCGACATAAGCAAAGGTATCGGTGTGATCGTTATCGGACTGGCGTCAATCATCATTGGTGAAGTGTTATACGGGGAACTGACCTTGCTGGAACGTTTGATCGCTATTGTGATCGGCAGCATTATTTACCAATTATTGATCCTATTTGTGATCAAAGCTGGATTTGATACGACCTACTTGAAGATCTTCTCTGCAATCGTCTTGACGATCTGCTTGTTGATCCCTCAATTTAAACAAGCCTTGCATCTACGCACTGGTTTTGAAACGGAGGACGAATAATGTTAGCCTTAAAAAAAGCCTTTAAAGTTGTCGGCAACGGACCGAATGAGAAAAAAGTACTCTTGAATAAAATCGATCTTTCTTTAAAGCCAGGAGAGTTTGTTACGGTCGTTGGAGGAAACGGCGCCGGCAAAAGCACGTTATTCAACTGCATCTCAGGCACCATGCCCTTGACGAGTGGGCAAGTGATGATTGATGATCAAAATGTGACTACACTTTCGGAAGAAAAACGCGCACGCTTTTTGGCGCGGGTTTTCCAAGATCCGAAAATGGGCACTGCTCCCCGTATGACAGTGGCAGAAAATCTGCTGTTAGCCCAAAAAAGAGGACAAAAACGGTCACTTGGTCTTCGACAACTCCAAGGACAAAGGGAAATGTTCTTTGCGCTTTGTAAAGAAATCGGCAACGGGTTGGAAAATCATTTGGATACGCCAACGGGCAGTTTATCTGGTGGTCAACGACAGGCACTAAGTTTATTGATGGCAACGATTCAAACACCAAAACTGTTGTTGCTAGATGAACATACGGCTGCGTTAGATCCAAAGACCTCCAAACAGCTGATGCAAATCACTGCAAAACGCGTGGAAGAACAAAACCTGACCTGTCTAATGATCACCCATCGGATGGAAGATGCATTAAAATACGGGGACCGCTTGATCCTGCTCAGAAAAGGGGAGATCGTAAAAGATCTTTCGGCGGAGGAAAAAGCGCAATTAAGCTTACCAGAACTATTACTGTTCTTTGAGGATGACTTATAAACCCTTGATAGAACAGTGTTTTCAAAAAAAACAATCAAATAAATGAAAAAAATAAGAAAAAATCATTGACATCTTTCAAAGTTAAACCTATACTTAGGTCAATCTTACATCAGTTTGGAGCGAACGACTATGCAAAAATTATTGCTAACGAACCCCACACAACTGAATAAATATTACTTTAGCTATTTTAGATAGGTTTGTATTCATGAAGGCATGGGTACAAACGCTAAGTTTGTATCTATGATGGCTAGGGCATTTCGTAATGAATTCGCAGCCACGTAGATCGTAAAATCTATAGTGGCTATTTTTTATATTCACATATCGGCTCTGTCGTTATGTAATGTTTGAAGGTGTTCACTGTAGATTCTTAAATTTACGGTGGACATCTTTTTTTGTTGAAAGGAATGAACCAGATGAAACAAATGATAACCGGTCACACACGGTTGGCGGCACTATTTGCCAAACCAGCCAAACACAGCATCTCTCCAGCGATGCACAATCTTTCTTTTGAAGAACAAGGGATCGACGCCGTGTATCTGGCCTTTGATGTTGAGCCGGACGATTTAGCCGCTAGTATCCAAAGCATCCGTCAGTTGGACCTCTTAGGTGTCAATTTATCGATGCCTCACAAAATGGCGGCTGTAGCGCTGATGGATGAATGTTCACCCGCAGCCGAGTTGATCGGCGCAATCAATACGATCGTCAATCAAGAAGGTCGCTTGATTGGGCACAATACAGACGGCATCGGCTTTATGCGAGCTCTTGAGGACATTCAAGTATCCATCATTGGCGACACCATGACGGTGATCGGAGCTGGCGGAGCGGCGACAGCGATCATTAGCCAAGCCGCACTAGACGGCGTCAAAACGATCCATGTCTTTAACCGCAAGGATGAGTTTTATCCAATCATCCAAGAAAAATTAACACAGATTGCACAAAAAACAGCTTGTGAAATCACCTTAACCGACTTAGAAGATCAGATGGCTTTAAAAACAGCCATCGATCAAAGCAGCTTATTGGTAAATGCCACGGGCGTGGGAATGAAACCAAATGATACCGTAAGTCCTCTGAAAGATAAAACACTCCTGCGGGAATCATTAGCTGTCTATGATGTCATCTATAATCCAAGAGAAACGCAGCTTTTGAAAGATGCGAAAGCAGTCGGCGCCAAAACTGCAAACGGCTTAAGCATGCTACTCTATCAAGGAGCAGCCGCATTTGAACTTTGGACTGGCAAAGCGATGCCTGTTGAAAAAGTCAAAGCACTCATCGAATCCATGTAAAAAATAAAAAACAGAAAAAAACGAAAGTAGGAAGAAAAAATGATCGTAATTATGAAACCAGGCGCTACGCCAGAACAAGTTGAAGTTGTTGTAACAAGAATCAAAAAAGAAGGCTTAGATGTTCAAGTCAACCAAGGGAAAGAACAGGTCGTTATCGGCTTAAAAGGGGATACCCGCCGCATCCAAGATGTTGCTTTTCGCAGCTACGAGGGTGTCGAAGATGCCATTCGGATCTCAAACACCTACAAATTGACCTCTCGTGAGTTCCATCCGCAAGATACGGTTGTGGATGTAGATGGCGTGAAAATCGGTGACGGCAACTTTGTTACGATGGCTGGTCCATGTTCGATTGAAGGCTTAGACCAAATTCGTGAATGTGCCCGAATCGCTAAAGCTGGTGGTGCACAAATCTTACGTGGTGGTGCCTTCAAACCACGCACGTCGCCATACGCATTCCAAGGGCTGGAAGAAGAAGGGCTAAAATACATTCGTCAAGCAGCGGATGAAACGGGCATGAAAGTCATCACAGAAGTCATGGACGAAGGACATATCGATATGGTTGCGGAATACAGTGACATTTTGCAGATTGGTGCTCGGAACATGCAAAACTTCAAATTGCTAGCTGCCGTTGGGAAAACTGGGAAACCAATTGGCCTTAAACGAGGCATCTCTGGCACGATCGACGAATGGTTGAATGCAGCGGAATACATCGCCGTTCAAGATAAAAGTGAAGTGATTTTCATTGAACGTGGGATCCGAACTTACGAAACAGCAACCCGTAATACCTTTGATTTAAGCGCGGTACCAATCATCAAAAAACTGAGCCACTTCCCAATCATCGTTGATCCTAGTCATGGAACAGGTATCTGGGATCTCGTACCGCCTATGGCTAGAGCGGGTGTTGCTGCAGGCGCCGATGGGATGATCGTTGAGATCCATCCAGATCCAGCCAATGCTTGGTCTGATGGTCCTCAATCACTTAATGAAAAAACGTACATGAACATGATGAAAGAAGTCCATATCATGGAAAAAGCGATGAAAGAAATCAAAGCATTGCAAGACTAAGCGTCAAGACAACCAATAAAAGAGGTGCAAAAATCAATGTTACACATTCATTTAGAAGAACATTCCTATGATATCCTCATCAAACGAGGGGCGTTTCAAAACGTCGGACCCTGGGTGCAACAGTTGTGGGACAAACAGCGTATTGCCGTCATTACAGACAGCAACGTCGCACCCCTGTATGGCGGACAAATCGTCGATTCCTTGACCGCTGCAGGGTTTGAGGCAACACTGTTAGTCGTACCAGCTGGCGAAAAAAGCAAATCACTAGAGCAAGCAGCTAATTTATATGATGGTCTTGCCCAACTCGGAATGACCAGAAGCGATGGGATCATTGCCCTTGGTGGCGGTGTGATTGGTGATCTTGGAGGATTTGTTGCTTCTACTTATATGCGCGGCATTGATTTCTTGCAGATTCCAACGACGTTATTGGCACAGGTCGATTCAAGTATCGGCGGAAAAACAGCTGTAAATACTGGCAGTGCCAAGAATCTCGTCGGGACATTTACACAACCAGCCGGTGTGATGATCGATCCAGATTTACTTACAAGTTTGCCCCTCAAACGCGTCCAAGAAGGCATTGCTGAAATCATCAAGTCAGCCGCTATTGCAGATCCTGAGCTTTGGCAAACGTTAGCAGGTTTGAAAGATGAAGTCGATCTTTTGGCACATGCTGAGAAAGTAATCACTGCTTCTTTAAAGGTAAAACAAAAAGTAGTAGAAGAAGATCCTTTTGATCATGGCAGTCGTCTGACACTGAACTTCGGTCATACGATCGGGCATGGCTTAGAAAGAACAGCCGCGTTTGACACCAGTCATGGCGAAGGGGTTGCAATGGGGATGATCATGATCACCCGTCATGCAGAAGCCATCGGATTAACACCAAAAGGTACGACCCAGCAGCTTACAGAAATGGTTGAGAAGTTTCATTTGCCGATCACACCAAGTGAAATAGATAAAGAGCAATTATACCAAGCAATTACTCATGATAAAAAAGCCCGCGGGCAACAATTGAAGATTATTCTATTAGAAGCGATCGGACAGGCGAAAATCGTGACGATCCCGACTGAAAAAATCAAAGACTACCTATTATAAGAAAGGAAGGTAACGGATCATGCGTTATATTACAGCAGGCGAATCACATGGACCAGAGTTGACCGCCATTATCGAAGGTTTACCGGCAGGATTGCCATTAACAGCAGAAGACATTAATTTTGAATTAGCGAGACGACAAACCGGCTATGGCCGTGGGGGACGGATGCTGATTGAAAAAGACCAAGTCCGTATCACTTCGGGTATCCGTCATGGAAAAACACTAGGCTCTCCTGTGACTTTAGTGGTTGAGAACAAAGATTGGAAAAACTGGACCAAGGTCATGGCGATCGAAGAGGTACCAGAAAAAGACCGCAAACTACGACGAGTGGCACGACCAAGACCTGGTCATGCTGACTTAGTCGGCGGCATGAAATACCATCATCAAGATTTACGAAACGTTTTGGAACGCTCATCTGCTCGTGAAACGACCATGCGGGTAGCCATCGGAGCAATCGCGAAGAAAATTTTAAAGGAGCTTGGCATCGATGTGGCGGGTCATGTAACAATGTTAGGCGGCATCAAAGCGGAAATTCCTGAAGGGTTGACCGTCAAAGAAATCGCAGAACGCTCTGAAGCTTCAGAAGTAAGGGTGTTAGATCCGTCAGTCGAAGAAGAAATCAAGCAGCTGATCGATCAAACGAAGAAAAATGGCGATACGATCGGCGGTGTAGTGGAAGTACTTGTTGGCGGCGTTCCTGCTGGTTTAGGCAGTTACGTGCAATGGGACAAAAAACTTGATGCGAAAATCGCCCAAGCCGTGGTCAGCATCAATGCCTTTAAAGGTGCTGAGTTCGGCGTTGGCTTTGAGGCTGGTGTTTTGCCAGGTTCCAAAGTCATGGATGAGATTTTATGGGACGAACAACGAGGCTATACCCGTCGCAGCAACAACCTTGGCGGGTTTGAAGGCGGCATGACGAACGGTGAACCAATCGTGGTTCGTGGTGTTATGAAGCCGATCCCGACCTTGTACAAGCCGTTGCAAAGTGTGGATATCGACAGCAAAGAACCGTATAAAGCAAGCGTCGAACGCTCAGATAGCACCGCTGTACCAGCAGCCAGTGTTGTTTGTGAGAGTGTGGTGGCGACAGTGGTGGCCAATGAACTATTAGAAAAGTTCCCAAGTGATTCATTCGCAGAATTGACTGCATCTGTTCAAGCGTATCGAGAATACTTGTTAACCTACTGATTAAAGAACCAGCAAAAATTCCAGTAGAAATGAGGATTCTTTTCATGAACCAAAATATCTTTGTCGCCGGTCTAGGATTGATCGGCGCTTCCTTAGCAAAATGTATCAAAAAGGCACATCCGCAAGTGCATTTGATGGGCTGGGATTGTCAGGAAACCAATGAGATCGCATTAGCAACAAGTTTAGTAGACGAAGTGCCCCCTTCATTTTCAGAAGGTGCTGTCCGTGCCGACGTGATTTTGTTGGCATTGCCGGTAGAGATCACCAAAAAATATCTTGCCGAACTGGGGGCACTTTCATTAAAGCCTTCGGTGCTGGTAACAGACACCGGCAGTACCAAAGCGGAAATCACCCAATTCGCCGAGTCCTTTTCCTTTGATTTTATTGGGGGCCATCCGATGGCTGGCTCTCATAAATCAGGGATCACAGCAGCCGATGAGAACCTTTTCGAGAATGCTTACTATATCTTCACACCGACGAAAAGTCAGCGGATGGAAGAGCTGCAAGAGCTTTTTCGCGGCACGAGAGCCCAATATGTGGCGCTTGCGCCAAAAGAGCATGATCAAATCACAGGGATGTTGAGCCATTTGCCCCATATTATTGCTTCTGGATTAGTCAATCAGGCAGACGCTTTCAACCAAGCCCACCCCAGAGCGCAACAACTTGCAGCAGGCGGTTTTCGCGATATCACTCGCATCGCTTCTTCAGATCCTCGCATGTGGACCGATATCTTATTGAGTAATCGACAGGAACTACTGCAGTTGATCGATGAGTGGCAAAAACAAATGACGACCATGGCTCACTGGTTGCAGGAAAAAGACGAACGGGCGATCTTTCGGTTCTTTGAATCCGCGAAGGAAACACGGGATCAATTGCCGGTTCATCAAAATGGCGCGATCCCGGCATTCTATGATCTATTCATCGATGTACCGGATCATCCCGGTGTTGTGGCTGAAGTGACGGGGCTATTGAGCGAACATCAACTCTCTTTGATCAACTTAAAAATTCTTGAAACTCGAGAAGACATCATTGGTGTTTTACAGATTTCATTCAAAACGCAAAATGATTTGCTGCAAGCAGAGCAGCTGATCCAAAACAAGACGACCTATTCGTGTCGAAAAAAATAGGAGGCTGGGATGAAACTAAAAAAAGCAACACATTTAAAAGGGACGATAGCGGTCCCTGCTGACAAATCGATCTCGCATCGCAGTATCATGTTCGGGGCGTTAGCTGAAGGAACAACGACTGTCCGAAATTTCTTGCGTGGAGAAGACTGCTATAGCACCCTTCACGCATTTCAATCATTAGGGGTTCCGATCCATGATGACGGTCAGACGATCACGATTGAAGGACAGGGCTTTAATGGTCTTAAGCCTGCTGACGAACCAATCGATATCGGTAATTCTGGTACAACGATTCGTCTAATGATGGGGATTTTGGCTGGACAGCCATTTACAACTACCTTATTCGGTGATGACTCATTGAATAGACGACCAATGAATCGCGTGATGCTGCCATTAAGAGAAATGGGTGTCAATGTGAGAGGGCATGATCAGACGGAGTTCCCACCGATCACCATCAATGGCACGGCTTCATTACATCCCATCAATTATCAGATGCCCGTAGCAAGTGCTCAAGTAAAATCAGCGCTGATTTTTGCGGCACTACAAGCACAAGGTACATCTACGATCATTGAAAAAGAAACAAGCCGCAACCACACCGAAGAAATGATCCGTCAATTCGGTGGTGTCATCACAACACAAGGCAAAACGATCACTGTGACGGGACCTCAAACACTCCAAGGACAAGAAGTAGTTGTTCCCGGTGATATTTCCTCCGCTGCCTTTTTCTTAACAGCCGGCGCGATTATGCCAGAAAGTGAGATCGTTTTAAAAAATGTCGGGATCAACCCCACTCGTACAGGAATTCTTGACGTGCTAGAGGAGATGGGTGCTTCGATTGCTTTTTCTAATCAAGACGATCAGAATCAATCAGCTGACCTTACCGTTCAAAGTTCTACCTTGCAGGCAGTAACCATCGCTGGCGATATTATCCCACGCTTGATCGATGAATTGCCGATCATTGCGTTGTTAGCCACGCAGGCGCATGGCAAAACGGTGATCAAAGATGCGGAAGAACTAAAAGTAAAAGAAACCAACCGAATTGATGCAACTGCCGAAGAGTTGACAAAACTAGGAGCGGACATCACTCCCACCGAGGACGGGTTGATCATCAACGGTCCAACCCCTTTGCATGGCGGACGTGTGTCAAGTCGGGGGGACCATCGCATCGGCATGATGCTGCAAATTGCCGCCTTATTGACAGATGAAGAGGTAGAATTAGAAAAAGCCGAAGCCGTAGCAGTTTCTTATCCTGATTTTTTTGAGGATGTCGCACGTTTGGCTAAAGGAGGAAACAGCGAGTGAAAAAAGTGATATTAATTGGCTTTATGGGTGCTGGAAAAACCACGATTGGTCGTCTTTTGGCTGAAGAAACGAAACAGTCTCATGTGGATTTTGATGACTTGATCGTTGCTGAGATCGGCATGACCATTCAAGACTTTTTCGATCAACACGGTGAGGAAGCCTTTCGCAAAATCGAAACGGATATTTTAGCTAAAACTTTGGCAAAGGAACAAATTATTTCCACTGGTGGGGGCATCGTATTAAAAGAAGAAAATCGTCAGCTTTTAAAAGAGATGCCGCTCGTCGTGTATTTAAAAACAGATCCCGAGGAACTGATCCATCGCTTAAAGGCGGATACTGGCAGCATTCGTCCCTTAGTCGTCTCAAAATCACCAGAAGAAATATTGGCTGTTTACCGTCCTCGGATTCCTCTTTATGAAGAAACTGCTTCATTGATCGTTGAAACGACGAACAAAACACCAGAAGAAATCGTACAGGAAATTTTGATCAAAGCAGGTGCATAAAATGAAGATTGGTTATTTAGGACCGAAAAGTTCCTTTACGCATTTAGCTGCGCAAGAAGCGTATCCAGAAAATGCCTGTATCCCTTATGGATCGATTCCACTTTGTATTCAAGCGCTAGCTAACGGTGTGATCGATCGTGCGGTCGTTCCGAACGAGAACTCATTAGAAGGGTCCGTTCATGCCACTATTGATACACTGTTTCGTCAAAATCAATTGAGCATCGAACAGGAAATTATTTTACCGATCAATCATCAATTGTTAGTTTCTCAGCAAACAGCAAAAGACAACCGTCCTATCACTAAGATAATTTCTCATCCGCAAGCCTTGGCTCAATGTGCCGACTTCATCGAAGCCCGATTTGCTGGAGCTACTGTTGAGGCGGTTGCTTCCACAACGACTGCAGCAGCGTACGTAGCAAAACATCCAGAAGAAGCAGTTGCGGCGATTGCTTCCAAAGAAGCCGCTTTGGCTTATCAGTTAACGATCAAAGAAACCAATATTCAAGATGTTGCCTTTAATCAAACCCGTTTTTGGGCTTTGACGAAGAAAGCAGCAAACACCCAATTACCAGAGCAGACCGTCGAGAAAGCAACGATTTTTGTGACGCTGCCAGCAAATCGCCCGGGAATCTTGCACAAAATCTTAGCAACCTTTGGCTGGCGAGAAATTGATTTAAGCAAAATTGAATCGCGGCCGTCAAAAACCACCTTAGGGGAATACTTTTTCGTGATCGATCTGGTGATGGACAAACCGTGGCAACTGATTGTAAATGCCTTTGAAGAGATTCAGTTGTTGGGTGGACACGTCCATCTTCTCGGCGTGTATTCGGTAAATGTTGTTGAGGAAGTGACAAAAAATGACTCAAGCCAAAATAAGAATTAGCCAAGATGAAACACTTTTAGCAACGTTTCATAAAGAGATCCAAACACAGCACCATCAATGGTACCCAACGATTTTTAAGCCCTTTGATCAACCAAGATTTGAACAAGCAATCACACAGCAGCTGCAAGAGCCAAGCCACCACTTTTTTATCGCTTGGTTGGCGGAACAGCCTTGTGGCTTTGTGCATCTTCAAGAGGTCCGTTTGCCACAAAATGCGATGATGCATGAACGAAAGTGGCTGGAAATTGCAGCGATCGCTGTTGACCCTCGGTACCAAGGGATGCATATTGGAAAACAATTGTTGGCATTTGCTGAAAACGTTGCGCTGGAAAAAGGCTTCGATGATCTCTCACTAAACTTTTGGTCGGCAAATCAAGTGAAATCATTTTATGAGCAAGCAGGATTTGTGAGCACACGACAAGGAGCATCAAAGCATCTAAGGTAGAAAAATGAAGAAATTTCCTAGAAAAAGGTTAAAATTTCAGAAAATAGCTTTCTTTCTATAAGGTCTAGGGTATCCTTATAGACAGAGAGCTATTTTTTAGTTGGAGGATCAGAAGCAATGAGCAGGATGGAAAACAATAAAAAACTGCATGAACGGCTAGAAAAGGAATCCAGTCAGGCAGCCAAAGAAAGTATCTTTGCCCGCCGAGAAGCCAAAAGAAGAAACCAGCGCGTCAGACCGAGTGATTCTACTTCGTCTGCTGATGAGCCAGTAAGAGACATTTTGTCTCAAAATACCGAGCATCCTAGGGCAAGCGACCCTCGTGCGGCTCAAAGTTCCCGAAAACAGTCACAAGTAGGAATAAAAAAATCTGAGGGACGAAAAAGCGCAATCCCCCCGCTATCTGCTCAGGGACCTGCGATGCATCAAGGTCAGGAACAAAGCAAACAAAAACCGCAAAAGCTTAAGAAGAGCAAGCAACCCAAACAAAAGAAAAAGCGGAAGCACCCAGTTCTGCGTATTGTGGTTCGGGTACTATTGGTGCTTTTTGCCTATTCATTAATTGCTTTTCTTGTCGGTCAGCAAGTCGCAAGAAGTGACGCTGCTTTTGCTACGACTGATGAAGAGACCTTTAATGGTACGGCCGCTGCTAATGGTGTTCGTAATATATTGCTCATTGGTAGTGATAGTCGCGAAGGAGAAGCTGGACGCGCAGACACTATTATGGTTTTGCAATTAGATGGTCCCAGTAAGCAACCGAAGCTGCTTTCCTTTATGCGGGATACTTTAGTTACGATTCCCGGTTATGGCGAAAACAAGATCAACGCGGCGTATGCCTTTGGTGGTGCTGATTTAGTCAGACAAACATTAGCGGAGAATTTCGGGCTAGAAACCAACTATTATGCAAAAGTTGACTTTCGTTCCTTTGAAAAAGTGATCGACACACTGTTTCCCTCAGGTGTTGCTATCAACGCGGAAAAAGATATGAGTAAAAATCTTGAAGTTGCCATCAAACAAGGGCAACAACAAATGAATGGGCTTGAGCTGTTGCAATACGCACGCTTTCGGATGGACGAAGAAGGTGACTTCGGTCGTGTAAGACGACAGCAGCAAGTAATGGATGCGATCTTTAGCGAAATGAAAAATCCTTTAGCTATTTTAAAATTGCCTTATGCAGCAGGAAAAGTCTTAGGCTATGCTTCCACCAACCTGCCAATGTCTTTCCTATTAAAAAATACCTTCTCGATTGCTCGAGGGGCGGGAGGAGTCGACAGCTTGACTGTCCCAGTCGCTGACTCTTGGCAATACGGTTCAAGTGCGAGTGCTGGAAGTGTGTTAGTCGTCAATCTTGAAACCAATCAACAAGCGATCAGGAATTTTCTTAATGAGTAAGCAGAATGAAAAGTTCTGAAAACCATTTGAAAGTAAGTAAATTTATGCTATATTATTAATGACGTTTGAAATTTGTTGAAACGAGGAAAAAGAATGAAATTAGCCGTTGTTACTGACAGTACAGCTTATCTGCCGGAACGGATCAAAAACCATGAAGATTTGTTTATCATACCGATTCCTGTTATTTTAGATGGAAAAGTCTACAATGAGGGTATCGACATTGAAGCTGATGAGTATTACGCTTTGCTGAAAAACAGCAAAGAATTCCCAACCACTTCTCAACCGGTATTAGGAGAAGTGTTAGCCTTATATGAGTCATTGAAAGATCGCGGTTACGACACGATCATTAGTATCCACTTATCAAGCGGGATCTCTGGATTTATCGGAACGCTGTATGGAATCACCGATGAAATCGAAGGTGTTCAAATCATTCCTTACGATTCGAAAATCACAAGTATGCCGATGGGTCACATGGTAGAAACCGCTCTTGATCTATCAAGTCAAGGCAAAACCGTCGAAGAGATCATTTCCCATCTGGACACTATCAGAGACAATACCTATGCCTATTTGATCGTGGACGACTTGAATAACTTGGTTCGCGGCGGTCGCTTAACCAATGGGGCAGCCTTGATTGGCGGATTATTAAAAATCAAACCGATCTTGACCTTTGATCAAGGAAAAATTGTGCTTTACGAGCGCATTCGTTCCAGTAAAAAAGCATTCAATCGCGCAGAAGATATCATTGGTCAACGGGAGCAAGAAATCGCATTGCCTGTTAAATTTTATGTAATCCACACCAACAATTTAGAAGTAGCGAAAGAAGAAAAAGCGAAGCTACAAGCGAAATACCCAAATGCAGAAATTGAGATTGGTCACTTCGGACCAGTTATCGGCACGCATTTAGGAGAAAAAGCCATTGGGATCGCTATTTCAGCGCAATAATTTTTATTTTTTCTATGTTTATCACGCCATTATCTTTTCAAGACGATGTATGTAAGAACCAGTTAGACGTTTGTCTAGCTGGTTCTTTTTTCTGCTTTTTTGAGATTCGCTTGTAAAAAATCACACAAACTCGTACAATAGGATCAAAATGAAGGACTGACAAAGGAGGAATTGCTATGAAGTGTTCCTTAAGAAGGTGGCAAATGAGCGATGCGCAAGATTTAGCCCATGCGTTAAATAATCAAACCATCCACGATTATTTACGAGATGGGTTGCCATTCCCCTATACGGTCGCAGATGCACAAGCCTATATTCGATCTGTGGAGGAAGCAGAATTTGCCTTTGCGATCACTGTGGATGACCGAGCAGTCGGCAGTATCCGTGCTGTTCGCAAAGAAAATATCCATTATAGAACGGCTGAGATTGGCTACTCTATTGCACAAGAGTATTGGGGAAAAGGCTTGATGACGCAAGCCGTTCAGCAACTATGTGACTATGTATTTACTACATCAACTATCGTTCGTATTTCTGCTGAATCTTTTGCGAAGAATCATTCCTCTTGTCGTGTGTTGGAAAAGGCAGGTTTCACGTTAGAAGGCGTTTTGCTAAAGCATGCGGAGAAAAACCAACAGCTGTTCGACATGAAGCTCTATGCGTTGATTCGTCAAGAGAAAGAGGGGCAAGATGACTACAATCAAAAAGGAGAAACCTATGAATGAACTGCAAAAATTACCAAATGTAGGTCAGGTTTTAGCGGATCACCTGGTTCGTATCGGCATCAATACTCCTGAACAACTACGCACAAAAACGGCCGAAGAGGTTTTTCTAGCTATCCGCCACCAATGTGATGCGGGCGCTTGCTTGCATATGCTCTACGGCATTGAAGGGGCGATCCAAGGCATTCCTAAAGCGCAGCTTACATATCAGAGAAAACAAGCGTTACGCCTTTTTTTCAATCAATTGAGTTAGTGAAGTAATGCGTCATAAAAAAGCACTTTTTAAGAGCGTTTGTTTTTAGATGCTTCTTATCAAGTGCTTTTTTACGACTTGTTTCCTTATTCAGCGAAGACACATTGGTCACATTGGTATTGGTTCCTGAAATCGCCGCAGTCATGGATAGAATCGTTTGCCACTGAAAATCAACTAGACATCTGTCCCTAGCTACTAGAAAAGACCTTTTGCTTGTTCCAAACCAGCTTCCTCATTATACTTACTCTATCTAGTAAATTACTAATTTACTAAACAAGGAGTGAGAATAATGAAAATACCAGAAAACTTGAAACATAAGCCCGTCATTAAAGTGGAAGACTATGATACTGTTGACGGAAAAAATGCGTTACATACAGATGCAAAAGGCCTTTCCCTCGGATTAGCACAATGGAATGATCGCGGAAAAGTCGATATCTCAGGCAAGGTTTGGCGCCATACAGGTGAAAAATGGTCTCGTCAGTCAGAAGAACTACCCCTCACTAGAATCTTAGATCTAGCAATCTTAGTGGCGCAATCTAGTTTGTATTTTCAAGAGGCCTATCGCCATGAAAAGTTTTACGATCCTGAAAATCCGTTGATCGAGATCATTGGCCTGCAAGGAAATCGTATGACCGTTGAAGTAGACACCGAAAATCCTAAAATCGATGAAGACATTCTGCTTTTTTATGATTCCTTGCAAAAAGATGGCGAGCTATACGGCGAACGCTTCAAAATCCTAAAGCGGCTTTTAGATGAGCTAGGTTATTAAGAAAAGGAGCAGATTGCCATGACACAAAATCAACCGTCTTTTGTCGTAACGAAAGGACGCGCTTTTAGCAAATTAGAACAAACCATGATTTGGAAAAAACCACAAAGTCATCAGACCAGTGCTGAAGAACTACGAATTGCTTCAGAGATCGCGTTGAATTGGGCGGATCCAGAGATGAAGATCTTCAATGTGTTGCTGGAAGGCGATGCTGGGTCGGGTAAGACTCAGTTGGCAAAGGCACTTTCTGCCGACCTGCAACTGCCCTACACCAAAATCACCTGCTTTGCGGATATGGATAAGTCAGATGTATTTGGTGCTTTATTACCAGTGATCAATACCGACCAAGAAGAGGACAAGGACTTGCTGGATGCGATTTATCAAAGTGATTGTTTTGAAGATGTCTTGGCATTGATCCAGCGGCATTTTTCCTTGACTCGTGAGCGGGCACGGGCGAAATTTGCGGAACTGATCGAACGGATTGAAACCAGTGATCAGCAACCGACGATTCAATACAAATTTTATCCCTCCGAAATCGTACGGGCGCTGGAAAAAGGCTATTTGCTTGAGATTCAAGAGCCAACGGTCATTCGTGATGCTTCGGTACTAGTGGCACTAAACTCGGCCCTTGAACAAAACGGGATGCTAAATATCCCGACTGGCTTTGTTCGACGACACCCTGACTGTGTGGTGATCATCACAACGAATCGGAATTACCAAGGCAACCGCCCCTTGAACGAATCCTTGCGAGATCGGATGCAGCATGCTGAAAAAATGGATTTACCTGAGCTAGCAGTCATGGTGCAGCGAGGCATTGCCAAAACCAGTTATCCGGACAAAACGACTGCAGAGAAAATGGCTGAAATCATCCGCTTACTAGACGTGACCGCCAAAGCCAACGCCATCAAAGGGGTGGCGGGCATGCGTTCTTATTTTTATTGGTTAAATGCAGTCAAACAAGGACAAGATCCCTTTACAGCAATTGATAGCAAAGTGCTCTACAAAATCACTACCGATCCAAATGAGCTTTCTCTGTTACAACAGGCGTTAGAAGCTTCAGGGTTATTGGCGCAATTGCGGCTTTTGTTTTCTGGACAACCGCTAAATGCCTTTAAAGAACAAATCAAAGGACGCAGAGTCAGCAGCGAAGAGGCTGACCAACGCAATGTAGTGGAAGAAGGCACGCCCATCCTAAAAAATGAGCAAGTCCTTGAGACCGCCAATCAAGAAACTGAGGCGGAAACGATGGAAACCAGTGATTCTGACAAACAAGAAGCGAAAAGCGCAGCAACTGAGGCGACATTTTCAGAAGAACTAGAACGCAATAGTCATGATGGCCAAGCAAAAGCTGGGAGTGAGACACAAGAGGCAGCTCCTGCTTCTCATTCTTTGTCGATCGAAGCGTATGAAGCCCAGGAGAAAGAAAAGAAAACCACGGCATCAAAGGCAGCACGACAAGCATTGAAAGAATCGATCCATGCCAAAGAAGGGCTGATCGTTCATCGCCCACCCGTCGATTTAGAAAAAGCGACTGAAGCCCAACAGCGTTTGCAGCCGTTGCTGCCGATCGTAGAGTCATTGATCAAGCAAACCCAAGAAGTATTGGAAAACGAACAAGCTTCGGCATACAGTAAAGGTAAGTACAGCGGTACACGCTTTGATGCCAGCAAGGTTGCGTATCAGGATTTTCGGACCTTTGACAAGAAGAATCCACCTCACGAACAGCCTTCCTTAGCTCTTGCTTTGCGCATCGATGAATCAGGTTCGATGATTCGAGAAGATCGGATATTGTATGCCCAACAGGCGGTCTTAGCGGTGAATGCTTTTGCCGAACGTTTGTCTTTGCCATTGATGATCTATGGCGATACAGCGGACGTGACCGCTCGTGAAAAAACCTCGCTTTTTGCATACAAAGAATTTAATGAAGGCTTTGAATTTGTGCCAGAGAAACTCATGACAATGAAGCCTCGGCAAAATAACCGTGATGGAGCTGTCTTGCGTGTGCTAGCTGAAAAGCTCGCTCATCAGCTGGCAACCACTAAATTATTCTTGAATATCAGTGATGGCCAGCCAAAAGCTCTTCCTGATTATACAGGGGTAAAAGCCAAAGAAGATATTCAGCAGGTGATCGCTGACTATGAACGACAAGGGGTGCTGTTTCTTGCAGCTGCTATTGGGCAAGACAAAGAGGTGATCAAAGCGATTTATGGGGAAGAACGCTTTATTGATCTTTCCAATCTAACAGAATTTCCGCAGCGTTTGTTGCAGCTACTAACAAGGTATTTGTAAACGTCGATAGCTAAAGGGAAAAGAGTGTGGACTGCATGCCGCACTCTTTTTTTGATCATAATTATATTATGTAAACAAGATGATATTTGTCTAAATTTGGAAAGTTCTGTAAAATAGACGCCAAAAGGAGGGTTATCATGAACAAATGGCGGTACTTCTACTATCCTTGCCAATTCGGCTGGCACGCAGCACTTCGTAGGCGCAATTTGCTGATGAGTGGTGTATTGGCGATTCTTCTACTGATCATCGCCATCTTTGCAGAGCATTGGCTAGTGTTTTTTCATCAATGGCTACAATATGAAACAAATAGCAGTGAGAATCAGATGGATCTCACGTATGCCAGTTGGCTTTTCTTTTTGCAGTTGCTACGCTTCGTACTAGGCGTTCTAACTATAGGCTTGATCGCCGCCTTTTTATGGCACTGCAATCACATGTATCGTTTTCATTTGATGGGGGAGGAGCAGCAATCTCTGAGTATTCGGTTGTTGTTAGGACAGTCTCCGTTGTTGGTCACCTTTGAAGAGCTTTTCTTTGTAGGTATTCAAAGCATTGTTATTAGTTTGGTAGGGCTTGTCAGCGGTCTGTGGCTTAGTCAAAAAGCACTGCAGGATTTTTTCCATTTCTTTCATCTTCCCGCAGGCTTTACTTTTGAATTTCCCTTTAAAGGTCTATTAATCGCTCAACTTGGTGTGCTCTTGCTGCTTTTTTTGTTACGATTCCGCGGTACAAAGAGGACGGTTGAAGAGATTCTCGTTAACGGATGCCCGAATGGGTGAGGGGATGATAGGCTGCTTTTATTTCCCTCTTCCAAAATGCGAACATATGTTTTATAATAGGTGAAACAAGACAAAGGTCGTGAATTTGTGAAGACATCCTTAACTTTAGAAATGGAAGAGGCACTTTATTATTATTGTCGTGAAAACAGTGATATTGTGGTAGAAGAGGTAGTCATGCCAGACGATCACGGGATCGTGGATACTTTGAGTTGTCGCTTGACGGCTGAAACTAACTTTGAATGGCGTTGCTACGAACTCAAAGTTAGTTTGGCAGATTTTCGCTCAAAAGCAAAACTATCCTTTATTGGGAATTATAATTATTTTGTCTTACCCAAGGCATTGTATGAGAAAGTCAAAGATCAGATTGGACCTACAATTGGTGTTCTGGTCTATCATGCATTTCTTGAAAAAGAAACGGGCAGCAAAGGGTATTTCAGTGTCGAAAAGAAGCCCCAACGGCAAGAGCTGCAGGTTCCAGAAAATGCCTTATTGTTTCGGTTGATTTCGGCACAAGCGCGAGAAGTCGGCAAAGCAAAACAGACTGCTCGAGGATTGCGGGTATTTTCAACAGAACGTTTGTACCAAGAACTGAAGAAACGTCAGCCTGAGTATGACTTGTTCGGTGGTGGAGTCAATTACTATGATCGATTTATTGAAGATACTCAGCTGCAAGCGATCGAAGCCTTGAAAGAAGAATTGGCCGCTACGAGAGCAGCCTATGAAGCGCTGGAAAAACGTTTTTTATCAGGCGAGTAAGAAGGAGAGAAGAAGATGTACTTCCCGTATATTCGTGGAAAACAATTTGATTTATTGGCGTTGAAAGCACTGTTGGAACAAGATTGTTTGTCAGACGCGATCCAGCCGATCATTGAACCAGTCAAGCAATCAAAAACGTTTTGGACGACCATTGACCTGTTTCAAAGGAAGCAGCATCCTTTTTATCTGGTTCGCAATCCACAGGCGGGGGCTTTTCTGACGGCAGAGGGGTTAGCAGAGTTGCAAAATGTTACTGCCCCTAAAGCAATGATCGTAGATCGTCCCATTGAAACAGTGGAAGAAAAGCCTGATCTTTGGATCATCCATCAAGCGGACCAAGCACTCGCTAGTGATTGGCGGGAAAATACACTGCCGGTGCTGGTAAGCAAAGAGTTTCGTTTGTTAAATAAAATCAACGGCCCGAAACTACTGATGGAAGATCCGTTTACCCGTTTACCTAAAAATAGTTTTTATACAGAATGTCCGGAGGAAGGATTTTCAAAAACCCATCATCTTTATCATAAATTGGGCTATGCGGGATTTAGTGATTTTTCTGTCGATAGCAAAATTTATTATGAGCACAGTTATCCCTCAAAACGGTTGGTTTTGCATTGGATCTATCCGACAGCAGAGCAAGACTTGCGAATCGTTCACTTATTTTCTGAGGAAGAATTACCAAGTCAGAAAGAAAAGTTTTTCGAAGTCATGGAAGCTTTGTTACAGCATGAGGAAGAGTATCCTACGCAAACAGCTGGGCTGCAGCTATTAGTTGCTGCCTATCAGCAAAGGTCGTTTCCTGGTATGGGCGTTATTCGGAAAGCTGCCGTTATGAATCACTTGGAACTCGTCAGTCGTCTTATTTAGTCGCTATGCGCATACGATTGTAGGCTCTAACAAAATACTGCCATTTATTGTACAAAACACCTTGATTGTACCCATTGTTTTCAGGATAGTGATAAAATCAGGGAAAAGGAGTTGGCGCTCGTGGGAACAAAAGATAGAGAATATTATCGAAATGAAGGAAAAGAATTTGAAAAAAATAAGAAAAACCTGCTTATTCGACGTTTAAATCAACTAATCGTTGTCTTGGTCATTTTGATCATTGTCTTTTCGGCGATCCTGTATTACATAGTTTGAAACTTTCCGTAGCTGTCATTGCTTTATTGGCAGCAACAAAACGAAAATTGTACTTAGATGACTGTGCACCCTTGATTAGGACTCGCTATGGGAATCTGATCCGTTTAGGTGAAAACTGAACGCAACGAAATGTTTCTTGTTTATCGTTGCTGGTTTGCCTGTGATCAAGATTCCCATTAGTCTATTAGTTAGCACAAATTTGCTGGGTTAAGTACGAATCATTACTGATAAGATCGTGTATAACGATCACTTGACTGATTCATTGAGATTGGCCAACAGCTGCAAACCAAAGCTTGAATTCAAAGATGCAAGAATCAACAAGATCAAATACAGACAAAGGTTCAGAGATAATTTGTCAGTTGCATGTTGTTTCACTCGTAGAACCAACAAAAATCTAAAACTATCGCTCAAATGACCATTTTTTTGGATTATGCTGCCAATTAGGTGAATTTGAAGGAAATAATCCTAAATAAGAGGGAGGAGAGCCGTAAAATTACCAGTTAAATACGGTGTTCGAAAAATTTTATATTTTAGTTTACATAATATATATTATACAAAGTTATATTCGAAAAAGAGTTCGTGATATTTTAGACAGTTCAAGTCAATTTTGCATCATTTTACCTCCCTCCGAATGACTTTTATCAGGAAATTGTCACTAATTCACTTAAAATTCAACTAAAACTAAGATTTCTTATTTTACAAGTTTCTTCAGATTCTTTTTTATGATTTGCTGATCAACAGTTTGTTCATTGTTAACTGTCTTGTAGCAAGTTACATACGGATTCGTCTTTTTTATCTCAGCAAATACAGATTCAAGCTATCAGCCTTGATTCACGAACCAATCGGTTTGATTGTATGCTATAATCATTTTGAAAATCTTTGAGCTTTTACCTAGAACTTTATTCATATAGCCAATCCGTTTCAAAATTCTGACACAAGTAGTTAGACGTTGCAAATGCCAACAAATATCTATTACATGATCCGATAAAAAAGAACCCTAAAATCATGTAGATAACTTAGGGTATTTCGTTATTTAATATAATTGTAATGTTCATAGGTCGCCATAAACGTCCATATTTTGCTAAAAAAGTCTGAATAAAGCGCCGTTGATCATTCCTTGGAATACTAGAACCATGGCAAGTAAAATCAAACCAGCAGCTACCCACAAGCTTATTTTTCCTTTTCGTCGACTGCTGAACGGGTTTTGCTTCAAATTGCCACTCGTCAGGATGAAATACATAATCATGCTGAATGATATGAGCAAAATAATTTCTATCCCTATACCTAACCATAATTTACCATTAATGAGTTGCAGACTACTGATTTGCCTGGTTTGCAGCTTGTTTTTTCCATTTGTGTAATTAACACCCGATAAAAGCAATTCCATCCGTATAAGCTGACAATTCTAAAAGGAGAATAAAAATGAAAAAGAAGAAGCAATTAAAGCTAGTCTTTTTACCAAAAATCTGGGCGTCACTCCTCTACTTGCTTTTCGTGTTCACAGCCCTCTTCCTCTACTTATCAAAGTACTTGGACATTTCTTTCTTTACTTCGATGTATCCTGACTTTTATCTTCATATCTCCAATTTTTCGATTAGTTTGATTATTGGCTTACTGGGATACTTTTGGCTTCTCGTAGGTGCGCCATTTAAAGCCGTCACGCTATTGACCCTGCTCTTACTCATTGCCAATCTATTGAGCGAGACTGTCTTTGGCTTTATGACCACCCCTGATCGAATCGATTTACTTTTTGGGATTGCAGGAACGCTCGTCGCATATTTTACTTTGGCAATGATCAAAAGACACGGTTTAGTCAAGAATCAATCGGTTTGATTCAAACAGTCGTAGCTTCTCCTTATATGATCCCTTTGCTACTTAGGTCCAACCCATTTTTTGGAAAAAGAAACATCTTGCTGCAGTGATTTAGCCGAAAAAAGCACTCAATAAAGGGAGTGCTTTTTTTCGTTTCCATTGGTGATACTTTCGTATGGCTAGTCACTTGGTAGCCAATACAATGGACTTAGCTGTAGATTTTCCCAATACGGGTTGTGAAACCCTATCAAATAGTGCATAGCTAAATACCCGAAAATCATAAAGCCAAATGACAAAGTCACGATCCGTCCCCACCGTGGTATTTCTTTGATAAATAGACCTAGCATACCTATCAATAAGGGGAACGAATAATTAAACAGTAAATCACTTCTAATATTTTGGTTCCGAGGATCCTTCATTATTTTGTCATTTAAGCCCCAACTTATGCCGACGATCACAAACATAAGCGCCAGAATAGTCAATCGTTTGCGATCAAAAAGCCACTGTTCTTTATCTTTCCTACTTGCAAAGTAGATCGTAAGCAGGACCACGATTAATCCAGACATACTATTCTCCTTTTTCGCCAGCTATTTTCTAAAACGTTCATGATTACTTCAGGATAAATTATAACATATATAGTATAAAAAAACGATACCCGCCACTATCCCCTTGTTTGATGCACTTTTTAGATGTTTCATAGAAGAATCAGAAATTTAAAAATCTGTTCGCTTTACAAAAGAGAACGTATGTTTGTATTATATAGATAAGAGGTGATTGCTATGGGTATGCTGCAACCATATGAAGATCGGAAAAAGCTAAAGTGGCAAGGATTCTTTTTATCTGAGCATACAACTGAAATTGAAGAAGAGCCGACACGCACGTTTGATTGTCCGCCTAAGCCGTCACTCACAACGGAAGAAATCAATCAATGTTTATTCGAAGCAATGAAAAAGAACGTAACTGTGGCGATCCAACGAGAAGAAGTCAATGAAGAAGGCGGCTATCCCCCAGATATTGTCGGGAAAATCAGCGGATACGACACATTGGGCATTTATTTGACGGGAGAAACCACAGAAAAAATCCATTATGATGAGATTCGTCATGTTGCTTTTTATGAAGAGAAAAAATGGTTTGAGCTCAACGAATGATCCGCTTTTTACTACTTACTAAAGGAGGAATACCTGATGCAAACACAAAAAGGCGCTGTCTCAAAACTAAGGATCGTCTCCTTTGCCCCCTCCCCTTTGGTCCGCTTTACACTAGGCACCACCAACTGTTTGATTGCGAAGCACAGTTTGAATTTTTTAGGGGATGTTGATGAGGGCATGTTTCTAACTGTGGGTGGCTATTGGAATAAGCGCCACCAATTCGTGGTGCAAAAGTATACGGTGTACGGCAAAACAAAAATCATGTTGGATATCGATGCCTATCGACAAAAAACAGTAAAGGCGGGTTCACTATGAGAGCAAGAGACCTCTTGACAGCACTGACAACGTCGTCGAGCGCTGCAGATTACCAAGGAATTTATTTAACTTACAAAGAAAACCTGATTCCTTTTACGACGATCGCACAAGATAGTCATAACCAATTGATTTTATTTTTCGAACCCAAAAAGCCTGCTCTGACTCTGAAAGAATTATATACACAGCTAATGCTGCATAAGAATTTGGACTTGCTCTATTGGGATGGCGAGTCACGACAAAAGGTATTGGGGTTTCGTGAACAAGAAGAAAAAATCATCCTTTAGTCCCCTCGCCTATTTTGGCACACAACAAACGTTGAAAATCTCGGCAAAAAGAAAAAAATGAAGTATACTTTGTGTAAAGACTAAAGGAGTTTATCATGAAAAATCAAAAGATTACCCAAATGAGTTTTGCGAAAGTCTATCCTCTGTATATTGCCAAAGCAGAACGGAAAAATCGGACAAAAGAAGAAGTAGATCAGATTATTACCTGGCTGACTGGGTATGACCAAGAAACACTCCAACAGATGGCTGATGATGTTTCTTTTGAACGCTTTTTTAAGCAAGCCCCTCAGCTCAATCCTGCACGAAAACAGATTACTGGTGTGATTTGCGGGATTCGGGTAGAAGAGATCGAAGAGCCAATAGTTCAAGAAATTCGTTACCTAGATAAACTGATCGATGAATTGGCGAAAGGAAAAGCCATGACGAAAATTCTGCGCTCTGCTGAATGAGGCGTTTTTTTCGAGTTGCTATTTAAGAATCAACGCTTTATACTAGAAATACCTTGGCAGGGGCAAATCATTGCTCAAAACACAGTGGGACAACACCCCACTGTGTTTTTTTATCCTGCCTTTCTTGACGACAGCTTGTAACCAGGCAGGCGATCTTAGTTTAGTTCAACCACTTAGCATGTAGTGCCCTTTGGAATTGGCCGCCTTTTCGTGAAAACACAAGAACGTTGGCCGCGGCTCTCCTCTTCTTTACTCAACAAGTCGCTCTTGACACGTACAAAAAAGCACTCCTCTTATAGAAAGGAGTGCTAACTATTACTTTTTCATTTCTTTGATCTGTTCTTTTCGTTTCAAATACGCCAGCTCTTTTTCCATTTTGCGATAGCGAGCGAAGGCTGCTTCTGAAAGCTCACCGGCAGCAATAGCTGCTTTTACCGCACATTTCGGTTCTGTTTCATGCTGACAGTCTCTGAAGAAACAACCTTCAGCATATTGACTGATCGCTTCAAAGGATTGCTCGATCGAAGCTGACCGAACGGTACTGATGCCAACTTCCCGCATGCCAGGAGTATCGATGGTCATTGCGCCAGAGGGCAGTGTGAACAACTGGCGACTCGTCGTCGTGTGTCGTCCTCGACTATCCTCTCGTATGTCATTGGTTTTTTGAACGGATTGTTCCATGAGCTGATTTAATAAGCTGGACTTCCCGACGCCTGACGAACCGATAAATGCACTGATTTTTCCGTCTGAAAAGCAGGCTTCTGTCAACAATTCGTTCGGTTCATAAATAGAAGTAGCGAATGCTTTCACACCAAAAGCATCGTTTAATGCTTGCAGCAGCTCTGCTTTTTCATCAGCTGTGACTTGATCGGCTTTGGTCAAGAGAATCACTGGGTTAGCGCCACTGTCCCAAGCGATCGTGACAAAGCGCTCTAACCGAGCGAAATTAAATTCTTCATTGGCGCTAGTTGCAATAAAAACCGTGTCGATGTTCGCAGCGATCCCTTGTTCATCCGTCCGATTTCCGGCTACTTTTCGTTGTAAAAAACTCTTTCGTGGGAGCAAAACATCAATCAAGAAATGATCTTGATCATACACCTGCCCTTGGACAAAATCACCAACAATAGGATAATCCTTTGGCGCTCGTGCCTGTTGACGAAATTTTCCTGAAACGGTTGCTAAACATTCTTCTCCTGTGGTCAGGCGGACTTTTGCGATATCCTTAGCCTGAAAGACCACGATTCCTTGTTTTTCCATGATTTCCCTCCAGTTAATTAGGAGGCCGCACTTAAAAAGAGAAACCTCCGAGTTGATGTTGCTTCATTTGATTTGTCATAGGACATTTCCCCTTTCTATGTTGTGCTCATCATGTGATGTCGCTTTATTATACCACTGGAACGGACAGTATGCTAAAGCAAATGACCCAAAAGAACATTTACTGAAACGAAGTAGATAAACAAGCCAGCAATATCTTTGATCGAGGTGATGATCGGTGCCGAACCGGCTGCTTGGTCGATGTTTAGTTTAATAAGTACAAACGGGACTAAAAAGCCAAGTGCTGCCGCTAAGGTCATAGCAAAAACTAAGGAAATCCCAACAGCGACCCCTAACATCGGGATCCCTTGCCAAAGTGAAGCAGCGGTTCCAGAGATGATCCCGACGATCAAGCCTAGACTCAAACCGATCCAAACTTCTTTAAAGAAATGTCTGGTGAAGGTTGAAAGATCAATATGCCCTAACGACATCCCCCGAACAAATACAGTGGAGGATTGTGTACCAACGTTTCCACCCATATCCATGATCAACGGAATAAAAATCGCAACGGCTGCCACCGACTCTAACGTTTGTTCAAATTCATCAATGACGACCCCAGCTAAAAGTCCAGCCACTAAAGTGATCACTAAGAATGGCAAGCGGACTTTCCAGATTTGCCACAGGCTGCCATTGATCAAAACATTACTACGGTCTGCTTCGTTGGAGGCGACATCGACCAAACCAGCGGCATTAAACATGTCTTCCGTTGTTTCCAACTCGATGACATCGATCGCGTCATCGACGGTAATGATCCCAACGATTCTTGATTCCTTGTCTACGACTGGCAGCGCAATGATATCTAGTTCATTTAGCAAACGGGCTGCTTCTTCTTGGTCGGTGTCAGTGGTCACATAAATAACTTTTTGGGACATGATCTCACTGATGCGTTGATCCCCTTGTGCCATTAAGAGATCTTTCAGCGACAAAACACCTTCTAACGTTTTCGTTTGATCAGTAACATAAAGCGTATAGATCGTTTCTTTTTCTTTGGCTTGCATTCGCACTTTTTCCAATGCTTGATTGACTGTCATATCTTTTTTCAATGTAATAAATTCCGGTGTCATCAAGCGACCCGCAGTTTCGGCTTCATACCCTAGTAAGAGGTTTGTTGCAGCTCGTTCATCAGGCGCCAACGATTGTAAAAGTTTTTGTGTTACGGTCGCTGGCAACTCATCCAAAAGCCGTACACGAACATCTGGCGCCATCTCATTCACAAATTCGGTTGCCCGTTCATCAGTGAAAGAGCGTAATAAGTGTTGTTGGGTAGCTGGTGTCAAATCTTCAAACAGGATAAGGGCTTTGTCTTTCGGTAACAGTCGGAAAACGATCACTTTTTCATCCGCGGATAAGTTGCTGAATAATTGTAATAGCGGCAGCTCTTCCATTCCTGATACGAGTTCTTTTAACTTTTCAGAGTCTTTCTTATTTAAATAATGTAAGATGGTTTCTTGCTGGTTCATGGGATACACTCCTTCTCCTATAATTTTGGTCAAAGAAAGAAAGGCAATCGTTCAGAAAATTGTCCAGTTTTCTTTCGTTTGAACGTTGTCTGCTAGACAGCTGAAAGTTTGTTCCGCAGCTGGAGATGACTGTTATTAAAACAAGCATCAAAGGGATAGAGCAGCAACTTTATTCATTATATCACATAGTTTTTTTAAAATATGAAAAATATTACTCGCAGACGAAAAAATTCTTTTAAAGGACGTCGCTTGTAAAGAAAATTGACTGAAGTTTGTCAAGAACAAAAGGCAAAAGAAGCTAGCAGACGCTGTAAAACATCCCCCGCAAATGGTATGATAAACTAGTTGTGATTTTTTTACTCACCGTTTATTCTAAACCTATATCAATGAAAAGAGAGGCAATAAAGAGATGGCAAAGAAAAAAACATTGATTGGATCGGTCACTGCGCTTCTCGCACTCGCAGCAGTTGGCTTTGGTTTCCTACAAAACAATGACCTATTTCCAAAGCAGGAAACGCAACAATCAGAGGTAAGCACCCCTTCTGCTAAAGATATTCGCGCAGACGAATTGGCACAGCTAACCTACCAAGGCACCCAAACAATTGAAGTCAATCAAAACATCCCTGAGTTTTCAGAAGACGACCTTTCACTTGAAAATGGTGCCTGGGAAGCATACGGCGACCTTGACCACCTCAATCGAGCGACTTCGGCTGAAGCAATGTTGAATCAATCCTTAATGCCTACGGAAAAACGTGGCGATATCTCCAGCGTGAAACCGACAGGCTGGCGTAATAAACAGCTCCCCAATGGGAAATATTTATATAATCGGACGCATTTGATTGGGTTTGCTTTAGCTGGCGAAAATGCAAACTGGAAGAATTTGATCACGGGAACTAGTCAATTGAACAATCCAGAGATGTTGCGCTTAGAAATGGATATCAACTACTATCTCAAGCAAGACAAAAACCATTATGTTCGATATTCTGTCACTCCAATCTATCGTGATGACGAGCTGGTTGCCCGTGGGGTACAGATGCAAGCCCAATCTATTGGCGACGATACGATCCAATTCAACTATTATATCTTCAACATCCAAGATGGTGTCACGATCAACTATGCGGATGGCAGCAGCGAGATTTCAAACGAAGATATGACGCAACAGGAGAATGCGACAAGTAATGAGAACAACACGACAACAGCCACTTCTCAAAACAGTGAAACAGAGGAGAAACAGAAAGAATATGTCGATCAACAAGGAAATGGTTTGATCAAAGGATCAAGAAGCGGCATCTATCATTTGCCAGGATCTAAATACTATGATGATACGACGAATCCGAAAGAATGGTTCAAAACGATCGCTGAAGCGGAAGCTGCTGGCTACCGTGCACCAAAATAAAAAAGCCTAGAGGCTTTTTTATTTTGGTGTTAAGTTATTCTTCATTGCCATGCGTTTGTTTTTCGTCTGCTAAAAGTGCTTGTCGCAACGCTTTGACATAGGCCTTCCCTTCGTCTGTAAAACGAACCGAACGTGACTTAAAGCGATAAGCTCGGTAAATTAGGCCTCTTTTTTCGAGACGCAGCAAATGACGATAAACCAAAGAGGTCGTTTTTATTTCTTCATTGGCACAGATTTCTCGTATGGTAGGTGCGCAACCTTGAGCTTGCATATATTCATCAATGAAAAGTAAGATTCGATCTTTTCTAGGCATAAGTCCTCCTTTCCGCAAAACAGTCTTCACTGCTGCAAATTCGTAAAAACCGATAAACTGCTGCCTGGTCTGCTTTTTGTCCGATCAATACACTGAAAATCTATTGATCTGTCTCTTTTACCCTTCTTCCAACGAGTAAAAGTTCTTTTTATACGCTGAAATTTTCCCTTTAACGAGAAAAGCATCGACTAGCAGCGCTCTTTGGTATTGATTTTATCAAATTTAAAAGCAAAAAATAGTATATTTCAAAATTATTTTCCTTTTTATTGACCTAAAAATAAATAGAGCTATTATTTTTTCTTAGAATTTGTTATTCTAAATTTAAGTAAAGGAGGATTTTATGTTAGGGATCGGTTTATTTTTTGTAGGAATTACTTTGATAATCAACGGCTGGGGCAGCTTACTTCACATTGACAACCGCTCACTTGCTTTGATCAATCTTTTTACAGGTTCGTTATCTTTTATTATCAATCTAATCTATATGCTTCAAGGCGCTTATTATGAAGCAGGCACTGGCTTTCTCTTTGCCTTCACGTATTTGTTGGTAGGGATCATTTACCTTTTTGATTTAGATCTACGTATTTATGGGATTTTTGCGCTATTCGTAGCCATCAATACCTTACCTTTTGCTTGGGTCTCTTGGCAATGGGAGCAAGATCCCCTCTTTGCATTGATTTGGTTAACATGGGGAGCGTTATGGTTTTGCGGCTTTTTGGATACGATCGTGAAGATAAACTTCGGTCGTAAGATTCATTATTTTGCGATTGCTTGTGGTATCTTCACTACGTGGGTCCCAGGTTTGCTGATGCTAGTAGATCTCTATTAAAAAAAGAGTGATTATCTCAATGATAATCGCTCTTTTTAATAGGAAAATTGTTTTTTTCTAAAAAGTGTTCAGTCTCCTGCATCGCTTTCTGAGGACCATTTGTCGGGAAATCCTTCTTTAACTGATAGGCTTGTTGGCAAATCTTCGGAGCTCCAACCTCAGTCAGGGCAGCTTCCAGCTTTTTCTCAGTTAATGGTTTTGTCAGTGCGATTGCATTGCCATACGCCACACAGTACTGAATATTGCAGCATTGCTCATAGTGCATCCCAATTCCGATAAACGGCTTCCCAGATGCACAAGCTGTTTGAACAGTCCCTTCCCCACCATGGATAAAAGAAAAATCGATATGCTCATGCAATAGATGACTTGGCAGATATTTGGTCAAGAACAGATTCTCTGAGTCGTTGTGTTTCTCCTTGAGTAGATGCGTAACCGGAGCAATGATCGCTAGTTCCGGACGGTTTTGCAAGAAAGCTAAGATTTTTCGCACCATGCGCGGATTCCCCGAACTGCCCATCGCAAAATAAACGATTCGTTTTCTTTCCCGCCGCTTTTGTTGAATAAAAGTCAACACTTCGTCTGGTAAAGAAGACCCGAGCTTCGCAAAAATCGGCCCAACGATTTGATAGTTTTCTGGCAGCTGCTCTTTCGTTAAAAATAAATCAGGAGTGGTGATGAGATTTAAATCAGCGTCCATCATTCGTAAGCTCGTTTCAGGCATAAAAAGTTTTTCTGTTTGGGCAGCGTGTTTGAATGCTCGGGGCATCCAGCGGGATTTTACCAATTGTTTTCTTGTCCAATACCAAAGTGGTTTCCTTAACGGTCCGAAAAAACGCAAACTAGAAGGGATAAACGCGCTATCTGATCGAAAAAAGGGATCACTCATCGCATAGGGTTTTACGTAGACTAAGGGAATCTGTTTGCTACGAGCAGATAGAAAGATCGTGACATTTGATCCAGTTACAATGACCTCAGGAGCAAGTTTGTCGATCAGCTTTTGTTCGCTCAGAATACGCGCGGCAACCATCTCTTTGGTGAAGGGATTGTTGATTGAGCGCAGTTGATCTAATTTTATGATCTGTTCCTCTTGTTTTTCTGTCAGAGTCGGCGTCAGCAAATGGTACGTAAAGCCACTTTCAGTGATAAGTGAAGCAAAGGTTTTTGAAAAACCAAAGAACTCGCAGTGGTGATTTCCTTGCATTTGTTTAGCGACTTCGATCATCCTTGTCGTTTCAGCCAAGTTGAATACCGCAGGCGCAAAAAGAATCGTTGGCATGAAATCCTCCTTATGTATCGAGTCCATCCACTCGTTTCTTTCAAGTATACTAAAAGTAGGCACATGTAGGAGAAGTTTTTTTGCAGATCTTCTCGTTCATCTTTTTACATTATTTAATTAAAAATTTGCTATAATAAAGAAAACCTTTCAAGGAGTAAACCAATGCGAAAAAAATATCTTCCTTGCGGCTTAGTACATTATCAAGCGGGCTCATTCTCTTTGCTTTCTTTTTCTTGATTCAACAATTTTGGGAAATGGTTGTTTCTGACTTTGCACTTTTGCCTTCGCTGGCATTCATCCAGATTCTCTTGATGATCCTTTCAACCTTTCTCATTAGCAAGTTTGTTAAAAAACGCTCGTGGCGGCAAGTGCTTTTTGGCAGCTACCTATTCATCATCGGCTCGCTATTTTCTTTCTGGCTAGCAAATAATCCATTGGAGCTGCAAGCAGTCATTCTTTATATGATAGGCGCTTTTTTTGGCGGCATTCTTTGGGAATATTTGGCCCAGCGCTTGGCAACAGATCTTCTGGCCAAAGAACATGAACCTCGTTAACAGAGGTTTTTTTCTTTTTCTGATAGAAAAGGCAAACATTCTTCGTATATAGTGTGAAGGGGTGAAGAAGGTGCGGGATGAAGAAATCATTGAACGAATCAAAAAGAAAGACTATGCCGGCTTAGAAGAACTGTTAGCTGTTTATGGTGATAGCATGCTGAGGACAATTCATAGTGTCCTCTCCCAACCGCATGAAGTGAGCGAGCGCCAAGATGTAGCGAACGAAGTTTTTTACGAGGTTTGGCAAAAGATTGCTGCGTACCAACCAGAAAGAAGCCGCTTGATTACTTGGCTGCTTTTGATCAGCCGTAGTCGTGCGATTGACCACAAGCGGAAGTTGAACAAGCGCTCACTGGAAGAAAAACCTGTTGATGAGCAGGAACTAGCTATTGAAGAATCACCTTTGACAAAGGAAACCTTTTTGGGTTTTATTGAAGACCTTGAAGCCCTCGATCAAAGGATCTTTCTGCTCTACTATTTTTACCAAGAGTCACCCGAAACCATCGCAGAGCAGACGGACTTAAATGTCTCAGCAATCTACAATCGTCTTTCCCGTGGCCGCAAACGCTTAAAAGAAAGGATGACTATCGATGGATTTTAAACAGTTAGTCTTACATGAAAACAATTTACTGACAAAAATATCTGAACAAGAAAAAGCAGCAACCTTCGAGCTGTCCAAACAATATGTTTTCTTGCAAGATCTATTAGAGGAGCTTCGGACGCTTTTAGCAAAAGACGAAACGATTCTTGGCTATCTGCCTTTGACGCCAGATGGAAACCTCGCCTTCGCCAATCAAGGACTTGGCGCCTATGCCTATGCAACAACCGAGAAAGCAAAAGCATACCGTGACATCTTTCATGATACCCGCGGCAATCGTTTGTTAGTTTTCACAGAAACCCGCATGCTTTTTCTGGTCATCATCGACTATTTAGAAAGTAACACCTATTTCAGTTACCCCTATGAGACCATCAAGGCGTTCACGATCAAGCCAAGAAAGCTGATGAAGCACGAATCACCAGAGGATAAAGAACAATTCCATTGGGGCTATTTCGACTTTCAGGCAGGGACGCACATTTTCTCAGAAGTACTGACGAAAAAAGACTACGAATTATTTACGTCCTATCATGAATCGATCCCTGCACTCAAGAAAATTCCGATTCAAAACAAAGTTTACCGAGCAGCGAAATATCAGTATTTCCTGAGTAATTGGCATTTCAGTTTTCGCTTGATGACCGCTTTCAACCTGCTTTTTCTGCTGCTGTTTGTATTAATGATTCTCGGATTTTTCTTACACATTGGCCCACTGAAAGGATTTTATTATAAGGATCTGTTGGACATAGGTATGGTCATTTCCCTTTTTTATAGTAAGAACATTTTGCCATAAAAAAGGACTGCTGCTCCTTCCTAAGCATTTCTTTGGTATCAATTGAATAAAGCACCAGATTTTCTACAAAAGAGTACCCCTTGCAGGATTCAAGTCAAAATGAATGCTGCAAGAGGTATTTTTCGTCTCGGACTATTGGGATATTCCTAACCGTTCGTTTTTTTCATTTCCTTTTGAAATTCTCAGATTTCTTGTGAACTTTTCAGAAGACTCCACTCATAATTTCATACATGCCTAATGGGATTATTTTTTCCTTCACGCTTGCTTTTTAGGAAGAAACGTTATGATGATTTTACTTGCTAGGAGGTGTGAAAAATCGAACTTATCGGACATTTGGTCTTTTGGATCCCGTTTTGTCTTTTTCTAGTGATTGGATCGTTTTTCATACAATGGCGGAAACGTTTCGTTTCAACCCTTATTGCAGCGATCCCGTTTCTCTTTTTTATGGTAAAAATATTCAATTATCGGCACTATGAGCCAGATTCTGTTTTCATCATCTATTTGGTCGGACTCTTCTTGTCAGCGATCTTACTGATTGCAGCTGTCCGCCGGCTGTCAAAAAAAGCCTAAACCTAGGGTTACTAGAAAACAAAGACATGGCTTAAATGAAACCCAGCCTAACTTTAAGGTTCATTTAAGGTTCACGGATTATAGTCAATACGGACATAATAATTTAGAGCCTGTGCTAGCGGAAACTAGCGCAGGCTTGTTTGATTATTTATAGAAAATAGGACAAATCGCTAGCAGGTGTTGGGTAGGCAAAAATCATTTGGGCCAGCGCTTCTTTCGATAGCTGATTCTCCAACACAAAAACGAAGTGGTTGATCAACTCATCGGCCAATGCAGAAACAATCGTGACAGCAACGATGGTATCAGATGTGTTATAAACCAATTTGATTTTTGCATCTTGATCATTGATTCGTCGATAGGTATACCAAGAAGAAAGATCCATCACCTCGCTATGATATTCTGAGGCATTATCGGCAATCTCTTGCTCACTGATCCCGACTCTTGCCAGTTTTTCCGCACCAAAAACCAGCGTAGGGATCAGCGGATAGCGGATGGGTGTTTTCTGGTCATCTATATGATCGACAAGATAGGCGGCTTCAAAGCTGGCAACAGGCGTCAGTTTGGGCTGCTTTTTCGCTAGCACATCCCCGATTGCATAGATGTGTCTTTGACTAGTCTGCAAAAATTCATTAACTACGATCCCTTGTTTTGACGTTTCTACCCCTGCCTTTTCCAATTGCAGCTGGTCGCTATTGGGTCTGCGTCCCGTGGCACCAATCACTGCTTCTACGGTGAGAGACAATGCTTGTGTCTGGATCGTATAGTGGTTTTGTTCTTTCGTGATTCGCTGCGTGTTCTGATTAAAGTGGAACGAAACGCCTTGGTCCTGCATTGAACGAACCATTTCTGCGGTCAATTCAGCATCAAATCCTTTTAGCGGCTGGTCATTATGATGGATCACATAAACTTCAGCACCTGCTGCTTGAGCGATCATTGCCAATTCGAAGGTAATATACCCAGCACCTATGAAAGCAATCGTTGCTGGCATCTTTTCAAAGGAAAGAAAATCAGTACTGCTTTGTAAATGCTCCTTGCCGACGATTGGAAGTACGGCTGGACGCTGTCCTGTCGCAATAATTATTTTTTCTGCTTGAATCTCTTCTGCGTCCACGACGACCGTATGGGCATCACGAAAAGCGGCTTGTCCGTAGTAAGTAGTGATCCCTTCTGCTAGTAACCCTTGTTTGGTTGACTCTGGCACCCGATCGGTATACGAGCGCTTAAACGCCATCAGTGCCGGCCAATCAATGGCTACCTGTCCTTGAACACCATTGCCTTGCATACGTTTCGCCTCTGTTTTGACTTCTACGCCTCGCATCAGTAGTTTTTTCGGATCGCACCCGCGATTGGGACAAGTGCCACCCCATAAATCGGCTTCAACGATCGCGACTGTCTTACCTTTGGCTTTTAACCCGTAGGCAGCAGCCGTTCCAGCTGGACCCGCTCCGATAATCAGTACATCCACCTTTTTCATCTGTCTCCTCCTTCTCCTAAAAAAAATATTCCTGCGCTTTCTCTTCCCTTCAAGTATAGCGAATCACGGTCAGCCGACAAAACAATTCGCCTTTTGTGGCTCCTGCGAATGATCACAATCAGCCCTTGAAGTTGCATTTGATATGGTATACTTTTCTTGTCAGTTTAACGACAAAGGAGAATGAATGACTGTGAGTTTTAAACGTTTTTTTCAGCTCTTTCTTTTTTATTTTCTCTCGATTCTGGTGGCATATGGCCTGATTGCATTTCTAGCAGTAGATAACTTTTGGCTGGCGGTCTGTTTGATGACGATTGTCGGCTACCTCACCTTGGGTATCCCACTAACCTTATTGAGTTTAAAGAAGAAAAAATAAGCCAACAGACAAAGACACCAGCAACTTTTCTAAGAAGCTGGTGTCTTTCCTCATTGATGCGATTATCCTAATACGATCTGGGCATCTGCCAATGCTTTTTCCACGACTTCCATCACCAGCTTGCTATGGGCAAGGCGTTCCTTGACAAAGGCGTGATCATTTTCGTGAATGGCTTGTGCAAAACGGACAAATTCTTCAAACATACGATGTCCGTGAACGCTTCTATTCTGATGGCTTTTTGCCCCATGAACCGGTTCAACGTCATAGCTGGCAAGCATATTCGTTGGCCCATTGACGATGATCGATCCTTTCGTCCCTTGGATCGTTGAACGAATCGTCGCTGTCGAATCTTTGGCGCCGATACAAACGACTTTTGTTTGTTCATAGTCTAAAAACAGCATGCCAGAAGTATCGATACCCTGTTCGACATTAGCAAAATAGCGGACACTTTTTGGTTTTCCTAAAAGCCCGACGACAAAATGAATATTATAGATATTGATATCCATCAATGCCCCACCACCCATTTTCGGGTTAAATGCAGGTAAAACGGTTCCCACTTTGAATAAATCATAACGAGAAGAATACTGCGAATAGTTGCATTCAATCACTTTCAGCTCTCCCAATGTTTCAAGCTGCGCTTTTATTCCTTGATAGTTGGCTAAGTACTGATTTGTGATGGCTTCGATCAAAAGCACCTTGTGGGCAGCAGCCAATTCTGTTAATTCTACTAATTCTCGTGTCTGCAACGTAAATGGCTTTTCACAAATGACGTGTTTGCCAGCGAGGATCGCTTCTTTGGCAAAGGAATAATGCAAATGATTGGGCAGTGCGACATACACGGTGTCAACGGATGGATCCGCCAAACATGCCCCTAACTCTGTGTAGACGGTTTGAATCTTGTATTGCTGTTTTAAGTGATTCATTTTCTCTAAATCATTTTCTGTCCCAAAAATAGCGGACAGTTCAAGCTGCGGGACATCCCCTGCCACCGTCAAAAAATCATGGACGATCATGCCTGCCCCTAAAATCGCTAAGTTCATCTTGCTTCCCCTTTTCTATCTTCTTGGATCATTTGTTTCAATACTTCGGTGATCACTTTATGATCCTCTAAATGGGCCAAACCTGACACACAGATAGCACCCGTGACATTTCTGTCTTCGATAATTGGAAAACCACCACCACAAATTGCATAATGTTCGTCTTGTGCCCACTTAGCAAATTGTATATCTCGATCTTTTTGCGCATAGACGTATAGTGAACTATGCCCGCTTTCCAGTACCGTTCGTTCTTTTCTTTCAAGCCAATGGCTCTCTTTTCGCCCTGCCATTAAAAATCGAATGATCGGCAAGCCCTGATGAACAACTTTGATCCCTACCGGCTTCGGGTAGTTCCTTTTAACGTACTGATCGATGGCAATAACCAACCGCAATGCGAGGTCATTGTCAAAATGAGCAAACTGCAGCTGCTGTTCTTCTTGCAGGATTTCTGAAGGTTCGATTCGGATCTACTCCTTTACGTTGAGTCAGTTGATGCCTTCAGGCGCTTTGTTTGTCAAAAGCCCCCTAATCACTCTACCTTATGACTCAGTGATCACTTGATTGATGCCTGTTTCTAGCATTTCGATTTGTAAAATCGTTTCTTCGTCTTTCACGATTTTCTCTTTGCCATGGATGATCGTTTCATAGACGCCCTCATACACACGGCTATAATCACCAATTTCAGAGATGACTTTTTCTTCATGGTAGTTCCCGTTAGCATCCATATAAGTTAGTGTGCCATAGTGCTCTGGCAAATCGATCCCAAAATCGGCATGATCTGGGAGATAAAACTGTTTTAGATGCTCTTCTTGTCGATCCTTGGTTTGTTTTACAAAAACGCCGTTTTCGCCATAAACGACAAAACTAGGCCGCTCTTTTAATCGGAAGTAACTAGATTTGACTGAGACTTTCATTCGACCATAGAACAGATCCAAATCGAAGTAATCATTCATGCGATTTTTTCCAAGCAATTGCCGAACCTCATAATGGACATCGTCTGGTTGTCCAAAATAGGAGATCACTTGGTCCAGTGTATGACAAGCGTGTCCGTACAAGTAGCTAGTATTCAGTGAAAATTCGGTCACTGACCGTGGAATCTCTGGACGAAAATAATCATAATGCATCTCTACTTCTAAGAGATCTCCGAGCACGCCGCTTTCGATCACTTTTTGCGTGGTCAAAAAATCGGAATCAAAGCGGCGATTTTGATAGCATTGCACAAGCAAGCCTTTCTCCTGCGCCAGTGCGAACAATTCCTTTGCTTGTGCCGAAGTTTCCGTAAAAGGTTTTTCGATCAAGACATTTTTCCCATGAAGCAAGACATCCTTGCCTAATTCATAATGCAAATGACTGGGGGTCGTGACCACAACTAATTGAATTTCAGGATCACGGTAGATATCCTCTAAGTCAGAGGTGTAATGAACACCTTCTAGTGTTGGCCAGGTCAGCTTTCCGCTTGGTGAATAGATCGTCTTTACTTTGATCTTATCCTGCAGCTTGGTTGAAAAAGGCAGATGGTAGCGATTGGTGCTTTTTCCGTTTCCGAGATATGCGATAGTTAACATTATGACGCCTCCTATGAATTGATAGCTTGATTATTGCTGATATCCTTCGAAATGAGAAGTCTTTTGCCAAAAACAGGTTCTTTTGACCAGACTTTTTCGCAAACTGCTGAGTGGTTCTGAACATTTTTACCAAATTGCCAAAAAGGTACAGTTTTTGCTTTTGGTTTTCTTTGTCCTAGGCTATGATTAGAAAGAGGTGGTTTGATGTTATTAGGAGATAAATTACGGCTTCAAGAAGGATTGACCAATACGGAGAAACGGATTGCCGATTATATTTTGCAAAATATCAATGATGTGCCTTCGTTGACGATTGAAGTCATCGCTAAGCATACATACACATCCCACTCTTCCGTCATTCGTCTAGCCAAAAAGATGGGGTATGAAGGATTTAAAAGTTTTCGCTTAGGTCTGGCCGAAATTGCCCATAATCAGATGTTCAACCCAACCTTTGTTGACGCGAATTTTCCCTTTTCGCCTAAGGATCAAACACCTGATATTTTGAAAAAAATGGCCGATCTAACGATCAACTCGATCCACAAAACCCATGCTCAGGTCGCTCCAGAAATGATGGAAGCAGTGGTGCAATCGTTGGAAGCTGCGCAACGGATTTTCTTATTTGCTCGCGGCGATTCTCAGATCCGGGCAAGAAGTTTTCAAAATAAGTTGGTCAAAATCAATAAGTATCTGATCGTTGCTGATGAATATGGGGATGATGCGTGGAATGCATCGAACGTCACGCAAAATGATTGTGCCGTGTTTATTACCTACCGTGGGAAAAATACGCAATACGAAAAAATCATACAGCACTTTCGTGATGTCGGGGTACCAGTGATCGTGATTTCTGGAAACGCCCATGCGAAAATCATCCCATTAGCGACCCATGCGATCATCGCTTCTCATGATGAACGTGATTTTCTCAAAGTCGGCACATTTTCTTCACAGGTCGCCTTTGAGTATATTTTAGATTCACTGTTTGCATTGCTCTATGCCAAAGAATACCAAAAGAATATTGTCGAGTTAAGAAAAAAACAAACTGTTTTGGAATCAGGGATTCTCTCAGAATACCCGTCAACTGAAGAAAAGAGGGAAATGAAATGATCAATTGGGGAATTATTGGTGCCGGAAATATCGCCAATCGCTTTGCTGCAAGTTTAGAAAATTTTCAAGACGCCCAGCTTTATGGGGTTGCTTGTCGTACGATGGAAAAAGCGCAAGCGTTTCAAGCAAAATTTCCGTGTGATGCCGTCTTTGATGACTACCAAAACCTATTAGATGATCCAACTATCGATGTCGTTTATATTGCTTTGCCACATTTGTATCATTATGAATGGATCATCAAAGCCTTTCAAGCGAAAAAAGCTGTTTTATGTGAAAAACCAGCAACCTTGACTGCACAAGAAATGCGCGATGTACAAAAACAAGCTCAAGCACACGAAGTCTTCTTTATGGAAGCCATGAAGCCACGCTTCACCCCAGCGTATCGCAAACTAAAAGAACTTGTGGATGGTGTTCATATCGGTGAGCTAACAAGTGTCACGACTACTTTTCGCCGCCATTTACCAGTCGAAGGCAGTTCTTACCATTATCTGCCAAAACAAGGGGGTGCTTTACTGGATATGGGGATCTATAACTTAGCCTTTATCCAAGATTTTTCACCAGAAAATTTAACTGCCGAATTGATCGATTACAGCCTGTATGAAACTGGGGTTGATACCTACGTTGAAGCACGCTTTGTCAGTGAAGACTTTGTTGCAGTGATTGAGACTGGATTTGACCAAACAAAAGAGACGATGGCGGAATTACAAGGAACAAAAGGGAAAATCACGATCCCCAACTTCCATCGCCCCGCTTCTTTTACCGTGACGATTGACCAAGAAGACACGGTCTATGATATTGGGTACGAGATCGATGATTTCCATTCAGAGATTCAAGCAGTTCACACCGCTCTTGCACAAGGACAACTCGAAAATCCCCTGATGTCCTTAACGGATAGTATTGCCTGTATCGCTTTAGCAGATGAACTAAGAAGCTTACTAGATGCGGAAAAAAAAGACAATTAAGATAATGCCCCATCGTTTTTGAATAGAACTGACCAGTGGCTACCACTCGGTCAGTTTTTTTGTATCAAAAATTGAGCGCTTTCTTTGACGGTATCGAAATGGTTATATTATATTTATTGAGTATATTTTTATACAAATAAAAAAGAAAGGAAAACACTTATGACTCCAGAAATTATAACGTATCTTATTTGTTTATTGACCTTCGCTTATCTAGCTGTGACGGTTTTTACTTTTGTAAAAAATCGCCGGACAGGTGACGGCTATCGCCTCCGTATTTTTTACGTGTTGGCAGCAGCACTCGTCTTTTTGCTTTCCGTTTATGCAATCGCTACCGGTCAAACCTATGACGACTTAGTGACATCGATAAATGATCTTTTTCAGTAAAACAACGACGGCACGAACCCAAGCTGGTTCACTTTTATCATTCTTTGGGGTATTCCCCAACAGGCAGGTTTCAAAACCCCTCTTCAGCAATCTGCTTTGTCTCCTTTACGAAAAAAATTGCTGCGAAATAAAAAAGCCATCTCGCCTTTCATCGGCAGAGATGGTTTTTTCTATCAATTGCCATCCTTTACAGCAATCATTTTTATTGGTCCTGCAAGGTGTCATCGGTTTTTTTACGCAATCGCGGAATCTCTTTCACATTCATTAAATCTAAAAAGAAAGTGAACAATGGGATCCCGATGATCAAGCCCCACAAGCCAAAGAGATGTTCGCTAAGATACAGGAGAATAAACGTGTAAAACATCGGGATCTCTGTTTTATTAGCCATCAAGCGTGGATTTAAGATATAGGATTCCAACGCATGAACAAACACTATGATCAATAGAATGTAGATCACGTCATTAAATCCGCCGATAGAATAGGCAATAAACGTCAATGGAATACACGAGATGATCACACCAGCAACAGGAATCAAGCTGAGAAAGAAAATCATCAACGCCAAACTCAACAGCTGCGGAAAGCCCATCACCGCTAAGGCGAAAACAGTGATCGCTGTATTGACTAAGGCGATCACCAACTGCGTCTCGATCACATTTCCGAAAGCCCGCGTAAACTTAGCTCCTAAATAGTAAACATCTTCAAAGAACCACGCCCCTCGCCCTTGCAAAAACAGCCGAGAAAACGCAACGGTCTTTTTGTTATCGATCATAAAGAAGAAGCTAAGCAGAAAGGAGATCAGCACAGTCAACGCCAACTCACCGAAATTATACAGATAATTGATCACGACTAGAACGCCGCTTTGTAATTTCTGGATGTATTCGCTGGTCTGCAATAAATTCAAGACATATTCGATCAATTCATTATTGGAGTCTGTCCGTTGGTAGAAATCAGCAACGGAATTGACTAATTGGACGGATTGTTTGATGATGATGGGTACATAATTTGTTGCTACTAAATAAAGAATAAAAACAATCAAGCTGTAGGTCAGGATGCTCGTAAGCTTGATGGGCAGATGGCTTTTTCGATGGAGCAAAAGAACCAGCCGATAAATCAGATACGTAAAGATAAAGGTCAGCAAAAGAATGGTCATCAGACTGCGAAACAAAAAAAGAATGCCCGCAAGCATAAACAGGACAGTCCAGCGCCGCAACACAAGATTTTGAAGAAAAGCATTATAGTATTTCATCTGTAACTCCTTTATTCGTTGCAATGGAGCAACGAAGCATTTCAGTAGTGCCTAAGAATTATCTAATCATTAAACTATGCAAATAGCAAGAGATTTTATTTTTCTTAATCGAGCGAAAAAATGAAACAAAAAATCCTTAGAAGAATCGTTGCCTTTCTTCTAAGGAAAAGAGTTATTGGTAAACGGTCTTTCCTTCGTTTACGGGTAAAACCGAGTTGATGGACAATAAAAAGAAGCTGGCAGCCAACAGATCAGCACTGCCGCCTGGAGACACATTTTCTGACTGGCAGAAGGCTGCTAGTGCATGAAATGCTGGGTTCGGCAACGCTTGCTGATTGGCTTTTTGTGCGAGTTGCTGAACCAGTGCCAGTACCTTTTGATTGCTGCGGTATAAAATACACGTATCGTCCAGCGTAGCGATGATCGCCAACAGCATGTGGAGCCTTTTTTTGGTCTCATTGGAACAATCCCGAGAAAAATAATCTGCTAGAGCGATTTGAACATGAGGGAACCCAGCAGCAGCTTCCCCATACGCACCGAGATGTCCATATTTGGCTTGAACAGTTTTGCCATGACTTTCTGTTTGTTGAATCAGCGCACGATCAGGAAATGCAGTGAGAAGCTGGATGTCAGAAAAGACTTCTGGTAAAAAAATCCGTTGTTTGCGACTAAGTTGGCTACTGACGGCGCTGATGAGCAAGCCTAGTGCCCAGATGGCCCCTTTATGAGTGTTGATGCCACCAGTGGCTGCCAACATCGCCTGTTCTGCCTTCCGACCGATTGCAGCGATTGCTTCCCGCAACTCTTGAGACATGCTGCTTCCCCAAGACACCAAGGCCATTTCTTCAAAGTATGGCGTCAATGCTCGAGCTGATCGTAGAAAGAGTGCTTGATCCATATCGTGATGGGCACCTGAATCAATGGCATCCACTAACCCAGGTTTTGGGGACAATGTCACTTCTGCAATCAAGGCTTCTTCTACCAATTGAGCGAGTCGTCGACAATTTTCTTCTACAGCTAATGCAAACATCCAACTCCTCCTCTAGTTTTTGATTTGACCTTTGATCGTTACCCATAAAACATGCAAAACATAGCTTGTTAAAAAACCACAGCTGGCAGTTGCCAAATAAGCGACGATGATCATGATGCCCATTGGCAGTTGCAGCAACAAATCTTTGAAGCATAGCAACAAGACTTGAAAGACAAAAACATTGGCAAGATAGGTTCGATACGCATAAGTAGACAGCCACTTAAACGTCCCTAACTGTGGGGCATTGTTTTTGATCATGGTTGATCCAAACATAAAGACTGCAAAAATCAATACTGAGCTATATAAGCTTTGCAATGTATTTAAATACGGTGCATGAGCGAAACTTAGATCACCTGCATAATGTAGCAGATGATTGGCAGATAATAGCCCTAATGCTAAGCCCACTGGCAAGAAAGCGTAGCGAATCTTGTATAGGAAGCGATAAACGGTTTCGTGATAAATCAAAGCGGCTTCGCCATAGATCCCGTAGATCACAAAGCTAAAGACAAACCGATCCAATAAATACCAGCTTTCATGATGCGGTCCTTCAAAAACTTGGCGATCATAAAATACATACCAAACGACATACAAAGCAGTTGCGACGATCAATACTGGCCAAACAGCTTTTTTCTTCGTCAACACTTTGTAGCCTAACCAGACAAAAAACGGCATCAACAATTGGATCTGCAGCATCATGATCGTATACCATAAGTGTGGCGCCGCATCCCCCGTCACATATTTCAGTAAAAACGTTGCTGTGTCAGTATAAGGTTTTCCTTGTTGGACAGCGGGAAACAGCCATAAATAAGCCGTCGTCCAAAGCACATATGGCACGACAAGTTCAAAAAACTTTTCTTTCAAAAATTCTAGATAAGACAGATGTTGACTAGTCTTAACCATGTTATAAACAATAGCAAAAATAAACAGGGGTGCGGTAAATTTCACCAAGACATAAAAGGTACCGATGAATGCTGCAGTCTTTTCATCTTGGGTATTGGATAAGGCAAAAGTCAAAATTGTTTGCATCATTACTGCTGTCACGGCAAATACTTTTTGGAAATCACTGATGTTGATTTTTAAATCGTTGTTCTCAAACATGTTTTTCGCTCACTTTTCTAATAATTACCAAATCTCAGTGGTGAGTTTTGGCCCTTCGTCTGTTTTTACTAAGATTTTTTTTGATGGATGTTCCAAATACTCCTTTAAGGCAAACCCGCCTTGTTTTGTGATAACTTGAACATCGATCTGTTGAAAAAAGGCTGCCTGCTTTCCCAATAGTTCCAGTGGCAGCTTTTCTTTCGTGTCGGCATAAAGCAACAGATCTAAATCACTGGTCGGCTTGATTGCTGCCTGTTTTGCAGCCAATTCAAACCCCAAGCTGCCACCGATTCCCCAAGAATAGTGCTTCAATAAACGCCGTGCTTGTTGATAGTTGCGGTAAACTGGATAATTGGCTACTTCATTGAATCGGAAGCTCTCACGAGTGATCAATTCCCAAGGATGGATCGTTCGTTTGATCATGTTGCAGGGTGCCTCAAAGGCAAACCGTTCTTTCCGCTTTTCCCCGCGTAACCCCACTGGTAAATAGCTGGGGTTACGGGGTTTCCCACGACGGACGGTCGCAAAGAGCTGTTCTTTTTCAGAAAACCATTTGGGAATATCAATCATATCAAGAACTTCTTTATCTAATTGAACGATATCGTGGGCACGGTTCATTCGTTACTCATTCCATTCTGCATTCATTTTTTCAAATACGTTATTCGTTTCCAGTCGGCCGCTCTTTTTAGCGATCGGATTGGTGTAGCGACTGGTCAACATCGTGTCATTCGTTTTACGCACATCATCAATCGCCTCATTGATCGCTTCAATTACAGTCGCTTTGCTTTCAGAGGTGACAGACTGATCCGTAATGGAGGATAAGAAAGTGAAGATTGCCCCAAGTTTCGTATAATTTTTGATATCATAAGCAATACTTGGTACTTTTTCCGCCGCGGCTTCAATCGCTGCAATCGACCGTTTGGTGACTCGACTTGCACTTTCTTTTGACATTGCTTGAACAGTGATCTTTTCACTATTTAATGCGATCAGACGACTTGATTGCAAGCCATGCGCTAAGAAAGCCCCAGAGATCGCATTACCAGCGATAAAACCGATCACTGGATGACCCGCTTGACGTAGTTTGGCATAAGCTGCCGCACTATTTGCTAAAGCTGCATGAATACCAATCAATTCTTCATTATAGCCATACGCTTGGCTAGGGACATCGATGACCGCAACGATTGGCCGTTTGATTGCTTTCTCTTTGTCTTCTTGATAAACAGTTTCTAACAGATGGCCCATCTCGTACCCTTCGACTAAACCAACTTCTCCATTGCGTACCCGATACATCGGATTATTTGGGTTTGGCACGATCGCTGTAACAACGACTTCTTCAGTAAAAAGGTCAGATGCAGCTGCATAGACTGTTGCACTAGTTGAGGTTGGGAACTGCAGATTCGTCAATGCTGAAAACCAATGATAACCGATACTGTCAGCAGCAGCTTCTTGGCCTTCTGTTACAGTAATAGGTGCCACTTCAGTTGCTTTATGCGTTGCAAGAGCCTTATTGTATGCCTCGATAGTCAGCGGCTTTGATAGATCAAGTTCGTTTAAAAGAGAAAGATAAAAACCACTTTTTTCGCTGCGATGACTGTCTTTCTTTTCAACCATCGCCGCAATCACAGCTTCTTGGATCGATTCGACACTGTCAGTCACTAGTTCATCGATCATTTGTGCTTCCAAACGTTGTTTGGCGCCAATGGTATTCCAAATCAAATCTTTATCACTGGAATCAAATTCTCTCACGCCAGCTTCTTGTTCGATGACTTCAGGACCGTTCAAACCGATACGGGCTTTCTTCGTCGCTATCAAGTAGCTCATAAGTGCTGAGGTAATCGACATACCGCCAAAAGAACCCACCCGACCTGGCACTAAGCCAATCACTGGCACATACGATTTTATTGCAACGATCAAATTGCCGATTTCTGCGATCGACAATAAGCCGTAATTCGCTTCTTGGAGGCGTACCCCACCAGTATCGAGGATGATGATCGGTGTGATCGGATTGCCCTTTTGGTTTTCTTCCAACACATGCGTCAATGCAGAGATGATTTTAGCACCAGAAACTTCACCGATCCCGCCACCTTGGAATTTCCCTTCCATAGCGATCACGACCACGTTTTCTCCAGAAATCGTTCCACGACACACAACGATCCCATCATCGCTTTGTGGCACGATGTCTTGAGCCACCAGATTGGGTGCGATCATTTGGTCGAATGGATCGATCAATTCACGACCGCTCTTGGCATCCAATAAGGCGTGCACCCGTTCTCGAGCATTTAATTCTACAAAACTATTCTTCATCTGCTAGTTCCTCCATTGCTTGGGTTAATCGTAGGTAAACCACACCGGGAGTGGCGCCAAAGTCGTTGATCACTATTTGCGCACTGATTGGATAGCGCTCAAAAAAACGCGTCAAGACATTTTGCCACACATCGCCAAAGCCGTCACTTCCTGTACAAACTGAAACGGTGGTTTCTTGTTTGTCTGTTGGAAAAAGCAGAATTTCCAAGTCACCAGAACCCACCACGCCAACATGGACTTTTTTGGTGACTGGTTTCGTTGTTTGATACGTATAAGCTAATTTTTCCATCTCTTCTTCTCTCCTCTTGCTCTTATTAAGACCACGTTCTGAATTTCATTGGCGGTTCGTACAACCCATCGGACCATTCGATCAAATCATCAACGGTTTGAGCTGCTAGCAATGATCGTTTGGCATCACTGCGTTTGATCCCTAAGTCTTCTGGTAATTTCACGATCCCCGCTTTGCGAAGGGCATCCAGAGAAGCTTTTGTGCTGGTCATTCCTAGTGGGGTTACACCACCGATGGCTGCGATGGCTGCTTGTTTTTCCTCTTTTGAATTTGCTTTATAAAGATAAGCAATGCCTTCTTCTGTCACGATATGCGTCGTATCTTCGCTATAGATCATAATTGGGGCATTGGCTAAACCAGCTTGCTTTTGGACAGCCAACGCATCTAACGTTTCTACAAAAACAGGTTTTTTATTGGACCCATACGTTTCAACCATTTGAACGACTAATTTTTGTCCTTTTGCTAAAGGATCTGTTTCATCCCGCAAGGATTGCCAAGCTGGAGTCGAATGCCGACGGCCCCCGGGATTATGCCCCATATTTGGTGCACCACCAAACCCAGATAAGCGGCCTTTCGTCACTGTAGAAGAATTTCCATGATAATCTAGTTGTAAGGTCGAACCGATAAACATATCGATGGCATATTGACCTGCAGTTTGTGATAATGCTCGATTGCTGCGCATCGTGCCGTCTTTTCCGACAAAGAATACATCGGGTCGAGCGGCAATATATTTTTCCATACCAACTTCCCCACCAAAACTGTGGATGCTTTCGACCCAACCAGATTCGATAGCTGGAATCATCGTTGGATGAGGATTCAAGACCCAGTTTTTCGCTACTTTTCCTTTGATTCCAAGCGTTTCTCCATAGGTTGGTAAAAGTAACTCGATCGCAGCGGTGTTAAAACCGATCCCATGATTCAACGATTGTACTTCATGTTCTGCATAGATTCCTTTTAATGCCATCATCGCCATCAAAATTTGTAATTCCGTAATGTTTTGCGGATCTCTCGTAAAGAGGGCTTCTAATTGATACGGTTGGTCTGCTACCACGACGACATCGATCCAATCGCTGGGAATGTCGACCCGCGGCAAACGATCGACCACTTCATTAACTTGAACGATCACAATCCCATCTTTAAAGGCTGCTGCTTCGACGATCGTTGGCGTTTCTTCCGTATTGTAACCTGTATAAAGATTTCCTTGGCGATCGGCTTTGTCCGCCGCCACAAGGACCACATTCGGAATCAAGTCAATAAATAAGCGACCATATAATTCCAAATACGTATGAATGTCCCCTAATTTCATGGTTTTGTCTTCAATCATTTGGGCAACGCGCGTACTTTGTGCGCCTGCATAAGAAAAATCGATTTTCGCTGCAATGCCTTTTTCAAATATCGTCAAATGTTCTGGACGGGAGATACTCGACATGATCATATGCAAATTATTGACTTTTTGAGCATCGACTTGTTCTAAGCTTTTTGATAGGAAGCTTGCTTGTTTTTGATTGTCGCCTTCAAGGACCACTTTGTCTCCCGGACGGATCAACTGTTCTAAGACTTCAATGATCGCTTCCGTTGGGACATATTTTCCATCGAGAAGATGCTCGATTTTTTTCATGGTTTGGGCCTTCTTTTCACGTTTACTTGCCCAGTTTCTTGCAGGTTTTTCCATTCTATTCATCTCCATTTTTGATATAGGAATAAAGCATCATCCAAGCCATGTTGATCCAAATTGATCACACGGATCGCTTTGTTTTCACCAAATTTTGCTTGGATCAGTTTTGTTAGGGTATTGCCAGGAGGAAATTCAAGAGCCAAATCAAGTCCTGCTTCGTAGGCAACATCCATGATCTTGTTCCACTGCACCGGATAAGCAATATTTTGCAGCAAATCTCGACGGATCTCTTCAGGGTTCATGGTTATCCGACCATCCGTATTTTTGAGGTACGGACAGATAGGCACATCAAGGGATACCGTGTTCATAAATGGCGCAAACCGTTTCACGGGTTCTGCCATCAACACACAATGGGACGGCACAGGCACTGCTAAAAGTTTGGCGGTTTGCGCATGATAATCTTTCGCTTGAGCTAGCGTCTTGCGCAAGCCTTTGATATGACCAGAGATCGTATGCTGCATGGGGCAATTTTCATTTGATAAATAGACGGGAGCAGCAGGATCAAATGTTTTTGCCACGAGCGCTTCTGCTTCACTTCTCGTTACACCAACCAGTACCCCCATGGCATAATCAGTCGGATAGGCTTCTTTCATCAATGTCGCCCGATGATAGACCAAGCTAGCGGCGTTTTCGAAACTCAAACTTTCACAAGCTAACGCAGCGGAAAAAGCGCCAATCGAATGCCCCGCCACTAGCTGTGGTTGCACACCAGATGCTTTCATCTGGTCCGTGTAAAAAGCCGCTTTTACTAAAAGCGCCAACTGAATAGAGACGGTATCTTGTTTTAGATCCCCCGATACAGGGTGTAAATCAAAGCCTGTCGCCTGTTCTAGACGATGGAAATAACTGGCAGGCACGTCCTCAAGCATCTTGCTGGTCTGACTGCCTTGTCCTGGGTATAAGAAACCTGTACTCATGAAACACCTCCTAAACAATTTCTCTTTCCTGTGTCATAATAACGGAAGTTTGTTATAATAAAAAATACCAGTTTCGTGAATATCCATAACCATAAGGTATGGAAAGAGGAGTATCTGATGAACCTTGATCATTTACGCTATTTTAAAAAAGTAGCCGAATCGAAAAATATTACCCAATCTGCACAAGAATTATACATCTCGCAACCTGCCTTGAGCCGTGCCATGAAACACCTAGAAAGTGAACTAGGTGTTCCTTTGTTCTATCATGCCGGTCGGCATATCGAGTTGACGATGTATGCTGAAGAATTTTATCCCTATGTCGTTGAGACGTTAGCACGTTTCGACGAAGGAATGAGTGCGATCCAAGCCTTAAATGGAGAAATGGTCCCTGCAGTGACGATTTACTCTGAAGTCGCTTCTGTTTCCTTGCCCAACTTGGTGGCGACATTCGTTGAAAAGCACCCTGAGATCCAACTTTCGATCAAGCAGCACGGCAGTAAGGAGACCAACAAAGAACAAGCCTTCTACATTACCTCTGAGCCAAAGAACGGCTTGACCAATCTGCCAATATTCACGGAACCCATCTTACTGGCGATCCCGAAAAAGCATCCCTTGGCAGAAAAAAAAGACTTGCAAGTTGCCGATATCCAACACGTGCCTTTGCTGATGCTGGTTGAAAACAGCCCGCTGCGTAGAACCATCGACGAAGCTTTTGAAGCAAAAAAAATCAGTTTGGCTATCGGTTCAACGACGGACGATCCGGCGACGTTGCGCTCCCTTATCAATCAAGGACTAGGAATCACGTTCTTTCCTAAAATTACTTGGGGCTATGAAGATGAGGCACCTTTCGTTTTACGTGAACTAGCAGATTTCCCCTTATCAAGGACGATCTATTTAGCATCAAGCTTTACTAAAGGTCATCCCATGACAAAACTAATTGCAAAAACGTTGATTGAATTTTATCTTGGCTAAACAAAAAGAAGCGTCCATTCGCACGTTAGCTGTGCAAGTGGACGCTTCTTTTTTCTCTCCTATTTACAAAGGTTGAATCATCGGCTCGACCGTACATTCATTCACATTGATCACTTCGATCTCTTTTGACTCGCCACACTATTGGCTGCCCCAGTCAGGTGAGACCCCATAAGATTTGTTACACGCCTTCCAGTACGGCTGCCTTATCATCGCTTATGCATCGGGCAATTGATCGTATTCTTCATCACTGACTGCTTCTAACCATTCTGAAGCACCAGCAGTAATCGCTACATGGGCAAACCAACTATTTTTTGCTGCACCATGCCAATGTTTGACCCCTTCCTTAATGACTACGACATCACCAACAGTAAGTTTTTGCGGTTTCTTGCCTGCTTCTTGGTACCAGCCTTCTCCTGAAGTCACCAACAACAATTGATACCCACCATCGATATGCCGATGCCAATTGTTGCGGCAACCTGGTTCAAAGGTCACATTGCCAACGTTGACTGGAATCGATGGATCAGCTACTAAAGGATTCAAGTAACTCTGACCGCTAAAATATTGTGCATAGGCGTCATTTGTATAGCCTAATGAAAAGACTCCAGCTCCTTTTGCTGCATCGAGTTCTGACATTTATTTTTCCTCCAATTCAGCTAGCTCTTCTTGATAAACCGTTTTGGCGATGTTAAAAGCAGACCAAGCTTTGGGCCAGCCAACATAGAAAGCCAGATGAGTGATTACTTCTGCAATTTCCTCTACAGTGATCCCGTTTTCCTTGCCAATCGTCAGATGGGCAGTCAATTGTTCAAAATTGCCACCCGAAATCAAGGCAGATATCGTTAATAAACTTCTTGTATGAGGAGCCAATTCTTCCTCACGTGACCAAACTTCACCAAATAACACATCATCATTTAATTGCGCAAATTTCGGCGCAAATGTCCCTAGATTTTCTCTTCCTGCAGTTTGTTTCTTTACCATATCGATCGACTCCTTCTTCTATTGTGATAAAATGCTGGCTCACCCAATTTTGAATGGCAGTATCCGCCTTATTCACTCGTGAACCACGGATGCCTAATCCAGGATAAATGAGGGCTTCAGGACAAGTTTTTTTAAAGTCTTCTAGGCTATTGCCGAATCCTGAGCCTTCATGAGTACAAAAGGGAAAAATAATCTTCCCATCGAAATGATGGTCTTTTAAAAAACTCGCCACGATCATCGGATAGGTCCCCCACCAGTTGGGAAATCCAACAAATAGTATCCGTTCTTTAAAAAACGCAGACGGTACTGTTTGATAGCGGGGAAAATCATTAGCAGCTTTTTCTTTTTTTGCATGTTCGACCATCGCCCGATAGCTTTCAGGATAAGGTTCCACAGGGTCAAGAGTATAAAGGGGGCATTGCAGCTGCTCTGACAGCTTCTCTGCTAGAATCTGCGTATTTCCTATGCCCAGTTTTTTGAGCTGTCCCTCAATCAGATTTTCACCAGCTCGTGAACAAACAAGTATTGCCGCCATTTTGTCACCTCCTACTCTTTGTTTCCTGATAGATTTAATGGTAAGCCAATCGAGTTGGATTGGCTAATGCTTTTTTACACAAGACCTTATGCTTACAAAGCATAGCTGGTTTCGATATACAAAAAAGAAGCGGATATCACCGCTTCTTTTGATGTTTACACTGAGACTATTGAAAGGAATCGCGAAATCGTCGAATAAACTCGATAACGACTGGAGACAGTACACGATTCTTTTTCCAAACCAATACACAGCTGGTCTCGATTTGTGGTACTAAAGGCAGAAACTTGATTGCCTCATTCCTTCGCTGACCAACAGCGCCACTAACAGTCAGTGCCGAACCAACATGGTTTTCTACTAAGGAAAAGACATTGAATATTAAATTGTAGGTACCCACGATCGGCAACTCTTCCACTGGTGTCTTCGACCATTGGCTGAACATTTGCTGTACTTCTGGACGCTTCGAGATCAATAAAGGCACACCTTTGATGTCTTCGGGTGTAATCTCTTCTTTATGCGCAAGATAAGAATCAGCCGATGTCAAAAAGCCCCATGTTTCTTTTCGTGGAAGAACGATTTTTTCGTACTTCTCGATTTCAATCGGTTCGATCAAGATCGCTAGATCCAACAAGCCTTTTTCCAGACGATCGCTGATATCATCTCCGGTACCACTATGAATATGAAAGCGAACATCCGGATAATCATTGATAAATTCTTCCAACATCAAGGAAAGCGTATCGTAATTATCTGCTTCCACACAACCAATCGTGAAGTGACCGCTAAATAAATGTTTTTTACGATCTTCAAACGCTTGCATTGTCTGGTCTGTCAAACTCAAAATCTCTTCCGCACGGCTTTTTAAAAAACGCCCCGCTTCCGTTAAAACCATTTTACGATTATCACGAGTGAATAGTGCCGTCCCTAACTCGTCTTCTAATTCTTTTAATTGTCGACTCAATGTCGGTTGTGTAATGTGGAGCACTTCTGCAGCTTGAGAAATCGTCCCTTCCTCCGCAATCGTGTAGAAATATTTTAATAACCGAATTTCCACAAAATCTCCTCCTCATTTTTTCTTGTGCATTCAAGGTGTTCGAAACAAAAGAGAACCTCCCACTCCAGTCTCCTTATCAATTCTTATGATAACAAAGAATCACTGTTCCAGCGAATCTAGCTAAAAAAGCGTAGGAAATTGCAGAATTGTAAAAAGATTCGTCAACAACATGTAAAAACTGTTCGCATAAACGAACAGTTTTGTCAGCTGCTTGCTTTTTACGGCTTTTGGCGTAGGATATATGAGTATCTTGGTATGAGTCCTCATACAATGATTTGGAGGAATATGATGTTAAATTTATCAATTTTTTTATTTTGTGTAGCGATCGCTTTACTCGGACTTGGAGGATTCATCTTTAGAGTGCGTGCGTTGCTGAACAAATGTCCGTCGAATGGTCCTGTATTGCCATTGTCGGTCATTGGTGTGATTCTTTCCATCGTCTCTTTGGTCATGATCTACCTTTCTTATCCGAAATAACAGAATTGTAGTCAACCTAGAACGAATAAATCGGAAAAACTGACTATTCTCGGGAATAAGTAGGAACTTTTGCTTCTAATCCATCAGCGCATCCCCAAATGATCATAAATCAACTGCATTAGTTTATCATAATTATATTATGATTATTTCGATTTGTGGTACATCATGAACATGTAGCCAATTGAGAAACGGCTACTAAACTTGAATTTTGCTAATATCCTAGTTCATCGAGCCAATTCAACAGATTCGGTTCAGCCTCTTCAACACTTCCCGCTCTTGCTGCAAAGCCTTCCAGAAAGTCATATGCTGGATACAACGTTTGAAGTTCGTTTTGACTATTGGTCAGTCCACTTCCCCCATGGGTTGCAAAAGGAATGATTTGTTTATCCGTAAGATCATAGGTTTCAAGAAATGTTAAAACGGCTCTTGGGGCACGGTTCCACCAAACGGGAAAGCCGATGAAGAGAACATCCACTTCAGTCATTTCGGCAACGTCAGCCTTCAACGTTGGTCTGGCATCTTCTTCCACCTCTCTAGTGGCAAAAGCTGTATGTTCATCGTAAACGTTAGGGTAACCTACTTCTGTTTGAATCGAGAACAACGCACCGCCGGTCTGTTCAGCGATCATTTCTGCTATCACCTGGACATCTCCTACCAAGGTGTCATCGATTACATTAAAACTACTTCCAGAAACTGCTTCGACCGCTGGTTCATGCTCTAAATTTTCTGGTCTTGTGAAGTAGGCGATCAAAATATCGGCCTCCCCATCAATCTCTGTTTCTCTCATTTGTTGCGTAACGGTGTCACTAGTACTTGTTTCCGTTGTACCAATGTCTGGCTCGTCATTCATTGAATCACTGCTGCATCCTGCTAGAAAAATCATTGTCAGAAAAAGTCCTTTTGTCCATTTGTTCATTGAATTGCTCCTTTCTTTTCCCATCAAAAATGGTAGTTCCAGTATAATTCTTGAAGTGGACTTTAAGGCAAGGCTCTTGAGCAAACCTTCCCCTATTTTTTACATCTTTCTCACAACTTCCTCACAAAAGAATTTCCTTCCCAGCATACTGGAAAAAGCCGTAAACAAAGCTTTGTTTTACGACTTTTTCGTTTAGTTATCGATTTTTCTCAAATTAGCAGCGACAAAATGATTTGTTCCTACCTGAACCCAATCCGGGTCCGCTGTTTCTTCTGTTTTAAATGTGGTGAAATCAAAGACATTGTTTTCCTTACTGTAAAAATCATCAGGCGCTGTTTTCTTGTTTCGAATGTCGGTTCTTAAAAACGCAGCAAGTAAGCGCCTTGTGTACGGATGGTAAGCATTTTTAAATATCTCATTGATTGGGGCACTCTCGACGATTTTTCCCCCATGCATCACGATCACATCATCGGCCATTTTACTAATGACACCCAAATCATGGGTAATAAATAAAATACTTGTATCCAGCTTGTCTTTTAACTCATTCATTAACTTAAGGATTTCTGCTTGGATGATCACATCGAGTGCGGTAGTCGGTTCATCGGCAATCAATAGCTTCGGATTGCAGGCTAATGCCATTGCGATCATTACCCGCTGACTCATTCCTCCAGATAACTGATGAGGATATTGCTTGGCTACTCGTTTAGGATCTGTGATCTTGACAGCTTCTAACAGCTCATATGCCCGTAAAGTCGCCGTCTTATTGTCGACGTGCTGATGAAGTTTCAAGGCTTCTGTCAGTTGTGCTTTGATTGTAAATACCGGATTCAAACTTGTCATAGGCTCTTGAAAGATCATTGAAATATCATTTCCACGAATTTTTAAAAGCTCTTTTTTGCTTAATTCGAGGATATTTTTTCCATCAAAACGGATCTGCCCTTCCGCTATATACTGATTTCGCTGAAAAAGTTGAAGGATCGACATGGCTGTTTGACTTTTGCCACTCCCACTTTCTCCAACGATTCCTAATGTCTTCCCTCTTTTTAATGAAAAAGTAACGCCTTTGACAGCTTTGACAGTGCCCCGTTTCGTATCAAAATACGTATGCAGATTATCAACTTCTAGTAAATCCATCTGGACCTCCTTTTGATTTTTCCCATTAAACCAATCGTATCATGCTTATGGTTCGATTGATTGACTCATCAACCATGTTTCAATTTCTATGTTCTAAAAAAACTATTTTCGCGTACACTTCACAAAATGATTCGGCTCGACTTCTACCCAATCTGGATCAGCATCAGTTTCTTTTGAATAGTTGAATGCCAAATCAGGATGGGTTTCATCAAGAGCCCATGGGCGATACTCTTCGTCTAGCGTTGGAATGGCATTTAATAATTGCCGTGTGTACGGATGGATCGGGTTAGAAAAAATCGTCTCAGCTGAAGCTAATTCTACAAGATGCCCAAAATACATCACACCGATCCGATCAGAAATAAATTTTACGACTCCAAGATCATGGGTGATAAACAAGTAAGTCAAATTGAGTTCTTCCCGCAAATCATGAAGCAAATTGATGATCTGTGACTGAATCGAAACATCTAACGCTGAAACAGCTTCATCGCAAACAATGAATTTGGGCTTTAAAGCTAAGGCACGAGCAATCCCGATTCGTTGTCGTTGTCCACCAGAAAATTGATGCGGATAGCGATGAATAAATTCTTTCTTTAACCCGCATTTTTCCATGATATCAAGAATATAGGTTTCATAGTTTGGGTCCTTTTTACTAGCAAAAAATTTGTGTATCAACAAACCTTCTCCAATAATATCACCCACTGTTAACCGTGGATCTAGTGAGGAGTAAGGGTCCTGAAAGATAATTTGCAGGTCTTTTCGTAAAACTCTTGATTCCTTTTGAGTCAAAGCAGCTAGATCGATGCCAGAATCAAGCTGCTCTTCATAGTATGAAAATTCTTTTTTGTTCATGACATCTTTTTTTAGTTGTGCGACTTGCTTATCAATAGCTGCTAAGTCATTTTGTTGTTCAGCGATCGTTTTTTCCAAATTTATGAGCTCTGATTGATCCACTTCCCCATTCATCGCTTGTTTTTGCTGATTAAATGTTAACGCTCGCTTGCTAGCGGCAACTTTTGCTGCAGCTTCGTAACGAGACGAAAGAAGCTTACTGACCTTTTGTAGATCATCATGCAAAATCAAGCCTCCGACTAATCGTAGGGTATTGCCATATTCATTTTCAAAAGCGATTTTCTTTAGACGCAACCGTTCGGTTGTTGCTTCTACATCAGCAGCTGAATCAGTAGCGAGTTTTGATTCGATCGACTGGAGCTCATTGACAGAATCAGTAAACTGTTTCATCTTTTGTGGCAGTTGTTGATAGACTTTTTTTACGTAACGAGGCATGAAATCTTCGATCGTCTCTCCATAGTAAAGGGTCGAGCCTCCGGTTTGTCGCTGGAGCTGAATAATCGTGCGTCCAAAGGTCGATTTTCCACAGCCACTTTCACCGACGATGCCTAATGTTTCTCCTTCATATATATCGATCGTAAGATCTTTATTTGCTTTCACATAGTCTTTTCCCACCCCAAAAAAGTTTTTCTTCTTCACAGGAAAATACTTTTGTAGATTCTTGACTCGCATGATCGTGTCCATAACTGCTTACCTCTCTCTCATCTTCGGATCGATGGCATCTCGGATTCCGTCCCCGATCAAATTGAAGGATAAAATGGTCAACATGATCGCGATCCCTGGATAAATCGTCAGGTAGGGATGTGTTCGGATATAGCCTCGTCCAAAATTTAACATCGTTCCCCATTCCGCAACTGAAGCCTCCATACCTAAGCCAATAAATCCTAAGCCAACAGCAGATAAAATTGCTGTGGCAACGCCCATTGATGAATGCACAATGACTGGTGAAAGGATATTTGGCAAGATGTGTTTAAAAATCAGCAATCCATTATTTGCGCCCAGCGCTTTTCCAGCTTCAATAAATTGCTTCTCTTTGACCGCCATCACACTTGCCCGAATAATACGAGCAAAAATGGGGATATTCGCCAACCCGATCGCCAAGATCATGTTCGGCAGACTGGATCCCAAAGAAGCCACGATGGCGATTGCCAACAAAATAGAAGGGATGGATAGTAAGATGTCACAAAAACGCATAATCAGCGTATCGATCCACCCTCTGAAATAACCGGATAAGACACCTAAGATGCCACCAAAAAAGAGTGCCAGTAACACCGCACAAACGCCTACAGTAAGCGATATTCTCGTGCCGTAAATCAAACGAGACAATACGTCACGTCCCAAGTCATCTGTCCCAAACCAATGAGAACGACTTGGAAATTGCAATGCATTGGCTAAATTTTGCTCCCGCATACCATAGGGAGCTATAAAGTCTGCAAAAATCGCAGTAATCGTCAGTAACGTGATAAATAGTAACCCAAACATTGCTCGGCGATTTGCTTTTAAGGAAAGCCAAATCTCTTGTTTCGATCCTTCTGGTACGCCTGCAAGTGCTTGCGTTTTCGCAATGGCCTTTTTTCTAGAAAACATGAGTTCCTCCCTTAATCATATGAGGTTTTAATTCGCGGATCGATATATGCATAGAAAATATCGACACATAGATTAACCATCGTAAAAATAAATGCAATAAATAAAACGCCGCCTTGGACGATCATTGTGTCTCTTGTACGGATCGCATTCACCATCAATGTCCCGATCCCATTGATACTAAAAACAGTCTCGGTCAATACAGCCCCACCTAATAAAGCCCCAAACTGCAAACCAATGACTGTCACTACGGGAATCAAGGCATTTCTTAAAGCATGATGGAACGTCACCTTTGAACCATTTACTCCTTTGGCTTTTGCCGTGCGAATATAATCTTGGTCTAAAACGTCCATCATACTCGACCTTGTGATCCGGGCGATCGTGCCAATTGACGAGGAAGCCAATGCAAATACTGGCATGATCATTTGCTGCCAAGTATCAAAACCAGATGCTGGCAACCAGCCCAAGGTAGAAGTAAAAAGAATAATTAAAAGGAGTGCCTGCCAAAAGGTTGGCATAGAAACCCCAACTAGTGAAAGAAACATCACGAAATTATCAACCTTGGAATAAGGTCTCGAAGCAGAGATCACTCCCAGTGGAATACCAATCAGCGAGGCAAATAACACACTCCATACTGATAATTTGATTGTGTTGGGCAAACGGACTAGGATTTCATCCATGACCACCCGGCCAGAAACATACGATCTCCCAAGATCAAATTCGACAACAACATTTTTTATATAATGAAAAAATTGTTCGATAAAACTACGGTCAAGCCCCATTTGCACACGCATGGCCTCATATTGTTCAGGAGTCGCTCCTTCCCCCAACACCATCGTTACAGGGTCTCCAGGTGATAGATACATAATCGTAAATACAATAAAAGAGACGCCTAGCAGGATAGGAAACAACCACAGAATTCGTTTTACAATATATTGGAACATCTATTCATCTCCTCAAAATAAAGAGCCATTGCGGCTCTTTATTTTATACTCTCAATCCAATTTAGTTTTTTGACACCGTATCTAAGAAGTAACTTCCAGTTGGATGATGTTCGAACCCTTGCACCCAGTTGCGGATACCTGAAACATTTTCTCTGGTTTGTAAGTAAACCCATGGCATCTCATCATTGATAATCTCTTGCGCCTCGTGATAATAGGCCAAGCGTTCCTCTTGGTCAGAAGTGCTACGAGCTGCATCAAGTAATTCATCTACCCGTTCATTATGATAGAACGTACGATTTCCAGCTTCGCCAAAGCTACTTGAATGGAACAGTGGATACAATCCATAGTCAGCATCTGTTGTGATCGTTGTCCAACCTAGTAAGAACATATCTGGTTCACCAGCTGCTGCAGCATCTAAAAATGCTCCCCACTCCATTTGGTTGACCTCAACAGTGATACCTAATTCTTCTAAAGCAGCGGAAACAACCTGCGAGACACGGATTCGTTCTTGATTGTTATCACCGACATACAACGAAAGGGAGAACCCGCCATCTGGATAACCAGCTTCTGCTAATAGTTCTTTTGCTAATTCAACGTCATAAGGAGTAGCTTCCAAGTTTTCATTATATCCAAAAACCAATTCGTTGATCGGTCCTCTCATTTGAGTCCCGATCCCCATATGAACCGTTTGGATAATCGATTCGACATCGATAGCATGGGCAATCGCGCGACGTACCCCTACTTCTTGCAATGGTGTATCATTTCGAACGTTGAAACCTAAGTATTCCGTTCCTAAATTTTCTGTCGCTAATAAAGTCAATTCATCGTTTTCTTCAACCTTTTCATTATCAGAAGGAGCGATATCATAAACAATATCGACGGTTCCTGACTCTAGTTCAATCAAACGAACACTTGAATCTGTAATTGTCCGAAACTCAATTCTTTCCATTCCCGCTGGCTCATCCCAGTGATCGTCAAATCGATCTAACGTCACGTGACTACCGGTTACCCATTCAACAAATTCAAAGGGACCCGTTCCCACAACGCTGCTGATACCATAATCTTCACCAGCTTCTTCCACAGCTTTCTCACTCAAAATTCCAACCGCAGGATGTGCTAAATGAGTCAAGAAAGGCCCGAAGGCACCATTTGTCCCGATATGGATCGTATGATCATCGATCACTTCGATCGTATCAGGATCGATCGAACCAATGATATGACTGATCGAAGGTGAGTCAACCGCCCGTCGAAGGGTGTAGGCAACATCAGAAGCTGTCATCGCTTCCCCATTATGAAAGACAACATCTTCTCGCAACTTAAACTCATAAAGGTTCTCTTCAATTTCTTCCCACTCTGTTGCTAACCCTGGCACTAACTCAAGATCGTTGGTCTGTTTGATCAGTGTTTCGTAAATCTGTCTTGCTACCCTGGTAGTTGCTTGGTCGTTCGTTTGATGGATATCTAATGTCACTGGATCCGCACCTGATGCGACCACTAATACATTAGGATCAGAACTAGCTCCCCCTGACACATTCCCTCCCGAACTATCTGTTGGGTCTTGGCCTCCACTACCACAAGCACCTAATACCATCAGACTTGTTAACAATACGAGAGTCCAGCTTGTTTTCCTTTTTTTCATGTTATCCTCCATTTCGTCCCCTGTAACTTAAGGATTTTTTTTGCGCTCTTCTTCATACCAGCAAAAATAGAAATTAGACGCATTGACGTGTAACTTGGATCGAAAACACATACGCTCGTCCTGTTTTCTATCAATTAACTATAAAAAATTTGCTCAAAATGAAGGAGCTTTTATCTTAATGATGAAAATTTTCAGATAATAACAAACTTTAGCTTGGAAATGTGATAGATTTGTGATGAACTCCTAAGAAAATTGTCATTTTGTTAGAATAAAATGAAGAATTGCGGATTATTATCATTAATTTGACTTTTTCTTATAAGAACCCATTCAGTTAACAACTACTAATTCTTATTTTTGTTTCATTTGATTGAAAGTGTGACAACGATTCTGTACTAGGAATTTTAAGTCTCTAAATTTTTATCGCTATCAAATATAAACGTCATATATCATTATGTGATAAACTATTTTTGAATAAAGATGGGAGTGATTGAATGAACGTTTTCTTCAGACCACCAAAAGAAGAGGATATTGATCGAATCATGCAGATTGAAAATGCAGGATTTACAGCTGATGAAGCAGCATCTAAAACTGCGATGATGAATCGAATACATACAATAAGTGATAGTTTTATTGTTGCAGTAAATGAAAAGGATTGTCCGATCGGCTACGTTGTAGGGCCCATTATTTCTAAACGTTATCTCTCTGACGATCTCTTTGAAAGTACTTGTCCTAATCAGCCTTTTGGTGGCTACCAAAGTATTCTGAGCTTAGCTGTCGCTCCTGAATATAGAAACTGTCAGATTGGTAGTAAACTACTGTCAGCCCTCGAAAAACAATGTCGTCTTCAATACAGAAAAGGAATCACCTTAACTTGTTTAAAATCATTGATTCCATATTACGAAAAGTTGGGCTATCAACTAGAAGGACTGTCAGAATCACAACATGCAGGTGTTGCTTGGTATAATATGGTGCTAGAGTTGGACGATACGCCTAATGAATTCTAATAAAAACTGCATACTAGATGAAACGCCATTCAAAAGTAAGATATTTAGTCTTACTTTTGAATGGCGTTTCATCTCAAATTAATATTATTTAGGAATTTTTCTAAAACTTACTCTGATTTTTCTTGCTAACTTTTCATCCGTCAACGCTTTTTTAGTATTTGAAAGCAACATAACTCTTGATTCAGTGGGATCCATAATATATTTTCTCTCCCACTGATCTTGATCTGGACCATCGCCAATGATGCGAATGTAAGACAACAGACTTTTGATCATCTCTTTTGTCAATGTTAGGTTGGTATAGCCATCATTTTCATAAAAATCATACCATGTATCACTTGGATTTTCCTTCAGTATTTGAATTAGTTGATGAATTTCTTCTAACGCATCGAAAACTTTAACAAATACAAAGACCATTTCTTCCCGATCAATCATCTGATAAGCGTCTAACAAATGGAACAGTGCTTTTAACGTTTTGCATTGAACGGCTACTGAGAGGTAAATATCATTAAAAAAGCGAGCATTTTGCGCATGTTTATCCTGAAGGGATAATGTAATCTGCTGGCATCTCAGCAATAGATTCTCCCAGGCTGCTATCTTTTCTCCTACCATAGAGAAAATTTCTGTGACTTGCTCCTTGATTTTTTTATCACCCGTCAACCATTCTATCCTCGGAATTTTTGTTTCTTGCTTGAGCCAGGATTGAATAATTTTTCGAATCAAATAACAGGCAAACTCGTCCCCAGCGGTTTGATCCTCATGTGTTCCATAGCGAATAACCGCTTCAAAGTAAGCTTCATAGACAGCTTGGATCTCTTCTTGCTGATTTTGATAATATTGTGTTACATGCTCTGAAATTATCTCTTGATTGGTTCGTAACTGATAATCTGCTCGCCAGAAATTAGCTATTTCTTTTAAGAACAAAATATGCGGTTTTATGTTGCCTGTATTGACTAAGACAAACTTATCCATCTTGACTTCTCTAACCGCCATTAACTCTCTAGAAACAAATTCTGGGCTATTAGGCAAGATCGTCAAGAAATTAGATGCTTGTAAATCATGAAAGGCAACGTGATAATAGATTCCTCTTGATTGATTTGGTTTTGATGTGTTTGTTAACACCTCATCTCGTGGATCGTGATTTTCTTGTCTACGAGAAACCATTTTGCCATAACCATTATCCGCCCAAATCTCAATCACATCATCTGGAAGCTCAAGTAAGCCAAGATTAAATAATTCCGTCATCTCCCCATAAATGTTCACTGAACATACTGCATGAGGATCGATTTCTTTAACCATATGGTATTGCAGATGGACGACTTCGTTGATCACTGCTGCTTTTTCCGCTGCTGACAACTGTCGATCAAGATCTTCTGCCCAGAAAGGACAATCCCCTTGTCCCCGAAAACCGAGTGTGTAAATAACGTTGGTACCCTTTTGCTCGTGTAAGGCTTTTTTCCATAATTCCTGAAACAACGCAAAATGTTCCTCATATGAAGCCTTCAAACCAGGATACCTTCTAGCAAACATCTCAGCGCCTAGTGGCTCGGCATGATGATGTGTATAGATCAACCCCATCGCTTGCGCACTTTCTCGATGTCTATGACTGTTCTTATCTGTTCCAGGGATGATGACATTTCCGCCTAAACGTAACAATGTTTCATAAATACGTTCCCATACATATTCATTTGAACCATTATCTTCCCATTGATCCAGCAGCAACTCATCATTAACGAACCAGCCCCGATAGTCCGTTGCAAAATCAGGCAATGTTAAGTCAAAATCTGTCCATTTAATAAACGGCTTTTTTATTGGGAGAATCTCCATAAAATACCAAAAAGGTTGAACATCTAAAATTTTATGTGAGATTTCAAGAACCCCATACATTAATCCTAACGGTGTTTCAGCACACACTTTTACTTTATCTGACGATACGAAAAGCATATGAAAAGCATCCGTTTCATTTTTTCCATCAAGTAAAACCAATTCAATTTCATTTGCCTTCCTCGTGTCTGTCACAACGGTTAAAATGTCACGCTGCAAGATCTCGCAAGCATGTCCAATCACTTCATTTTTCAACTGTTTTGACGTGACAGAAGTATTTTTCGAAATGAAAAATGTTGTTTCCATGTAATCACCCGTTTCATCTTTTTCTTTCATTATTTTAACTCTAATGAAAATCCAACTACTGTACTGTAACTAATATTCTATCTATAACTTGATAGTCAACTCGCTCTTAGAAAAAATAGGACCACATTCTAAAAATCATTCTAATAATCCCCATCTAAACACTTTGAGATCGTTTACAAGTATAGAATAAACGAAACCTTTCCCCAAAAAAATAGAGAAAATCGATGAAAAAATTAAAAAAACAGACTTTTTTCGTATTGTGGTTTTAATCGTCTTCTTTTAAGTAAACACGTCTCTCATAGATAGATTAATTTAATTCAATCAATAATTTCGTCCTTCCCATTACTAGATTGGCGATACAAGTTAGCTTAAATTTCCCTCGCTTAGCACCTTCATCCTGATATAATGAAGTAAATCAACGACAAGGAGCCATAGCATGTCAAAAATAATTATTTCTGGAAGTATCGCTTTTCAAAAGGATTTTGAAGAACTGACGAATACACTTACTGAAAATGGTCATCAGGTGATCAATTATCCAAAAGCCACGGACGATCTTTCTACTCAGTTTCCAACCTTATTCGTAGACTTTTATAAAGACATAGAAAAAGCCGAGATTTTTTATTTATATAACACAGAAAAAAATGGCATCTGCGGTTATATCGGTGCAGCTGGCTTTGCGGAAGCAACCTTTGCTTTGACTCGAAAACTACTGTACGGACAGAAAATCCAATTGTTTTTGCATGAGGAACCGAGTGAAAAAGTAGCTTGCTCTGAAGAGATTGGGCTGTGGAAAGAGAATGGTTGGATCACAGTTAAAAATCTAAACACGTTTTTGGATTGAGAAAAAAATACTTTTTATATGAAAGCTGGCGGTAGTCTGATGAAAAAGCTTATATTGATCAGTGGTACGATGGGAATTGGTAAATCAACTATAACTGAAGAACTATCCAAACAAAGCAGTCTGTTTACCTTGACGGGGATTGGTGCTGGATGATGAATCCGTTTATCGTCAATGAAGAGAATAAGGATATGGTGATCAACAATATCCATTTTCTGTTAAACTCTTTTATCAATAACTCTATGATCAACGTCATTTATTTTTGCTGGGTTATGGATGAGCAAAAAATTGTGGATCGAGTCTTGAACGGCATCGCATTGGAAGATATTGACGTGCAACACTTCTCATTAATTGCCTCGCCAGAAAAATTGCAGAAAAACTTTGAAGGAGATATAACCACCGGGAAACGAACACTATCTGATTTACAGCGTTCACTGGATAGGTTACCAAAATATACTGAATTGCGTTCAAGAAAAATTGATATTTCCCATTACTCTGTTGCGGAGACCGTTTCAAAAATAAGAAAAATAATTTTAGCATCTTCTTAAATATTCCTTCAATTAGTAAATTTTGGCCCATGTTTTTTAACGCAACTATTATCAGAGAGCTACTTCTTGTGACTGACACAAATAAGCCCACACTCATAAGAGCATGGGCTTATTGAGATCATTGTCAATTCTAAATCTTCAATTGAAATCTGGCTTTTATCAATTCAGATTTCAATTGCTGAATAATGGTGACAATTTCTTATTATTCTTCAATTACATATACTTCTCAACTTCATCAATTTCTTTTTGTAGTGCTTTTTCATCGTACTTTTCATACTTACCGGCTTCGTGTGCGATCTTTTTGATTTCATGAATCGCTTTTTTCTCAACGATCCATTTCTTCATACTATGTTTTTTTGCATCTGCATCTAGTGTGTCTAATTCAGCTAAATTTTCATCTAACTTATCAAGAACCTCTGCAATTTTTACCAATGCTTTTGCTTCCTTTTCTTCATAGTTTGTCATAGATATCACTCCTTAAGTATTTGATATATTTATCTTACTGCTGTAATTAAATATTTTCAAATTAAATGTACTGTGTATCACAAAGTTTTATCTTATTCTCACTGTATAGATAGAAACTATTAGTTTCTTGCAATATTCTATTCATTTTACATTTATTTTTATCCTTAAAGATGTATCATAAGAGAAATATCGATTATATAAAAAAATGATTTAGTGAAATATCGAACATTCCGTGTATCGTTAGCAATAAAATTATTAAGTTTTTTTACTTTCTTATGGTTGCAGCAGAATTTTACCGATACTTTTTCCAGATTCTAAATAATCATGGGCAGCTTTTCCGTCAGCTAATGAAAAAATAGTTGGTTGACTGATTTTCATTTGATCCTTGCTAAAGTAGTCAAATAATCGAGAGCTTCTTCTCTCCCGCTCTTGAAAACTTGTCAAGTAATCCCAGAGATCCCCTGTCAAAATACTTTTTGATTTAGATAACAAGGGAATAAAGTCGATCGCTGGCGGATTTCCACCGGCCATGCCAAAAAAGACAACCCTCCCTCTATTTTTGAGCAAGTCGACACTTTCGGCTAATGTATGCCCAATGCCATCATAAACGGTATCAAAGAAAGAAGTGTAGGATTCTTGCCATTTTGTATTTCTTAAAAAGACTTGTTTTGCTCCTTGGTCTAAAGCCAGTTGTCGCTTTTCTTCCGTAGAAGTGACGCCATACACTTCTAGACCATCTGCGGTTAATAATTGCGATAAAATTTGTCCGACACCACCACTTATCCCATGGACGAAGACCTTACTACGATTCACATTATTGCCAAGATCATGAGCTAAAAAATCAGCTGTCAACCCTTGCAGACCAATACTGGCTGCTAATTTAGGTGGTATGCCTGATGGAATACGGATGGCATTTTCCTCAGGAACAGCCACCAATTCTGCATTAGCAAAAGGAACATCCACAAAAAGAATCGTTTCCCCTAGCTGAAACTTGGAGACAGATGTTCCTTTTTGAATAATCCTCCCTACCCCTTCATAGCCATTAATAAGAGGGTCTCGGGATTCAATATGATAGCTGCCCTTTCTACGATAAATATCAGCATAATTCAACCCAATATACACCATTTCTACCAATAGCTCATTTTCATGAATGATGGGATCAGGCAAATCCCCATATGTTAAAACAGTTGAATCACCGAATTCATTAAAATACAACGCCTTCATGCGCAAATCATCTCCGATCTTCAATCTATCAAAAGCCACGCATCAATCGATTGAAACTATCTACTAAACAACCGACGAATGTCCCTTCGGTCATTTTATATTTTTCCTTTTATTAAAAAAAGCACCTTCTCTCGAAGGTACTTTCATTTTATTCCTCTTACTGACATTCGTCAAAACAGATTATTTCTTCGGTTCATCCTCATCCATCTTCGATTCCGACAACTAGCCTATAAAACCCGGTATATCAACATCGAAAATTCAAAAATTGGCTAAAAACGGCTCGTGACAGTAATTTGACAGCAGTAAATCGCAAAAAAAATTACACTTCAAATTTGGTAAATTCATCTGCTAAAGTTTGGTTGGTATCGGGATAAAGATGCCCATATTTATCTAAAGTTGTCTTAACAGAAGAATGTCCCAACCGCTTTGAAACAGCATAGATATTGTTGTTATGTTCAATCAAGAATGCCACATGAGAATGACGTAATCCATGTAAGTGAATCGGTTTGACACCTGCAATTTCAGCTAATTTTTTTACTCTACCTAAAAATGTCTTTGGAGATGGTGGTAAACCATCAAAGGTAAAAATAAAGCCCAGGTCATCCCCAATTGTTTTTTGAGACTCTTTCCATTCCTTCAAGTCTTCTATCGTTTGCTTGTCTAGAGTAATCGTTCGGATACTTGAAGTATTTTTAGTATCTGAGAAATCGTAATCCATTCTAGTTCGAATATAGAGTGATTTACTCACACTACAAGTACCTTTACGAAAATCAATATCTGACCATTGTAGCGCAAAAAGTTCTTCACTTCTTAGTCCTGTCACGAATAAAAAGCGCATCATTCGTTTATAAAATGCTTCTTGGAAATCACAGTGATAAGAGCAATTGTACACTTTCTTGAATTCATCAACGGTCCAAAATGCCACAACCGATCGTTGGGTCCTGATTTTTCCAATAGTGTCTACCGGATTCTCATCAATGACTTCCAAAACCACCGCACGTTTAAAAATAATCCGTAACTTATTAAAAATCTGTTTAATATAATTGTTCGAAAGCGGACGTATTTTCCCTTCTTTATTCGTGACAGAACATTCTTGAACAAGAAATTGTTGAAACTCTTGAATATGAATTGGTCGAATCTTTTCCATTTGCATTTTTCCAAAATAAGCTAAAGCACGTTTTAAAGTCTTATCGGTTTTTACGTAGGTTTTCTCAATCGTCCCAAGTTTATACCACGGAAAAAAATACTTCTTATAAAACTCACGAAAAGTAATCCCTTGTAAATAAATTTCTTGAGAATCAGAGTAGTTCTTTTTTAATTCCTCCATCGCATCTTTTGCTTCTTTTTGCGATTTGAATCCCCTTCTGGTGGGTTGGATTCTCTTTCCGAAACGATCATAACCCAAAGTTAATGAAAAATACCACGTTCCTCTCTTCTCGTCTTTGTACACATTTGCAACTCTTCTCATCAGTATTCATCCTCCCAAGAAATGTGTAAGACCTCTTCAATGACACTCACAGGTATTCTTTTAATCTTGCTATTGCGATAAAAAGAATACCCATTAGTGACCAAAAGAGCTTTGCATTCCCTGAAGATCTTGTCAGCGTAATACCGTGAAAATCCCAACTTGATAATATCTTGCCGAGTGGCTGTCTTCATTCTACCGCCTTCTCTTTCCAATGTCAGCGTCTCACGAAAAAACATAAGTTACAAATTATAAAAAACATTTATTTATCTACCAGCTGCTCATGTCAAAGAGCACATAGGATTTTCACCTCTCCCCAGTGATGGCGAGCCAATTTAGTTACGGAAGTATCATTATTACATTTGCAGATCATGACTCGAATTCGACGATTCTTCTCTCAACTATTTATCGCTCCGATTACTCATCATGGCGTAATTGGGAAATGCTCCCCGCAAATGGAAAGTACTGATAGATTTTTGTATTCAATTTTCAAAGGTCATTTTTTCTTTACACTAATAAAGACAATTGAGAATGCAAAAAAGCAACTCTCTTTGAAAGAAAGTTGCTAACCGTTTCATTATTATTAATAATAGACAAAATAATTCAAATAGATAACCTTACCTAAACTTTTCTTTTATATAGGCTGCTCTTTTTTCTATATCTGGATAAATATTTCCTTGGTTAATACCCATTTCTTCCAATTGCTTACGAATTTTTGCTTTTGATGAACAAGGAACTATATATCTAACTAATTCTTTATTAACCTTGTAAGCAAATTTACGGTTTAAACGTTGTAGATATCCCGATTGTTCTTTTTCTATTTTTTTATGAAACGTTGACTTATTTGTAAATCCATAACTAATAAATGCTCCTGACTGATTCATAATACGATCATTATTTTTCAAGGGTAAGCATATATTAAATTCAAAAAGATCATTTGGGTCTAAAACATCTGAAAAAAATACTCCTGATTTTCTTGCTTCGTGCATTAGCTTCTTTACACAATTTAATTCCTTAAATTTATCTACTCTTTGCTTTTTATCTAACTCATATATTTTATTTGCACAAGCATGAATTTCTTTTTTCAAATCATATGGTAAAAACGCTAAAGAGTTTTGGATTTCAACAGTATCACTTGAAAATTTCTTTATTCCCTTTTTTTGCGCTGAAAAAACAAGTACTTCCCCATCTACATATTGCGAATTTTGATCTGTAATAGTTGTAGAAAAAAATAAGGCAGATAATATGTTGGAACTAATATCCAGCAATCGCGTAGGTAAACTAAAATGCTGCATTTCTGTCAATATTTCCAAGTGGTTCTTTAAATTGCTAAAGTTCTTTGAACTAACAGTCTGGAGCTCTGAATATAGATCATTTTCGTTTTTATAATATTTTTCTGATCTCATTATTGACGGAATAGCTTGAAAGTTTAGATTCTCATGACCCCTAAAAAAATAACTTCTTTCCTTTTCATCATCTAACTCAGAGAGGGCGCTCGTACTAAAAAAAGCAATAGCATCTTCTACAGTATTAATAATATTTATTTTTGCATCTTTTCTAATTAAATATTTATTTTTTACGTAATAATGTTTACTAATCGTTTCATCTTGTAGAAAGTTATTTGTTTTTTGTAATTCCTCGATCATTGTTTCCGTGGGAGGCTTGTGTGCACGTTCGATACACTGATTAACAAACACCTTTTTCAACTGGTCAACTGTTTCTTTTTCATTACTTACTTTCTCCGTAATCCTCCTATCTGCTTCATTTTCAAAATACTTTCTTTCAACATCAATAAAAGAATCAAAATGGATTTCACTATGTTTTTGCATCCTCATAAAAACTGTCTCCTCTGACAATGGTTTCATATAAGTTATGTATTCATTCATCCACATGGCAGAATAACGATAACTTTTTTCTTCAGTAGTAAATCAGGGGTTTAAGTAATCATCTTGATATTCTTCAAGAAGCGTTACTTTTTTCCTACCCTCTAGCGCTCTAATTCTCTCACCGATAAATGACTTAATTTCAATAAACTCTAATCCAATAAGAAATTTTTGAGTTAATAAAGTCGTCCAGAATCTGATCTCCTCATCCAGAATTGGAACATAACTCCCACTCCAAAAATGTGATAAAGGACTGAGTGATAGTTTCTTGAAATCTTCAACATTCTTATTATATTTTAGAAATTCAGCAATATAATCAATCTTATCTTCAATACTTTGGTTTGACACAAATACAGAAAATATTTTTCTTATTACTTCAAAATCATTTGAATTATCGCTAATAAAGTTCAGTACCCATCTCTTGATATGATCATTTCTAATTGAGTCTTGTCCTTTATCAACTGGGAAAAATGTTTCATGTTTCTCATGATTAAAATAGAAATCATATAAGGGAGCAACGATGTTCTTATATGCAATATCAATCAGTTCTTTATAATTATCTAGTAACCAAACCTTTTTGAAAATTTCTTTATCAAAAGTATCATGAAAATTTGTTATATCTACCTGTTTTGTATAAACTTGCCAGAATGTTGAATCTAACTTAATAATTTCCATTAATATTTCTCCATGAAAATCAATTTTAGAAGAAAAATACATTTTTTCAAGAGTATCAATATCCTTAGAGAAGACCTTAACTAGCTCCTTAGGTTTATTGTAAAATTCTATTAAAAATAAATGTGCTATTTCGGAATTATTTACTGATAAACTAGCAATTAATCTGCTTGCTTTTTGAACAATCTGTTGGTCTACACTTAAAAATTTTAGCAAATCAGAATATCTTGGAATATTAGGATTTAACTTATCTCCTTCTTTTTCAATGTGTTCCAACATAAGAGTAATTTGACTTGCTGAAATAAGCTCTTCAGGTAAACAAGTCCAAATAGTATTCAGCCAACTACCTTTATTGATAAAATCAAACTGATTTATAAAACTGTATGTTCTATCAAAGCCAACAAGTTTCAGCAAATCAAGTGTTACACCAGATAGATAACCTGAAAAGGGAGCACCCGCTTCAAAATATAATGTTAAAATATCTACTAATTTTGAGCTACTAATATTTCTAACAATAATTGATAGATTTTCACCTGCTAAATAAGTATCTACTAAGTTAATACTCTCCAGTTTCTTGGCTACAGAAAATAAACACGTATAATCTTCTAAAGTATAACTACTTGTTTTGTTTTTTATTTCTTTAAATTTTTTTTCCCTATTCTCAGAAAGTCTTTCAAATCTGCCATTAGAAATTATTATTTTACAATATTGAAAATCTTTATTGCTCTCATATTTTTTGAAACTATCATCAATAATCACTTTCAAATCTTCAGCATATTCCACCCATTTATGAGAGATTAGACTCTGTTCAAAAGTGTAATCTACCCATGTGTCAATAAAGTATTTTTTTACTTCTAGCATATCAAACTCAAAAATAGAATTGATATCACTTTCAACCCCATTCCAATGATATTTATTTAGAATTTCATGGATATCATTTTGATAGTTTTTATGTTTGTATAGTTCTGAAAGAATTTCCCAACACAAAGACCTCAACTTTTTACTTCCCTCTGTAAAAAGAACTAAGAAATGACCCACAATTATTGAATTTAAAGAATCGCCTTCACCTGTATAAGTTCCTGAGCACATTAAACACTTATCAATTATTTTGAGTAATAGAAAATCTACATTTTTATTTTGTGTTTTTCGAAGATTCCAAATTTGTTTGAGCAATAGATATTCTTCCTCATAATCTGTAATATGAGAATATTGATCGTATATTAATTCTTCGAAAGCAAAATAAATATCCATAAAGAAATCTGGACGTCTATCTAGCAAAATAATAATTAACTCAATTGCTTCTTGAAAATACTCAGATCTTTTATAACCAGAAAGAATTGATACATCTGGTGAGTTTATCACCTTGTAGTTCTTTTTTTTCTTGAAATATTCCTCCGATATTTCGAACGATCTTCGAGGATAATTATTAATTCTATTTTTTAAAATACTAAGAGACTTAACAAAATCCAAACCATAAAATGTTTCAAGATATAGATCCTGCTCATCATCAGATGCCTTATTCCACTGAGATAATATTTGACTAGATAAATAATCTTTTGTCTCTGGTGAAGGAAATATATTGAATAATGTATTAATTGTAGAAACAATTTGGTTTCTATTAGTATTAAATCCTAATTCTAATAGACGTGAAATACTGATTAATTTTTTTTCTATTAGAGAATACTCTAATATATAATCTTTGAAGCTCTGGTCATTAACCTTTACGATTTCATCGAGATAATAATCCACCATTTCTAATTGGTGGAGTTCCAAACTAATTCTTTTAAAATCACTCCAGCTAATATTGAATTCTTGAAGTAATTTTGCAGCAAAGCCATCTTCATTTATCTTTACTGTACCAAGAAGTGAGATGACAAGCAGAACCTCTGGAAAGCTTGATTTGTTGAATTGTTCATCAAAAATTTGTCCATAATAGGCTTTAAATATTCCTGTTGGATCATTCACATTGTTTATGTCTTTAATTGCAGATTTCCCAGCGAAAATAGCTAAACGAATATTATTTTTTGAAATTTTAACTATTCTATCTTGAAACATTCTATTAGTTATCCCTAGACTTTCTTCAAGAATTTTTCGGACCTGATCGCTAGTCATGTTAGATAGTTTTTTTTCATGAAATAAACTGTGCTCAGCTAAAATTCTACTTATCTTTCTCTTTTCATAATCTCTAACTGTAGCCACTAAACGAATTTCCTTTGCTCCAGAAAAGTCTCGTACAAAAGCAATAATTGCACGGATATCAGTGGTATTATTTATATCATCCAAGAAAAACAAATATTTTCCTGGCTCTGAAGAAGCTATTGTGAAGTCGTCATAAAGGGATTGTCCATTACTTTTCACACAAAAAACATGATAATTTTCATTTTCGAATTTTTTACAAACTTCAAGTACCAATTTTGATTTACCAACACCAGAAGGACCACTTACTAAAACCACGTCATTCTTTTTAATAGCATTAACTAATTCTAGGTATTCCTCATCACGAAATTTGAAGTTAATATTGAGCGGTGCAGTCATACCGCCTTTGTCATAAGCATCAACAAAATCAGAAATTAAAAAAATCTGACCTGAGTCAATTTTTATACCTAGAAAATCTTTAGCTATTCCTTGATACATCGGACGATTTAGATCTTGAACAATTGTATCCAAACCAATTAATTCAATCTCGGCCTCATCACTCAATTGTCTAAACTTCTTATCCTCAGCAGTTGTAATATTTGTTGATGTGTGGCAAATAATTATTTTCCGAATGTCGCTACTTGGTACTTTTTTCAAATTATCCTTTAAACAATCAATAATATCATTTTCAATTTTACTTTTATACGATTTTTGATGTCCATACATTATAAATGTGTACGTTCCATCTTCGTGCCGGACATAACTGTCCGGCACACCAATAGTTGTCTTGTTTGTTCCTTCTTGAGCACCTAGAGAGTGAATATTTCCTAAATGATATTTTTTATATAAATAAGCATCACAAAGCCCTTGAAATGCGCCTCCTTCCATTTCTATAATCTTTTGTTGTAACAAATTGATTCGTGTCATGGTTGTTTTTCAACTCCTTATAAAAAAAAGAGGCAGTTTCTGTATATGACCCTACTTCGAACCTCCTCCCATTTCATTTTTTCATCAAATATTATTGACCAAAACTGTAGCTAACTTCGCCTAAATATTTCAATCTTTTTAGTTCATTAAAATATTATATAAATGATAGATTCCATATGTTGTAAATCAATTTAGCTGAAGTGTAGTTATCATATAGTTCTTAAATGATTCATTCTTCCAAAAACCTATTCGTACGCCATCAATACCCCTGGTTAGCAAAATATAATAGATGTTCAATACAAACAGTGTAAATTCATTTTTGTTTTCCGGATTAGCATCATTCTTTGAAAATTTACCATTTACATTGTGGAAATTATCGGGATTACCAAAAAGACGTCCTGACTCATCGACTTGTAGATCATTTCCAATCAGTACACCGACTTTATTCAAGTCAATTCCTTGAACAGCAAAAACTGACCCGACCTGGTCCTCTGCATCGGGATCTTTCGAATTAATCCAGTTTTCTTGTGTAGAATTCCATCGTTTGTGAAGATCTCCTTCGTGCCAATGGGTAATCTCTGGATTTTTCCCATCTGCTTGTTTCCAAGGTTCAACCAATCCCCCCAAGACTCTATTGACGTGATCACTATGGTAATTTCTGTCATCTTCTATCCAATCAAACAAATTAGTTAAAGGGTTATCTTCAAAAAATCCGAAATAAGCATCGATGTCTCTATCGCAAAATACTGACCGGTCAAAATTAGGATTATAATTTGTTTCTGATAATAAGTCGGTATCTTTATATAGTAAGTACTTAATACCATTTATATAATCATCTGAAGTATACGATTTGCCTTCAGGAGCTTGAATTCGAAATTGCGTAGTCAGATATTTTTTTTCGAAATTTTCTGTAGCTCTACTAAACTGTTCTCGAGTCATGTTCGCTGGTCGAATCGCCTGTAAAACATCGTACATCAGAATAAGCTGCTTACCAATCTTTTTTAGAGGCTCCAAGTGGTTATCATCGGTGGAGAATCTTCCTTTGTACACATTATTGAATGAAGCCATTTGTTTAGCATATTTTCGTGATAACTTATGAGACTCATCAACAACTACTACATCAAAGTCCTTATCCTGATTAATCAATTGAGTAGAGGTTGCTACGGTAAGATTATTTCCATTCATACCATACACTTTGAAAATTTCTTGAGCTGTCTTAATCCAATTTGGTTGTACAACTACAGCAATAGTTTTATTAGATTGCTCATCCAAAAACTTCGCAACCAAATGCGTCAATAGAACTGTTTTTCCTGTCCCAGCATCTCCATTGATTACAAAATTCTTTTCTGGGTTTGCAAGTATTTCATTGATAAGATCCATTTGTTGTTGGGTCAATTCTTTTATTGGACTATATTTAACCAAAGCTTGATTTCTAAGTTCATCAATAGTAGGTGTTTTTACCCAACCTTTGCTATATAGCTCCTCCCAAAAAGGTAGAACAACTTCAGTAGCAATAGCCTCACGTTCTTTATAACTATTCGTGTCGTTCCCCTTAGTAAGATTGATTACTTCACTGGTTTCATACTCAACTAAATTTCTTCTTGATTTAGAATTATCCGCTAAAAAATAAGTAATAAGCTGATTCTCGACATCATTTAAAGCAGAACCATTGAAAAGCGCAGAAAAAAGTACGATAACTTGATCAAAATTTGCATCATTAAATTTTTCTTCAGCACCGTTATAATGTTGCTCATGTCTAGTTCTAAAGTGTTTTGACTGACCGATATACACTTTATTGGACTTCGTACTTCTATAGATGTAAATAGTATCCCCTTTTTTTAACTTTTCTTGTTGTACTTTCCGTAATTGATTAAATCCAACAAGTGTTGTTCCATTCACATCCAACATAACATAGGCATATTTCGCCATCCGATAACCACCTTAATATAATTCAAATTTTCTCTAGTCTAAACCAAATAATTATAAGTTAGTATATTTTATTTTTGATCCTTTACTCTTACTGATTGGGTATTTCTGTTGGTTTTTGTTTAGCTTTTCTTTCACTACCTGTTCAATGTCCAAATTTAAATTATCGGCCAACATAAAAGAATAAATTAAAATATCGGCAAATTCATCCTTTAAAGCAGTCAGATTCTCTGTTCCCTCTTCTGCTGTTTTCCATTGGAATAGCTCTAACAGTTCGCTAGCCTCCAAAGAAATCGAAATAGCTAAATCCTTTTCATTATGAAATTGGCGCCAGTCTCTTTCATCACGAAATTTATTAATTAAATCCCTTAATTCTTGAATCTCTGACATAATAGAACCCACCTATCTTTTTATAACACTCATAACATAGTCTTCGGTATCCTGATCGTTAAACCACAAGTAAATTCCTTTCCTTGCTCTTGTTAATAAGACATAGTATTGGTTTAAAAAAATCTCCAAAACTTCATCACATGCTGCTTCAGAGTAATTATGTGAACTTAAAAAACGTTCAACCTGCTTAACAAAAGTTTGATCTTTAACTTTTGCAAGATCAAAAACCCACTTGCTAAGGCTTTTATCCCACCGTAAATCATCATACCAAATGAAACCCGTGTAATCATAATCCAGTCCTTGTGCTGTATAGACGGAACCAACCTGATTAAATGATGTTTCGTCAGCATCTTTATACCATTCATACTGATTCTTCATAGGGTTCCACTGCTTTTGAAAAATCGTTCCATCTTTATCCTGAATCTCAATATCATTCCTAATGGTAAGATTATTTCTAGATTTCCAAGGCCAATCATATGGCGCAAACCATTTTGCAGTTTGACCTAAGTCTTTCATCTTTAATAATTGCTCGTCAATTGTTTTTAAGGAGTCTGATAACACAATTTCAAAGGTACTATTGCTTGAAATTTCTTTAGTACAATCAAAAAATAAATTATGAATTCTATCTACATAATCCCCTTGATTTCCTGATCTCTTTTGAACTATCAAATTGAAAATAAATGGTTCAATCCCAACCTCAAGTAGCACCTTTTGATAATTTGAAACCGTCCCAGCTTCCTCTAATAGAACTCTTTGATGGTCGTCCTGTAGAAATACTACAATTTTTGGTCTTTCGTTATAACTAAATAAACTCTGAATAGTCTTGTTGATATCAGTATCTCTATGGGATTCATCAACTACAACTAACGAATAGTCTTTTGAAGCAATACCGTCAAGATAAGGAATATGTTGCCTCAGTCCTGCCTCATTTTTGACTACTTCTCGTAACATTCTACTTTTAGCGAAAGTAAAAACCATGTCATTGATTTTAATACCATGTTGCTGAGCAAGAAAAAGTAAATGAATACCAATAATTGTTTTTCCGGTTCCTGCAGCACCTTTTATAATTATTGCTGTATTTTTCGGACTGTGAGTAAAGTCTTTAATTATCTGGCTAATCTGTGCGGAAGTTTCAATTTGATCTTCTAACATAATCGCATTATCTTTCTGGTTGATTACATCTCTCAAACCATTAAAACCAATCTGTCCAATAATGTATTTCCCCATAAGAAAACCCGTAGCGACTTCATCACCATTTTTCGTTATATCAAAATGTTTTTTCAAATAATTGACTAAAAATTGCTCCTCACCTTTTATAAAAAAATTGGAAGACAATTTTTGATAGTCTTCGTACATTCCTGAAAAAAAATCATTTTTATCTCCAATAAAGTTGTGTAAATACTGGATAGCAAATAAATCCACTTGCTTGTTTGCTATGACCTCGTGATGAGCTTTTAAATCACGTGTATAATTCACGGTCTGATAAATAGGATGTATCCTATATTCATTTCTATTTCCGATACAAACATTCACATTTGTTTTTTGTTTGTCAGTATTGGGACCAAGTTTTTCCCACTGCTTTAACTCAAAAATAATTGCGGTAGGTCGCTGTTGACTAGAATAACCGAAGATAATAGCATCAATCCTTCTATCTGCGGTTAGTGAATATTCAGCTGCTAGCCACAAATTGCCAAACCCTTGATCATTAAGAAGTTGAATCAGTAAATATAAGGAATTTTTCCAGGATAATTGTTCTTGTATTGAATGATCAATATCGACTTGAAGCATGTTCTCTACTAAATCTTCACAAGATAAACGTGCTAACTTCGATATTTCGCCATTAAGCAAGCAACCCATCAAAACTGCTCCTCTCTAAAAATATATATACTTAATTATACGCTTCATATCGCTTTCAGAAAAGATTAACTCGATGGAACTATATTTACATATGATGGATCATATAGGTAGAATGATACTCCTCTAAAATTCATAAAGTTTAATTTCATAATGAACAAATAAAAAAAGGACAAACGAAACGTTGACCTAGCAAAACCGACTTCGTTACTCCTTTTTTTAATTTATTATGACAAACACAAACTTGTCTTCCATACACTTGCGAAAAATGTTGTTAACTTTTTTATGAATTATCTACGTTTATCTTAAATAATCTATTATCTGCAGTATGTAGCCAACAGCGTTCCTACCAAAATAAATAGTTAGTATAATTAATATTGCTGGTAAAACTAGCTCCTAGTTTAATTGGAGGTCCTTAATTATCACTCTTAATATTGAAAAGGTTATAAGAAAAAATATAACTCTGAAAATTTCCGCATCAAAAATGAAAACTAATATTTTTCAAAATGTTTGATATAGAATACATATTAAATACTAATGCAATATTTGAGGAACAGGCAACTCTCTAGGGACTAAATAACCAGTAATCCATATAGGCTCATACTCTCCACTAAACACATACGAAGCTGCAATGTCTACTATAGTCAGTATTGCTAACAATGCTTCTCCTATCTCATGAAGTTATTCAATACTGGTCATTCTATTAATTGGCATAAAAAATTTCTTTACAGGTTATTCAATAAATCTACAACTAATCACAAGTAAAGCTCAGTGAAAAATAAAATGATTGATACTAAAACAAAGATATAAAGATTATTGCTCATTAAAATAGCGGCTATAACTAACCAGCTTATGAAGAAAAAAATTCGTTTATTTTTATTCCATGATCCCCACTTTTTTCTATCAATACCTACAAACAGTTCCGAAATACTGGAGAACTCGGTCCCGTTATCTGAAGTAATTGTTTTGAACAATAACGCTAAATCCTTCCCGGCAGCCTCTTATAAAGTTTTAAGGGCGCGATTGACAGGGTCCGCCGCCTTGCCATCAATTTTGATGATAATCTCGTAGCGGGTTTTCCGTTCGGTTAGGGTCAAAAGTGCGTGGTCTTTGCCTGTCCGCAGATCAACCACCGTATCAATTTCCCAATGGCCAAATTCTTCTCGGCTATCCACCACATCAGGCCGCTTTTCAATCAATTTACCTAAAATCCGCTTGTTCTTAGTGATGCGTGCCTTCTTCGGACTACGCGTTTGACTTTAAGATGCAGATCGATATTGCGGGTATCCATCACCCCGAGATCGATGCAGCTGTACAAAGAGCTTGTGCTAGGAAGTTCTTCATGAGGAAAGAGTTTTTCGCGCTTTGCACGTCCAACAACGGCATCTGGCGAGTACTTTTTGACTTTCATCATATGATCTGCGTAGGCCATAAAGTCTGGCGCACTGACCCATTTAGGTTGCTTTACTGAATGAAGTCACGCTTTTTCATAGGCCACCTGCCCGGCTTGTGCAGAGTAAACAAAATAGTCATACTCGTAGACTTTGCCTCGTTGCTTTTGGTGACGAATTTGACGAATCGTGCCATCCTTAATTTCAGTATGAATTGTCTGGCGGGCACGCCCGAGTAATTTTGCGATACGATTGTTGGATAGCGGCTCATCTTGAGAATTCCAAGCTTCGATTTTTAAGCGTTCTGCAAAATTTAGGTGTTTTCCTTTGCGTGATACTGTGGTATTCTCAAATTGCGTCATCGTGATTTCATCCTTTATTGATTGGTTGTGGAACCTCAATAATACATGAAATTTTGCGATGACGTTTTTTATTTCACTAGATGGCTAAGTTCATTATAAAATCCGCCATATTATTTAAGAAAACATTTTAATTTTAAAGATAAAAAACTCTTCATCCTGCGATGCTTTATATTCTAAATTATAATTATTCAGAATATTACTTACTATATATAAACCTAATCCATTACTATTTTCCTTATTTAAATCAAATTTAACTTCAAATATTTTATCCATATTCGACACTTTATTCTTACCGTATGAATTTTCTATATATAACCAATCATTAACTATCCCTATATTAATTACCCCATTTACTTCAGTATATTTTACCGCATTACTAATCAAATTAGATAGAATAATCTTTAAAGCTGTTTTTCCTATATAAACATTCTCATCTAATATATAATTATTGACAGTTATTTTCTTTTGATTTGCTAATATTTCATACTTTTTTAATATGACTTCTAATGTATCATTTATTTTCAAGTATTCTTCATCATTATTCAAATTTTCTATAGAATGAACTGATAATATTTGAGAAATATTTTTTGTTAAACTATCAACGATTTCAATACATTCATTAATATAAATATCTCTTTCTTTATATTTTCCAATATTATATTTCATGTTTTCCAGTATTATTTTAAGACTAGCAAGAGGAGTTTTAAGTTCATGGGATGCACCTTTAAAAAAGTCATATTTTAACTTTTCTAATTCTAAAATTTCTTTATTTTTAAATTCCAAATCGTCAATTGTTCTTAATAAAGTAGAATACAAATCATTAATTTGTTGTTTTAATTCTCCAACTTCATCATTAGAGCTAACTTTTAAACTCATTTTTTTATCAAGTTTCATCATTTTATCAGTAACAATTTTTATTTCTTGTAT
>SKDZ01000007.1_pt1 | contig 232014 bp, 241 predicted proteins | sample 4826551 | NCBI WGS metagenome assembly SKDZ01 (sample SAMN11008822, study PRJNA524170) | human gut metagenome | biome: Human fecal sample; material: Feces; isolation source: fecal sample from pouch patient p12, p15 | host: Homo sapiens | place: Israel: Tel-Aviv | collected 2016-02-02 | reverse complement strand
GAATGGAGTAATCATCCATGGAGATGCGTTAGAAATGGCAGCGAAGCAAGTATATTTTATTCAAAATAGTGCTGATAATCCATTAGGATTTTCCGAAGTAAATGTTATCCCGCACAGCAAAGATGCCATGGAGTTTTTGGGAATCAAGGAATGGACCGAAGATGCCATTGAACATATTGAAAGTAAATTCCCAGATTGGATTCCACTTATAGAAGAAAAGGAAGGACAGATGAGTTTATTTGACTAAGAGAAAACAAAAAGAAAGATTATTTGTAGATTGCTATGATGAGTGGATAGAAATATACAAAGTCGGGGATATTTCAGATATTACTTTGAAGAAGTATCGGATAGCTTCTGAATTTTTAAGAAAAACATGTCCGAAATTACTCCTATCAGACTTTGACCGCACGCAATATCAAAAAATTCTTAATGAGTATGCCAAAACTCATGAGAAATCAACAACTGGAGATTTTCACCACTTAGTAAAAGCATGTATAAAAGATTTATTCCATGACAGACAACTTGAAGTGGATCCAACTTATCGAGCAGTCATAAAAGGCAAAGCTCCATCTATAGACAAGAAAAAGAAATTTTTACAAGTTGAAGAATTGCAAAAGTTGTTGCATACACTTGACTTAAATAATGAGCTAGGCGTGGATTGGATGGTATTCATTATTGCCAAAACAGGAATCCGATTTGCGGAAGCCTTGGCCATTACACCAGAAGACTTTGACTGGACTGAAAATAAACTCTCCATTGATAAGACTTGGGATTATAAATCTGGTCATGGTGGTTTTAAGCCCACAAAGACAAAAGGATCAGTCAGAAAAATAACATTGGATTGGCAGACTATCGGACTACTGAAGCCAAAACTCGAAGATTTACCACCGAATGAACCTATTTTTATTCAAAAATTGGAAAATGGGTCCTATAAAAAATACTTTAATTCGACAATCAATAATTTCATGTCGAGAAAATGTAAAGAAGCAGGGATAACAGAAATTAGTTGTCATGGGTTAAGACATACACATGCATCAGTATTACTTTCTGCAGGGGTCTCGATTCACAGTATTTCAGCAAGATTAGAGCATGCGGATGTTGGAGTGACTCAAGAAACCTATGCCCATGTCCTGGATGAATTACAGAAAAAAGACGATCAGAAAATGATTGCGACATTAATGCAAATTGCTTAGGAGGGATTGGACAGTATGATAGTTTGGGCATTATTTGACAGCGGAAACGGCTGTTATAAACGCTCTGCTGATGAATTTGAAGAAATAGAAATATATTCAATTGGGTTGGATATTGAAAATAAAAACCATCACTTTATTAATCTGAATCTTGCTGATTACTCTAGGATGTTTGGAAATAATCTTATGTTTGAAACCTTGGATAAGTTACCAAAGCCAGATTTAATTATTGCAAGTCCACCTTGTGAGAGCTGGAGTGTTGCAAGTGCTTTAAAAAATGGCAATGCATGTTGGAAACGTGAAGATATATCTGATAGCTTGTTTGAGCCACAAAAGACACCAAGTCCTTTTACAATCAGAAGTAAAAGAGATTATGAAGAGTCTCATAATAATTTAAAGTATCACAAGCAATTTATCACTCGGGTTAATGGTGAACTTTGTGTATTTAATACGATTGAGATCATCAAGAGATACAATCCAAAATATTTTGTGATTGAGAATCCCGCGAACGGGAAAATATGGGAGTATATCGAAACAATTATAGGTTTTGAATTGCCATATAAGAATTTAACCAGGTATAACAACTATGATTATCCGTTGCAAAAGCCTACAAAGTTCGCAAGTAATATTTTTCTAGGTTTAAAAAATGAGGTGATCAAGCAAGAAGTAGCTTGGGGTCATTTCTCTAAAGACTATAACGAACGATCAAATATACCAAAGAAATTAGTGGATGACATTTTCAAAAAAATTTTAGAATATGATCGATCAGCAAATAAGGAGGTAGTATGACAAAAACAAAGCTGCAAATCATGCGTGAGAAGGAAGATATGACTATTGAGCAAGTGGCAATATATTCTCTAATGATTCAAGCTGTTGAGCTTCACAGATATTACAGAACGCTTGAAAATTTTGATTGCTCTGTTTCTAATACAGTAGAAGTCATGAAGAAGTGTGAGAAGTGGAGCATGGATAGAAGTAACGAAAACTGGAAATATATCGCCCAAGCCCTAGGCTGTTCGGTAGATGAATTGGTGGAGGAGTGAAGATGAGTGAATTTGTATCAAACACTATGAGAACGCTTGGAACATCCACTCATGCGTTAGAAGGTAGGGAGAATGATGACTATTATGCCACTGATCCAAAAGCTGTAAAACTTCTTTTGGAAAAAGAAAAATTTAATTCAATTGTATTTGAACCGTCTTGTGGCGAAGGCCACATATCAAGAGTACTTTTAGATAATGGATATGCTGTTAAAAGTTCTGATTTAATCAATAGAGGATTTGGAGAAGTTCAAGATTTCTTTGAAACGGACGAATTTAATGGCGATATTATCACTAATCCGCCTTATAAAATGGCTCTTGATTTCGTAAAACATTCTCTTAATATTATTCCGGAATGCAATAAAGTCGCAATGTTTTTAAAACTTCAGTTCCTTGAAGGGAAAGCACGAAAAGAGTTTTATAAAAATAATCCACCTAAGAAAATCTATGTAGCAAGTGGTCGGTTAATTTGTGCAAAGAATGGTGAGTTTGAAAAATACACATCAAGTGCGGTAGCTTATGCTTGGTTTATTTGGGAAAAAGGATATAAAGGTAGTCCTAAGATTGGTTGGATTAACTGAAAAAATAACCTGTTTTAACCAAAATAAAAAAAGCCTCATAAAGGCAGTGATTACAAGGGAGTACAGCTTATTAAGCGACTTCCGATTATATTATATATTTACCATAGTTAGAGGAGAAAGAAAAACATGAAATTTAGATTTTACAGTCCAGCATATGTAATGACAGATAAAAAAACAAGATGTAATAGTTCAGAGGTTGAATTTGAGAATTTAGAAGCAGCAGCAGATTTTATGAGAAAAGGGGTAATTCGTCAAGAAGATTTGGGAATGGCATTTATTCCAGTTGTATGTGAGCAGTTAGATGAGGTAGTGGGATGAAAAAACTCCCAAAAGGGAGCTTGGTTGTTAGCATTCTAACTGAACAATGTGTGTATTACTAATAAGATGTTCAACATTTTCACGATCAATAACAAGAATTGAGCCAAGTGTTGAAGCTCTCTTAACATGAACAGCAAAAACAATAGTCCCATTGGATAAATGAATTTTAACAACTTCATTTTGTTTAAGTTGACTTTTTAAATAGGAAATCATAACGTCCTCCTTTGGGACAAGCATAACACAAATACAGGAATAAAAACTAAAATTAGATTTATAGTACGAGCAAAAGTAAATAAAAAGCACCTATACGAAATAGGTACTGTCAGTTATGCTATCGCTTCTAAATTATACACGGCTTCTTCAATGGTGTTACCGAGACTACTTAATGAAGTAGTCGCATCTACCATAGAGGCTTTAAATAAATTCGTTGAAGTATCTAGAGATACTGTGTATTTGAAGTTTTTAGTGTTATTAGTGAATGTCATATGCATTCCCCTTTCTTGTTTCTCTTCGAAAGGACACTATAACGAATATAACGAAATTCTATTGTTATTATAGCACAACATATTCAAGATAACAAAAAATGCCTGCTGGAACAGGCTTAGACATGAGATTTATCTGTCTATATTATAACATACTGGAGGAAGTTTATTCATGGCAGATAAGTTAGATTTATTGATTAGTGATTACATGACAGGAATGCTTCAAGTGAAGATAAATTCTCGTGCAATGTGGATCACTCGTCAGAAAAACGAAGAGCGAATTGGAAGTAGTGGGACAAGCACTAATACAGCACCCCAAGAAAGAAATTTTCTTATTTTAGAAGCAGATAAAGAGCTTGGAAAGTTAAAGGACCAAAAGCAAACACTTGATGAATTAATGGAAGTGATTCAAGGTACACTCGTTAAAGAAATAATCATTGCAAGATTTAAATATCGACTTTCTTGGTATAAAGTTGGAATAAGGGTCTGTTTGGAAGAGAGTACGGCTAGAAAACAATATGATGCTTTTAAAAAGACACTAAGAGAGGGGTTATGGAGAGAAACATTATATTGATTTTACTTTCCGTTTTCTTCCCGAAATTTTCCCGTTTAGTTCCTGTTTTAAGTGAGATAATGGTAACATGAACAATTCGGTAAAACACAAATTATATGTTCGGTTGAATTAAAAGTGCTGAAATTGTTTCATAAGTAACCGACATGGTCAAGGGGTTAAGACACTACACTTTTAATGTAGAGGCGTGAGTTCGAATCTCGCTGCGGTTATAGCAGGTACTTACAGGGAGTGCCTGACTCTAGAAAATACTTATAAACACTATCCTGGTAAAGCTGTCAGAAATGGCAGCTTTTTATGTTGATGAAAGTAGAAAGAGAGGTGAGCGATTGAGTGGCTAAAATGACAATAAAACAGAAGAAATTTGCAGATTATTATATTGAAACTGGGAATGCCACTCAGTCAGCTATCCGAGCAGGTTACAGTAAGAAAACAGCCAATAGAATTGCTACTGAAAACTTGTCAAAACTTGTCATTTCAGAATATATTCAAAAAAGACTTAAAGAGCTTGAAAAGAGTCGACTGATGACCGTTGAAGAAGCTCTGTTGCTTTCTAAGTCAATCGCAAATGGAGAACCTCAAACTTTTATTTATCGTGAGTTAGATCCAAAAACAGATGAAGTTTTGGTTGAAGAGAAAAAACAATACTCGCCCAAAATAGAAGAGCGACAGAAGTCTATCGAGCATATTCTTAAAGTGAATGGTGCTTTTGACAAAAAAGAAGCCGCAACCAATCAAGATGATGAGTTGAAGCGACTTGCAGATAGTTTGGAGAAATTGAAATAGATTTACCACAATTACAAATAATAAGGAGAAAATCATGAAAACAAAAACACTAGTTATCGATGAAGAGAATCAAGGTGCAAAATATGTTGGTTTAACTGTCGAGCAGTTGATTAAAGAAACTGTCAAAAATATCGATGATAACGTAATCTCAGTTGAAATAAAAAAACGCCACAAAATTGACGAGTTGGAAGAATGTATGACTGATCCAAGTCAACTTTTTGTTGATAAGTGTTCAATATAGGAGAGTCTAATAATGAAAATAGATATTGATTTAGCAAAACATGATTTTACACTGGTAGGAAAAGGAAGCGGAGGCACATTATGCATTGATGGGGCACCTTTGCAAAGCATAGAACATATTTCATATATAAGCAGATCTCCAGAAGTTTCTGTTTTGCAGATTACAATACATGAAAAAAAGCAATTCCTCATGTCAGGAAGAATTGCTCGTGTTCTCATTGAGGAGAACGAAAAGTAAAAGTAATGTCGAATCCATAATGCACGTTTACATCATGTCCAACTTTAGATAGAAAATATTGAATGTGTTCACGAGTATCCAACCCATCAAATATCATTGCATTTACTTCGAATGATGGTTCTTTATTTTTCTTAGCTTTATTGTACATGTCTGTCAAAATAGCAAGTGATTGTTCAATTTCTAATTGGTTTTCTTCCATAAGTTCCTCCTTTCAAAATAAATTATAACAGATGAGGTAGTTACAATGAAACTTACTAAAAAGCAAGATAGAATACTCAGGGAGTTAAATAATAATGATGATTGGCATATCTTAATCAATCATGGGGCGAAACGTAGCGGAAAAACTGTTCTAGATAACCTGTTGTTTTTGAAAGAATTAGCACGAGCAAAGCGCATGGCTGATAAAGATGGTGTAGATAATCCACAATATATTCTCGCTGGATTTACACTTAGTAATATAAGGCAAAACGTTATCTTAGAGTTAATAAATATGGGAATAGATATCAAATATGACAGGTACAATAATTTTAAATTGTTAGGGGTAACTGTTGTTCAAACTTCTACTGGTAATGTCAGCGGCATTGGTCGTATTCGTGGTATGACAGCATACGGAGCTTATATAAATGAGGCAAGTTTATGCCATCGAGAAGTGTTTGATGAGATTATTGCACGGTGCTCAGGTAGTGGTGCTCATATTATTTGTGATACCAATCCAGATCACCCAGAACATTGGTTGAAAAAAGATTATATTGATAATAAGGATAATCCGCGTATTATTAATCATCACTTTGCATTAGACGATAATGAGTTGCTTGACCCAGATTATAAACGTAATGTGAAACTATCAACCCCACAAGGAATGTTATATGACCGTGCAATCAAAGGCTTGTGGGTATCTGGTAAAGGTTCTATATACGGTCTGTTCGATAGAGAAAAGCATTATATGCCTTTCTCAGAGATGAAAAGTATTCATTTCGAACGTTATGTTGGCGGTGTCGACTTTGGTTTTTCAGAGGGACACAATGGCGTTGTCCTTGTGTTTGGAGTTAAAAACGATGAATACTACCTTTTAGAAGAACATGCGCACACAGGGCTTTATATTGATGCGTGGTGCGATATTGCTTTGAAGTTAATAGACGAGTATGGAGACATGCCGTTTTTTTGTGATTCAGCTCGTCCAGAACATGTCGCAAAAATGAGAGATAAAGGTATCCAAGCTATATTAGCCAATAAGAAAGTTCTAGCAGGGATTGAACATATCTCGAAGCTTTTTTATCAATCAAAACTATATATTTCTGAGGATGTCAAAGTATTTAAAAAAGAAATCTATAACTATGTCTGGAATGAAAAAACAGGTGAACCTGTCAAAGATAATGATGATGTTATGGATGCCATGCGCTACGCACTGTACACTGACAGCATTGTCAATTCTGGAACTAAAGTTACAGCGGATGAAGGCGCCGAGAAGATACATAAACTGAGTATATATTAGAGAGGGTGAGGATATTGGAAAATCCATTTATAAATAAAAAATATGATAAAAGTGCCAACTATCAATATAGGTATAGAAGCCTTGATGACTTGTTAGAAAATTTAAATGACTTGGTATCTTTCATAAACGATCATAAAGAAAAGCAGCGGAAACGACTATCGGTTTTAGATGATTATTATAAGGCTCAAAATACAGCTATGTCTAAACACAATAGAACAAACAAGTATGAAGAAGAGAATATAAAAGTTTTTCATAATTTTGGTAAAGTCATCACTCAGTTCAAGGTTGGATATACAACAAGCAACCCGATAAGGCTAAAACATGTTGATGATAATATATTGGGCCTACTTACTGAGTTTGATAAGAATAGTGATATGGCTCGACATAACAGCGAACTAATGCTTGATATTTCTAAGTATGGCAGAGCATATGAGCTTGTACAAGATGATCGAGTGACACTCCTTAATGTCTTTGAATGTTTTGTTATCTATGATTATGCAGTAGAAAAAGAACCAATTGCTGGTGTGAGATATATTACTTATCCAAGTCAAGGTAAGGAGTCAGAAGAAACACGAGTTACACTTTACACTCATGACGAAATTATTGAGTATATATTGTCAGGGAGTGAACTTAAGGAAGTTGATTCGACAAAGCATTTCTTTGATGGTGTTCCTCTTATTGAATATCAAAATAATCGCTCACGCTCTGGTGACTATGAAGATTTACTCAGTCTGATTGATGCCTATGATTTAGCTGAAGCTAATACAGCTAACCATTTAAATGATTTGGTGAATGCTGTGTTGGTTATTAAGGGAGATATCCGTAAGCTTAAAGATACTGATGAGTATAAAAAGATGTATGCTAACAAAGTTATTTTTGCTCAAAGTGGATTAGATGCTGACGGTAAGCCAACTGAGGTGGATGCAAAGTATATTTATCGAACATTAGATGTACAAGCCATCGAAACATATAAAACTCGACTGAGAAAAGATATCTTCTCACTTTCAAATGTTCCGGACTTGACGGACGAGAATTTTTCCGGCAATGCGAGTGGTGAGTCCATGAAGTATAAGCTCTTTGGTTTTCAACAAGCTACAGCTTCAACAATGAGTAATTTCAAGAAGTCCGCAAAAGAACGTTATCAATTATTTGTTAATGCTCATTCTACACGTACTGCACTAGAAAACTATGTTAAAACCTATGAATTAGATTTTGATGAAAGTATGAAAGATTTGAGTGCTCTTGAAATAGTATTCAAGCCTAATATTCCGTATTCTGTTGTTGATGAAATGAACATGCTGATAAATAGCGGCACACCAGTTTCAACACAGACAAAATATGGTCTTGTTTCCTTCATTGATGATCCATTAGCAGAAATTGAACGAGTTGAAGAAGAGCAACACTCAAATGAGGGTGCTGCAATTGATGCTTATTTTGATAATCCAGGAGATGTAGCTCATGAAGAAGAATGATTATTGGGTTCAACGTGAGCGTGAAAATATCATTAATATAAAAAAGCGCGAGAAGGAATTCTCTCAGTATGTAAAATCTGAATATCAGAAAACTATCCAAAATATTAATTTAGAGATTGAAAAAGAACTCAATCGTTACTTGGAATCTGAAAAGATAAGCATGGCTGATTTCATGAAAGCTGCGGACAAGATGGATGTAAAAGCATTTAACAAGAAAGCAGAAGAGTACGTGAAAAACAAAGACTTCTCACAAAGGGCAAATGCAGAGTTAAAGCTTTATAACTTGAAAATGCGTGTTAATCGTTTGGAATTGTTAAAAGCTAAACTCTCATTAGAGCTTGATCAACTGCATAGCCGGTTGGAGCCAAAATTCAAAGAATTTTTAACAGATGAGGGGATCATAGAATATCAAAGACAAGCTGGAATATTAAGCAGTTCTGTAAACATAGATAAAAAGTTAATAGAAGAGCTTGTCAATGGTTCATTCAATAATGCGAACTGGTCCACTCGTTTATGGCTGAATATTGAAGATACAAGGGGATTGTTAAAAAAAGCCCTCAATGAATTGCTTTTACGTGGCGTTAATCCTAGTAAGTTTGCAACAGAATTGATGCGGTTAATGCATCCTTTAGAAGTATCAAAAAGCAACGCTTTACGTTTATTGATCACGGAAGGGGCAAATATCCAGCTTGGAATTCAATTGGATAGCTTCAGTCAAACAGGTTTCACAGAATATGAATTTGTAACAGAACCTAGTGCTTGTGATAAATGTGCTCCGTTGTCTGGTAAAGTTTTTCCTATTGCAAAAGCTAATGTTGGAGAGAATAGAGCGCCTATGCATCCTTTTTGTAGATGTTCTTCTCTTCCACATGAGAGTGAAACTCATCTAAAGGACATTCTTGGGAAAGATTACTGGAAAAGAAGGCAAGCGAACATAGAGCGTAATATTCAACGTAATTAATAAGTCACATCTTGTGGCTTTTTTAATGCCTTTTTATCAGTGCAGGCTTTAAAGAACACTGAAATACAAAAGGAGGGGCAAATATGCCAAAAAACAAAAAAAGCTTACTTCAAGCTCTGAAAGATACTTTGAATTCATTCCAAGATATTGCAGAGACAGAAGAGGAGCAAGAAGCTGTTGATAACATCCAAGAGGATGTTGAAAAACTAGAAGAGAAGTCAGGGGAGCAAGTAGCTGAATCGGAAAACGATACCGAAGCAGATACTCAGACCAATGATAACTCTGATGAACAAACAGAAGAGGTTGCTGCAGAAACTTACAGTGTTGAGGAAACTAAACCAATGCTAGAAAACTTGGCGCTGTCTGAAGAATCCGTAAAAGAAGCTTCAGAATTTATTGCGACTTTGCCAAAAGAAACTGCTGATAAACTTGTCCCTCTTCTGAAAAAAGTTCTTGATGAAACTACAGCAACATCAATTCAAACATTGCTTTCAGATACGAAAAGCAAGAAAACAACTGCAAGTTCTAAAAAAACAGGACCGAGCCTTGGCCAACGTATGGCCGCTGAAGCAAACAAACGAAAAGGAGCATAAATATGTTTACACGTAGCAAAAAAAGTTTTGAAGTAATTAATTTTTTACAATCTCAACACTTCATCAGTTTCACACATCAAGTTGATGCAACGCATCCTAACAAAAATGAAGATGGAATTATTCCAGCCGGATCGTTCTATCCTAAAAATGATGCATCAGCTATTGGGATCACGATTAGTGATGCTGATGTGTCAAATGGAGAACAACCTATTGGGGTTATCGTTGAAGGATATGTTCTTGGGGATTGTCTTCCAGAACAACCTACACCAGAAGCTAAAGCAGCATTGACGGGCATTAAATTCTATCTTGAAAATAACCAACCAGCAACAGCAGATACAACTGCGAAAGCAGATGCAGCTAAAACAGACAAAGATACAGCAGGAGGAACAAAATAATGGCAACTATTAATGACATCATTACACCACAGGAACTCATCACATTCTCAAATGAGTTGACAACAACAGAGTATCTTGGTGACAAACTTTTCCCTTCAGTTAAAGTGCCAAGCTTTACTTTCCGTGATATCCGTACAGGTAATCGCACACCAGTTGTTGCATCAGTTTCAGCTTTTGATGCTGAAGCACAAATTGCGAGCCGTGAAGGTCGTATGACAGACATGGAACTTGCTTATATCAAGCGTAAAATCCGCTTGTCAGAAGAAAATCTCCTTACACTCAAAGCACCAGGTTTCCAACAACAGCAAGAACTTGCTATCCGAAACATCTTCAATGATACGGAGCACATGATTAATTCTGTCAAAGCACGTATTGAAGCAATGCGTATGGAAGTATTGACAAAAGGTAAAATCACACTTGATGAAAACGGCATTAAGAGTGTTGTTGATTACCAAATGAAAAAGGAAAACCAGAAAAAAGCTGACTGGTCAACTGAAGCTTCTGATCCGATTGCAGATATCATGAACTGGGTTCTTGAAGCTGATGTTGAACCAGATGAAATGATTATGAATGGCTTGACAGCTCAGAAAATTCTCCAAAATGCTTCAGTTCAAAGGAAATTTGAAAAATCAAACACAATGGCGACATTGACTGGCTTGAATGATTATTTGACTGCAGCTGGATTGCCAACAATTCAAGTGTATAACAAAGCTTATCGTAAACAATTGGCAAACGGTAAATATGAAAAACATCGTTTTGTTGCAGATGGAGATATTGCTTTCATCCCTAGTGGTTCACTTGGTTCAACTGTATTTGGTATGACCCCAGAAGAAGCGCGACTTGTTACAGGTGGAACACTTGACTCACAAGCAGGGAACATCTACACAATGATTTATGAATCTGGATTAGATCCTATTGCAACTTGGACAAAAGCAAGCGCAACTTCTATGCCTTCATTTGTTGAAGCAGACAATGTTATCCAAGCAAGTATCAAATTAGCTTAAAAACATAAGGAGAGGTGCAAGTGGCTATAAAACAAATCAAAACGCTATTAGGAATATCAGACAATACTCAAGATGAATTGTTGGAAACAATAGAAAGTTTAGTCACTTCACAACTTTCTGTGTTGATTGATAGAACTGAAATACCACCTGAGCTAGATTTTGTCATCACAGAAGTTTCTATTATTCGATACAACCGAAGAAAGAACGAAGGAATGACGAGTTATAGCCAAGATGGTGAGAGTATTTCCTATGCTGACAACGACTTTAAGTCATATTTGGATATTATATCCAAGTACAAAGAAAAAGCCCGTGCTGGCAATGTATGGGGGTATTAGATGCGGTATGACACTTTAGTAACTTTAGTTTTTGCTGAAAATAGTGGAAAAATTGGAGCTGAACAAACAGAACCAGAAGAAACAAAGATTTTTAGCAATTTATCTGAATTGGGAGCCGAAAAATCACAACTTGTTATTGGTAACTTGAAAGATGAAACAAAAGTTTTGAGGACTATAACAAGATACGAGAAACCCGTTACGTATATCATAGTCAATGGCTCAAAATATAACGTTGAAAAGAGAGTGAACTATGATAAGACAAGTACTTTTTATATAGTCAAGCAAAAAGGTAGTGGTCATGGCTGATTATGAAATCTCTCTCTCAGGTCTTGAGGACCTCCAAGAGGCAGTTGCTAAGAGGGAAGATTTGAGTGATGTAAAAGAAGTTGTGAAAAGAAACGGTGCGGATATGTTTAAAATATCTCAATCCAGAGTTCCGGTAGACACTTATACCTTGAAACGATCTGCAAAATTAAGTAGTAGCGACGGTAGTATGAGTATCTCTGTTTCTTATAACACTGAATATGCAGCTTATCAAGAATATGGTACACGCTTTATACCCGGAAAATTTTATTTACAACTGGCGTTTGAGTCTGCATCTTCAAACTTCATCTCAGATTTAGAAAGGCTTTTTAAATAATGGAAATACTCAATCCTCAAGCAGAACTGACTAATGCTCTTTTACATGTCTTACCTCTCCTGGACGTGGATACTTATTTTTACTTACCTCAAGAGGCAGTAAAATATCCGTTCATTGTTGTTGGGGAGCAGTTGGCAACAGGTACTTATACCAAGGAAAGACCTATTGTATCTTTAAAACAGGTTATTCATGTTTATGCTTTGGCTGATGAATTACCGTATATTCAAAGGTTGGTTAAACTTATTGAAGCAACGGTGTTTAACTTGCAAAAAACAGAAAATTTTAATTGGGTTAATACGCTTGATGAAGATGTCCTTTTAATGGACGACAGCACCAAGGACCAATTATGGCATGCAGCAATTACCTTTAGCTGCAATTCAAATTAAGGAGAAAAAACAAAAATGGAAAAAGCAATTCAAGGACTGAAACAGGTCCTCTATGTTGGTTTAGTAGAAGAACGAGGTAAAGTGGAAGGTCGTCGCCTTGCTTTACAAATTACTCACTCGCTAAAAGAAGAACAGAAAAGTGATACGGTAGCCACAAAAGACGGCAATATTGTAGCTCCGTCTCCTTCGACATATACAGTAGAAATGGAGTTTTTGGAATCTAAGAGTGAGCTTGTTAAAATGCTGCACTATGCAGAAGAAAACAACAAGGAAGTTGATGTTTGGGAACTTGATTTATCCGAAAAGAATGCAAACGGGATGTTTGATTCAAAACACGCTTCTGGCTATCTCAGTGGTTGGGAAAAAACAGCGGATGTTGCTTCAAACGTATCAGTAAAAACTACCTTCACAGCAAATGGTAAATTTGAACGTGGAGAAGAAGATATTGATGCAGGAACTGTTGCTAAAATTACCAAGTACATTTCTTTGAAGGACGGAGAAGAAAAAGAAAGTATTCCAGAATACGTTCCAAAAGGAAGTGAAGAAGTCGCTAAGGCGGATTCAGCTAAAACTGATTCTAGTAAAGTTAAATAAGAAAGGTAACAGAAAAAATGGCAAAACATACATGGACACCTGGGGAAGTGATTTCTTCAGCATTACTCAATGATTTAGAAGAACGTGCCAGCGCTACTCCAGAAAAAGGAGAGCCTGGTAAAGATGGAGCAGCAGGTTTAGGTGTTAAATCTTTGGCTTTAACCACTACTGACGGAAAAGTAACAGCCGGTACTGTGACATTTACAGATGAAACAACCGCAGAAGTTACTGTTACTGAAGCACCAGCTAAATAAAGAAAGGGTAAATCATGATTAAAATTAACGGTAAAGAATACAATCTATTTTTTGGTATGAAATTTCTTGAAGAAATTGATCGTATCTCTGATAGGGATCTTAATGAGGAATTGGCTTATTTGCTTGCGACAGCAATCTATGATATGAATCTTTTGAGTATCGCAAAACTTGTGAAAGCATGTTTAAATACATATCCAGAAGTTACACCAACAGAAATTGATGCATGTTTGGAAAGCGAATTGGATGATAAAGGGCTGACAAAACTTGTGGGTTTTTTAAAGTCTACAGCGAAAGCTTGCAACGCTACGAAGAAGGTCATGAAAGAAGTAGAGAAACTGGCCAAAGAGAACGAACTAGCTTAAAAGTAAACAACGATGAAGCTCGGGCAGTACTATTACAGTATTTTCCGGGCTTTTCTTTGCCAGAAATTGACCGCATGTCTATGGAAGAGATAGATATTCGTCTGAAAACTATTGAGTTAATAGATTTGAAGTGCAAGGATAATCAAGTCCAGTCTGCATTCATAAAAAGGGTAGTTAATGTTACGGAAGAGCGTAATGGACAGACTTTTTATAAATTCGATACACCGGAATCTATATTTGATTATAAAAAAGCCAAGTTGGCTGTTTTCGGGAAGATACCAGAAGAAGATAGAACAAAAATAGAAGAGTTAAAACGTAATGAACAACTCTTTGAAGAAATATTTGGAGAGGAGGCATAATGGCAACACAAAAATCAATTGAAGCAGTGTTAAGAGCACGGGATGCAAACTTTAGCTCAACATTTTCCAAAGCTACAAATATTCTTTCTAAATTCAGTGGTTCTAACCGTTCAGCAACAGGTTCTATAAAAAATATAGTAGGTGCTTTAGGAGTCTATAAGGTGGCGAGTGCTGCCGCTTCTATGGTAACAGGACAATTTCAATCAGCATTATCACGTTCTGATACAATGCAGAACTTTACTCGAAATATGACAGTTATGACTGGTAGTAGTTCGAAAGCTAAGAAAATGCTTGATGATCTTACGATAGCTACAAAAGGGACAGCATATGGTTTGGATTCTGCGGCTAAAACCGCTCAAGGGTTCTCTACGGCTGGCCAGTCTATGGATAAGGCCACTCGAAATACGAAGAATTTCATGAATGCAGTTTCCTTCTATGGGAATGGTACCAATGAACAGCTTCAACAAGTAACACTCCAGATGCAACAAATGGCTGCAAAAGGCCGTGCGAATATGGGTGATTTAAACAGTGCTGTTCAAGCAGGTATTCCAGTTTATCGTATGTATGCAGAAGCAACCGGTCAGTCTACTGAAGATGTCATGAATGCCTTGAGTGACGGTAAAATCAGTGCAGAAGATTTCTTTGATGTACTTGATAAGGTCTTTAATGAAGGCACAGAAAGTTTTCCTAAGATTTCCAATGCTGCTAAGGAAGCGGGTGCGACCTGGAAGGGTTCATTTGACAATATGAAAGCTGCCACAACACGTGGTGTACTTTCAGTTGTAAATAGCATGGACACATTATCAACTAAGATTACTGGTTCAAGTATCAAGGAGCATATTGCATCACTCGGAAATATTTTCGAAAGCAATCTTACAAGCATGGGGAATAAGGTCCAACAGATAGGAGATATTATAGTTCCCTATGTTCAAATTTTCAAAACTGAGTTCTCTGGAGTAGGTACAAGTGTGGTCAATGCTACGAAAAGTGTTTTGAGTGCTCTTGGCGATATGTATGGGGGATTTGGAAGTGCGCAATCAGTTCAAAACTTTGGGGATATCGTAAAGTTAGTTGCAGATAAAATAAAGGATGCTTCAGCATGGATACAAGATCATAGCAAACAAATTGCGATTCTCATTCCACAGGTAGCCAAACTTGTAGCCGCTTATAAAGGTTTACAGTTTATTAGTAGTTTGGCTCTTCCATTCGTTCAGTTTGGAGAAACGGCTGCAAAAGGAATTGAAAAAATTTTCATTGGCAGTAATTCGATTGGTGGAAAATTTACAGCTAAGTTCATTACTCCAATGATGTCGGCAATGCAGTCCGGAACAGAGAGTTTAATGATTCGAGCAATGCTATTTTCTGATGCATTCAGTAAAGCTTTTGAACCTAAAGGATTAGGGGAAATCAATAGTAAATATTTGAATTTCTTTAAAGGAATAAGTTCGGGAGCTAATAGTGCATTTCCATCATTAGGCAAACTTTCTAATGGATTTAAAACCCTAGGATCGTCAATTGTTCATCCAGTGACATCACTTAAAACACTGAGTGCTAGTCTTATTGCTACAAGTACTGCAGCAGGAGGAACTGGAACAGTCGTACATGGTGCTGGTGTGATGGTAGCTAACGGTTTTAGAAGTATGGCCAGTGCAGGAGTGACTGCTATACGTTCACTTACTGCAGCACTACTTACTAATCCAGTGACTGCTATTTTAGTAGCTATAACAGCAGCAGTCGCAGCAATGGCTACAGCTTGGACAACTAACTTTGGGAATATTCAAGGCTTCACGAAACAAGCTTTTGCAGGCATGAAGCCCGCGATTGATTCTATTAAGAATTCTTTATCTAGTTTAAAACCTATTCTATCTGGTGCAGGAGATGCTTTTAAAACGATTGGTGCAATACTTATTGGAACAGTCGTTGTTGCAATTGCAGCAGTGGTAGATGCTATCCAGTTATTAATTGCAAACTTTAAATCGGTTTGGGATGTAACTAAGATGGTTGGGAGCGGTATAAAAGGTATTTGGAAAACAATTACTGGAGATACTAAAGGTGCAGAAGATGCTTTTAATGAAGCCGGAGAAAGCTTTGATAAAGCTAAAAATAATTATAAAGATGTCTGGGATAACTCAGCTATCCGAGGAACTATTTCAGCTACAAGTGAACTAGGTAAAGAAACAGATAACACTTCTGACTCACAAAAGCGACTTTCTCAAGCTATGGATAGCACAAAGGCAAGTGCTGATCAATTAAGTGGAATATTTTCTAAGCTTAATCAAGCGACACAAGACAGTGCTCAAAAAATGCAAGAAGCATTTGGCGATAATGAAGTGATGCAGAAATTCAATGAGAAGAGCCTTAAACTTATTGAAGAAGGTGGTAAACAACGTCAAACTGCTGTTGAAAAATACAGCCAAGCAATCGCAAATGCTGAAGGTAAAAGTGAAAATGAGCGCCAAGGTATTATGCAAAAAGCTAATGCTACCTTGATGGCAGACTTCCAAAAGAGTCGCTCAGATTTACTAGCAGTAAATAATGAATACAGCCAAATGCTTAAGAGCAATACGGATAAGTCTGGTAATCAGCTTACCGAATCGCAAAGAGTGGCTTTGGTAAATTCACGTAATGCTGTAGTTGAAGAATTAGGAACAACTAATCAAACTTATATTGATAAGCTCCGTGAGCGTATTGAATTAGGGGATTCTATTAGTAAAGAGGAAACGAACACAGCCTTAACGAACCTTCGAGATTCTAACTCACAACAAATTGAGTTGATCAATACGAATAATCAAGAAATTCAGAACCTTAAACAGGCTCAAGCTCAGTCTAATGATGAGATGGAAAAAGCAAGTTTCCAACAAGAGATTATTAACTTGCAAAATAAAAATCAATCACTAACTGAGGCTCAGACAGCATTTGGGCAAAATTGGCTTGCTCTCCAAGCTGCGCAAAATCAAACAACTGCAGAACAGCTGGCAGCTGCTTTAGCGAACGAGAAAAATCTTACTGACCAAAATCTTTTAAGTATTCTTGAAAGTTACAGAAGTAACGGTGCAAGTGTTGCAGAACAAATGACGATTATGGCAGCTATGCTCCAAGAAAAAGGGGTAGAAGGTGCGACTAATCTCGTAACAGCATTGAAGTCAGGAGATGTTAAGGCTGTTGGCGCAAGTATTACTGCGGATGTCAAAAAAGGATTAGGCACATTGCCACCAGGCATGTTTAGTGATGGTGAAAAAGGGCGTCAAAATTTCATTAATGCTTTGAAGCAAGGAGATACCAAAGCTGCAGGTTCCTATCTTAAAGATGGTGTAACTAGCGAGACGAGCAAGACAGCTCAAAAGACAGCGCAAGATGGTAAAAATGCTGCAGATGCTCATAATAAAGGTGTCGAAAATGGAAAAGGTGGCGCAAAAAATGCGGGTTCTTCACTTGCTGAAAATGCAAGTCAAGGAGCTAAAACCAAAACCAACGATTTCCGAAATACTGGGCAAGATGCTGGTATGAATTTTGTTCATGGTATTGAATATCGAAGAGGAAGTGCTCAAAATGCCGGAACTTCTTTAGCTAACTCCGCAAAAAATGGAGCTAGTTCTGTAGGTGGATTTAATTCTATTGGTAGCAATATGGCTTTAGGCGTTGCAGATGGTATCAATGCAAGTGCAGGTTCTGCAGTAGCAGCAATGCAGTCATTGGTATCGAGAGTGAATGCCGAGGCGAAGAAAAAGGCTGAAATTAAATCTCCTTCACGACTGTTAAAACGTGAGGTTGGGGCATTCCTTGGCTTGGGTGTGGCTAGTGGTATTGAAGATAAGACAAGAAATGCAGTCAATGCAATGCGTAACTTAATTCAAAAAACTAGTGATGTAGCTGTACAGGGATTTGATGTTGATCTAGGATTTTCTGGAGAAATTAAAAGTGACCGGTCGGTACTTAATAAAAAACTGGATGATTTAATCCAAGCTACAAGAGAAAAAATAGTTCTTGATGGAGCAGCTATTGTAGGTGGACATCCAGATACTATAGATAAGTTAGGATTTGATAATTATCAAGATAGGGGGCGTTTGTCATTTTAGAAATTAAAGAAAAAATACAATTTGCAGATTTTGACAGTAAATCTCACGGCCTGTATCTAACGGAACGTTCAGCCCCAACCCCAAAGGAAAAACTAGTCACAGTTTCTATTCCTTATACAAACGGAGAGAGTGATTTTTCTTCTATATTTGGTGAGCGTTTTTTTGAAATGCGGAAGATTGAATATAGATTCATGGCAGTTGTTCCATCCTATGCTAATAGAAAGACAATAGAAAACACGGTCAAACGTGAACTGATGATGTCAGACTTTTCTAAGCTTTATGATACCCATGATAAGGACGGCTATTGGTATGCAAAATGTGAGAGTGTGAATGTTGATGACATCCACGATAAAAATGAGGTTGCTGTCTCTATTAGTTTTATTGCTCGTCCATTTTTTATTGTTGATAGCGATGCAAAACAAGATTTGTGGAATGAAATGTGGTATCCAGATAAATATGAGCAGCAACTCTCTTTTAAAGTGGAATACTTTAAAAATATCCACTTATGGAATGGATTTGATAAATCCATTAGTCCCATAATAAATTTTGAAGGAGAAGATGGTTCTGGAGCAATTAAATATCTGGATCAAACGTTTCCGCTTGTGAAAGGAAGAAATGAATTTTTTGATTTTCAGTTATTAAAGGGAGTTAACGATTTACAACTCATTGGTAATGGAGTATTCAATTTTAGACTTCTTGGTGAGGTAATGATGTAATGTATAGAGTTATTTGGTACGAGGATTATAAAGACACGAAAGGGCGTGTAATTCACGATATTTCAGAGGCTGCTTCTAAACTTGCGACAGGAGTCATAAAACAAGAATTAGGAAGTATTCCAACTTTTACTTTTACTTCAACACTATCTAATCCTAGTTATGCAAAATTAAAGCCGCTTATAAGCTTGATTAAGGTTATTAATACAAGAACAGGGAGAAAAGAGTTTGAAGGTCGAGTTCGTAAAATTGAAAACTTGAAAATGGATAGCTCAGGTAATTTCACTCAAGCTGTTCAATGTGTTGGATTTCTTGATTATCTTCATGATAGTTCACAGCGCTTTAAAGATGTTTCAGTAAGTAATCTACGAGCTTATTTGGAGACAATTATCAATAGACACAACCAAACTGTTCAACCTCATAAACGATTTAAACTTGGGGAAGTTACAGTAAGCAACAATACAGGTAATGTTTACCGAGGTATTGGTTATGAAGATACATTTGACACCATAAAAGACAAGCTAATAGATAGACTGGGCGGCAACCTTATTCTGAGAAATCAGAATGGAGAAATGATACTTGATTATATTGCTGAATATGGTGTGAAAGTCAATCAACCGATTAAAGTTGCTAGAAACATGATTGAAGTTGCTAAGTCAATGAATTCTGATGAACTTATTACTCGCATTGTTCCTACTGGTGCGGAAATTGAGAAACCAGAAAATGATACATCAATTCTTGCAAGGGAACGATATACAATTGGTTCTGTAAATGGGGGTAAAGATTATATTGATGATGAAAAACTCATTGAAGAATTCGGGATTATTGAAAAATCTGTAAATTGGTCAGATACTAAGCAACCTAGCTATTTAAAAACTAAAGGGGAACAATACCTCCGAGACCAAAGGGTCGCTTTAGTAACTTGGGGTGTAACAACAGTCAATCTTGATTTATTAGATGACCGATACCAACCTTTTGAGTTGGGAAATTATTATCCGATTGATAATAAATTTATCTCAGATGTCACTTATCAGCAAATTGTTGAAAAAACAATAGATATAAATCAACCACATAAGATTGATTTAGTACTGGGCTCAAGTAAACAAACTCTATCCGCATTTCAATTGCAGTTTAGAGGTTTTTCTGATGAATTAGATAATGCAAAACAAAACATTGATAATTCAAGAAAAAGTCTTGATGAACTCAAAGCCGAGGCAGAAGCTCTAAGAGAAATTGCCAATAGAGTTCCAGAACAAGAAAAAATGTTACGAGAACTTGAGGAAGAAATTGCAAGACAGGAACAAATCAATAAGGAAAAGCAAGAAGAAATTGCAAGGTTGCAAGAAGAGCAAGCTAAATTGGTTTCTGAACAAAGTGCAAAATTATCTGACCAGCAAAAAATAATTGATGATCAAGAAAAAAGAATAAAAGCTTTAGAAGATAAAAAATAAGAAGGGAGTTACATGTCTAAATATGATGAATTGTCAAAAGATTATGTGCCGCTAAAAACAGAACCTGAAATAAAACCATCTGAGCCGAACGATGAAGACTACCTGACAGACTTTGAGGATTTTAATCTTGAAGAACCAGAATATATTGACAAAGGACCTAAAGATGAATATATTCTTGAGCTATCCGAAGGTATGTGGACTAAAGCAAGTTCAAAAGCAGTTCGAAAAATAATTTACTTATTTATGCGCTGGTGTGGATATTGGGTCTTAAATTTAAAAAAATGGATAGAACAATATAGAAAACGTCAAGAGGATGTAGAAGAGCGACAAACAAATCTTGAAAATGACTTTAAAAATGTGATTGCTAATGCTACACAGGATAGTGAAGTAATTAATGCCAGAAGTAGTGAATATTTTGGGGACTTCACGGTACTTGATGATCGTATTGAAAACATTGAAAAGCTACTTATTGCTTTTGTTCCTCAAGGGGTGCAGATTATGATTAGTCGTAAAATGAATGCCTTACCTTCAGTATATATTGACACATGGGAATACGGTTTAGGAAATGCCCCATTGGGAGAGGAACCGGATGGAATGTTTGGTGGAACAATACCAAAAATAGTAGAAAATAGAATCGTTTCATGGGCCAACAATGAACTTGTTATTCAAGTTGCTTTGGATTATGAAAATTTTAAATTCAATTATCGTCCGGAAAGTGGAGAATACCTTCTCTTTGATGGTGTAAGAAGTTTAATGGTTCACGTTGATGGGGGCGAACCTATTGGAGAAAACACAGACGAAAGCCAAGTTGTTATTACCAAAAATAAAGCAACACCTACGCAAGATAACTTATTGCAAAGACTTGTTCAATTAGAAGAAAAAATAGAGGGGAATTAATATGTCAAAGACAGTATATAAAGTAACAGGTAAAAATTTCACAGAATGGCAAGCCCCAGACAATGAAATTATTGCTCGACCTTTTACCGATATTAAGCCACCAGAAGAAGCAGGAAAGCTTATAACAGGTTTTGACTGGGTTGAGAATAAGTGGGAAACGGTAGATATTGTTTCTCCAGAAGAATTTGAACAAGCAAACCTAGCTATTTTTGAGTTGGCAGCAAAAGTAAGTCAATTAGAAAAGGGGAAATAATCATGGTGGGATTGTACGTTATGTATATAAAAAAGGGTGCATACAAACTCGAAGATGTACCTAGTCTGTGGTATGCGGAAGTTGTTGCAGAATTGAAAGAAGAAGGGTGGTTCAACTAATGGAAAAACTAGAAAAAATATATCGAGGAATGGCTAATGGTGCAGAGGCTATCGATTCAAATTTTCAAGAAGTATCTAAAACTCTAGACGGTTTAATAAGTGATTCAGGTTGGCAAGATATTGAGACAATGAATGGGTTTAAATCAGGAACATTCCCAGCGCAATATCGTATTTTAAATGGTTGTCTTTACTTGAGGGGACGTATAATTACAGTCACTACTGCTTCAGGAACAGGCGTTCAGTTTGGAAAAATTCCAGTTTCTATTAGTCAACAACATGAATGGCTTGGAGGGATAATTAGTTCTACAACTACGGTGCGTATGAGTCTTTCCACTAGTGGGGCTCTCACTCTGACACCTATAGGAGATATGGGGAATGGCTATCAGATAGTAGGGTTTGATACTAGTTTTCTAGTAGATTAGAAAGGAAAAAATTTGGAAGAAAAAGCATGGCAAGAGGTCCTTGAACGCTTGGCCAGAATTGAAACTAAACTTGACAATTATGAATTGTTGAGAGAAAAAGCGGATAAAGCTTACTCAATGGCTTTGCATAATGAAGAGGCGATTAAAGAAATTAAATCAAATAACAAATGGGCTTGGGGCTATATGATTGCTCTAGGTCTTGGAGTAGTAACTTATTTTTTTACAAAAGGAATCGGAGGATAACCTGTGAATAAAATTAATTGGGAAGTACGAATTAAAAGTAAAACATTTTGGCTGGCAGCTGTGCCGGCTTTTCTTTTACTCGCACAAACTATTGGAGCACCATTTGGTTATAAATGGGATTTTGTAGTATTGAATCAACAACTGGCAGCAATTATCAATGCTGCTTTTGGTTTGTTGGCAATTATTGGTGTTGTGGTTGATCCCACAACTGCGGGAATCAAAGACAGTCAACGTGTAATGGAAAAATTGGAGGACAACAAATGAAAAAAATTATTAAAGCCACGACAATTGCAATTCTAGCTCTGACAAGTTTCGGTGCAACAAGCCAAGCGTTCGCAGCAGTAGGCGACCAAGGAGTGGACTGGTCAAAATATAACGGCTATCAAGGAAACTTTGGTTATGCCAGTGATGAGTTCTCAATCGCTCAAATTGGTGGAACTTATGGCGGGTATTATGTGGACCAGCTGACTTATAATAGCCAAGTTCAAAATACTCTGGCACAAGGGAAACGTGCGCACACTTATATTTGGTATCAAGTGGGTGGCTCCATTGAACTTTCAAAAGGCGTGCTTGATCGATACTTGCCACAAATTGCAACACCTAAAGGTTCTATTGTCGCTCTTGATTACGAGAGTGGGGCGAGTGGAAGTAAGCAGGCGAATACAGATGCTATTCTTTACGGAATGCGACGTGTGAAAGAAGCAGGATATACACCAATGTATTACAGCTACAAGCCTTATACAATCGCAAATGTGGACTACAAACGCATTATTAAAGAGTTTCCTGGATCCCTTTGGATTGCGGAATATCCAAACTATGAAGTAACTCCAACACCAAACTGGAATTTCTTCCCAAGTATGGATGATATTGGTATTTTCCAATTTACTTCCACTTATGTGGCAGGGGGATTGGATGGTAATATTGACCTTACAGGTATCACGGATAATGGATATGATGGAAAAGTACCTGATCCAGCACCAACACCAAATCCAACTCCAACTCCAACACCAAGTCCAAGCAATAAAACTCACATTGTACAATATGGTGACACATTGAGCAGTATTGCTTACAATTGGGGTACAAGCTGGCAAGAATTGGCACGTCAGAATGCTTTGAGTAATCCTAACCTTATTTATGCAGGACAAGCAATCACCTACTCAGGTGGCTCAAATGCGGCAACAGGCGGAACTTATACTGTGCAATACGGAGATAATCTCTCAGTTATTGCACAACGTTTAGGAACAACTGTACAACACCTTGTTTCAAGTAACGGCATTCAAAACCCTAACTTGATTTATGCAGGACAAACACTTAATTATTAAGATAAATTTACCCCTAGCCATAACGGTTAGGGGTGTTTTTGATCTTGAATTTATAATTTAAGATATAATAAAGATATGTAAGATGTAGTCTCTCGGAATAAGGTGCCGAGGGGCTTTTTTAGTATCATAAAGTTACGAATTCATACGTAAAAGTGCTAAAAAAGTAATCAAAAGTAACTAAATGTGATCATTTTGGGTTGAAAAACGTAATTTTTTTGCTATAATAATCTAAGGTAATAAATACAGATTAAAACTCTTCATTCCATTAATCTTCATTTATCACCTCCTTTCAAAAGTGCGGTGGACACTAAAAGTCGAAGTTAACTGTCATAGGACAAGCGTTGCAGATACGATAATCTGATACTGTTAGGGTAGCTTTACGCTACACGGGGTGGCGACTCACCAGAATAAATCCACCACGGTTTAATACACTCTGCTAACCCTGGCGGAGTGTTTCTTTTTTAGAGGATGTATGGCAAATCAAAATAATTTTAGAGAACCAAATAATAAAGAATTTTTAATTTTAAAAAGCGAGCTTGATAATATCAAAGCTCTTTTGAAGTTTATAAATAATAAATTGTTAAATAAAGATATTGTTATCAAAACCCACACAAAAGAAATTATTTTTAAGATTGAGAGTAGAAATGTACTTCATTTGTTAGGCCTATCCTACAAAGGAGGACACAAAGCACTCTGGTTCGATTATAAAAAGAATAGGATAAGTTTAGGAAATGTCGGAGTGAAGCGCGATGGGACAACTATTCAAAAATTGAGGGCCCTACACTCTTTCGAAGATCTCTTTACTAAAGAATGCATTTTGACGGGTGAGGGGAGATATGAACGTCTCACATTTGAGGCTTCCTTGAGAACAAGTAAGTTACTGCTTGCAATAGGACTGAAATATGTAGATGAGGAACAAGTTTATTACCCGAACACTACTCTCAATCTCAAATCAAAAATAATGCCGCAGGGTGAAAGAGTTATAAAAATCTATACTATTGATAAAAATAAACACAGATATCATTTTTCTAAAGAAGCTGTTTGATGAAGTAATTCTATAATTATTTTGCCCCAAAACAGGGTATTCATCTAATACGTCCAACTTGTGTGGGCGTTTTAATTTCTTTACAGATATTTTTTAATTAAGGCTACTTCTGCCAGTTGTAGGAGAATTTTGTGTGCTATAATAATAAAGGCAAAAAATTAATAAATGAATTAATATGTATTTGTAAAGTCACGCCTTGCCAGCGTGGCTTTTTTTGTTTTTGTTAATACCCCACTCTATAAGTGATTTATGATATATTTAAAAAGGCAAAATAAAATGATCTAAAACCTTTTTATTTCTATACACACTAGCTTCGCCTTGCCAGCGGGCTTTTTATTTGCGTATATTCAGAAGTAATGATAAAATATTATTTATATTTTTTTCATAAAATTTACTCACTGTCCTCAACCTTGGTTGGGGATTTTTTGTTATAATAAAAATGTCGGACACAAACCTTTTACCAGATTACACACGTCTGACATCGTTCCCTTACGAGATTGTGGGAGCTTTTTTTCATAAATATAAATATGATATAATAATATTAGTCGATAAGGTGTCTGTGCGCAGCCCTTTGGGGAAAATCTTAAATGATTTATCAACCTTGGTTTAGGCCTTGGCTGTTTTTATGATATAGACCGTGTTTCGCCTCTGCTTTGCATGCGTACCAGTACGCGGTCGTCAAGGTTCTTTAGCTTAGTTGGTTAAAGTCCTCCGCTCATAACGGAGTTAGCGCTGGTTCGAATCCAGCAAGAACCATATGAAAAGATTTGAATTTATTTATAAATTACTTGCGACTTTGTTTATTGTATTAGCGATATTTCTTCAGTATTTTACAGAATATAAACCTGTAAGTCGTATAATACTGGTCGTTATTTTAATAACTGTTTTGATTCGGTCATTTTTTCCGAACCATGAAAAATAAGGTTTATGCTATAATAAACGTCTGTTCTTAATAGGTAAGTCCCTGCTTCGGTGGGGATTTTTTTGTGCTAAAAAAAGAGCTTATAAAGCTCCGTAAAATATTAAAGTCACCACTCCTCATCATAAGATTCACGATATCTTTCATCTATTGAATCTTTAATAAGTTGTTCTTCGGTATATTTCTTTAGAGCTTCAGTCAGCTCTCCAGTAGCAAATGCACTCCACTTCATCATACCTCTATCGTGGTAATTACGAATAGATTCGTAGGGGCTATAAGAACGATCAACCATAATTTACTCCTTTTCTATAAATATTGATTTATTCAATATTATACATAACAAACATTAAAAATACAATGATAAAAATTGAATTGTTCAATAATGTTGGCGTTGGTTGAAACAATTATATTAAAAGCATGATATAGTAAGTTTCGATTCTTAATTGGTAAGTCCCTATTTAGGAAGGGATTTTAATTTAGGGGGCAAAAAAGGGGCATAAGTATAAAACTTTAGTATATTTTCCACAACTTGTGGAAAAAGTTTGATATTTACGGAGCTTTATATAATCAACTTTTATAACTTTCTACTATTATAATAGTAGAAAAATTAGATTGGAGGGTTCAATCGGATAAAGAAAAAGCACAGCTTTTTCCCGATTGAAACAGCTCTCAGACATCTTGTCTGAAACAATCTCAATATCAAACTAAAAACTCCTTATATAAGGAGTTTTTTTAGAATTGTTATATAATTTCAACACAAAAACATCTTATCTCAATAAAAATATATTGACAAACGATAATTAATCTTATAAAATAAGTCCATCAATATTTATGAAAATTAGGAGTAGAACTATGGAAGTAAAAAGCAAAGAGATAATAAAAGCACTCATTGGCTTCGGCCTTCTTTATATCGGATTTTATCTTATGGGATCTGTAAATTTACATATCGGTCTTTTTCAAGAGTTGACATTGTTAGTATTTAGCCTTTTAGCTGCTGCTCTTATCTTTAAAAACTCCGCACTGGAATGGTTTAGAAAGCCAGAAGGTAAGTATCTTAAAATAATTATTCTTTGCTTTTTTGCAAATGTTATTTGGTCATTTATTGGTGGAGCTTTGGTGCAGATAATCTTTGGCTTAGCCGGAAATCATGGCAACGAGGCCATTGGAAATCTAGCGCTCCTACCTTTTGTACCTTTTATGTTGATGGGAGAAGAACTTTTTTCGATAACTCTTCTGGAAACTTTTCGTAAAAAATTTGCTTGGCCGACATGGATTAGTACCTTGCTGACAGCTTTTATTTTCGGTATGGTTCATTTTCAAACTTATTTTGGCGGGGATGTACTAAGAACAATTGTTCAAATCTTACTCGTGCAGGGAGCTGCCCGTTTGATATTTAACTATGCTTATCTGAAAACAAAATCAATCTGGACTTCTTGGATAGTGCATCTTATCTTTGATATTGTTATGTTAACAGTACCTCTTTTTTTACAGAAATAGTAAGCTGATCCTCTGGATCAGTTTTTACTTATCTGAACGAAATAATAAATGAGGAATAATCTTTACTTAAGGGTATACTCAACTTCCTACTTTTAACTTTTTGTGTTAAACTATTAAACAGTATGTAAAAAAGAAAGAGCTGTAATATGAGTATTATCAATGTAAAAAATTTATCGCATGGCTTTGGTGAGCGCGTGATTTTTGAAAATGTGTCTTTCCGTCTTCTTAAAGGCGAACATGTCGGGCTGGTCGGTGCGAATGGTGAAGGTAAATCAACCTTTATGAATATCATCACAGGAGCTTTACAACCCGATGAAGGTAAAGTAGAATGGTCAAAAAAAGTTCGCGTTGGTTACTTAGATCAACATGCAGTCTTACAAAAAGGGCAAACAATCCGTGACGTTCTTTCAAGTGCCTTTCAGTATCTTTTTGATATTGAAGCGGAAATTAATGATCTGTATTTGAAAATGGGAGATGTGACCCCAGAAGAAATGGATCAACTTTTGGAAGAAGTCGGCGAACTACAAGACATTCTAGAGCAAAGTGACTTTTATCAAATTAACTCTAAAGTGGAGGAAATCGGACGCGGACTTGGTCTTCATGAAATCGGCTTTGAGCGAGATGTTGAAGATCTGTCTGGTGGCCAACGTACCAAGGTTCTTTTGGCAAAACTCTTGCTGACGAAACCCGAAATCCTGATGTTGGATGAGCCAACAAACTATTTGGATGAAGAGCATATTGCATGGCTTAAGCAGTATCTCTTAGATTACGAAAATGCCTTTATCTTGATCTCGCATGACATTCCTTTCTTAAGTTCTGTTATTAACATCATTTACCATATGGAAAATGGTTCCTTAGATCGTTATGTTGGCAATTACGAAGCCTTCCAGTCTGTCTATGAAATGAAGAAAAAACAAGAATTGGCAGCATATAAACGCCAGCAATCAGAAATTGCAGATCTTAAGGATTTTGTTGCACGAAATAAAGCACGTGTAGCGACAAGAAATATGGCAATGTCCCGTCAGAAAAAACTAGATAAAATGGACATGATTGAATTAAGTGCAGAGCGACCAAAACCCCAATTTGATTTCAAAAAAGGTGCAACTTCAAGTAAACTTATTTTTGAGACTAAAGATTTAGTTATTGGATATACAGAGCCTTTGTCACGCCCACTCAACTTACGGGCTGAACGCGGCCAGAAGATAGTTTTTACAGGGGCAAACGGGATTGGTAAAACAACTCTCTTGCGTAGCATTTTGGGAGAAATACAAGCCATTGACGGAGAAGTTCAACGTGGTGAAAAATTAGAAATTGGTTATTTTGAACAAGAAGTGAAAAGTGATAATGGGAAAACATGTTTAGAAGAGATTTGGGATACTTTTCCGGCAATGAACCAAGCGGAAGTTCGGGCTGCGTTGGCACGTTGTGGCTTAACAAAAAAACATATTGAAAGTAAAGTTGCGGTTTTAAGTGGTGGTGAAAAAGCTAAAGTTCGCTTGTGTAAATTAATGAATGCTGAAAGTAACGTTCTTGTCCTTGATGAGCCAACCAATCATTTGGATGTGGATGCCAAGGATGAACTCAAACGTGCCTTACAAGAATATAAGGGAACAATTCTTTTAATTTCACATGAACCAGAATTCTACCAAGATGTTGCAACTGAGACTTGGAATTGTGAATCTTGGACGACAAAAGTACTGTAAACAGTACTTTTTATTTATTTAAAGCAACTTTTTTAGAACCGATAATCCTTGCTGTATTTTTTCTTCTAAAAAAAATCCGTTTTTTTATAATCTTTTTCGTAATTTCATGGAAAAAAGTTGTATAATTGTAGGAGTGCAATTAATCAGTTTTTTAAGGAGAAAACATGGAACAGCAAATCACAAGAAAGCCAGACAATGCTTTCAAAAAGTTGACCCAGTTTTTTATTGTTGATAAGGTCTTTCTTGTATCGTTTATTATCGCCGTTATTTCAGTGAGTATGGGTGGAATACAGACTGAATTTTTTGATAACAAAGTCATTGTAACAGTTTTTGGTTTAATGTTAGTTATTGCTGGTTTTCGATCTACTGGTATTTTGTCCTATATGGGCCAAACATTGGTTAAAAGAAGTAAAACAACGCGTCAGCTTGTACGATTCACCACAATGCTGGCCTTCTTTTTTGCCGTATTTTTTACTAATGATCTTACCATATTGACGATTTTACCGCTCTACTTGACGATTACTCGAGAAATAAAAAATCGTAAGTCTGTTTACATTGGAGCCGCGATGATTGTACCTGCTTGTCATACAGGCTCAAGTCTTTTACCGCAAGGTAATCCTCACAATCTTTATTTATATTCTTTTTATCAAAACCCAGCACATCATTTGGGGCAGTCATTGACAAATTTAGAATTTTTTAAAGGAACAGGCTTACTATGGCTCGCAGGCTTTCTGCTCTTGAACTTGGCTTGTCAATTTATTGACAACGAACCCTTAGTCATTGAAACAAAAGTAAACAAGTTCAATCGATTAGAAACCTCAATCTTTATTGCTTTAATGATTTTAATGGCCGCAGCTGTATTTGGTTATGTTAACTTTTATCTTGCTGTAGCTATTGTTGCTGTAATTGTTCTTTTCTATCGTCCCGAACTTTTTAAGGGTGTTGATTACCATTTACTTCTTACCTTTGTTTTCTTCTTCTTGATTGTAGGAAATATCGCAAATATTCAAGTACTTACGGACTTTATTAGCAATACCTTTGTTGGCCCACAGATGTCCTTCTTAGGCACAGTCTTTATGAGCCAGATTATCTCTAATATCGCAGCACCAATTCTTATATCACCTTTTACTCCTCATGCCGTTTCTGTCGTTATCGGAGCAGATATTGGTGGTATAGGGACGATGGTAGCTTCAATGGCAACGTTGATTGCCTATAAAATCATTCGCGTTCAAGCACGTGGTGAAACGGCAGGATTTGTAAAATACTTTGCCTTAGTAAATGCTGGTTTTCTTGCTGTTTTAGTAGTTGTAGGTCTGATTATCGTGAGTTTTGGAATTTAAAAAAATTTTTATAAAAACATGTAGTGAAAAACTGCATGTTTTTTCGTATTTAGAACTATGAAAAAAATATCAGAATATGTAAAAGAAAATTGGAAAGTCGTTGTTGGAATTGTTTTGGCAGTAACTATTTTAGGGGCTTTTTATTGGAATAAAAAAGTTTTAGATATCCCAAAGCAAGAAGAAAAGCATTCCGAATGGGCGGAGCTGAGCAAGGAAAAAGAAGCTACAGGAAAGAAAAAAATAGAAAAAGACGAAGATGAGAATGAAATCGTCGTTGATGTCAAAGGTGCTGTCAAAAAGCCAGGCATCTACAAGTTATCCTCCAAAAAGCGTGTATCTGATGCAGTAGCAAGTGCTGGGGGCTTTACAGAAGAAGCAGAAAGGAAGGGAATAAATCTGGCAAAAAAATTACAAGATGAAGCAGAGGTCTATGTTCCAGTGAGAGGAGAAACAGATACAAATCACTTGTTAGAAACCAAAGATAATACCAGTAAAACAGCTGAAAAAACTAAAATTAATATTAATACAGCTGATTTAACTGAATTGCAGCAGCTTAGTGGTGTAGGAGCAAAAAAAGCGCAAGATATTCTGGATTACCGTTCTGAAAATAGTTCTTTTGAGTCAGTGGAAGAATTGACCAAGGTAAGTGGCTTTGGTCCTAAAACATTAGAAAAGTTAAAAGAAGCAATCACTGTAGACTAAGAAAGGCTCTGGCAGTTAGATGAAACAAAAATTTACGCTTATCTATTTAGTCTATCTCTTAGTTTTTGTTTATTTTCTTATTTTCAGTTTTTCATGGCCTTTACTTATTCTTAGTTTGTTTAGTCTCTTCATCGCTTTTTATCGTCAATACTATGGTTTGTTAGCTCTTTTACTGTGCTTTAGTTTCTTCTTACTCATGGTAAAAAAAGAGACAGAAGTACAAGAAATACAACAACCAGAAAAAATTTCGAAGATTACCCCTTATATGGATACTCTTCAAGTGAATGGAAATAGGCTCAGTTTCAGGGGAGAAGTGAACGGAAGAGATTTTCAAGCTTTTTACACATTGACTTCGGAAAAAGAAAAAGAATACTTTAAAAATCTTAGGATAAAGGGGATTTTTTACATTGAAGGCACTTTAGATATCCCAGAAGAGCAAAGAAACTTTTCAAGTTTTGATTACAGAAAGTATTTAAGAACGCAAGGTATTTACCGACTTCTTAAAATAGAAAAAATTGAAGGATTTGAAGAAAAACATGACTTTGATTTACGGCTGGTACGCCGAAAAGCCATTCTTTGGACACAAGAACATTTTCCTTCTCCCATGTCGTCCTATATGACAGGGCTTCTTTTTGGTTGGTTGGATAAAGACTTTGAAGAAATGGGGGAGCTTTATACTAGCCTCGGTATTATCCATTTATTTGCCCTGTCAGGGATGCAGGTGAATTTTTTTATTGAACTTCTTCGAAATATTTTATTAAGGCTAGGTTTATCAAGAAAGTTGGTCTATTTTATCCAAATTCCCTTTTCGATATTTTATGCTTTTCTTACTGGCTTATCTCTCTCAATCTTACGTGCGCTTCTTCAAAAAAATATACCTATTAAAAATTCAAGCGATAGATTTTCTATCACTTTTCTTCTTTTAATGATATTCAGTCCATATTTCCTACTGACAACAGGAGGACAACTGACGATGCTCTATTCTTTCTTAATCACATTTTTTTCACAAAAATTCAATGAACTAAAAGGATTAAAAAGAGCATTACTTGATTCTACTGTTCTAGCTGTTGGGGTACTTCCGCTTTTGATTTTTCACTTCCATTCTTTCCAACCATTATCGATTATATTGACTTTATTATTTAGTCTGATTTTTGATTTTTTACTTTTGCCAGGTTTACTTTTTGTCTTTCTCCTTTCTTTAGTCGGCATTGATCTTACATTACTTAATCCTTTTTTTATTATTTTAGAATCAATAGTAAGACTGGTTGGCAGTTTATTTGATAAACCGATTGTATTTGGCAAACCAAATCTTATTTTTTTACTTTTGCTTTTTATGCTAAGTGGACTTGCACTCGATTTTTACAGAAAAAGAAACTGGAACTTAGTTGTAATAATTGTTCTTTTCTTTCTTTTTTTCCTTGTTAAGAATCCTAAACACCCAAGCATTACAATGGTAGATGTGGGCCAAGGAGACAGTATTCTCTTGCAAGACAGGTGGAACAGTCAAAATATCTTAATTGATACTGGCGGTAGATTAAAAATAAGAGCTGATGAGCAGTGGAAGGAGGGAATTTATAAGAGCAATGCTGAAAGTACACTTCTACCTTATCTGAGAGCGAGTGGAGTGAGCAAAGTAGATGTTCTGATTGTGACACATCCAGATGAGGATCATATTGGTGACTTGGAGAGTGTAGCTCAGAAAGTACCAATAAAAAATATTTATGTCTCAGCTAGTGCATTAGAGAAGAAAAATTTTGTTAAAAAACTAAGCAGCTTAAAAAGTCAGATTCACATTGTGCAAGAGGGAGACAAGCTCCCCATATTTAACAGTTATCTCCGGTTTCTAACGACAGGAGGTGAAGGAAAAAGCGATAATGATAATTCTTTAGTAACGTTTGGTGAATTTTATGGGAAGAAATTTCTTTTTACAGGTGACTTAGAAGAAGAGGGAGAGGTTAAACTCCAGAAAGAATATCCACATTTAGAGGTTGATATCCTAAAAGTTGGACATCATGGCAGTAAGACTTCTACAAAGGAAGGTTTTTTAGAAGCGATTAAGCCTAAGGTTGCTCTTATTTCTGCTGGAAAGAATAATCGATATAAACATCCGAGTCAAGAAACGCTTCACCAATTAACTGCACGAGGAATAAAAATTTATCGGACAGACCAGCAAGGAGCAATCCGTTTCCTTTATAAAAAAGGCACTTGGCAAATTCAAACAGTAAAGTAAGTTTGGGTACAAAAAATGTTACATACTATATGACAAAACAGCGTTGCTTTTTGATTGAATAGCAATGAGAATAAGGCGATATGTAATAATTCTTATGTTATAATAGTAGGAAACGTTTACTTGAATCATAAAAGTAAACGGGATGGGAGGAAAAATGGCTATTATAAATATTGAATATTACTCCGAAGTACTGGGGATGAATCGTAAGTTTAATGTGATTTATCCAGAAGCTAGTAAAACAGGTGTAAAAGATGGAAAAGATATTCCAGTGCTTTATCTATTGCATGGGATGTCTGGAAATGAAGATTCATGGCTTATAAGAACGGGGATTGATCGTTTGATTCGTCATTCTCAACTTGCCATTGTCATGCCTTCAACTGATTTGGGCTTCTATACTAATACTAATTATGGTATGAGATATTTTGATGCAATTGCAAAGGAATTGCCACAAGTGGTACATAATTTCTTTCCTAACTTGAGCAGCAAGAGAGAAAAGAATTTTATCGCAGGTTTGTCGATGGGAGGTTATGGCGCATTCAAGCTGGCTTTGGCTACGAAAAACTTCAGTTATGCAGCAAGTTTATCAGGAGCGTTAGATATGACTGACCTAAAAGAACAAAGTGCTGAGAATGAAGCTTATTGGACCGGAATTTTTGGTGACCTTGATCACTTTAATGATAGTGAAAACAGCATTCTCTATCTTGCAGAACATCATGAAGGTGAAAAGCCCAAGCTTTACAGTTGGTGTGGGGAACAAGATTATCTTATCTCTGGAAATAATAGAGCGGCTCAACTTCTTGAGGAAAAAGGCTTTGACCTTCGTTATGAAAAATCGCCGGGTACACATGAATGGTACTATTGGACCAAACAAATCGAGACCGTTTTAAAATGGCTTCCTATTGATTATAAGGAAGAAGAACGTCTAAGTTAAACAGCTTAAAATAAAAATATAAAACCTTGAAACTTAAATAAATCCTAAAGAAAACGTTTGCTCAAAAAAGGCCGAACGATTTATAGAAAAATGTTTGATAATCTTAGGTTAAGTTTTGACAAACGGATTGAATAGGACTATAATTTCATAGTAATAAAAATTTGCGAAAAATCGCACATAGAAAGAGGTCATTAAATGACAACAATCTCAATTGAAGCTCTTAAAGCAGTAGCTATTGGTATTAGTGCACTTGGTGCCGCTATCGGTGATGGACTTATTGTTTCAGCATTTATTAATGCTGTTGCACGCCAACCAGAAATGGAAGGCAAACTCCGCGGAAGTATGTTCCTTGGTGTTGCCTTTGCCGAAGGTACATTCTTCATCGCCTTAGCTATGGCTTTCTTGTTCTAAAAATCGTTGATTTAACTTTTATACTCAACAATTATTTAGAAAGGAAGACTAGCTATGGAATCAACATGGACTTTTAATGTTGGACCAGTAACTTTTGACGGTGTCATTCTATATATGACAGCTTTGACCGTTTTAATTGTCTTTGGTCTGATTTATTGGGCAAGTCGCAATATGCAACTGAAGCCTACAGGTAAGCAAAACGTCCTTGAGTGGGTAGTTGACTTTATTAACGGCATCGGACGTGAAAATCTAGGTGCTAAAGAGTCACCAAAGTATGCCCTCATGAGTTTTACACTCTTTTCTTTCCTTTTGATTTCGAATATTATTGGGCTAGTTACTAAAATCACTGCACCGGGTGACATCAGCTTATGGCGCTCTCCAACAGCAAACTCAACAGTTGACTTGACTTTAGCAGTCTTAGTCATTGTACTCGCCAATACCCTTGGTGTGAAACAGTTTGGCTTTAAAGGCTATATTAAAAATGCCTTTTGGAAAGAACCTAAAGCAATGCTTCCGATGACTATCATGGAAGAGTTTACAAATGCCCTTTCTATGGGACTTCGTCTTTACGGTAATATCTTTGCCGGAGAAGTTCTTCTAGGGATTATTGCTGGAATGATCGATTCTGGTTGGTTTATTCTTCCTGTGACATGGATTTTAGCAATGGCTTGGATAGCATTCTCAATCTTTATTTCATCTCTTCAGGCTTATGTATTTGTTCTTTTGACAAATCTTTACATTAGCCACAAAATTTTAGCAGAACACTAGGAAAGGAGTAGAAATGCTTACTACATTATTAGAAACTGCTCCGAATACAGTTCTTGGTAATATTATCGTTGTCAGCGGTGCATTCATCATCTTGCTGATCTTGGTTCGTAAATTTGCGTGGGGTGCTATTACAGGTATCTTTGAAGAACGTGCAAATAAAATCAACAACGATATTACAACTGCAGAACTGTCAAAAAAAGAAGCAGAAACATTATTAGCGCAACGTGAAAATGAACTTGCAGGTTCTAAAGAAGAAGCTGCCAACATTATCCAAACTGCCAATGATACAGCTAAACAAAATCGTGCAAATATCTTGGCAACAGCCAATGAAGAAGCTGCGAATGTGAAAAAACGTGCCCAAGAAGATATTGAACAAGAACGCAAAGAAGCGCTCAGTTCAGTTAAAGGGGATGTTGCTGATATTTCAGTACAAATTGCTGAAAAACTCATCGGTCAATCTTTGGATTCACAAGCACAATCAGAACTTATTGACAGCTATATTGCTAAGCTTGGCGAATAGGGGGTTGGTTGAAAATGACAACAGTCAATTCTCAAAAATACAGTAAAGCCTTGCTTGAAGTTGCAGAGGAACAATCTCAATTAGAAGTTATTCTTTCTGAGGTTAACGAACTGACACAACTTTTTAAAGAAGATGATCTTGCTTCTTTCTTCGGAACGGAAGTATATTCTACAGCAGCAAAATCAGAAGTTATTGACAGTATCAAAGAAAATTCATCACCACTGATGAAAAATTTCCTTGATACTGTTCGTGCAAACGGACGATTAGCTGATTTAGCAGAAATTCTTGCTGAAATTAAAAATACAGCAGATGATATGTTTAGAATTGCTGATGTAGAGGTCATTTCAAGCGTGAAATTAACCGAAACACAAATCGAAAAATTTGTTGCTCTCGCTAAATCGAAATTTGATTTGAACGAAGTAACAATCGTGAACACAGTAGATGAAAAGATTGTCGGTGGATTTATTGTAAATTCACGTGGAAAAATCATTGATGCTTCTGTCAAATCACAATTGGCAAAAATTGCCAAAGAGATTCTCTAAGAATCTCCTTTGAGAAAAAATTCTCAGCCATTTAACATGAAAACTCAGAAAGGAGCAAAATACATTTGGCAATCAAAGCGAATGAAATCAGCTCACTGATTAAACAACAAATTGAAAATTTTACACCAGATTTTGAAGTTGCTGAAACTGGTGTCGTCACTTATGTTGGTGACGGTATCGCCCGTGCTTACGGCCTTGAAAATGCGATGAGCGGTGAGCTTGTCGAGTTTGACAACGGCGTATATGGTATGGCGCAAAACTTAGACAGTACAGACGTTGGTATTATCGTACTTGGTGATTTCCTTAGCATCCGCGAAGGAGATACAGTAAAACGTACAGGTAAAATCATGGAAATTCAAGTCGGTGAAGAACTCATCGGCCGTGTTGTAAATGCACTTGGACAACCCGTTGATGGCTTAGGCGATATCAATACAGGTAAAACACGTCCTGTTGAGGCTCCAGCTTCAGGTGTTATGCAACGTAAATCTGTTTCAGAACCACTCCAAACTGGACTTAAAGCTATTGATGCACTTGTACCAATCGGTCGTGGTCAACGTGAGTTGATCATCGGTGACCGTCAAACAGGTAAAACATCTGTAGCTATCGATGCAATTCTTAACCAAAAAGGTAAAGACATTATCTGTATTTACGTTGCCATTGGTCAAAAAGAATCGACAGTTCGTACACAAGTTGAAGCACTCCGTAAACTTGGAGCAATGGATTATACAATCGTTGTAACAGCTTCAGCATCACAACCTTCACCATTACTTTATATTGCACCTTATGCGGGTGCAGCTATGGGTGAGGAATTCATGTACAATGGTAAACACGTTCTGGTTGTTTATGATGATTTATCTAAACAAGCCGTGGCTTACCGTGAACTTTCACTCTTGCTCCGTCGTCCACCAGGTCGTGAAGCTTACCCAGGGGATGTATTCTACCTCCACTCACGTCTTTTGGAACGTGCGGCACAATTGAGCGATGACTTAGGTGGTGGTTCAATGACAGCCTTGCCTTTCATTGAGACACAAGCCGGAGATATCTCTGCCTACATCGCTACAAACGTTATCTCAATCACAGATGGACAAATCTTCCTCGAAAACGACCTTTTCTATTCAGGTATTCGTCCAGCCATCGATGCCGGATCTTCTGTATCACGTGTTGGTGGTGCCGCTCAAATCAAGGCAATGAAAAAAGTTGCCGGAACACTCCGTTTGGACTTGGCATCATTCCGTGAACTTGAAGCATTTACACAATTCGGTTCTGACCTTGATGAAGCAACACAAGCTAAATTGAACCGTGGTCGTCGTACAGTTGAAGTCTTGAAACAGCCGTTACACAAACCATTGGCTGTTGAAAAACAAGTTCTTATTCTTTATGCATTGACACATGGCCATCTTGATGATGTTCCCGTAGAAGATATTCTCGATTTTGAAGAAAAAATGTTTGATTTCTTCGATGTCAACTATGCTGAACTTTTACAAGTCATCACAGATACTAAAGATTTGCCAGATGAAGCAAAACTTGACGATGCAATCAAAGCCTTCAAGAAAACTACAAATTACGTTAAATAAGGAGGTTCATTATGGGCGCTTCACTTAGCGAAATTAAATCAAAAATTGCTTCAACCGAAAAAACAAGTCATATCACTGGTGCCATGCAAATGGTATCTGCAGCGAAATTGCAAAAATCAGAAAAGATTGCGAAAACTTATCAGGTTTATGCAGATAAGGTGCGTCAAGTGACAACCGACTTGGTTGCTGCAGATCGTGGCCCTTCTAAAAATCCGATGATGACTAAACGTCCCGTTAAGAAAACAGGATATTTAGTTATCACTTCGGATCGTGGCCTTGTAGGAGGTTACAACTCTAATATCTTGAAGTCAGTCATGAATAAATTACGTGAAAAACACCAGGGACCAGAAGAATATTGTATTCTTGCTTTAGGTGGGACAGGAGCAGATTTTTTCCGCTCTCGTAACGTAGAATTATCTTACGAATTACGTGGTTTGACTGACCAACCAAGTTTTGAAGAAGTTCGTGAAATTGTACGTCAAGCTGTATCTCGCTATCAAAATGAAGAGTTTGATCAACTCTATGTTTGCTACAATCACCATATCAATTCATTGACAAGTGAAGCACGCATGCAAAAAATGCTTCCGATTACATTTGATGAATCAGAGGAACCAGAAGATGAAGCACCAGTATCATTGGTGAGTTTCGAACTGGAACCAAGCCGCGAAGCTATTTTAAATCAACTTTTACCTCAATATGCTGAAAGCATGATCTATGGTGCGATTGTTGATGCTAAAACAGCTGAACATGCTGCTGGTATGTCCGCAATGCGTACAGCTACAGATAATGCTAAAACAGTGATTAACGATCTGACAATACAATATAACCGCGCGCGTCAAGCAGCAATTACACAAGAAATTACGGAAATTGTTGCAGGAGCCTCAGCGCTTTAAGCATGTGGTAACCTTTCTTAAAGAATTAAAGACAGAAAAATAAACTAGGAGGAAAAATATTGAGTTCTGGTAAAATTACTCAGGTCATTGGTCCCGTTGTCGACGTTGAATTTGCGTCAGGCGCGACTCTTCCTGAGATTAATAACGCACTCATCGTTTATAAAGATGTAGACGGCGTTAAAACTAAAATCGTCCTTGAAGTGGCGTTGGAACTTGGTGATGGTGCCGTACGTACCATCGCTATGGAATCAACTGATGGCTTAACACGTGGACTTGAAGTTCTCGATACAGGTAAAGCAATCAGCGTACCTGTCGGTCAAGAAACACTTGGACGTGTCTTCAATGTACTTGGAGATGCTATCGATGGTGGCGAAGCGTTTGCTGAAAATGCAGAACGCAGTCCTATCCATAAAAAAGCGCCATCTTTTGATGAACTTTCAACAGCAAATGAAATTCTTGTTACAGGGATTAAAGTTATTGACTTACTTGCCCCATACCTTAAAGGTGGTAAGATTGGCTTGTTCGGGGGTGCCGGAGTTGGTAAAACCGTTCTTATCCAAGAATTGATTCACAACATTGCCCAAGAACACGGTGGTATTTCCGTATTTACTGGTGTTGGGGAACGTACTCGTGAAGGAAATGACCTTTACTGGGAAATGAAAGAATCAGGCGTTATTGAAAAAACAGCCATGGTCTTCGGTCAAATGAATGAGCCACCTGGAGCACGTATGCGTGTTGCTCTTACTGGTTTGACAATTGCTGAATATTTCCGTGATGTAGAAAAACAAGACGTTTTGCTTTTCATTGATAATATCTTCCGTTTCACCCAAGCCGGTTCAGAAGTATCTGCCCTCTTAGGACGTATGCCATCAGCCGTTGGTTACCAACCTACGCTTGCAACCGAAATGGGTCAACTTCAAGAACGTATCACTTCAACAAAACAAGGTTCTGTAACTTCTATCCAAGCGATTTATGTCCCAGCCGATGACTATACTGACCCTGCGCCAGCAACAGCCTTCGCTCACTTGGATGCAACAACAAACTTGGAACGTCGTTTGACACAAATGGGTATCTACCCAGCCGTTGATCCATTGGCTTCTTCATCACGTGCGCTTACACCTGAAATTGTTGGTGAAGAACACTATGCAGTAGCTATGGAAGTACAACGTGTGCTCCAACGTTATAAAGAATTACAAGATATCATTGCTATTCTTGGTATGGATGAATTGTCTGATGATGAAAAAGTATTGGTTAACCGTGCACGTCGTATCCAATTCTTCCTCTCACAAAACTTTAACGTTGCCGAAACATTTACTGGTGTACCAGGATCATATGTACCAATTGAAAAAACTGTTGAAGATTTCAAAGCGATTCTTGACGGTAAATACGATTCAATCCCAGAAGATGCTTTCCGTGGTGTAGGTCCAATCGAAGACGTTCTTGAAAAAGCTAAAAAAATGGGTTATTAAGATAGGAGGTTGCTGAAATGAGTGAAAATGTCATGGCTATTCAAGTCATCACTCCTGCGGGTGTCGTTTATGATCACCATGCAACCTACATTCTTGCGCATACGATTGGTGGAGATATGGGGATTTTACCCAACATGATTTCCACAATCGCTGGTTTACAAATCAGTGAACTTAAGGTGCGCCGTCCTGATGATGTGAAGCACGTTGATTATATTGCTGTTAATGGCGGTATTATTGAAGTGAAGGATAGTATGATTACAGTGATCGCAGACTCTGCTGAGCGTAATCGTGATATCGATGTTCCACGTGCCGAACGTGCAAAACTTCGTGCTGAAAAAGAGCTTGAAGAAGCTAAAGCGGCACATAAGACTGATGAAGCTAAACGTGCCGAAGTTGCACTTCATCGCGCGATTAACCGATTGAATGTATCGAAACACAATTAATAAAAGAATAAAAAACATCCTTAGGATGTTTTTTTGTTATTTAATATAAATGTAACAAAAAACAGCAAATTAAAATGTTAAAATGTAAATAATAAGTCTTTTTTACTGTTTGATGAATAAATAGTTACGGATGATGGATTTTTGGAACAATTTAGAAATGTAGTATTGAGAAGAGAGAGGGAATTATGGGAAAGGAGGAAAGTGTGGCATTGGATCATTGCCAAGAACTGATGGAAATAGTCGAAACAATAGAAGACAAACTCCATCAACTTGAAGTTATAAAGATCGAATTTCGTCAAGAAATTCAGTACAAAATTAATTACCGCTCGGCTTTACTTGCGTTCAGCTTTCCTGTCCTTATCTTAGCTTTTTATATTATAAACGATTTTTCTTTTATACATGGTCATGGGCAACTGGATCGTTCCGCTTTAGAAACCTTCTTAATCACGTTTATGTTGAGCTTTGCCTTATGGGCTCTGGGAATTTTTCTAAATGATATTTTCAAAAAGATATTTGGAAGTAATACACTTCCCATTGGGCGAAAAGCTCTTGTTAAGCAACTTTTTCCTAAATACAATCAAAAAAGTCAATGTCTGATTGATAGTCTAGAGGAATTGTTGGGATCTGAGACATTAATAAGTACTGAACTCCCTGAAAAGTATCTGAATGTCAAGAGCTTGAACTATATTATTGAGGTCTTAAGTGTAGAAGATGTTCAAACTTTGCATGAAGCAGTTGAACTATTAGAGCTAGAAATAAAAAATTCTCGTGTTGAGCAAAGTTTAATGGCTGAGCCAAGTATCCGTCGAGCGCAAGAAGCGATAGCAACCCAGCATACGTTCAAACAAGGTGTATAGTAGAAATAATGAGAAAGGAGGCAAAAAGCGAATGAGAAAGAAAAGATATTGTATAATTTTAGCAACCACCATAGTATTAGGGCAAACAATCATTCTGAACCCGAGCCAAGCTTATTCTGCATCAGTTTCACGTGTCCAAGCCGAAGAACTGCAGGACAAAAGTGCCAATAATTCGTTAACCGAGGAAGCAAATACAGGCGGTGGATCGACAACACCTGAAAACCCTCAGCCTATTACGCCGACAATGCCTCCGATCGTTCCAGAAACACCAGATATTACACTTCCGCCAGTAACCATAGGTGAACCTGTTCCTATCACACCAACAGTCCCCATAATTCCGGATAATACTCTTCCTTTGGTACCTGTAGGCGAACCTGTGCCGATTACACCTACAGCACCTCCAATTGTACCAGAGCAGCCGGATAATAGTTTACCTTCAATTTCACTCACAACACCAGAAAAAGTAGAGGTACAGAACCCGGAGTCGGATACAGAAAGAGATCAACCTCTTAAAAATCTGGAAGCACATAATCAAGATAAAAAGGATACAACAGAAGTTACCCCAGCAGAAACTATAAAGCCACAAGAAATAGAAAATAAGAATACAACTACTCAAGTTTCTACCAAAGGAGAACTTCTTTATACCTGGGGGGAAGCAAATATCCCACTGATGTCACAACATACCTCTATCAATTCACTTGATGATGCGGATAAGGATGCTGTAACGCGTAAACATGCCATAGCTGTGCATGCAGCTGGGACAGGAGGAGTAGTTACAGGAATAGGGACCTCTGTACTCCTTCTCGGAATCCTCAAGAAAGCCAGTTGGCTAAAACAAATCTTTGGTAAATAAAAGAAAAAATCTCTGAAAAAAGGGATTTTTTTTGATACAATGAAACAAACAATGAGGAGAAATCCTCTAAAATTTAAAGGAGATTCAGATGCGTAAAGTAGGTATAATTGGGTTAGGGAATGTCGGAGCAATGATTGCTCAAATGATTGTTCAAGCAGGCTATGTTGATGAATTAGTCCTTATTGATAAAAATACTGCAAAATCTAAAGCGGAAGCTTTTGACATGCTTGATGCAGCTAGCCTACTCAATAGTCATACAAAGATTACTGTAGGCGATTATCCAGACCTTTCTGATGCAGAAGTCGTTATTTCTGCTTTGGGCCATATCAAAGCTCTTGATGCCCAAGATCGTTTCCAAGAGTTGAAAATTAATACACCCATGGTCAAAGCAGTGGCAGATGAAATTAATGCTTCAGGCTTTAATGGTGTTTTCTTAATCGTAACCAACCCTAATGACGTGATTGCACAGCTTTATTCACAAGCTCTTAACCTTCCCAAAAACCAAGTTTTTGGAACAGGAACATATTTAGATTCGGCTCGTTTGCACCGTTATATTGCTGAAGAAGCAGGTGTAGATGCGAGAAGTGTGAGCGGCTATATGCTTGGTGAACATGGTGATTCACAATTTGCAGCGTGGTCAACAGTAAATATTGGTGGCGTACCATTTGAAAAAACAGCAGTGACAAACAATTTTGACCTTGAAAAAATCGAAGATTCAGCACGCCATGGCGGTTTTGTCGTATATGAAGGAAAGGGCTATACGAACTTTGCTATTGCTGCAGCTTCAGTGAGTCTAATGAATCTCATTTTATCTGATGCCAAAGCAGTTGTGGTCTGCTCGCATTACGATGCTGAACTTGATGCGTATTTGTCAACGCCAGCACTTGTTGGACGCGATGGTGCACAAGCTTATCCTGGATTTATCGAAAGCATCAGCAAAGAAGAAGCGGATAAATTGAAAGACTCAGCACGTGAGATTCAAGAAAAAATCAAAAAATTTAGCTAAAAATAGCCTATAGATAGAAAATCTCTTATATAAGAAGAGGTTTTTTTCTCTGTTCAATTGCTTTGAAATAAAGTATAATTAAAGATATATAATAGAAGATAAGGTGAGTTCATGGTTGAGGTTTATTTAGTAAGACACGGAAAAACAATGTTTAATACAATCGGCAGAGCCCAAGGTTGGTCGGACACACCGCTCACTGCTGAAGGTGAACGTGGTGCTATGGAACTAGGGCTAGGCTTCAAAGCTAAAGGGTTGAAGTTTGATCGAGCTTATTCTTCTGACTCTGGCAGAACAATACAAACGATGGGCTTTATCTTGGAATACTCCGAGAATAAAGATATTCCTTATAAGATGGACAAGCGTATTCGTGAATGGTGTTTTGGTTCTTTTGATGGGGGATATGATGGCGAACTCTTTGATGGGGTTCTTCCTATTATCTTTGCTGAAAAAGGTATGCAAGAGACAGGGAAGTTCCCTTCAGATGAAGAACTAGCGCGTGCTATTTATGAAGTCGATACTGCAGGATGGGCGGAAACTTGGGAAGAACTCTCTGGACGTATTATGAATGGCTTTTCTGATATGGCAACTGAAGCAGAAGCAGCGGGAGCGAAAAATATCGTCATAGTTAGTCATGGGATGACGATTGCAAGCTATATCAAAATGCTTCGTCCAGATAAAGAACGTCCGCATAATTTGGATAATGGTTCCGTGACACATCTGACTTTTGAAAATGGAAAATTTGAAGTAGGAGATATCGGATCAATGGAGTATCGCAAACTTGGAGCAGAAATCATAAAAAATGCAAAGAAGAACTAAAAAAAGAAAACTCAAAAAAAGTAGAGTAATTGGAAGTTTCATTATTCTCTTGGTCTTCATTGGACTATGTGTATTTGCTGTAAGTAAACTCAAGACACAAGTCACGAAAAAAACGGCTGAGCCAAGACAAACTTCACCTTCAAGTTCGCCAGCTGAAAGTAAGGCAACTGATTTACCGGAAGCTCATCGTTCTGACTGGAATCTTGTTCTGGTAAACAGGGAAAATCCAAAAGAGGAACTCTCCCCAGAGCTTACAACTGTTGGCACTGTGCAGGTTGATCAACGTATCGCAGATGCTCTTGTTAAATTTTTAGCAGCAGCGCAAGCTATTGATCCCTCAGAACACTTGATTTCGGCATATCGCTCAGTGGCTTATCAAGAACAACTCTTCAATACTTATGTGGAAAATGAAATGGTTGGTGCTGCAGGATCAGTCAATAACACAGGGCAACCTATATCTCGTGAGCAAGCTGAAACTAATGTTAAGACTTATTCACAGCCTGCAGGTAGCTCAGAGCACCAAACAGGCTTAGCTGTTGATATGTCGACAGTAGATGCTTTGAACCAAAGCCCTGAAGATGTAGTCGCACAAGTGAAGAAAATTGCACCTGAGTACGGTTTTGTACTACGTTTCCCGGAAGGCGGAAAAGCATCCACTGGTGTGGATTATGAGGATTGGCATTTTCGTTATGTAGGTGTGGATAATGCCAAATATATGACAAAACACAACCTTACACTTGAAGAATATTTGAAGTTATTGCCCCAGTAAAATAAAGGGCGTTAAAAGGAGTCACACAACAATGTTGAATAAAGCCTACTTGATTTTATATGCTAATATTGCCTTATTTCTCTATACTTTAATGATTATTGCACAACGGCTTTTAGCATCACCCAATACCTTTACGACGGTTTTTCAAAATACAAGCCGCACAATAACGGGATTTATCAATAAAACTCTGGCTCCAGTAGCCCAATGGCAAAATATAATAGAAATACTCTTGGTTTTCCTTCTCATCTTACTCATACTCCGCTTTTTCAATGTGGGATTATGGATTTTAGAGATAGCGGCTGTGCTGGTAATTGTTGATTGGGGCTATCAATATCTCATGCATCAGCAAAATCTAGCGCTATTATTTCCACTAGCTGTCATGCTTGTTAGTCTCTTTAGCATCCGTTTCATTGCTAAAGAAGTAGGATTTATTTAAAAAAAACAAAAATTAGCACTCTATAAAAAAGAGTGCTAATTTTTGGTTTTTTTGCTTGACAAGATAGGAGATAAGGGTTATAATAATATTGTTAGCACTTGAGGGTGGTGAGTGCTAAAAGCGAAGAAAGGAGACAAAGATGATTACAGAACGGCAACAACAGATTTTGGATTTGATTGTCTCACTTTACGCTAAAGAGCACACGCCCGTTGGTTCTAAAGCTTTATTGGAACAGATTAAAGCATCAAGTGCGACAATCAGAAATGATATGAAAGCCTTGGAAAATCTTGGACTCATTCAAAAAGAACATACATCAAGTGGGCGTGTTCCTAGTATTTCAGGTTACAAATACTTTGTAGAAAATGTATTGCGCTTGGAAGAATTTACACAAAATGATCTTTTTCAAATTATGAAATCCTTTGATGGTGAGTTTTATCGCTTATCGGATTTATTTGAAAGAGCAAGTGAAGTTCTCTCAAGATTGACCGGCTTAACTTCTTTCGTACTTAATGTTCCTCAGAAAGAGCAAGTCTTACAGTCCTTTGAACTTGTCACTTTAGATAATCACTCGATGTTGACAGTGATGACCTTAGCGACAGGCGAACTTCGGACAAATCAGTTTGTACTCCCCAAAAGTATGAGTGAACATGACTTGCAAGTCTTTACACGGTTGATTAAAGAACGTTTAGTGGGTAAGAAAGTTCTTGATGTGCATTATGCGTTGAGGACGGATATCCCACAGATAGTACAGCGTTACTTTAAAACAACTGGTGATGTCTTGGAGCTCTTTGAATCCGTCTTTGCAGATTTGTTCACAGAACATTTGACAAGTAGCGGACGTGAATATGTCTTTGATTTTGCCACAGACAATCTTTCTGAGCTTTATAAAATTTTAAGCGATGATACACGTATGGCTCAAGAAATACGAGAATTAACAAGTACAGATGAGATGCGTTCGGTTGTCATTGACAATATGTCTTATTTTGCTAACCTAACGTTGATCAGTCAAAAGTTTGTTATTCCATATCGTGGTTTAGGAACGCTGACAGTCATTGGTCCTGTAGAACAAGATTATCAGAAAACCTTGAGTACACTGGACTTACTTGCGAAAGTCTTAAGTATGAAACTCATGGACTATTATCGTTACCTTGATGGTAACCATTATGAGATAAGTTAATATATGAAATTATTTAAAAGAAAAGGAAACAATATGGCTGAAGAAAATAAAGAAGAATTAAAGAAAAAAGATCAGGAAGAAGAAGTTGTCGAAGAGCTTACTGAAGAAGCACTTGAAGATATCGTCGAAGAAGAAGTTTCTGAGCTTGATGCAGCTGTAGCAAAGGCTGAAGAATGGGAAAATAAATTTCTCCGTATTAGCGCAGAAATCCAAAATATTCAACGCCGTGCCAACGAAGAACGTTCTAGTATCTTGAAATATCGCTCACAAGATTTGGCGAAAAAGATTTTGCCAAGCTTAGATAACTTGGAGCGTGCACTTGCTGTTGAAGGATTAACAGAAGATGTCAAAAAAGGTTTAGAAATGACGCGAGAAAGCTTGATCAACGCACTTAAAGAAGAAGGCGTTACAGAAGTCAAAGCAGACGGAGCCTTTGATCCAAACTTCCATATGGCTGTGCAAACTGTCCCAGCTGATGATGAGCATCCTGCAGATCATGTCGTTCAAGTCTTCCAAAAAGGCTACCAAATCCATGATCGTATCCTTCGTCCAGCAATGGTCGTTGTTGCACAATAAGAAACAAGAAGTGACCGAAATGTCCTTAAACTATAAGAATAGATAAAAACAATAAAATAAAAAAAGAGGTAAAGCATATGTCTAAAATTATTGGTATTGACCTTGGTACAACAAACTCAGCAGTAGCAGTTCTCGAAGGAACTGAAGCAAAAATTATTCCAAATCCAGAAGGAAATCGTACAACACCATCTGTTGTCGCTTTTAAAAATGGTGAAATTCAAGTTGGTGATGCTGCAAAACGCCAAGCCGTAACAAACCCAGATACAATCATCTCAATCAAATCTAAAATGGGTACAAGTGAAAAAGTTTCTGCCGGTGGTAAAGAGTACACACCTCAAGAAATTTCAGCAATGATTCTTCAAAACTTGAAAGCAACAGCTGAAGCATACTTGGGCGAAAAAGTTGAAAAAGCAGTTATTACAGTCCCAGCATACTTCAACGATGCACAACGTCAAGCAACAAAAGATGCTGGTAAAATCGCTGGTCTTGAAGTAGAACGTATCGTTAACGAACCAACAGCAGCAGCTCTTGCTTACGGTATGGACAAACAAGACAAAGATGAAAAAATTCTTGTCTTTGACCTTGGTGGTGGTACATTTGACGTTTCAATCCTTGAACTAGGTGATGGTGTCTTCGATGTATTGTCAACAGCAGGTAACAACAAACTTGGTGGTGATGACTTTGACCAAGCTATCATTGATTACATGGTCGCAGAATTCAAGAAAGAAAACGGCATTGACCTTTCACAAGATAAAATGGCCCTTCAACGTTTGAAAGATGCAGCTGAAAAAGCGAAAAAAGACCTTTCAGGTGTAACTTCTACTCAAATTTCATTGCCGTTCATCACAGCTGGCGCTGCTGGCCCACTTCACTTGGAAATGACACTTACACGTGCTAAATTTGACGAATTGACTGCTTCATTGGTTGAAGCAACACGCGAACCTGTACGTCAAGCCCTTTCTGATGCTGGTCTTTCAACTTCTGATATCGATGAAGTTCTTCTTGTTGGTGGTTCAACTCGTATCCCAGCAGTTGTTGATCTTGTTCAAAAAGAAACAGGTAAAACACCAAACAAATCTGTTAACCCAGACGAAGTTGTTGCTATGGGTGCAGCAATCCAAGGTGGTGTCATCACTGGTGACGTTAAAGACGTTGTCCTTCTTGACGTAACTCCACTTTCACTTGGTATTGAAACAATGGGTTCTGTATTTACAAAACTTATCGAACGTAATACAACAATTCCAACATCTAAATCACAAGTCTTCTCAACTGCAGCAGATAACCAACCAGCAGTAGATATCCACGTCCTTCAAGGTGAACGTCCAATGGCAGCAGATAACAAATCATTGGGTCGCTTCCAATTGACAGATATCCCTGCCGCACCACGTGGTGTGCCACAAATCGAAGTCACATTCGACATCGACAAAAACGGTATCGTATCTGTTAAAGCAAAAGATTTGGGTACGCAAAAAGAACAAACAATCGTTATCAAATCTAACTCAGGTCTTTCTGACGAAGAAATCGATAAAATGATGAAAGATGCTGAAGCAAATGCTGATGCTGACGCAAAACGTAAAGAAGAAGTAGACACACGTAACGAAGCGGATGCTCTTGTTTTCCAAACTGAAAAAACAATCAAAGAACTTGAAGGTAAAGTTGACGAAGCAGAAGTTAAAAAAGCAGAAGATGCTAAAGAAGAGTTGAAGAAAGCTCTTGAAGGTGAAGATATTGCCGATATCAAAGCTAAATCAGAAGCACTTAGCGAAATTGCGCAAAATCTCGCAGTAAAACTTTACGAACAAGCCAGCGCTGAACAAGCAGCAGCAGAAGGACAAGAAGCTGGATCAGAAGAAGGTCCTAAAGATGACAATACTGTTGATGGTGACTTTGAAGAAGTTAAATAAAACCGTAGTTCATAAAATAAAAAAGTTCGAGATATTGATGCTCGGCTTTTTTATTTTTTCTGAAAACCGTTTCATTTGTTTTCAATCTCATAAAATAAGATAATAAAAATAAGAAAGAGAACCTGGACGTGATAGAAAGGAGGTCGGCATGCTTAAGATTTATACCATCTCCTCTAATCAGGAGACGAAAGCAGTAGAGAGCTGGCTCTATGCCCATAAAGTCAAGTTTGTCGAAGTTGATCTTCTCAAAGAACTGGTTTCGACTGAGGAAATTCTCCGAATTGTTTCTTTAACTGAACATGGAGTTGAAGAGATTATCGCAACAGAAACACGGGCTTACACACGTTTGAACCTTAATTTCAATGACTTGAAGTTAGAAGATTTTATGGAGCTGTTAGAAGAAAATGCTACTCTATTGAAAGTTCCACTTATGTTGGATGAAAAACAACTTCAAATCGGTTTTGATGAAGATAAGATGCAAAGGTTTTTAGAAAAGCCAAGTAAAAAAGTTACTGACATAGAACAGCAAAAAATGCAAACAGGCTAGGTTCTCTAAAGAGCAAAGGAAGCGTAATTCCTGGCTCTTTTTTTATTTAAGGATAGTACATGAAGGAAATCTATATAAATAAGGATAGTACATGAAGGAAATCTATATAAATTTTTTTCTTTTTTTGTAGTTTTTGGAAGTTTTTGATTGACTTTGAAAGAAAATGGTGTATAATATAAATGTAAACGAATTCAGGAGGAGGGTCATATGCTCGCGACGGAACGCAAGGAAAAAATAATGAGCTTGCTCAAAGAGCAAAGAACAGCGACTTTAGAAGAACTTTCAACAATAACTCAAGCTTCTGTCTCGACTTTAAGGAGAGATCTCAATGAGCTTGAAGAAGAAAATGCCTTACGTCGTGTTCATGGAGGCGCAGAACTCCAACAAGATCTTTCAGAAGAGTTATCTATCTTTGAGAAATCTTCCAAAAACGTTCAAGAAAAAGAAAAAATCGCAACTATAGCTTTTGAAAAGATAAAAGAAGGCGACATTATTTACTTGGATGCTGGAACTACAGTTGCGCCACTTTGCCATTTGCTTAATCAGTCGGGCAAGCGTGTCACTATCGTGACTAATTCGATTAGCCATTTACCAAAATTAACCAGTGAAAACCTCATCGTTTATTTGCTTGGTGGTCGAGTGAAACGTCAAACTGATGCCATCATTGGCAGTTCGGCCATCGCTCAACTTAGTACTTACCGTTTTAATCTTGCATTTATCGGAGCTAATGCTTTTGATGAAGAGCTGGGGGCTATGACACCGGACAGTGAAGAAGCAGCGATTAAGTCACAGGCCATTCGTCAAAGCCTGACAAGCTATCTCCTCCTGGACAGTAGTAAAATCGGTCAAACAAGCTTTGTTAAGTTTGCAGAAAGTGACCAAATAAAACTTATAACGGAGAAATTATGATATACACAGTAACACTAAATCCAGCATTAGATTATTTCATGGATTTTGATCAGGCTAAACTTGGACAAGTCAACCGAGCGACAGAAACGCGTATGCTTCCTGGTGGTAAAGGAATTGTTGAAAGTCGCATGATGTCCCTTTTAAAGGTAGAAAATACGGCTCTTGGTTTTCTTGGTGGTTTCCCTGGGAAATTCATTCAAGATTATCTTGAAAATATCGGAAGTCAGTCCGATTTTACTCCAATTGCAGGAACAACACGCATTAATACAAAAATCAAAGTCAATGCGCAAGAGGAAACCTCCTTTGATGCTGCTGGACCAGACTTATCAGATGCTGAAATTCAGGCCTTCCTAAGTAAATTTGACGATCTACAAAGTGATGACATTGTCGTTTTTGCTGGTACTATCCCTAAAGCTTTAGGGGAAGACTTCTATGAAGTTTTGATTGAGAAAGTAAAAGCCAGAGGCGCACAGTTTGCTATTGATGTTGACGGACAAAAGTTGCTGAAAACATTGAAATATGAGCCACTCGTCATCAAACCTAATCGTGAAGAATTGGAAGAAATCTATTCTGTTAAGTTTAAATCCAAAGAAGATATTATCCCTTATGGTCAAAAACTTTTGGCAGAAGGAGCACAAAATGTCATGATTTCTATGGCAGGTGATGGTGCTTTACTCTTCACAGGTAAGGAAACTTATTTTGCCGCTCCAATCAAAGGAGAGTTGAAAAACTCTATCGGTGCAGGAGATTCAACAGTTGCAGGTTTCCTGGCCGAGTGGAGCCGCAGTCAGGATACTTTAGCTGCCTTTAAACAAGGTGTTGCCTGTGGTACAGCTAAGGTCTTCTCAGAAGATATGCCGAGTGAAAGCTTCTTAAAAGAATGCTTTGAAAAAGTAACAATCGAAAAAATAAACGAAGATTAGAAAAGAGGATGATTATGGAAATCAAAGATTTACTCAAAACAGAAGTCATGATTTTGGACCTTCAAGCAACGACTAAAGAAGCTGCTGTGGATGAAATGGTAAACAAGTTAGTCGCAGAAGGTTACGTCAGTGATTTTGATACATTTAAAGCTGGAATTATGGCTCGTGAAGCGCAAACTTCAACTGGTTTGGGCGATGGTATTGCCATGCCACACAGCAAGAATAAAGCTGTCAATGAAGCTGTTGTCCTATTTGCAAAATCAAATGCAGGTGTGGATTATGCAGCCCTAGACGGACAACCTGTCAATCTTTTCTTCATGATTGCAGCACCAGAAGGCGCAAATGACACACACTTGGAAGCTTTAGCACAACTTTCTAAGTTCCTCTTGCAAGCTGGATTTACAGACAAAGTAAAAGAAGCAAAATATCCGCGTCAAGTGTTAGAGCTTTTCTCTGAAGATACAGAAGAAATTGAGCAAGTCACTGATAGCGAGCATTATGTTTTAGCCGTAACAGCATGTACGACAGGTATTGCACATACTTATATGGCTGAAGAAGCACTTAAAAAACAAGCTGCTGAAATGGGCATCGCTATTAAAGTTGAAACAAATGGGGCGCGTGGGATTGACCACAAGCTGACTGCTGAAGATATTCAAAAAGCTGACGGTATCATCGTTGCAGCGGATAAGAAAGTGGAAATGAACCGTTTTGCAGGGAAACCGATGGTGCAAGTTCCTGTCGCTGCCGCTATTCGTCAACCCGAAGAACTCATTAATAAGGCAGTTTCTGGTAATGCACCAAAATTTGAAGCTGATGCCGCTGATGAGGCAAAAGAAGAAAGCTCTGGCGGTATTGGTAAAGCCTTCTACAAACACCTTATGGGTGGTGTATCTGCAATGTTACCATTCGTTGTTGGTGGTGGTATCTTGATTGCTCTTGCCTTCTTGATAGACCAATCAATGGGTGTTCCTAAAGATCAATTGGCCAACCTTGGTTCTTATCATCCGATTGCGGCTTACTTTAAAAATATCGGGGGCGCAGCCTTTGCTTTCATGCTTCCAGTCCTAGCTGGTTTTATCGCCAACTCAATTGCAGATAAACCTGGTTTAGTTGCAGGTTTCGTTGCGGGTTCAATGGCTGCCTCTGGTCTTGCCTTTGGCAAACTTGATCCGGCTACAATGATTCCATCAGGTTTCCTTGGCGCTTTAGTTGGTGGTTTCATTGCTGGTGGTGTCATTATCCTCTTGCGTAAGCTCTTGACTGTCTTGCCTAAATCGTTAGATGGGATTAAAGCAATCTTGATTTTCCCACTTTTAGGGACATTCATCACAGGATTGCTCATGCTTTTCATCAATATTCCGATGGCAGCAATCAATACAGGCCTTTCAAACTTCTTGAACAGCCTTAATGGAGCATCAGCTTTAGTTCTTGGTATTATCGTTGGTGGTATGATGGCAGTTGACCTTGGTGGACCAATTAACAAAGCTGCTTATATCTTCGGTACAGGAACATTGGCCGCAAGTGTTGCTACTGGTGGCTCAGTCGTTATGGCAGCAGTTATGGCTGGTGGTATGGTTCCACCTCTTGCAACTACAGTTGCCGTCCTCTTCTTCAAAAATAAATTTACAAAAGAAGAACGTCAATCAGGTTTAACAAATATTGTTATGGGACTTTCATTTATTACAGAAGGTTCCATCCCATTTGGTGCTGCTGACCCAGCACGTGCTATTCCTTCATTTGTTGTTGGTTCAGCCTTAGCAGGTGGACTCGTTGGTGCGGCAGGTCTTAAATTGATGGCACCACACGGGGGTATCTTCGTCTTAGCTCTAACAAATGGCCCACTTTTATACCTTCTCTTTGTTTTGATTGGTGCTCTTGTTTCTGGTTTGATGTTCGGTTATTTGAAAAAAGAAAAATAGTATTTTAAATAACAAAAAAGCTTGAATTTCAGCAACAAATCTGTTAGAATATTAAGGTCTAACAAACTTTGGTCTGGCAAACAGTCCAAGGCAGAAAGGAAATTTTGCAAAATGAAAAAAGACATCCATCCTAATTACCAACCTGTTGTGTTCTTGGATACAACTACTGGTTTTAAATTCTTGAGCGGTTCAACTAAAGGTTCGAAAGAAACTGTTGAATGGGAAGACGGAAACACTTATCCATTGATTCGTGTGGAAATCTCTTCTGACTCACATCCATTCTACACTGGCCGTCAAAAATTCCAAGCAGCGGACGGACGTATCGCTCGTTTCAACAAGAAATATGGAAAATAAAAAAGTGCTTCGGCGCTTTTTTATTATCGCTCTAATTTGCTATGGTAAATCAAGTCCAACTGTAAGCAAATTCTGAACATCTTTTAGTTCATTGGGCTATAAAAATTAAAAAAAATATCATATAATAGAAACAGATAGTATACACATATAAAATTAAAGGCATGCGTGAATATGCCTTCTTTTAAACTCACTATAAAGATAAAGGAAAAATAAAATATGAAATGGTCTATTTTAGAAGTATCAAAAAAGAAAATAATTAAATTCGAAGAAGCGCTTGATTTAACGCAAGAACTTAAGCAACGCTCAGAAGAAATCCTTGATGCAAAACCTGTAAATGTTCAAGGACAAATCGCCTATGACGATGGCATCTATTACTTGGATTATACACTTGAAGTGGATTTGACTTTACCATCATCACGGAGCTTGAAGCCAGTAGAGTATCTTATGTCAATCGCTGTGAATGAAGCCTTCACCACAGATGAGTTTCTTAAAAAGAATGAAGATTTACTGGACAGTGACATAATATTTACATTGGAAGCAGATTGGATTAGTCTATCAGAATCGGTAGCTGATAATATTCTTTTAGAAATTCCCTTGCAAATTTTAGCAGAAGATGAGAAAGCTGGAGCCACAAGTTTACCTTCTGGCAAGAACTGGTCTGTCTTGTCTGAAGCAGACTATCAGAAACAAAAAGAAGAAGAAGCAGATAAAGAAAATAAATCACCTTTTGCAGGATTGGCAGATTTCTTTTCCGAAGAAAAAAATTAAGAAAAATCTCATAAAACACTTGCAACAAAATTACAATTATATTATAATTTCATTATAGAGGAAATAAAATTAAAAAGAAAAGATATTAATGAGGCTAAACTATGAATTCATCTAAACGTATTTTGATTATCGAAGACGATAAAAACATTGCGAGATTTGTTTCACTTGAGCTTGAACACGAAGGATATCAAACTGCGGTTCAAGACAATGGTCGTAAAGGTCTTGAAGAAGCAATGTCAAAAGATTATGATTTGATTTTGCTCGACTTAATGCTCCCAGAGCTGGATGGCTTTGAAGTTGCACGACGCTTACGCCGTGAAAAAGATACACATATTATTATGATGACTGCACGTGATTCAACTATGGACCGTGTAGCAGGTCTTGATATTGGAGCGGATGACTATATTACAAAACCATTCGCAATTGAAGAATTGTTAGCGCGTGTCCGTTCACTCTTCCGTCGTGAAGACCATATCCACACGATTGAAAAATCAGACAATACTTCATTCCGTGATTTGGTAATTGATAAAACAAACCGCACTGTACATCGCGGAAAAAAAGTTATTGACCTTACACGTCGTGAATACGATTTGCTTTTGACCCTGATGCAAAATGTGGGTGATGTCGTAACACGCGAATACTTGGTTTCTGAAGTATGGGGTTACGAAGAAGGTACAGAAACAAACGTTGTTGACGTTTATATCCGCTATTTGCGTAACAAAATTGACGTGGAAGGCCGCGAAAGTTATATTCAAACGGTTCGTGGTATGGGATATGTCATGCGTGACCGCAAATAATATAGGGAATATATAAGAAGATTTCTAGTGGTTTTGCCACTAGATTTATTCCTTTTATGGCGATGTAAAGAAATAGAAAAATGCGACATGGTAAAATTTTTTGATTCGAAGAAGAAAAAAGCAGAAAATCTGCCCGAGCGTAAGCGAAGCATCATGCTACGTTGGGCCTTTGCAAATACGATTTTTTGTTTTATAACCTTCACTATTTTTACAGTATTAGTTTATCAACTGACCATAACAACCTTCATCAATTCTGAAAAAGAGGACATGATGAAAGCTCTGGACAATGTTGAGCAAAGTTTGTCCCAATCGGAAAGCAAACTGTCGGAGGACAATCTTGCGAATTATTTGGCTTATGCCAAAGACTACACAGCATCCAGTCAGGGAAAAGAAAATGAGCTAGAAACACTTGGAAGTATGATTGGTTCTAGGAAGTCTTTTTATGTCTTTGATGTCGGTGAAAATTTGATTTATTCGACCAATTCGTATGGTTTCCCGCTAAGGAAAGATGTGGGGGATTCTACTCATGCTGTACGTACATTTGGTGAATATTCTGGTTATTTGGTTGAACGACCCGTTCATTCTAAGAAAACAGGGAAACTGATTGGCTATGTGCAGGCTTTCTATGATATGAGTTATTATTACAGCGTGCGAACAAAGCTGCTGATTGCCTTGATTATCTTAGAAATTATTGCTCTCTTTATTGCTCAGTTTGTCGGTTATTTTATGGCAAGTCGCTATATCAAGCCTCTAGAGCGTTTGCACGATGCGATTACTACACGTGCCAATAATTTGAAGGCGGATTTCAAACCTGTAGTGATTCAAACAGGCGATGAAATTGAAGAACTGGCGACTGTTTATAACGATATGATGATTAAGCTTAACGATTACGTTGATCAGCAGAAACGTTTTGTTTCTGATGTCAGTCACGAGCTACGTACGCCACTTGCAGTTTTAGATGGTCATTTGAATCTCTTGAATCGATGGGGGAAAAATGATCCTGAAGTGCTTGAGGAGTCTTTACAGGCCAGTATAGAAGAAGTTAGCACGATGAGAACGATGTTAGAGGAGATGCTTGCATTGGCCCGTCTTGAAAGCATTGATTTTCAAGATGAAGATCTGATCTGTGATCCAACAGAAGTTTCTAATTTTCTTAAGAAAAACTTTCTCCTTATTCATCCTGATTTAAATTTAACTGTTGAGAATTACTTGACGCCGGGTAGTTTGGCTCATATTTATCCCAACCATTATGAACAAGGCTTAAAAATTTTGATTGATAATGCGATAAAATACTCGCCTAAAGATCGCCAAGAAGTGAAAATCCATCTAGAAGAAGATGACAAATACATTATTACGACAGTTGAGGATCGTGGCTATGGCATTAGTCAAGAAGATTTAAAACATGTCTTTGAGCGCTTTTTCCGTGCCGATAAAGCACGAAATCGAGATATAGGTGGAACAGGTCTTGGTCTGTCTATTATCCAACGCATAGTGGAAAACTATGACGGGGATGTCAGTGTGACTTCCATTGTAGGCGAAGGATCGAAATTTACTTTAAAAATTCCTAAGATTAAATAAATATAAAAAGCCTACTGAGTATCTAAAAGTACTTGCTAGACTTTTAATCTTAATCTTATTTCTTGAGTTTTTTGATAATTCGAGAAAATTGTTGACATTCGTTTAAAAAAAGGTTAAGATTTAAAATACAATATACAAATAAAATGATAGAGGTCGCAATGAATAGGATGTTTTACTGAGCTGGACAAGCGTTGAAGTAAAACGGAGGAGACATTGCCGAAACGAATTCACTCGTCCAAGTGAGTTTGTTGGGGCAGCAAGGGATACTTGCTGAACTGTCGCAGTTTTGCGGAGTGCTATTCGTTACTTACTGATAATATGAATCACGTACAACGTTTAGCAACCTCTCTGTGTAAAGGTTGCTTTTTATTTGGAAAAATGAAAGAGAGAGTATTATGAGAAGAAAAAACTTATTCTTACTTGTCGCGACGTTGTTTACGGTATTATTTATCGGTAGTTCAAAAGTGAGTGCAGAACAGTTCCGTGTCGGAATGGAAGCTGCATATGCCCCTTTTAACTGGACACAATATGATGATAGCAACGGTGCTGTCCCTATTGATGGTGTAGATGGTCAATGGGCTAATGGTTACGATGTACAAGTTGCAAAAAAACTTGCTGATAAGTTAAATAAAGAATTAGTAATCGTCAAATCAAGTTGGGATGGCTTGCTGCCAGCTCTAAAATCCGGAAAAATCGATGGCATTATTGCAGGAATGTCGCCAACTGCGGAACGTAGAGAACAAATCGCCTTTTCAGAACCGTATTACACATCTAACCTTGTAATGATGGTCAAAAGTGGCGGTCCCTTTGCTCAAGCATCGAGTTTAGCAGACTTCTCTGGTGCAAAAATCACTGCTCAGCTGGGAACTTTTCACTATAACATGATTGACCAGATTGAAAGTGTTAACAAGCAAACAGCAATGAAAGATTTTTCAAGCATGCGTGTGGCTTTACAAAGTGGAGCCATCGATGGTTATGTAGCTGAACGTCCCGAAGGAGTGACAGCAGAGAAAGCAAATCCAGACTTCAAAATGATTGAATTTGGCGAAGGAAAAGGTTTTGTCACAAACTCTGATGATACAACAGTCGCAGTAGGTTTACGTAAAAATGATCCCAACTTACCTGTAATTAATAGCTTTTTGACAGGTTTTACACCTCAAGACCAAAAAGAACTGATGGATGAAATGATTGCTGCTCAACCAGAAGCTAAAATACAAGGCGCTTGGTATGATCAAATTATCAGTATTGTAAGAGATAACGGCAAACAGTTTCTTAATGGTACAGGGATGACCTTATTCATCTCTTTGATTGGTACGATTATTGGTACGGTTTTAGGTCTTCTTATTGGCGTTTATCGTACTATTCCAGAAATTAGTAATAAATTTTTAGCCTTTTTACATAAAGTATTTGGCTGGCTTATTTCAGCTTATATTGAAATTTTCCGTGGTACACCAATGATTGTTCAAGCAATGGTGCTTTACTATGGAACAGCTCTAGCTTTTGGCTTGAGTTTGGATCGGACCTTAGCTGCGCTAATTATTGTGTCCATCAATACAGGTGCTTATATGTCGGAGATTGTACGTGGCGGTATTTTCTCTGTGGATCAAGGGCAATTTGAAGCCGCGCAAGCTATCGGAATGACGCATGGGCAAACTATGCGCAAGGTTGTTTTACCACAAGTCTTGCGAAATATTCTTCCAGCAACAGGAAATGAATTTGTCATTAATATCAAAGATACATCAGTCTTATCTGTAATTTCAGTAACTGAGCTCTTTTTCCAAGGGACAACAGTGGCGCAACAAAACTTTATGTATTTCCAAACCTTTGCTGTCATCTGTGCAATTTACTTTGTCTTAACATTTACAGTAACACGTATTCTACGCTTTGTAGAAAGAAAAATGGATGGACCAGACGCTTACGTCCCAATCCAAAATCAAATGCAAGTACAAGAACCGGGGGACACTTAAATGACAGCAATCTTAGAAATCAATCATTTAAAAAAATCATTTGGCAGTAATGAAGTGTTAAAAGACATTCACTTAACGGTAAATCAAGGCGAAGTTATTTCGATTATTGGTTCATCTGGAAGTGGTAAATCGACATTACTTCGTTCAATCAATTTATTGGAGAAGCCATCTGGTGGGGAAATAATTTATAAAGGTGAAAATGTTTTAGCAAAAGGCTTCGATATTCCTAAATATCGCACGCATCTGGGCATGGTTTTCCAAAGCTTCAACTTGTTTAACAATATGAATGTTATCGAAAATGTTATGGCTGGGCAAGTTACAGTATTGAAAAAAAGCCAAGAAGAAGCTCGGACTATTGCGCTCGAGAATCTGGAAAAAGTGGGCATGGCAAGCTTTGCTAATGCCAAACCTGCACAACTCTCCGGCGGACAAAAACAACGTGTGGCGATTGCTCGTGCGATTTCTATGAATCCAGATGTGATATTATTTGACGAGCCGACTTCAGCGCTTGATCCTGAAATGGTAGGCGAAGTCTTACAGACAATGAAAGGACTGGCTGAAACAGGCTTAACAATGGTTATCGTTACACATGAAATGGAATTCGCGCGTGATGTAAGTGATCGTGTAATTTTCATGGATAAAGGGGTTATTGCTGAAGAAGGACGACCAGCGGAAATCTTCGGAGCTCCGAAAGAAGAGCGGACGCGAGCTTTCCTTTCACGCTTCTTGAAAGCTTAAATAAAAAGAGCAAGCTTATGCTCTTTTTTTCTTTGCAAAAGACCTCTTATTTTCACAGTAAAACTTTCAAATACAAACTCTATATTGAAAAAATAGGTAAATAGCGGTAAAATAGAGGGAAGTAGAAAGAATAGGAACAATGAAAAAAATCAAAACTTTTGAAGAAAAAAAAGTACTCATCCTCGGATTAGCAAAATCAGGAGAAGCTGCAGCCCGCTTGCTTCATACTCTAGGTGCACACGTAACTGTAAATGACGGAAAGGCTTTTGAAGAAAACCCTGCCGCGCAAGCCCTCTTGGAAGAAGGCATTGAAGTTATCTGTGGTAGCCATCCCCTTGAACTTTTAGACGAAGATTTTGATTTTATGGTAAAAAATCCAGGTATTCGTTATGATAACCCAATGATAAAGAAAGCATTGGAGAAAAAGATTCCAGTTGTTACGGAAGTTGAACTTGCTTATCTTGTTTCGGAAGCTCCAATTATTGGGATTACTGGAACCAATGGTAAGACAACAACAACAACGCTGATAGCAGATATTTTAAATGCGGATGGTCAGTCTGCAAAATTAGCAGGAAATATTGGTTTTCCCGCTTCTGAAGTAGCTGCCCATGCGAGTGCTCAAGATACTTTGGTAATGGAACTCTCAAGTTTTCAACTGATGGGAATTGTAGACTTCAAGCCTCAAATCGCTCTCATTACCAATATCTTTTCATCGCATTTAGATTACCATGGCTCTCAAGAAGCTTATGAAGCTGCCAAATGGCGGATTCAAGAAAACTTAACTTCCGAGCAATACCTCATTCTCAACTTTAATCAGGAAAAATGTCGTGCTCTAGCAGAGCACACAGCAGCTCAAGTTGTGCCATTTGCAACTGAAAATAAAGTTGATGGCGCTTATGCGCTGGAAGGTAAACTTTATTTCCGAGATGAATTCATCATGGATGCAGCTGACCTAGCTTTGCCTGGGGAACATAATTTAGAGAATGCTCTGGCAGCAATAGCTGTTGCCAAGCTTTCGGGTGCTAAAAATCATGCAATTATTGAAGTGCTGACAAGCTTTTCAGGTGTGAAACATCGCTTGCAGTATCTTGGTGAACTTGCAGGACGTAAAGTCTACAATGATAGCAAAGCCACAAATATACTGGCAACAGAAAAAGCTTTGTCAGGTTTTGAAAACAGTCGCTTATGGCTCTTAGCTGGCGGACTAGACCGTGGCAATGGTTTTGAAGACCTCGCGGATTCTGTAACAGGGATTAAAGGTATGGTTCTTTTTGGGGAGACTGCACCAAAGCTGCAAGAGCTTGCAGATCGCTTGCAGATTCCAACACTCCACAGTGAAAATGTCGCAACAGCTCTTAAAGCAATCTTTAATAAGACGGAAGAGGGGGACACTATTTTACTTAGTCCTGCTTGTGCCAGCTGGGATCAGTACAAGACCTTTGAAGAACGTGGGGATATGTTTATTAAAGCTTTCGAAGAATTGAAAGGTGAATGGAAATAGTATGAAAATTATTGTAACTGGAGGCGGAACGGGAGGTCATATCTATCCTGCGCTGGCCTTTATAAAGCATCTGAAAACTATAGAGCCAGACTCGGAGATCCTCTATGTAGGTACAGAACGCGGCTTGGAGAGTAAGATTGTGCCTGCCGCAGGCGTGCCCTTTAAAACTGTGGATGTACAAGGTTTTCGTCGTAGCCTTTCTTTAAATAACTTTAAGACAATCTACAAGTTCCTGAAATCTACATCAGATGCGAAGAAAATTGTTAAGGATTTTAAACCTGATGTGGTTATTGGAACAGGAGGCTATGTGGCTGGACCGGTACTTTACGCAGCAGCTAAGCTCAATGTGCCGACTATCGTTCATGAACAAAATTCAATTCCAGGAATTACAAATAAATTCTTGAGTAAATATGTGGACAAAGTTGCGGTCGCCTTTGAAGCAGCCAAGCCCTTCTTCCCAGAATCCAAAACAGTTTTTGCTGGTAATCCACGTGCTCAGGAAGTTGCAACTTTAAAAGCTACCGATATTCTGGAAACAGAATATCAACTTCAAAAAAGTAAGAAAACGGTAGTTATTTTTGGAGGGTCACGAGGCGCTCAAACAATTAATGAGGCGGTAAAAGCTGCTCTACCAAAGTTTGCAGAAGCGGATTACCAAATCGTCTATGCCTCAGGACAAATCTACTTTGATGAAGATCATGAAGAGTTTGAAAAATATGCTGATGCTGCAAATATAGCGATTCGTCCATATATTTCAAATATGCTCGAAGTTCTTGCGTCATCAGATTTAATATTATGTCGAGCAGGTGCGACAACGATTGCTGAAATTACTGCACTTGGTTTGCCAACGATTTTTGTACCTAGTCCAAATGTCACAGCAGACCACCAAACAAAGAATGCTCAAGCTCTTGTAGATATCGGTGCTGCTAAGATGATTAAAGATGTCGATCTTACAGCAGATATAATGCTTGCCAGCATTTCTGAAATCTTTTCTGACGAAGAGCTTTACCAAGCTATGTCTGTAGCCAGTGAAAAAGCAGGAGTACCTGATGCTAGCGATCGACTATATCAACTTGTGAAAGAAATTAAAAAATAATGAGTGAAGAAAACCTTACGCCTTGGCAAAAGAAACATCTTGAATATCAGCGCCGCAAAGCAGATGAAAATCAAGAGAAGTCTGAAGAACCCAAAAAACGGAAGTTTTTTAAGAAAAAAGAAGATGGTGAAGCTGATTCTCCTGAAGTTCAGGAAGAAATCGAGCAACAAGAATCTTTTGTAGAAGCAGAAGAGTCTGAGCAAGGATACTCAGATGATTTTGTTGAGGATTTTGAAGAACAAGAACCGGAACCTTCTTTTTTTGAAGGAAGTTTCGAAGTGTTCAAAAAGATGTGGCCCGTCTTATTCTTGGCAATCTTATTGTTTTTAACTTCGATTTACGCGGTGTCCCCGATAAGCAAAATTGGGACATTTACGGTTTCAGGTAATAAAAATGAGTCTTTTGAATCTATCGTACAGGCTTCACGTTTGAAGCCAACGGATAGGATTTATGGTGTGCTCAGAAATAAAAGAGCTATTGAGAACAGTATTGTTCAACAATTTCCACGTGTCAAATCTGTCAACTTGCACGTAAGTTTTCCTAATAATATCGAGGCTAAAGTCACGGAGTTCGAAAAAGTTGCTTATGTAGAACAAAAGGGTAAAACTTACCAAGTGTTAGAAAGTGGTCATATCCTCAAGAATCAAGAAATAGCTAAGGATAAACTTTCGAGCCTTCCGATACTAAAAAACTTTTCCGATGAAGAAGTCGAAAAGTTTATTACAGCCTATATGAAATTGAAGCCTGAAATACGTGGTTTGATTACGACGGTTACAAAAACACCGACTAAAGCAACCAAAGACTTTATCGCTTTAGATATGTCAGATGGTAATCAAGTACGTGTTTCTCTCAGTCAAATTACCGAGAAGGTTCCTTACTATCCAAGTATTGCGAAGCAACTTCAAGCGCCACAAGTGATTGATATGGAAGCAGGAATTTATGCAAAGCCAAAAGAAGATTATCTGGCTGATCTAAAAAATCCTGAAGGAAATAAGAAGAACTCAGAAAATACAACTGAAATTACCGCAACCCAATAATAAAACTGAAAGGATATCCCCTTTCAGTTTTATTATATTATCTTGCAGAAAAAGAAAAACGTTTGTTTCTTTTAAAGAGACAAACGTTTTTGGCTTTACGCATTCAATACTTTAGATAAGAAGTCTTGTAAACGTGGATGCTGAGGGTTTTCAAAGAGATCTTCTGGTTTACCATCTTCAAGGATAACACCAGCATCTGTAAACATGACACGGTTAGCAACTTTACGTGCAAAGCCCATCTCGTGTGTTACGATAAGCATTGTCATGCCATCGTCTGCGATACGACGCATCAGGTCAAGGACATCGCCAACCATCTCAGGGTCAAGTGCTGAAGTTGGCTCATCAAAGAGCATAACATCAGGGTCCATAGCCAAGGCACGGGCAATGGCTACACGTTGTTTTTGTCCACCTGAAAGCATCTCAGGCATTGTATCTTTTTTCTCTTCTAGTCCAACAGCTTCAAGCAAGCGCAGAGCTTTTTCTTTTGCTTCAGTTTTTGTAAGCTTTTTAAGCTCAACGGGCGCATACATAATATTTTCTAAAACAGTCATGTTAGGAAAGAGGTTGAAGTGTTGGAAAACCATTCCGACATGTTGGCGAACCAAGTTAATATCAGTGTTTTTATCTGTAAGGTTGTACCCATTGATAATAACATCGCCACTTGTTGCGTCTTCTAAACCATTTAGTGTACGAAGGAATGTTGATTTACCAGAACCTGAAGGACCAATAATACAAACAACATCTCCTTTGTTAAATTTTGCAGAGATTCCTTTGAGAACCTCGTTTTTACCATATGTTTTGTGAAGATCAGTAACTTCGATTTGTACAGACATATCTTTAATCTCCTTATTTCATTTTTTGTTCGATGCGACGTCCTGCCCACATTAAGAGAAGCAGCACAACCATGTAAATCAAACCAATCAAACCGTAGACACGGAAAGCTTGGAAGTTACGTGCAACGATAATTTGACCTGCTTGCAAGAGTTCAACCAATCCGATAACAGATACCAAGGTTGTATCTTTCAGTGTAATAATAAATTGGTTAATCAAGCTAGGAATGGTAATCTTAACAGCTTGTGGCAAGATTACTTTTCGCATTGTTTTCACATAAGGAATACCAAGGGAGCGGCTGGCCTCCATTTGGCCAGTTGGAACAGCAGCAATACCGCCTCGAACGATTTCAGCAATGTAGGCTGATTCGTTAAGAGTTAAGGCAATAACACCGGCTGTAAACTCATTCAAAGGACTTTGGTGACCTGTGAGGAGTTGCAACATATTTGGGATACCATAGAAAATGAAAATTGTTAATACCAAAAGAGGAATTGAACGGTTAAGATCGACATAAATACGTGAAATTGTACGGAGAGCTGGTGATGGACTTGCGGAGAAAAGGCCGAAGATTACACCGACAATCATTGCTAAAACAAAGGAAACTAAAGCCAATTGGATAGTGATCCAGAGACCTTTACCTAACTGTTTCCAGTTGTTTTTCAAGATACCAAGCATTGTGCTTTCTGTCTCTGATTCCGTTGAGGATTCAGTTTTTGAAGCTAAATATTTATCAATAATTTCTTGATATTGACCGCTGGCACGTAGTGAAGAAAGGCCATTGTTGAACATTTCGATAAGCTCAGGATTAGTTCCTTTTTTCACTGCGAACCCGTATTGACCAGTTGGGATACCTTCAAAAGGTGTTTTAAATTCTTGTCCTTGTTTAATGGCATATTTTACTACAGGCTCATCGTCCATAAAGGCTTGAATTGAACCATTGTTCAATGAAGAATACATTGAAGTAGCATCAGTAAATGTTTTTAAAGTATAGCCGTATTTGCTTTCGTTTTTCGTTAAATAGTCATAAGAAGCTGTCCCGTTTTTGGCACCAACTTGTTTTCCTTTTAGATCTTCCCATTTCTTGATGTCTTCATTTGACTTAGAAACAGCAAGTGTCAAATTCGAATCATAATAGGCATCACCAAAGTCAAAGACTTTTTTACGTGCATCAGTGATTGACATACCCGCCATCATAGCATCAGCATGTCCTGCTTGAACTGCATCTACTGCAGGTTGGAAACCAACGTGGTTCCATTTGATTTTGAAGCCTTGTTGCTTAGCAATAGCATTAAGCAAGTCTACATCAATACCTGTGAATTTTTTATCTGTGTTTTGGAATTCAAATGGGGCGAAGCTATTATCTGAGGCAATAGTGTAAACATCTTTTTTAGGAGTTGCTTTCTTACCACCAGTATATTTTTGAACGATTTTGTCATACTCGCCATTGGCTTTCATTTGAGTCAAAGCTTTGTTGAAACCATCGATGAGTTTAGAGTTCTCACCTTTCATTACAGCAAAACCGTAACCCCCAGGAAGTGAGAAGGAAGGAAGATTGATTGCCAAGTCTTGCCCTTGATTAATGGCATAAGAGATGACAGGAGCTTCATCCATCGCACCTACGATGTTTCCTGCAGCCAGTGAGGCAAACATGTGAACACCGTCAGAGTAAGTTTTGATTGTATAGCCGTATTTATCTTGGTTTTTTTGCAACCAGTCATATGAAGCTGTTCCTTTTTTAGCACCAACAGCTTTGCCTTTAAGTTCATCATAGCTCTTAAGTGTAGAAGACTTTGTTGTAGCTAAAGTAATGGCTGAAGTATAATATGGATCTGAAACATCAAAAACTTGTTTACGTTCGTCTGTAATCGTCATCCCAGCGATGACCGCATCAGCTTTTCCAGCCTTTAAGTTTTGAAGAGCGGCATCAAATCCAGGGAAAGACATCTCAAGCTTCCAATCATTGATTTTAGCGACTTCCTTCATGATATCGACATCGATACCTACCCAATTTTTATCTGAATCTTGGAATTCAAAAGGGGCATAAGCATTATCACTCGCGATACGTACGGTTTCCTGAGCGCTAACATTATGAGCAGTTGCAAAGGACATTCCAGTAATCGTGGCGAATATTAAAGATAATGTAAGGAATAATTTCTTCATTTCATTATTTCTCCTAAGTTTCATTAATTATATAAACAATTATATACTTGTCAGTATACCATAAAACAAGGCTGAAAAAAATAAATTGTGTCATAAAATGTGACATGGAAATCAGTCCGAATAAATAAAAATAATAATTTTGTCTAAAAAAATAGATGAATGAGAATTTGATAAAGGCAAGCTTTTAGTGTAAAATAAAAAATGCAGTAACAGCATAACAAAAGGAAAATATAAAAATATGTTTACAACACTTTCGATGTTTGGCTTCTTCAATGACTGGATTTCTGGTTTTTTGAATGCACCAGGCGCACACGTTTGGGTCTATGTTCTTTTAGGAGCTATCATCTTTATTGAAACAGGGCTGGTTATTTTTCCGTTCTTACCGGGGGATTCAATTCTCTTTTTTGTAGGATCGATGGCCGCCATGTATCCAGATAAATTATCAATGCCTCTTCTGATTTTGATTATGGGGAGTTTAGCTTTTCTGGCCAATCTTCTGAATTATGAAATTGGGCGTAAATTTGGAGATGTAATTCCAAAACATAAAACGCTATCTAAATTTTTAAAGCCAGAGTACATTGAAGAAGCAGAGCAGTTCTTTGCTAAATGGGGTTCGTGGGCTATCTTCCTCGGGCGCTTTATGCCAATCATTCGTACGGTTGTTCCTTTTACAGCAGGAACAAGCCGCATGCCGCATAAAAAATTCGTGCTTTATAATTTTTTAGGTGGTTTTGCTTGGGTTATCGTCGCTTTAGGTGCAGGTTTCCTCTTTGGACAAGTACCTTTCATCAAGAAAAACTTTGAACTCGTCATGCTAGCAATCGTTGCTGTATCCTTACTTCCAGCAGTGATTGGCGTTGCCAAACGGTATTTCGCAGGGCGCAAAGCCGTTTAAAATAAGTTATAATAGTATTAGGAAACTAATACTATTTTTTTATGTCAAAAAAAAGGAATACAGGTAAACGATGGAAATAAATGGATACACTCGGATGGCTGCTGTGTTAGCACATCCCATTAAGCACAGTCTTTCTCCTTTTATTCATAATCGCGCTTTTGAGCTGACCAATGAAAATGCTGTCTATTTGGCTTGGGATTTGGAAAATGAAAAAATTCTCGAACAGACAATTAACAATGTCAGAACATTGGACATGTATGGTTTGAATATTTCGATGCCTTACAAGCAAAAAGCGGTGGAATTTATTGATGAATTATCCGAAGAAGCACAGTTGATTGGAGCAGTCAACACGATTGTCAATCAGAAGGGGAAATTAATAGGTTACAATACGGATGGTCAAGGTTTCTTCAGGGCGTTAAATTTTAAACCGCGTCATAAAAAAATCACGCTAATTGGTGGTGGTGGTGCTGCGATTTCCATAATTGTTCAGGCTGCTTTGCTTGAAATGCACGAAGTCACGGTTTTTGCTAGACATTCAGCCTCCTATGCACGTTTAGAACAGCGTTTGGAAAAATTGTCACATCAGACAAAAATTACCATAAAACTTTACGACCTAGCTGATCATTCACGATTGCAAAAAGAAATTATGACATCAGACTTACTCGTTAATGCAACACCAGTAGGGATGTCTGGCGAAGCAATGCCGTTCCCTACTTCAATTCTTTTGCCCCCAGGAATTCTGGTGGTAGACACGATTTACAAGGTCCGTGAAACACCAATGATGAAATGGGCGAAAAACCAAGGTAGAACAACGATGAATGGAGTTGGTATGCTTATTCATCAAGCTGCCGCTTCTTTTGAATTATGGACAGGAAAAAAAATGCCTGTTGAGCAGATTAGACAGGAATTGGAGGAAAAAGATGAGGTTAAATGTTAATCTTCCAGAGCACCCTTATGATATCATTATTAAGAAGGGAAGCTTGTCACAAGTGGGACTATGGGTTGCACAACTTTGGCAACAACAAAAAGTTGTACTTGTCACCGATGACAATGTTGAACCTCTCTATGGAAGAGAGGCAGTTTCCCAGTTAAGAACTGAAGGATTTGAAGTTTTTACTTTTACTTTTCCAGCAGGTGAAGCAAGTAAAAACTTGTCTACTGTAGAGAAACTATGGGAATTTTGTGCCTTACATGGTTTGACACGCTCCGATGGAGTGATTGCTTTAGGTGGAGGCGTTGCTGGGGATTTAGCAGCTTTTGCCGCCAGTACATATATGAGGGGCATTCACTTTCTCCAAATACCAACAAGTTTAACGGCTCAGGTCGACAGTTCCATCGGTGGAAAAACAGGAATCAATAGTGATTATGCTAAAAATATGATTGGAACTTTTTCTCAACCAGATGGTGTTCTGATTGATCCTGAGGTATTGAAAACCTTAGAGAAACGTGATTTTCGTGAGGGAATTGGTGAAATCGTCAAGTGTGCCTTGATTGCTGATAAACAACTCTGGGTCCGCTTAAATGAGATACAGGATGATGATGAACTTTTGCAAGAAGCAGAGTATTTTATTCGGGCAGCCTGTGATGTGAAACGGAAACTTGTTGTGGAAGATGAGTTTGATCAGGGAACGCGACTTTATTTGAACTTTGGACACACAATTGGTCATGCTGTGGAAGCTTATGCTGGCTATGGGCAGGTCATGCATGGGGAGGCTGTAGCTATTGGAATGATCCAAATAAGTAAAGTAGCGGAAAGTAAGGGGCTGATGCCTAAAGGACTAACTGCTCAAATTAAAGTGGTACTCCAAAAGTTTCAACTTCCTCAAACTTATGAACCATGGGATGAGTCAGCTTTGTTTGAAATCCTAACCCATGATAAAAAAGCGCGAGGTAAGATGATTAAGACCGTACTTGTTCCCGAAATTGGACAGGCCAAAATTCATGAGGTAAGCCTTCAAGAAATGAAGGAATATTTGAAATGAGATACTGGGCATTTCTTCGTGGAATAAATGTGGGTGGTAGCAAACTCAAAATGACAGACTTAAAAAAAGAGTTTGAAGCAGCTGGTTTTACAGATGTTTCACTGTTTTAGCTACAGGGAATGTCATTTTTAGCAGCGAAACCTTGCCTGATCTATCTTTTTTACCTGTGCATAGTTTTATAAAAACCGAACAAGAAATAAGAAAGCTTGTTAAAAATAAACCTTTTCTCAAATTGCTCAAAGCGAGTTTAATACTCTGAAAACAAGTAGGGAAGAAGGACTTGTCCAAGTGAATACTTTTTATTGGAAGGGGCTAAAGGACGCGACTCTATCAACAGCTTTTGGTAAAGTCTTAGGTAAAACAGTCTATAAAGACCTTTTTACAAGTCGCAATATCAATACAATGGAGAGAATAATTAAAAAATTATAATGTTTGTCTATCTTGGAATAGCACTTTTTGCGGGTTTTTTACTAGCAAACCAAAACCCGATTAATGCCGATCTTCGCAAAAATGTTAATTCGCCTTTTTGGGCATCAACAATTTCTCAAATTATTGGGGTTGTTTTCTTAGGTACAATCTCATTACTTTTGACCGGTGATTTGTTCCCCTCTACTGAATTTGTCCAGTCTCATCCTGCTTGGATATGGATTGGTGGATTACTCGGTCCAGTATATGTTACATCGAATGTCTTTCTTTTTCCACGACTAGGTGCTGTGCAGACTGTTATCTTGCCTATTTTGGGACAAATTTTAACTGGAGTTGTTATTGACAGCTTTGGTTGGTTTTACGCGGTCCAAATTCCGATGAGTCCTATTCGTATATTGGGGATTATTGTTACTATACTTGGACTTTTCATTGCCGTTGTTTTACCTAGCTTACGTGAAAAAGCAGGACAAGTTGAAGCCGAGCCCAATTTGATGCTTTGGCGCCTTTGGGCGATAATATCAGGTTCATTCACTGCGGTTCAACAGGCTATTAATGGACATTTGGGCACCTTATTGCATCGGCCGTTTCAAGCTTCATTTATGTCTTTCTTCATTGGACTGATTGCCATTGTCTGTGTGACTTTAGTGATTGAACGTCGCTTAATTACAAAAGTTGAATTAGGTAAGATAAAAAAATGGAATATATTGGGAGGTATCTGGGGAGCCTTCTTTGTTCTTGGCGCCGTTTTAGCAGTGCCAAAAATAGGGGCTGGCTTAAATATAATGATGGCATTACTTGGACAAATCATTGGTTCAATGTTGGTGCAACAGTTTGGTTGGTGGCGTTCAGATCGCTATCCGATACGTCTTATCCAAGTTGCAGGTGTTGCAGTAATGTTGGTAGGGATTATTTGTATAAAATTTTTGTGAGGAAATATGTTTAGAAAAGAATCATTTGAAGTCTTTGATATAGAAGGATTGGAAATGCGTATGCAGGGAGTGCGTGCTGAAATTCAACCGATTTTTATGGAAATAGGAGAGCAGCTAAAAGAAAGAATAAAGCAGTCGTTCCCTGAACAGGAGTTTTACCTGCATATTGCACAGCATCGTCGGCGGACAAGCAATGCACCTGAAAACACGTGGTCTGCTATTGGCACACAAAAACGTGGTTATAAAATGGAGCCGCATTTCCAATTAGGGATTTGGCAAGATTACGTGTTCATCTACCTTTCAATTATTGATCAGCCTAAAGGACAAGCAGATTACGCTCAGAAGTTGAGTTCGGATCTCTCATTACCCAAGGATTTTGTTCTATCTAAAGATCATACCAAGTCTGATTTTTATGGAAGTAGCCATCTTGAAGAATTTGTTACCCGATTAAAAAATGTAAAAAAATCAGAGTTAGAGATGGGTAGAGTTTGGAAAGCTGAGCGTTTTGATGGTCAACAAGATGATATGATATTACAGGAAATGCTCGAAACTATCGATGATTTACTACCAATTTACCAAAAAATAATGGAGGATTAAGATGCGCTTTTTTACAGCAGGTGAATCACATGGGCCACGTTTGACAGCAATCATTGAAGGTTTGCCAGCAGGACTCCCCCTTCAAGCTTCTGACATCAATGTTGAATTGAAACGCCGTCAAGGAGGATACGGACGAGGTGGTCGCATGAAGATAGAATCTGATCAGGTCGAAATCACCAGTGGTTTGCGTCATGGTAAAACTTTGGGAAGTCCACTTACTCTTAATGTAACCAATCGTGACTTCTCACATTGGACGGAAATTATGGCTGCGGAAGAAGTTGATGATGCCGTCAAGAGACAACGTAAATTGACAAAACCTCGACCAGGCCATGCTGACTTGGTAGGGGGGATGAAGTATGAATTTGAGGATTTGCGAAATACACTTGAGCGCTCCTCTGCTCGTGAAACAACGATGAGAGTAGCTGTAGGAGCAGTTGCCAAGGCTTTGCTCAAACAGCTTGATATGGAGCTGGCTTATCATGTGGTTAATTTTGGAGGCAAAGATGTTGTTGCTCAACTTCCAGAACTCACTGTCAGGGAAATCAAAGCCAAAGCTGGTACAAATGATTTGTCTATTGTGGATATTTCAAGAGCTGAGGAAATTCGTTCATATATTGATAAAATAAAGAAAGCTGGAGATACGATAGGCGGAATTGTAGAGGTACGTGCTACAAATGTTCCGGCTGGTTTAGGATCTTACGTACATTTTGATCGTAAATTAGATGCAAAAATCGCAGCAGCTGTCGTTTCTATCAATGCCTTTAAGGGTGTGGAATTTGGTCTTGGTTTTGAGGCCGGGCGACGTCAAGGAAGTCAAGTTATGGATGAAATCCTTTGGGAAAAGCAAACAGGCTACAGCCGAAAAAGTAATAATCTTGGCGGTTTTGAAGGTGGCATGACTAATGGTGAGGACCTTATTATTCGCGGTGTCATGAAACCGATACCGACCCTATATAAGCCTCTCATGTCTGTCAATACTGAAACGCATGAACCTTATAAAGCGAGCGTTGAACGTTCTGATCCAACCGCTCTTCCAGCGGCTGGAGTAGTAATGGAAAATGTTGTTGCTACAGTCCTAGCCCAAGAAATCTGTGATAAGTTTTCAAGCGATAGTTTTAGAGAGCTACAAGAGGCTTTTCAAAACTATAAGGAACGCTTAAAAAACTTCTGATGAAATAAAAACTAGTCTCAAAAATAAGGCTAGTTTTTTTATTACAAAAGTGTAAGTTTGCAGAAAATATAATTTGTTAGAATAAAAGTGTAGGGTTAAGAAAAACAAAACCTAGTAGGAAAGAGGCAACAATATGAAAAAAGTATTATTTGGCTTACTTGCTCTAGCAGTAGTGATTGGTGGTCTAGGATATGGCTGGTACAAATCAAGCTACGGGGGTACAGAACGTTACGTAAAAATTACACAAGATGGTTCGGAAAAAGTTGGAAAAAGCGATTCAGGCGAACGCATGGTGTCTTATGAGTACAAGCTACCTTCTTATGATAAAAATGGCGAAGGAAAAGATATTTCCTTTACAGCTACACACAATTTACGTAAAGATGCTTATCTTAAAGTGACAGATAATAAAGCAAAAGGTGTAACAAACTGGGAAGAAGTTCAAAAAAATGACTTGCCAAGTAAAGCAAAAGATAAATTAAATTAATCAGTTAAAGGTGACAAGGGAGAAAAAATGCTATTAGAAGTTAAACATATCAAAAAAGTTTTCAAAACACGCTTTTCAAAAGAAGAAACAACGGCTCTTGCTGACATTGATTTTTCTGTCGAAGAAGGTGAATACATTGCTATTATGGGTGAGTCAGGTTCAGGTAAAACAACACTCTTGAATATCTTATCAACTTTGGAAAAACCCACAGCTGGTCAAGTTTTACTTTCAGGACGTGATATTACAGCCATTAAAGACAAGGATATCTCAGCATTCCGCCGTGAACATCTCGGTTTTGTCTTCCAAGATTTCAACCTCTTGGATACTTTATCAGTAAGGGATAATATTTATCTTCCCATGGTACTTTCTAAAGCACCAGTAAAGAAAATGAAAGCACGTCTGGAAAACTTAGCACCTAAGTTGAATATCGACACACTTTTAGAAAAGCAACCTTTTGAATTATCAGGGGGGCAAAAGCAACGTGTGGCTGTTGCGCGTGCTCTGATTTCTCAACCGGATCTTGTTTTGGCAGATGAGCCAACAGCAGCTCTGGACTATAAAAACTCAGAGAGTCTGCTTGAACTTTTCGAAAATATCAATGATGCTGGTCAAACAATCATCATGGTTACTCACTCAAGCTTAGCTGCAAGTCACGCAAAACGTGTCCTCTTCATTAAAGACGGAATGCTCTATCATCAACTTTATCGTGGCGATAAGTCATCAACAGAGTTTGCAAAAGAAATTACCTTGTCAATGACTTCATTCTTGGGAGCTTCAGCTGACTCAAGCGAAACGGAGGTAGCCGATAATGCTTAGTTTTAAACTGGCAGCACAAAATCTGAAAAAAGGGTTGAAATCATTTGCGCCTTTCATCGTAGCGAGTGTAACAATGTTTGTCTTGCTTTTTGTTACTGCTGCAATTGCACAATCTCCATCCCTTGAAAAAATGAAGGGTGGCGCAGCAGTTGGGCAAATGATGTCCTTTGCGATGTGGATTTTGGCTATCTTTGGTGGGATTATTCTCATTTATAGTTATCGTTTCCTACAGTTGCAACGCTCACGTGAATTTGGGCTTTATGACATTCTCGGACTAGGGAAAAAGAAAATCGCCCTTGTTTCTTTCTTTGAACTCGTAATGAGTTATATTGCGACTGTCATCATCGGTACAATTGTTGGGATTGCTTTTTCTAAGTTTCTTTTCCTGATTTTTATCAATATGATTGGTGAAAGTAACTTTAACTTAGCGATTACACCAGCTTCTATTCTAACAGTCGCAGCAATATTCTTGCTCTTCTTTGCTTTGCTTCTTATTATTGGAACATTTATCATTTGGAAATCTTCAAGTCTCGATTTGTTAAGAGAAGCATCTAAAGGTGAAAAAGAGCCTAAGTCAAACATTTTCATGGCCTTGATTGGTATTGTTTTACTGATAGTTGGCTATGGTTTAGCACTAAATGTTGATAATCCCGTTAAAGCACTCTCAACTTTCTTCCTTGCAGTTCTAGCAGTTATTTTGGGAACTTACTTTTTCTATATCAGTTTTACCGTTTGGTATTTGAAATGGCGTAAAAAACGTAATTCTTACTATAAACCGCAAAACTTTATTACGATCAGCTCAATGCTTTACCGAATGAAAGCAAATGCGGTTGGCTTGGCCAATATTACCATTCTCTTGTCGATGACTTTAGTAACTTTAGTAGTTACAATCGGTATCTTCTTAGGCTCAACCCAAACTGTTGAACGTGCTTTTCCAAAAGAAGGACAATACACTGTTTATTCACAAGAAAAAACAGGTAATCAGCTGGCCCAAGATTTACAAGAAAAAGCAGACCAAGCGGGTGTAAAAATATCAAATGTCACAACAGCTTTAAGTGCAGACTACTTAATGGGTAACGGTCAAAAAGAAGGAGAAAAAACACTAAACATTACTCCGACAGGGGACCAAAAAACAGCCATTCAATTTTCAATGACAACTTTACAAACGTTGAAAAATTTAGATGAAAATGTTGCTGATATTTCTGGTAACCAAATTAATATCCTGGATTACTTTGGTGCTTATCCAAAAATTAAGGAGTTTAATTGGTTTGGCACAAAATATGAAGTGAAAGACATCATGGCCACTCAGGATTTGACCAAGTATCCTATCATGGTGAATATAACTACGCCAATGCTTCTTATCTTCCCAAATGATGCAGCATTACATCAAGCTCTTGAGGTTTATAATAAAGCAAACAATGATGGTGAACAAGCTTATCAAGTGAGTCCATCTGTGACAGTTAACTTTGATATTGCAGAAAAAGATCAAGAAAGATTAACAAATGCGTTAGGTAATAATGATGGAGATCATATGCTCAGCTTCCGTTCAGCTGAGATGAAAGAAGTTAGAACTGGAATCGGTGCCTTTGTCTTTATCGGTTTGGTTCTTGGCATTAGCTTCATTTTAGGTGCTGCCTTGATTATCTATTACAAACAGTTGTCAGAAGGTGTGCAAGACAAACGTTCATTCAAGATTCTACAAGAAGTAGGTTTATCAAAAGAGCAAGTGTCTAAGACCATCAAGTCACAAGTGAGCATGATTTTCTTATTGCCAATCGCAATGACGATTGTACATTTCAGCTTTGCTTACATTATGATTAGTAAACTTATTGGTATCTTTGGAATCATGGATAGCCAGTTAATTCTTTGGATTAGCTTAGGAACCATTGCTGCTTTAGCCTTTATTTATTGGTTAATCTATAAAGGAACAAGCCTTGTGTATTACAATATTGTGGAGAAAAAATAAATGGAAAAAATACCCTATTACTTACTGGTCCTTGGTGGCTCACTTACTGTTCTTACTTTCTGTGCCTGGTATGTTTGGGGCATCATTCAATTTGTTCAAAGAAAGATTAAGAACTGCAAGGATATCAAACTTTTACAGTCTTTAACGCTTAGTTTGCATATCCTTTCACTTCTCATTATTGTTGGTTTAGGCTATTATGGCTTTACAACATTTTTCTAAAAATCAGATGGAATCATCTGATTTTTTTATATGTTATAATAGGAGAAAGAAAAAATTGATAGTGAAAAAAGAACAAGTGATAACAGATCCGCAAGTTCGGGAGGAAAAAATGCCCAAAATTTTTATTGTTGAAGACGATAAAACGATTGTTAAAATGTTGACTAATGCCTTGAAAAGTGACTTTCAGGTCTATTCTGTTTTAAATTTTCGGGCAGTCAAGCAGGAAATATTGGAAGCAGATCCGGACTTAGTCTTAATGGATATTGGTTTACCCTTTTATAACGGTTTTTACTGGACAACAGAATTACGCAAAGTCTCACAAATTCCGATTATTTTTATCTCGTCGATGAGTGATGATATGAACCAAGTCACAGCCATGAATCAAGGAGCTGATGATTTTGTTACAAAACCTTTCTCCTTGGATATCTTGCAGGCCAAAATAAAGGCATTACTTCGTCGTTCTTACAACTTTTCTGGCCCTGAGAAATTAGAATTTGCCGGCTTTATTTTATCTGACAACATGGTAAAATCAGGAGAAAGTCAGATTGACCTTACACCTTCCGAAAACAAAATCTTGAGTATTCTTTTTAGAGCTAACGGAGCTGTTGTAAGCAAAGAAGCTATTCTTCAAGAACTTTGGCAAACAGATGAATTTATCGACAGTAATACTTTAAATGTAAAAATGACACGTTTACGTAAAAAATTAGCAGAAATTGGATTTGCACATTTGGTAACGAAACGAGGTGTAGGCTATGCCTTGGAGTAAAATAAAGCGGTTTTTGCAGACAAAAATTGCACAAATCGGCGTGTTTCTGGTGATGCTCTTTATCTTTGTGAGCAACTTTTTACTCTGGCATCTTCCGATTGAATCCCTTATCAATGCAACTATTCTTGCTTTGATTGTATTTGTGATTTACTTGGTTTCCTCATATTTTCGATGGGCGAATAGAGAAGCACTCTTATGTGACTTGAAACATGAGCTTTTGGATTTGGAAGAAAACCTGCGTGCAAAAGAAAAACACATTAAAGAAACAGAAGATATTATCAAAGTTTGGTCCCATCAAATGAAAATCCCTTTGGCCGCAATCGATTTAATGGCACAAACAGAAATTAATCCAATCGAATTAAAAAACCAAACTTTCGCTTTGGATAATTACTTAAAAATGTTATTGGAATATCAACGTATAGCCAATATTTCAACAGATTTTCATTTTGAGAAATTTTCTGTCGCTGCCCTTTTGCGAGAACTGCTCAAAAAATACAGCAGTTTTTTCATCCAGAAAAATTTATCCGTCACTATTTCAGGTGACTGGGAAATTACTACAGATCGCAAATGGTTTAGCTTGGCAATAGAGCAGTTACTCAATAATGCTATAAAATATACAAATGAAGGCAGTTTAACAATTAGTATCGAAGAAAATAAAATTATTTTAAGTGATACAGGAATAGGGATTTTACCCGAAGATTTGCCACGCATATTTGAGCATGGTTTCACAGGCTATAACGGTCGCAGCTATTATAAAGCATCGGGTTTAGGCTTGTACTTAACAAAACTCATTTTGGATCGACTTGACTTTTGTATTAAGATAAGCTCAGAGCTAGGCGAAGGAACAACCGTTGAGGTGAAAAAAAATGAACAATAAACAAGTAATACTTGCACAACATCAAAATTTTGAAACAGAACGTTTAATTTTTAGAAAAGTAGAACTTGCGGACAAAGAAGACCTTTTTGAATATGCAAGTGATCCAGAAGTTGTACGTTATGTTTCATTTCCCGCACATAAAGATTTAGCTATGACCGAAGAAAGTATTGTGGAGTATTTTATACCACATCGCTTATTTTGCTGGGCAATTGTGGATAAGCAGAGCGAAAAAATGATTGGAACCATTGATTTAAGGCTCGACGGAGATCAAGCTGTATTTGGTTGGGTGCTTAATCGTAACTTTTGGGGGAGAGGGCTAATGCCAGAGGCTGCCGCTTCCCTTAGAGATTTGGCTTTTAACCAGCTTGATGTAAAAATTATTGTAGCAGAACATGATGCAGAAAATCCAAAGTCAGGACGTGTAATGGAAAAGATTGGCATGCGAAAAACGGGTCAAGTCTATACATATATGGCAAAAGAGGGACGTTCTGTCCTGTGTGACTATTGGATCTTGACGAAAGAAGAATATTTAAAAACAAAAAACTAAAAAACCACTTGCGCGTAGTGGTTTTTTTGATATAAGGTCAAGAAAAACAATACAATATTACAGCTCTTGACTTGTGCTATAATAGAAGATAAATAGTAGAGAAGAAAGTTTGAAACGCAATGAAACTCGAAATAAAGGCAAAATCACTCACAGGCAAACTTACTGTTCCTGGGGATAAATCAATTTCTCACCGCTCCATAATGTTTGGGGCGATTTCACATGGTCAAACAAGGGTAAAGCATATTTTGCGAGCTGAGGATGTCACAGCTACAATGCAAGCTTTCCAAGACTTGGGTGTTAAAATTGAAGATAAAGAGGGGATAATCTATATTCAAGGTAAGGGCTTTGAATGCTTACAGCCAGCGAATAAGCCCTTGGATATGGGAAATTCAGGAACATCGATGCGATTAATGTCAGGGATTCTCGCTGGTTTAGACTTTGAAACAAAATTAATTGGTGATGCTTCGCTCTCGCGTCGCCCAATGGATCGTATTGCTCACCCATTAAAATTAATGGGAGCAAAAATCTCTGGTCAAGGAGAAGCTTGTCTGCCACCTTTAGAAATTCAAGGGAGACAACTGCAGTCTATCAACTATCAACTGCCTGTAGCCTCTGCACAAGTAAAATCAGCTTTGATTTTTGCCGCACTACAAACAAAGAGTAATCAAATATCAGAAATTGTGGAAAAAGCGGTGACACGAAATCATACCGAAGAAATGCTTAAACAGTTTGGTGGAGAACTTACAGTATCGGGAAAGCATATCCGAATAAGAGGTGGACAAAAGTTAGAAGGCCAAGAAATTACAGTGCCTGGAGATATTTCCTCAGCAGCTTTTTGGATTGTTGCTGCTTTAATTATTCCAGGAAGCAATATTGAACTGCAAAATGTTGGTATCAATGCCACACGAACAGGAATAATTGATATTGTTACTGCTATGGGAGGAAAAGTTGAAATCACCAACCAAACTGCGATAGCTGCTACACTCAAAATTCGTTATAGCACATTGACTGCAACCCAGATATCGGGCGATTTGATACCAAGGTTGATTGATGAGCTGCCGATTATTGCTCTTTTAGCTACACAAGCTGAGGGTGAAACGGTTATTGCAGATGCGGAAGAGCTTCGTGTCAAAGAAACGGATCGTATCTCGGTTGTATCGGACATCTTAAAAGCGATGGGAGCTGATGTTACACCTACAGCGGATGGGATGAAGATTAGAGGGAAGACAAACCTTCATGCGCCTCATAAAGACATCAATACGCACGGTGATCATCGTATTGGTATGATGACAGCAATTGCGGCGCTTCTTGTCCAAGAAGGAGAAGTTGTTTTAGAAGGAAGTCAAGCCATTAAAACAAGTTATCCAACTTTCTTTGACGATCTGAAAGGTTTACTTGGGCCAAGCAAGGAGGAACGAGAATGGCAGTAGTGTTGATTGGGTTTATGGGCGCGGGGAAATCAACGATTGCAAGGGCTCTAAATAAGGAAAACTTTATTGACCTTGATCAAGCCATTGAACAAGAGATTGGAATGCCCATTATACAATTTTTTCAGGAATATGGCGAAGCTAAATTTCGACAAATTGAAAGAGAAACACTTGAGGCAGCGGTGCTCTCAGGATTTAATGTTGCCACAGGTGGCGGCATTGTTCAACTTGTAGAAAATCGGGACTGTCTGAAAAAGCTGAAAAATGTCGTTTATCTCAAGGCAGATTTTGAAACGCTCTATGAACGTATTCTTACTGATCAAAAGAATAAAAGACCGTTGGCTACACAACCCGTACAAGACGTAGAACAATTGTTTATGCAGCGTGAAAAATTCTACGAAGAAGTAGCGGATATTATTATTGAAACCAAGGACAAAAAACCAGAAGAAATAATTAAAGAAATTCAGGAATTAAAATGAAAATCTATTTTGTAAGACACGGTAAAACGCAATGGAACCTCGAAAAAAGGCTCCAAGGTCAAAAAGGGGACTCGCCTCTTTTGCCGGAATCCTATAAGGCGATAGCCCGAGTAAATGAAAGACTGGGACAAATTGTCCAATTTGATAAAGTGATTTCTAGCCCGCAGCCACGTGCTGTGACAACCGCAAAATTGTTAACTGCTTTGCCAGTAAATACAGATATTCGCCTTTCCGAATGGAATTTTGGTCAGCTGGAAGGCCAGTTGGTCGCAAATGCACTCTTGAAGTATCCAGATGAAATGTTTGCTTCTCGGAATGAATTGCAAAATTTTGATGGGCGCCATTTTGGAGCGGAAACAGTAGCTAATGTTTTAGCACGTTTTGATAGTTTAGCAAATGACCTCAAAAAGCAAGAGGCTGAAAATATATTATTGGTCGGTCATGGTGCTTCAGGGACAGCGGGAATGCGACATTTAGCGGGCTTTCCGCTACAAGAGTTACGTACAGCTGGTGGCTTAGCCAATAATAGTGTAACTGTTTTAGAAACGAAAGGTCAACGTTTTGAGCTGTTGCACTGGAATAAAGTGTTATGACAGAAAAAATATATTTTACCGGAACAATTGAAGCGATTTTCTTTAGTAATCCTAGTAATTTTTATAAAGTACTTTTAGTAGAAGTGGATGATACCAATAGTGATTATGAAGATTACGAAATTGTTGTAACCGGAACAATTGGGGAGTTGATCGAAGGGGACAGTTATACCTTCTATGGTAAACTTACGACACATCCAAAATATGGGGAGCAGCTTCAAGTTGAAACTTATGAAAAAGCTGTACCGACCAGTGCTGCAGGACTAATTAAATACTTTTCTTCTGATAAATTTCCTGGGATTGGTAAAAAGACGGCAGAAAGAATCGTGGCTCTTTTTCCTGATGATACAGTTGACAGTATCTTAAGTAAGCCGGAAGAATTAGACGATATCCTTCCTTTAGCAAAGAAAAATTCCTTTATTAAAAGACTTCGTGACAATCATGGTGTGGAAAAGATTTTATCAAAGCTTGCAGAATATGGTATCCCCAGTAAGCTCCAATTTCAAATTCATGAGCTTTACAAAGATCAAACCTTGGATATTATCGCCAAGAATCCTTACCAGTTGGTTGAAGATATCAAAGGAATTGGCTTTAAAACAGCGGACCAAATTGCTCAAGAATTGGGAATTGCAGCAGATAGTAGTGACCGCTTTAGAGCGGGATTGATGCATGTGGTTAAAACACACCCTTTAATTACGGGCGATACTTATATTGAAGCGCGTGATCTTTTGCAACAAACGATCCAAGTTTTGGAAGAAGCACGCCAGATAGAAGTTAGCCCAGAGACTGTGGCTGAAGAAATCAACCATCTGCTTGAAGACGGTAAAATGCAACAAGAAGAAACTAAAATATTTGAAAATTCCCTTTATTTTGCTGAGCAAGGCATTAGTGAATACCTCAAAAAACTTATTGGACGTAGTACTCAGACCTTCTCAGATGAAAAAATCTTGAAAAATATTGAGCAAGTGGAAACTAAGCTCGGTATTCGCTACGATAAACTGCAGAAAGAAGCTATTTTTCAAGCTTTAAATAGTCAGTTCTTCATTTTAACCGGTGGACCAGGAACAGGTAAAACAACGATTATCAATGGTTTTATCGAAACTTATGCACAGCTTCATGACATTGATTTAGATCCTGGGCATTATCATGATGATGTTTTCCCTATTCTCCTGGCAGCACCAACAGGAAGAGCAAGTCGCCGAATGAATGAACTTACTGGCTTACCAGCAGCAACGCTTCATCGCCATTTAGGTTTAAACACTGATGAAGCAATGGATATGGAAAGTAATGATCTTGCGGGTTCACTTTTAATTGTAGATGAATTTTCAATGGTAGATACCTGGTTAGCAAATAAACTTTTACAAGCCATTCCTCCTTCCATGAAAGTACTCTTTGTAGGCGATGCAGATCAGCTGCCGTCAGTTGGTCCTGGGCAAGTCTTTGCAGACTTGCTGAAGCTTCCAGAGATTCCTTCAGTTCGCTTGGATAAAATCTTCCGTCAAGGAGCTGAATCGACGATTATTGACCTTGCTCATGAGATTAAGGAAGGCCGTTTGCCACAAGATTTTACTAGCCGTCATCCCGATCGTTCTTATTTTGAAGCTGGAACAGGACAAGTTGCTCATCTTGTGAAACAAGTGGCGACTGCGTGGAAAAAAAGAGGAAATAATCCTTTTGAATTGCAGATTTTAGCACCGATGTATAAAGGTGTAGCTGGTATAAACACCTTAAATGGTTTGTTGCAAGAATTGTTTAACCCTCTTGATGAGCGACAAGAGTTTAATTATCAGGATATTCATTTTCGAGAGGATGATAAAGTTCTCCATTTAGTCAATGATGCAGAAAACAATGTTTTTAATGGCGATTTAGGGAGGATTGTTGAGCTTATTCCAGCAAAACATACAGAAAGCAAGCAAGACGAAATCGTGATGGATTTTGATGGTCAAGAAGTGAGCTATCCTCGCGCAGAGTGGTATAAAATTACCTTAGCTTACGCAATGTCTATTCATAAGTCGCAAGGGAGTGAGTTTTCAACAGTTGTTGTTCCAATGGTTTCGTCCTATTCAAGGATGCTGGAACGTAATCTCTTGTATACAGCAATTACGCGAGCCAAACAAAGTCTAATTCTTATTGGAGAACAAAAAGCCTTTGCCCAAGCTGTTCAAAAAGAAAGTGCCAATCGAAAAACTTTCTTAAAGGAGCGATTTACTGGCAAAGCAGAGCCTGTAGAAGAAATAAAGCAAACTTTGGATGATGACAAGAGTGAAACAACTGTGAAAGTTAGTCAATCTCAAACAGAGGAAATTTCGCTTTTTCCTGAAGAAAATTTTACTTCTGCATCATATTCGACTGAACCTTTTTTAACAGCGGATTTGGTTAATTCTGGTGATTTTGATCCATTGATTGGGCTTACGGAAGCTGATTTTGCAATTTTTAAATAAAAAAAGACGGTTTAAAACCAGTCTTTTTTTATTTGTATTTTTGGCCTCAAAAAGTTAAATCATCAAAATCAGTGAGTTCATCTTGGAGCTTTTGTGTTAGTACTGTATAAGCTACAGCATATTTTTTAGGGTAAGCATCGCTGACGGATAGTTCATTTGCTTTCTCTAAAGCAGAGAACAAACCTTCAGTCATATTGACATTATTTAGTATGCACAAGGCCAAATCATGCACGCGTTGTTCTTTTGAAAGACTCATAATATTAAGCCCCTTTCCATAAAGTTGAGTAAAAAATTACGAACGATAAGCTTATCAATATTATAACATGGTAGCGGTTAAGAAAAGTTAAAATTGCTCTGATTTTTAAGGATTTAATAGCTTTCCCTTGTGATATTGAAGTCATTAATTTTTGAACAAGGAAAAAAATAGTACAAAGTGGTACATTCATCATTTTTTTTACTTCTGAAAATTTTAGAAAGTATAAATATGAAGTAGAATTTATACCTTCTTTTAGTCTACAATGATAAAATAACATTATAAATTTTATATAGTACGCTTTATAATTTCACATTTCTGCCAACTTGGGGTTAAAAAAGGTGTTAAACCTCTTGAATGTCTTAAAAAATAAAAAAAGAAGCATCTAACCAATGGTTAGATGCTTCTCATGAACTATTGTTATGTTAATAGTTCAAATTGGAAGGTGACGTTTAAAGTATTTGCGCGTTTTCCATTTGAAACGTGCAGTTTCTACGCCTTCAGTCATTGCGACATAATCGTCTGCTAAGGTAACAACCCAGCTTTCTTTATAACGTGGCGGTGCTATTGTAGCCCCCCACATATGTTTGACGATGCAGTCGTACTCAAGATCAGAAAGGGTAGTAATTTTTGCTGCATTACGGGCAGCGATACGAGGATGAACATAGGCATGACTTTTGTTAAATTTAGTGTCGCGCCAATCGTAGTAGAAAAGGTCATGTAAGAGACCTGCACGGGCAGCAGATTTTGCATTCCAGCCCATCTTTTTACAAACTAAATAGCTCACATAACTTACCTTGATTGAATGAATCAAACGTGTTGAAGTATAGTGATGTGTGATTTCATCAAGCTGTTTCAGTTCCGGCATTTCAAGAAAGTGACCAACATAACTCATAAACTCGGCATCTGTCAACCATGGATTTTCATCTAATTTCATATTCATATTATAGCACCATTCTCTAAAATGTAAATAGCGATATGCAATTTGACACAAGAAAAAAGAAAAATATTTCAATTTTCTTTTGACAAACAGTTGCTAAAAAGCTAAAAATCCTGTATAATTTATAGGTATTACAAAAATTTGGAGGAAATAATGGCTAATATCAAATCTGCAATCAAACGCGCTGAATTGAACGTTGTTGCTAACGAACGCAACTCACAACAAAAATCTGCAATGCGTACTGCAATCAAAAAATTTGAAACTGCACCAAGCGAAGACACATTCAAAGCTGCAAGCTCTGCAATCGACAAAGCTGCATCAAAAGGTCTTATCCACGCTAACAAAGCTTCACGTGACAAATCACGTTTGGCAGCTAAATTGGGCTAATTCTTAATTGCAAAAAAATATTCCTGTCTGCTGATAGGATTTTTTTTTACTCTAAAAATGGGAGAACTTTGGATGAAGCTGATGATAGAAATAAAGCATGTAAGATAAATGTTATAATAATGTTATTAACAACGTTGAATTTATAGGTGACCTAGGCAGGGAGTTGCCAGCGACAAAGAAAGGAGAGGAAAGTGGAAAAAAAGAAATAATTTTCTGCTTATTTCCGATACCAAACAATGACAGATTCTATAAAAGTAGATTTTAAAAAAACTGAAAAAGAGTTTTATTTTCCTAAAAAAATTGAAGTAATTACTGTACCTGAGATGTTTTATTTGACTGTTTCTGGTCACGGTGCACCAGCTGGTACAGCTTTCCAAGAAGCGATTGCTTCACTTTATCCTATAGCATATGCTATTTCAATGTCCTACAAAAGAGAAGATGTGGTGATTCCACAGTTTTACCGTTTTGTTGTGCCGCCCTTGGAGGGTTTGTGGACAAGCCGGACGGCTCCAAAGGCTAATGAGCCTCTACGTAAAGAAGAACTGATTTGGAAATTTATGATTCGGATGCCAGAATTTGTAACTGAAGAAATTGTTGAGTGGGCGAAAAAAGACACAGCTTCAAAGAAAAAACAAGATTTTTCTCAAGTAAAATATGAAAAGATTACAGACGGACTTTGTATTCAAGCCATGCATAAGGGGAGTTTTGACGATGAAGCTGAAACTTTTACTTTGATGGAGGAATTTGCCGCTGCAGAGGGCTATGAACTTATCCACAAAGAATTCCATCATCGTGAGATTTATCTTAGCGATTTCCGGAAAACTGCCCCAGAAAAGTTAAAAACCGTATTGCGCCAATATGCACAAATTAAAACGAAGGAGAAGGAAGGACAATGAAAAAAACGGATTGGAGTGAACCTTTAAGAGAACGATTGCCTCAGGAATACTTTTCAACCCTTGTTGATTTTATCAATGACGTTTATTCACAAGGCAATGTTTACCCGCCTGAGGATAAGATATTTCGAGCGATTGAATTGACTGCTTTAGCTGATGTCAAAGTTGTACTAGTTGGACAGGATCCTTATCCACAGCCGGGTAAAGCTCAGGGACTAAGTTTTTCCTATCCAGCTTCCTTCGTGGTGAATCGACCAGACTCTATTGTCAATATTCGGAAAGAACTTAAAAGCGAGGGCTTTGATAAAGAGGATTCAGATTTAACACATTGGGCTGAGCAAGGGGTTTTATTGCTCAATGCTGTACTTACCGTCCCTGAGATGAAGTCTAATGCTCATAAAGGAAAAATTTGGGAACCTTTGACAGATGAGATAATAAAAATTGCTTCGGATGATGATCGTCCAAAAGTCTTTCTCTTATGGGGTGGTGATGCACGTAAGAAAGCGAAGCTGATTGATTCTTCTAAGCATTTAATACTTGAATCTGCACATCCTTCACCTCTTTCTGCTTCTCGTGGCTTCTTTGGCTCACAGCCATTTTCGAAAGCTAATACCTTTTTAGAAAAAACAGGACAAAAAGGGATAGATTGGTCAAGATAAGAAAATTATGAAGAAAGAACGCCAAACTAGGACTCAAGTCTGATGACAGCCTTGTAAATTTTTGGTAAAATAGTCTTAAAGGTATATTAGAAAAGGAGATACTATGGAAAATCCATTTATAAATAATAATAGAAGTCAAGTATCGCTGAATCAATTTTTTGCTCGCATTTATGGGATTGTCGGAATTGGAGTTGCTGTTTCAGCACTCACATCTTTTTTAACAATAAATATTTTCTGGGATGCAGCTCAGAACTTGGTGAATCGTGCCGGTTTTGCAATGCTTATCATTTGGTTCTTACCACTGATTCTCATCTTCCCAATGCAAAATGCAGCCATGAAAAATAAACCCACGGCTTTGCCTATGTTTATTGGTTTCTCAGTCTTGATGGGCTTCATGATGAGCTTCACAATTGCAGCTTATACAGCTTCTGATGTCACTTTAGCCTTTGTATCAACTGCTGGAATGTTCTTTGGTCTTTCAGTCTATGGACGTACAACTAAACGTGATTTGTCAGGTATGGGGCGTGCCATGATGGGTATGCTGATTGGTTTAATCATCGCAGGGGTTATTAACATCTTCTTAAGAAGTCCAATGGTTGTCTTTGTATCTTCAATCATCAGTGTCCTCGTTTTCAGTGGGCTGATTGCTTGGGACAATCAAAAGATTGAGCATGTTTACCGCCAAAATAACGGTAATGTAAGTAACGGCTGGGCGATTAGCATGGCGTTATCACTCTATCTTGACTTTATCAACCTTTTCCTCTCACTCTTGAGAATCTTTGGATTTATGGGAAACAGTCGTGATTAATAAAAAACTTCATCAATTGATGAAGTTTTTTTATTTTTTGGGGGTTAGATAAGCAACTACTTCAAAAAGAGTTCTTCTAATTTATGGGCAACCCCGTCCTCATCATTTGTCCACGGAAGAATTTCAGTGGCATGTGGTGTGAGGCGAGTGGAGGCATTTTTCATAGCATAGGCTTCCTCAGCAAATTTAAACATTTCGATGTCGTTATGCTCGTCACCAAATGCTATAAGGTTTTCTTTTGGAATTTCGAGAACACGGAGAAGATGCTTGAGACCAGAAGCTTTGCTGACACCTTTGAGGACAATTTCTAAAACGCCATTAGGACCGCCCCAGCCACTTACACTGATTTTTCCGTTATAATGATCTTGGATTTGCTTGGCCAGACGAAATTTATCTTTTACTCGTGTAGAAAGGAGTACTGCATGCGGATTGTCATCGAGACGATCTGCGCGCAAACGATTGTAGGGATGGAACTGTTCGACACCAAAAAGTTTAGGGGTTACGTTCCTGAAGTTATTAAGGAAAAATTTACGGCGATATTCAACCGCAAAAAATTCTAAATCAAAGTTTTGTTGATGGCGTAAAAAGTCAAAGACGAATGAACGATCAATATAATGACCTTTGGTGTACTCCCAATTACGATTGTCTGGCTTGGAAATCAAAGCACCATTGAAGTTGATCATCGGACTTTTAAGTTCGAGTTCGCGATAAATATCAACAGCCATACGGAAAGGACGACCCGTGGAGATGCAGATGATGTGGCCTTGCTCCTCAATACGTTTAAAAATATATTTTGTATAGCGACTGATTGTACGCCCGTCGCTATGAAGCGTTGTGCCGTCAAGATCAATGGCAATCAATTTTCTATCTTTGTTTTCCATACTTAATCCTTTAAAATATTTCTTATTTTTTATTATACCAGAAAAGCACTAAAGCTGCTTTTGGTCTAGGTTGCTTTTTAAGAAATAAGACGTGGAGTGTTCATTAATTAAGTAATCTACAAGACACTATGAAAAATAAAATTTATGTTTTTGACAACAATTATTAAAATGGACGAACTTTTATAAATATTTATAAGTCTCTAGTTCGGTATTTACGAACATATACGGACTTGTTTTTTTAAATGACTCGAAATTCCTTGTTTCAAACTTAAAATTTATTTATACTGAACATGTATCATTTTATGACGTGTGTCACGAAAAACGAATGTGGCATGCAACTTTTTATTAAAAGGAGAATTTATTCGTGAACAAGTTCTTTAAACTTGAAGAAAACGGCACTACTGTGGGCCGTGAAATTATGGCAGGTATTACTACCTTCTTTGCTATGAGCTACATCTTGTTTGTCAATCCTGATGTTTTAGGATCAACAGGGATGCCCGTTCAGGCAGTTTTCTTAGCTACTATCTTAGCTTCAATTGTGGGTTCGGTAGCTATTGGTTTAATCGCCAATGTTCCTTATGCCCTTGCACCAGGTATGGGAATTAACGCCTTCTTTGCTTATACTGTTGTTCTTTCATTAGGCTACACTTGGCAAGAAGCTTTAGCAATGGTCTTCATTTGTGGTATTGTCAATATTATTATTACATTTACTTCAATTCGTAAAGCAATTGTTTTAGGAATTCCTGAGAGCTTACAACACGCTATTGGTGGTGGTATCGGTATTTTCATCGCTTATATTGGTATTAAAAACGCTGGTATTCTTGAATTTATTGCATCACCAGGTACTTATACGGATAACCACGGCACTATCACTGCAGATTCAACAATTGTTCCTGGCTTAGTTAAATTTGATGATCCTGGTGTTCTTGTTGCTTTAGTTGGTATTTTAGTAACAATGTTCTTTGTTCTCCGTAAATGGAAAGCAGGGATTCTCTTGTCAATCGCAGTAACGACTGTACTTGCACTTTTAACAGGTGTTACAAAAGTTGATATGTCTACACTTTTTGCAGACAACAATCTCGGGACAGCAATCAACGAGATGGGAACAACTTTTGGTGCTGCTTTTGGTCCTAAAGGTTTTGGTAGTTTATTTTCTGATTCATCTCGAATTATTGAAGTTTTGATGACAATTTTGGCCTTCTCGTTAACCTCAATCTTTGATCCGATTGGTACGTTCATTGGTACAGGTCGTAGCACAGGAATCTTTACAGATCAAGATTTTGTGGATATGGCAAATAGCAAAGGTTTCTCATCTAAAATGGACAAAGCACTCTTTGCTGACATGATTGCTACACCAATCGGTGCGATTTTCGGAACTTCAAATACAACTGTTTATGTAGAATCAGCAGCTGGTATTGGAGCAGGCGGACGTACAGGCTTGACTTCGATTGTCGTTGCTGTGATGTTTGCGATCTCAAGTCTTTTCTTACCATTACTTGCCATTGTTCCAACGCAAGCAACGGCTCCAATTTTGATTATTGTAGGTATGATGATGTTGTCATCATTCAAGGAAATCAACTGGTCTGAATTGAGTGAAGCTATTCCAGCCTTCTTTGCTTCAGTATTTATGGGTCTTGGCTACTCCATCTCATATGGTATTGCTGCTGGCTTTATCACTTATATCTTCTCAAAACTCTTTACAGGTAAGATTAAAGAAGTAAAACCAATTATTTGGGTTGTCGCAATTGCATTTGCCTTAAATTTTGCAGTACTTGCTATTCTCTAAAAATAACTCTATAATTTGTACACTATCATGAGAGAAATCCGCTTTTATCAGCGGATTTTTATGTTAAAATAAAGACATGGAGACACCACTTATTATTGCATTTTCGGTGATTAGTTTTTTAGCTTTAATCCCGATCGTCATTTTTTACACAAAGTCGCATCGTTTGAAGGATATGAGAACTTTACGTTTAGGACGACTTACTATTGGTTTTTTAGCCAGTCTTTTTGTACTGTTTAACGGTATTATGGGGATTCTTTTTTCGGCTAATTATAATTCACATTCCAATATCATTTTAGCCATAATTATTATTGAGCTTGCCCTCTTTTTGATTCCTACTTTTATGATTAGTTTTGTCGTACCTGTGGGGATTGTGGTTTTAACGATTAAAATGTGGCGGCGTGAATCACATAGTTTAGCGAATTTGATTTTGCCGGCCATTATGTTTGTCTTTTTTCTAGTCGATTGGCTCTATATTCGAGTTTCTACTTTATCTGAAGGTTGGCTTTGGCTACAGCTCTTGAGCTACGTTTATCCTGTGTTGGCCTTTTATCTTGTCTGGCAATTCACGGTTTTCTTTTTTGCTAGCTGGACATATGGACGTCGTTTCCGTAAAAAGTCTTCAAAATATCACGTGGTTCTAGGCTCTGGACTGATTAATGGCCAGTTTGTTAGCCCCCTTTTAGCTAACCGTATCCGTGCAGGAATAAAGGCTGCAAATGATAAAACTATAATGGTTTTCTCTGGGGGACAAGGTAGTGATGAACAACTTGCGGAAGCACTAGCGATGCAAAAATACGCTGTCGAAGAACTGGGCTTTCCCAAAGAACGAACCTTGGTTGAAGATCAATCAAAAACAACTTTTGAAAATTTAAAATTTTCATCTCAGTTGATTGAAAAAATTGAACAGAAAGCCGATGAAGAATTTCTCTTTTTCTCTTCGGACTATCACGTTTTCCGAGCGGCTCTCTTTGCTGCTCAACAAGGATTAAATGCGCAAGGAGGGATTGGAGGAAAAACACCTTTGTACTTCCGTCTTCCAGCATTTATTCGTGAGTTTATCGCAGTGATGAACAGTCAAAGACGTAAACATATTTTTTGGGTTGGCTTAATCACAGGTGTATTCATAGCATTTGCTCTTTTTATTCTTTTTATGGATCACTTTGTACTTAACCGTTAAGATATAAAGACTCGGATTTTCCGAGTTTTTTTGTTTGCCTTGTGACTTTTAGAGCTATTCTTCGTACTATTTGATATGTTAATAGCTTTGGATAAAGACGGAAAAACAATTAATCTCCTTGACAATTCTTCAATTAGTGGCCCTTTTTATTGCCCAGCCTGTAAGTCGCCCCTTCGTTTAAAAAAAGGGAAGATAAAAATTCCTCACTTTGCTCACATATCCGTAAAAAATTGTGACTCTTGGAGCGAAAATGAATCTGCACAACACTTGGGCTTAAAACTCAGTTTGTATCAATGGTTTAAGAAAAAAGAGAAAGTTGAGTTGGAAAAGTATGTGCCAGAAATTAAGCAAACGGCTGATTTGTTAGTAAATGATAAACTTGCTATTGAAATACAGTGTTCGCCGCTTTCTTTGCAACGTTTAGAAGAGAGAACGGTAAGTTACAAAGAAAAAGGATATTATGTCCTTTGGCTTCAAGGAAGGGACTTATGGCTTAAGAATAACCTATCATCTTTGCAGAAAAATTTGCTCTATTATTCAGCAGTGAGAGGTTTTTATTTTTGGGAATTAGACTGGAACAGAAAAAAACTACGGTTGAAATCATTGGTTTATCAAGATTTGAAAGGACGACCGATTTATCTTACTGAAGAGTTTGACTTCTTTCAAGAGAATCTCTTAGAGCTCTTACGCCAACCCTTTCGAGAAGGAGAAGATCTTAGTTTAGATGCTCCAAAACAGGAAGAGTTACAGTTGTTTGTTCAGAAACAACTGTATTATCAAGTGCCAAAATGGCTTAAAATGCAAGAAAAATATTATGAACAAGGAAAAAATTTGCTAGACCTCAATTGGAATAAGAGCTACTGGAGTCCTCCAGGCTTAAACTTATTGACCTTTGACTTTTCCGATGATACGCCAGAAAGCTTTTTTCAAGTAGATACTCCCTTGGAAAAATATTATCACAGCTTCTATGAAAGTTTTCAGTTACAAGAACACGAAAAACTGCATACACCAAGCTTCTATGCTATAATTAAAGATAAAAATAAAGTGAAAAACGGAGAATGGAATGGCAAAAAAACGTGATGAAATAGCTGAAAACTTAACTTGGGATTTGTCAACTGTGTTTGAAAACGATGCCGCCTGGGAACTAGAACTTAAAAGAGTTTCGGAAAGATTAGGGACGGTAAAGCACTACGAAGGACATCTTCTAGATAGCGCTCAAAGCTTATTAGAAATCACGGAAATTGAGCTGGAAATCTCGCGTGCTGTGGAGAAGGTTTATGTCTATGCCTCAATGAAACATGACCAAGATACGCAAGTGAGTCGTTACCAAGAATACGAAGCCAAAGCCACAAATTTATATGCCAAGCTTGGAGAAACCTTTGCTTTTTACGAGCCGGAATTCTTAGCTTTAACGCCAGAACGTTATGCAAGCTTTAGAAGAGAAGAACCCAAACTGGAGCAATATTCTCATATGTTTGACCGCCTTTTTGCTAAAAAGGAGCATATCTTAAGTCCAAAAGAGGAAAAACTCTTAGCCAGTGCTAGTGAGATTTTTGGTGCAGCCGCCGAAACTTTCGAAATTTTTGACAATGCTGATATTGAGCTTCCGATGATTAAAGATGAAAAAGGGCAGGAAGTACAGCTGACACACGGTAATTATATCTCGCTCATGGAAAGTAAGGAACGTCAGGTGCGAAAGGCAGCTTATCAAGCCCTTTATAGCAACTATGAACAGTATCAGCACACTTATGCTAAAACGCTACAAACAAATGTAAAAGTCCATAATTTTAAGGCGAAGATGCGTGGCTACCATTCAGCCCGTCAAGCAGCTTTATCAAGTAATTTTATTCCGGAAGAAGTTTACGATAAGCTTTTGGAGTCGGTTAATAAATATTTGCATCTTTTACATCGTTATATTAAATTGCGTGAGCAAATTTTAGGGTTAGAGAACGATTTAAAGATGTATGATGTCTATACACCCTTATCGGACTTGGATTATAAGTTTAACTACTCCGAGGCAGTGGAGAAAGCGGAAGAAGTTCTTCAAATTTTTGGACCTGAATATGCGAACCATGTTAAAAAAGCCTTTGAAGAGCGGTGGATTGATGTAGCTGAAAATAGCGGTAAACGTTCGGGTGCTTATTCAGGGGGATGCTATGATACAAATGCTTTTATGCTGTTAAACTGGCAAGAAACTTTGGATGATTTGTTCACCTTAGTACATGAAATGGGCCACAGTATGCATTCCACATTTACACGAGAAAATCAACCTTATGTTTATGGGGACTATCCAATCTTTCTTGCAGAAATTGCTTCAACAACCAATGAGAATATCTTGACTGAAAGTTTACTTGCGGAGTCGACAGATGAAAAAGTGCGATTTGCTATTTTATACCACTGGCTTGATGGTTTCCGTGGCACTGTTTTCCGTCAAAGCCAATTTGCTGAATTTGAACATGAGATTCATAAAGCTGATCAAGAAGGAAAAGTTCTGACTAGCGAATTCATGAACCAGCTTTATGCGGGGCTGAATGAAAAATACTACGGTTTAGCTGCTCAGGAAAATCCTGAAATTCAATATGAGTGGGCTCGCATTCCGCACTTCTATTATAATTTTTATGTCTTCCAATACGCAACAGGCTTTGCCGCAGCAACTTATCTTGCTGAGGCTATCGTTAATGGTGGCCCAGATGCGCGTGAAAAATACCTCGCTTATCTCAAAGCAGGATCAAGTGATTATCCACTGGCTGTGATTGCTCAAGCAGGTGTGGATATGGAAGAAACAACATATTTAGAATCAGCATTTGCTGTTTTTGAAAAACGTTTAATTGAGCTAGAAAAATTAGTCGAAAAAGGAGCCCATTTATAATGGTTTTAACATACAAGAGAACAAGTAATCCGATGATGAATCGTCCCGTAGTCAAGGAGGAAATTGTTGACTTCATGCGCGAGCGTCAAACGCAAATTACTGGTCCACTAAAGAATGTTGAGACCTTTGCTCATGAGAACAATATCCCGATTATACCTCATGAAACAGTAGTGTATTTCCAAATGCTTTTGGATTTAATGAAGCCCCAAAGAGTTTTGGAGATAGGAACTGCTATTGGTTTTTCTGCACTTATGATGGCAGAAGCAGCACCAGATGCTGAAATAATTACTATCGATCGTAACCCAGAAATGATTGCCTTGGCTAAGGAAAATCTAGCTACCTATGATTCAAGAAAACAGATCACTCTCTTAGAAGGTGATGCTGCCGATCTTTTGGCAGATTTGCAAGGGGAATTTGATTTTATCTTCATGGATTCAGCGAAATCAAAATATGTAGAATTTCTGCCTCGTGCCATGGAGTTGCTTTCGGAAAATGGTGTGATTATCATGGATGATATTTTCCAAGGCGGAGAAATACTTATTCCAATTATGGAAATTAAACGGACGCAGCGTGCACTTGAACGTGGGCTTCGTCGTCTCTTTGATGAAGTTTTAGACAACCCTAAATACCGCGCAAGTATGGTTCCTTTAGGAGATGGAATATTAATGATTAAGAAAGTTTGACATTGTAAATCAGTTTAGGTTTATTTAATGTTTTGTGTTATAATATTGTTACAAGAAACAAATGTATCAAGGGAATATACCCAACAAGGAGAAAACTTTGAAATTTAAAAAATTGAACATCTTACTCGCAACAGCTGTTGCGGCTTTAGGACTTGTCACACTTTCAGCTTGTGGAAATAATAACTCTACTGGAGCTAATATTATCACAATGAAGGGTGACACAATCAATGTAGAAGATTTCTACAGTGAAGCTAAAACTTTTCCAAATATGCCTGCCACATCTCTTTTACAAAATTTGACAATGTCGAAAATGTTTGAAAAAGATTTTGGCGATAAGGTTTCAGATAAAGATGTTCAAGCGAAGTTTGACGATACTAAAAAACAAATGGGCGAACAGTTTGCTGCAGCTTTGCAACAACAAGGATTTACTGAAAAAAGTTATAAATCTTACGTTCGTCTTCAACTCTTGCAAGAATATGCCATTGAGAAAAAAATCTCAGACACACAATTTACAGATGCTAACTTGAAGGCAGCTTGGGCAGATTTCCATCCAGAAGTTGAAGCGATTGTTGTTCCAGAAACAACTAAAGATGCAGCAACTAAGGCAGTAAAATCTGCGAAATCAGATGCAGCTAAGTTTGAGAAAGACAATGCAAGCAACAAGCAAAAATTTGATTCAACAAGTACTACAATTCCAAAAGAAGTTCAAACTGCAGCCTTCAAATTGAAAAATGGTGAAGTTTCTGATGTTATCGAATCAGCAAATGCCTCAACTGGTGCAACAAGCTACTATGTTGTGAAAATGATTAAAACTTCAGATAAAGGTTCAGATATGAACAAGTATAAAGATAAACTTAAAGATGTAATCAAGGCAGAAAAAATGGCAGATACAACTTATGTTGCTGGTGTGATTGGTGAATACCTTAAAGCACATAATGTCACTGTGAAAGAAGAAGCCTTCTCAACAATCTTCTCACAATTTACATCAAGTTCATCATCAAAATAAATGAATGAAATGACTTTACAGAGAGTCGACATGTGGTGAAAGTCGATAAGTCAACGTGCTGAAAACCTCAAGGTTTTCAAATAGCAGGGAAACTGCTTTACCAAGCAAAAAGAGACGATGGATTCATCGTGAATGAGGGTGGTACCGCGTGAGTGACGCCCCTCGTTTACGATGAATTTTTTGTTTTTATATTGTGTTTTTATTCACAAATCGAAAGTAAATGAAAATTATTTTATTAGGAGAATAGCTATGAAAAAAATGACTTCAACAGAAGTACGTCAAATGTTCCTTGATTTCTTCAAATCAAAAGGGCATTCTATTGAACCTTCACAATCTTTAGTACCAGTGAACGACCCAACTTTACTCTGGATCAACTCTGGTGTTGCGACATTGAAACAATATTTTGACGGTTCAGTTGTGCCAGAAAATCCACGTATTACAAATGCGCAAAAATCGATTCGTACAAATGATATTGAGAACGTAGGTAAAACAGCGCGTCACCATACAATGTTTGAAATGCTGGGGAATTTCTCAATTGGTGATTATTTCCGTGAAGAAGCTCTAGCTTATGCTTGGGAGATGCTTACAAGTAGTGAATATTTTGATTTTCCAGCAGAAAAACTTTACATTACTTACTACCCTGATGATAAAGATACATTTAACCGTTGGGTGGAGCTCGGTGTTGATGCAAGTCATTTAGTTCCAATCGAAGACAACTTCTGGGAAATTGGTGCAGGACCTTCAGGACCAGATACAGAAATTTTCTTTGATCGTGGTGAAGCTTACGATCCTGAAAACATTGGTTTGAAACTCTTGGCTGAAGATATCGAGAACGACCGTTACATCGAGATCTACAATATCGTTTTGTCACAATTTAATGCTGATCCAGCTATTCCACGTAGCGAATATAAAGAGTTGCCACAGAAAAATATTGATACGGGAATGGGACTTGAACGTATGGTTTGTATCATCCAAGGTGGTAAAACAAACTTTGATACGGATCTTTTCCTCCCTATCATTCGTGAAATTGAACGTATTTCTGGTAAAACTTACGATCCAGATAGCGACAACATGAGTTTTAAAGTTATTGCGGATCATATCCGTGCACTTAGCTTTGCTATCGGTGACGGTGCTTTGCCAGGAAATGAAGGACGTGGCTATGTTCTTCGCCGTCTTCTTCGTCGTGCTGTTATGCACGGTAAAAAATTAGGCATTGAAGGTAAATTCTTGGCTCAATTTGTTCCCGTTGTTGGTAAAATCATGGAGTCATACTACCCAGAAGTTCTTGAAAAACAAGATTTTATCATGCAAATTATTGACCGTGAAGAAGAAGCTTTTGGCCGTACAATTGATGGTGGAAGCAAACTCTTAGATGAATTGCTTGCCAAACTTAAAGAAGAAGGCAAGACAATGCTTGAAGGGCAAGATATCTTCCGCCTTTACGATACTTATGGTTTCCCAGTAGAGTTAACTGAAGAATTAGCTGAAGATGCTGGTTTCAAGATTGACCATGAAGGTTTTAAAGCAGCGATGAAAGAGCAACAAGATCGTGCACGTGCTGCTGTCGTTAAAGGTGGTTCAATGGGCGCACAAAACGAAACACTTCAATCTATTAAAGAAGAATCTGAATTCCTTTATGATGTTGAAAAATATGATGGCAAACTTCTTGTGGCAGTTAAAGATGATGAAAAAGTGGATACTGTAAGCGGTGAAGCGCAACTTATTTTCGATAAAACACCATTCTACGCAGAAATGGGTGGACAAGTTTCTGACCACGGTGTGATTAAAAATGCTGCAGGCAAAGTTGTTGCAGAAGTTAAAGATGTTCAACATGCACCAAATGGTCAAAATCTCCATATGGTTGACATTCTCTCTACTCTTGTAGTCGGTGAAACTTACACACTTGAAATTGATGCAGAACGCCGTCATGGTATCATTAAAAATCACACAGCAACTCACTTGCTCCATGCAGCATTGCACAATATTGTAGGTGAACATGCACTTCAAGCAGGATCACTTAACGAAGTAGAGTTCCTTCGCTTTGACTTTACACACTTTGCTCCTGTAAGCAAGGAAGAATTGGCTGATATCGAACGTCAAGTTAACGAAGTGATTTGGCAATCATTAGCTGTGGAAACGGTAGAAACTGATATTGAAACTGCTAAAGAAATGGGCGCAATGGCTCTCTTTGGCGAAAAATATGGTAAAAATGTTCGTGTCGTTAAAATTGGTGATTACTCTGTCGAACTTTGTGGTGGTACACATACAGCAACAACAAGTGAAATTGGTCTCTTCAAGATTATCAAAGAAGAAGGTATCGGATCAGGCGTTCGCCGTATTGTTGCCGTAACAGGCCAAAAAGCTTATGAAGCATTTAAAGATGCTGAAAATACGCTCAATGAAGTCGCAGCAGTTGTGAAAGCACCACAAGCTGCTCAAGTCGTGTCAAAAGTAACAGCTATGCAAGAAGAACTTAAAGCGGCTCAAAAAGAAAATGACGCATTAGCAGGTAAATTAGCTGCAAGTCAATCTGATGAAGTCTTTAAAAATGTTCTCAAAGCAGCAGGTACAAGTTATATTGCTAGTGAAGTTGCAGTACCAGATGTAAATGGTCTACGTAATCTTGCAGACATCTGGAAACAAAAAGAGTTGTCCGATGTTCTTGTCCTTGTTGCGAAGATTGGTGAAAAAGTGAGCCTGTTAGTGGCAAGTAAAACAGCTGATGTTAAAGCTGGAAACTTGATTAAAGAGCTTGCACCTTACATTGACGGCCGTGGAGGGGGTAAACCTGATATGGCTATGGCTGGTGGATCGAAAGCCGCTGGAATTCCAGAACTTATCGAAAATGTAGGTTCCAAACTTTCTTAATAATAAAATAAAAAAACTTTTAGTAGCTGATTAAGTCTAACTGGAAGTTTTTTTATATAGAGGTACATCTCAATATTACTATTTCGAAGAAATAAAAAAATGTAATGTGAAAAAGTGATCTGTATAGGAACTTTTTGATAAATTTAGTTTCCATTTTTCATTATCATCATGTTCTATTACATGAATGAGATGTTTTAAACATCCCGTCTAAATGCCTGATTATAAGGAGAAACGAGCTGTATTTATAGTTGATAGTTTTTATTTGCTCCTGTATTTTGTAATAAAAAATGTGCTATACTGGATGCAAGAGTAAGGAATACGGTAGAGGGAGAGAAAAAGATGCTTGAAGATAATAAGCTTAATGCGCTCAATGATTTGGAAAGTAAAATTTTTGAGGAAGTTGTTAAAGCACCAGAAATTATCATGAACATGACCATTCGTGAATTTGCTTCGACTGTCCATGCTTCGCCTACGACAATTGTACGTATGACACATAAGTTAGGTTTTTCAGGCTGGAATGAACTCAAGACTTATTTGCAAAAACAAAAACACCAAATTTCGCTGAAAACAGAAGATCCAAAGTATGATAATCTTCTTGCCTTCGAGCTCTTTACTAAACGTTTATTGAGTCCTGAATATACTGCCCTTATTGATGAGACTGCAAAGCTCCTAGAAGAAACCGAGTATACGGTTTTTATGGGTGTTGGAACTTCAGGTGCCTTAGCGGATTATGGCACAAAATATTTTAATAATGCCGGATTACCTGCTTTTGAAGTCATTGATCCTTATCAACCACTAATGACAAATAATGCCAAAACAATGACAGTTGTAGCACTCTCTATTTCTGGGAAGACCAACTTTATTATTGCTCAGATTGTTGCCTATAAAAGAGATGGTGTTAAGGTTATTGCAATCACTAATGAAGTAAATAACACAATGGCTAATATGGCCGATATTTCTATCCCCTATAATGTGGCACATGAGGGTTCAAAGGTACACGCATTGGGGAATTTAACGACACAACTTCCTGTGATGGCTATTTTAGAACAATTAGCGCATAAGACACAGGAAATACGCCAAAATAAGAAAAATAAACTGATTGATGACACATTTAAAAGCAACTTTGTTTAAAGTTGCTTTTTATTTGTTTAATAAATCAGTTGCTTGAATAATAAAGCGGCCAGAACAGCGCCAACAAGAGGTGCAATTGCCGGAATCCAAGCATATGCCCAATCAGAAGTCCCCTTATGTTTAAGTGGTAAGAGTATATGCACAAGACGAGGACCTAAATCTCGTGCAGGATTAACGGCAAAGCCTGTTGTTGAACCTAAAGATAAGCCTAAAGACATGATAATAACGGCGATAAAACCAGTACTTACTCCTGAAGGAAGTTCGCTTTGTCCCACAGCTAATACAGCCAGAACAAGAAGTGCTGTCCCCTATCATTTTTATATCCTTAAAATTTTCTAGAAAGTTCAAAAGGCATCGGCTATGCTCGATGAGAAAGATGCCTTTTTATAACAGTGAGATTGATTCGATAAAGGTAAAGATTCCTTCATCATAAGTAAAATGAAGGCAAGCCAAGTTACCGAGTGGCACAGGAGGTTGACTCTCAAAGTTAAAAACCTTCTCCTGAGTAAAAAAATGCATTGCTGCACCGTGAGAAAGGGCGAAAACCTTATCGTGCTTGTTTAAACATTCTGATAAACTTTGGTACATCCGCTCAGAGACCTGATGACTGCTTTCACCACCAAAATTTTTGAAGTATGTCGTTTTATCTATAGGTTCCAAGTAATCACTATGCCCCTCATAGGCTCCAAAATTCATTTCTTTAAGACCTTTCAGGCGGCTATATTCTTGATTGGGAAATAACAATTCTAGAGTGTCAGAAGCCCGCTCTTGTGTGGAAGAGTAGAAGGCATCAAAGCAAAGTCGTTTTGCTCGAAGTCGTTCTCCTGCCTTAAGCGTATCATCGATTCCTTTTGGTGTCAGTGGCGAATCACTCCAACCTTGCGTGCGCCCTTGCATATTAAATAGAGTTTGAGCGTGGCGCATTAAATACAATTCTTTCATTAAGAGCTCTCCAGTTTTTTATTTGTGCATTTATTATACCTTTTTCAAAAAATGGAAGCAAACGCTCTCAGGTACTCTTTCGTATTATTAAGGAATTGGTTGAAACAGCGTGATATGTATATTTAAGAGAAGTTAACAAAATAATATGGGTTGTTTTTTAGCCTTTTGTTTCGAGAAATAGGAACAGACTTTCCATATTTCCGACAGATTGCTCTGATAATTTTTGCTATAATGAAAATATTGATAACGCATACATTCCGATGATGTATCTACAATAATCTAAATTATACAAAGGAGCATATAATGCCATTATCTAAAGATTTTCTCTGGGGCGGTGCAACAGCTGCCAACCAATATGAAGGCGGCTGGGATCAAGGTGGTCGCGGACTTGCCAATGTGGATTTGGCCCCACATGGCTCACGCCGTGAAGCTATTATTTTAGGACTTGAAAAGCATTTGCAGCCAGAAGAAGGACTTTTCTATCCTGGACATGAAGCTATTGATTTTTACAATCACTGGCAAGAAGATATTGCCTTGTTTGCTCAAATGGGATTTAAAACTTTCCGTATGTCTATTGCTTGGTCGCGGATTTTCCCAAAAGGTGATGAAACTCAACCTAACGAAGAAGGCTTAATGTTTTATGAAAAGGTCTTTAAAGAGCTACGTAAGTATGATATCGAGCCTTTAGTGACCATTACGCATTTTGACATTCCAATGCACTTGGTAACAGAATATGGGGGCTGGCGTAATCGTAAGTTGGTTGGTTTTTATGAAAACTTAGTCACTGTCCTCTTTACACGCTACAAAGGTCTGGTCAAATATTGGCTTACCTTTAATGAAATCAATGTGCTCTTGCACGCTCCGTTTATGGGTGCAGGTGTTTATATTGAAGAAGGAGAGAATCGTGACCAAGTCCTCTTTACTGCAGCACACCATGAACTTGTTGCCTCAGCCTTGGCGACAAAAATTGGCCACCAAATAGATCCGGAAAATAAGATTGGCTGTATGGTAGCTGCTGGAGATTACTATCCTTGGGATTCAAAACCAGAAAATGTTCGTGAAGCGCTCGATAAAAACCGTGAGAATCTTTTCTTGATTGATGTACAAGCACGTGGCAAATATCCAAATTATTTCTTGAAACAGCTGGAACGTGAGGGCCTTACTTTGCCTATTCTTGAAGGTGATGAGGAACTTCTTGCTCAGAATACTGTTGATTTTGTATCCTTCTCTTACTATTCAAGCCGCGTTGCGAAAGTTCAGGAAGAAGGGGATGAAGAAACATCAGGTAATATCTTCGCCTCAGTTAAAAACCCTTATCTCAAAGCATCTGAATGGGGCTGGCAGATTGATCCTGTGGGGCTACGCACAACCATGAATACACTTTACGATCGCTACCAAAAACCACTTTTCATTGTTGAAAATGGTTTAGGAGCTATAGATAAACCAGATGAAACAGGTTATGTAGCAGATGATTATCGTATCGCTTATATGGCTGAACATATTTCAGAAATGATTAAAGCAGTCGAGTTGGACGGAATCGAGCTTCTGGGCTATACTTCATGGGGCTGTATTGACTTGGTATCTGCTGGAACAGGCGAGATGTCTAAACGTTATGGTTTTATCTATGTTGATCGTGATGACCAGGGAAATGGAACCCTAAAACGTACACCGAAGAAATCATTTGACTGGTATAAAAAAGTGATTGCTTCAAATGGGCAAGATTTAAGCAATAACTAATCGAAAAATTTGAAGCTAAACTTTTGAAAGAAAAGCAACATCCCTACTTTTTTGCTATAATAAAATTATGGTAAAAAATACAGTAGATAAGCCCCTGGCCCAAAATAAAAAGGCCCGGCATGATTATGAAATTTTTGAAACGTTTGAGGCAGGGATTGTTCTAACAGGAACAGAAATCAAATCGGTTCGTCAGGCAAAAATTCAACTTAAAGATGGTTTTGCTCGGGTACGAGATGGTGAAGTTTGGCTTTCAAATGTTCATATTGCACCTTTCGAGCAAGGAAACATCTTTAATGTGGATGAACTGCGCACGCGTAAACTTTTACTTAAGAAAAAAGAAATCGTGAAGATTGAGAAGGAGTTGACAGGAACCGGAATTACTTTTATTCCTTTAAAAGTTTATCTGAAGAATGGTTTTGCCAAGGTTTTAATGGGACTCGCACGAGGAAAAAAACAGTACGACAAGCGTGAAACACTCAAACGTAAAGAGCAAAATCGTGATATTGCTCGTCAAATCAAGGCCTACAATCGCTAAAAAGTAAGAGACAATTGTTTCTTGCTTTTTTTTGTAGCAATAATAAAAAGTAAAACCGTTTACTTAGCGTTTACCTAGTATTTACGAAGCATTTACAATTAGAGGTTGCCAACAGTGTTAAGATAGTATTGTAAGCGAAAGAGCTTACGGAGAACATAGAAAATTATTGGAGAAAATCTCATGAATAAAAAGTTACTTTCTGGAATTATCGCTGGTGCAGCTCTGTTGACGCTTGCAGCTTGTGGAAATGGCAATTCATCGTCTAATAGCAGCTCAGGAAGCTCAACGCCAGCTTCAGGTAAAATCATCGCTGGAGGTTCAACAGCCTTGCAACCTATGGCACAACAAGCTTCAACTGAGTACACAGCTAAAAAACCAGAAGTTCAAATCACTGTACAAGGTGGTGGATCCGGTGTAGGTTTGACTCAGGTCTCAACAGGAACCTTCCAAATCGGCAACTCTGACATCTTTGCAGAAGAAAAATCAGGAATTGATGCTTCTAAATTGAACGACCATAAAGTAGCTGTCGTTGGTTTTGCTCCAATTGTAAATAAAGATATTAACATTGATAATCTCTCAACACAACAACTTAAAGATGTCTTCACAGGAAAAGTGAAGAACTGGAAGGAAGTTGGAGGTCCGGATGAAAAAATCACAGTAATTGGGCGTGCAGCAGATTCAGGTACACGTGTGAACTTTGATAATTTAGCTCTTGGGGGCGAAAAAGAAGTAGAAGGTCCGACGCAAGATGCCTCAGGTACGGCAGTAACTATGGTCTCTCAAACACCTGGTGCAATCTCCTATGTTGCCTTTTCTTACCTTGATAAGAGTAAAGATATCAAAGCAGTCAGTATTGATAATGTAAAACCAACAGATGAAAATGTTGCAGACAATAGCTACAAAGTTTGGTCATACGAACACATGTATACTAATAAAGAAAAAGAAACAGCAGCCGAAACAGATTTTATCAAATACGTGACTGAAGATACAAAAACAATCAAGGAACTTGGCTATATCCCGGTTTCTGATATGAAAGTTGAACGTGACGCTCAAGGAAAAATCACAAATAAATAAGAAATAAGAGTGAGCAGAGTAAAGCATTAAAATTTTCTTTTCATACCTTTGGTTTTACTTTACAAAACCTTATTCTTTTAGAAAATCCTTGTTCTTAATGATGATGCAAAGAGCAAGAGTACTTGGGCCGTGTCTCAGGTGCTCTCTTTGCCGTTCCATTTACAAACTGTTTACATTGTAAGCGGTAAGCTTTTGCTTATTTATGGTTGATTTATGCTAAAATAAGGATATGAAAAAGAAAATTTTAATGGCTTTATTTGCAGCAATGAGTCTTGTGACTTTAGCGGCATGTGCGCCCAACTCAAATCAAGTCACAGTAGGTGGCTCAACGGCAATGAAACCACTGGTTGAACAAGTTTCCTTGGACTATATGAAGAAATATCCAGAAGATATTATTATGGTTCAAGGTGGAGGCTCAGGTGTTGGACTTGCACAAGTGGTCGCAGGTTCTTTCCAAATTGGTAACTCAGATATCTTTGCGGAAGAAAAATCAGGAATTGATGCTTCTAAAATTACAGGAAATAAGGTTGCAGTCGTTGGCTTTGCACCAATCGTAAACCGAAATCTGGACCTATCCAATGTCACTCAAGACCAACTTATTGATATTTTCACTGGAAAAGTAAAAAATTGGAAAGAAGTTGGCGGTCCAGATCAAGAAATTACGGTTATCGGACGGACAGCAGGTTCTGGAACACGTGTTAATTTTGATAACCTTGCCTTGAATGGTGCGCGTGAAATTGATGGCCCTACACAAGATGCTTCAGGTTCGGTTGTACAATTGGTTGGTCAAACACCAGGTGCAATCTCTTACGTTTCGTTCCCTTATATCCATAAACCAGGGATTAAACCATTGAACTTAGACGGGGTTGAACCTACAGATAAAAATGTAACAACCAACAAGTGGAAAATTTGGTCTTACGAACATATGTATACCAACAATAAAAATGAGAACTTTGTAGAAAATCGCTTTATCAGCTATGTCAAAAATGACAAAGTAACGCTGAGAAAACTCGGCTATATCCCAGTAACGGAGATGAAAATTGATCGTGATTATAAAGGTAAAGTTACACCAATTAAATAATTAGTAAGGTAGTTATGGAAAACTCAAAAATTAAAGAAAAATTACTTTCAAGTTCAAAAGATTCACGCTTGGAAAAATTTGGTAGGACATTGACATTCTTGTGTATCGCAATTATCGTTTTTGTCGTTGGACTTATTCTGGTCTTTGTCGCTCAAAAAGGTCTTTCAACTTTCTTTGTGGATGGTGTGAATCCGTTCCGTTTCCTCTTTGGAACACATTGGGAGCCTGGAGCAATCGGCCCTGACGGGAAACCTGCAGTTGGTGCTTTACCAATGTTTGCGGGCTCTTTAATCGTTACTGTGCTTTCAGCTTTGGTGGCAACTCCTTTTGCCATCGGAGCAGGAATCTATATGACAGAAATTTCGCCAAAATATGGTGCGAAAATTTTGCAACCGGTTATTGAACTTTTGGTAGGTATCCCTTCAGTTGTTTATGGATTTATCGGTTTGACTGTTGTTGTACCTATTATCCGTAATACATTTGGTGGAACAGGCCTTGGCTTGCTTGCGGGTGTGTTCGTACTCTTTGTTATGATTTTACCAACAGTTACTTCAATGACTGTCGATGCGCTTAAAGCCATCCCACCTCATTATCGTGAAGCTTCCCTTGGTTTAGGGGCAACACGTTGGCAAACCATTTGGCGTGTCTTACTGCGTGCCGCAGCACCTGGGATTTTAACTGCAGTAATCTTTGGTATGGCGCGTGCCTTTGGTGAAGCCTTGGCCATCCAAATGGTTGTTGGTAATGCCGTAACAATGCCACAAGATTTGGTTTCTCCGGCTTCAACTCTAACTTCAATTTTGACATCAGGTATTCCAAATGCGACACCAGGTATTCAATTGAATGCCCTTTGGTCACTTGGCCTCCTCCTTCTCCTTATGTCATTGGTATTTAATATTGCGATGCGTGCTATCGCTAAGAAAGGGAGCCTTAAATAATGAATGCAAAACGCACAGATAAAATTGCCACTGGCGTGCTCTATGCACTTTCAGGTATCATTGTTGCAATACTCGCTTTTCTCTTGATTTATATTTTAGTTAAAGGTTTACCTTTTGTATCTTGGGAATTCTTAACAACACCGTCAAATCCATTGACTGGCGGCGGTATTGCTATTCAACTTTTTAACTCAGTTTACTTATTAGTTGTGACTTTAATTATCTCAATTCCACTTTCATTGGGTGCGGGAATTTACCTTTCAGAATACGCCAATCAAAAACATTGGTTGACTGGTGCAGTTCGCTCAGCGATTGAGGTATTATCATCACTTCCTTCAATCGTTGTGGGTCTCTTCGGTATGTTGCTCTTCGTTATTCAGTTTGGCCTTGGTTTCTCTGTCTTGTCCGGTGCCCTCGCTCTCACAGTATTCAACCTACCTTTGATGACACGTAATGTTGAGGAATCACTCCGTGCCATTCCGACAATGCAACGTGAAGGTGGCTTGGCTCTCGGTTTATCAAAATGGGAAACAGCCACTAAAGTCATTTTACCAGCAGCAGTACCGGGGATTTTAACAGGGGTTATCTTATCTTCAGGACGTGTATTCGGTGAAGCGGCAGCTTTGATTTATACTGCGGGTCAAACCAACTTGCCAATCAACTGGGCCAACTGGAATCCTATGTCATTGACAAGCCCATTGTCACTCTTCCGTCCTGCTGAAACATTGGCCGTACATATTTGGGCTTTGAACACTGAAGGAACAATCGCAACAGCAACTCAGATTTCTGCAGGAGCTTCTGCAGTACTGATTATCTTTGTATTGCTGTTCAACCTTGGGGCACGCTTCCTCGGAAATCGCCTCCACAAGAAACTCACATCTGGAAATTAGTAAGGAATATAGAAAAATATGGCAACTTATGAATGGAACGAACATCACATTTTGACTTTCGACAAAAATATCGCTCTTTCAACAAACGATTTGCGGGTTTTCTATAATGGCACAAAAGAAGCAATTCATGGTGTCTCTATGCAATTTCCTAAAAATCAAGTGACGGCTTTAATTGGCCCTTCAGGTTCTGGTAAATCAACTTATCTCCGCGCGCTTAACCGTATGAATGATACGATTGATGGTGCACGAGTTACAGGTGAAATCATGTATGAAGGTGTCAATATCAGTGACCCTAAAGTCAATGTTTACGAAGTCCGTAAGCAAATCGGTATGGTTTTCCAAAGACCAAATCCTTTCCCAAAATCAATCTATGAAAATATCGCTTTTATCCATCGTCGTGAAGGCATAAAAGATAAGAAAAAATTAGATGAAATCGTGGAAACATCGCTTAAGCAAGCAGCTTTATGGGAGCAAGTCAAGGACAACTTGAACAAGTCAGCCTTAGCCCTTTCTGGTGGTCAAGCACAGCGTTTATGTATTGCACGTGCCCTTTCGGTTAAACCGGAAATTATCTTAATGGATGAGCCAGCTTCAGCTTTGGATCCTATCTCTACAATGCAAATTGAAGAAACAATGACCGAACTTAAGAAAGACTATACGATCATTATCGTTACGCACAACATGCAACAAGCCAGTCGTGTTTCTGACTATACAGCATTCTTCTATTCAGGCGACTTAATTGAATACGATGAGACAAGCAAAATCTTCACACAGCCAAATCTTAAAGCGACAGAAGATTATGTTTCAGGACACTTTGGATAATCGAGAGGACAATATGACAAAAGAAGCAATTTTAACAGTCAGCGACCTTTCGCTGTATTATAGTAAGAAAAAAGCGCTCAATCAAATCAATATGGAATTCTATCCTAATGAGATTACAGCACTTATTGGCCCTTCTGGATGTGGAAAATCAACGCTTTTGCGTTCAATTAACCGCATGAACGATTTAATTCCAACAGTAACAATTACGGGCGCAATTATGTATAAAGGACATAACATCTACAGTCCAAAAGTGGATACCGTAGATCTTCGTAAAGAAATCGGCATGGTTTTTCAACAACCAAATCCTTTTCCATTTTCGATTTATGAAAATGTTGTTTATGGTTTGCGTCTCAAAGGTGTAAAAGACAAAGCTTTGCTGGATGAAGTCGTTGAAAATTCACTTAAGGCTGCAAATATTTGGGATGAAGTAAAAGATATCCTTCATACTTCAGCGCTTGGGTTATCTGGCGGACAACAACAACGTGTGTGTATCGCACGTGTGCTTGCTGTCAATCCTAAAATCATCTTGCTTGATGAACCAACGTCAGCTCTAGATCCGATTTCGGCAGGGCATGTAGAAGAGACACTTTTAGAACTTAAAGAAGATTATACTTTGGCTATTGTTACGCACAGCATGCAACAGGCTTCACGTATCTCTGATCGTACTGCCTTCATGCTTAATGGTGACTTGGTTGAAATGGACAATACGAAAAAAATCTTCCTTAACCCTGAAAAACAGGAAACAGAAGATTATATTGCTGGTAAGTTTGGATAATATGGTATGATGTAAGGAGCACCTATTGCTCTGAGCTTAGTTAAGAGGAGAAAAAATGTTACGTACACAATTCGAAGAAGAACTCAATAAACTTCACAACCAATTTTATTCAATGGGAACACAAGTATCTGCACAATTGAATAAAGCAGTTCGTGCCTTTGTGAGTCATGATCGTGAGTTGGCAGAAGATGTCATTACAAGTGATGAAATGATTAACCAATTGGAAACAAAATTAGAAACAAAATCACTGGAAATGATTGCTTTACAACAACCAGTGTCAGGAGACTTACGTACGATTATCACAGTGCTTAAAGCCTCAAGTGACTTGGAACGTATGGGCGATCATGTAACTTCAATCGCTAAGGCGGCAATCAACCTTAAAGGTGAAGAGCGCATCCATGAAGTCGAAGAAGACATTTCCCTGTTAGGTGAAAAAGTGAAATCAGTGGTTGATGCTTCCTTGAATGCTTATATTCAAGGCAATGATAAACGTGCGCGTGAAATCGCAGACCAATACCAGACGGTTAAAAATATGAGCGGTGAAATCCAAGAAAAAATCTTGGAAGCAATGAAAGAAAATACAGAAACAATCACGACAGGTAAAGATTACTTGATGACTCTTGTATTCTTGGAACGCATTACCGGCTATGCGGTTAACCTTTGTGAATGGATCGTTTACTTGAAATCTGGGAATATCGTTGAGTTGTAAAATAAAAAACTTGCATTTGCAAGTTTTTTTGTTTTATTTAATAACTTCTAAACCACCCATGTATGGACGAAGAACTTCAGGGACAGTTACTGAGCCGTCTTCGTTTTGATAGTTTTCAAGGATTGCAGCAACTGTACGGCCAACAGCAAGTCCAGAACCATTTAAAGTGTGAAGCAGGTTAACTTTGTCATCTTCATCACGATAGCGGATTTGGGCGCGACGTGCTTGGAAATCTTCACAGTTTGAACAACTTGAAATTTCACGGTAAGTATTTTGGGCAGGGATCCAAACTTCCAAGTCATAAGTTTTAGCGGCAGAGAAGCCCATATCGCCTGTAGAAAGTGCGATTACACGATAAGCTAAACCGAGTTTTTGGAGAATGTTTTCGGCATTGAGAACCATTTTTTCTAGTTCATTGTAAGATTCCTCAGGGCGTGCAAATTTGACCATCTCAACTTTATGGAATTGATGCAAACGAATCAAGCCACGTGTATCACGGCCAGCTGAACCAGCTTCAGAACGGAATGAAGGAGACATTGCTGTGAAGTAGATTGGGAGTTCAGCATTATCCAAGATTTCACCACGGTAGTAGTTAGTCAAAGGTACTTCAGCAGTAGGAATGAGCACAAAACCACGATCATCATTTACTTCAAAAGTATCTTCTTTGAATTTTGGATATTGACCTGTACCGAACATAGAATCTTGATTGACCATATAAGGCGTAATCATTTCAGTATAACCTTCTTTAGCATGTTCGTCCAACATAAAGTTATACAAGGCGCGCTCTAAACGCGCACCAGCGCCTTTATAAAAGAGGAAACGAGAACCGGTAACTTTACCGCCACGTTCCCAATCAAGGATACCAAGAGACTCTCCTAAGTCCCAATGAGGTTTAGGTTCAAAGCTGAATTCAGGCGTTTGACCATGACGACGAATTTCAACATTATCATCTTCATCAGCACCTACAGGCACATCATCATGTGGCAAGTTGGGAAGCGTTGTTGTGTAAGTGGTCAACTTTTCTTCGATATCAGCAAGTTCAGCATCAATAACTTTAATATCAGCAGAAACTTGTTTCATGGCAGTGATTTTTTCAGATGCATCGCCTTTTTCACGTTTAACTAACGCGATTTCATCAGATACGGCATTACGTTCTTTTTTTAAGTTCTCAGATTGTACGATCAGTTCACGACGGCGTACATCAAGTTCATGGAGTTCTTGCAGTGTTTCTTTTTTAACACCACGTGTTTCCAATTTTGCGGCTACTCCGTCAAAGTCTGCACGGATTTTTTTGATATCAAGCATAAAATCTCCTTTTAATATAAAATAAAAAGCCCTAATTCTCCTGAAAGAAGAATTAGGGCGCTATAAGCACGGTTCCACCTAAATTTCCTATCATAAGGATAGGACTTTAGTTCCCTTATCGCGAGAAACACGTTCCTATTTTCATAGGATAAAATCAAACAAGAAGCAGAATGTTTAAAGAATCTTTACTTGTTTTCACCACCCACAAGCTCTCTTGAAAAAGATAGTCTCAAAACTGACTTCTAATGTCATTCTATCAGAAAATTTAAAACTTTGCAAGCGCCTCATAAATCATTAGTTCTTTAAATTCCTAAATGGTATTATAGAATAAAGGGGGGCCTATGTCGATCATTGGAGTAAAGATAGATAAGCAGTTTATAAAAGATTTAATTGTTCTTATTGTAGGAGTGGGTTTTTATATTTTATCGGTAAGACTTTTTGTTATTCCTAATTACTTAGCAAGTAATGGGATTGCAGGTTTTTCAGTATTTGTTGATTTTGTTTTTGGAATCAACCCAGCACTGACTTTCTTTGTAGTAAATATTCCCTTGTTTCTCTTTGGGTGGAAATTGTTGAGCCGAAAAGAGCTTTTGCTGAGTGTTCCTGGTGCAGCTGCGATGAGTTTATGGATGCTGGCTTATGAGGCGATGGGAATTAACGGTTTTCAATTTAATCAAATTATTTTCGCTGGTATTTCTGACGGTATTTTATCAGGAATAGGTGCAGGACTTGTTGTAGTATCCAACGGGACTTTTGGCGGTTCAATCCTCTTGAGTCGAATTATGGAAGATCGCTGGCAATTTACGATTGACCGTGTCTTGTTTGGGATTGATATCGTCGTTATGGGACTATCTTTAGCGACTTATCTAGCCTTTCCAAACTTTGCTGTCACTCTCTTGTCATGTTATATTTTCAGCAAAGTCACACGCTTTATTGGACGAAAGGACTACCGTGACAAGATTTTAGATCGCCTATATTTTAATTTATTTAGACGTGAACGAAACGGAACAGATACTTAATCTAGAAAATCATGGTGCATGTGCAGTGTGTTTTTTTTTTATAAAAAAATAGCCCCCGATGGAGGCTATTTCTTATTTCTTTTTACGGCGGAAGAGGCTAAAGAATTTATCAAAGAATCCTTTTTGACGGACGACTTTTTCATTTCCAATATATTGTCGGATGTATTTTAAGACAGTTCCAGACTCTTTGGCAGCAAAACGAACTTTTTGCTCATTACGAAAGACGATGATAAACTGACGTCCAATTTTTACTTTTCCGTTTTTGGAAACAGAAACATCACCTTCCACACGTTTAATAGAGGCCCAAGGGAATTGCATGTTCTTTTCAACATTAGTATCATTGAAAAACTCGAAAGCTCGGTCTCCAATCATAATTTTACCATATTCAGCAAAGCCAAGATAAGCAATACCAGCAGTGGTAAAGTCGACTTTAGTATTCAGTGATTGTGCCAATTTAGTGCTCCTAACGATATTATAATATATTTATTATAGCAAAAATAATCTTAATAAAAAATCGCCGCGAGTACACGACGATTTTGTTCTTGTTTTAAAATCTTATTAAGCAAGACCTGCAACGTGAAGTACGATACCAAGAACGAACATACCAATGATGATGAACAATGGTGCGTTTTTGTTTTTCCATTTGCGCAAGATCCAAAGCACAAGGAAAGTCAAGAGCAATGCGATAAATCCAGGAATTAATGAATTGAACACGTCTTGAAGTGATTGTGTTTGTTCTGGGCTCAAGCCAAGACCAGATGATACTTGACCTAAGATGTTGTGCAATGTAGAACCGTCAACTGTGTTAAGTTGATCAACAGTTACGTAATGTGCGAAACCGTCTTGACCAGCAACACCGTTACCAACAACGTTACCTGCTTGGTCTAACCAATCAAACTTAGCAACACCGTCGCCTGTAGTACCTGTTTGGGCACCTTGAACAACGACTTTACCTGCTTTGTCGATCCATTCACCAACGTAAGCACCATCTGCCAAAGGTTTAGATGGGAGCATAGCGTTAGGACCAGTGAAGCTGATGTTAACCCAACGTTGGATCAATACACCAAGGATGAACATACCAAGGATAGATGCACCTTTAGTAATTTGTTGAAGCATTCCTCCACCGAGGTCGCTTGTAATTGCAGTACCTTGTTTGTAACCAAACTCTTGTGTATACCACAAGAAAGCGATACGGATTGCATTCCAAACAACGAAGAAGAAGATTGGAGCGATAATAGAACCACCAGTTGCAAGTGAGGCAGCGATGGCACCAACGATAGGACGTACTGTGAACCAGAAGACTGGGTCACCGATACCAGCGAGAGGTCCCATCATACCGACTTTCACACCTTGGATAGCTGCTTCATCGATTTCAACACCGTTAGCGATTTCTTCTTCAAGGGCCAATGTAACACCGACGATAGGTGCGGCTACGTATGGGTGAGTATTGAAGAACTCCATGTGGCGTTTCAAAGCTTCTTTAGCTTCTTCAGAACCTGGTTTGTAGAACTGTTTCAATGCAGGGATGATTGAATAGAGGAAACCAAGGTTTTGCATACGTTCGTAGTTCCAAGAACCTTGAAGGAACATTGAACGGAACATAACGCTCAAGCGTGTGTTTTTAGAAAGGCTAAACTTTTTATTTGTATTTTCCATTTTTATAAAATCTCCTTCCTAATTAATAATCGTTGAGAATATCGCCGATTGGGTCACCACTTGAAGAAGCAGTTCCACCGTTACCAGCAGTATTAGAAAGATTGAGGTAGATAAGAGCGATAACAACACCAAGGATACCCATACCAATCAAAGTGATTGAAGAAAGTGGTGCGAGTACAAATCCGAGGAAGAAGAATGGCCATAGCTCTTTAGTTGCCATGAGGTTGATAACCATTGCGTAACCAACAACAACAACCATACCACCACCAACAGCAAGACCTTTAGAAACCCAATCAGGAATTGAGTTCAAGGCAGCAGTTACTGTTTCAGCAGGGATAGCAAGGATGATTGCAGCAGGGATAGCAATACGCAAACCTTGAAGAAGGAGTGCGAACATGTGCCAACCAGCAACACCTGAGTAAGAACCTTTTTCAGCAGCAGCATCAGCTAAGTGAACGATACCAACTGAAAGGAAACGAACCAATGTAGTAAGTACGAGACCAGCAGTTGCCAACAAGATAGCGGCAGGTACGATAACACCAGTGATATGTGTCAAGTCAAAGTTACCACCTTGAACCATCAAGATAGCAGAAGCGACAGAAGCAAGTGCAGCGTCAGGTGCGACAGCGGCACCAACGTTAGCCCAACCAAGGGCGATCATTTGCAATGAACCACCCAAGATGATCCCTGCAGCCATGTGACCAGTAGCGATACCGATCAATGAGCAGGCGATAATTGGTTGGTGAAATTGCCATTGGTCCAAGATACCTTCAAGTCCAGCTAAGAACGCGAAGATAAGAACTAAAATGATTGAAATAATACTCATTTTATAAATTTCTCCTAATAATATTTAATTTTACTTAACGTCTGCTTTGTTAATCAAAGCAAACAAGTCAGATTTAGAATCGTTAGGGACTTTACGAACGTCAAATTTAACGCCGAGATCACGTAACTTTTCAAAAGCGGCAACATCATCTTTGTTTACAGACAATACTGAGTTAAGCATTGTTTTACCTGTACTGTGTGCCATAGAACCCACGTTAAGTGTTTCTACAGGTACGCCACCTTCAATAGCAGCAAGTGCGTCTTGAGGAGTTTCAAACAAGAGAAGAGCTTTAGTTTCACCAAAACGTGGATCTTTAGCAACTTCAATCATTTTCTTGATAGGGACAACGTTGGCTTTAACACCTGGAGGTGCAGCTTGTGTGATAAGTGTTTTACGCATCTCATCTTTGGCAACAGCGTCAGAAACAACGATGATACGGTTTGCTTTTGAATCTGGAGTCCAAGCAGTAGCAACTTGACCGTGGAGAAGACGTGAGTCGATACGTGCAAGATTAATTTTAATCTTACCATCACCAACAACAGTACCTTCTGGGATAGCGGCAGCGTTTACGCCAGCTTCAGCTGGTGTAGCGCTTTCTTCAGCAGGATTAAGCTCTTCTGGCAATGCTTTGATACCAGCTTTAGCTTCCTTAATAATGTTTGCAGCAACTTGTTCAACACCAGCAGAAGCATCCATCATACGTTCTGTGTAGGCTTGAATAAGCATTGGCAAGTTGAGGCCTGTGATGATAGCTACCTTGCGTTCTGGATTGGCACCCATAACAGCACTTGCTTGGTTAAATGGAGAACCGCTCCACAAGTCAGCAAGGACAAGGACTTCATCTTCAGCATCAAATGTTGCGATAGCGGCTTCGATTTTGGCGCGTAAGTCGTCTGGTCCTTCGTTAGGCATGAAAGTAACAGCTTGTACTTTCTCTTGCTCACCGAAGATCATTGAACCAGATTGCTTGATGCCCGCAGCGAATTCACCGTGGCTCGCAATAACAATTCCGATACTCAATTGAGTAACCTCCTTATAAATTTTTATATAATATAATTATTACTGTCCTAGTATACTACAAATTGAAAACATTTGCAAAAATTTGTGAAACTGGTTTCATAAATCTGATTTTTTAATTTAACTGACGAAAATAAAAACAACTTGTCAATCAAAAACAAGCTGTATATATAATGAAAATACCTAATTAAAAATCACGAAATAGTTAGATAAAGAAGTAATTTTATGGTAAAATAAATATCAGAGTTTAAGGTTTTAAGATTTGGTAATCTTTATCGCAGCTGTTGGGCAAGCCTTGGCTGCACTTATTATTTTATCATCAGAAAAATATTCTTTTTCCAGTTTATCGGAATTATTAAATTTAACGATACCGTTATCATGGTAATCGAAGACATCTGGAGCATGTAAATAACAAAGGCCACATGCAATACAATTTTCTGGTATTATGTTTACTTTCATACAATGATGATAATATAAAAAAATAAAAAAGGAAAGGAAAAAGATGTGGCAGAAAAAGAACCGTGGGATAAAGAAATCTATAAGGCCATGAAAGCAGATTCCGAAAAAAGTCGTTCGGGCAGCAAGCCAAGAAAAAAACACAATAACAAGTCATTAACTTCACGTGCTTTAACCTTTACTGTCGTGACGATGTTTTTACTGGTTGGTTTCATGATTGCCTTTATTCTTTGGAATAATCAAACGCAACATAGCGGTGGATTTGCTCAGGAAAATCCAGAAAAAACTGTAGAGCAAACCACGGAGCAACAAACAGAACAGACTACTGAAGAAGTGAAACCAGAAGAAAGTACTGTAGCTCCACCGCCAACCACTGAAGAATCTTCCACTGAAGAGGGTGGAACTTATGTTATTGTAGCTGGAGACGATCCAAGTAAGATATCAGCGAAGACAGGTGTTGCATGGTCTGTAATTGCCAGCCTTAATAATATCTCAGCAACAGGATACAATGCCGATGGTTCACCAATATCACCTGGGCAAGTATTAAAATTAAAATAATAAAAAGTATTCATATATAGGAAAGAAACATGATAAAGTTACAAATTGCTGTTGATGGACCCGCCTCAAGCGGAAAATCAACTGTCGCTAAAATCGTTGCACAAAATCTTGGGATTATCTATTTAGATACAGGTGCGATGTACCGTGCTGCAACTTTGGTTGCCCTCCAAAACAAAACGGAGGATCCTCAAAAAATTATTGATGTGATCAAGAAAAAACCAATTTTCTTTAAAAATACGGCTGATGGACAACTTGTATTTTTAGGAACAGAGGATATTACTAAGATTATTCGTACAAACGAAGTAACACAGAATGTTTCAAAAATCTCTGCTTTAGCTCCAGTACGGGAATTTTTAGTTGCTGAGCAACAGCGCATTGCTGACGAAGGTGGCATTATCATGGATGGACGTGATATTGGTACGGTTGTCCTACCTCATGCAGATTTGAAGATTTTCCTCGTGGCTTCTGTGGATGAACGAGCAGAGCGTCGTTATAAAGAAAATTTACAAAAAAATATTCCTACTGATTTGGAAAAACTCAAAGTGGAAATCGCCGAACGTGATCGTAAGGATAGTACACGAGCAGTTTCCCCTCTAAAACAAGCAGAGGATGCAATTTTACTAGACAGTACAGGAAAAACGATTGATCAAGTGGCAGGTTTCATCGAAGAAAAAGCACGAGAACTCTTGTAATCAATCAATTTTTAAAGGAACAAACGGAGTAAAGGTATTCCGTTTGTTTTTCTATAAATAAAGGAGGTCAACTTTGGAAATAAGAAGTATTGGGCGAAAAGACTATAGAGAAGTTGAGCAGTTAATTCGTCAATCATTTAGCAGGTCCGAACATGGTTATGGTAATGAAGCAGAGCTCGTGGAAAAGATTCGGACAGATTGTAGCTATGTCGATGGTTTAGAAGTTGTCGCCGCTGAAGGAGAAAAAATTATTGGTTATGGTTTACTAAGTGAAGTCGAGATTATCAACGATAAAGAAAGTTTTACATGGCTGGTTCTTGCGCCATTAGCTGTTTTACCTTCTTGGAAAGGTAAAAAAGTGGGAGAAAATTTGCTGAAAGAGTTGGAAAAGCGTGCCGTTCAACAAGATTTCCCTTTTATAAGTATTCTGGGGCATCCCCAATATTATTCTCGTTTTGGCTATGTATCTGCTGAAAAATATAAGGTTACGGCACCATTTGACGTTCCAGCAGAAGCTTTTATGATTCGTCCTTTACAACCCAATGCACTAAAAAATATTTCGGGGTGTATCAAATATGCGCAAGCCTTTGATGTATAAACAGGGTGTGAGCAGCAGTAATAATATCAACTTCCACTTGATTTAAGCTATTTCTTTAAACTGGCTCACAATCTCCATTTATAAATTTTGTTATAATAAAGATAAAATTTTAAAAAAGGATTTCTATGCTTACTTATCTCCATGCTATTCAAATAGGTGTATTGCTCTTCTTTGTTTTTTTCTTGCTGAGCCTTATTCCTTATATGATTGTTCAATATCGTAAATATGGACGTGTTAACCCTTGGCGGTTTATTGTCAATTTTTCTTTTGTCCTTTATATAGTTTGTGCTTATGCGATGACTATTTTTCCTTTGCCTGATGTGGCACAGGTTGCACAGATGACAGGTCCTAAGCAAAATCTTGTTCCCTTTGAATTTGTACGTCAGTTCATCGCTTACAACCCGCTGGTACTTAACGAGCCTTCTACATGGCTAATGGCCTTGAAAGCACCAAGTTTCATCCAACCTTTTTTTAATCTTCTTTTGACGTTGCCATTTGGGATATATTTGCGTTACCTCTTTAAGCGTAATTTTTCGCAAACCTTAATGTGGAGTTTCATGCTCACCTTATCGTTTGAACTTTTACAGCGTTCGGCTCTTTTTGGTCTTTATCCTCGTCCTTATCGTCTTTTTGATGTTGATGATTTAATGATTAATACGCTAGGAAGTTTGCTTGGTTTTGGGATTGCTTGCCTACTTGTTAAGGTTTTACCAGATTTGGATGCCAAACAAGCCATTCCTGCTCAGATTGGGATGATACGTCGTAGTATTGCCTTTGGCGTAGATTTTGTTTTAGCAAATATTATTGCAAACATTGTACCTCATTTCTATATAGCAATGCTTATTACATTTGTGGGGATTCCAGTCATTTTTGGTGTCACTTTTGGCCAAAAACTTCTTAAGATAAGGATAGAAGGAAGTCGTTGGAAGATTTTAAGTCGACAACTCTTATCTTTCGTTAATTTTGGGATGATTGGTCTCTTGTCTTATTTCTTACAACGTTCAGCCTATATTCCACAAAAAGAACTGGGACAAAATTTCTTAATGGTAGTCCTTTCTTTCATTCTTCTTCTGTTACCTCTATTAGATATTCTCTTTGCCACACTTTCCCGTACACGAAAGTTGTGGTATGAACGCTTGAGTCAAACAGAGTTAAGTGCAAAAGAAATTTGAAATAAAAAAACGTTAGTAGGTCTAACGTTTTTTTTACTAAAAAGATGATTATTTATAAACGATGCCCGACACCGCGGCCAAATAAACCCGAAGTGGATATTTTGTTATAAAATTCGGTTGTCATAGGCGTTAAATTATAGCGAAGAGCTAGTGGACGTAATTGAGCCTCTAATTGGGTTAAGGCTTCTTCAAGATTGCCCTGACTTTCAATGTGATTTTTAGTTTCCAATATTAAAGTACGTTCCCACTCACGAATATGTTTACTCAAGATTAAATTATACATTTCGTTCAATATTTCAGTCTGATTTAACGGTTTTTTCATAGTTAAATTATAGCATGCAAGCCTTTTCGTTGTGCTATAATGTGCTTGGAGGAAGAGCTATGAGTAAAGAAATTGCAGTTTTTGCTGGTGGATGTTTTTGGTGCATGGTTGAACCTTTTGAAACTCGTCCAGGTATACTGTCTGTTACTAGCGGTTATACTGGGGGGCATGTCGATGACCCGACATATGATGAAGTATCGGGTAAATATACGGGACACACTGAAGCTGTGGAGATAATTTTTGAAAATACCGTTATTTCTTACGAGACCTTACTGGGAATTTACTGGAATCTTATTGATCCGACGGATGGAGAAGGTCAATTTTACGATCGAGGCAGTAATTATAGACCAGTTATCTACGTTGAGAATGATGAGCAACGTCAAACTGCTGAGAAAAGCAAGCAGGAATTGTCGGAGTCGGGGCTTTGGGATAAACCAATCATAGTCCCTATAGAAAATGCGCAAACATTTTGGCCAGCTGAAGATTATCACCAAGATTTTTATAAAAAGAACCCTAAAAGATATAAACAGATGCACAAGGCACGTGAACAGTTTCTGAAAGTTAAACGCTTCAGAAATAAATTTTTTGGCAAAAAAGCTTAAGAAAAGGATCTGTATTTTGCTGAGAATTATGAAAGGCTTTTATCAAAAATAAAAAATCATGATATAATAGACAGATAATGAAAGATAATAAACAAAAACGTTTTGAATACTTAAGAGCAAATAAAGCTTACTTAAGTGAACGCGAAAAGCAAGAATATTATGAACTAGTAGAAGAAATAGAAGGGTGGCAGGCCCTTGAAGAAGAATATGCGGCTGACATAGAAGAAGAGCGCGCACAGTCTGAAAGTTCTTCTTCTGAGAGACGGAGTAGATCCAGCCGTTCTTTAGATTCAGCACCAGCGCCCTTTTTATCCAAACGTGGGAAAAAGAAAGATAACCGTCGTGCGGAAGAGAGCATTGATGATGAAAGGCCTGAGGAAGCAGCAAGTAAAAAGCCAAAGAAAAAGAAAAGTTGGATAAAACGGATTTTCTTTATCTTAATCGCCTTGATTTTGATTATGATTGGTTTCTTCATTTATGGTTATCAGCGTGGGATTAGTCGAGAAGGTGGCGCGATCAAAGCCGAACAATTCAATGGTGCTGCCAATGCGGATGGCTCAGTCAATATCCTTCTCTTAGGTGCTGATCAACGACCAGGACAAAGCTCAGGAGTGGCCCATTCAGACAGTATTATGGTTTTGAATATTGGCAAAAGCGGCAAAATGCAATTGGTGAGCTTTATGCGTGATACTTTGGTCAACATTCCAGGAGTTGGTGATGCAAGCCAAGGACCTAACATGAAGCTTAATGCAGCCTTCACGATTGGTGAGCAAAATGAGAATCAAGGTGTTGAACTTGTGCGTCAAACCTTGCAACAAAATTTTGGTATAAATGCTAAATATTACGCTGTGGTTGATTTCTCAAGTTTTGCAACAGTGATTGACTCAATGTTCCCTGGTGGAGTAAAGATTGATGCCAAATTCGCCACAATTAATGGTCAAAAGTTTGATGAAGTCCCTGTACCGGATGATTTAGCAGAAACTGAAGGGATGGCTAAAAACGATAAGGAACTGAGTGCAGAAGAAGCCGCGGCCTTGGGCTATCCTGATGGTGGTGGAATCTTTATGATGATCAAGCAAGGCCCACAACGAATGGATGGACGTACACTTTTGAACTATGCACGTTTCCGCCACGATGATCAAGGAGACTTTGGACGTGTGCAACGTCAACAACAAGTGATGCAAACTCTCACATCGAAAGTTAAAAATCCGTTGACACTCTTTACTGGTGCAAGTGCCTTGGGTACAGCTCGAGCTGTTACAATGACTAATCTTTCTAACACATTCCTGATCACAAAAGCTTTACCGGCAATGTTTGGCGGTATAGAAAACACAACCATCCCATCCGACAATGATTGGCAATCTGCCTATGATATGTACGGAGGTTCAGGTATCCTCATTGATATGGACAAGTATAGTGCAAAAGCACAAGAACTTTTAGGACAATAAAAAAAGCATTCAACTATAAGTTGAGTGCTTTTTTAGTTTGTTATCCTTTATCTGCACCAGCAGTGATTCCTTTAACATAGAATTTTTGCATAACAATGAAGAGAATAGTGATAGGAATGGCGATAATCACACATCCTGCAACAAATTGGGTAAAGTTTGTTGCAGAGGAACCTCTGGAGTTGGTCATCATGTTTTGCAAGCCATAGGCAATGGTCCTTGATTTAGGATCGCCACCACCTAAGATGACACTCGCAAAGAGGAAATCAAGCCAAGGTGCAATAAAAGCAGTGAGTGATGTGTAAACAATCATTGGTTTTGACAAAGGCAAGGTAATTTTGGTGAAAATTTGCCATTTGGTTGCACCGTCAATCACAGCGGCTTCATCAATTGATGCAGGGATTGTATCAAGGAAACCTTTAAAGATATAGAAGCCTAAACCAGAGCCACCTATATAAATCAAAGTCAGTCCCACTAAGTTGGTCATATTGAATGATTTGAGGATGTAATAAAGAGCAATCATCGCCATGATACCTGGGAACATTCCAATGATAAGTGCTAACTGTAAGAATGGTTTGCGCAATTTGAAGCGTAAACGTGACAATACATAAGACATAACAGTAGTAATCAGCGTGTTAACAACTGCACAGATAACAGCGATGACAAAAGTATTAAGGAGCCAATGTCCGTAAGGATAAACCGGGTTATTGAAAATACCAGTAAAATTATCCAGGGTCCACTGCTGGGGAATGAATGTCGAAACAAAACCAGTGTTATTTTTAGAAAAGCTGGTAAGGATAATCCATACAATTGGGAAAATCCAGATGATTGCAAGTAAGGTCAAGAGCAAGTATCTGAGTACTAATGAAGCTTGACGTTGGCGTTTATATGATTTCATTTTAGCCCTCCTTAAAAGCATTTGTACGGCGGTAAGCAAACAATGAAGCTGTAGCTGAGATGATAAAGATAACGATACCAATAGCTGAAGCGATGTTATAACTTGGAATCGACTTCATGGTTAAGCTGTAAAGCCAGGTAATTAATAAGTCAGTGGAACCCGCTTGGAAGTATTCGGCGTTCAGTGGTCCACCACCAGTCAAGAGGAAAATAACATTGAAGTTATTGATGTTTCCGATAAATTGTTGGATTAAAGCAGGTGTCATAACAAACAAAATTTGAGGGAAAGTAATAGAGCGGAAAATATCAAAACTGTTGGCACCATCAATTTTTGCTGCTTCAATCTGATCTGATGGCAAGTTTTGGATAATCGCTGTTGAAATTAACATAGAGACAGGAATACCAATCCACATATTAACGCCGATAACAGAAAACTTCGCTAACAAAGGATCCATTAAAAATGGAATAGGATGATCAATAAGACCGATACTTTGGAGCCAACTGTTGAGCGGCCCATTGTTGTCTAGGAACATATTCATCATTAAGAGTGAAACAAAAGAAGGAACAGCCATAACGATAACAAAGAGTGTCCGCCAGAAAGCTTTAAATTTAATTCCAGATGATTCAATCAAAAGAGCAAGTAAAACACCAAAGAAGAAAGTTGTCGCTGTTGCAGCCACAGCCCAAACGAGAGTCCAGCCTAAGACAGGGAAGAAAGTTCCAGCGATGTTACCGGTCAGAATCTCACCAAATGAAGCGAACCCCGTCCAAGAAAATCCAATAGGATGATCTTGATTAAAATTGGTAAAAGCAATGGTAATCATGAAAAGCAAAGGAGCAATCGTGAAAACTAAAATGCCGAGTAAGGGAATCGCCATTAGTGTGTAATGGAGGCGACTGTCTAAGAGTGTAGCCAAATCCTCCATAGTCGTAGGGATATGTTCTCCGTCACGATTCAAGACATAGAGATGACGTGTGGAACGAAGGCTTGTGATATAGATGACCGCAACCATTGCAATGAGCACTAAGGACATGACACCAAAAAGGAGGATGAGCATGGAGTTGTCAGGTTGTTGAGTGACATAAATTTGTCGTGCTTCATCAAAAACGACTTGCTTAGTCTTGACATGTCCAAGGCTACTCAGAAGACTGATTGAGCTAATGCCATTGAAGATGAGCCAGAAAAGGAAGACAATTTCGATGATGAGGAAGCTAAAGCCCTTGAGCCATTGTTTATTTTTTAGTTGCGCTAAACCCATGATAAAGAAGCTGAGTTTTGTGAAAATATCACCTTCATGCCACACCTCTTTGTATGTTGCTTCAGGAGATGGTTTAATTTTCTTTTTAAACATATATTTTACCCTTTTGTATATAAAAAATAAGAGGATTAGGATGAGCCCAATCCCCTTAAGTTAATCAAAAATTATTCAGTAGCTGATGAGATTGATTTTACGAAATTATCAAGTTGTGCTTGGTATTGTGTAGCCGGAGTCTTACCTGTGTAGGCATTCTCGATAAGTGGGGCAGCCAAGTTCCAGAATGTTGCCATTTGTGGCATCTTAGGCATCAATGTATCGTTTTCTACTTGTTTGATAACTGCAAGAGCTACGGGATCTTTTGCAACTTCAGAATCTTTTTGGGCTTCTTTTGAAACTGGAATTGCATTATTAGCTTTATAGAGTGCTAATTGTGATTCAGTATTTGATAGATACTGAGCTAAAGCAGAAGCAGCAACAGGATCTTCTGATTGTGAATTCACAGCCAGTGTACCGACACCGGAGAAGGCTTGCATTTGTTTAGATCCTGATCCAAAATCAGCAGTTGGTAAGGTTGTTGCACCAAAGTTGTCGCCAAGGATTTCCTTCACTGTGCTACCGTCCCATGGGCCATCGAGGATTGCTTGTGTTTTACCAGATTTGAGGTCGGCCAGAAGGGCTGTACCCGACTGTTTAACACCAGGATTTGCTTTTTGTTGCGCAAACCAAGTCATAGCTTGAACGCCAGCTTTAGTATTTGCATCTGTACCATCAACCGTTTCGCCATCTTTACCGAAGAGCTGTGTTCCATTAGCTAGGAATACAGGATACCAGTTGTAGGAGTTTGTAAAATCTGTTCCAATTGGTGTTTCTGCTGTAAAATCTGCCCAATCTTTTGGAGCTTCACTAAATTTTGCCTTGTTGTAGTAAACAATATTTGACTGTTCATCTTGTGGATAAGCGTAGAGTTTACCTTTCCAAGAGACAGCATCAACAGCGATAGAAATATCATTTGATTTCACCCAATCTGTTGCTGATGGTGAAAGAGGATTGATGTAGCCCGCTTCAGCCATGGCCCCCAACTGGTCGTTGGGTACTTTAAAGACATCTGCGGCTTGTCCGGGGTCTTTACTCACATCTTGTTTTGCATTTGCAGAACCATTTGGAGACTGTGTGACTGTAACTTTAATGTTTGGATATTCTTTGTTGAAGTTTTTAATTAAATCTTTATAAGAAGCAACATTTGCTGGATCGACCCAGAGAGTAACGGCTCCTTTATGGTCTTTAGCATCTGAAGATGAAGAAGTTGTGCTTTCACTACCCTTACTATTCCCACAAGCAGCGAGGCTAGCAAGAGCAATCAGAGAAACGCTACTCAGAGCGATTTTTTTCCATGTGTTCATAAAATATTTCCTCCTAATGAAAATAATTATTCTAATTTGTAATTCTATTTTATGCAAACGCTTCCGTTTTGTCAAGTGCAAACTTATTACAATTTGATTACTGTATATGTTGGTATATACATGTTATGGCTGCATATAATAGAAAGTTTTACAATAGTTTTTATTTTCGATAAAAAAATATACTGCAAACGGTTGCGCAAAAGATGAGCTTATGCTAAAATGAAAAAAACAAGAAAAAAAGAGGTATTTATTCATGAATAAAGCAGCCATTTATCACCGTCCAGAATCAGAATTTGCTTATCTCTATACAGAGGAAACAATTCATATCCGTTTACGTGTTGCACGTGACGACATTCAAAGTGTTGCATTGATCTATGGTGACCCTTATATGTTTGTAAAACGCGATGATGAATCAGAAATGGTTTGGGATTATCAAGAAGTAGAAATGAAACATGGTTTATCCACAGCAGAAAGTGATTTCTATGTGACAGAGGTCGGCGTTCCGCATAAGCGTATGGACTACTTGTTCGTGATTACGGATTACGATGGGGAAAAGGTTGTCTATAGCGACTCTGGTATTCTTCCTTACCAAGTAAAATTACTCACAAAAAAATATGCAGCATTTCGTATGCCATTCTTCCATGAGGTTGATCGTTTTAAGGCTCCTGAATGGGTTAAAAATACAGTTTGGTATCAAATATTCCCAGAACGCTTTGCTAATGGAAATCCAGCCATTAATCCAGTTGGAGTGAAAGAATGGGATCCAACTGAATCTCCCAATCGTCAAGACTTGTATGGCGGCGATCTCCAAGGAGTAATTGATCATTTAGATCATCTGACAGACTTAGGCGTAAATGGCATTTACTTTACTCCTGTTTTCCAAGCCTATTCTAACCATAAGTATGATACGGAAGATTATTTGAAAATTGATCAGTATTTTGGTGATTTAGAAGTTTTCAAAACATTAGTGAAAGAGGCACACCAACGAGGGATTAAAGTAATGCTTGATGCGGTCTTTAATCATATTGGGGATACAAGCCCGCAGTGGCAAGACGTTCTCAAGCATCAAGAAAATTCAAAATATGCGGATTGGTTCCATGTTAATCAATGGCCCGCAACTTACACGCCAACCGAAGATTTTGAGGTTTCTGAAGCAGCAACTTACGATACATTTGCCTTTACACCGCATATGCCAAAATTAAATACTGCCAATCCAGAAGTTCAAGAGTATTTGCTTAATATTGCAGAATACTGGATCAAGGAGTGCGATATTGATGCATGGCGTTTAGATGTGGCAGACGAAGTCGATCATGCTTTCTGGAAAAAATTCCGTACTACATGTGATGCAGCGAAGGATGATTTCTACATATTAGGAGAAGTTTGGCATTCAGCACAACCTTGGCTTGTTGGTGATGAATTTTCGGCAGTGATGAACTATGCTTATACAAATGCGATTATTGATACTTTTGTGAAAGAAGAGTTAAGCTTAGAACAAATGGTTTCAGCGATTAATGCTCAACTTATGCTTTATCGTAAACAGACGAATCAAGTTATGTTTAACATCTTAGATTCCCACGACACACCTCGTCTTTTAACACAAGCTAAAGGAAGTAAGGACTTGGTCAAACAAGTCCAAGCTTTCATGTATCTCCAACCAGGTGTCCCTTGTATCTATTATGGTGACGAATATGGGCTAGATGGTGGCGCTGATCCAGATTGCCGTAAATGTATGCCTTGGACCGAAGAACATCAAGATTTAGAAATGTTTGCTTTCTTCAAAGACTTAGTAGCTTTCCGTAGAGAATACGCGGAGACACTAAGCCAAACAGATTTAGACTGGCAGTGTGTTGTTGATACTCAAGGAGTGGTGAAACTGGAACGTGGCGCACTTAAGGCAGTCTTTAACAAAGGTGAACAGCCAGTTAGTGTTGAAGAGGGAGAAATAGTCTTGGCCCATTTGGCTGAAGACAATTATGTTCAGAAAAACGGATTTATAATCTATAAATAGTAGAAATTAAACAAGAGATAGAGATGAAACGTTAGCTCATTCTTCTAAAAGATAACTCTACCCAGATATTGCTTCTTATATGGAAAAATTTTGACATAATAGAGAAAAAGCCCCTCGGTTTCGAGTGAGTGGGTGCAGGGAAACACCTAGAGTAAAATATTTAAGCAGAATTATAGACAAATGTCTTTCTGACTCTATTTATTGTTTGCGAAGGACTAGCTTTAATTTCAAGAGATATAATCAAAAGGAAAAAAATGAAAAAAGACGATTTTGCGAATTGGACAGGTTACCAGATTTATCCTAAGTCTTTTAAAGACAGTAATGGTGATGGTATGGGGGATTTACAGGGAATTATCGAAAAGCTGCCTTACTTGAAAGATTTGGGGATAGATTTTATTTGGCTTAACCCCATTTACACAAGTCCACAAGTCGATGGCGGCTACGATATAGCTGATTTTTATAGTATTGATGCTCGCTTTGGTAGCTTGGAAGATTTAAAAGAACTTCTGCAAAAAGCGCATGATAACGGCTTGAAAGTGATTATGGATTTGGTTGTGAATCATACTTCCGATCAGCATCCTTGGTTTATTGAAAGTCAAAAATCAAAGGATAATCCCTATCGAGATTACTATCACTGGGCAGATGCAACACCCGAAAAAATGCCGAATGATTGGCAATCTTTCTTTGGCGGCTCTACTTGGACTTATGATGAGCAGACGCAACAAGCTTATTTTCATGTCTTTGCGAAAGAACAACCTGACTTGAACTGGAAGAATCCCCAAGTGCGTCAGGAAATCTATACGATGATTAAATGGTGGTTGGAATTAGGTATAGATGGTTTTCGTTTGGATGCGATTTCTCATATTCAAAAGGAAGACTGGTCTTTTAATATCAAGTCTCTAAGAGGAAATGACCCTTGGCAGCCTTTTATGAATGTGTCAGGTATTGAAAATTATATGGCTGATTTAAAAGAAATATTTGACCAATCTGATGCTTTAACAGTTGGGGAAGCTTCAGGTGTGACTTCAAGTGAGGCGCCTGATTGGACGGATGCAAGGTCTGGCTACCTTAAGATGATTTTTGAATTGGAACACAATGTACGTCAGAAGAATTACGCAGGACGTGGCTGGATGTATGGTTACAAAAAGACAATTATTCGTTGGCAAAAGGATATGCTTGCACGAGGTTGGAATGCACTTTATTTAGAAAATCATGACCAACCACGAGCAATCAGTTGTTTTGGTGATGGCAGCATCGCGTCGGCTAAAGCTTTAGCCGTATCTTATATGCTTCTTCGAGGGACTCCATTTATCTATCAGGGACAAGAAATTGGAATGAGTAATTTTCCTTTTACAGATATCACCCAGACAGATGCAACTGAAATCAAGCAGGTTTATGAAGCGTTAATTTTTCAGGGGATGACTAAAAGTGAAGCTTTGGATACAGTGATGGCAAACAGCAGAGATCACTCTCGTACACCGATGCAATGGGACACGAGCCCAAACGCAGGATTTACCAGTGGCAAACCTTGGATGCCTATTCATCCAGATTATAAGGAAGTAAACACAGAAAAATCACAGGAGCTTATCGATCTTTATAAAGTCTTAATTCATCTTCGCCATGAGGAAGAAGACATTGCGCGTGGGTCAATAAAGTTTTGGTTTGAGCAACATCTGACAGCCTTTGTTTACGAACGTGACTCATTTTTGATTATTACGAATTTAGGTACTAAAAAAGCACATCTGGACTTTAACCAAGTAGAAATAGAAGATTACCAGCATATTTTAGGAAGCCGCCCAAGAAAGTTGGAAAAGAAGATGACTTTCTTTCCTTGGGAATATCAAGTGTTTAAGAAAAAGTAAGAAAAGAAAAAGATAGGAAAAAAGATGAAAAAAATCAGCAGAATTATGGAAATTGATCCTTGGCATATCCAATCCAGTAAATTAGAAAAGGAAGAACGCCGTCTTCAGGAATCTTTAACCTCAATCGGGAATGGTTACATGGGAATGCGCGGTAATTTTTCAGAAAAATACTCAGGCGATCACCATCAAGGTACATATATTGCAGGTGTCTGGTTTCCAGATAAAACGCGTGTGGGGTGGTGGAAAAATGGTTACCCAGAATATTTTGGTAAGGCAATCAATGCTTTGAACTTCTCAGGAGTTTCACTTTTTATCGATGATGAAGAAGTTGACCTTTATACTGATAGTATCACTAATTTCCACCTTTCCTTAGATATGCAAAAAGCAGTTCTCTCTTATTCTTATGAAAAAGCTGGCGTTGCTGTTTCCGTTGAGCGTTTTATGTCGATCGTTCATCCAGAATTAGCTGTCTTCTCCTTCAAATTCTCTAGTGTGGATGGTCAATCGCACAAAGTACGTACTGCTTCATTTATTGATGCTGATGTGCACAATGAAGATTCCAATTATGAAGAAAAATTCTGGACTGTTTTAGATAAAGGAGGCGACAAAGAAGGAACTTACATTGCCAATCAAACGATTGCTAACCCCTTTGGCGTAGAGCAATTTACCGTACTGGCAGGGCAAAGTTTTAAGGGAGATTTTCAAGCTCAAGGGCAAGAAACTCAAGAAGAAAAAGTTATTAATTACCATGAAGCAACTGTGGAACAGGAAACACTACATTTTGAAAAACGTGTGATTGTTCTGACGAGTCGTGATTATAGTAATTTAGCTGCAATGCATGAAGCCTTAGCAAGCCTAGAAGAAGTAATTCAAGTGAAATCTTATACACAACTTTTACAAGAGCATGCAGAAGCTTGGGGCGAACGTTGGGAACTTGCGGATGTGGAAATTAAAGGTTCTGATCAAGCACAACAAGGTATTCGTTTCAATCTCTTCCAACTTTTTGCAACTTATTATGGTGAAGACGAGCGCCTCAATATTGGTCCTAAAGGCTTTACAGGGGAGAAATATGGCGGAGCAACTTATTGGGATACTGAAGCCTATGCAGTTCCGCTTTATCTTTCTTTAGCAGATCAGCAAGTGACGCAAAACTTATTACGCTACCGTCATAAACAATTGCCCCAAGCACAACACAATGCAAGACAGCAAGGTTTGGCTGGAGCACTTTATCCAATGGTGACTTTTACAGGTATTGAGTGCCATAATGAATGGGAAATCACTTTTGAGGAAATTCATCGTAACGGTGCTATAGCTTATGCTATTTATAATTACAGCAATTATACTGGCGATGAAACCCATTTGGCTCAGGAAGGTCTTGAAGTACTTGTAGAAATTTCACGCTTCTGGGCAGACCGTGTTCACTATTCGGAGAGACAAAAAGCTTACATGATTCATGGGGTTACAGGACCAAATGAATATGAAAATAATATCAATAATAACTGGTATACCAACACATTGGCAACTTGGGTTTTGAATTATACAATGGAAGGTTTGAAAAAATACCCTCGGCCAGATTTACAGGTTTCGACAGAAGAATTATCGCAGTGGACTGATATCACTACCCATATGTATTATCCGACAGATGAAGAGTTAGGGATTTTTGTCCAGCATGATGGCTTTTTAGACAAGGATTTGACGCCAGTTGCGGATTTAGATCCCAAGCACTTGCCTTTGAATCAAAACTGGTCATGGGATCGTATTTTGCGCTCACCATATATTAAGCAGGCAGATGTTTTGCAAGGGATTTATTTCTTTGGCAACCAATATAGCTTGGAAGAAAAACGTCGTAACTTTAACTTTTATGAGCCATTAACTGTTCATGAAAGTTCACTTTCTCCATCCATTCACGCAATTTTAGCTGCCGAACTTGGAATGGAAGATAAAGCAGTTGAAATGTATGAACGGACTGCACGTTTGGACCTTGACAACTACAATAATGATACAGAAGACGGTTTACATATTACCTCAATGACAGGTTCTTGGTTGGCGATTGTGCAAGGTTTTGCACAAATGAAAACGTGGAACGGTCAGTTAAGTTTTGCGCCTTTCATTCCAAATGCTTGGGATGCTTATAGCTTCCGTATTAATTATCGTGGGCGTCTGCTCAAAGTCAGTGTAGGAGAAAAGCTTCAGATAAAATTGCTCAAAGGTGAACCGATTGCCTTAGAAGTTTATGGTGAATCAGTCCAATTGGAAGGTACTTATGAAGCAGAGGTGAAGCATGTTTAAAGCAGTATTATTTGATCTTGACGGAGTAATTACCGATACCGCAGAGTATCATTTTCAAGCCTGGAAAGCTTTGGCTGAAGAATTAGGAATAGCTGGAGTAGATAGAACTTTTAATGAACAGCTCAAAGGTGTATCCCGCGAAGATTCTTTGAAAAAAATATTGGAGCTTGGTGGAAAGAGTGAAACATATGATGCCGAAAGTTTTGCTCAGCTTGCTAAGCAAAAAAATGATAACTATGTCCAAATGATTCAAAAGGTAGGAACAGAGGATATTTATCCTGGCATATTAGATTTGCTGAAAGATTTACGCGCCCAAAATATCAAGATTGCTTTGGCTTCTGCCTCAAAAAACGGTCCATTCCTTCTTGAAGCGATGAAGTTGAGTACGTATTTTGATGCCATTGCTGATCCGGCAAAAGTTGCAGCTTCAAAACCTGCACCAGATATCTTTTTGGCTGCTGCAGCCGGTGTTGATGTTCCTATTACTTCATGTATAGGAATTGAAGACGCCCAGGCTGGTATTGCAGCGATAAAAGCAGCAGGCGCATTACCTATAGGTGTGGGTTCTGCTGAAGACTTAGGAACGGATATTGCTTTAGTTTCAAATACAAACAGTTTGTCTCTTGAATTATTAACAAAAGTTTGGGAAAATAAGTAGAAGAGAGTAGAATCAGGAGATAGTATATGGCCGTTACGATAAAAGATGTAGCAAAAAAAGCGGGTGTGAATGCTTCAACAGTTAGCCGTGTTCTCAAAGACAGTTCGGAAATCAGTGAGAAGACAAAAGTTAAAGTAAGAAAAGCAATGCAAGAACTCGGCTACACGCGCAATGTGGCGGCTCAGATTCTAGCATCAGGGAAATCTAATACGATTGGAGTCGTCTTTCCTCCTGTCGAAGACAAATCAAACCAACCTTTTTATATGAAAGTTTTGACTTCGATTAATGAAACAGCACGCAAATACGATGTTTCAATTGCTGTTGTGACTGGTTATCAAGAGAGCGAGCTGAAACAACAAGTTGAGTTGATGTATTCCGAGAAGCGCGTGGACGGTTTTATTATCCTTTATGCTGGGAAAGCAGACAGTGTACGCAATTACCTTTTTGATAACAAGATTCCTTTCGTCCTTTTAGGCACGCCAACAGAAAAGCAAAATGAAATTACACATGTGGATAATGACAATGTCTTGATGGGGCATGAGGCGACCAGATATTTGATGGATTTGGGGCATTCGGAGATTTCTTTTGTGACCGATACGAAAGATGGTGAAGTCTTTGAGGAACGCTATCAAGGCTATCAAGATGAAATGCTGAAAAAACAAGGTAAGCCGAATTTACTCGTTTTTGAAGAAAATATGACCTTGAAAGATGAAACAGGCCTTGTTGTTATGGATGAAGTCTTAGCTTTGAAAGTAATCTCTCGCTTGTCAGAGCAAGGTGTGAAAGTACCAGAAGATGTTAGCGTGATTACTTACAACAACTCTGCCTTTTCAACACTTGTTCACCCTTATCTGACAACCTTTGACATCAATATCGTACGTCTTGGAGCAGCAACAGTCGAGAAGTTTCTTGGGCTGACGCAAAATAAGGAAGCCTTCCATGATAAAACAATTATTCCTTTTGAGCTTATCCTAAGAGAAACGACAGCGCCTAAAGAAAAAGAGTAAAGAAAAAGAGTAAAGAAAAAGAGTAAAGAAAAACAGTGAAGAAATCCCTTCACTGTTTTGTAATGAGTAAATTTCAAAAAAGATTAGCTTTCACCTTCTTTTAGCTTTAAATAAGAAAAAAAGGTCATAATAGTGTAAAATAAAGGGAAGGATGGGTAAATTTCTCGTGTAAATTTTCCCGTTAGTGTAAGAAAGATGGATGCGATGATTAAAATATTATTAGTTGAAGATGACCTCTCTTTGTCAAAATCAGTTTACGATTTCTTGAAATCTTTTGCTGAGGTAAAGCAAGTTTTTGATGGTGAAGAAGGACTTTATGAAGCAGAAATGGGGATTTATGATTTAATCCTCTTAGACTTAATGTTGCCTGAGAAAAACGGATTCGAAGTACTCAAAGAATTACGTGATCAGAATATTGATACACCAGTTTTAATTATGACTGCAAAAGAGTCTTTAGATGATAAGATGCACGGTTTTGATGTTGGAGCAGATGATTATTTGACGAAACCTTTCTATCTTGATGAGTTGAAAGCGCGTATTCAGGCGCTCTTAAAACGTACAGGAAAACTGGAAGATGCTAACGGTCTTTCTTATGGCAATGTGCGCTTGAATTTGACCAATAAGTCAGCATTTGTGAATGACACACCAGTGGAATTAATCGGTAAAGAGTTTGATCTTGTAGTTTATTTGATGCAAAACCAAAATGTCATCTTGCCTAAAGAACAAATCTTTGACCGCATTTGGGGCTTTGACAGTGACACGACAGTAACTGTAGTTGAAGTTTATATGAGTAAAATCCGTAAAAAACTTAAAGATACAGACTTTGCCCAAAATCTAGCTACATTGCGTAATGTCGGCTATATTTTACGGTAAGTTTTATGAAAAAGATAATTGAAAAAATAAAATCGATGCCAATTGTGAAAAATGATGGGAAAAATTTCCTTCATTTTTTTCTAGATTTCACGATCATCTTCTTTGCACTCACAGTAATTATTTTGCAAGTGCTCACAAGCGGGGTCTATAAGTCTACTGACCAAAATTTACGAGATTTAGCAGCTAATCCAGATATTTTAAGAGCGCTGGCACTTGATCAGGCGGGAGTCAATCAAGGGACATTTGAAATTAATCAAGGCAATTACAGTCCAACAAACAGTATCGTCATGTACGATGAAAAGGGCAATGTCTTAGGACCAACAGGCAGTGTTGATGCAACAACGAAACCAGGAAGCAGCAGTCAGCAACAAATCATACGTGTCGACCTCGTACGTTATCAACTTGAGAAGACAGCCAAGTTAGACAAGGACGCCCTTGGACAAATCAAGTCGATTTCTATTCGGAATCCTTATGGTCCTGATTGGCATTATCGATATGTTACCTTGGCGATGCCACAATCAAACCTGGACACAACCTATGGTGCAAGCAACATTGCTTATATTCAAGTTTTTAGTAACGTGGATCAACTTCAAGATAGCTTGAGTCGGAGTAATTTTATTATCATTACAACAATGGTTATGTTCTGGTTTATTTCCGTGATTATTAGCTTGTATCTTGCCAACTGGACGCTGCGTCCTGTTATGGTTGCCTATGAAAAGCAGAAAGCTTTTGTTGAAAATGCAAGCCATGAGCTAAGAACGCCTCTCGCTATTTTACAAAATCGCTTAGAATTACTTTTCCAAAATCCGAATGCAACAATAATTGAAGAATCTGAAAATATCTCAGAGAGTCTTTCGGAAGTACGTAATATGCGACTTTTGACGACTAATCTGTTGAACATGGCGCGACAGGACAATAACATTAAAACAAATCCTGAGCCAACAGATAAGGAATTCTTTGAAGCCATCTTTAGCAATTACCAGCTCTTGGCAGAAAGTTCTGATAAGTCTTTAAAAACTACCTTAAAATTTGAAGGAGCTTTAAGTTTAGATCAAAGCTTAGTGAAGCAACTTTTAACGATTTTGTTTGATAATGCCATGAAATATACAGGCGAAGATGGTGAAATTCAAGTTGATGTTCAAAAAAATGGAGCAACCCTTCTACTGAGTGTGTCTGATAATGGAGAAGGAATTACAGCAGCTGATAAGAAAAAAATATTTGACCGATTTTACCGTGTGGATAAAGCAAGAACACGACAAAAAGGTGGCTTAGGTCTTGGCTTATCCCTTGCACAGCAAATAGCTGAGGCACATAATGGCCGAATCACGGTTGAAGATAATCAACCGCGTGGTACAAAATTTACTGTCCGTTTACGGACAAGTCCATCTCCCAAATCAGCAAAAGTGAACAAAAAGTAATAGAATAGATTGTAAACTTATGCACTATGAATAAAAGTGAAAAATGAGTGGAAAGAGGCAAAGATGACTATTTTAGATAAAGTAAATGCGCCAGCAGATTTAAAAAAGCTAAGCGCTGCTGAATTAACCGAACTTGCTCAAGATGTTCGAGGAGCAGTGCTCAATAAAGTCAGTCAGATTGGGGGACATACAGGACCAAATCTGGGTGTCGTAGAATTAACCATTGCCTTGCACAAAGTCTTTCAATCGCCTGTGGATAAATTCGTTTGGGATGTTAGCCACCAAACTTATCCACATAAAATTCTAACAGGACGTAAACACGGTTTTCAAGATGGGCATTTTCATGACATCACGGGTTATACAAGTCAACATGAATCAGAACATGATTTTTTCACTGTTGGACACACCTCAACGTCTGTTGCAAATGCGATGGGACTGGCTAAAGCACGTGATTTAACAGCGCAAAAAGGTAATATTATTGCTATTTTAGGTGATGGTTCACTTTCTGGTGGCTTAGCATTGGAGGCAATCAGCAATGCTGGTGCTTATGATAAAAATTTCATCCTGATTCTCAATGATAACCAAATGTCAATCGCTGAAAATCATGGTGGGATTTATAAAGGATTAGCTGAATTACGCGCAACAGATGGTCAATCACCAAATAATCTGTTTAAAGCATTTGGATTAGATTATAAGTATTTAGCAGATGGTAATAATCTCGAGGCGCTCATTTCTTTTTTTGAAGAAGTAAAGGATATTGACCATCCGATTGTTTTACATGTCAATACCGAAAAAGGACATGGTTATCAACCTGCTGTTGACATGAAGGAAGCCTTCCACTGGCGCTCTCCCTTCAATTTAGCAGACGGTTCTTTGAAAAATATAAGTTCAGCGAAAAATTATACCCGTATTATTCTTGATTATATGGAAGAAAAAGTTGCTGAGGGTATGCCTTTAGTCGCAGTCAATGGTGGAATTCCAATGGTGAATAACCTAAAGGAATTTGCTGAAAAGCACCCAGAAAACTATGTTGATGCTGGGATTGCTGAACAATATGTGACGACCTTTGGCGGAGCGGTTGCAGCAGGTGGGGCACGTGCAATGATTTTTCACAATTCGACCTTCATGCAACGTGCTTATGATCAATTTTTACATGACTTGGCAATCAACAAGGAACCAGCGGTCGTTATTGTAAAATCAGCCTCCATCTCTGGTTCGGATAAAACTCACCAAGGGAGCTTTGCAATAGGTATGCTCTCTAACATTCCTGATTTGGTCTACTTGGCGCCAACGAGTGAAGAAGAGCTTGTAGCAATGTTGGATTGGGCACTGACACAAAAAGACCATCCAGTGGTACTACAAATTCCTGAGCATGGTGTGGAAAATCGTTCAACCGTGTTGACTGATTTCAGTAAAGCACAGTATGGAATTGTGCGTAAAGGTGAAGAAGTTGCCATTCTGGCCTTGGGCGGTCTTTTTAGTCACGGTCAAAAAGTAGCAGAAGAACTGGAGAAATTACAGATCAATGCTACACTAGTTAATCCAATGTTCGTTGCAGAACTTGATAAGAAAACCTTGAAAGAATTGACTGGGGACCATAAAGTCTTTGTGACCATCGAGGATGGTATTCTAGATGGCGGTTTTGGTCAAAAAGTTGCTGGTTATCTTGGACAATTTGGTGTGAAAATATTGAATTATGGTGCAGATAAGGAGTTTAATGACTCTGTTGCTGTGGATGAACTTTATGATTGTTATCATTTGACGCCAGAACTGATGATTGCAGATATTCTAGAAGCCCTAAAATAAAAGGAAAAAATGAAAAAAGTTTTAGTCAAAACTGTACATGGTTATCAGAGATTTATTTCCCCTCTGTTACCGCCGGCTTGTCGTTATTATCCAACTTGTTCGAATTATATGATTCAAGCTATTGAGAAGCATGGAGCGACCAAGGGAATTGCAATGGGAACCTCAAGGCTTTTACGATGTCATCCATTTTGTAAACCAGGTTATGACTTGGTACCTGATAAGTTTTCCCTGCGAAGAAATTACGAGACACCTGAGGACAAAAAGAAGAAATCTTGAAAAATTTGTTATAATCATAGGTGAGGATGAATTTCCAAGACAGATTTAAATAAATCCATAATTAAAATAAGTAAACAGGACAACCTTCAAGTCATTGGGCTTGGGGGTTTTACTCTTGTAATTCTTACATTATAAGTAAAATGATAAAAGGTTAAGATAGGGAAAATATCTGACTTAAAATAATTTAGAAAGTACTTGTTAACTTTTATAAAGTATGCTTTAATTAAATATGTAAAAAGTATTTGACATTATTGGCATCTTCGAGTGACTAGAGCTAAAAAGGAAGAACTCATGTATTTTGGGGCAAAAAATTTAAATGTATATTACGGTAAAAAGCAGGTTCTAAGAGATGTATCTTTGGAAATTGAGCAGGGCAAAACGACAGCGATTATCGGAATAAATGGCTCAGGGAAGTCGACATTACTCAAAGCCCTGGGACGTTTAATCAAGTATGAAGGGGAAGTTATCTATAAAGATGAACGTCTTTCTAATCGTAAAAATCTAGAAATCGCTAAAATATTGACCTTGCTCCCACAAGCCATGCAAGCCCCGAGTGATATAACTGTGTATGAGCTGGTCAGTCTTGGCCGCTTTCCACATCAAAAGCTTACTCAACAGAACTTATCTGAAGCAGACAAGCACTTTGTGGAGCAAGTCATGAAGGAAACTGAGATTTGGGAGCTACGTAACCAAAGAGTTGCCCAACTTTCTGGTGGACAGCGTCAGCGTGCTTTTATCACGATGATTTTAGCGCAAGACAGTGAAATTATTCTTTTGGATGAGCCGACAACGTATCTCGATCTTTTGCACCAACTTGATATTTTAAAACTGTTAAAAACTTTTGCGAAAAAGATGAACAAAACAGTAGTTTATGTCATCCACGATTTAAACCATGCTGCGCGTTTTGCGGATAATTTAGTTATTGTAAAGGAGGGTGAAATCTTTGCTTCAGGCCCGGTGGAAGAATTATTTACAGAGGAAATTATTCATGAGAGCTTTGGATTACATGTTCGATTAGGTCGTGATCTTTTCTGCCAAACTCTTATGATTACAGGGGTTAAAAATGAAGATTAGGAAGTTTTCTTATCAAGTTGCACTGGCTTTGGTAACGATTATGGTCTTGTCTTTCCTATATCTCATGCTCGGTGATCAAAACTATAGTTTCAGCCAGATTTGGCACGAGAGTGTCGTCTTGCACTTGCGTTTACCGCGCTTATTGGCCTTAATGTTTGTAGGAATTCTCCTCTCCAGTAGCGGACTTCTGGTTCAAAGTATGACAGGTAATCCTATTGCCGAGATATCCACATTGGGGATATCAGGTGGTGCAAGTTTTGCACTTGCTTTGCTTTTAGTGTTCAATCTTTCCACAGGTGGATGGTTGGGCACTGCTGTAGCAAGCTTAGGAGCATTTATTGCTCTCGTTACTGTAGCTGTCCTTACCGTGAAAAGTAAATTTCAACCGATGAAAGTTGTTCTTGTGGGAACTTCTGTTGGCCTTTTTGCAACAAGTCTTGCAAGTATTTTGACCTTTTATAGTAAAAATATGCAGTCTTATTTTTTATGGATTGTGGGTTCCTTTTCCGGAATCACTCCACTAAAATTGGAAATTTTAATGGTTGTGACTGTACTGTTTGTATCAATGGTTCTCTTATTTGCAAATCAGATAAAAGTTTTGTCCTTTGGTGAAGAGATGGCAACCAGTCTAGGTATTTCTGTAAATCGTCTCAGATTGTTGATTATGGCTATGGTGGCTCTGGCAAGTGGGGTGACAGTTTCGAGTGTCGGTGTGATTAGTTTTGTCGGACTCATGGCGCCACATTTGGCAAGGCGACTGGTAGGAGGACATTTTTTAAAAAGGTTCTTTATGAGCAATTTATTAGGCGTGATGCTATTACTTGTAGCAGATGTGTTGGCCCGTAATTTGTTCAAGCCTTATGAATTCCCAGCAGGCAGCTTAACTCTTTTATTTGGCGCAATTTTCTTCATTTATATGATGAGTAAGGAGGAAAAATGAAAAAGAAATTTTTATTTTTAATATTCCTCTTGGTTGCCTTTATTATTATCGACTTGACACACTTTTCGACAGATTGGGATTTACTATCCATATTGATTCCTCAGTTTAGAATGCCAAGGACACTTGTGGTACTTATTGCAGGAACTGCTTTGGCTATGGCCGGCTATATTATTCAGACTGTAGTGGATAATCCTTTAGCAGATGCGGGTACACTTGGAATTACAAGTGGGGCCAGTGCAGGTGCGGTACTGTTCCTTTTTCTTAGTCAGTGGTTGAAACTTTCGGGCTCTTGGATCTTTATGTATCCTTTATTTGCCTTGTTGGGAGGACTTTTTTCCTTTACCTTGCTCTATCATCTTGCGCTAAAGAAAAATGTAAGTAATATCCAAGTCCTTCTGATTGGGTTAGGAATTACCGCTCTATTTCAGGCCTTGATTACCTTAGCTCAACTTTCCATTAATCGGTTTGATTTTCAGCAAGTAGCGGTTTGGTTATCCGGAGACATCTGGCAAACAGATAAAACCTTTATTAGTGTGAATCTGGTCCTGTTGATAATTGGTCTGGTTATTTTCATTTTTTTCCGAAAAGAGTTAGACTTACTAAGTTTGGGTCAAGAAATGGCAACAAGCCTTGGATTAAATGTGAAACAGAGTAAAATGCAATTTTATATATTGGCACTACTTTTTGCATCAATTGGCGTTTTATTAGTTGGCGGTCTTGCCTTTATTGGCTTGATTGCACCACACATAGCCCGCGAACTGGTGGGATTTGAAAGTAAAAAACGAGCTTTGATGACTGCTTTGGTCTCAATGATTATTTTACTTTTAGCAGATAGTTTATCGCAAATTATTATTGCACCGTCAAGCTTACCGCTTGGTTTTATGGTTGCTCTTATAGGTGCGCCTTACTATATATACTTAATACAAAAAATTTGAAAGAGGATTTCATGAAACACCTTAAATTATATTCTATAGCTTTAGCAGCAGTTGGTCTTTTGGGTCTTTCTGCATGTTCAAACTCAGATGTATCACAATCCCAAAAAGAGGAAAAAGTAACCTTCACTGCCTTAAATGGTGAAGTAGAAGTTCCTGCGCATCCGGAACGTATTGCAGTACAGAATTATCCGGATGATGTTGCAACCTTAGGTGGAAATGTAATTGGGACGGATTCTTGGGCTTTTCCTAATCCTTATTTGTCAGATAAACAAAAGGAAAATATGGTTGATCTTGGTTCGCCAAGCTTTAATATTGAAAAACTTATTGGTCAAAAGCCTGATTTGATTGTGACAGTGGATAAAACTCAAGTTTCTGATTATGAAAAAGTAGCACCTACTGTACTTGTTAACTATCAAGATTTGAATGATATGGATAAATCTTTGGATTTCTTTGCCAAATTGTTGAATCGTGAAGATGAAAAGAAAGAGTTTCTCAAAACTTTTGACAAAAAAGCTGAAGAGCAAAAAACAAAGCTAAAAGCTCAAGGCATAGATACTGCACAATCAAGCATTTCCTTGCTAGAGCTCCAAGGCGATAAAATTTACGCTTATGGCGATAACTTTGCGCGCGGTGGTCAAGCACTTACGCGTGGTCTCGGATTCCAAGAATCGCCAAAAATGTCGGAATTATCCAAAGGAACAGGATATGCAGAAGTCAACGCTGAAAGCCTCAAAGATTTTGATGCAGACTATATTTTTATCGATTTTAAAAATGCAGATAAAGCACAATATGAAGCACTTCAAAAAAATCCTGTGTGGAAAAATCTCAAGGCAGTTAAAGAAGGGCATGTCATCACAATGGATTATGAGAAGGTCTATTTCTTTGGCGGTCCCACAGCTTCAATGGCGCAGTTGACTGATTATACAGATGCACTATTAAAACAAACGAAATAAAAATTTGGATACATAAACTCTTGGAAGCTTTTTCGAGAGTTTTTTTAGACAAAAAGGGGGATAGTGTTATTTAAAACTCCTTTTTTGAGCCAAATTCACAAGAAAACAAGAAAAACAGAAAATTTTAGACTTTTATTTTGCTATAATGAAAATAAGCATATAGTAGATGTGTTAAAGTCTCAAATGTTAAAAATAAAAAGGATTTTGCGATCCTTTTTAAAAAGGAATTTTTTCATAAAAAAAAAGATGAAATACCATGATTTCATCTTTTTGCTGTCGACTACATTTGGAAATTTTCTTTATGAAGCAGGATAAAGAGGTTATCCAAGCCATCAGAGGCATTTTTCAAATCTACTTAGCACTTGCAAATTATTTTTATTATGGTACAATTTTGTATTGTAAATGGTTTGTATCATCAAAATATCAGGAAGTACAAATGAAAACAGATTTTGACAAAATTAATGAATGGTTGATTCAACTTTTCCACGACTGCATGAACTTAGAAGAACAGTTCTTGAAGGATTCTGATTACCCAGATGTAACTGTGAAAGAACTTCAACAAATGACACTTATCCATACTTTGGGAACTTGCCGCGCTACAGACATTGCAAGGAATCAAAAATTAGCCCTTTCAACAATCACCATTACACTCAATCGCTTGGAAACTAAGGGATATATCAAGCGCGAACGATCAGATCGTGACCGTCGTGTGGCTTATATCGTATTGACTGAAAAAGGTATGGCTCTCTGTGCATCGCACAGCGAATTTTTCCGTAGCATTTCAGAAAAACTTATGTTAAGTGTTTACGGGACTACCGAAAACAAACTTGCAGGCGAACTTGAAGAATTACATAAGTCATTGGAGAATATGAAATAATGCCTTTCGCTAAAATTACCCAGGTGGCACACTATGTGCCCGAAAATATTGTGTCAAACGATGATTTGGCAAAAATCATGGACACGAGTGACGAGTGGATTTATTCACGGACGGGTATTAAGCAGCGACACATTACAGTTGACGAAAATACCAGTGATCTGGCTGCTAAGGTTGGTGAACAACTCTTAGCTCAAGCTGATTTGTCAGCAGACCAGATTGATTTTATTATCGTGGCGACTATCTCACCTGATAGCAGTATGCCAAGTACGGCAGCCTTGGTCCAAGCAAAAATTGGCGCACATCGTGCCTTTGCTTATGATTTAACAGCTGCTTGTTCTGGTTTTGTTTTCGCTTTATCAACGGCTGAGAAGCTGATTGCCGGTGGCTACAAACGTGGTATGGTTATTGGTGCAGAAGTTTTGTCTAAATCTTTGGATTGGTCGGATCGTTCTACCGCTGTTCTTTTTGGAGATGGTGCAGGTGGTGTTCTTTTGGAAGACACAGGTACACAACCTTTGATTATCGCAGAAAATCTAAGAACAGATGGCTCTCGAGGCGATTCCCTTACCTCAAGTTATTTGGCACTTAATCCTGAACTTAGTGGTCAAGTTAACCATGTTACAGAGTTCATAAAAATGGACGGACGGGCGGTCTTTGACTTTGCGACACGTGACGTTCCAAAAAATATCCAAGAAACCTTGGAAAAAGCAAATCTGAAACCTGAAGATATTGACTATTTTTTATTGCATCAAGCAAATTCTCGAATACTTGATAAAATGGCCAAGAAATTAGGTGCTGTACGCAGTAAATTCCTGCAAAATATGCAAGAATATGGCAATACAAGTGCAGCTTCGATACCTATTCTCTTGTCAGAATCGATAAAAAATGGTAAACTTTCTTTGGACGAAAATTATAAAATTGTCCAGACAGGTTTCGGTGGCGGCCTCACATGGGGTACGCTCATTATTAATCTTTGATAAGATTGATAACATTTAAATTTGGTTATATGAGTGATTTATCACGCTATAATATATATACTTTCTACACATTAAAGGAGAAATAACATGGCAGTATTTGAAAAAGTACAAGACATCATCGCTGACGAACTCGGCAAAGAAAAAGAAGAAGTAACACTCGAAACTTCATTTGAAGAACTCGATGCTGACTCACTTGACCTTTTCCAAATCATTAACGATATCGAAGACGAATTCGATGTTGAAGTAGATACAGAAGCGGACATGAAAACTGTTTCTGATCTCGTTAAATATGTTGAAGCTCAACAATAAGAGAATTAATGGGGTGAAAGCCCCGTTTTTCACTTATAATAAATTTTGAAAATTAGGAAAGTGTCACAAAAATCTAAATTTTGTGAAATCTTAAAAATATGAAAACAGCATTTCTTTTTTCTGGTCAAGGCGCTCAAAAATTGGGTATGGCTAAAGACCTTTATGATGAATTTGACATTGTCAGAGAAACTTTTGATCAAGCAAGTCAAGTCTTGGGTTATAATCTTCGGGAGTTAATCGATAATGATGAAACAAAACTCAACGAGACACAATATACACAACCAGCTATTTTAACAACATCTGTAGCAATCCTTCGTTTGCTTTCAGAAGAAGGTATTAAGCCAGATCTTGTGGCTGGACTTTCTTTAGGCGAGTACTCTGCATTGGTAGCCAGTGGTGCACTTGATTTTGCGGAAGCTGTTGCTTTAGTAGCAAAACGTGGTCAATACATGACTGAAGCTGCACCAACAGGATCAGGTAAAATGGTTGCTGTGATGAATACAGAAGCTGCTTTGATCGAAGAAATTTGTGAACAAGCAGCGGAACGTGGAATTGTAAGCCCAGCAAACTATAATACTCCGGCTCAAATTGTTATTGGTGGTCAAGCTGAAGCCGTTGATTACGCCGTTGAACTTCTAAAAGAAGCTGGCGTAAAACGTCTGATTGAGCTGAAAGTATCTGGTCCTTTCCATACAGCCATCTTAAAACCCGCGAGCGAAAAGTTAGCCAAAGAACTTGAACAGGTTAATTTTAATAGCTTTAAGTTGGAGCTGATTTCAAATACGACAGCGAAAGTTATGAAAGACTCAGAAGTAAAAGAACTCCTCACGCGTCAAGTTATGGAGCCAGTACGTTTCTACGAATCCATTGAAACAATGAAAGCACTTGGTGTACAGCGCTTTATTGAAGTTGGACCTGGTAAAGTTCTTTCTGGTTTTATAAAAAAAATCGACAAAGAAGCAAGCTTTACGAATGTTGAAGATCTTACTTCATTCAAGGCTTTGGTGACAGAAGAAGCTTAAACTTATTCAATGAGTAAAAGTTGTCACTGTAGAACTTGGTTTGAGAGCAATTAAAAATCATAAGAACAGGAAAAAATAATGGAAATTAAAAATAAAAATGTCTTTGTGACGGGCTCAACACGTGGTATTGGTAAGGCGATTGCTTTACAGTTTGCTCAAGCTGGGGCAAACGTAGTTATCAATGGACGTTCTGCCATTTCTGAAGAACTTTTGTCAGAGTTCACTTCTTTTGGTGTTAAGGCTGTTGGCGTATCTGGTGATATTTCCCAGTCGGAAGATGCTAAACGTATGGTTGCTGAGGCAGTAGATGCTTTGGGGTCGGTTGATGTTTTGGTTAATAATGCGGGAATAACTCGTGATGGTTTATCATTGAAAATGAGCGAAGAAGATTTCGAAGCTGTTTTAAAAATAAATCTCACAGGTGCCTTCAATATGACACAGGCAGTTCTAAAACCAATGACGCGTGCGAGAGAAGGGGCAATTATTAATATTACTTCTGTTGTCGGTTTAATTGGGAATGCCGGCCAAGCTAATTATGCAGCTTCCAAAGCGGGATTGATTGGTTTGACAAAATCAATTGCACGTGAAGTTGCTGGGCGCAATGTCCGCGTCAACGCTGTTGCTCCCGGCTTTATTGATTCTGACATGACTGAAGTTCTTTCGGATAAAGTCAAGGATACAATGAAGGGTCAAATCCCAATGAAACGATTTGGTCAACCAGAAGAAGTTGCCACAGTTGTGAAATTCCTTGCAGAGCAAGAATACATGACAGGGCAAGTGTTGTCTATTGACGGTGGTATGGCAATGTAGCCTTATATCAGATTAGACTAAAAAGAAGTTTGTAACAAACTCCAAAGGAGAAAAAATATGAATCGTGTAGTCATTACAGGTTACGGTGTAACCAGTGCTATCGGTAATACACCAGAAGAATTTTGGAATGGCCTAAAATCTGGTCAAACAGGTATCGGTCCAATTACGCGCTTTGATGCTGAAGCGACAGGAATCAGTGTAGCAGCTGAAGTTAAAGATTTTCCATTTGAGAAGCATTTCGAGAAAAAAGATGCCCGTCGTATGGATACTTTCTCACTTTATGCTGTTTATGCGGCTCTTGAAGCTATGGAAATGTCAGGCATAACTCCAGAGAACACAAATTACGATCGCTTAGGTTGTATCATGGCTTCAGGTATCGGTGGCTTGGAGCAAACACAAAAGAACTCACAAGCACTTCTTAAAGGTCCACGTAAAGTAACACCACTTTATGTACCACTGGCAATTGCCAACATGGCGACAGGTAATGTTGCCTTGCGCACAGGTGCTCGTGGTGTATCGCGTGCTGAAGTAACAGCATGTGCAGCAGGTGCAAATTCTATTGGTTCAGCTTTCCGTGAAATCAAACACGGTTATGCAGATGCTATTATCGCTGGTGGTGCTGAAGCTGCAATTTGTGAACTTGGTATTGCTGGGTTTGCCAACTTGACTGCTTTGACAAAAGAGGCAGATCCTTCAATTGCTTGTCGTCCATTCGATAAAGACCGTTCGGGCTTTGTGATGGGTGAAGGTGCAGGTGTCTTGATTTTGGAAAGTCTTGAACATGCTCAAGCACGTGGTGCAAATATCTTAGCTGAAATTGTTGGTTATGGTAACACAAACGATGCTTACCATATGACAACTCCATCAGGTGTTGGTGCTGAAAATGCGATGAAGCTTGCTTTAGAAGAAGCAGGGATTTCTGGAGCAGATGTTGATTATATCAATGCACATGGTACATCAACACATGCTAATGAAGAGACGGAAGCAAAAGCTATCCACAATGTTATTGGGGATAAAGCTCTGGTTTCATCAACAAAAGCTTTGCACGGGCATGCTCTCGGAGCGACAGGAGCTATCGAAGCAGTAGCAACTGTACAAGCCATTTTAAATCAGTTTGCACCAGTTAACGCTGGAACAAAAGAATTGGACGAAGGCATGACAATTAATGTCGTTCTTGGCCAAGGTCAAGATGCTGAAATCAATTATGCATTGTCACAAGACTTTGGGTTTGGTGGACACAATGCCGTATTGGCCTTTAAAAAATTCACAGATTAGTTTAAAAGAAAGATAAGCACTCTGCTTTCTTTTCCACAATCTAAGTGCACTTTAACTTAGATTGTGGAAAAGAAAGCGAGCGGGATATAAAAATGAATATTAATGAAGTAAAAGATTTGATGACACAGTTTGACGGTTCGAGCTTGCGTGAATTTTCTTGGCGCACAGCAGAAGGAGAACTGTCTTTCTCAAAAAACGAAAATAAAATTCTTGCAGCGCCCACAGGAACAGCACTTCCAGAAACAAAAGTAAGTGCACCAATGCCTGTAAGCGAAAGCTCTACAGAACTTGCAGTAGAAACAGAACTTGTAGAAGAAGTTGCTACAGTAGAAGGTGAAGCAGTAACAAGTCCTTTAGTTGGTGTAGCTTACTTGCAACCAGCTCCAGGTAAACCTGAGTTCGTTAGTGTAGGAGATTCAGTTAAAAAAGGTCAAACCTTACTCATCATTGAAGCAATGAAAGTTATGAACGAAATTCCAGCACCTAAAGACGGTGTTATCACTGAAATCATGGTTAATGCTGAAGATGTAGTTGAATTCGGTCAAGAATTAGTACGCATTAAGTAAAGGAGCGGTAAAAATGGCAGAAGTAAATATTGACGTCACAAAAATTATGGAGGCATTGCCTCACCGTTATCCTTTCCTTTTAGTGGATCGTGTTATTGATATCGCGGATGATGAAATTACCGCCATTAAGAATGTGACGATTAACGAGGAATTTTTCCAAGGGCATTTTCCCCAATATCCAGTAATGCCGGGTGTTTTGATTATGGAAGCCTTGGCGCAAGCTGCAGGTGTTTTGGAACTTTCAAAACCTGAAAACAAAGGAAAACTCGTATTTTATGCAGGAATGGACAATGTAAAGTATAAAAAACAAGTTGTACCTGGCGATCAATTGATCTTGCATGCAAAGTTTATCAAGCGTCGTGGTCCAATTGCTGTTGTTGAAGCGGAAGCTAAGGTTGATGGTAAATTAGCTGCAAAAGGCACACTAACTTTTGCTTTAGGAAAATAAAAAAATAATCAATGCCACAGTTAGTCTGTGGCAACTTTTAAAAGTAAGTATACTTTGAAGTTTAAAAGCTTTGAGTTTACTGATCGTGGCTTTTGCCACTATAATCCCAAATAATGCACCGAGCTCAAGGCCTGGTGACACTCTTTTATACCAGAAACAGAGGATAAAAGAGAAATTGGTAGGAGTTATCAATCTATGTTTAATAAAATTTTAATCGCCAATCGTGGTGAAATTGCTGTACGTATTATTCGTGCGGCACGCGAACTCGGTGTCGCTACTGTTGCCGTATATTCAGAAGCTGACCGTGATGCATTACATGTAGCACTGGCAGATGAAGCTATTTGTATTGGCCCAGCCCGTGCAACAGAGTCTTATCTGAATATGAATAATATTCTAGAAGCCGCTGTTGCTACTGGAGCCCAAGCCATTCATCCAGGTTTTGGTTTTTTGAGTGAAAATTCAAAGTTTGCACGTCTTTGTGAAGAAATGAATATCAAATTTATCGGTCCCTCAGCTCAGGTCATGGATATGATGGGAGATAAAATTAACGCGCGTGCAGAAATGGTCAAAGCAGGCGTTCCTGTTACGCCAGGTTCTGAAGGTGAAGTGTATACGAGTGAAGAAGCACTGGATTTAGCCAATAAGATTGGTTATCCTGTCATGCTGAAAGCATCAGCCGGTGGTGGCGGAAAAGGTATCCGTAAAGTCAGCAATGCTGAAGAACTCGTCCCCGCTTTCGAAGCAGCTACCGCTGAAGCCAAAGCAGCTTTTGGCAATGGTGCAATGTTTATCGAACGAATGATTTTCCCTGCACGTCATATTGAGGTCCAAATCTTAGCAGACCAACATGGTAATGTTATTCACTTAGGAGAACGTGATTGTTCCCTCCAACGTAATAACCAGAAAGTTCTTGAAGAAAGCCCATCTGTCGCGATTGGACATACTTTACGCGAACGTATCTGCCAAGCAGCTGTCAAAGCAGCAGCGCATGTGAACTATGAAAACGCAGGAACAATTGAGTTTCTCTTGGACGAAGCTTCAGGCGATTTCTTCTTCATGGAAATGAATACACGTGTACAAGTTGAACATCCCGTAACCGAGTTTGTTTCAGGTGTGGATATTGTTAAGGAACAAATTCGAATTGCAGATGGTCAAGAACTGTCTGTGAAACAAGAAGATATTGAGTTCAAAGGACATGCTATTGAGTGCCGTATCAATGCAGAAAATCCAAAATTTAACTTTGCCCCAAGCCCAGGTAAAATCACCAATCTGTTTCTACCAAGTGGTGGTGTAGGCCTACGTGTGGATTCCGCTATGTATACGGGATATACTATTCCACCTTATTATGATTCAATGATTGCAAAAGTCATCGTTCATGGCGAAAATCGTTTTGAAGCCTTGATGAAAATGCAGCGTGCTTTGATGGAATTCGATGTGGAAGGTTTAACAACCAATATTGACTTCCAGCTGGAATTAATTTCAGATGATAATGTTATTGCCGGGGATTATGATACTAGCTTTTTAGCCAATACATTTTTGCCGGAGTATTTGGAAAAATAAAAGCATGAAGTAACTTGATGAGTAAATCATCAAGTTTTTCTATCCTTGTAAGGTTATGTTGACTGCTAGGGAATACATGTCTCGCAGTTTTAAGGCTCTTGCTATTACCTTGGTGCGATGTTATAATAAGAGTAAATAAAAAGGACTTGCGCTAACAAGTCCCAAGTAGCCGTATTAAGAACGGTAGCCGATTTTTTGTTATAAATAACGTCAACGGGCTAAAGTTGGACGTTATTTTTTATTGTCTTTATCATAAACTTTGAGCACTAATAATGCAAATGCAATCATGAGTGTCAAGGTTTCATAAGTTGACAAGAAAAATTGTCGCCTTTCTGCATTGTGAGGTTATCACCTACAATTTTTCATAAGTATCACCTCCCAGTTGGGCTACCGTCCATAAACTTCTGCTTTCATTATTATATCACACGAAAACCAACTAAAATAGGCCATAAATGGCTTACAATACTCACAAAGACTTAGTAAAATTTGAGAGCAAATTCCTATCCTTCATCAGCAACCCTAAATCCATTTTTCATCGAGAAAGTACAAAAAACAGAAAGTGGGAACTTTCTGTTTTTTTTATTTATCAATATTATCCTCTTTCACAAAGTAATTTGGACGTTGTTTGGTTTCGAGGAAGACCTTAGAAAGATATTTTCCAATGATACCGAGAGATAAAAGTTGTAATCCACCAAGCATAAGAATAAGAATAATCAGAGTAGGAAAACCTTGTACAATTTCGCCCCAGATGATGGTTTTCAACGCATAAAAAAGGCTCATACAAAGCGAGATAAGGAAGCTAATAAAACCGATAAAGGTAGCTAGGCTAAGTGGGGCATCTGAAAAGTTAATGATACCGTCAATCGAGTAGTGTAACAAGCCCCAAAAGCTCCAAGAGGTTTTGCCAGCTACCCGCTCGACATTATTGTATTCCAAATAGAAAACATCGTAACCCACCCAAGAAAAGAGACCCTTAGAAAAACGATTGTGTTCAGGGAGCTCGAGGATACTATCAACGACTTGCCGTGTCATCAAGCGATAGTCTCGCGCTCCATCCACCATTTGAGTGCTTGAGATTGTGTTCATAATCTTATAAAAAGCTCGAGCAAAAATTGAACGAATAAAGGGCTCATCTTTCCGTGAAACTCTTCGTGTTCCCACAATATCGTAACCTTCTTGAAGCTTATCATACATCTCGTTGAGCATACTTGGTGGATCTTGAAGGTCAGCGTCCATAACAGTTACAAAATCACCTGAAGCGGCACGAAGACCAGCCAAAAGTGCTGCCTCTTTACCGAAATTTCTCGAAAAGCTAATATATTTAACATTGGAATGCTTTTGACTCAGCGTTTTTATCACATCAAGTGTACGATCAGAAGAACCATCATTAATAAAATAAAAGGTTTTATCAAGTGGTAAGTCTAAAGTTTGGGCATTAACTTCATCAAAAAAGAGTTCAATCGTTTCTTCCTCGTTATAAGCAGGAACAATAATCGATAAAGTTTTATTTTTCATGAAAAACTCCCTTCTTCTTGATGAGAAATATATACATAAACCTTGTATTTTAATAGAATTAAACTCTTCCTATTATAACATAGTTTGAAAGAGGTAAAGGAAGTTATGACGAAGTTTTGGCGAAATGAATACGTGTGTGTTCTTATATAATTCCGCCATTTTTGGACACTTATCTAGTTCTTGACGAATTTAATTTTTGCGTGTATAATTATATAATTAGACAATTAAAATAAAAAGAATGTAAGCAGATAGAAATCTGCTTAAAGACGTTCGTTATCAAGATGTAAAAATTTTTGATACAAAGGAGAAATAATTGGCTCTCTTTCAAAAGAAAAAATATATTAAAATTAACCCTAATCGTTCAACTGTTCAGGGAGAAATGACGAAGCCTGAAGTGCCTGACGAGCTTTTTGCTAAATGCCCGGCCTGCAAACACAGTATTTACAGCCAAGACCTTGGCGCAAGTAAAATCTGTCCACATTGTAGCTATAACTTCAGAATTACTGCGCCAGAACGTTTGAAACTTTTAGTTGATTCAGACTCATTTACAGAAATGTTCACTGGAATTGAAAGCAAAAATCCGTTAAACTTTCCGAACTATGCTGAAAAGCTTACGGCGACTAAGGAGAAGACCGGACTGGATGAAGCTGTAATGACTGGTACAGCGATGATTAAAGGCCAAAAAGTGGCTTTAGCAATCATGGATTCAACTTTTATTATGGCTTCTATGGGGACTGTTGTCGGTGAAAAAATCACACGACTTTTTGAAATGGCAACTGCTGAAAAACTTCCAGTGGTTATTTTTACGGCTTCTGGTGGTGCACGGATGCAAGAAGGAATTATGTCTTTGATGCAGATGGCGAAAATCTCAGCAGCTGTCAAGAAACATTCTAATGCAGGTTTGCTCTACATTACAGTCTTAACAGATCCGACAACAGGCGGGGTAACAGCTTCTTTTGCCATGCTTGGCGATATTATCTTGGCTGAGCCACAATCTTTGATTGGTTTTGCGGGACGTCGTGTGATTGAACAGACAGTGCGTCAAACGCTACCTGATGACTTCCAAAAAGCAGAATTTCTGTTGAAACATGGCTTTGTCGATGCGATTGTTAAACGTCAAGAAATGCGTGAGAAATTAGCCTTACTCTTGAAATTTCACGGAGGTGTAAAAAATGTCTGATATAGCAGAAATTATTAACAAAGCACGTGCTAACGATCGCGTTTCAGTACGGGAAATTATTTCAGAAATTTTTACGGACTTTTTTGAACTTCATGGCGATCGTCAGTTTACAGATGACGAAGCCATTGTTGGAGGGATTGCAACTTTTCAAGACAGAGCTGTCACCGTCATTGGTATTCAAAAAGGAAAAAATCTCGAAGAAAATTTAGCAACAAATTTTGGTCAACCTAGTCCTAATGGTTACCGAAAAGCCTTGCGATTAATGAAGCAAGCAGAGAAGTTTAAGCGTCCAATCATTACTTTTGTCAACACTGCCGGGGCTTATCCAGGGATTGAAGCAGAAGAACGTGGGCAGGGTGAAGCGATTGCGCGCAACCTTTTTGAGATGTCCGATTTGAAAGTTCCTGTTTTAACTTTTATCACTGGTGAGGGTGGTTCTGGTGGAGCCTTAGCTTTAGCAGTCGCAAACAAGGTTTATATGTTGGAAAATGCCATGTATTCGGTTCTTTCTCCAGAAGGTTTTGCAACAATCTTGTGGAAAGATGGCTCACGTCGTGATGAAGCAGCCGATTTGATGAAAATAAAAGCTGAAGATCAGCTTGAAATGGGGATCGTTGAGGGTGTTGTTCAAGAAGAAAACCTTATGGAAAACTTGAAAACGATTATTGAAAAAGATCTCAACAGCTTGGTACAACTTTCAGAAGAAGAACTTCAAGAAAGCCGCTACCAACGTTTTAGAAAATATTAATTTTATACAAGCAAGAGATAATTGCTTGTTTTTTTGTTAAAAAAAAAAACGCTCTATGAACGTTTTAATTATCCTTTTTACCAAATAAAGCGGAAGCTACAAGTACGACAATAATTGCACCAACGATTGAAGGGATGAGTGACATTCCAGCCAATTGTGGTCCCCAGTTTCCTAAAAGCTTTTGTCCAACAAATGAGCCTAAAAGTCCCGCCACAATATTTGCAATACAGCCCATACTTGAGCCTTTTGATGTGATTGCTCCAGCAGCCATACCAATGAGAGCACCAACTATAAGTGACCAAATCATAAAATAATCTCCTTAATTTATATTCTTATCTTATTTTAACATAATCTTTATTTTCTTTAAAATTGCATCCCCCTGTAAAAGTAATAAAAACGAGCAGCTTTGCCCTAGTTTTTGTTAAAATAGAGAACAAGGGAGGATGACAAATGTACGACTTTTATGAATATCCTAAATGTTCAACTTGCCGTAAGGCAAAGGCGACTTTGGATAATCTAGATATTGATTATAATGCTATCGATATTAAGCTAACCCCACCAACAGCTGAGCAATTTGAAAAATGGTTTGCAGAGGTTCCTGTTAAAAAGTTTTTCAACACCAGTGGCTTGGTTTATCGTGAGATGGGCTTAAAAGACAAGTTAGCAGACTTGAGCGAGCACGAAGCAGCGGAACTCTTAGCTTCCAATGGGATGTTGGTTAAGCGCCCACTGATTGTTAAAGATGATAAAATTATTTTGATAGGTTTTAAAGAAGAAGCGTATCAAGAGCTTGCACATTAAGAAAGAAAAGCACGACAAAAGTCGTGCTTTTTAGATATTGATTTCTAAAACGATGGGAACATGATCTTGACGAGCACCTGAATCTAAAGGTTCTGCGCGTGTAATCTGCTCGGCAATGCGGTCAGAAACCAGCCAATAATCGATTCTCCAGCCAGAATTATTGATTTTAGCTGTACGAGAGCGTTGAGCAAACCATGTGTAGATACTACGTTCTGGCGCATAGTAACTTTCTACATTGCCATGAATTTTACGGAAGCTGTCTGTAAATCCAGCATCTAATAAAAGTCCAAACTTTTCACGTTCTTGATCAGTAAATCCGGCAGAATTACGGTTTCCTTTAGGATTGGCAAGGTCGATTTCTGTGTAAGCAGCATTAAAATCACCACATGCTAAGACAGGTTTTTGGAGGTCAAGCATTTGTAAGTAGGCGCGATATTGATCATCCCATTGTCCACGTAAGTCCAAACGGTTAAGACCATCACCCGCATTTGGTGTGTAAACTGTTGTGATGAAAAACTCGGGGAATTCTAAGGTGATGATACGACCTTCGCTATCCATGGGCTCTGGCGCTCCAATCTCAGGCATGGTGATGATTGGTTCAGGCAAACTTTTCTTATAAAGAAACATTGTTCCCGAGTAACCTTTACGTGCAGGTGGTGTACTGATACGGTGAACAATTTCATATTCTGGGAAATGGCTGGCTAAAACATCAAATACTTTGTTTGTTTTTTTGAGGTCACCATTGAGCTTTGTTTCTTGAATAGCGATAACATCGGCTTCAGATGTGGCAAGTTGGTCAACCACAGCCATTGATAGAGCTGCACGATCACTCGTACCGGTCAATGCTGCGTTTAACGAATCAATATTCCATGAGATAAATTTGTAAGTCATAATAAAATCCTTTTGTCTTTATTAGGTTAATTATAACATACCTTATCGGTTGGCAAATAACACGGGAAACTGAGAGTAAATTTATTTTAGCGAAAAATCAGTAAAACTTATTTAGAATAAGATTTACTTGAAAAGGATATGCTATAATAGAAACAAGGCTTTTTTCAATCTACAATTGGAAAAATACTAATCAAGTGGCTTTCATTAGGGCACGAATTAGGAGAAAAAAATGACTGAAAACAAAAACTTTTATATCACAACGCCGATTTATTATCCCTCAGGGAAATTACATCTCGGTTCAAGCTACACAACGATTGCTTGTGATGTTCTCGCACGTTACAAACGTTTGATGGGCTTTGATACGTTTTATTTAACAGGCCTTGATGAACACGGCATGAAAATTCAACGTAAGGCTGAAGAGTTGGGAATGACACCTAAAGAATATTTGGACCCAATGGCGGAAGATGTTAAAGAACTGTGGAAAATGCTGGATATTTCTTATGACAAATTTATCCGTACTACAGATAAATATCATGAAGAAGCCGTTCAAAAGGCATTTGAACAACTTCTAGCACAAGACGATATCTACTTGGATAAATATGCGGGTTGGTATTCTGTTTCTGATGAAGAGTTCTTTACGGAGACACAGTTGGAAGAAGTTTACCATGATGCAGATGGTAAAGTCATTGGTGGTAAAGCACCATCAGGGCACGAAGTAGAATGGGTCGAAGAAGAGTCATATTTCTTCCGTATGAGCAAGTATGCGGACTGGCTCTTAAGTTATTATGAATCACATCCAGATTTTATCCAACCTGAGATTCGCAAAAATGAGATGATCAACAATTTCATTAAACCGGGCTTGGAAGACTTGGCTGTGAGTCGTACGACCTTCACTTGGGGGATTCCTGTAAAATCCAATCCGAAACACGTGGTTTATGTTTGGCTTGATGCCTTGCTTAACTATGTAACTGCTTTAGGTTATGGTTCAGATGATACCAGCAAACTGGATAAATTCTGGCCCGGTGTGAATATGGTCGGAAAAGAAATCGTACGTTTCCACACTATTTACTGGCCAATCATGCTTCATGCTTTAGGTATGCAACCACCAAAACAAGTCTTTGGTCATGGATGGTTGGTGATGAAAGACGGTAAAATGTCAAAATCTAAAGGAAATGTCGTTTATCCTGATATGTTGGTGAATCGCTATGGTTTAGACACAGTGCGTTATTATCTCATGCGCGCATTACCTTTTGGTTCTGATGGTGTCTTTTCACCAGAAGACTTTATTGACCGTATCAACTATGATTTGGCAAATGATCTTGGAAACTTACTCAATCGTACAGTTGCTATGGTCAACAAATATAATGGTGGTGTTTTGGTTAAGAATGACGCAACAACAGAATTTGATGCTGCCTTGGAAACAGTCCTTGCTGAAACTTTGGAAAAATTCCACACAGCTATGGATAAGTTTGAATTCAATGTTGCTTTAAATGAAGTTTGGGTTCTTATCTCACGTACAAACAAATATATCGATGAAACAGCGCCTTGGGTCCTTGCGAAATCTGAAGATGACAAAGATAAACTTAATAATGTGCTTTATCATTTAGCAGAAAATCTTCGTATTGTTGCGGCACTCTTGCAACCTTTCATGCGTGCAACAAGCAAGAAGATTTTTGGTCAATTAGGTTTAACTGAAGAAGAGTTCTCTTTAGAAGATTTAGCTTTTGGTTACGAATTTACGCATAAAGTTGTAGAAAAAGGTGAACCTGTCTTCCCTCGTTTGGATAAGGAAGAAGAAGTAGAATACATCAAGTTACAAATGGCTGGTGGAAAACTTCCTGAAAAAGAATGGGTGCCAGAGGATGTTAAACTCAATCTTACTTTACCAGAAATTAAGTTTGATGATTTTGAAAAGATTGAGTTGAAAGTCGCTGAAGTTCTGGAAGTCAGCCGTGTTGAAGGTTCAGATCGTTTGCTTCGCTTTAAGTTAGATGCAGGTGATGAAGAACCACGTCAAATCTTGTCAGGAATTGCCGAATTTTATCCTAACGAACAAGACTTTGTCGGTAAAAAATTACAAATCGTGGCGAACTTAAAACCACGTAAAATGATGAAGAAATATGTCAGTCAAGGGATGATTCTCTCTGCTGAATTTGATGGTAAGTTGCGTGTGCTTGAAGCACCTGCTGACGTACCTGCCGGATCATTAATCGGGTAATAAAAATAGAGAGCAAGAAGTGCTCTCTATTTTTATTTTTTACGCTTACCCATTTGTTTCAATCCGAGATTAAAAAATTTAATATAAAGTTTAGGATGTGCACGCGCTGTATGTACCATCATACGGTCCAAAAAGGAGTTGTAATAACGAGCTTGAGCTTTCTTATCTGTTGCTGCTTTATAAAAAACTTGTGCCAAATCCGCAGAAGTCGCTGAACTCCCAAAGTTACCACTAAGTGCTGCGCGTACAGTTTGAACTAAAGGCTGGTAAGGGCTATCTGGATGAAGATTTTTTTCGGCATTTTCCATAGCGATGGTACTCCAGTTGGAAGCAGTACCGCCTGGTTGTACAACGATTGATCGAATGCCAAAAGCTTTAACTTCCGTATCAAGAACATCAGACCATTGTTGCATTGCAGCTTTTGTCGCATGATAAAAAGCACCTAGCGGCATGTAGACATCACCACCGATACTTGAAATGTTAACGATTCGTCCAAAGTGTTGTTGACGCATGATGGGAAGGACCAGTTGTGTCAATTCTACAGCTCCAAAGAAATTTGTCTCAAATTGTTTGCGAACATTTTCCATGGGAATTTCTTCAGCGGGACCATACTCACCGTAGCCGGCATTATTGATTAACACATCAATTCGTCCTGCATGATTAATGATATGTTGGATAAAGTTTTGGTTACTTTTGCTGTCTGTAACATCAAGTTTTAGTGGGATAATTCCCTCATCAGTGGGGATTTTTTCAACACGACGTGCGCCAGCATAAACCTGCCAACCGCGTTGAGCAAAAGTTTTGGCAGCTTCATAACCCATGCCGTTTGATGCACCGGTGATGATAACAATTTTTTGATTATTTTCTGTATTTTTCATAGCTTCATTCTAGTTGAAGCAAATCATCTTGTCAAGCTGAAACAAAAAATGACAAAATAAAGCACAAAATGTTAAAATTAAAACACTAATTAAAACACTACTAATATAAGAAGAGTGATGCAGTTTCAGAAAGGAATTAAAGATGACATTTGAAGAAATTCTTCCAGAACTTAAAGCAGGGAAAAAAATAGTACGCACAGGCTGGGGAGGCGCAGAAAACTATGTTGCCTTATATGACAGTATTACACTTGATAACGATGAAAAACTGCAAGTTACACCTTACTTTCTGATTAATGTCACAGGAGAAGGTGAAGGTTTTAGCATGTGGGCGCCTACACCTTGTGACGTATTGGCGACAGACTGGATTTTAGTGAATGACTAATCAAAAATTTAAAGGGAAAAAGGTTCTAGTAACAGGAGCAGCCAGCGGAATTGGTCAAGCCCAAGCGCAGGCTTTTATACAAGCAGGTGCAGAAGTTATTGGCGTGGACTTACAAGAATTCTCTGCAGATTTTAGGACTATCGTCTGTGATGTTTCCTCTCCTGAAAAGGTAGCACAATTAGCCGCACAGGTAGGTGAAATTGATATCTTGCTTAATACAGCAGGTCGGCTTGATGACTATCGGACGATGGAAGACACGGACTTTTCACTTTGGAAAAAAATCCTAGCAACTAATCTTGACAGTATGTTTCTCGTGACCTCTGCCTTTTTGCCTCAAATGAAAAAGCAAAAGTCTGGTGCAATCATCAATATGGCTTCAGTTGCCGGTCTAGTTGCCGGTGGTGGAGGTATTGCCTATACTGCAAGCAAGCATGCTATTGTTGGTTTTACAAAGCAACTTGCCTTAGATGAAGCGCAGCATGGTATCCAAGTTGCCGGTATTGCTCCTGGCGCCATCGATACACCGATGAACGCTAAGGATTTTACTGAAAATAATGGAGAAATGGCAAAATGGGTAGCAAAAGAAACTCCAGCAAAACGCTGGGCAAAACCTCAAGAAGTTGCAGATTTGACCCTATTTCTAGCCAGTCCAGAAAGTTCCTATTTGACGGGGGCAGTGGTTCCTATCGATGGCGGCTGGACAATCAAATAAAAACTCAGTCTTTAAGGCTGAGTTTTTTATACCCCAGAGAAGTCTTTTCATTTTTCAAGAAAATTGATATAATATAAAAGTTGCAAATTATCAGCAATCCTCAGGACTTTTAACCTTTGCCTGAGCATATTACAGGCGGTATTCAGCCGCTAAAGGAGAAAAAATTGAAAAAATCTACTGTTTACGACATGGTGACGATTGCCATTGTTGCTGCTCTTTACGTTGTCCTTACGATGACACCACCACTCAATGCCATTTCATATGGTCCCATGCAATTTAGGATTTCAGAAATGCTCAACTTTACAGCTTTCTTTAATAAAAAATATATTATTGCTGTGACTATTGGATGTATGATTTCAAACTTCCTCAGCTTTACTTGGGTTGATGTTATCGTGGGTGGTCTGTCAACGCTTATCTTCTTGACTTTAGGAGTGCTACTTTTTGAACGCTATATGAAACAGTACTTTTTCAATGGTCAGCTCAATAAAGCCTTTTTCTACTTTGCAATATTTTTCTCAATCAGTATGGTAACTATCGCTTTGGAAATGCATTTTCTTTTCGGAATGCCTTTCTTCTGGACCTGGTTTACATTAGCTGTGGGTGAATTTGCAAGTTTGCTTATTGGTGCAATTATTATGGATAAACTGGGCAAGCGGATTGACTTGACCAGATAAAATAAGAGAATAAAAAAAGCAGTGTGTCTAGAGGACGCTCTGCTTTTTTGGTGTCTAAATAAAGTTCCAATGTTTAAAGGCATTCACAATACCTTTTTCTGTATTTTTACTGCTGATAAAATCAGCGATTTCTTTGAGTTCAGGTACTGCGTTACCCATAGCTGTACCATGGTCTGCAGCAGCTAAAAGATGGAGGTCATTTCGTCCATCACCAAAAGCATAGGTTTCCCCCTTAAAGTTGAGGACGTCCTTCACATGTGTAATCCCAGTACCTTTATTGGTCGAGATGTTTGTAATATCGATAGAAGTAGGAGCATTCATAAAGAAATTAAGTTCGGGCATCTGTGCTTTGTAATAATCCACTTGTGACAGTTTATCAGTCAATAACAAGAGCATATTGACTTCTTCTGATTTGTAACCTTCGGGGTCAATCTCGGGAAGTGGCATATGTGTATAAGCATAAGCTTGACGGACAAAATCCGTATGACGATCTACCCAATAGCCCTCTTTGCCATAAAAGGCAAGTGCTTCGTCTTGCTCGATAGCTAACGTGTGTAATTTTTCGATGTTTTCAATTGAAATAGGATCTTTATATATCGTTTGGCCATCTAAAACAATATATTGTCCATTCATAGCAACAGCACCGGTGATGCCAGTGGCTGCCATAATATTGTCAAGCTCAAAATGTCCACGTCCTGTGGCAATAAAGGGAAGGACACCATTACGGCGAATTTCGTGAATAGCATCGATGACATCAGGGTCTAGCTGACTCTGTCCGTTAAGTAAAGTTCCGTCAAGGTCAAAAAAGGCCAAAGCCTTGTAAGCGTTTATATTTTCCATAAGTTCATTGTATCACAATAGTATATTTTATTGTTAATAATCTTCTTTTAGTATTATCTATCCTGGATTATTTCAAAACCACTCTAAAAGTTATAAGTCAGAATTTTTTTAATAATATACGATAAATGTTAAGATGAACTTATAGCATAGAATGAAACGAAAGGATGTGGTTGCTTTGAGGAAATATCTGATTCTCTCTGGACTAGCCTTTGTTCTTTTAGTAGGCTGTTCCAAACAAGATAATCAAAGTTCTCATGAAGGCGAAGCTAAACAAAGCACTACGATTTCGACTTCACAAAAGGCAGCATCCACCAACGAAAAGGCAACTTCGAAAAAAGAGGAGGTCAAACCGATGAAAGTTTTAGAGGCTGTAACAGAAAAGAAGAGCTTATCTGAAATTGAAAAAAGTATCAAAGCTAATCAGTCAGATATTAATGAGAGGAATGCACAAGGAGAATCACCTTTACTTATCGCGACTCATGAAAATAATGTTGCCCTAGCTCAGCTATTGATAGATAATGGGGCAGATGTTAATTTACAAGATCACATTCAAGACTCGCCTTACCTTTACGCAGCGGCTCAAGGTAAAACCGAAATCCTGCGATATATTTTGCAACACAGTAAACCTAACCAAAAAGTCTATAACCGCTTTGGAGGAAATGCTTTGATTCCAGCAGCTGAAAAAGGACATTTGGAAAATGTGAAAATGTTACTGGAAGACGGTCAAGTGGATATTGATCATCAAAATAATTATGGATATACAGCATTGATTGAGGCAGTGGCATTGAGAGATGGTTCAGCACACTATCAAGAAATCGTGAAGACCCTCTTGCAATATAAAGCAAACACTGAATTACGTGATAACAATAATTTAACGGCCTTAGATTATGCCAAACAGCTCGGATATTCAGGTATGATTAATTTATTAAGTTAAATAATATGGATATAAGCCAATTCAATGAGAAAAAAGTGATAAAAAACAAAAATTTTAAACTTTTTATTGGACTTTGATATGAAAATATCTTATAATAAAGAAAAAGGAGGCGTTTACAATGAGAGAAAATTACAAAAATATTTTAGTCGCAGTAGATGGATCTGATCAAGCAAATCAAGCTATCCAAGAAGCTATTGAGATTTCTAAAAGAAACCAAGCATCTTTATTTGTAGTACATGCTAAAGACGTTGCGCAGCTGTATGGCACAGCTTACATCATGCCAGCTGTTTTGGAAGAAGCGGAAAAACAATCAACAGAAATTCTTGATGAAGCAGGAAAACTTATTGGTGACAAAGTTGAGTACAAAGCTTTTCAAGTGAGTGGTTCTCCTAAAAAAGAAATCGTTGATTTTGCTGAGGAAAATGATATTGACTTGATTGTTATGGGTTCAACAGGTAAAGGTGCTATTGACCGTGTACTTGTGGGATCAACTGCAAGTTATGTTGTTAACCATGCACCATGTAATGTTATGGTTGTAAAATAATGAAGCAAAATAAAAGTCGAAAGCACAAGCTTTCGGCTTTTTAATGTCTTAAAAGCCAGTATTGAAAGATAAGCCTGTAAAATGTTACAATAAAGAGTAATATTAAGTTTTAGAACAGAGAAATAATATGCCCGCAAAAAGAACAACAAAAAGTAAATCAAAACCAAAAGCGAAGCGTTCAACAGCAAAGAAACCATCGACTAAAAAGTCAAATACTAAATTTTGGACGGCTAATAAAAAAATGGCGGCTTTTTTTGGGAGCTTTATTATCATTTTATTTGCTTTAGCACGTTTGGGCTTATTTGGTGTCTTTTTATATAATGTCACCCGACTGGCTGTAGGATCATTAGCAATCACTTTCTTATTAATCGTTTTATTCGTCATGTTTATGACGGTTTTCAAAAAGGATTTCTTTCGTGAAAACAAACGCTTTTTACCAGGGTTAGCTCTCTTTTTCTTTGGACTTCTTCTTGTTTTTCATGCGAGATATGATGTCCTGTCTCCCAATAAAAATGCTTTAGTTTTAGCAATGTCTGATCTGAAAAAAGGACAGGTGACGCATTTTCTTGGCGGTGGTTTTTTAGGAGACTTGTTTTTTGGTCCAGCTAAAGCCCTCTTTTCCGTAATAGGTGTTTATATTATTGTGGGAATTCTGTGGCTTATCGCATTGTATCTTATGGCACCCGCTTTGATTGCACGGCTACGTATTTTTCTTAAAAGAAATATAAGCGAAACACGTACGCGTATGGCAGATCGTGCTGAAGCAAAACGTGCAGCAGCACTCTTAGAAGAAAAAGCCAAAGCTCAAGAAGAAGCTGAAAGAAACTTACGGGCGATGGAAGCAGAAGAAGTTCCTCTCCCAAGTGAACCCCTGTTTGAAGAAAATACAACTTCCAACTTTTCCGAAATTCCTATAGCTATTCCTGATACGCCAGTATCACCTACAAAAGAAATGGGGGTTATAGAACCGCAAGAGGAAGTAGAGGATGACCAAGAGCCAATCAGTTTTGAACGTTCTGTTGACAACGAGTTTTATCAACTTCCGACGATTGATTTATTGGAAGAAATTCCAACAAAAAATCAAGCGGGAGAACGAGAAAATGTCCGCAAAAATATTCAAATCCTAGAGCGAACATTAGAATCCTTCAAGATTTCGGCATCAGTTGAATCTGCTGTTGTAGGTCCATCCGTCACCAAGTACGAAATTAAATTAGCTACCGGAGTGAAAGTTTCGCGTGTTGTCAACTTATCAGATGATCTAGCTTTAGCTCTGGCAGCAAAGGATGTACGGATTGAGGCACCAATACCTGGGAAATCCCTTATCGGTATCGAAATTCCTAACAGTGAAGTTGCAACCGTTGGTTTCCGTGAACTTTGGGAAAATGCTCAACCCAAAACGAACAGTTTGCTCGAGTTGCCTTTAGGAAAAGCTTTAGACGGTACGATTCGTACTTTTGATATGACACGGATGCCTCACTTACTTGTAGCAGGTTCTACAGGTTCAGGTAAGTCGGTTGCTGTGAACGGTATTATCACTTCTATCCTGATGAAAGCCTTGCCTAGTGAGGTTAAATTCTTGATGGTCGATCCTAAAATGGTTGAACTTTCTGTTTATAACGATATTCCTCATCTTCTTATTCCTGTGGTAACGAACCCTCGTAAAGCATCACGTGCCTTACAAAAGGTGGTAGATGAAATGGAAAACCGCTATGAACTCTTTAGTCAAGCAGGAGTACGTAATATTGCAGGTTATAATGAAAAAATAGAAAAATACAATGCACAGTCGAATGAAAAATATCAAACCTTACCATTAATCGTCGTTATTGTCGATGAGCTCTCTGACTTGATGATGGTAGCCAGTAAGGAAGTTGAAGATGCGATTATCCGTCTTGGACAAAAAGCCCGTGCAGCTGGTATCCATATGATTTTAGCAACGCAACGTCCATCCGTTGATGTCATCTCTGGCTTGATTAAGGCAAATGTTCCTTCACGTGTCGCTTTTGCTGTATCCAGCGGGACAGATTCTCGCACAATCATTGATACAAATGGTGCAGAGAAACTTTTAGGACGGGGGGATATGCTCTTTAAACCCATTGATGAAAATCATCCTGTACGTTTACAAGGCGCCTTCTTATCAGATTCTGATGTTGAGTCAGTCGTGAATTTTATTAAAAATCAATCCCAAGCTGACTATGATGAAAGCTTTGATCCTGGTGAAGCTGAAGAAGACAGCAGCCGTGGCACAGCAGCACCATCAAATTCAGCTGATCCCTTGTTTGAAGAAGCGCGCAATATGGTTATTTCTGCTCAAAAAGCCTCGACGGCCCAGTTGCAACGTGCGCTTAAAGTCGGTTTCAACCGCGCTTCCGATCTGATGAATGAACTGGAGGCAGCAGGTATTGTCGGCCCAGCCAAAGGTACAACACCACGAAAAGTTCTCGTTACAAAAGATGGAGAGTTTTTAGAAGGACAGGAGTTTGACGAAGCATGAGCGCTTTTGAAGAATTAGAAAAAATAAAAAAAGCAGGTCTGCCTCAAATATTGGTACTTTACGGAGAGGAAGAAGATCTTGTTCAAGAACTAAAAAGTCGGCTTTTAGAGTATGTCCATTTTGACAGTACGGACTTAGGGCAAGCATATTTTGACCTGAATAATGCCAATGCAAATCTTGCCTTAGAAGAGCTAGAGAGTTTGCCTTTCTTTGTTGAGCAAAAGCTGGTTATTTTAGAAAATCTCACAAATCTTACAACAGTAAAAAAAGCGGTTTTTGATGAAAAACAGACAGTGCGTTTTGAAAATTTTTTGAATGATCCAGTCGAAACTACACAGCTGATTCTTATTTTACATGGTAAGTTAGACAGTCGACTGAAACTCACGAAAAAGCTAAAAACACAAGCCACTCTGCTCGAAGCACAAGAACTAAAACCTCAAGAGTTAAGTCGAGTTTTTGCCGATACAGGCCTTTCTGGAACTATTCTCCAAAGGATATTTGAAAAATCAAATTTTTCTTTTCCAGTAATCAAACAAAACATCTCCTTGTTAAAAACATATGTGGGAGAACGAACAATTACTCTGGCGGATGTCGAAAAAGTTGTTCCTAAATCTCTCCAAGATAATATTTTTTTGTTGACCGACTTGATTTTGAAGGGTGATGTGAATCAAGCACGTGATTTAGTTCATGATTTGACTTTGCAAGGTGAGGAGTTAATCAAAATATTGGTTATTTTGACAAATTCCTTCCGGCTTTATTATCAGGTAAAACTGATGCAAAATAAAGGTTGGAATGAACAGAAACAAACTTCTTATCTTAAAATTCACCCCTATCGTGTCAAGTTAGCAAATCAGCAAGTACGTAACATGCAGGAAAGCTTTCTGGCACAAGCTACATTGTCCCTCATTGAACTTGATTGTAAAATAAAAAGCTCAGGAGTAGATGCAAATTATTTGTTTGATTTAGCCTTGATTAAGTTAGCTTTGAAAGACTTATAACAAGCCATTTATCCGGATATTTTCCAGTGGATAATTGACTTGAAAAATTAAAAAATTTCTGCTATGATTAAAGATGATAAAACTTTGATATGAAATGATAAAAGAGGACGATATGGCAACATTTAAATTTACACCTAAAGATATCTATGAAGCTGACTTTGGAACAAAAATGCGTGGTTATGATAAAGAAGAAGTTGACGAGCTCCTCGATGACGTCATTCAAGATTACGAAGCTTTTCAAGCAGAAGTATTGCGCTTGCAAGAAGAAAACGAGTTTTTGAAGAAAAAAATCGTAGAACTTGAATCTCAAGCAAGTCGTCCTAACCAAGCAAATTTGGAAGAAACACAACGTTTGGATAACATGAGCCGCGTGGTTTCAAGCCGAATCAATAAACCAAAAACAGAAATTGGTCAACCAAGTAACTTTGAGCTTCTTAAACGTATTAACCGTTTGGAACAAGCTGTTTTTGGTCCAGGAAGTGCTTCAAGTGAAGAAGCATAAAGCTGACTTCATAATTTAATGAAAAAGAAAAAACAGTTTTTGGATAACTGCGTGATACCTTTGGTATCATGAGGAAAGTCCATGCTCGCACGGGCTGCGATGCCCGTAGTGTTTGTGCTTGGTGAAACAATAAACCAAGGTAGGAGTGTCATGCCTAACGGCTGAAGAAAGTGCTAAGTCTTTTGATATGCATGAGTATTCTGTAAAAGTGCCAAAGAGACGAGGCTTGCTGGAAACGGTAAGATTGGAACGTGGTAAACCCCTCAAGCGAGCAACCCAAACTTATGGTCGGGGCACTTGACTAGCCGAATTGAAGGCGTGGTCGAGGGGGAAGACTATCTTCCCCAGACAGATGGTTATCGACGGTCGCAAGACCTGAACAAAACATGGCTTATAGAAAACTGTATGACACGCTGGGCTAGTCCCAGCTTTTTTTAGAAAGAAACAAAGGAACAAATGAAAAATAATTTTAAGCTGATAGCGACTGCTGCAGCAGGTCTTGAGAGTTTAGTGGCTCGTGAATTACGCAATATGGAAGTCGAAAATGTTACGATTGACGATCGTTCTCGTGTTTTTTTTACAGGAGATACAAGAACAATTGCTCAAGCAAATACTTGGCTTCGTACAGCAGATCGTGTAAAGATTGTTGTGGGTGAATTTAAGGCACGTACTTTTGATGAACTCTTTGAAAATGTATATGCGCTTGATTGGGAAGATTATATTCCTTTTGGTTCAGCCATTCCTGTAAGTAAAGCAAAGTCTGTGAAATCAACTTTACATAATGAGCCAAGTGTTCAAGGGATTACTAAAAAAGCTATTGTGAAGAAATTGCAAAAAGCCTATCATCGTCCAGAGGGCGTACCTATCCCAGAAAATGGTGCGGGCTTTTCCATCGAGATTGCGATTCATAAAGATAATGCGACGGTAATGATTGATACCACCGGCGATTCACTCTTCAAACGTGGCTATCGTGTTGAAAAAGGTGATGCTCCATTAAAGGAAAACATGGCAGCAGCGATTATTATGTTGACAAACTGGCTGGCAAATCCAAAACGTATGTTTGTTGACCCGACATGTGGTTCAGGAACATTTACGATTGAAGCTGCGATGTTGGCACTTAATATGGCACCCGGTCTTAATCGCAAGTTTGCCTGTGAAGCATGGTCATGGATGAAGCCAGATGTTTTTGAAGAAGTACGCCAAGCCGCAAAACAAGCTATACGTAAAGATTTAGAGCTTGATATTCAAGGCTTCGATATCGATGGTCGAATGATTGAAATTGCAAAAGGAAATGCACTTGCAGCTGGACTTGACCATGTGATAAAATATAAACAGATGCGTCTGCAAGATTTTCATACAGATGCCCTTGATGGGGTTATTGTATCGAACCCGCCATACGGAGAACGTTTGGGAGATGAAGATTCAGTTGCAGGGCTCTATAAAGAGATGGGTGCAACTTTTGCGCCCCTCGAAACTTGGAGCAAATATATTCTGACAAGTGATATTGCTTTTGAAACACATTACGGAGCTAAAGCAACGAAAAAGCGTAAGCTCTATAACGGAACATTGCGTACAGACTTGTATCAATATTTTGGAAAAAGAATAAAAAAATAAGCAAATGCTATGGAGATCTAAATGACAGAAGAAAAAGATAAAGATATCAAAAATTCTGGCGAAAAAGTCTTAAAACTGGGCGATGTCTCAGATTTCACTGTAGGCGAAATTGTAAAAAAAGCGCAAAGGGTAGATAAAGAAAATAGTGAAAGCGAAAGCGTACTTGACAAATACATTCGTCAACATCGTGGAGAGATTGAAGCTGTTAAAAATCAAGCCTTAGAAAAATATATCCAAACTGAGCGTAAGAAAATGGATCAAGAAGAAACTGTTGATCCTAATGAAGAAGTGATTGTGGCTAAAGAAGAAGAAGCTGAAGAAAAGTTAGCTGAGGCGTCAGAGACACAAGATTCAGAAACTGGCACTCAAGAAGCAGAAACAGTTACTCCATCTAAGGAACCAAACTTCAAAGAAAAAAATAAGTCAGAGTTTGATGAAGTAGAAATTGCTGATGATGTACCTCCTGTTGTTCCTGTACCGGTAGAACTTGTCGATAAGGAAAGTGCAGCTGAACAAGCGGAAGAAACAGAAAGTACAGCACAAGATTTCCCAGAGCTTTCCAATCAAGTTCCTGACTCAAAAGAAGAAGTTGCGGAAACAAGCCCTACAGAAGAGCCAGTTTCGACTGTAGACGAGGAGCTGGAAAACTCAATAGAAGCAAATGAAAATGTACAAGATGAGGAAAAAGAAAGTGCACCTATCGAAGAGGCACAGCTTCCACAAGAAGAAGTTGTTGTGCCTCTAGAAAAAGCACCGGTTGCCGGTGAAACTGTGCCAACACCCTTACCTGTTACACCCGTAGTTGAGTCGGAAGCTTCTGCGCAAGAAGAGCAATCAGAGAAAAAGAAAAATAAGAAACCTTTGATTATTGGACTTTGTGCATTGGTCCTTTTGGCTGCAGGAGGCGCTGGTTATGCACTCTATAATCATAATAATAATGAAAAAGCAGTCAATCAAGCAGCTGTGGAAAACAAAGCTAACTTAAATGCTTTTAATAAAGCTTACGACGAATTTTTTACTGACTCAGATCATCAAGTACTGAAGAATTCTAATTTTGATCAATTGTCAGCTTTGAAAAATAAGCTCAAAACTTTAAAAGGAAGCGATTTTGATACCGCAGAAACAAAGGTAAATGCGCTTGAAGCACAAATAAAAGCAGTTGAAAAAGTTAACGCTCTCTTTAATAAATCAGCTATTGTAGATGGTGAACTTAATAAGGAAGCTCAAGTAAAAGAGGCAGTAAGTATACCAGCGGTTCCAAATACTGAAAATGAGAAACTGAATAAAGTATTGGCTCAAGCAATTAACTTAGCAAAAACACAGCAATCAGAGGCTAAAGCTAAAGAAGAGCAAGCAGCGACGGCTACGCAAAATAATGCAGCTACTCAACCTGGCAATCAAACCTCAGATCAAACTGCAGGAACATCAGCTTCTACTGATACATCAAATGGAACAACAGGAGCCACAACACAACAACAAACAGATAAAAATGCAGCACAAGGTGGAGCTTCATCTGCCACAGCCGTAGCGGCTGATGGTGCCCAAAATCCGACAGGTGCTACGCCAGATAATTCCAATGCGCGTGTTCAACCCCAAGCTAATCTTAATCCACAAGATCCAGCTTTCACTTGGAATCCTGGAATCAGAGATAAAGTATTGAATATTGCGCGTCAGCGTGGTTATATCTCAGGTAATGATTTTATTCTTTTACCAGTCGCTATTCATACAATGACTTCCGGTTTCATGGCTGGTCAAGTTGCAGGTTATTTCAACTTGTATCGTCCAGACGGCAGTTACCTATTAACAATAAATAATAAAACGGGATATTTCTTCGGAAATGGTAAAGGTTTACCTACCGACTTTGGATAAAATAAAAACTTCTTTGTGGATAACAAAGAAGTTTTTTTATGTCTAAAATTATATCTATTGCTTTTCAAGATTTTGCACAATTCTGGATAGAATTAAATCAATAACTGCGACCTGAAAAGTTCGAGGGGTAACATCATAGTTGTGGTAGATAGCAGTCGAAGTATTAGTAGAGATATTTATTTTGCTTAAACGCCCTAGGGGACTACTTTTAGCATTTGTTAGAGAAAGAACTGTGGCACCAGTATGATTGGCTTTTTGAGCAGAATTCGTCAGCCGTTTCGTCTGTCCTGATATGGAGACGTAAATAACCAGACTATGGCGATTAAGAATATTAGGCAATAAATCTAGGAGGGTATCATCCGAAACATGAACGGCAGCATAGTCAAATTGATTTAACTTATGGCTGAAGTAAGCAGCAAGAGATTTAGAAGCTTCAACCCCGGCGATATAAATGGTTTTCGATTTAGATATTTCTTGCGCAAATAACCGCACTTTGTCTGTGGTAATATCTGTGGATAAAAAATTGCAAAAGTTTGTAAGCTCCTCTAAAAAGGAAATCTCATGTTTATTACTTGTCAAACTGAGCAGTTTCTTTGTTTCAAATTTAAACTCCGAAAATCCTGAAAATCCTAATTTTTGGCAAAGTCGTATGATTGAAGTTCCTGAAGAATGGAGCTCTACTGCAAGTTGTGTTAGATTATTATCTAAAAGCTCTGGCTGGCTATCCAGCTTTAACAATATGGATTGTTCTGTGTTGGAGAGCTGTGTACTCTGATAATTGTCAATAAATATTCCCATAAAATTATTATAACATGATTGTGGAGAATTCTCCGTTTTTTGGAGAAAGCGGTTACTTTTTCCGTGTTATAATATTTAAGAAGTAAGGAAGATAAATATAATGTTTTTCTTATAATAGCCATATCAAATAGGAGAGAATATGAATTTTGGACTTATCGGGATTGGTAAAATGGGACTTAACCTTGTAAAAAATGCAGTTGATAAGGGTATGAAAGTGACTGTCTTAGACAACGACGAAACACAAATCAGAAAAGCAGAACTATATTCTGAGCAAGTGATAAGCTGCTCTACTTTAGAAGAATTCATTGAAGTCATACCACAGCCACGGATTGTTTGGCTTATGTTACCTGCAGGAAGTATAACAAATAGTATCGTTGAGGAGTTGACTCAAAAGTTATCCGCTGGAGACATCCTTATTGATGGAGGAAATTCATATTATAAGGATAATCTTCAACAAAATGAAAAGCTAAAAGCTAAGAAAATTGATTTCTTTGATGTTGGTACTTCAGGGGGAATGGCTGGTGCACGTTCGGGGGGGAACTTTATGATTGGTGGTGATAGCAAAAAATCTTGGGAAAAATTGGAACCCCTCTTTCAAAAATTGGCTCAAAAAGATGGCTATCTTTATACAGGTCCGCTTGGCAGTGGCCATTATCTTAAAATGATTCATAATGGCATTGAGTATGGCATGATGCAAGCTATTGCAGAAGGCTTTGAGATTTTAGAAGCTTCTCCCTTTAAATACGACTATGAAGCAGTAGCCAAATTATGGAATCATGGGTCAATTATTCGTTCGTGGCTTATGGAGCTTGCGGAAGAACAATTTGCAAAGGATGCAAAATTAGATCAAATTATAGGGCGAGTCCAAGCCTCGGGAGAAGGAAAGTGGACAGTCGAAGAGAGTCTAGACTTAGAAGTTCCTGCACCTGTAATTGCCATGTCTTTAATGATGCGTAATCGTTCCTTACAGGAAGATAGCATGAGTGGAAAAGTAGTCGCAGCCCTCAGAAATGGTTTTGGTGGACATGCTGTGGAAAATAAAACTAAGGAGTAAGAGAAAATGGCGCAAGATTTTAATATAATGGCGGAGACTATTCTGCAAGCAATAGGTGGAGTCGAAAATGTTGAAAATTTAACACATTGTATGACACGACTACGTTTTATCTTAAAAGACGAAAGCAAAGCAGATGATGATAAAGTAAAAAACATCAATGGGGTAATGGGGCTTGTCAAGCAAGGCGGGCAATACCAAATTATTGTTGGCAACAATGTAGCCGCAGCTTACGCAGCTATCTTAAAAAAAGGTGTTGCTGGCGGTGCTGTGGCGAACGAGTCAGGTAAACCGAAAGAAAAATTAACCTTGAAAAAAATAGGAACAAACATCCTTGATGCCATTATTGGAACTATGTCTCCTTTGATACCAGCTATTATTGGCGGTTCAATGATTAAGTTGCTCGCGATGCTTTTGGAAATGACGGGGATTCTAAGTATTGATGGTTCAACCTATAACATCTTGAATACCATTGGGGATGCTTCATTTTTCTTTTTACCACTATTAGTCGCTGTTTCTGCTTCTAAAAAATTTGGCTCAAACACTTACTTAGCGATGGCTATCGCTGGTCTAATGGTACATCCGGTCTTTATGGAATGGATGGCAAAGGCTGCTGAGGGTACTACTGTAACTTTTGCGATGATCCCTATGACATCTGTAAAGTACACTTATACTATTATTCCCGCTATCGTGATGACATGGCTCCTTAAATATATTGAAAATTATGTTGATAAAATCACGCCTGTGGTAACGAAAAACTTTTTGAAGCCAATGCTTATCCTACTTGTAGCAGCACCAATCGCTATACTTTTAGTAGGTCCAGCAGGAGTTTGGTTAGGGACAGCTATTTCTAATGGTGTGTTCTTTATTCATGATAAACTAGGGTGGTTAGCAGTAGCCATTGTTGGCGCACTGTGGCCGTTGCTTGTCATGACAGGAATGCACCGCGTCTTCACACCGACAATTGTACAGACTATTGCGGATACAGGTGTTGAGGGAATGGTTATGCCATCAGAAATTGGTGCCAACCTCTCATTAGGCGGTGTTTCTCTAGCAGTTGCTTTGAAAACAAAAAATAGAGAATTACGGCAAACAGCTTTAGCTGCAGCATCTTCAGCTATCATTGCAGGGATTACTGAGCCCGCACTTTATGGTGTAGCTGTACGTTTGAAACGACCGATGATTGCCTCAGTGATTACAGGTTTTGTTGTCGGAGCTGTAGCTGGAATGGCAGGACTTGCCAGCCACTCAATGGCCGCTCCAGGTTTGTTTACGAGTGTTCAATTTATTGACCGTGATAATCCAATGACCATCGCTTGGGTAGCTATCGTGATGATTCTCTCCATTGTATTGTCATTTGTCTTAACCTTGGTTATCGGGTTTGATGATTTGCCTGTGGAAGAAGAAAACTTAAAAGAAATCCATCTGGATCAAGTTGCTCAGACTGTAAGTATTAAATCTCCAGTAACTGGAAAAGTTAAAAAACTTTCAGAAGTTGCAGATGAGGTCTTTTCAAAAGAAGTATTGGGTAAAGGCTTTGCGGTTGTACCAAGTAATGGACAAATTGTTTCACCAATCACAGGAACGGTTACAGCTGTTTTTCCAACAAAACATGCCATTGGAATTACCAGTGATAAAGGATTAGAAGTTTTGGTCCATATTGGTATCGATACAGTAACTTTAGAAGGCAAAGGTTTTACTTCAAACATCAAAATGGGCGATAAAATTTACCAAGGAACTCCAATAGTAGAAGTTGATTTAGCACTGATTGAAGCAGCAGGACTTGCCACAGATACGATAGTTGTTGTGACAAATTCTGCAGAATATGCGAATTTTGCGCTTTTAGAAAAGGATGAAGTCAGTGAGGGAGAGGTAATTTTAGACGTTGAAAAATAAAAAAGAAGCAGGAAAATTTCCTAAAGATTTTCTTTGGGGTGGAGCTATTGCGGCAAACCAAGCTGAAGGAGCATGGTTAGAAGGGGGGAGAGGAGCCAGTAATATTGATATGCTGCCTTTAGGTGAAAAACGCTTGCCCGTTAAATTAGGTGAAATTTCTCATCCAATCTTAGAGGAATCAGAATTTTACCCCAGTCATCAAGGCATTGATTTTTATCACCGCTATAAACAAGATATAGCACTGCTCGCAGAAATGGGATTAAAAATATTCCGCACATCAATCTCTTGGTCTCGTCTTTTTCCCAAGGGTGATGAAAGTGAGCCTAACAAAGAGGGGATAGCCTACTATCGTCAAATGTTTGCAGAGTGCAAAAAGTATGACATGGAACTTTTGGTAACCTTAGGACATTTTGACGTTCCGATGGGATTAGTTGAAAAATATGGCTCTTGGCGCGACCGTAAAATGATTACCTTTTTCGAGAGATACGCTCGGACATGTTTTGATGAGTTTGGAGACGATGTAAAGTACTGGATTACTTTTAATGAAATAAATATCATTCTACATAGCCCCTTTTCAGGAGCAGGATTGGCCTTCCAAACAGGTGAAAATAAAGCGCAAGTAATCTATCAGGCTGCCCATCATATGCTCCTTGCAAGTAGTTTGGCTGTGAAAGCTGCACATAAATTGGATAAGGATTTACAAATCGGCTGTATGATTGCTGGAGGTGCATTTTATCCCTATTCCTGTAAACCTGAGGATGTCTGGCAAGCCTTGCAAGATGAACAGATGAATACATTTTTTACGGATATTCAAGCTCGAGGGTATTATCCTTCTTACACGCAGAGGATTTTCCGCGAAAAAAATATCGAGTTAAAGATGGAAGTTGGTGACGAAGACATCTTGAAGCACACTGTGGACTTCGTTTCTTTTAGTTACTACGCTTCGCGATGTTCAGTTGCAAGTTTTGATGATTTAGAAGTTAATGCAGGAAATGTGGTCAAGTCGGTGAAAAATCCATATCTAAAAACAAGTCAGTGGGGGTGGGCTGTTGATCCACTTGGGTTAAGGATTACCATGAATCAAATTTATGATCGCTATCAAAAACCTATTTTTATAGTTGAAAATGGATTGGGAGCGTCGGATAAGATTGTTGATGGAAAAATCAATGATGATTACCGTATTGCGTATTTAAAAGAGCATATCAAAGCGATGGCAGACGGTATTTCCGATGGAATACCCTTGATGGGTTATATCGTTTGGGGAGTCATTGACTTAGTTGCAGCTTCCACAGGCGAGATGAGTAAAAGATATGGTATGATTTATGTGGATAGAAAAAATGATGGATCAGGCTCGCTTGCACGGATGAAGAAAAAGTCGTTTGATTGGTATAAGTCTGTTATTGCATCAAATGGAAATGATTTATAAAATAAAAAGGCAATGGAGACTTGCCTTTTTTTGAAAGGAAACACATGGATTATTTAATAGGTATAGATTTAGGTACCACTGCGACAAAAGCAGTTCTCTTTGATCAATCAGGGATTCAGATCGCCACAAGTTCTCAGTCTTACCCACTTTATCGTGATGCCCAAGGAATGGCAGAAGAAGATTTAGAGGAGATATTTACTGCGATGATAAGTGTTGTTGAAAAAATAACACGCCAAATAAAAACAGGAGATTCTATTTTAGCATGTTCTTTCAGCACCCAAATGCATGCCTTGATTGCCTTTGATCAGGAATGGCAGCCTTTAACGCGTGTCTTAACTTGGGCAGATACTAGAGCTGAAAAATACAGTAACGATTTAAAAAGTGAAGATACTTCAAATGCTATATATCATAAAACAGGAACACCTTTACATCCGATGTCGCCTCTTGCTAAACTATTATGGCTCAAGAGTGAAAGAAAAGAGATTTTCAAAAATGCAGCGCATTTTATGGATCTCAAAGGCGCAATCTTTCAACGCATTTTCCAAAGTAATACGATGGATCTATCAATTGCTACAGGTACAGGTTTTTTTAACAATCAGAAAATGACCTGGGACGATGATATTTTAGATCTGTTAGGTATTTCAAAAACACAACTTCCTAAAATCGTATCACCTTATGCAATAGAGAAAGGTTTACCAGAAAAATGGATACGAAAGATGGGGCTTTCACCAGATACCGTTTTTGTATATGGCGCTGGCGATGGTCCTATGTCAAACTTAGGTGTTGGGGCAATTAAAAAAGGTGAATTGGCAATTACAGTAGGTACTTCAGGCGCCCTTCGCATGGTAAGTGATGTACCTCAGCTAGATGAAGCAGCGAGAACTTTTAGTTACGCACTTGATGAAGACCATTGGGTAAATGGTGGAGCGGTAAATTCTGGAGGCGATGTTTTTCGGTGGTTAAAAGACAACGTACTTGAGAAGTCTTATGACTTTGCAGCGATTACTGACTTAGCAAGAGGTGTGTCTCCAGGTTCGGATGGATTAATCTTTCATCCTTATCTAGGTGGAGAACGAGCACCATTGTGGAATGCAGCAGCTAGGGCTTCTTTTTTTGGACTTAGCTATCGTCATACAACAAGTCACATGGCGCGTGCAGTTCTTGAGGGCATTTCCTTTAACTTGCGTATGTTAGAAGAGACACTCACAGAAAATTCAGCATGTCCTAAAATAATAAAAGTTACGGGAGGTTTTTCTCAGTCGGAGCTTTGGTTGCAAATTCTTGCGGACATTTTTGAGTTACCAATAACGGTTCAAAAAGACCATGAGGCGGGATGCTTTGCAGCACAGATCATGGCTCAAAAAGCTTTGGGGAGGATTGATAGTATTGAAGATGTTGCTAGTGGAACGATGGAAATAGTTTATAAGCCTCAGCCAGAAAATTTTAAATACTACCGCGCTTTATACCCTCTCTTCAAAAATTTAACACAAGAGTTTGCGAAAAGCTATGCCGAAATAGCTAAATACCAGCAAGAATTTTCATAAGCTCCGTACAGTTTGAGCGAGTACCGGGGGAAAATAGTGTATAATATGTAAAAATAGTTGAGGAGAGTTACTATGGTCAAAATCGCATTTATCTGTGTGCATAATTCTTGCCGTTCACAAATTGCAGAAGCTTTGGGGAAAAAATTAGCTGGGGATAAGTTTGAGTTTTACTCTGCGGGTACTGAGATAAAGCCACAAATTAATCAAGATGCTGTCCGTTTGATGAAAGAAATATATGACATAGACATGGAAAAAACACAAAGTTCAAAGCTCTTACAGGATATTCCACCTGTGGATATTGTGATTACGATGGGATGTAACGTTGGCTGTCCTTATCTTCCTTGTCAATATAGGGAAGACTGGGGCTTAGAAGATCCAACAGGTCAAAGTGATGCAGTCTTTAAGGATATCATCCAGCAAATTGAAACGAAAGTACTTGCTTTAAGAAAACGAGACTTTGGTTAATAAAAAAAGCACTGATTCAGTGCTTTTTCATTTCTGATGATTTTAGAAAATCATCAATTCTTTATTTGTTTTAGTTAAAGGCTCACATCCTGTTTCAGTAACATAGAGACAGTCCTCGATACGTACGCCAACTTTACCTGGGATATAAATTCCTGGTTCATCAGAGAAGCACATGCCTTCTTCGATGATGATGTCCTCAGAACCACCAATAGATGGGAATTCATGGACATCCATACCGATACCGTGTCCAAGGCGGTGGACAAAGTATTCGCCATAACCAGCTTTAGTAATCACATCGCGGGCTACTTTATCAATTTCAAGTGCAGATACACCAGGTTTTACGAAGTCCATAGCAGCCATTTGTGCTTCAAGTACGATTTTGTGGATATCGGCATCAAAATCAGAAGGTTTACCGATTGAGATAGTACGTGTAGCATCAGAAGCGTAGCCATTTTTCATCACACCGAGGTCAAAGAGCAAGAGTTTATTATCTTGAATTTTGACATCTTCTGGCATACCGTGAGGATTAGCTGCACGAGCGCCTGAGAGTACGATTGTTTCAAAACTCATTTGAGGTACGCCCATACGCTTCATTTCGTATTCGATTTTTGCAACAACATCTGTTTCTGTACGATCTGAATTTGCATATTCAAAACCAATTTCGAAACATTTATCTGCGTAATCCCCAGAAATTTTCATTTTTTCGATTTCATCGGCAGATTTGATCAAACGCATACGTTCTACCAATGGTGTCAAGTTGACAAATTCAACACCAGAAAATTGAGATTTGAGCCCTTCAGTTTTTGACAAAGGGATGTCAGAAAATTCGACTGCAATTTTTTGGATATTTTTTGATCCCAAATGTTCTTTTACAACAGCCCACGGATTTTGTGAATCTTCATAGCCAAAAATATCAAAGCCAGTAGTGTTTTCTTTGGCTTTTTCTACCTCCAAAGCTGGAGTGAAGAGAGATGGCGCTTTATCCGGGAAAACCATCAAACCAGCAATACGTTCATGCGGGTCAATGGCAAGACCTGTTAAATAATTCAAGGTCGTAGGATTGGTGATGAAAGTCATGTCGACTTCATTTTCGTTCAGAAAATTAGAGATACGTTCGAGTTTGCTCATAGTATCCACCTTTCTATAATTATTATCTCTATTGTACGCTAAATTCTGAAAAAAATCATGTGCGACAATATCTACAATATACTACCAAAAATTATTGAAACGGTTTTCAAAAAGTGATATAATTAAATTTGGAAAAACTTTTCATAAATATTAAAAGATATAAAAAACAGACAAAGATTATTATAATTGAGGTTTAAAAAGAATGGAAGAATCAACAACAACAATTTATGACGTTGCTCGAGTTGCGGGCGTGTCAATGGCTACCGTAAGTCGTGTAGTCAATGGTAACGCCAACGTCAAAGAGAAAACACGTCAAAAAGTCCTTGATGCAATTGAAGAATTGGACTACCGTCCAAATGCGGTTGCACGTGGATTGGCAAGCAAACGTACAACGACAGTTGGGGTTGTTCTCCCAACAATCACGTCGCCATATTTTGCTGAAATCGCTCGAGGCATTGATGATATTGCTTCAATGTACAAGTATAATGTCATTCTCGCAAATAGTGATGGTGATGAAGAAAAAGAACTTAAAGTTATTGAAAGTCTCTTTTCTAAGCAAGTTGATGGTATTGTTTATATGGGCAGCTTCATGACAGAAAAAGTTCGTAAACAGCTTAAATCAACCCGTACACCGATTGTTCTTGCTGGAATGATTGATGTTGACAAACAAATGTCATCTGTAAATATCGATTATCATCTTGCAGCACACCAAACAACTGCTGAACTGGCAAAAAACAATAAACGTATTGCTTTTGTGTCAGGTTCTTTAGAAGAAGTTGAAAATACAGAACGTATGGTTGGTTATCAAGAAGCTTTGAATGAAGCTGGCATTGATTTTGACGAGTCACTTGTCTTTGAAGGTAATTACACTTTTGAAAATGGACAAGCTTTAGCAGAACAAATGCTTGCCAAGAAAATTAATGCTGCCATCGTGTCTTATGATACTGTAGCAGTTGGCTTACTCAATGCTTTGCTCTCAAAAGGTATCAAAGTTCCTGAGGATTTCGAAATTATCGCAGGTTCAAACAGCCCGATTACAGCATACACTTACCCAGGTTTGACTTCTGTCAATCAACCGCTTTATGACTTGGGTGCAGTTTCAATGCGTTTGTTGACAAAACTTATGCACAAGGAAGAAGTTGAGGAAAACCAATTGATCCTCGCTCATCAAATCATTAATCGTGGTTCGACAAAATAAAAAACAAAAGATACAGTGATGTATCTTTTTTTATGGTCTCTAAGAGTAAGCTATAGCTTTGTTTTAACCATGAAGAGGAGAAGCGATTTGACTTTCTGGACAAAGCATGATACTATTAAGAGGTAAATTTAGTCTAAGTTATATATTTTTAATGTTTTCTTTCACATAATGATTTACAAATATGACGAAAGGAAAATATATACTATGACAAAAGGAACTGTAAAATGGTTTAACGACTCTAAAGGTTTTGGTTTCATCACTGCTGAAGATGGTACTGATGTGTTTGCACACTTCACTCAAATTCAAAGCGATGGCTTCCGTAAACTTGAAGAAGGCGAAAAAGTTACATTTGATATTGAACAAGGTCAACGTGGCCCTCAAGCATCAAACATTACTAAAGCATAATGATAAGGCACTCTTGGGAGTGCTTTTTTTATTTTAAAGTGCAAGATTAGGACTTTAGCTAAAAGTGTGTTACAATAGGTGTACCATTTGGATACATCCATAATGGAAGATCTCGTCCACTCAGTTATAGCGTGACTTTGGGATAGTTCAAATTTCTTCCATTTTTATTAGCGCGGGATGGAGCAGCTAGGTAGCTCGTCGGGCTCATAACCCGAAGGTCGTAGGTTCAAATCCTACTCCCGCAATTGAGATATAGATTCCTGTTTTTCAGGGATTTTTTATTTATTTCAATTGAAAAAATATCTTCAGTGACGTTCAGGATTATGTTTGGTACGCATGCAAATGTATGCTAAACTTAAAATATGAGGAAAACGAAAATTGTAGTACCCGTTCTTCCGACAACAGTGGCGGAAGTACAGGAATTAAACGTAGAAAAGTACAGAAAGGCTGACATTATTGAATGGCGGGCGGATTTTTTGGGAGATATAGAAAGCATTCTTCAGGCTGCGCCTTTTATCTTTGAGAAATTTAAAGATTTTTCCCTTCTTTTTACTGTACGCACAGCCAATGAAGGCGGCAATATCTCCATTTCTAAAAAAGATTATGTCACTCTTTTAAAAAAAGTAGCCAAATTGGGCCCAGATTATATTGATATCGAATATTTTTCCTATCGAAAAGCCTTACCACAGCTACTTGAATTTAAAGAAAAAATTGTCTTGTCTTATCATAACTTTTTCGAGTCACCTACAGATTTAACTGCTCGAATGATGAAAATGCAAAGAGAAGAAACAGGCTTTGTAAAAGTGGCGATTATGGCACAACGCGAGTGTGATGTTTTGGATTTGCTACAGATTACACGTGATTTTACGATGGAATATGGACCAAAATTTATCGGTATTGCAATGGGAGAACTGGGTAAAATTTCCCGCGTTGCCGGAGGTTTGACCGGATCTGTATGGACTTTTGTGGCACTCGATAAGGAAGAAGGAAGTGCTCCCGGGCAATTGACATTACCTCAGATGCTGGATGTTCTTGATGCCTTAGAAGCTTAACATTCGTCTTTTCCACATATTCCGTCAATAAATTGAGAATATTAGAGAAATTCCCGAAAAAATTTCTCCAAAATGGTATAATTTATAGTAAGTTAGAAATTTGGAGGAACTATGGTTATCAATCGTTACAGTCGCCCAGAAATGGCGGCAATCTGGTCGGATGAAAACAAGTATAAGGCGTGGCTTGAAGTCGAAATTCTTGCGGATGAAGCTTGGGCTGAACTCGGAGAAATTCCAGCAGAAGATGTAAAAAAAATTCGTGAAAAAGCAAGTTTTGATGTTGATCGTATCTTGGAGATTGAAAAAGAAACGCGCCACGATGTGGTTGCCTTTACGCGTGCTGTTTCTGAAACACTTGGCGAGGAAAGTAAGTGGGTACACTATGGACTTACTTCAACCGATGTTGTAGATACAGCTTATGGCTATCTCTACAAGCAGGCTAATGATATTATCCGCCGTGATTTGGCTAACTTTTTGGAAATTATTGCTGATAAAGCGCGTGAGCACAAGTACACTGTATGTATGGGACGTACGCACGGGGTCCATGCAGAACCAACAACTTTTGGCCTTAAATTAGCAACTTGGTATTCTGAAATGAAGCGTAATATCGAGCGTTTCGAACATGCAGCTAAAGGGGTTGAAGCGGGTAAAATTTCTGGTGCTGTAGGTACATTTGCCAATATCCCGCCTTTTGTTGAAGAATATGTATGTGGCAAACTTGGAATTCGTCCACAAGAGATTTCGACACAAGTATTACCCCGTGATTTACATGCAGAATACTTTAGTACACTGGCACTGATTGCGACTTCGATTGAGCGTATGGCGACAGAGATTCGTGGTCTTCAAAAATCAGAACAACGTGAAGTAGAAGAGTTCTTCGCTAAAGGTCAAAAAGGTAGCTCAGCAATGCCACACAAACGTAATCCAATTGGTTCTGAAAATATGACTGGCTTGGCGCGTGTTATTCGTGGACATGTTGTGACAGCCATGGAAGATGTTGTTTTGTGGCATGAACGTGACATTTCACACAGCTCGGCAGAGCGTATCATTACCCCAGATACAACTGAATTAATCAACTATATGTTAAACCGTTTTGGTAATATTGTTAAAAATCTGACTGTATTCCCAGAAAATATGAAGCGTAATATGGATGCAACTTTTGGATTGATCTATAGTCAACATGTTATGCTTATGCTTATTGAAAAAGGAATGACACGTGAAGAAGCTTACGATTTGGTTCAACCATTGACAGCAAAAGCTTGGGATGAACAAATCATGTTCCGCCCACTGGTAGAAAGCAATGAAAAAATCCGTGAAAAACTGACAGATGAAGATATTGATGCAGCTTTTGATTATAATTATCATTTGTCACGTGTAGATGTCATCTTTGAACGTCTTGGTTTGTAAAAATAATAAGATCCTAACACTTTCGTTTAGGATTTTTTTGTACAAAAAATTTAGATTTGAATAGATTTAAACAATTCAGTATTGACTAATATGAGTAAGTTTGATAACATATTAGTACAAACTAATATAAAGAGATGAATAATGAATTTAACCGAAAAACGTCAAAAAGTGATTCATGCCTTATCTAATACGACAAGGCTTAATGTCCTTGAAGCATTACGTGAAAAGGAAATGACAGTCACAGAACTACTTAATAAAACTAAATCAGGACAATCTAATCTCTCGCAACATTTATCATGTTTGCGTGATTGTGGGTTAATCACAAGTCGCAAAGAAGGAAAATATATTTATTATTCCTTGACAACCCCTGAGCTTAACCATTTACTAGAAGTCATTGATGCTACAGTTGAGTCAATGCACTGGTCCCCAACAGAAGATATCCATTGTGATACATATATAAAATAAAAGGAGTTTCATATGTTTAAATCTACTCAAAACAAGGCAACACATGATGCACGCTGTGTAAAAGGTACATGTAATTGCCTCAATCACAAAGCCAAAGCAGCTCTTACTACTGCTGAAGAGAGTGAGGGCTCAAGTAGCTCAGAAGTCACAGGGAGTTCTGACGATTCAGACCCTGCCTGTTGCAACACAACAATACATCTAAATACGAGTTTAGATGAAGGTGAAGAAGAGGGTAAATATGAGCTGTTGATTATTATCATCACCGCTTTATTATTGGCCGCCTTAAGCTTTTTAGACTTTACACCACAGTTTAAAACCCCACTTTTCATTTTAACCTATTTGTTGATTGGGCACAGTGTTTTGCTCAAAGCAATCAAACAATTGCTTAAAGGAGATATTTTTAACGAATTCTTCCTCATGAGTATTGCGACTGTCGGGGCATTTGCTTTAGGAGAATATGCTGAAGCAGTTGCTGTTATGCTTTTTTATCAAGTCGGAGAATATTTCCAAGATCGTGCGATTGGGAACAGTAAAAAGTCAATCACCGCTTTGATGGACCTTCGACCAGAAGTTGCGACTGTTAAGCGACAAGGAAAACTTATTGATATGTCTCCAGAAGAAGTCAATATCGGTGAAGTTATACAAGTGAAGCCTGGAGAAAAAGTACCACTTGATGGTCTTGTATTATCGGGAAAATCAAGCGTTAATACAGCAGCTTTGACTGGTGAATCACTGCCACGTGAGGTGAGCAAGGGAGAAGAAGTTCTTTCAGGTTTTTTGAATATTAATAGTCTGCTGGAGATCAAAGTTGAAAAAACGTTTGGGGAATCATCAGTATCTAAAATTTTAAATCTCGTTGAGAATGCTCAAGAAAATAAAGCACCGACTGAACAATTCATTTCAAAATTTGCACGTTACTATACTCCAGTTGTGGTATTTGCAGCAGCGATAATCGCTCTAGTACCCCCACTTTTCTTCCAGCAAGATTGGTCAGACTGGTTAACACGCGCCTTTACGTTTTTAATTATTTCGTGTCCTTGTGCGATGGTAGTTTCCATTCCCCTTGGATTCTTTGCTGGGATTGGCACCGCATCCAAAAACGGTATTTTAGTTAAAGGGGGTAATCACCTTGAAGCTATGACCAAGATAAAACATGTGCTCTTTGATAAAACAGGTACGTTGACACAAGGGAACTTTAAAGTTACTCAAGTTTTTCCAGCAGAAGATGTTGCACGAGAAGATTTACTCTATCTGGGAGCTATCGGTGAACTTAACTCCACCCATCCCTTGGGACTTGCGCTTAAAGAAAACCAAAACTTAGATACAGTAAATGTAACAGAGTCGGAAGAAATTTCAGGTCATGGTACACGTACAATCTATGAGAGTGATGAGATTCTTGTCGGAAATGCAAAACTGATGAAAATGTACAACGTTAACTTTACCGAAAGCAACGCCTTAGGTTCTTTGATTTATGTTGCTAAAAATGGTATATATCAAGGCGTTATCCTTGTAGCGGATGTCCTTAAAGAAGATGCTGAAGAAGCAATTGCGGCTTTGAACCAGCTTCACATTTCCCAAACGATGCTGACAGGCGATAGTGAAAAAGTTGCCGCTCAGGTTGCTGGGAAACTGAACATCACGGATTATCATGCCAATCTTTTACCGGAGGATAAAGTTGCTTTGTTAGAGCAAGTAATTGCAAAAGGTGATGGTCTTACCGCTTTTGTTGGTGATGGAATTAACGATGCACCAGTTATTGCGCGTGCTGATATCGGTTTTGCGATGGGGGGATTGGGCTCTGATGCTGCGATTGAAACAGCTGACGTGGTTTTAATGACAGATAAACCATCAAGTATCGCGAAGTCTGTTAAAATCGCCAAGAAAACTAAACGACTTGTGGTCCAAAATATCGTTTTAGCTCTTGGTGTAAAAGCCGTTTTCCTGATCCTTGCGGTCTTTGGTATTGCCACGATGTGGGAAGCAGTTATCGCAGATGTTGGAGTAACACTCATCGCTATATTGAATGTTTTAAGACTCTTAAAATAAGACGAAACTCCCAAGATGGGAGTTTTTTTGCGCTTGCTTTTATCAGATGAAAATATGCTAAAATAAGGACATGAATGGTTTAAAAAACGGTGTGATCTTGCTTTTCAACTTTGCAAAAATCCAAGCCGCTTGTTGTCTCTTTCCACTTGCCGTTTTTGCTACCTTAGCAATAACACGTGGATTGACTTTTCCCAATATCCCACGTTATGATTTAATCTTTGTGATTTTACTTGTGTTTCAAGTTTTGATGGTTAAATTAAAATTTGAAACACTTGAAGAGTTAAAAATTATTTGCTTGTTTCATATCTTAGGGTTAATTTTAGAGATTTTTAAAGTCAATATCAGCCATAGTTGGACCTACCCTGAGCCGGCTTACTTAAAAATTTGGAATGTCCCTTTTTACTCGGGGTTTATGTATGCCAGTGTCGGGAGTTATGTTGTTCAATCGTGGAAAAAGTTGCAGCTAAATGTGGAATATTGGCCGCCATTAGGGCTTAGTTTTGGCTTATCCACAGTTTTGTATCTGAACTTTTTTACCAATTATTTCTTCCATGATTTACGGTATTTTATTATTCTGGCTATTGTCTTAATCTTTTGGCGCACTCAGTTCACTTTTTGTATTAATGGAAGAAAAAGATATAAAATGAAGGCACTCTTCTCTTTTGCTTTGATTGGCTTCTTTATCTACATAGCTGAAAATATTGCTTCATTTTTTAATGCTTACCGGTATCCTAATCAAGCAGAAACCTGGCATCTCGTAGGATTTGGGAAAATGTCTTCATGGTTTTTACTGGTCATTGTCAGTATTGTTTTAGTCGTTAATCTCAAATTAAAGCAGTCATCGAGAGAAAATAAGTTAATAAAAAAGACAAGGTAAAACTTGTCTTTTTTGTTTAAGTAGGAAGGTTTATAAAACATTGCACAATGCCGCAATCATAAAAAGAAACAATTCCCTTCACGACAGATAGTTCCAATTCATGATTAGCCCCTCCAGAATATGCTATAATAAGACCATGAATAACACGATTAAAGCAAAGCTGGAGCTCTTACCGGATAGTCCAGGATGCTACTTACATAAAGATAAAAATGGGACAGTTATCTATGTAGGGAAGGCGAAAAATCTGAAAAACCGCGTACGCTCCTATTTTCATGGCTCCCACAATACAAAAACTGAGCTTTTAGTCAGTGAGATAGAAGATTTAGAATGGATTGTTGTTGAATCAAACATTGAGTCTTTGGTTCTTGAAATTAACTTAATTCAACGTTACAAGCCCAAATATAATATCATGCTTAAGGATGATAAATATTATCCTTTTCTCATGATTACAAATGAAAAATATCCACGTTTGATGATTACACGTCGTGTCAAAAAAGATGGGGCAATGTATTTTGGACCTTATCCCGATGTTAAAGCAGCCAATGAAGTTAAGCGCCTCTTAGACCGCATCTTTCCTTTTAGAAAATGTGGTTTGCATGAAAAGAAAGTTTGTTTCTACTATCATATCCATCAGTGTCTTTGTCCAGTCGTTAATCATGTAGACCCTCAAGTTTATAAAGATATGGCTCAGGAAGTGAAGCATTTTTTAACGGGTGATGATAAAAAAATCATCAATGAACTTAAAGCAAGAATGTTTGCAGCTTCGGAAAAAATGGAATTCGAGCAAGCTGCAGAATACCGTGATGTGATTAATTCTATCGGTACTTTGAGAACAAAACAACGTGTCATGAACCACGATTTAAAAGATCGTGATGTTTTTGGTTACTATGTAGATAAAGGTTGGATGTGTGTGCAGGTTTTCTTTGTACGACAAGGTAAAATGATTCAACGTGATGTCAATATGTTCCCTTATTACAATGATGCAGAAGATGATTTCTTAACTTATATCGGACAGTTTTATCAAGAAGCTGAACACATGGTACCTAAAGAAATTTTAGTACCCTCAGGAATTGATGTAGAGGCTGTTGAAGCGGTAACTCAAACAAAAGTTCTCAAACCAAGTCGTGGAGAGAAGAAGCAACTTGTAGCAATGGCGACTAAGAATGCACGCACACAATTACAATTAAAATTTGACCTCCTTGAAAAAGACCTGATTAAAACTCAAGGTGCTATCGAAAATCTCGGTAAAATTCTCAACATTCCTACACCAGTTAGAATCGAATCGTTCGATAACTCTAACATAATGGGGACCTCACCTGTCTCGGCAATGGTTGTCTTTATTAATGGCAAGCCCTCAAAGAAAGATTATCGGAAATATAAGATCAAAACTGTCGAAGGTGCCGATGATTACGCATCAATGCGTGAAGTGATTACAAGACGTTATAGTCGAGCCATGCGTGAAGGGACTGCTTTACCTGACTTGATTGCAATGGATGGTGGTGCAGGTCAAGTCAATGCAGCCAAGGCCATTCTGCAAGAGATAGGGTTAGATATTCCTGTTGCAGGTATGGCTAAAAATGATAAACACCAAACCAGTGAGTTACTTTTTGGTGATCCTTTGGAAGTTGTGCCATTGAGTCGACAATCGCAAGAATTCTTTCTCCTTCAACGCATTCAAGATGAAGTTCACCGATTTGCGATTACTTTCCATCGGCAAGTACGTGGGAAAAATACCTTTTCTTCAAAACTGGATGGTATTACAGGTCTTGGACCAAAACGTAAGCAAAAATTAATGACGACCTTCAAGTCACTTAAAGCCATTTCTGAGGCTGATGTTGCTCAAGTCGCTGAAGCAGGTGTACCTTATGAGGTCGCTGAAAGGGTAAAGGAAGTTTTGGGAAAAGAAAATTATTAATTCTTTCAGAAAAAATTCTCTCAACGAGGGATTTTTTTATTACAAAAGTGTAAGAAATTTGCTTTAAATTAGGAGTAAAATAGTTTTGAAAATAAAAATTGAGGTATAAATAAATGAAAAAAATATTGGTGACTCTTATTGCTGGAGCATTGTTGATTATTGGTGGCGGCTATACTTGGTATAATTACGAATATGGCGGTCAAGAATATTATGTTCAGATACACACAGATGGGGATAAAATTTCGAGCAAAACTACTGATGGTGGAACTTGGCAGGGATTTAACTATAAACAAAAAGGTTATGCAGATTCTGGCAAAGAAAAGGATCTAGAATTTACTTCAATTCATAATCTCAAGCATGATGCTTATTTGAAAGTTACTTATAATAATAAGAATGGTGTGACTAAATGGGAAGAAGTTCAAAGAAAAGATGTGCCCCAAAAAGCATTGAATAATATTTAATTAGCAAGCCTGTTTAGGACAGGTTTTTTTGTTCCCCAGATAAAGTCCTCTTTAAGAGCTTACTATTTGACTTTGTTTTATATAAATTTAATAATAGAGCTTATGAATAAAACCGAAATAGAAAAGTTCCAGCAGGATTTATTAGGATGGTACAATATTCACAAAAAGCCTTTGCCGTGGCGTAAAAATACAGAGGCTTATTCTGTTTGGATTTCTGAAATCATGTCTCAACAAACACAGGTTGAAACAGTAATGCCCTATTATCTGCGCTTCATGGAGAAGTATCCTCAGATTGAGGATTTGGCAGCCGCAGATGATGATGAGCTGCTGAAACTTTGGGAAGGGTTGGGTTATTACTCGCGCGCTCGTAATTTAAAAATTGCAGCTCAGCAAGTCATGACAGAATTTGATGGGCAATTTCCTAAACAGCTAAAAGACATTCAAAGTTTGCAGGGGATTGGTCCTTACACAGCAGCGGCTATTGCTTCGATTTCTTTTGGCTTACCTGAACCGGCCATTGATGGAAATTTGATGCGCGTGACCAGTCGATTATTTGAGATTGAATCAGATATTTCTAAGGCTGCTTCGCGGAAAATATTTGATGAAAAGCTGAGAGAGCTAATCTCGGAAGAAAATCCCGGAGATTTTAACCAAGCACTCATGGACATAGGTTCCATGGTTTGTACGCCCAAAATTGCCAAGTGTGAGATTTGCCCCTTAGCTGCGTATTGCCAAGCCAGACCTAAAGGTACGCAACTGAAGTATCCTGTCAAAAGTAAAAAGATTAAGCAGCAGCATATTTACTACAATGCTTATGCATTAAAAAATTCGCAAGGCGAATACTATCTACAAAGACGTCCTAGCACAGGTTTACTTGCTAATATGTGGACTTTCCCTATGCAGGAGATATCTAAAGAAGAATTCAATAATGATAGGTTAGCGCCGCCAACAAATGTGCCAGATAGCATCTCACGCATGACAAAAGTTGGAGAAATCACACATGTTTTTTCTCACTTGAAGTGGTTTGTTCAAATTATTGAATGTATCCCTGAGGAAAATTTTATTGTTCAAGAAGAAAAACTGGATGAAAATCAACTTTGGGTAAAATTGACGGACCTTTCAAAAGTCGCTCTGCCTACACCACAAGTCAAAATGTTTAAGTTTTTTAAAGACTAGTTTTCACTTTATAAATGCAAACGTTTTACTTTTTTGGTATAATTATAGGAGTTTAGAAAACCGACTTTTTGTGAATATATTATCAAGAAGTCAAAATAATGGAGGCAATCATGACAACTATTGATTTTACTGCAGAAGTAGAAAAGCGCAAAGACGCAATGCTCGAAGATTTGTTTGAACTTCTTCGTATCGATTCAGCAATGGACATGGACAATGCGGACAAAGAAAACCCATTTGGCCCTGGACCTCGTAAAGCCCTTGACAAATTTTTGGAATTGGCTGAACGTGATGGCTACCAAACTAAAAACTATGATAACTATGTTGGTCACTTTGAATACGGAGAAGGTGATGAAGTTTTAGGCATCTTCGGTCACTTGGATGTTGTACCTGCCGGTTCTGGTTGGGATTCAAACCCATTTGAACCTGAAATCCGTAATGGAAACCTTTACGCACGTGGAGCTTCAGACGATAAAGGCCCAACTATGGCTTGTTACTATGGTTTGAAAATCTTGAAAGACCTTGGTGTGCCATTATCTAAAAAAATCCGCTTCATCGTTGGTACAAACGAAGAAACAGGTTGGAAAGATATGGATTACTACTTTGAACACTGTGAATTGCCATTGCCAGATTTCGGATTCTCTCCAGATGCTGAGTTCCCAATCATCAATGGTGAAAAAGGTAACGTTACAGAGTACCTTCACTTTGACGGAAAAAATGCTGGTGCTGTAGTACTCCACTCTTTCAAAGCTGGTTTGGCTGAAAATATGGTCCCTGAATCTGCAACTGCAGTAATCTCAGGTGCGACAGACCTCCAAGCAAAATTGGAAGCATTTGTTGCTGAAAATGCAGACAAAAACTTACGCTTTGACCTTGAAGAATCTGACGGTAAAGCAACAGTAACGGTCTATGGTAAATCTGCACACGGTGCAATGCCATTTAAAGGGATTAACGGTGCAACTTACCTTGCTAAATTCCTTAACCAATTTGACTTTGAAGCAGGTGCAGCTGCATACATCAAACTTGCTGCTGAAACATTGATTGATGACCATGAAGGTGAAAAATTAGGTACAGCCTACAATGATGACCTTATGGGTGCAACTTCAATGAACGCTGGTGTTTGGAACTTTGACGAAAACGGTGAAGGTACAATTGCATTGAACTTCCGTTTCCCACAAGGTACTGACCAACACAAAATCAAAGCAGTTCTTGAAGCTCTTGAAGGCGTAAAAGAAGTGACTATGAACGATCACGTGATGGAACCTCACTACGTACCAATGGAAGATGAACTCGTTTCTACATTGATCAGTGTTTATGAAAAACACACTGGCCTTAAAGGTTACGAAACAGTAATCGGTGGTGGTACATTTGGTCGCCTCCTTAAACGTGGTGTTGCTTATGGCGCAATGTTTGAAGGTGAAGAAGATACAATGCACCAAGCAAATGAATACAAACCATTGGATGCTCTCTTCAAATCAGCAGTTATCTATGCTGAAGCAATTTACGAATTGGCTAAATAATATGAGAAAATTAAAATCCCCTTATCGGGGATTTTTTTATTATTTTTTACATGAAATTTCATTCCATTATTTAAAAAACGATTCAAGATAAATTCAGTTAAACAACGGTTTTACAGGATTTATCTTTTTTATTTAAAAATAATGTGGAAAAATTTAAGTAAATTGTTGAAATAAAGTTTTGGGTATGTTAAAATGAATGCGTTAACAAAAGAAATAAAGTTTCAGAGATAGAGAGGTGTTTATGTTTGGCTTTTCAATTTTTATGAATGAAGATCTTACTGCAAAAGATATTCATTATATAAAAAGTATGAAACAAGCAGGATTCAAGGGGATATTTACTTCAATGCATATTCCTGAAGATGATGCTCAAGCGTATAAAATGCGCTTAGAAAAATTAGGAGCTTGTGCTAAAGCAAACCAATTGGAGCTGATGGTAGATATTTCAGGTGAAGCTCTAGAACGTGCAGGTTACTCATTTGATCATTTAGAAGAACTTACTCACCATGGTGTCGCAGGTTTACGGATGGATTATCATATTGACAATAAACAGATTGCCAAAGCCAGCCATAAAATGAAGATTAGTTTAAATGCCAGCACGTTGGTAGAAGATGAGATAGAGGAACTAAGAAGATTAGGAGCTAACTTCTCTAATTTAGAAGCTTGGCACAACTATTATCCTCGCCCTGAAACTGGGCTGGATACGGAATATTTGCTCAAGCAGAATCAATGGTTGCAAAAATATGGTCTTAAGCGAGTTGGTTTTGTTGCTGGCGATGCTCAGAAACGTTTACCTTTAAGACTTGGACTTCCGACACTCGAAAAGCATCGGGATAGACATCCGCTGGCTGCGGCTCTTGATTTATTAAAGTATGAGACGGATGAAGTTTATATTGGCGATGGAGATTTAGCAGCAACAACGATTGATCAGTTTGAAAATTATATGCAGTGGGATAAAATAGTTTTACATGTAGAAAACCATGATTCAGCTTATTTTACGTCAGTTTTAGGAGAACATGACAATAGAAATGATCAATCTCCTGACTTGATAAGAAGTGCAAATGCCCGCTTTAAGAAGGTTGAACAAATTCAAAAAGAACATACAGAAAAGCGCAACAAAGGGGCGGTAACACTGGATAATGAACTTTATGGACGCTACATGGGTGAAACACAAGTGTGTAAAAAATCACTACCAGCTCACCCTAATATTAACGTTGTAGCGTATGTTATCGAAAAAGACAGAGATTTAATCGATGTAATTTACTCGAAGCAAAAGTTTGAATTAAAAGAAAAGGAAAGAAAATGAATTTAGAAAATTTGACAACAGAACGACGTAATGAAGAAACTTTTGGATTGGACGAAATGTCGGTCTCAACTGCTCTAGAAAAGATGAATAAGGAGGATAAAAAAGTTGCAGAAGCTGTAGAAAAAGCACTTCCGATGATTGAACCAGTTATTGAAAAAACGATTGAAAGTTTCAATCATGGGGGGCGACTTATTTATCTTGGTGCAGGGACAAGTGGACGTCTAGGTGTGCTTGATGCTGCAGAGTGTGTGCCTACTTTTGGTGTTGAAGCAAGCATGGTTGTGGGACTTATTGCAGGTGGAGAAAAAGCAATGACTCTTGCTGTGGAAGGCGCAGAGGATGACCTTGAGCTTGGAAAACAAGACTTGATTGACCTTCAGCTAACCAAAAATGACATGGTGATTGGAATTGCTGCAAGTGGACGTACCCCTTATGTGATTGGTGCGCTTGATTATGCGAAGAGTATTGGTGCACATACAGGTTCTCTAGCATGTAATATGAATGCCGAAATTAGCCAACATGCTGAATTTCCTATTGAAGTAGACTGTGGCGCTGAATTTTTGACAGGATCAACCCGCCTCAAATCAGGTACAGCACAAAAATTAATTTTGAATATGATTTCGACAATAGCGATGATTGGTATTGGAAAAGTATACAACAACTTAATGGTTGATGTGCGTCCAACAAATGAGAAATTAGTGGAGCGCAGCAAACGTATCATTATGGAGGCAACAGATTGTGATTATGAAACAGCAGAAAAAACCTTTATCCAAGCGGGAGAAGATGTTAAGCTGGCGATTGTCATGATTTTAACCAATAGTGCAAAAGATGAGGCGCAGGAAAAACTCGTACAGGCAAAAGGATTCATTAAAAATACATTGAGCTAATAAATAAAAATTAGGAGATGAAGATGGCAGAAGATAAAGTAACACGTATTGCACGGCAAATTTACGAAGAAATTGGTGGACCAGAAAACGTTCAAAGTTTAGTTCATTGTATGACGCGCGTTCGACTTTCAATGATTGACGAAACAAAGGTAAATCTTGAAAAACTTAAAGCTATTGATGGTGTTATGGGAGTTGTTGAAGGTGAAACTCTACAAGTTATCGTTGGACCAGGGACAGTAAACAAGGTAGCCCAAAAAATGGTTGATACTGTGGGTGTTAAGCTTGGCGAACAGTTTCCACACTCAGCAGGACTCAGTCTTGAAGATCGGGCAGCTCAAACCAAAAAGGCAGCCAAGGAAAAATACAATAAACCTTCAAAGATAAAAGAAGTACTGAACTCGATTTCACGTATTTTTACACCGTTGATTCCTGCCTTTGTAGGTGCCGGACTTATTGGTGGTATTGCTTCTATCCTTGCAAACTTAATCACCGCTGGCACGATTGATGGTGCGACTTTTGCACAGATTGTTGCTGTCTTAGGTGTGATTCAAAAGGGTATCTTCGCTTATTTGGTAATCTATGTGGGGATTAATGCAGCGACCGAGTTTGGGGCAACACCTTCACTTGGGGGTGTTATTGGTGCTGTGACTATGTTGACTGGGATTACACCAGAAGCACCAATTAACAATATCTTTACAGGGCAGCCGTTATCTGCACAACAAGGTGGGATTATTGGCGTAATCTTTGCTGTATGGCTTTTATCTCTTGTGGAAAAGAATTTACGGAAAGTTATTCCGGATTCGATTGACATTATCGTTACGCCTACACTTTCTCTCCTTGCTATCGGACTTTTGACGATTTTCTTCATCATGCCTGTTGCGGGAACAATTTCGACATCTTTAGTAGGCGGGATTAACGCTGTACTTAATGTTGGTGGTGGATTTGCTGGCTTCCTCTTAGGTGCTCTCTTCCTGCCAATGGTTATGTTTGGCTTGCATCAAATTCTTACACCGATTCATATTGAAATGATTGACAAAACGGGTTCAACTACCTTGCTTCCAATTCTTGCCATGGCCGGAGCTGGTCAAGTCGGTGCGGCTTTGGCACTCTGGGTACGTTTACGTAAAAATAAAGAATTTGCCGAAATTGTTAAAGGTGCTTTACCTGTAGGTTTCTTAGGCATTGGTGAACCTCTTATTTATGGTGTTACACTTCCGATGGGACGTCCATTTATTACAGCTTGTATTGGTGGAGGTATTGGCGGTGCTATTATCGGGTCACTCGGTCATGTTGGTGCCATTGCTATTGGTCCAAGTGGGATTGCTTTAATACCTTTGATTGCAGATAACCGTTGGTTGATTTACGTATTTGGTTTAATTGGTGGTTACGTTGGTGGTTTTGTTGCTACCTACTTCTTCGGCATTCCTCAATCTGAAAAAGATAAAGCAGACAACTATGTAGACGCAGCAACAGTAGCACAACCTGCTGTTGTAAATCTTGAAAAAACAGTTGCTTCACCGATGTCAGGGAAAATTATTCCTTTAGCGAAAGTAGAAGATGAAGTTTTTTCTAAAGGGATGCTTGGGCAAGGTTTTGGTATTCAGCCTCGTGATGGGAAAGTTTTTGCACCATTTGATGGTACAGTGACGACAGTTTTCCCTACTAAACATGCGATTGGGTTACTTAGTGAGTCCGGTGTAGAAGTGCTTATTCATGTGGGCTTAGATACAGTGTCATTAGAGGGTAAACCCTTCATCACTAAAGTAACGGACGGAAGCAAGGTTACTAAAGGCGACTTGCTTTTAGAAGCAGACTTAAAGATGATTGAAGATGCTAACTTGTCACCAGTAACTTTAGTTGTTGTTACAAATTCTGATGAATTTAAGCACATCTATATCGAAGCTCCTGAAGAAGCGGTTTCTGGTGAGCAAGTCATCATTGCAGAATAAAAAAATAGGTTGAGTGTAAGCTCAGCCTATTTTTAACTCTTTAAGCTTAGAATAAGAAGAATGATTTTAAATAAAGTATCTGAAAATTTGGTATAATAGAAAAATGATCTACGGTATAGGAACAGATAATGTCGAGATATCGCGCATTGTCCAAGCATTGGAACGCAATGATAAATTTGCACAGCGCGTTTTGACAATAAATGAGTTTGCTCATTTTTCAAGTTTTACTTCAAAAAAACGTCAAGCGGAATTCTTAGCAGGACGTTGGGCAGCAAAAGAAGCCTTTTCAAAAGCTTTAGGAACAGGCTTTGATAGTCAGCTTTCCTTTCATCATATAGAAATTTCTAAAAATGAAAAAGGGAAACCATATTTTCTAGAACATCCCTTTGCTGGACAAGCACATTTAAGTATTTCACATAGTAATCTAGAAGCAGTTGCTATGGTTGTTCTTGAAAGCAAAGATTGAGTATAAAAAGAAGGTAAATAATATGAAAGCAGCACCACATCGCCATACACCAGCGATTATTAAATTATCCGCAATTGAAAATAATGTCAAAAAAATGCGCGAACATATCGGTGATAAACCAGAACTTTGGGCTGTTGTAAAAGCGAATGCTTACGGTCACGGAGCAGTTGCTGTTGCGCAGCATATTGATGGTCTTGTGGATGGTTTTTGTGTGTCCAACTTTGATGAAGCCATCGAGTTGCGTCAACAGTTGATTATTAAACCAATACTTGTACTGTCTGGTATTGTACCTGACCATGCAGAAATTGCAGCCAGTCAGCATATTACTTTAACAGCACCAAGTTTAAAGTGGCTCCAACAAGTCATTGATTCAAATAAAAATAAACACTTTTCACGTTTGCGTATCCATATCGCTGTCGATACAGGTATGGGCCGAATCGGTGTGACAACAGCAGAGGAAGCTAATCAAATTATCGAGCTAGCAGACCAATATAATATTAGTGTGCGAGGCATTTTTACACACTATGCCACTGCTGATGAAGAAGATACGACACAGTTTAAAGAACAAAAGGCAAAATTTGATGCCTTAGTTAGTCAATTGAGTCGTCGTCCAAAATATGTCCATTCGACAAATTCAGCGGCTGGCTTGTGGCAAAATCAAGAAGTGCAAGATATTGAACGTATTGGTTTAGCAATGTATGGTTTAAACCCAAGTGGTGATGAACTTGCTCTCCCTTATGAGTTGGAACCTGCTTTGAGCTTGCATTCTGAGTTGACGCACGTTAAAAAGATCCACAAGGGAGACACTGTGGGTTATGGGGCAACTTTCCGGGCAGAAGAAGATACTTATGTAGGGACTGTGTCTATTGGCTATGCGGATGGTTGGACCCGTGATATGCAAGGCTTTAAGGTCATTGTGGATGGGCAATACTGTGAAATTATTGGTCGGATTTCGATGGACCAGATGACGATACGTTTGCCGAAAAACTATGAGATGGGTACACAGGTCACACTGATTGGTAAAAATGGTGATAAAGAGATTACTGTTCAAGATATTGCCAACTGGCGTCATACGATTGGCTACGAAGTTATCTGTCTTTTATCAGATAGAATTTACCGTGTCTATGAAGAATAAAAGCTGCTTTTGTGCGGCTTTTTTTCATTACATTTTCATTTAAAAATAAGTCCTAAGTTGAGTAATTTGACAATGACTTTAAAAATGATATAATTATATTAAATACATATGAGATAAAATTAAGAAAAGTGAGGGAAGGGATATGATTAAAGTATATACTGTCATGGCTTGCAGTTCTTGCAAAAAAGCCAAAGAATGGCTAACGAATCACGAACTAGAATTCGAAGAAATCAACTTGATAACTGACAAAATAGATCCCGAAGACTTTCTTAAGATTTTCTCTTTAACGGAAAATGGAACAGAGGAGATTATTTCCACAAGAAGTCGTGCTTACAAACGCTTATCTTTGGATTTTGAACGCCTTTCCCTTCATGAGCTGGTTAAGATAATCGAGGAAAATCGTACATTATTGCGTCGCCCTTTGATCCTTGATGATAAAAGGTTGCAAGTGGGCTACAATGAAGATGACATTAGGAAGTTTTTACCACGTTCAGTACGTCGTGTCGAAATGCTTGAGGCGTCTCATAATATTCGTCAGTTAGACATAGAACGAGCACTAGAAGAACAAGCATAAGAGAAAAATGGAACAGAAATTGTTTCATTTTTTTGTGTATTTCGTAAAAGAAATTCGTTTTTTCATTCCCGTCCGTGTTATAATTTAATAATCAAATTAAAAAGAGGGAACAATGAAAAACTATATTATTTGGTTGAAACATGAACTCAAATCTATCAATACAGCTGGCAGCGTAATGCTGGCTTTTATCATAGGCGTACAGCTTGCTTTTTTTCTTACGGCGCCAATAACTTTATTGTCTGTGATTACACTTTTTGCGACTCTTGTAGGCTCGGCTTGTACGGTCTATATGATGATTGGGCGGCCGATTAATGGTTTACTCGGATTAATTAGCGCTTTCGGCTTTATTTATATTAATTGGACTGCAGGACATTATGCTTCTGTTTTAGATCAAATCGTCTTTATCGCCTTTATTGATATTCCTTTAATCCTGACTTGGAAAACCTGGGGACATCGTATTGAAAACGGTGTGAAGTTTATGACGGTCAAAGGTTGGTTTATTGCAATAGCTTTAATGCTAATCGCTTGGTGGCCAATGATGCAAGTTTATGCACATTTGGGGGATACGAACCCTTTATGGGATTCTATTACGCTGATTATTGGCGCAACAGCTTCATTACTCGTTTTCAAAGGCTATGGTGACAGTTACTCTTTATGGTTACTTTCTAATATTGTAACCATTGTATTATGGGCTACAGCATTTGCACAAGGCTACTCTGCTAGTGCATTGCCGATGCTTCTCACCATCATCTTCTATTTGGCGACAGCGCTCTATGGGAAATATTTTTCAGTATGGAAAAGAGCAAACAAAAAAGCCTAATTTAAAGCTAGGTTTTTTGTTTTCCTCTAGAAAGCCGAGACAAATCAATGACCACTTGTAACTTTTATCCCGATTAGTCCAACAACAAGCATCAGAACAAAGACCCAAGTCAGTGAAGGGACCTTGTCCTTAAAGATAAGGGCACCCACTAAGATAGCCCCGACAGCTCCAATTCCTGTCCAGATGGGATAAGCAATTCCTAAAGGAAGTTTCTTCATAGCTAAGGTCAAAAATCCAAAACTAACAAGCATTCCGATAATCGTTAAAATATCATACTTGATGATAGAAAAACCTTGACTTAACTTCATTGTTGAAGCCCAAACAACTTCAAAGATTCCCGCTAGAAATAAAAAAATCCACGACATATTACACCTCTTTCGAAAAGATTATTGAGCTAGCGTTAAAGGACCAGAAAAGAGCTAGCAAGTGATAAATAAAAAGAGTCATGTCAACTAACCACAAGGCCTAAGGTTAGTTGGCATGACTCTGATAAGCATCGCTCCGGCGAGTGATACTTTAGTCCTTCTTTATTATATTATCATTATTTCACATTTGCTACCTAAGGTCAAGTTCTAGACTTGCGAGATATGAAATGAGCAGCAAAGAGATAAGCATCGAAGCTGATTTTTCTCAGCCATCATGAAAGGGATAAGTAAGATAAAAGTTAGAGGAGAGATTTAACTCAAATAATAAAACTGCTATAATAAAAACAGATAAATTTAAACAAAAAAAGGAGTCCATGGTAAATACACTATGGACTCCGGGTTGATTTATACTTTTATTCTATCACTAAATCAGAGGTTTAGCTGATAATTTGATTATTATTTTGAAAAGTTTATGTAATGGAGGATGAAAATGAATCTTTTTATGACCTTTATAATCTATTCGGTTATTGGCTGGCTTTGGGAGACAGTCTATTGTTTAGTTAAATATAAACGCTTTGTTTTCTGCGGTGTACTCTTGGGTCCGTATTGCCCAGTTTATGGCTGCAGTATCGCTACGATTCTTCTTTTAACAAGAGATATTCAAAATTCCCATCATCTTTTTCTACTCTATTTATTTATCGTCTTAATTGTTACGCTTATTGAATATATCGGCAGCTGGATATTGGAAAAGTTATTTAACATGAAGTTATGGGATTATTCAAATCTTCCCTTAAATTTTCAAGGAAGGGTAGCTCTTCCTATTTCTATATTTTGGGGTATAGGTGGTTTGGTATTGATCAAGCTTATTAATCCAGTCATCCAAGATTTTTTGAGGGGATTACTAACAGTAACAGGCGATACACTTGTATTTATACTAGTGCTTATTTTTCTAGCCGATGTTGTTTCCACATTTAGCTTTACACTATCAGCTAAAAAGGATTTCATGCCGCTTGTTGATTCTTCGGACAATCAAAATCCTAACTTGAAAGAATTGAGGTTCAAGCATATTTTTGTTGCTGATAAACCCTCAACTAATCGTCAAAAAATATTGGAATGGCTTAGCAATAAACCGACCAAGTTTAAGTATTATAACTTAAAAAGGATTATCAAAAATCATCCTAATATCAAAATTATCAAAAAATAATAGCCAGATTCTGGTACTTTAGCTGAAAACGAACGTTCCCGAAAAATTTTTTCGAATCACGAAACACCTATTGGCACATATTTATGGAGTCTGATATAATAAATAGTATGAAAATAATTGATGGAAAAGCCCTTGCTGAAAAGATGCAAGAAGAACTCAAAAATAGAGTTATCAAACTGAAAGAACAAGGCATTCAGCCAGGACTCGCTGTCATTTTGATTGGAGAAAATCCAGCCAGTCAAGTTTATGTGCGAAATAAAGAGCGTGTAGCTGCAAAGCTTGGATTTAAGTCAGAAGTGATTCGGCTTCCTGAAACAACGTCTGAAGCGGAGCTGTTAGAGCTTATTGAAAGCTTTAACGAGGATCACTCTTGGCACGGAATTCTTGTGCAGTTGCCGCTGCCTTCACATATATCAGAAGAAAAAGTTTTACTCGCGATTTCTCCTGAAAAAGATGTAGATGGCTTTCATCCAATAAACATGGGTAAATTGTGGAGCGGAGCGCCATTAATGATTCCTTCAACACCAGCAGGAATCATGGAAATGTTCCGTGCTTATAATGTTGAACTTGCAGGAAAAAAAGCTGTTGTTGTGGGACGCTCTAATATCGTTGGAAAACCGATGGCACAACTGATGATGATGGCTAATGCTACTGTTACTATTGCACATTCACGTACAGAAAATCTTTCTGAACTTACACGTTCTGCTGATATTTTAGTCGTAGCCATTGGCCAAGACCGTTTTATCAAAGCAGAAGATGTAAAAGAAGGGGCAACAGTTATTGATGTCGGTATGAACCGTGATGAGAATGGAAAACTTCATGGAGATGTTGACTTTGAACAGGTGAAAGAAATTGCTGGATTAATCACGCCAGTACCTGGAGGCGTGGGTCCGATGACAATCACTATGTTGATGGAACAGACTGTACGTGCAGCAGAAGCCTCCGTAAAATAAAAAAGAAAATTTCGTCCAGATTTATTTACAAGTCAGTACATGTAGATAAGCAGTGGATTTAGAAAGATTAAGGCATGACAGAGTATTTAACCGTATCAACTCTAACAAAATACTTAAAAGCAAAGTTTGATCGCGATCCATATTTGGAACGCGTTTATTTGACCGGAGAAATTTCTAACTTTCGCCAACGACCTAATCATCAATATTTTGCAATTAAAGACGAAAAGTCTGTCATACAAGCAACGATGTGGGCAGGTCAATTTAAAAAGCTCGATTTTAAACTTGAAGATGGAATGAAGGTGCTTGTAACAGGGCGTATCAGTCTTTATGCTCCATCAGGTTCTTATTCTATTAATATTGAAAATATTGTACCTGATGGTATCGGCGCTTTGGCAGTTAAGTTTGAACAGTTGAAGAAAAAGCTAACAGCGGAGGGATTATTTAATCCACAATGGAAGCAAGAGTTGCCGCTTTTTTCCAAAAAAATTGCAGTAATTACTAGTCCTTCTGGAGCTGTTATTCGAGACATTATTACTACCGTAAATCGCCGCTTTCCGATGAGTCAGATATTACTCTATCCGACAAAAGTTCAAGGAGCTGGCGCTGCGGAAGAAATCGCCGCAAATATTGAAGCAGTGAATAATCGATCTGATATCGATATTCTTATTGTTGGACGTGGAGGAGGATCGATCGAAGACCTTTGGTGTTTTAACGAAGAGATTGTCGTTCGTGCTATCTTTGAGTCTCGTATTCCCGTTATTTCTTCGGTCGGTCACGAGACGGATACGACCTTGGCGGATTTTGTTGCAGATCGCAGAGCAGCTACACCAACAGCCGCTGCTGAACTTGCAACTCCTAATACAAAACTAAATTTGCTTGCTTGGTCAAATGACCAAGAACTTCGTATGAGAAATCGTGTAACACACCTCATCAAGGTCCAAAGAGAACGGGTGGAAAAATTATCAAATTCGGTTGTTTTTCGTCAGCCGGAGCGTCTCTATGATGGACATATTCAGAAAATCGATCACCTCACGAGTCGTTTACAAAATTTAACTAAAACTAAGCTGAGTCGTGAGAAACACCGCTATGAACTAATATCAGGAAAACTAGTACCTGCTTTTGCAAAAAGCTATGAGCAAAAGAAAAATCAAGTGGATAACTTGGTACAGGCGCTTCTGTTGATGGATATTAGTAAAATCAAGGCGCGTGGTTTTTCAGTGGTAACTGCGAATGATGGTAAAATTATAAAGAGTGTTCACGATGTTCGAGCTGGTGAGACAGTGAATATCGATTTGAGTGATGGCACCGTTCATGCAGAAATAAAGTAAAGGATACATATGGCAACAAAAAAAGAAGCAAAATTTGAAGAAAATTTAGCAGAACTCGAAACAATCGTAAAAAAACTAGAAAGCGGAGATGTGGCTTTAGAAGATGCCATCTCTGAATTTCAAAAAGGAATGCTCCTTTCTGAAAAACTCAAAACAACATTAAATGAAGCCGAAAAAACACTGGTAAAAATCGTCGGAAAAGACGGATCTGAGAGTGAATTTTTAGGAGAATAAAAAGATTGCTTAGGCAATCTTTTTTTTGTTATGGCTTCCTGAATTAATTTTTTACACAAAGGTTTGGTGCTATAATAACACTAGCAAGTAAAAGTGAGGAAAAAAATATGAAAGTTGTAGTAGCAATAGATTCTTTCAAGGGATCAGCCACGAGTGCTGAGTTGAATCAGGCAGTAAAAAATGGGATTTTAGCTGCATTTCCCAAAATCAATGTTGAGACGTTTGAAATTGCTGATGGGGGCGAAGGAAGTGTGTCTGCTCTTCAATCTGGTTTAGGTGGGAATCTTATTAATGTTAAAACAGTTGATTTAATGCAACATCCCATGCGTGCTTCCTATTTGCTCATCGACGAGCGTCTGGCTGTGATTGAGGCAGCTGAAGTTGTTGGCATCAATAAGATTAAACCAAACGAAAAGACAATCCAAGAAGCCACTACTTTCGGACTTGGCGCTTTATTTCTTGATGCTAAAAAAAGAGGAGCGACTGAGATTATTTTAAGCCTGGGAGGGAGTGGCACCTCTGATGGTGGGTTGGGCCTTTTGGAAGCTCTAGAAGCTGAAGATTTTTCGGAGATAAAAATTACAGGCCTAGCAGATGTTACTAATGTTTATGCTGGCGCTGAAGGATATGCCAAAGTTTTTGGAAAGCAAAAAGGTGGTACAGCAGAAATTCTGGAACAACAGGATAGAGCTGCACAAGCTTTTGTCCAAAAGATAAAAAAAGAGAGAAAGATTGATTTACAAAAGATTCCAGGGACAGGTGCAGCTGGTGGTTTAGGTGGTGCTCTTATCCTACTAGGGGGTACACTTGAGCCTGGATTTAATAAAATAGCTGAGCTTTTAAAGATTGAAGAAGCAATCAAAACGGCGGATTTGATTATTACAGGCGAAGGGCAGATGGATTTCCAAACAGCCAAGGGCAAAGTTCCGTTTGGAATGGCAAAGCTGGGAGCGAAATATCATGTCCCTACAATCGCTTTTTGTGGCAGTTTATCGGAGGATTTAGGAGAGATGAATAAGGTCTTACTGGCAAGTTATAGCATTCAGAGAAAGGTGCTTCCTTTAGCAAAAGCAATGGAAAAAGAAGTAACGCTAAAAAACATCGAAGTGTTAACGAAAAATGTCCTGAAAACATGGTGTTCTGGACAAAATGATTGTCAATAAAGACTTGTGACACTGAATTTTGATCATGTTTGAATAAAACTCGCTTCAGTACGAATCATTGATTTGTATGTCAGCACTTGTGTTATAATAACACTATAAAAAAGGAGAAATTATGGATTTAAATAACCTTGTAGATAAAGCAAAAGATTTGGCTTCAAACGTGCCAGAGGATATAAAGCAAAAAGCAGAAGAAGTTATTGATGAGCAAGTGGATAAATATACTCCAGAAAATATGAAAGAACAAGCTCAAGGGCTCGTAGATGGCTTAAAAGGCAAACTCGGTCTATAATTCTTAAGTGCACGTAAACGTTCCTTATTTTAAAGAACGTTTTTTTCGTATTGAGAAATTATGTAAGAGTGAGGTACTCTATTTTCTATTGGACATTATTTCTGTGAAATGGGATAATATAACTAATGATTACCGATATGAATAGGCTCAATCAAGAGCTGATAAAATTTTATAAAAAAGCTGATGTTCCTCAACATCTTGCAAATGCTGTGACTTACTCACTTGCTGCAGGAGGTAAAAGAATTCGTCCACTTTTGTTTCTGAAGATGTTAGAATCACTAGGAGTTACACTTGAAACAGCACATTATCAAGTGGCGACAACTGTTGAGATGATTCATGCGGGCAGCTTGATTCATGATGATCTACCCGCTATGGATAATGATGATTACCGCCGAGGTCAGCTCACCAATCATAAAAAGTTTGATGAAGCAACAGCGATATTGGCGGGAGATGCGCTCTTTTTAGATCCCTACTATCTATTGGCTACTGCTTCTTTACCAGCTGCAATGGTTGTTTCCTTAGTCAAAGAACTTTCTTTTGCAAGCGGTGCTTTGGGTATGGTTGCTGGACAAATTTTAGATATGGATGGCGAAGGAAAAACATTATCTTTAGAGCAAGTAAAGAAAATTCATCATTTGAAAACAGGAAGAATGTTAACCTTTCCTTTTGTTGCTGCTGGAATTATTGCTGAACAGTCTGAAGCAGTAATCGCAAAACTAAGAGAAATTGGTCAAAATCTAGGCTTAGCTTTCCAAATACGTGACGATATTATTGATGTTACGGGAACATTTGAAGAAATAGGAAAAACGCCTGGAAAGGACCAAGCAGAAGAAAAGTCAACCTATGTGGCCTTACTCGGATTAAAAGGAGCTCAAGAAGCTTTAGAAGAATTATTAACGGCTGTGAAAAGTGATTTGGCACAAATAACTTCAAGTGCTGAAATTGTCGAAATTATAGAAAGTTTAGAAATAAAATGAAAGAAAGAGTAGATGTTTTAGCAGCAAATCAAGGCTTGTTCGAAACGCGAGAACAAGCAAAACGGGGAGTTATGGCTGGTTTAGTAGTAGATGCCAAGTCAGGGGAACGCTTTGACAAACCAGGACAAAAGATAGAAGAAGCAACAGAACTAAGACTCAAAGGTGAAAAACTTAAATATGTGAGTCGCGGTGGCTTGAAATTAGAAAAAGCTCTTTTAGAGTTTGGACTTTCTGTAGAAAATAAAACTTGCTTGGATATTGGAGCTTCAACTGGTGGTTTTACAGATGTTATGCTACAAAACGGCGCCAAACGTGTCTATGCCCTCGATGTCGGGACAAACCAACTGGCATGGAAACTTCGTAAAGACGAGCGTGTGGTTGTTATGGAACAGTTTAACTTCCGCAAGGCTGTCTTAGATGATTTTACGCAAGGACAACCTGAGTTTACTTCGATTGATGTGAGCTTTATCTCACTTGACTTGATTTTACCGCCTTTGTTTGATATTTTAGCTCAAGATGGTGATGTGGCTGCCTTGATCAAGCCACAGTTTGAAGCTGGTCGTGAGCAAGTGGGGAAAAATGGTATCATTAAAGATCCAAAGGTTCATAAGCAAACGATTGACAAAGTGATTCAAAAAGCTTTGAGTACTGGATTTTCAGTCAAAAATCTCACCTTTTCACCAATTAAAGGTGGCGCAGGAAATGTTGAATTTCTAGTGCACTTAAAAAAAGAAGAGACAGCTACAGTGGCGCCTCTTGTTGATATTGAAGCTGTACTCCAAACAGAAAAGGAAACATTAGTATGAGAAGAGAAGAACGCCTTGATTTTATTTCAAGACTCATCACAACTAAAGAAGTACAAACACAAGATGAGCTTGTCCAAGATCTTTTGGCTAATGATATTGATGTGACACAAGCCACAGTCTCTCGTGACATTAAGTCACTTGCCCTAATTAAAATTCCTGGAAGTCGTGGGGGTTATCGTTACGCATTGCCCCAACAACATGATGAAGAACAAAAGGACCTGCTGCATAATGAGTTAGCCAATGAGGCCATCTTAGAATTGAAGATGCATGATAATATGATTTCAATCACTGCTAAACCAGGGACGACCAGTGTGATTAAAAAAAGCCTCATCAATCGTTACAATAAGAAGATTTTTTCTATTATGACGGACGATGATAGTATTTTGATTATTTGTGAAACAAGACGGCAAGCAAATACCGTTTATGACGAATTAAGTTTGTAAAAGGAAAAAGTATGCTACAAGAAATTTCTATCAAGAACTTTGCGATTATCGAAGAGATTCATCTTTCTTTTGAAAGTGGGATGACCATTTTGACTGGGGAGACAGGCGCTGGTAAGTCAATCATTATTGATGCTATGGGACTTTTACTCGGTGGACGGAGTTCCAGTGATTTTGTCCGTACAGGTAAAGATAAGGCCGAAATTGAAGGTCTATTTTTTGCAGGGAAAAATGCAGAGTTGGATCAAAAGTTAGAAAACTTGGGCCTTGAAAGAAGTACTGAGCTCATTTTACGCCGTGATATTTTTGCTAATGGGCGCTCTGTTTGTCGGGTGAATGGGCAAATGGTAAATCTGACTACCTTACGTGAAATCGGCGAGCTTTTGGTTGATATTCACGGGCAACATGACAATCAAGAATTGATGAATGCTAAACACCATCTTCGACTTCTTGATGAGTTTGGTGATGAAAATTTTGAACAAATTAAGGCAGAATACCAAGTTAAGTTTGAGCATTATAAAAAAATTCGTCAAGCACTTGAAACACGTCAAAAGAACGAACAAGAATTTGCCCAACGTATCGAAATCTTGCAGTTTCAAGTTGAAGAAATTGAAGCAGCTGAGATTGATCTAAAAGAAGATGAGCAATTGCAGATTCGCCGTGATAAGCTGAACAACGCTAAAAATATAGCAGATGCTTTAAATACAGCCTATTTGGCTTTAGACGATGAAGAGGGTGATTTTTCAAGTCTGAGCGGAATACGTACAGCCATGGCAGAACTCGAAAATGTTGCAGAATTTGATCAAGATTACCAAGATTTGTCTGATAAAACGATGGATGCTTATTACTTGCTTGAGGAAGTTTCAACCAAGTTATCAACAGCAATTGAAGGTATAGAGTTTAATCCCACAGAACTTTTGCAAATCGAAGAGAGAATTCTCATTTTGAATACTTTGCGAAAAAAATATGGTCCAGAACTTTCTGACGTGTTGAAAACCTTGGAAAAAATCCAACTTGAACTCTCAGATTTGATGGGTGGAACTGAAAATAGTGAGAGCCTTGAGGAAGCACTGAAAGAAGCGCAAGCAGAATTACTAATTGCAAGTGAACATCTTAACACAGCACGTCATGCAATCGCGAAAGAATTAGAGACAGATATTAAAAAGGAACTTGCTGATTTGTATATGGAAAAAGCTGATTTTTCTGTACAGTTTGAGAGTGGGAAATTCTCAAGCAAGGGTAATGAACAAGTAGAGTTTTATATTCAAACTAATCCAGGTGAGGGGTTCAAACCCTTGGCCAAAACGGCTTCAGGAGGCGAACTTTCACGCTTGATGCTTGCTATTAAATCAAGTTTTTCAAGACGTGAAAATAAAACATCGATTGTGTTCGATGAGGTTGATACAGGTGTATCTGGACGAGTAGCCCAAGCTATTGCTCAAAAAATTTATAAAATCGCTCAAGCAGGTCAAGTTTTAGCTATCTCACATTTACCACAGGTGGTGGCTATTGCGGATACACAATTTTATATTGAAAAGGCGTCGACAGATGATGTCACTACTTCAACAGTAAGAAAATTGAAACTGGAAGAGCGAGTTGAAGAAGTAGCAAAAATGTTAGCTGGAGATGACATAACAGTAGAAGCTCTCGCGCAAGCAAAACGATTATTAATGAAATGAGGAGATTATGTTTAATTTGAAAGAGTTCAAACAATCCTATCAAAAATTTTGGTTAGGCTATATTTCTTTTAAAGAAAGAACCAGTCGAAAAGACTATTGGCTCGCAATGTTAGGCCATATTTTAGTGACAGTTGTCCTACTTGCCTTTGCCACTTTGTTCCATCTTTTATCAAGTGATGTTTTACCAGATTTGTGGTCTGTATTTTCATATTTTTTCATTGCTTTATGGATATGTTATGGTCTAGTGGCTTTCTGCCCTTTCTTGGCTATAGCCGTACGTCGCTTACGCGATGTTAGTCTTCCTTGGGAATTGATTTTTGTAATTCTAGCTCCTTTTGGTGGTTTCTTCGGTATTCTTATTTTGAATGCTCTGCCTGGTGCTCAAGCTGCAGCGGACTTACCAGAATTTTCAGCACCAACTTATGGACCAGCACGGATAGAAGAAAATGGTAAAGAGAACTTTTTGCAAGCGATCAAAAACTATTTTCTCGGTTATGTTTCCTTCAGAGGAAGAACAAGTCGCCTAAGTTTTTGGTTTGTTCAACTGATATTTGCTCTGGTATTTGCAGTGCTAGGAGTAATGTTTGTGGGGATTCATTTCTTTGAAAACATCCTCTTCGGAGGTGCATTTATTGCGACCTGGATGATGCTTGCCTTACTCTTTCTTATCGCAGTCGGCTTCTTGTTACCCACACTTGCATTATTTACACGTCGCTTACGCGATACTGGTTTATCCAATTATGGGATTGGATTAATCTTTTTTGTAGCTTTGTCTTTGTTCTTATTGAGCAATATAAGCCACGCTGTAGATGCTGTTAGCTTTGGAATTCATGATTTTTCATTGCTCAATTATCTTCTATTCCTTGCTGACTTTGTCTTCATTATTACTCTCCTCTTTGTTTTACTTCAAGACAAAGATCAACTTTTACAAAAGGAAAAAACACTTCTATTTAGAAGGAAAGGCTGAAATATTCAGTCTTTTTTGCTATAATAAATAAAATCACTAAAGAAATAAGGATATGTTTTGAATTATAAATTAAGAGAAATTTCAGCTGAAGAATTCGCTCAATTCAATGAAAATGTAAGCCAAGGGAGTTTTTTACAGACTCCTGAAATGGCAGAGCTGATGATGGCAAACGGCTGGGAAGTAACTTTGTTGGCTGTCCAATCAGATAAAATTGAAATGGCTGCTCTTTTGGGCGCAAAAAATATGACTGGAGGAAAACACTACGAAATCCAGTATGGCCCAATTTACCAAGAGTACCAAGAAGACGTAGAAAAGTTTTTCTACAAAGAATTACGTCAGTTTGTTAAAGACCATGGTGGCATGGAACTTTTAGTTATTCCTAATACAAATTATCAAGAGTTTGATAGTACAGGTAATGCGTTGACTGCCGAAAACAAGCAGTTTATTCAATCAATGCAGGAGTTGAATTACGAACATACGGGCTTAGAAGTTGGTTACAACAAACGTGGCGAGTCTACATGGCACTATGTGAAAGATCTTTCTGATATCGCAGATGATAAAAAACTTTTAAAATCTTATACGAAAGATGGACAATACTCTGTTAAGAAAACCCAACAGTTTGGGATTCGAGTGCGTCCTTTAGCTTATGAAGAACTTGATAAGTTCAAAAAGATTACTTCAGAAACGTCGGAACGCCGTGGTTATGATGATCATGATTTGCCTTACTACCAAAGTCTTTATAAAACTTTTGGCGACAAGGCAGAGTTTTTAGTGGCTGAGATTAATTTCGCAGACTATGAAGCGGCAATTTTAGCTCAAATGGATAAACTTACTGGACAGATTGAAAAAACGAAAAAAGAAGGTAAACGCAAAGAGTTAGAAAGCCAGCTAGAAACTCAAAAAGTTCGTTTAGCAGAAGCGCGTGAATTTATTGTTCAACATGGGCGCGAGGATATTATCTTAGCGGGATCACTCTTTATCTATGGTGCAAGTGAAACTATCTATCTGTTTAGTGGATCATATGAAGCTTTTAAAAAGCTATATGCGCCGTTTGCTATTCAGCATTACGTAATGAAGAAAACCCTTGATAAAGGCGTGAAAAGTTATAATTTCTTTGGAGTAGCTGGAACTTTTGACGGTACAGATGGTGTTCTGCACTTCAAACAGAACTTTGCAGGGTATGTTGTACGTAAAGTTGGTTATTTCAATTATTATCCAAAACCAGTTAAACACAAAGTTTTAAGTATGGTTAAGACACTTTTAGGTAGAAAATAATGGAATTCTTAGAAATCTCACAAGAACAATTTACAGCTTTTGCAGCTGAAAAAACGGAGTCATTTTTACAAACCCCACAAATGGCAGAAATGTTGGAAAAACGTTGTTATAAACCGATTTTCCTCGCTGTAAAAGTCAATGACCAGATTAAAATGGCAGCACTTATGACTTCTGTTTCTGTTTCAGGCGGTGCAAAGTTGGAAATTAACTTTGGCCCTATTGGCAATTTTGATCAGATGGTCTATAACTGTTTTATTCAAGAATTAAAAAAATATGCGAAAAATCAGCAAGCTCTAGAAGTGAAGATACGTCCAGCTGTCGACTATATGGTTTATGACAGCAAAGGTCAAGAGCTTCAAGAAGCTAATGAGTCTTTCATTTCAGAAATGAAAACGCTTGGCTTAACTTACAATGGGCGACATGTGGGTTATGAAGAGCAGGATGCCGTTGCCGAATGGCAATACATCAAAGATCTTTCTGAAATACACAGTGAAGAAGAACTTCTCAAGAGTTACAACTCTAACGCAAAACGTAACGTTAAAAAAGCGATAAAAAATGAAGTAACAGTTAAAATAGCTACTTATGAAGAACTCTTTGAAGTGGAACGTTTGATTGGTAACACAGGTGAAAAGCGTCATTTTGCAACCAAAGATTTGGCCTATTATCAAGAACTTTATAAGGCTTTTGGCAATAAAATCGAATTTTTGATTACTTATAAAGATGGAGTCGCAATTGCAGCTGGTGTCTTTATTGAAGTCAATCAAGAATTTCTTTACCTTTATGGTGGATCTGACGGCGCTTATGGCAAGTTAGGTGGCCCTTTCCTTATGCAGCATACAGCCATGCTTCATGCAATTGAGCGTCAGATGAAAACCTATAATTTTTATGGTATCTCAGGAAACTTTGATGGCAGTGATGGTGTTTTGAAATTTAAGCAAAATTTTGGGGGCTATATCACACAAAAAGTAGGAGAATTCTCCTACTATCCAAACCCTGTAAAATATAAACTTATTCAAGGTATGAAAAAAATATTAGGGCGTGTTTAACTTAAAAAGCTGACGAAATCGTTTCGTCGGTTTTTTGTGTTAAAGATGGATGGAATTTAAAATGTAAAAAACTTTTGACAAATTTGCTATAATGAAGGCATGGAAACTTTATACGATTTAACAATTATCGGTGCTGGTCCTGTTGGACTTTATGCCGGGTTTTATGCTGGGATGCGGGGGATGACGGTCAAGATAATCGAAGCTCTAGAAGAAGCTGGCGGTCAACCTCAAACACTTTATCCAGATAAAATGATATATGATATAGCAGGTTTGCCTGAGATTTCAGGAGCAGATCTAACGGCCAACCTTTTGGCACAACTTGCTCGCGTGCCACATGAACTATATTTAGATGAAAAAGTTGAAAATATTAGCCAAGAAGAGGAAAATAAGCATTTTGTACTGCAAACAAGTAAAAGTACACATCATTCGAAAGCAGTATTGTTAACAACAGGATCTGGCTTGCTCAGTCCGCGTAAGCTTAATCTCGAGCAAGAAGAAGAACTTCATGCATTAGGGAAATTGAATTACTTTATTCAAAACTTAGAAGAATATCGTGAAAAAGAAGTTGCGGTTCTTGGTGGGGGAGACAGTGCACTGGATTGGGCACTGATGTTGGAAAAAGTTGCCAGCAAAGTTCACCTTATTCATCGTCGACCTTCTTTCCGAGCCCATGCTTTAACAGTGGCAGAGCTGGAACAATCAACCGTTGAAATACATACCCCTTATCTTCCGCAGGAGCTATCACCTGAAGGCCTTAAGTTGCAACGTGTAAAATCCGATGAGCTCAATCATTTAGCAGTAGATAAAATACTCGTAAACTATGGAATGATGACAAACCATGTTGATTTAAATGAAGAACTCGAACTAAGTCGTAGAGGAAGAATAACAGCTAACCGCCAACAAGAGACAAATCTCGCAGGTCTTTATGTAGCGGGAGATGCCAGTGATTACGATGGGAAAGCTCCCTTAATGTCAGTTGGTTTTGGAGAAGCTGTACTGGCAATCAATGATATGACTCAAAAGCTTGAATTTAGCCATAGCTTACAAAAAGGACATTCTTCAAGCCTGTTTGGTAAATGAGGAGAAAATAAGGTATAATGAGTAGTAAACGAATGATTTACAGAAATTTAGGAAAACATTATGCTTATTAACTTACTTATCTTAATATTACTTATATGGGCCTTTCTGGTTGGCTATTCAAGAGGTCTAGTCTTACAGGCTTTATATAGCTTGGGGATCATTATATCTGCAATTATTGCCTTCTTAAATTATAAGGAACTTGCTTCAAAATTAACGATGTGGGTACCTTTCTCCAGTGCAACAGCAGATTCACGATTACTGTTTTTTGATAATAACTTGCTTTTCCAAATCGATGATGCCTTCTATGCTGGTCTTGCTTTTATGATTATTTTCGTTATTTCTTATGCGGTGATACGTCTACTCGGACTTTTTGTCCACATTACACGTTTGCAACCCTTCGGAAAAACTGGAAAAATTATCGCAGGTGTTCTTGCACTCGGAGCAACTTATTTCGGCCTACAAATGGCTGTTACTTTACTTGCGCTTGTACCCATGCCCACTGTTCAAAACCATTTGAATGCTTCCGCTTTGGTTCGCTTGATGGTTAGCCACACTCCGATTTCTTCGGGGATGCTGAAAAATATATTTATTGAAAATATAATAGGTAATATTTAGAATTTATGAATAAAAAAATTATCCAAATTTTAGAATTTGACAAGGTCAAAGAGCAATTCTTGGCCTTTTTAACAACCGCTCAAGGTAAAAAAGAGTTGGAAGAACTAGAACCCCTCTCTGATGCCACTAAAATCCAAAACTTATTTGATGAATTGGCAGAATTTGAAAAGTTAGCTCAAGAAAATGGACAAATTCATCTTTCGAAAACAGCAGATATCAGTGAAATTTTACGCCGCTTAGAGTTAGATGCTCAATTGAGTGGGCGAGAGTTTGTTGAAATAAAAAAAGTTGTCCAACAAGGCCTTAATATTCTGCGTTATTTTGACGAAGCAGAGAATGTTGAAATACCAACACTTGAGGAACTCATCCAAAAATTCTCAGATCTTTCTCCTGTACATAAAACACTTGAAATTTTTGATAACTCTGGTTCACTTTATGATAATGCATCTGCTGAACTGATGCACATTCGTTCAGCCATTAAACGTTATCAGTCAGATATTAAAAAGGTGATGCAGGAACTTTTGTCTAAAAATGCAGGTTCTCTCACTGAAAATTTAATCACGGTTCGTAATGATCGCCAAGTGTTGCCTGTACGTGCAGACAGTAAAAATAAAATAGCAGGTGTGGTGCATGATATGTCTGCCTCAGGACAAACACTCTATATTGAACCCAATGCTGCCGTTTCGCTTAACAATAATTTAAACCAAAAGAAAATCGAAGAAAAAAATGAAATGCTTCGAATTTTTCGAGCAGTCAGTGAAGAACTTAAACCCTACAGTTTGGATATTCGGCAAAATGCATGGTTACAAGGTCATCTCGACTTGATTAAAGCTAAGTATAACTACTTATTGAAGCATAAGGCTAGTATTCCTGAGTTAACCCAAAACAAAGACATCTGTTTTTATGAGGCACGTCATCCTTTGATTGATCCAAATGTAGTTGTGGCCAATGACATCAAATTTGACAGTAGTTTAAACATAATTGTAATTACGGGACCAAATACTGGGGGTAAAACAATTACCCTAAAAACTGTAGGTCTGCTTACTATTATGGCGCAATCTGGTTTGCCTATTCTTACCAGTACAGGCAGTCGTGCACATGTCTTCCAGGATATTTTTGCGGATATTGGGGATGAACAGTCAATTGAGCAAAGTCTCTCGACTTTCTCTAGTCACATGACCAATATTGTCGCTATTCTAGACAAGGCAGATCATAACGCATTGGTGCTCTTTGACGAACTTGGTGCAGGGACGGATCCCAAAGAAGGTGCCGCTTTGGCCATTGCAATTTTAGAATATTTACGTGGTAAACATGTGAAGACAATGGCGAGTACGCACTATCCAGAACTTAAAGCATATGGTGTTGAAACACCTGAAGTTCTTAATGCGAGCATGGAGTTTGATATCGATAAAATGCGCCCTGTTTTTCGTCTGCAGCTGGGTGTACCAGGTCGCTCAAATGCTTTAGAAATTTCACGACGTTTAGGTTTGTCAGACCAAATCATTCAGGAGGCTAGTAACTTGGTTTCTGATGAGGAACATGATGTCAATCATATGATCGCAAGCTTAGAGGAAAAAACGCGTGAAGTAACAGAAGCAGCAGCCAATATTAAGAAGTTAGAACGAGAAAATATAAATCTTCATAAAGATTTAACCAAGGTTTATGATCAGATTAATCGAGAGCGTGAGCATGAGCTAGAGAAGGCAAAACAAGAAGCCCAAGAAGTTGTGAAAAAGGCGAGTCAAGAAGCTCAAGAAATTCTCAAAACATTGAATGATAAAGCGCAGCTTAAACCTCACGAAATCATTGCAGCCCGTAGCGAGCTTGAAAACCTAGTTCCATCTGTTGATTACAGTAAAAACAAAGTTTTGAAGAAAGCTAAGGCACAACGTGGGTTGAAGCAAGGAGCTGAAGTGGTGGTTACAGCATATGGGCAACGTGGAAAACTTATTCGTCTTGAAAAAGATGGACGTTGGCAGGTGCAAATGGGATCAATAATGACCAAACTGCAAGAAGATGAATTTGAGCTAACAGAGGAAGAGCTTGCTAAGAACCAACCTGCAAAAACGAAAGCCGTAACCCGAAAAGTAAGCAATAAAGTGAAAGCACAGCTTGATTTACGTGGTATGAGATATGAGGAAGCAGAGCTAGAATTGGATAACTATATTGATCAGGCCTTGCTTGCTAACTTATTACAAATTACCATTGTTCATGGTATCGGAACTGGTGTGATTCGTGAAATGGTACAGAAGAAGCTGCAAAAACATCGGCATATTAAGAGTTATGAGTATGCTCCTGTGAACGCTGGCGGAAGTGGCGCAACAATTGCAACCTTGAAATGACTCAAAATATAAAAACAATCATAATATTTGTAAAGTAGATAAAAATTCGCTAGAATGTACTCATAATAAAGAACGAGGAACGAAAAATGGAATATAACATTACTGATGCTACATTTAAAGAAGAAATCAAAGAAGGACTGGTACTAGTAGATTTTTGGGCAACTTGGTGTGGTCCTTGTCGTATGCAAGCTCCAATTCTTGAACAATTAGGAGAAGAACTTGACGAGTCTGAACTTAAAATTTGTAAGTTAGACGTTGATGAAAATCCTGAAACACCTCAAGCTTTTGGCGTTATGAGCATTCCAACTTTGATCTTCTTTAAAGACGGTCAAATGGTGAAACAAGTTGTCGGTGTTCAAACAAAAGCTCAATTGAAGGCAGTTGTAGCAGAACTTTCATAAGAAAATAAAAAGAATGCCTCTTAGGGTATTCCTTTTTTTATTTCAAATTATTGGATATGTTTGACAATAAGGTACAGTGCAATTAAAAGGGAAGACTCACACGAACAAAAACAGCGTGACAAAAACTCGGCAAAATGGTATCATTGAAAAGTTGAGATGGAAATCTCTAGATATGAAGGATAAAGGAGACTGATGATGTCGAAGAAAAAAGATACAGAAATTGAAGTTATTGACACAAAAACAGGTGTTCAAGTCAAATCAGGTAAAAAAATCATCGCTGATATTAATGAAGAAAATGGTAGTTTTGTTGTTGTGGCTTCTGGTAAAGAACTGGCGGTTACCCGAAATTTTGCAGATGCCATGGAAGAAGCAATCAAAGCCTATAATTTAGGCGCCTAATTTTATTTTATATCTCAGAGGTTAGAGTTAATCCTTGAAATCCTCTCATGATTTTGATAAAATATTTACTGTTGTCGAAAGATAGACAGTGGGGTATAGCCAAGCGGTAAGGCAAGGGACTTTGACTCCCTCATGCGTTGGTTCGAATCCAGCTACCCCAGTTGGTCAAACAGGTTCAAACTGAGCCTGTTTTTTTTAATAATTTTTGATAGAATAGAGATATGTACACAGTAAAAATTGGACTCGATCCTCAACTACATGACAAGTTTGTTGCTGCCTCTGGTATGCCAAACCTTTTACAAACCTCAAAATGGGCGACCATCAAAAGCAGTTGGAAATCGGAAATCATTGGATTTTATCAAGATGATAAGCTGGTTGCAAGTAGCTTGGTCTTGATTCGCCCTCTTCCATTGGGATTCACAATGTTTTATATCCCACGCGGAATTTTGATGGATTATACAGATAAAGCTTTATTAAAGTTTGTTCTGTTAGAATTGAAAAAATTTGGTAAAAGTCAAAAAGCACTTTTTATCAAGTTTGATCCGGCTTACAAATTTGACGATGCATATGATCTTCTGACGAATTTAACAAGTGCAGGTGTTGAGTATACTGGACGTACTACAGAAATGCATGATACGATTCAGCCTCGCTACAATGCTGTCATTTATAAAGAAGATTTTTCAGAAGAAAATTTAGATAAAAAAACACGTCAATTTATTCGCAAAGCACGCAATTCTTATCCAGAAGTTACTTTTGGTGGAAAGGAGTTAGTTCCTGTTTTTGCTGAATTGATGAAGAAGACAGAAGCACGTAAAAACGTAAGTCTTCGTAATGCTGATTATTATACAAAACTTTTAGACACCTATGGATCGGATGCTTTTATTACTTTAGTAAAATTTAATATGGCTAAGGTAAAAAAAGATATGGAAGCAAATGTTGAAAAGATTAAAGATAATCAAGCAAAAGCCAAAAATGAAAAACGCTTAAAAACTTTAACTGAAGAACTTGCTATTGCTGAGAAAAACGTTGCGGACATTACGCAGTTTATCGCAGAAAAAGGAGAGATTATTCCGGTAGCAGGAACTTTATCTATCAATGCTTTTGGCGCTGCTGAAACCCTTTATGCTGGGACAGATACAGCATTCCAAAAATATTATCCTTCTTATCTAGTATGGTTTGAAACAATTCAACATGCATTTGAAAATGGAGCAAATACTTTGAATATGGGTGGCCTTGAAAATTCCCTTTCCGAAAAAGATGGATTATTGAAGTTTAAAAAGCACTTCAATCCACGTATTGAGGAATATGTAGGCGAGTTTGACCTCCCTGTAAGTAAACTTCTTTATAAAATGGCAAACGCCATGTATATGCGTCGAAAGACCAAACATTAAGAACAAGAGAAAAAAAGTTTACAATATATTGTAAACCACTATACATTTTGGAGAAAAATGTTATAATGAATATTAGCTATTAGGGAAGGATGGCGTTTTTCGCCTGTAAACTTGTAAACATGGAATTCAAGCATGATACTGTAATGCTACACGAAACTGTTGATATGCTTGAGGTGAAACCTGATGGCATCTATGTGGATGCAACTCTTGGTGGTGCAGGTCACAGTGAGTATCTTTTGAGTAAGTTGACAACAGGTCATCTCTACGCATTTGACCAAGATGATACTGCCCACGAAAATGCAAAGGTTCGTCTTAAAGCTGCTTTGGCGGAAAACAAGGTGACATTGATAAAGAGTAACTTCCGCTACTTACGTTCAAGTCTTGCAGACTTAGGAGTTACAAAAATTGATGGTATTCTTTATGATTTAGGTGTCTCAAGCCCACAGTTTGATGACAGCCAACGTGGTTTTTCTTATAAGAAGGAAGCACGATTAGATATGAGAATGGATCAATCTCAAGCACTTTCTGCATATGAAGTTGTAAATGACTATCCTTATGAGGATTTAGTACGCATCTTTTACCGCTATGGTGAAGAGAAGTTTTCAAAGCAAATTGCTCGAAAGATTGAACAAGCACGTAAGCTTCAACCTATTGAAATGACGACAGAGCTGGCGGATATCATTAAGTCAGCACTTCCTCAAAAAGAGCTCAAGAAAAAAGGCCATCCTGCCAAGCGTATTTTTCAAGCAATCCGAATCGAAGTAAATGACGAACTAGGAGCAGCTGAAGAATCAATAGAAGAAGCGATTGATCTGCTTAACGTTTCTGGACGAATAAGTGTGATTACTTTCCATTCTTTAGAGGATCGTTTAACGAAAACAATTTTTAAAGAATACAGCACAGTTGACGTGCCGAAAGGACTTCCTATGATTCCGAAAGATATGGAAGCAAAACTCAAGTTAGTCAATCGTAAGCCCGTTCTTGCGAGTGAAGAAGAACTTGCTTTTAACAATAGAGCGCACAGTGCTAAGCTTCGTGTGGCTGAAAAACAAAAAGATTAAAACTGATGAAAAAGGAGAGAGGAGAGAAAAATATGGCAGCGCAACCTAAAGAATATTTTGACATTGAAACAGCGGCCAAAAAGGACAGCTATGCGATTTCAAAAGACTCATTAGCACCAGAAGTTTTGGCCAAAAAGTTCAAAAGATTTTCTGGGGTTGAAAAAGTATTTTATCTTTCTATGGTAGTCGTAGCCTTGATGCTTGCGGTTACTCAACTCTTCATTCAAACAAAAACGCAAGAAATTGAAAGTAGTACCTTGCACTATAACAGTCAAATTACTGTTAAAGAGCAAAAAAATTCTGAGTATGACCAGAAAATTCAGGAGTTAACATCCCAAGACAAATTACAAAAAGTTACGGATAAGTATGGTATCTCCTACAATTCTGATAATGTATTGAAAGCGACAAAATGAAAAATATTTTTCGAATAATTACTCTCCCTTTCAGACGTATTTCGAAAAAAGCGAAAAAAAGTCATCAAAGACCTGAACAAAATCGTAAACATGTAGGTAAAAGTCTATTTGTAGTAGCTATTGCTCTGTTTGCGATTTTTATATTTCGCTTTGTCTGGATTATTACAGTGAATCAAATCGGTGGTGTAAACATCTCCGAAATGGCTAAGACGAACTATTTAAACACAACGACTGTTTATGCTAAGCGAGGCACAATTTTTGACCGAAATGGTGTGCCACTTGCAGTTGATGCAAGTGATTACACGATTTATGCTGTGCTCGATAAGACACAAGTCGACAATAACAATAATAAGCTTTATGTTGATGAGGCTGACTTTCCGAAAGTTACAGAATTTCTTAATAAAGAATTGGGAATTGACAAGGAGTTGATTGAGCAACAACTCAATTCTGGAAAAGCTCAAGTCCAATTTGGTTCGGCAGGAACAAAGATTCCTCTCGCTAAAATGGAAAAGATAAAAAAAGATGCAGAGAATGCTGGATTAGTAGGTATTGGTTTCACACCTAACTTGACACGTTCTTATCCAGAACCAAATTACGCTTCACAATTTGTAGGTATAGCTTCTTTGAAAACGCCTGGGGATTCTGCCTCTGGTTTGGTTGGAATCAACGGCTTAGAAGCCTCGTTTAATGATGTTCTCAGCGGTACAAATGGTGAGGAAACTTATGAGAAAGACCGTTATGGTCGTCCCTTACCAGGAACAACAACAGTAAGCAAGCAGGTAAAAAATGGTCAAGATCTTTATACAACCTTAGATGCCCGTTTGCAAGGTAATCTTGAATCGCTGATGGATACAGCTGTAGAAAAGTCAGGTGGTCAGCAACTTTCTGCCACACTGATGGATGCACACACAGGTGACATCTTGGCTACAACACAGCGTCCAACAATTACCGCCAATAACTTTAATGATAAAGCAGCGCGGGAACAGCCACATTTCACAGAGAACAGCATGCTTTACCAGTCACAATTTGAACCTGGTTCTGTTATGAAAACTTTCTTGATGGCTTCAGCTTTGGACAGTAATAAAGTGGATCTGAATGCCTCTTACTTCCGTCGTGTCAATCTCTATGATGTCGTTATTAATGACTGGGATGCCAATGAAAGCGAAGATGGAACTTTTAAACTTCCATCAACAGTTACTTTTGCTCAAGGGTTCATGATGTCTAGTAATGCTGGAATGACACGGATTGTTCAAAATATGGGTAGCGACCTCTGGGACAGCTACTTGCGCCGCTTTAAATTCGGTGTTCCAACCCGTATTGGGATGGGTGGAGAACAGTTTGGTGCTCTTCCTGACGATAACCCAGTATCTCAAATCCAATCTTCATTTGGGCAAGGTATCAGTACAACACAAATTCAACTTCTACGTGGTTGGACAAGCTTTGCAAACAAAGGAGAAATGCTTGAACCTCATGTTGTGAATAAAATTGTAGACAAAGATAAAAATACCTATTTGCAAAGTAAGGCAGAAGTTGTTGGACGTCCGGTGTCCGAAGATGCGATAAATAAAACAAAAGATTTGATGGTAGGTGTTAATACTGACCCAACATGGGGAACTTCTTATCTGACAGTAGAATCGCAAGGGCATGAACCTGGCCCGCTCTTCATGGTTAATGGCAATACAATGGCTGTCAAAACAGGTACAGCACAGATTGCATCGGATACAGGTGGCTATATGAAGGGAATGCAAGATAATATTTATTCTGCAGTTGCCATGTATCCACCAGAGAATCCAGATTTCATTTTCTATATGAATATCAAAATTCCATCAAGCACTTGGTCATTGACTTATATCTCAGATGTTGCTAATTCTTTGATTACGCGCGCAGAGCAAATAAAAAACCAAGAAGCAGCTCCACAGGATACTTCAGGTCTGAAGGCTGGAAAAGTTACTCTCGAAGATTACACAGGGAAATCTCCAGGTAACGTTTCAGATAGTCTACGTCGTAATCTTTTAGCACCGATTGTGATTGGTCAAGGTACAAAAGTAACCAAACAATCTGTAGCTAAAGGGCAAGAAGTTGGGGCAAATACACCTGTCATGCTTCTTACTGATGGCGATCATATCATGCCAGATATGTTTAAATGGTCTAAAGAACAAGTTGAGCAACTCGCAAAATGGTACAATCTGAAAATTGAATATCAAGGTTCTGGCGACCATGTGAACACACAAAGTGTGGGAATGGGAACCAAACTTAAAGACAATCAAACAATCACAGTCACAATGAATTAGGCGAAAATTTTCGCCTCTTTCAATTTTGAGCTGAGTAAGCTCTATAAATAAAGGAAACAAAGTTTCTAAGTAACAGTCGGAGGCACTATGTTAATCACTGCATTTTTAGCAGCTCTAGTCGCGTTGGTTTTGACCGCAATTGGAATACCACGCTTTATTATGTTTTTTCATAAGAAAAAACTTGGGGGACAACCCACTCTTGAAGAAGTAAAACAACATGCAAGTAAGTCAGGCACACCAACCATGGGAGGTCTTGTATTTGTAGTTGCAGCCCTCCTAGTTTCAGCAGTATTTGCTCTGATTTTTGCACAATTTACTCCTATGTTCATCACAGCATGGTGGGTATTAGCGATGTACTCTCTGATTGGTTTCTTAGATGACTTCATGAAAATCTTTAGCCAAAAAAATCATGGCGGGCTTAAAGCCAGTCATAAACTCTTAGCCCAAATAGCCACAGGTATTGTTTCTTATCTTATCTTGATGCAGGTGGATAGTACAAATGTACTTAATATCTTGGGGTGGAAAATTGATTTAGGATGGTTCTTTGCAGTTTTCATTATCTTCTGGCTTGTAGGTTGGTCAAATGCCGTGAATCTTACAGATGGTATTGATGGCTTAGCCAGTATCACAGTGGCTATCTCTCTCAGCGCATATGCTGTAATTGCAGCTGCTCAAGGACGATATGATGTCCTACTTATCATTCTTTCTGTCATTGGTGGTTTGATTGCTTTCTTTTTCTTCAACCACAAACCAGCAAAGATCTTTATGGGAGATGTGGGAAGCCTTGGTTTAGGAGGTTTTATTGCCATCGTTTCGATTCTTTTACATGTCGAATGGACGCTCCTTTTGATTGGCTTTATCTATATCTTAGAAACCGTTTCTGTTATGATGCAGGTTTCGTACTTTAAAGTAACACATGGTAAACGTATTTTCCGTATGACGCCGATTCACCATCATTTTGAACTTGGTGGCTTCTCTGGTAAAGGAAAAGGTTGGAGTGAATGGAAGATTGATATTGTCTTTTGGTGTGTGACAGCACTTTTATCTATTTTAGCTTTAGTCATTTATTTTAATATATAAAAAAGAGGGAGGTATTTCCTCTTTTTTTGTCCTCTATTTAAGTTGAGTGCATTTTAAGATTATAATTGTATAATTTTAATTATCTTCAAAGGAGCATGGGCTCCTTTCATTTTATTTGCAACCGTAAGTGGGAAGGGAACAGAGTAGTTTCTAAAGCTGATAAATTTCGCAGCCTCTGGTATAATAGACATATGTGAAAACTCTTTCAAGAATGGAAATGAATATGAATAAAGAAATAAAAACGACCCGCTTTGAAGTTGAAGAGTTTGAGAAACTCAAGCGAAATTTGGTGAAATATGAATGTGCTTTGGCAGTCATCATGACAGAGCTTTCTAATCTTAATGCTTATTACAATGCTTATGAACCTGTTAACCCGATAGAACATATCAAGCAAAGAATTAAATCACCAGAAAGTATTGCAGGCAAGTTGAAGAAAAAAGCCTTACCTGTAACGGCAAAAGCAGCTGAAAAAAATCTTTCAGATATAGCCGGTGTAAGAATTATATGTGCTTATGCCAAAAATATTTATGAAATCGTAGAAATCATTAAAAATCAAGAAGCTTTCAATGTGATCAGTGAAAAAGATTATCTTAATCATCCAAAGCCGAGTGGTTATCGTTCTTATCATATGATACTAGAAGTTAATCTTGGCCCGCTTTTTAATAATGAAGCTCGTCGTGTCGAGATACAACTGCGCACATCGGCAATGGACTTTTGGGCGACATTGGAACATAAGGTTCGCTACAAATATGGCGGTGAAATGCCAGATCACTTAAGTAATGAATTGCAAGTATGTGCTGAGCAGATTCACGCATTAGATAATCGAATGTATTTGATTCATGAACTGGTAGACATGATTAATGAGGAGGAAATATAATGAGTAAAACAATATATATTGCGGATGACGATGATAATATTCGCTTAGCAATCAAAGCTTTTTTGGAAAAAGAAGATTTTAAAGTAGAGGACTTCTCAACTGGTGATCATCTCTTAGAGCGTTTTAATGAAGAGCCAAGTGATTTTGTTATTTTAGATGTGATGATGCCTGGCTCTAACGGATTTACAATCTTGAAAGCTTTACGTGCACAAAGTATCGTACCCATTATTATGTTGACAGCTCGAGACAGTGACTTAGACTATGCGACAGGATTGGATTTGGGCAGTGATGATTACTTCACTAAGCCTTTCAGTCCGATGGAGTTGGTGATGCGTGTTAAAGCTATTTTCCGTCGAATCGAGTTTGAAAAACAAAAAAATGAAGAAGCAGAGTAAGGAGCGATGATGATTAGGAGAAAACCTCTCAGCATCAAGACGCGCTTGCTTCTGACAAATATTGGTTTTGTCTTCTTTGCTTTTCTGTGGATTATCCTCATTTTTAATATCTTGATAAACAGCTATATTAGCAATTCGGCCTCACGGCAGTTATCTCAAGTCAGGATTTATCAAGCACAAGTTACTCCACCCTCAGGAAGTACCTCTGCGGACTTAGAAGATGCACCTCGTGGAAGCTTTAATACTCACCCCGTTGCTTTTAATATCAATGATAATTATGAAGTACAGGATTTGGAAAAAGTTGGTAACTTTGAGAGAGAGACAGCAAATAATATCGCACAAGCTTTAAAAAATCAAAAAGTTCCACTGAGTAAGGTAAAAAATTATCGTCTGGATACGTCAGGAAGTACCTTTTATATTGAAACCATTCGTCAAAGTTCTGGAGAGTATCAAGTCCTATATGTGGATATCACCGGGATTATTAATTTTACAAACTCAGTTAACCTGTTCTTGGTCTCTGTTGCCCTAGCTGTCATTGTCATCCTTAGTCTAGCCGTTACTTTTGTAACGCAGCGCTTGATTAAGCCTTTATCAATTTTAGCGAAATTTGCGACACGTATTGGCCAAGGAGATTTTACTGAATATCAAGGAACATTTCAGGACCGTGAGTTGGCTACTTTAGCACATAATATGAATGTTGCTGCTCGGCAATTGGATCATAACGATAAAAACCAAAAACTCTTCTTTCAAAATGCCTCGCATGAACTTCGGACCCCTTTAATGGCAATAAAAAGTTATGCTGAGGGGATTTCCTATGAGGTGATGGATCCCAAAAAGGCAAGTGAGACAATACTTTATGAGACCGATCGTATGAGTGAGCTAGTAGAAGATCTTCTAACTCTCTCACGCTTAGACAGCCTAAGTGTGCATCAAGAGCTTGTTTACCAAGATGTTCGTCTAATCATGAAAGATATTGCGAAAGAGCAAGAGATATTTGCTGAGCAAAAAGGCATTAAAATTACAACAGTTTTTGATAAAAAAGCGGTGATTCTTACTTGTGATTATAAAGCTTTACGACGAGCAATAAGTAATCTAGTTTCCAATGCTATGCGGTATGTCGAAACAGAAATTGTACTTACCTGTACAAAAAAAGATGGTGCAGTGGTGATTTCGGTTGCTAATGATGGGAGTGGAATTGATCCAGAGACTTTGCCACATATCTTCGAGCGTTTTTATAAAGGTGCTGGTGGCGTTCATGGAATTGGTTTAGCGATTGTCCAAACGATAGTCGAACAACACCAAGGGGAGGTATCTGTTGAAAGTGATGAACACCAAACGACTTTTACAATGACTTTTACTAAAAACCCAAAGAAAGCTCTTGAAAAGAAAGCATAAATTTGGTAGAATGTTATAAGTGCCAATTTGGCATAAATAAAACTGTTTATCCGCTGGGCCAATGGCTTTATTGATGAGCAAAAGGAGAAAAAAATGTCTATTTCATTGATCGATTCTATCAATGCAGGTCAACTTCGTTCAGATATCCCTGAATTCCGCGCTGGAGACACTGTACGTGTTCACGCTAAAGTTGTCGAAGGAACTCGCGAACGTATCCAAATGTTCGAAGGTGTTGTTATTGCACGTAAAGGTTCTGGTATCTCAGAAACTTACACTGTTCGTAAAATCTCAAACGGTGTTGGTGTAGAACGTATCTTCCCACTTCACACTCCACGTGTTGAAAAAATCGAAGTTATCCGTCACGGTCGTGTGCGTCGTGCTAAACTTTACTACTTGCGTGCATTGCAAGGTAAAGCGGCTCGTATCCCAGAACGTCGTAAATAATTTTGACTTGTCTAACCGCTCTGTTGAGCGGTTTTTCTTTTTGTTTTATTTTATTGCAAAAGTAGAAACGATAAATTTTATGCTATAATATTCATTGCCTCTAGTGGTATATGGATTTAATGTCTATGAAGTTTGAAGTTATTTAACGATATCCAGTATCAAATGATTTATAGAATGATAAAGGAGACGAATATGCGAAAAAATAAAGATAAAGAATGGTTATCAGGTCCAGGACTTGTTGTTCTGGTTATTATGTCGCCAATAGTGGTCATACTTGCTGTGCAAGCCTTAACAGCAGTTTATACAGTTTTACACTAATTTTTAATTTTCTAAATAACGGTAAAACAAGCTTGAAAATAATAGAAACGGCTGTTATAATACGCCTACAAGGATTCATAAATTTTATGTATTCTTAATCGTATAAAAAATGAAATAAAAGCGTTAACAAACTGTGGAGAAAAAATGAATTTTGAAAATATTAACTCAAGTCTACAAGAGATTTGGAACAGTGCACCAGCAAATTTTTGGTTGGCTCTCTTTGTGTTAGTCATCGCAATTCTCATTTTCTTTTTGCCCGTCAAAATTGCCAGTTCTCGGGGCTTATCTGGGGGACAAATATTCGGAGTTTTTTTGGCTACGATATTTGGTTTCTGGTTTCTAGGATTAATCCTAGCACTTGTCTTGCCTCGTTCAGTTTAATATACATCTTTAGTATGGAGCAGATGTTGGTAATAATAAAGGCATGCAAATATATTTCTAAGGGCTTAATAGCCCTTATTTTTATGGAAAAAAGAGGAGTTAAATTATTTAGAAAAATGAATTGAACAAAACAATCTCATAAATAAAGGAAGCGTTTTCTTGAATGGAACAATTGTGTATGCTACAATGAAGAAAAAGAAAAGCGAGGTATATTATGAATAAGAAACTTCTCTCATTGTTAGCTGTATCAACTTTGTCATTGGGAGTTTTGACAGCTTGTGGATCTGGTGAAAAAAAATCAGAAGAAACAAAAACTGAACAATCAGCTGAAGTGTTTGCTGGGGCAACTGCAGGCACAGATAATTTTGATACCCTTTCTAAAGGACTTTCGAAGGATGGCGCTTGGATTGCGGCCATTAATAAAGACTTAGATGCATCAGACAAAACTTTGAATGTTGAAGGCGAATTTAAAAATAAAGAGGGCGAAGAAGCACGTAAATTAGCCCTTTATACGCAAGATGCAGACCGTAAGGTTACAGATCGCTATACACTTACTGTAAAAAAACTTGAAGTAAATTCTCCACAGTTCTATATTTCAAATGGTACAGTTAAGGGAGATGTTGAAGTAAATGCTGAAGGCTTCCATGGTCAAACTGGGAAAGGTGTTGATGGAGAAGCAATGATTGATGGAAATCTTATCTTTAAAAATCAAGAATTGTTGGATGCTTATAACAAACTTCCTAGCGAAGAACAAGTTAAAGTAACTGGGGAAACGACTGTTAAATAAAAGGGGGCTCCCCTTTTTATTTACCTTACGAGCAAATCGTCTAAATAAGAACGAAAGTATTTTCCGATATCAATTTCTTGTTTTCTCTAACTTTAAATTATAAAATGTTATTAAAATAATATTCAGAAAATTAACGTAGTCCAAGAAATATGAAGAATTACTTCAATATTATGAAGAAATCTTTGATTTTACTGGATTTTGTCCTTGCAATAAAAAATTATCTTTTAAGAAAAGATAATAAAAAGTATTTTTGGAGGTATAAAATGGTAGAAAGAATTTCCATAGAAACAGCTGCGCTAGAATTTAGTGAAGCAAATGCGCCCCATCCTCGTATTTATGAACTTCCAGTAGAAGAGGGAAGAAGCTTATTAAATGAAGTTCAGGATTCTCCAGTCGCAAAGGAAGACGTTGATATTGAAGATGTCGCTGTTGATACAGGAGACTGGGGGGAAATAAATGTCAGATTTATTCGCCCCCTTAATCAAGAAAAGAAATTACCTGTAATCTTTTATATCCACGGAGCAGGCTGGGTTTTTGGCAATGCACATACACATGATAAACTAATTCGTGAGCTTGCCGTACGGACCAACTCCGTTGTGGTTTTTCCTGAATACTCCCTGTCACCCGAAGCCAAATACCCAACGGCTATTGAGCAAAACTACGCTGTCCTACAACAGCTAAAAGATTTTTCTAACGATAAGAAATTTGATGTAAATCATCTCACTGTAGCTGGAGATTCTGTTGGCGGAAATATGGCCACTGTGATGACACTTTTGACTAAACAAAGAGGCGGTCAAAAGATTGGACAACAAGTTTTGTATTATCCCGTAACAGATGCCAATTTTGATACGGATTCTTACAATGAATTTGCGGAAAACTACTTTTTGACTAAAGAAGGAATGATTTGGTTCTGGAATCAATATACGACAAACGAAGAAGAACGTAATCAAATCACAGCTTCACCGCTTCGTTCGACGAAAGAAGATTTGACAGATTTACCTGCTGCTTTGATTATTACTGGTGAAGCTGATGTTTTGCGAGATGAAGGTGAAGCTTATGCACGTAAATTGCGAGAAGCTGAAGTGGAAGTAACTCAAGTGCGTTTCCAAGCCATTATCCATGACTTTGTTATGGTGAATTCAATGAATGATACTAATGCGACACGTGCCGCGATGACACTCTCCACTGAGTGGATCAACGAAAAAAACAGTAAATAAGATAATGAGATAAAAGGAGTCTATAAGATAGGCTCTTTTTTGTGGAAAATTATGCTGCATGATTTGACATATTTAAGCGTTTTTATTTTAAAAAGAAACTATGGTAGAATAAAAGATAAGTGAAAGGCTTAAAAAGTCAAAAAAGAGGATAAATATGCTGAGTTTTCAGGAACGCGTAAAAAATAAAGAGAATAAGTTAACAGAGTTGGAAGAAGACTTGGTAGACTACATCTTGAAAAATAAAGAAGCGGTGAGTCAGACCAAGATTGTTATTTTATCACAGAAATTTTACACTGTGCCCAATACAATAACTCGTTTCTGTAAAAAATTAGGCTATGAAAATTTCTCTGAATTTAAGATTAACCTCAAACAGGAGCTTACAACTCCTGAAAGTATGAATGCACATAAGCATATTCTTTTAAAAAACTTTGATCTAATCGATAAAGAAAGAGAAATGAAGGTTGTGCAGCTAATGCAAAGAGCCAAGAGTGTAAATTTTTATGCGCTAGATCAAACAGGCCTTCTGACGAAGATGTATGTAAAAAGTCTCTTTGCTCTCGATGACAAATTTCAATTTTATGAATATCAGCAGGAAATGAAAAAGAAGATTTTAAGCTCTTCTCATGAAGTATTCTTTTTTGTTTCTTTATCTGGGGAAACACCTTCTGTTTTGGAATTAGCAGAACTGGCCAAATCCAGAAATCATAAATTGATTAGCCTTACCAATTTAACTGAAAATAGTTTGGTACAAATAGCTGATATCCCTCTTTATTGCTTAACACAAAAGGAAGAAGTAAATGGATATGACACGACCGATAAGACACCTTTACTTTTGGTTTTGCAATCACTTTACTACACTTATCGTGGAATTTTACACATTTAAAAAAATACTTTCAAATGAGAAGGTGTTTTTTTAGTAATTTTCGTGAAAGCGTTTTACATTGTGTTAATATTAACTTACAACAAAAATATAAAGGTAGGTTAAAAGATGAGTAACCAAAAAAACCTCTATTCTCCTTTTGAGGGAGAAATTATCCCATTGCAGGATGTTAAAGACCCTATTTTCTCTGAAAAAACAATGGGAGATGGGTATGCTGTAGAACCAACAGGTGAAACAATCTATGCACCAGTTTCTGGTACAGTAAGAATGGTTCAAGGACATGCTGCTGGATTTAGTACTGCAGATGATTTGCAGGTATTACTTCATATTGGTATTGATACGGTCAGTCTGGATAAGGCAGTGTTTGAGTTTACCATCAAAGAAGAGGAAGCTGTTAAAGCGGGCCAAGTAATTGGGCGCGTGAATTGGAAAGCGGTCGAAGATGCTGGACTTGAAAAAACAGCCATTGTTGTTATTACAAATACAGCAGAAAAATTAAAGAGTATGACGATCAGTGCCTCAGGAAAGGTAAAAGGAGGTTCACCAATAGGAAAAGCTTTGGCTAAAGGTACCGAAATAAAAACTAAAGTGCCACAAGCCAAGAAAAAGAAAAAATTTGCCCTAGGTGGTTTCTTCCAAGAATTAGGTAAAACTTTTATGCTCCCTGTAGCCTTAATGGCTTTTATGGGGCTTCTTTTAGGGCTAGGAAGTTCGTTTTCGAGTCAATCTACTATTGATGCTTTTCCTTTCTTAGGAAACGAAGTACTGCAAGTAGTCTTTCGTTTCTTTTCAGCCATTGGCGGTTTTGCCTTCAGTAACTTACCCGTGATGTTTGCTATGGCTATTCCTCTCGGTTTAGCTAAGAAAGAAAAAGGTGTAGCAGCTTTCTCAGGATTCGTTGGCTATATGGTTATGAATCTTTCTATCAACTTCTTTTTGACTGAACGTGGACAGCTTGCTGATCCTGAACTCATGCAAAAGGCTGGGCAAGGTATGGCTTTGGGTGTCCAAACTATCGAAATGGGTGTTCTTGGAGGTATCATTACTGGTATTATTGTTTACAACCTCCACAAGAAATTTTACAACATTCAACTTTCAGATAGTTTTGCTTTCTTTGGCGGATCAAGGTTTGTACCAATTATTACTGCATTAGTTATGGCTTTGGTAGGTCTCGCGATTCCTGTCATTTGGCCACTGTTTGCCCTTCTTATCCAGCAAGTCGGCAACTTGATTCAACGTGCAGGTATTTTTGGGCCATTTCTCTTTTTCTCTGGCGAACGTCTGCTTTTACCCTTTGGTTTGCATCACATTCTTGTTGCAACCATTCGCTTTACTCAGGCTGGTGGAACAGCGCTCATTGATGGACATGAAGTTTACGGTGCTTTAAATATTTTCTATGCCGAATTAGCAAATCGTTTACCAATTTCCGGCTCTGCGACAGCTTTCTTGTCTCAAGGAAAAATGCCAACGTTTATGTTTGGGCTCCCAGCAGCAGCGCTTGCCATGTATCGTACAGCAAAACCGGAAAATCGAGCAAAAGTCAAAGGGCTCCTGATTTCTGGTGTGATTGCTACTTTTGTAACAGGGATAACAGAACCAATTGAGTTTCTCTTCTTGTTTATCAGTCCATTCCTTTGGATTTTCCACGTGATTATGACTGGTCTAGGAGCAATGATTGTCAGCCTATTAGGCGTAAAAATTGGTAATACAGATGGTGGCGTGCTCGACTTCCTTATCTTTGGGGTAATGCAAGGCTCATATACACAATGGTTCTTGATTCCTCTCGTGGGTGCCTTTTGGTTTGCGGCTTACTACTTCACATTTAAAAAGGTTATCTTATGGAAAAACTTGAAAACACCAGGACGTGAAGCTGTACTCGAACCGGAATATTCAGAGCAAGAAATAGCACATGGAGGCAATACATCTGGATATAATGCCGAAGCAATCTTAGCTGCATTGGGTGGAAAAGAGAATATTGTCACACTCGACAACTGTATTACACGTCTCCGTTTGATTTTAAATGATGGCGACCTTGTTGAAGATGACAAGCTTAAAGATTTAGGTGCTTTAGGAGTCGTACATTTAGATGATACAAGTGTTCAAGTTATTATTGGAACGAAAGTAACGACTGTCCGCAACGCCTTGGACAATTTGATTTAGAAGGAGAACCGTAAAACAAGGCAAACGTCTTGTTTTACCATTTATTGATATGACAGAATTTGATAAAATAATTGAGCGAAAAGGAACGTTTTGTACACAGTGGGATTTTGTAGAAGATCGTTTTGGTCAGAAAGATTTATTGCCTTTTACCATTTCAGATACTGATTTTGCTATCCCAGAGACGGTTAATCAGGCACTGCAAAAGAGGATTCAACATCCGATTTACGGATATACGCGTTGGAATCATAAGCATTTCAAATCAGCTGTCTCTGCGTGGTATCAAAAACAGTTTGATTTTGCGATTGAGGAGGACTGGATTTTGTATAGCCCAAGTGTGATTTACTCTCTTTCTCAGTTGATTGAAATCAAGTCTCAGCCCCAAGAAGGTGTTGTTGTCCAGACCCCAGCTTATGATGCTTTCTTTAAAACCATTACAGTTAACAATCGTTTGTGTGTGGAAAATCCATTGATTTTTAACGAAGGAAAGTATACGATTGATTTTATAGATTTAGAAGAAAAACTCGCACATCCGAACAACAAAATCCTTCTCTTTTGTTCGCCCCATAACCCTACAGGACGTGTGTGGACAAGTGAAGAGCTACAACAAGTGGTATTGCTTTGTCAAAAGTACGATGTCTTCTTAATTTCAGATGAAATTCACATGGATGTTTTACGCAAGGATAAGCAACACCACCCGATTTTGCAATACGGTACAGAAAATATTGCTCTTTTAACATCTGCCAGCAAAACCTTTAATTTTCCAGGATTGATTTTTTCCTATTTATTAATTCCAAATGAGAATCTTAGTGAAGAATTTTGTCAACATTTAAAGGAAAAAGATGGGCTCTCTTCTTGCAGCATTTTAGGAATGGAAGCGACGATTTCAGCTTACCAGACATCTGATATATGGCTGGAAGAATTGAAAAACTATTTGGACGATACGGTAGACTTCACGCGAACTTTTTTAAAAGAGTATTTGCCAAAAATAAAGCTTATCGAATCAGAAGCAACTTACCTTTTGTGGCTTGATGTTTCAGAACAGGGTGTTCCTATGGATAAGTTACAACAAGCATTAATCAACATAGGAAAAGTAGCTATTATGGATGGAGAAGTATACGGTCAGGAAGGAAGGAACTTTCTCCGACTAAACATTGGCTGTTCACGAGCCAAGGTAAAAGATGGACTCGAAAGACTACTTAAAAGTATTCAAGCTTTATAAAAAAATATCCAAACATAGGGTTTGGATATTTTGGGGATAATTAATTAGTTGATAAGCTTACTGAGTATTTTTGTAATTTCTTCAGGTGTTTCTTTACGCTTACGACGAATCCAGGCCTGTGTAAGACCAAACATAGCATTAGCATAATAAGTTGCAGCATAAATTTTACCTAAGCGACCGAGGTTATTTCTTCTTGAATCTCTTGGAATAATTGAGTTTTCAATCATACTTTTTAACTTCGCTTGCATGAATTGATGGATTTCCTTGCTGCCGTTCTCAGAAAGCAGGGCTGCGTAGATTTCGTTATTATCTAAAAATTCATAGGTTTCAAGCATTGTTTTTTGCAAGTCTCCATCATTTTTTTCAAAGACATATTGAATTGTGTTGATCAATGTTTTTTGATATTGATCAATCATTTCATACTTGTCTTGATAATGCGTATAAAATCCGCTCCGACTAATCTTTGCAACTTTGACAAGCTCAGTGGTTGTAATTTGATCAAATGGCTTTTCATGTAAAAGTTGAGTCATTGCATCGCGAAGTCGCGCTTTTGTACGTTCTTTTCTATTCTCCACAGTGTATCCTTTTCCCTACACAGCAAGTGCTGTCTTAAAACTTTATATCACTATAATTATAACAATTTTTAGACGTTGTGTCTATAAAATGATTTATAAATTATCTTTTACTCTTCTCGTCAAATTTTTAAAAATATGGTAGAATAACAATGTTAAATAGATTTTACAATGAGAATGTGGAGAAATTTATGAGTGAAGAAAGCAAATATTCTGATACACAAATAGAAGAAATTAAAACAAAGATTTTAGCAGCCTTGGAGACTGTTATTGACCCTGAGCTAGGTATTGATATCATTAACTTGGGCTTGGTCTATGAAATTTCCTTTGAAGACAATGGGTTTACTGAAGTCAAAATGACACTGACAACAATGGGTTGTCCGCTAGCAGACGTTTTGACTGATCAAATTCATGATGCGCTCAAAGAAGTTGAAGAAGTAACTGAAATCAAAGTCAACCTCGTCTGGTATCCAGCGTGGACAGTAGATAAAATGAGCCGCTATGCGCGTATCGCTTTAGGGATTCGCTAATATTGGTATAACTGGATTTAAGAGGCTCTTGATAAAAATATTAACTCTTTAAAAGTACATTTAGTACGGTATCTAAGCCATCTTGAAAAAAATTTTATTGTTGTTAAATCTAGTAAAAACAGAGGAAAACAACATGGAAATTTCAATCCAATCAGTAATTCAAGAAATGCTTTTTGACAATAAAGCAAGAGGATTGTCGAAAAATACAATTATATTCAGAGAAAAAACACGAAAGGTTTTCTCTGTTTTTTTTTTGTACCAAAATGATATTTTAAATATTAGCGAAATCAAACCAATTCATATAAAACAATATTTAGTTGACAGACTAGAATGTGGCTACTCGGAAACATCTGTTAATGCACAGTTGGGAATTATCAGGGCATTTGTTTGCATACTGTGTATCGTGTTTAATAAAGAAATTAATATGATTGATTTGGCTAACCATATAAACTCATAAAGTTGTAAAATGTATGGTTTCTGTTTATCTTTTCTTCTATTTTCTCTTGGAAAAAATTTTGAGCACTTCTACATAGTTAAATACTATGATAAAACTACCCACTAAGAAGTGAGTAGATATCATTATTTTGATATTTATTAAACAGGTTTTTCAATAATAAATGTTAATGTATAAAATAAATCAGTCAAAAGAAATAGAAGTATTATCATTCCCAAAGCAAGTAGTATTATTATAACTCCTAAGTGTAAGACTAAATCTAGATGTTTGTTTTTAAGCAAATTATAACTCCGGTATTTTTATGTGAATGTATAGTTTGGCCAGGCTAATTCTATTAAAAGAAAAAGTAAATAAAAATACTAGGCTATGGGTAATCTAGTATTTTTAAGAAGATTAAGTTAGAAAAATATTATTCTTCCAACAAAATTAAGTAAATAGTAATGGAAATACGACTATACCAGATAGATTATTGATCATGTGTAAGGTCCAAGCATAGGCGATATTTTTTTTGGATATAATATATGAGATAGTTATAACGATAGATAAGGGTATATAGCTAAATATATCCATAATATTCCCATCCACATGCAAAAGTGCAAATGCTAACAAAGAAAAAACAATCGCAAATTTTTCATTGATAAAAGTGGATAAGTCTTTAATGAGGATTCTTCTAAAGATAATTTCTTCAAGTAATGGACCTAGTATACCAAATAATATTGCACTATAAATTAATGGGACAGTACTTACGGCGTCACTAACTCCTTGTTCATTTTCAGTACTACCTAAGTTTCTGGACTAATGTCAAATATTTAGACACAAAATGAGCTATATTTTCTTAAAATAGTTTTCTTCTTTCTGATTTGGAGTTAAACCATTGTTTGCGGAATGAGGATTATAGTTGTTATAAAACTGTTAGATT